>Ga0209066_10000020_pt1 | contig 219630 bp, 184 predicted proteins | sample All_14_2_FD_187198 | JGI IMG/M metagenome (GOLD analysis project Ga0209066, IMG submission 187198) | Freshwater microbial communities in response to fracking from Pennsylvania, USA - Allegheny Zone_MetaG_DW_15 (SPAdes) (version 2) ...
ATAGAATCTAGATTAAAACAAGGGAGTTCTAAATCGCTTAGACCATCTAAAGTCCGAGATGAGATTACAACAGACAAATTAAATTTTTCCAAAAGAGATGAAATATCGGTGTTCCAATGCTTTGTCTCACTAAATTCTTTTGGTATTTCATTGAAAGCATCTAGGTATAATTTAACTTTAAAATTTGAACATAATATTGACAGATTCATTCCTACAGGAATATTTTGCTCGATCAACTTTACTATATTGCCCTCGTAAAGTTTTAAGTCTAAATATATTGGAATAATTGTTTCGTTAAGCTTTAACGAATCTTCAATACAGGCATCAGATAAAATTTTTGATAACCTAGCAACACTAGCTTTTAACGAATAGCTTTTCCCCCCACCAGGAAGTCCGATAAGAATAAATTTCTTAGGCCCATTGTCGAGAAGTAATTCAATAGATGCTTCATAATATCTCAAATATTGTGTTCTCTTTCTGTAATTATTTTCAATTGGGTGAACAACTAATGGAAGATGTATTTTTGAAATTTCAAATCCAATATATTTTGCAGCATGTCGGTTTATACTTAGTATAAAATCAGGACTCAAGACAAATTCAGAAATTTTTATATCATCGTTAGATACTATTAATTCATCTAATAATTCTAAAATTGGAGTATGATCTCTTATCCCATCATGCTTAGAGATAGTTTTATATTCTATTAAGTGAATTCCAAAATTCCTCTTCCAATAATCCTTTTCTTGTTCACCTATATCAGCCATTATTGCATAATGGTCTCTTGTTCCACCTTTATATGTATTGAAAAGTAGATCTCTTAGATAAAGAAAATCAGGGTCTCTCAATCCGAAGCCTATATAAACAACTGGCCTGCTTGCCATTAAAATTTTAGCAGTTTCCATTGCATGGAAAAGTTCACCTCCTGGATTTAGCGCCCTATATTGTTCTCTTGTTAAAATGATACTATCAGAGTCCTCTGCATCACCGTGAAGTTTAAATAAAAAATTGTTTGCTCGGGCCCCGACTATTTCAGCTGTTTCTGTGAGCTGTTTGTTAACTACTGTTCGAAAATAGGTGTTCGGTTTCCATCTATGAAAACTCAATTCTAACAGCTTGTCATAGTTTGTTGTGATATAACAATTGGCACCTAATGCAATTATCTTATGATGGATTTCATGTGGTTGTGCAATTCCAAGACGGGTTGTACTTCTTATGAATTGAGCGAACAGCGGTTTAGTTAATTTATCAAAACCATAACTTGCTGCTTGTAACAGATCTCCTCTTTTTAATTCTTGCTCGGTAAGTGATGCATCTAAACCGTTTTCCTTAATAAATTCTATAAGTTCTTGGATTACTCCTGTCCAAGATGGAAGTCCTGACCAGAGTGAAACTCCAGATCCAATGAACAAAACAGTATCTTCGCTTTTGAGTACCCTTTTTAATTTTTCGATCATGCTTGTGAGTTTAGGAAGATAATAGGAGAAGCATAAAATCACCTATTTTAAATGTTGTCAGATTCGATGAGCTAATATACCAACTTTTAACTTATAACTTATGTTGGTGGAGATATGATTCATTTACAATGATTAATTATTTCTCCTCTTCCCAGACCTAAATATTCTCCATAAACGAATGGATGCTCTAAATCTGAAACGGCTTCAAGACGTGTTAAGTAAAAAGGTAACGCAATACCCGGCAACCCTACGCTCATTGTTCATTGACATCTTGAGAAAATTGGAATGTTGTACGTGTGTGTAATTGCAACTCAATATATAATTGTATATTTGGTAAGCATATTTAGCTGATTTATTCATGAAGACTTTAATTATGAAGGGGTGTTAAATTTTAATATTTATGAAAAGTTACATATTTATAATTCTAACCGTTCTTAAATTAACAACTGTTGCTTCGCAAAATTTAACAGAACCTGATATAATTGAAATAGTTAAAACTTACAAAGAAAAATTCACAACCCCAGCCTGGGAATATAATAAACCCTTAATTCTTTTTGTCATAGACTGTTCAAAGCAGGATAAGTTATATTTTAGTGTAACTGCTTTAAAACAACAATGGCAGTTTGAATATTCGAAAATTACACATTACTACAAAACAGATGATGAATATATATTAGTAAGGCTGGATTCTGGTTGCAACGAGCAAGTAGGATATTTTATTCCAATTTCAACTGTTGATTCACTCTCCTTAAAAAACAAACTTATTAGTGACAAAATATCATTAAGTTCTGTGTCAGAAACTTTGATATATAGCAAAAAGACAAATGACAAACCTCAATTACTCGAGGTAGTTAAGGACTATAATGTAAGTCGAAAATATCGTTATCTGCTTCCTTGATTTAATCTTTTAAAGAAAATTTACAAATGGTGAACTCCTTATTTATTGCTTTCATTATCTCTGGTTTTAGCTGGTGGGCAATTCTTTTCTATGTTGACTTATTGTTGAAAAAGAAAGAGATTGAAACCTCATTACTATTCCTGGACCAACTATTTAAGGGAATGCGTAAATTATCATTACAGGATAAGAAATATCGTAATACTTATTATGTTCTCATAATGATGACTATAGTATTCTTTATCTCTATGGTTTTAATATTTACGTTGATGTTTACCTTCGAAAATAGTTTGAAATAATATTGTTCCTGTGAGACCCTCAGCTTGCCAAATTAGTGATGATCTCCGGTTTAAACATTTTTACCAATGAAAAAAGTATTGATTATTTTGTTGATTTGTTGTTCAAACTCCGTTTTTTCACAAGAAATGCCAGATTCATTAGGTTTAAAAATATTAAATGAATTTGTTTGTGATAATTGGGATGAGTTTGAACCTTATGTGTTTACTGATAAACAAGAATTATACCTTGCAATTGAATGTGATGGTTTAGGCTTGGGAATAGAAACTTTATACCAGGTAAAATCCAATTGTGAGGACATAACACTTAAAATATGGCCTGCTGATTATGTTTTCTTTGATGGCATTGAGAGTACCATAATCTTTAATGAATGTACGGTTGAGAAAAACAAGGTCATTTTTAAACTTCAGTTTTGGTTAAATAATGCACCGGGAATTCCAAAGTATAAAACCTATGAAGTCCGGCTTGATAGATACAGGTAGTATAGTGTGCTCTATGCCCCGGCCCTATGGTCCACGCTCTACGCCTTGAGGAGAAGGGTCGGGGGGGATGAGGTGCTAAGTTAAACCGCCCTCTCCCTTTCACCCATTACCAGCCTGATAATAAAGCTTACAATTTTAACTACAGAAACTATTATGGCAATGATAAAGAAAACAGGCAGCAGTTTATCAAGCCAGCCCAGGTTGTGGAAATGGCTGAAATCAAAAGGATAGAGATACACCAGTAAAACCAGCACCACCGTGCCGGCTGCTTCCATGGCAATCTTAAAAAGGTATCTTATGGGCCTCGGCTCTGTAAGCAGCAGCAGGATACTGCCAATGATCTGAATGATGCAGTTGATCTGCATAACGGTTAATACCACCATATAATTCTCTGCAAGGAAGGCAAGGTCCCAGCCGGGTACCATGCTTAATATCCAGAGGCCGATAATGTTGGCAATGATATTGCCGATGTGTTCTCCTTTGCGGCGTTTTAAGGAGCGCTCATGAAAGTTGTTCATGCTGGAATGTTTGGTCACGCAAAGTTAATGAGAAGATCTCAATAATGAAATGAGTAACAAGCTCCCCTTCTCTCTTGAGGAGAAGGGGCGGGGGGGATGAGGTGCTACGCCCTACGCCCTATGCCCTATGCCTCTCTCCACTCCTTATTATTCCCCTTAATAAAAGAAAGGATTTCATCGCATCCCAGTCCTGTTTCAGAAGAGGTAATATAAACAGGAGGTAGCTCCTCCCAGTCTTCCATCAGGGCTTTCTTGACGGCTGAGGTGTTTGAGGCGAGCTGGTTGGAAGTAAGTTTATCGGCTTTGGTAAATACGATGGCAAAGGGAAGCTGGTTTTCGCCGAACCAATTGATCATGTCGCGGTCGGATTTCTTAAACTCAATGCGGCTGTCGACCAGGATAAAGGTAGTCATCAGGTTGGTGCGTTTAAGCAGGTAGTTCCGTATCATGGCTTCCCACTTCTCGCGCTCGGTTTTTGCAATCCTTGCATAGCCGTAGCCGGGCAGGTCAACCAGGTACCACTCGTCGTTCACGATGAAATGATTGATTAGTTTGGTTTTACCGGGAGTAGAGGATACCTTGGCAAGGTTCTTACGGCCCAGCAGGTGGTTGATAAGGGATGATTTGCCCACGTTCGACCTTCCTATAAAGGCATATTCGGGTTTATCCGGTTTCGGGCATTTCCGGTAATCGGTATTACTGGCTAAGAATTCAGCTTTGTGGATTACCATTATTGTCCCGGTATATTGATATGCCGTTCAATCTTCATACCATATATATCTGCTATGGTAATAAGGATGCCTGATTCCTCAACCTCGCCGAATTCCCTGTTAAGGCTTGTGCCGAAGAACTTCATGGTCGACGACAGGTTCATATAGGCATTTACCAGTGGCGGGATCAGTTCGCCCAGCGACCTTACTTTCTGTATCAGCAGCTTATAGTCCTTCTCATAGCTGTTGTTGGGGAAAGCTTCTTCCAGTTCCTCTTCGGAGGTAGTAAGCTGAAGCTGGTTATAGGGTGTAACCAGGCCGTCGCGGTCGCCGAAATATTTCTTCATGAAAAAGAGAATATGGTCCCTTGCCCTGGTGTTATAGTCGGGGTACATGGTAATCTTGCCGAAATAGTAACGGGCATCAGGGTTCATCAGTATGATGGCACCCAGTCCGTCCCATATATTGTCGAGCGAATACATTCCTTTGCGGATATTATTCGTTGGCTGGTAGTTGGGCTGTACAAATGAACGGCCGAGTTCAATGGTATACGGAATATAATCCCTCAGGAATTCATCGCTGTAGCGGAACAGCTTGAAGGTGGGGGTATGGACAAGGTTATCAGATTCGGGCTTCAGTTCCTTGCAATGCAGGTAGCGGTATCCGCCAACTATTTCCTTATCGGCAGGATTCCATACGATCAGTTGCTTGAACGGGTTTTCCTTGGTATCGTATTCATCAAGGTCGCAGTCAAGTCCTGTGCCGCCTCCTGCATCCCTGAAGGTAATTTCGCGCAGTCGTCCTATTTCGCGGGTAACATTGGGGGCATTGTGGTAATCAACAACATAGATATGGTTATTACCGGCATTTGTCTTACGTATAAGCTTATCTGAAGTCAGTTCCTTTTCCAGAATCTCCCGGGGAACGGGAGGAATAATATTCTCCATACTAATCATTCGTTAATTCAAAGCGGGCTTCGGGATCGTCCTCAAGCCTGTAAACAAACTTGCGGAGCCTGGCAGCCCAGTCCTTATCTTTTAATTTTTTATCAAACAGCCCGACGGGGATCGGGTGTCCAAAAGTAATAACAATATTTTTGTCAGCCTGCCTGAACATCTCATCAACGAGATAGAGCATTTCAAGATTGGCTTTTATTCCCAGCTTTTTCCTCAGGTTGGCTAAGTTATAAAAGAAAGATGAATTACGACCGCTTATATGCACGGGCAGTATATCGCGGCCATACTTACGGGCGTGTGAGAGAAAGGTTTTCTTCCACTCAAGGTCGATGATCTGTCCGTTGGTTTTCCTTGAGCAAAGGCCGGCAGGGAAAAACATAATAACCTTGTCGGATGCAAAGGTTTCATTGAGGATGGCGATATTATCGGCATTCGACCCGTGCTTATTCACAGGCACAAACAACACCTCGAGGTTTTTCACATGCATCAGGAAATCGTTGGCAGTCATGGCAATATTCGGGTTAATACTGCTGAGTACCTTCATGAGGGCCATGCCGTCGAGTCCTCCCAGGGGGTGGTTGGCCACCACCACATAATTGCGTTTGGGGTCAACATGCTCGCTGCCGTTAACACTGATGTTGGCTTTGAAATGGTTTAAAGCAGCATCCACAAAGTCAATCCCCTTCTTATCCCTGTGCCTGGCGATAAAATCATTCATCTGGTCCTGGTGCAGTATCCGTTTCAGGTAACTGATAACGAAACGGGGTAATAATTTAAGTAACCGTGGATTTTTACCGGCAATAACCTTTTCTACATCAATGAATTTGTCGTCAGCAATCATGTTCTGCATAATACCGCCTGTGTGTTAGATTAAGCGCAAAGCACATCACAAAAATAGGGAATAATGGCTGACAATGCACCTTTATGGCACACCTTAATATATATATACATAGATATTGCCCCTTCAACCGGGGGAAAAAGGGCTCAGGAGGTGAAATGCTGTTGATTGTTGATATTCTTTCCCACTTAATTAATCAAGTGAATATCAGAGGGTTAAGTTGTCGTTATGGCTTATTTTCAGGAAAAAGCAGTAAAAGTTATCAACAATAGTGGGAAAAAGTGGTAAAAAGTGGTTTTATGTATTATATTTACCACACAAAAAACCGTATCGTAAGATGTTGGAAATGATAGGAGTTTACGAGTGCAAAGTTGATAATAAGGGCCGGGTTATGATACCGGGGGCCCTTAAATCGCAGCTTAGTGCCGTATTACCCGAAGGTTTCATAATCAAGCGCAGCATATTCCAGCCATGCCTCGAGATCTACCCCCGGCAGGAGTGGAATGAAGCTGTCAAAGGTATCAACAAGCTGGGCAGGTTTTCAAAGAAGAACACTGATTTTATCAGGGTTTTCATGGTAGGGGTAAAAGAGGTTGAATTGGATGGGATGGACCGGTTGCAGATACCACGCGACCTGGCTGTTTTTGCCGGTATTTCAAAGGATATTGTTTTGGCTTGTGCCCTCAATATCATTGAATTATGGGATAAAGACAAGTATGAGGCAAGTATTGCCGAGGGCCAGGTTAATTTCTCTGATTTAGCTGAAGAGGTTATGGGTCAAATGAGTTAGCGAAATATGTATCATAAACCGGTGATGTTGCAGGAAACTATTGACCTGATGGCTATTAAGCCCGATGGGATATATGTCGACGTTACATTTGGGGGAGGGGGCCACTCGAGGGCTATCCTTGAAAAACTGACTACAGGAAGGCTGATTGCATTTGACCAGGATAAGGACGCCCTGAAAAATACAATTGACGACCCGCGTTTTCTGCTCATCAACCAGAATTTTAAGTTCACAGGCAATTTCCTGAAGTTCTATAAAGCCCTGCCGGTTGACGGCATACTGGCCGACCTGGGCATTTCATCGCACCAGATAGATGACCCGCAGCGGGGATTTTCAACACGCTTTGAGAGTGACCTTGACCTGAGGATGGACCAGTCGTCAGGCCAGAGCGCACAACACCTGCTTAACCTGTATAATGCAGAAGACCTGAAGAGGGTGTTTAAGCTTTACGGTGAACTCGACAATGCCTGGCATATAGCGCAGAAGATTGTAAACGGCAGGGTTGAAAAGCCAATAAATTCCACTACTGACCTGATGGAACTGCTGAAGCCGTTTGCAGAGCGGGGTAGGGAGAATAAATTCTTCGCCCGTGTTTTCCAGGCTTTACGCATTGAGGTAAACAATGAGATAGGGGTGCTGGAGGATTTCCTGCGCCAGACAACAGCTATTATAAAGCCGGGTGGCCGCCTGGTTGTTATTTCATACCACTCGCTGGAAGACAGGCTTGTGAAGAATTTCATGAAGTCGGGCAACTTTGAGGGCGAAATTGAAAAAGACTTTTTCGGTAACGTAATATCACCCTTCACACCGGTAACGCGCAAGCCGCTGACCCCGGCAGAAGATGAGCTGACTGAGAACCCGAGGTCGAGAAGTGCAAAATTAAGGGCAGCAGAAAGGAGGCAGGATGAGCGCAGGTAAAAACAGCCTCAGGAAAAACCTCACTGAACAGGTGGCTGAACAGCCGGCACCTGTTAAGAAGAAAAGGAAGAGGACAATTCACCTTACCAACCGTAACATTTCATTCAGTAAGACTGCTGCCTCAATCCTCGACGGGAGCTTCCTTACCCGCGAGAACCTGCTGAGGCAGATACCATTTATACTGTTTATCACTTTCCTTGGCATTATTTACATCGCCAACTCCTATAATGCCGAAAAGACCATTATAGAGATCAGCAAGACCAAGAAGGAGCTTGAAGAACTGAGATACGAATACATCACTACCAAGTCGGCACTTATGTTCCAGAGTAAGCAGAGTGAAGTGGCTTACCGGCTGAGTGCTTCACAGGTAAAAGAATCATTGGTGCCACCGGTTAAACTCATCGCTAAAAAGGTTGAAGAATGAGCAGTGAGAAGAACGACATACTGAGGAACGTATACATCGTGTATTTCGGTGTTGTGCTGGTTGGCCTGGCTATTATTGGCAAGGCAGCTTATATCCAGTTTGTTGAGGGCGATATGTGGAAGGAGAAGGGCAAGGTGATGAACCTGAAGGTGGAAAAAATTGAAGCCAACAGGGGCAACATCATGGCGAGCGACGGTAGCCTGCTTGCAGCCAGTGTTCCTTTGTTCAACCTGAGGGTAGATGCCGGCAACACGCATTATAATGACGATTTCTTCTATGAAAATGTAGATTCACTGGCCTGGCACCTGGCAGAGCTCTTCAGGGATAAGACAAAACTGCAGTACAAGCAGATGCTGGTAAAAGGACGCAAAACCAACAACCGCTATTTATTGCTGAAAAGGGATATTACCTATGCACAGTTGAAGAAAGTGAGGAAGTTCCCCATATTCCGCCTTGGTAAATTCAAGGGAGGCATCATAGCAGAAGCAAAGAGTAAAAGAGTCCTTCCATACCAGTGGCTTGCTTTCAGGACCATAGGATGGGACAAAGAAGGCAAGAACAACGATATAGGGCTTGAAGGGGCCTACAGCACAATACTGGAAGGCGAGAGCGGCAGCAGGCTGATGCAGCGTATAGGCAGCGGGGCATGGCGACCGACTAATGAAGAGAATGAAATAGAACCACAAAACGGTCACGACATCATCACTTCGATTGATGTGAATATACAGGATGTGGCAGAAGATGCCCTGATGCGCCAGCTGATAGAGAATGAAGCCGACCATGGGTGTGCTGTACTGATGGAAGTAAGCACAGGCTTTATTGTTGCCATTGCCAACCTTGGAAAAAACAAGGAAGGTAAGTACGAAGAGAAATTCAATTATGCCATCGGCGAAAGCTCAGAACCGGGATCAACCTTCAAACTGGCATCGGTGATTGCTGCCCTTGATGACGGACTTATAAGCCTTGATGATACAGTTAACACGGAAGGGGGCACCACCCGTTTTGCCAACCGCACCATGCGCGATTCGCATAAAGGCGGTTACGGCAGGATAAGTGTGGCAAGGGCCTTTGAACTATCATCCAATGTAGGTATATCAAAGGTTATCCATAAAGCTTATAAGGACCACCCCCAGGATTTCATCGACAAGTTGTACTCCATGAGGCTCAACCAGCCGCTCGGTCTGGATATTCCCGGCGAGGGAAAGCCCAACATCAAGGATACACACCATAAGTACTGGTCGAAAGTAAGCTTGCCATGGATGTCGATAGGTTATGAAATAGCACTTACACCCTTGCAGACACTCGCTTTCTACAATGCAATTGCCAACAATGGGGTGATGGTGAAACCACAGCTGATAAGGGAGATAAGGTCAGCAGGCCTTGTTACTCAGAAGTTTGAACCGGTGATACTGAATGATAAAATGGTTAAGAACCAGTCGACCATTGACCAGGTTCATAAGCTGCTGGAGGGCGTTGTGCAGAAAGGCACCGCCACCAACCTGAAGAACTCAGTATTCAAAATAGCAGGTAAAACCGGAACAGCACAAATAGCACAGAATAACAAGGGCTATAACAAGAGTAACTATAAGGCATCGTTTGCAGGATACTTCCCTGCTGAGAACCCCAAATATTCCTGTATAGTGGTAATCAACAATCCTACTAAAGGTATTTATTACGGTGGCTCAATTGCCGGTCCGGTATTTAAAGAGATAGCCGATAAAGTGTATGCCACGAGGCTGATGCCTGATTCAGCAGTAAGCGATACCATGCCAAAGCATGAGCTGAAATACGCGGCAGGTGATTACCACGACATCGCCTACCTGCTCAGGCCTACCAACATGAAAGTTAATATGGAGGCAGCTGATTACATAAGGATTGAAACATCAGATTCAGCAACTGTTGTTAAACCACTGGAGTTCAGCGGAAAGTTTATGCCCGACCTGTCAGGTATGGGTGCCCGCGATGCTGTTTACCTGCTTGAATCGGCCGGTATAAGAGTAAAAGTAATAGGTAAAGGAAAAGTTAAGAAACAATCAATATCACCGGGAATTGCCATCAAAAGGGGCACTGCCTGTGTAATTGAATTAGGATAGGAATGAAGCAGTTAAAGGATATATTATACAAATGCAGCATCATCAGGTTTGTTGGTAACAACGACATACCGGTTGAAAAAATATCTTTTGATTCAAGGGATATACAGAGAGGTTATGCTTTCGTGGCTGTAAGGGGTACTGTTACCGATGGCCATAAATACATAGGACAAGTTATTGAGAAAGGCGCTGTTGCTGTGATTTGCGAAGAACTGCCGCAGGACATAGATGCCGGTGTATGCTATGTGGTAGTAAAGGATTCATCAGAAACGCTGGGTTACATGGCCTGCAATTTCTACGATAATCCTTCGGAAAAGCTCAATCTTGTGGGCGTTACAGGCACAAACGGGAAAACGACCACCGCTACATTGCTATATGAATTATTCAGGGAGGCTGGTTACTATACAGGACTTATATCCACAGTAAAGAACTGCATCAACGAAAAATGTTCTGCTTCCACACATACCACTCCTGATCCCCTGCAACTGAATGCACTGCTTTCGGAGATGGCAGAAAAGGGATGTGAGTACTGCTTTATGGAAGTAAGCTCACATGCAGTGGTGCAGAACCGCATTACCGGATTGGTATTCAAAGGGGGCATCTTCAGCAACGTCACGCACGACCACCTTGATTTCCATAAAACCTTTGAAGCATACCTTGAAGCGAAGAAGCGCTTTTTTGATAAACTGCCTTCAGGTGCCTTTGCCCTTGTGAATTTTGACGACCGGAACGGCAAAGTGATGGTGCAGAATACCAGGGCCAGGGTTTACACTATGGCTATAAAGAAGCAGGCCGATTACCACTGCCGCATACTGGAGAACCAGTTTGACGGTTTACAGCTTCAGTTGAATGGTAAAGATGTATGGTGCCATCTGGTGGGCAGCTTCAATGCTTACAACCTGCTGGCTATTTATGGTGCCACAAGGTTACTGGGCCTCGAAGAGGACGATGCACTTGTTGCCCTCAGCAAACTAAAGCCTGTGGACGGAAGGTTCGAGTCGTTTATATCACCTTCAGGAATAGTAGGGATTGTTGATTACGCCCACACTCCCGATGCGCTGAAGAATGTGATAGAGACCATTAATGCCGTCAGGTCGGGCAACGGGAAACTGATAACGCTGGTTGGGGCAGGTGGCGACAGGGATAAAACCAAGCGCCCTGTAATGGCAAAGATAGCCGCTGAAAACAGCGATACAGTGATACTGACCTCCGATAATCCGAGGAGTGAAGATCCGGAGGTAATACTGCAGGAAATGAATGAGGGAGTGCCCATAGATAAGAAACGTAAAGTGCTGACTATTACCGACAGGAGGCAGGCCATCAGGACTGCTTACACGCTGGCAAATGAGGGTGATGTGATTTTAATAGCCGGCAAAGGACATGAAACTTACCAGGAGGTGAAAGGAGTGAGGCATCATTTTGACGACAGGGAAGAATTGAAGGAATGTTTCAACGAAGATAAAGGACAAAAATAAAAGGTCATGCTATATTATCTTTTCGATTTCCTTGATAAAGCGTACAATATCCCGGGTGCCGGGGTATTCCAGTATATCTCTTTCCGTGCAGCACTGGCGGTAATTACATCACTTACCATATCACTGCTCTTCGGTAAATCGCTCATCAATATGCTCCGGCGTAAGCAGGTGGGTGAATCGGTGAGAGACCTCGGGCTTGCAGGCCAGCTTGAAAAGCAGGGTACACCTACCATGGGAGGATTGATCATACTTGGAGCCATTATTTTACCGACACTACTCTTTGCAAAGCTCAATAACATCTATATAATACTCATTCTCTTTACCACAGTATGGCTAGGCTTTATCGGTTTCCTTGATGATTATATCAAAGTGTTCCGTAAGGACAAGAAAGGGCTTGCCGCAAAGTTCAAGGTTATCGGACAGGTGTTGTGTGGTGTTGTAGTAGCCACCACTCTCTATTTCCATGATGAGGTAGTGATTAGGGAGAAAATTCACCAGACTACTTCACGGTCGGCCACCCAGATATCTGAGTTTGAAAGGCTGCCTGATCATGTAAGCCGTTTTTCAAAGGAGGCTGTAAAATCAACCAAAACAACCATACCTTTTGTAAAGAACAATGAGTTTGATTATTCGATACTGCTGAAACCGTTTGGAGAAGGTGCAAGGAAATATGCTTTTCTCATCTTCCTGCCTATTGTAATCTTTATTATAACAGCAATTTCAAACGGGGCTAACCTTACCGACGGGATTGACGGACTGGCGACAGGTACTTCGGCAATTATCGGGGCGACACTTGGCATACTGGCATGGGTGTCGGGCAATATAGTATTTGCAGATTACCTCAATATCATGTACCTGCCCAACACAGGGGAGCTGGCAATTTACGTAAGTGCATTTGTTGGAGCCTGTACAGGATTCCTTTGGTACAACACATACCCGGCACAGGTATTCATGGGTGATACCGGTTCACTGGCCATTGGGGGCATCATTGCTGTACTGGCACTCATGATACGTAAAGAGTTGCTGTTGCCTATCCTTTGCGGAATCTTCATTGCTGAAAACCTTTCAGTGGTAATACAGGTAGCCTGGTTTAAACGCACAAAAAGAAAATACGGCGAAGGCAGGAGGGTATTCCTGATGTCGCCACTGCACCATCATTTCCAGAAGCTGGGTTATTCAGAACCGAAGATAGTACAGCGCTTTTTTATTGTAGGGATTATGCTTGCAGTTTTTACAATCATTACACTGAAAATAAGATAACACATAAAACCACAACTAATGACACTTGACGACTTAACACTAAATGGCACAAAGAAGGTTCATTCCACCATGGCAGCCACCATTGGGGCTAAACTCATCGGTTTAAGGAAAGAATCTATCAGGGAGTGTTTATCGGATTTCCAGAACGTTGAGCATAAACTTGAAGTTGTGGCCAACATCCATGGCGTTGAGTTTGTCAACGATTCAAAAGCCACGAATATAAATGCAGTGTGGTTTGCCCTCGAGAGTGCCGCCCGGCCTGTGATATGGATTGCCGGTGGAATAGATAAGGGAAATGATTATTCCAAGATCAGCAGCCTGGTTAAATCGCGGGTTAAGGCGCTTATTTGCCTTGGTATTGATAACAGTAAAATCATCAAAGCCTTTGAAGGGGTTGTGCCGGTGGTTATCCAGACTACATCAATGGATATTGCCGTACAGAAAGCATATGAACTATCATTAAAGGGCGACCAGGTGCTGCTTTCACCGGGATGCGCCAGCTTTGACCTTTTTGATAATTATGAGGACAGGGGATTAAAGTTCAAAGAAGCAGTTTACGCATTGTAAATAAGTAAGCAGGGGATATGAGAGCGATACTGAAAAACATAAAGGGCGATAAGGTTATCTGGGTGGTTGTGGCTATCCTCTCAGTGTTTTCGGTATTGGCAGTATACAGTTCCACAGGTACACTTGCTTACAGGTACCAGGAGGGAAACACTGAATACTACCTGATAAAGCATTTCTCAATCCTGTTCTTCGGGCTTGTTCTGATGTTCATTGCCCATATGATACCTTATAAATACTATGCACGGCTTTCGCAGTTGCTGCTCTGGGGCTGTGTTCCCTTGCTTCTGTATACACTGATGTTTGGTACCAACCTCAATGAAGCCAGCCGCTGGTATACACTTCCGCTTATAAACATAACTTTCCAGCCATCCGACCTTGCCAAGCTGGCACTTATTATATACGTTGCCAGGTTACTGTCGAAGAAACAGGAAGACATACAGGATTTTAAAAAGGGATTCGTTGCAGTGATGATTCCTATTGTTGTTATAACAGGATTAATACTGCCTTCAAACTTTTCAACGGCTGCCATGATATTTGCAACCTGCCTGGTGCTTTTGTTTGTGGGCAGGGTTAAGTTTACATATCTGCTCTATCTGGTCTTAACAGGTGTCGCCGCATTCGGGTTGCTTATACTGCTGGCAGTAAACTCTCCCAAACTGGGAGGCCGTTTCGGTACCTGGCAGACGAGGATCGAGAGCTTTACCTCTGGTGATAGTGATGCAAATTACCAGGTGGAGCAGGCTAAGATTGCTATTGCCGGTGGCGGTATATTCGGTAAAATGCCCGGTAATTCGGTGCAGAAGAACTTCCTGCCACACCCTTATTCAGATTTCATCTTTGCTATTATCATTGAAGAGTTCGGTCTTGTTGGAGGTACCATTGTGGTGCTTCTCTACCTGATACTACTCTTCAGGGCGGTAAAGATTGTGATTAAAAGTCCGCGCAATTTTGCGGCCTTCCTCACATTTGGCGTTGCCTTCAGCCTGGTGTTCCAGGCTATGGTGAATATGATGGTTGCAGTGAACCTGCTGCCGGTTACAGGACAAACGCTGCCACTCATCAGTATGGGTGGCACTTCTATATGGTTCACAAGTATTTCCATAGGGATTATACTCAGCGTGAGCCGTGAGATTGAAAAAGCTGCTGAAGCAGCAAAGAACGAAACAGTAAAGGAAGAAGAACATGCCATTGCCTGATCTTAAAGTTATTATTAGCGGGGGCGGTACGGGAGGTCATGTGTTCCCTGCAATAGCGATTGCTGACGCTATCAGGGAACACAATCCCGATACTCAGATCCTTTTTATAGGGGCTGAGGGAAGAATGGAGATGGAAAAAGTGCCTGCCGCCGGTTACCCTATTATAGGACTTTGGATCAGTGGGCTGCAGCGAAGCCTTACACTTAAGAACCTGTCGTTTCCCTTTAAGGTGATCCACAGTACCATTAAAGCCAGGCGGATAATTAAAGAGTTTAAACCTGATGTGGTGATTGGTGTTGGCGGGTATGCCAGCGGCCCGACAGTAAGGGCAGCTGCCGGTTTAAAAATACCGGTTATCCTGCAGGAACAGAATTCATATCCGGGTATAACCAATAAGTTGCTGGCAAAGAAGGCTGATTTTATCTGTGTTGCCTATCCGGAAATGGAAAGGTTCTTCCCTAAAGAGAAAATTATAATCACCGGAAACCCGGTAAGGAAAACCATAAAGTCGGGCAATATTTCAAGGGAAGAAGGAATTGCCTTTTTTGGACTTGACCCTCTGAAGCCGGTTATTTTATCAGTAGGAGGGAGTCTTGGTGCCGGAACACTTAACCGCAGTATGGCTGCCGGGCTTACTAAAATGGAAGAGGCAGGTGTGCAGGTCATCTGGCAAACAGGTAAGTTCTATGCTGACCAGGCTGCCTCTATAGTAGCCGGTGCCGGAGTGCAGGGTATAAAACCTATGGCTTTCATAAACCGTATGGATATGGCATATGCTGCCGCTGACGCAGTAATATCAAGGGCGGGGGCAATAGCTATTTCTGAGCTCTGCCTGTTGGGAAAGGCAAGCATACTGGTTCCATCGCCGAATGTGGCTGAAGACCACCAGACCCACAACGCCATGGCACTGGTTTCAAAGGAGGCCGCTATTATGGTGACGGATGTTTCGGCTTTTGAAAAACTGGCTGATACTGCCATAAAACTGGCGAAGGATAAACCGATGCAGGCAAAGTTATCGGAAAACATAAGTAAACTTGGTTACCCGCATGCAGCAAGTGAAATTGCCGGGCTGGCCATTAACTGTGCTGATTCAAAAAGGAGGCCTAAGAAATGAAACCTGAATCAGTAAAAAAAGTATATTTCCTTGGTATTGGCGGCATAGGTATGAGCGCCCTGGCCAGGTATCTTAACTCGGCAGGAGTTAAGGTGTCAGGGTACGATAAAACCCCAACCACGTTAACCTCTGAACTGGAGCGCGAAGGCATGGAGATTCACTACGAAGATATGCCTGACCTGATAACTCCCGATATTGACCTTGTGGTTTATACACCTGCAGTGCCAACTGATTTAGGAGAGTTTATCAGGGTTAAGGATTCAGGGCTGCCATTGCTTAAGCGGTCACAATTGCTGGAATCAATTACAGCCAACCATAAAACACTTGCCGTTGCCGGTACTCATGGTAAAACTACCGTATCGACAATGCTGGCACATATACTATATTCCTCACATCTCGGGTGTACTGCATTCCTCGGAGGTATTGCAAAAAATTACAACAGCAACCTGTTGCTGAACCACCAGAGTGAATTTATGGTGGCTGAAGCCGATGAGTTCGACCGATCGTTCCTGAGGCTTCACCCTGAGCTGGCAGTAATCACATCAACCGATGCTGACCACCTGGATATATACAACGACCATGGCAGCATGTTGTCAACCTTTGCTGAATTTGCCGGAAATGTGAGCAGGACAGGAACCCTGATATTGAAGCGTGGCATTAACCTGCCACTGAAAGACAATCCTGAAGGAAGGAAACTCTATTATTATTCAGTCAGTGATGAGGCTGATTTCAGGGTTGAAGGACTAGAATTATCCGGTGGAAGATACCAATTTAATCTCCGGACTCCGTTTGGCATCATTGAAGGATTCAATCCGGTTTTGCCCGGTTTATTCAATGTTGAGAATGCGGTTGCAGCATCGGCTGCTGCACTGATGGCCGGAGCAAAAGAAGAAGAAATTGTGAAGGCAGTCAACAGCTTCACCGGGGTACGCAGGCGCTTTGACCACAGGGTAAATAAAGGAGGAGTTCTTTATATTGACGATTATGCCCATCATCCTGAAGAGTTGAGGGCGTGCATTACTTCCGTCAGGAAATTATATCCCGACAGGAAGATCACCGGCATATTCCAGCCTCATTTGTATACACGGACACGTGATTTTGCTGAGGGGTTCGCTGAAAGCCTTTCATTACTGGATAAGCTTATACTGCTTGATATATATCCGGCAAGGGAGAAACCCATTCCCGGAATAACCTCAGGTATGCTGCTTGAGATTACGCCTTTGGAGGATAAATTACTGTTGAGTAAGGAAGGTGCCGTTGAATATATCAGCAGTAACAAGCCCGACATACTCCTTACACTTGGTGCCGGCGACATTGACCAGCTGGTGCCTGAAATTGAACGTATTCTGTTAAAAGACTGATTATGATGAAAAGGATACTGAACATCGTGTTAACTGTTCTGCTTTCAGCGGGGATTGTTTTCCTGTTTGTATTTGCCAATACTAAACAGAATGATGTTTTATGTGAATCCTTCGAAATCAACATTCATTACAATGATGCCCCGGAGCTGATTACCAAAAGGACCATCCGCCATCAGGTGACTGAATCAGGGATCAGGGTGAAGGGGCAGCCTGTGACCTCAATACCTGTTATGAAACTGCAGAAAGTGCTTAGCAGGAACCCATACGTTAAAAGGGCTACCATTTCAGTAGCCGTTAACGGCATTGTTACAGCCAACATACTTCAGCGCGATCCGTTGGTGCGTGTGGTTGATAAAGATTATAACCAGTGCATGCTCGACCACGATGGTGTAGTTATGCCTGTAAACCCTGAGTTCCCTGTCAGGCTGGTGGTTGCAAACGGGAATATTGAAAGTGTGAGGTTAATAAGTGCTATATCACAAAAAAAAGCCAATAAATCATTGCCCAAAGACCTAAGTCAGGTGTTCAGGATAGCTTCAATGCTTGAAAAAGACTCACTTACCGCAGCAATGATAGAACAGATCTACATCAACGACCGGAAAGAAATTGAGATGATACCGAAGATAGGTGATCATACGATTGTTGTAGGAGATACACTGATGTTAGGTGATAAAATGAGGAACCTCCGGTTATTTTATAAGGAGGGCATGAAGACATTTGCATGGAACAATTACAAGGAAATCAACCTGAAATATAAAAACCAAATAGTTTGCTCTAAATAATATAGAATATGGAATCTGAAATTATCGTCGGACTGGATATTGGAACTACCAAGATTGCTGCTATTGTCGGCCAGAAGAACGAACATGGCAAAATAGAGATCCTTGGTTTTGGCCGCACTGAATCTATAGGAGTCAAGAGGGGTGTGGTAGCCAATATTGAAGATACCGTTCAAAGTATAATTGGTGCGGTAAAGGAGGCTGAACTACGTTCAAACTCGAATATAGTTACAGTGAATGTAGGTATAGCCGGCCAGCATATAAAGAGCATTCAGTACCGTGGCTCAGTCATCCGTAAGAACAGTGAGCTGGAGATCAGCCAGGAGGATATTGACGGACTTACTGAGAGCATGTACAAGCTGGCAATGAATCCGGGTGAAGAGATTATAGAAGCCATTCCGCAAGAGTATACTGTTGATGGCGAGTCGGGAATAAAGCAGCCAAAGGGAATGCTCGGGCATACGCTGGAGGCTAACTTCCACATAATCACAGGCCAGACGGTTGCTGCCAGGAACATTATTAAGTGTGTTAGGAAAGCCGGCCTGAATGTTGACTCACTGCTTATGGAGCCCCTTGCATCAGCAGAGGCTGTGCTCAGTGAAGAAGAAAAAGAAGCAGGTGTAGCCCTTGTTGATATAGGTGGCGGTACAACAGATATTGCCATCTTCCAGGATGGGATTATCAGGCACACTGCCGTAATACCGTTTGGCGGGGATATAATCACCGAGGATATTAAGGAAGGCTGCACAATCATCAAGAAGCATGCAGAAGACCTGAAGGTAAAGTTCGGTTCAGCACTGGCGAGTGAAAACAGGGATGAAGAGATAGTGGCTATACCCGGCCTCAGGGGCAGGCCTCCTAAGGAAATAACCCTGAAAAACCTTGCAAGTATTATTCAGGCAAGAATGGAGGAGATCATTGAGCACGTGCACTTTGAAATCAAGAATTCAGGCTATGAAAAGAAACTCATCGCCGGTATAGTTCTTACCGGTGGCGGTGCGTTACTCAAGCATATAACCCAGCTGACAGAGTTCATTACAGGAATGGATACAAGGATAGGATATCCAAATGAACACCTTGCACCGGGAGTGCCTGAAGAGATGGCAAGCCCTATGTATTCTACCGGTATTGGCCTTGTGATCATCGGGTTGCAGAGATACGAAAGGGATCTGAGCAAAAACGGTGATAAAGAAACAGATAAATTAAAGGAAAGCCAGGAAGAAAAAACCCGTAAGATCAAACAAAAATCATCGGGGTCATTCCTGGATAAGATCAAGAAATTCTTCGAGGAGGACGGGGTTTAAGCATAAGATATTAACAAATGACCTGTTGATAAAAAGTCCTTTGGATATCTTACAAACAGATAATTAACAAGTAAATTTAGGAGATAAAAAACATGTCTGACATGCTGAAATTTGAAATGCCGAAAAATCAGTCATCAATCATAAAAGTTATTGGTGTCGGAGGGGGAGGAAGCAATGCTGTGACCCATATGTTCAAGCAGGGCATCAGGGGGGTAGACTTTATTATATGCAATACGGATTGTCAGGCATTGGATACCAGTCCCGTGCCAATGAAGATACAACTTGGCACCAAAGGACTTGGGGCGGGTTCTATACCGCAGGTTGGCAAGGAAGCTGCTAATGAGAATATTGACCAGATAAGAAAAATACTGGAGAATAATGCAAAGATGGTGTTCATCACCGCAGGTATGGGTGGTGGAACAGGTACAGGGGCAGCCCCTGTAATTGCCGCTCTTGCAAAGGAACTTGGTATCCTTACTGTCGGGATAGTTACGTTACCATTCTCCTTTGAAGGCCGTAAGAGGTCACAACAGGCGCGTGCCGGTATTGATGAATTGCGTAAATCAGTCGATACATTACTCATTATATGCAATGATAAGTTAAGGGAACTTGAGGGCGACCTGAAATTATCTGAAGCTTTCGGCAAAGCCGATAATATCCTCACTGTTGCTGCAAAGGGTATTGCTGAAATAATCACGGTAACGGGTTATATCAACGTTGACTTTGAAGATGTTAAAACTGTAATGAAGGACAGTGGAAAAGCCATCATGGGTTCTGGTATGGCCAGCGGTGAAAACCGTGCGCTTGAGGCCGTTCAGCAGGCAATGACATCTCCATTGCTTGATGATGCCAATATCCGCGGAGCAAGCAATATACTGCTTTACATTTCTTCCGGTAATGCTGAAATCACCCTGGATGAAGTAATGGAAATAACCGACTACATCCAGCATGAAGCCGGATCTACTGCCGACATTATCTGGGGTAATGGTACAGATGAGACATTAGGTGATAAAATCAGTATTACACTGATTGCCACTGGCTTTGACTCAAAGAATAAAGTTCCCGAAGATGTTGATCCAAGGGTAATATATAAATTAGGCGACCAGGAGGCACCAAAAGCTGCTGAAGTAACAAAAGAGAACAACACTCCACTGGAGTTACAGGAGATCCAACTGGTTAACAGCAAGAAAGAAGAACCTGTAAAGGAGGTGACCAAAATTACACCACTGAATCAACCTGAAAAGAAAGAAGATCAGCGGACTTTTACTTTTGAGATCGTAAATTCTAAAGAAGAATCAGCCGGTAATAATGAGATGCCTTCTGCAAAAGCCGCTACTGTTATCAACCAGCCTAACGGTGTAAAAGCAGAGCCTGTGACTACACCTGACCGCAGGACACAACCGGGTTTTGAGTTTTTAAGGACCTTCAGCAATAACGGTATAGAGTCTAAGCAGGAAGAGAAGAGCAAGGACCGGGTACAGAAGCTGGAAGAAATGAGCCTCAGGATCAGCACATATGAAGGCCTATTGGAAATGGAGAGGGAGCCTGCCTATAAGCGTAAGAAGGTTGATCTTGCTGAACCTCCTTTATCATCTGAGACTGAAGTATCGAGATACAGTTTGTTTAAAAGTGATTCAGGTGTTGAAATGAAACAAAACAATTCATTCCTTCACGATAATGTTGATTGATTATGAGTCTTACAGAACAAATTAACGAGGATATTAAGAAAGCCATGCTGGCCCGTGAAAAGGACAAGCTGGAAGCTTTAAGGGCTGTAAAATCAGCTTTATTACTGGCCCTTACAAGCGAAGGTGCAGGCGGACAGGTTGGGAAGGATGAAGAGATTAAGATACTTCAGAAACTGGTAAAGCAACGCAAAGAAACAGCTGAAATATACCAGCAACAAAACAGGCAGGACCTTGCAGGTGCAGAACTTTTCCAGGCTGAGATTATCTCAGCTTATCTGCCTGCCCAAATGGATGAGAATGAACTAAGGCAGTTTATCCGGGGCCTGATTACCTCTATGGGTGCATCAGGAATGAAAGATATGGGCAAGGTTGTGAACACAGCCAACCAGCAACTTGCCGGTAAGGCTGAGAGTAAGGCTATAGCTATGATAACAAAAGAATTACTTCAGTAAATCTCCCTAAACTAGAATGTACGAAAAAAGCCATCGATTACCGATGGCTTTTTTATTCAGTGCTTATAATTTAAAACTTATGCACCAAGCATAAAGCGTTTAAATGTAGTTACTGTCATGTCCTTGCTTACCTTGTTAAGATATTCGCGAACTGATAGTTTATTATCACGTACGAATTCCTGGTTGAGGAGGGTGCTCTCTTTGTAGAACTTATTGAGTTTTCCCAATGCGATCTTTTCGATCATATCCTCAGGTTTACCTTCCTGGCGGGCCTGTTCCTTACCAATTTCGATCTCACGTTCAATGATATCTGAAGGAACATCATCCTTGTCAACAGCAACCGGTGACATAGCAGCAATCTGCATTGCTACTTCATGTCCGGCCTGTTCAATACCATCAACACCGGCTTTATTAAGGCCGAGGAGAGTGGCAAGGCGGTTACCCGGGTGATTGTATGCGAATACTGCAGGAGCGCTGATAACCTCGAAGTGTGCAAGGTCCATCTTTTCACCTGTTTTACCAACCATTTCAGTGATATTATCACCAATGGTGCGGCCATTAAGGTCAAGTGACTTGAATTCTTCAGCAGTGGCAGGCTTCATTTCAATTGCCTTTGCCATAATTGAATTGCAGAAGTTTACGAACTCCTGGTTCTTTGCAACAAAGTCAGTCTCGCAGTTCAGCATGAAGATAGCGCCGAAATCCTTAGCTTCATTAGTACGTGCAAGAACGATACCTTCGTTGGCATCTTTATCAGCACGTTTGGTAGCTAATTTCTGTCCTTTTTTACGGAGGAAGTCGATTGCTTTTTCAAAATCTCCGTCATTCTCCTGTAGAGCATTCTTGCAGTCCATCATACCTGCGCCGGTCATCTGGCGAAGTTTGTTTACGTCTGCAGCAGTGATATTTGCCATAAATAAATTCTGATTTTTAAAAGTTAATTACTTACGAGGACCACCCTGTTTTTTACCTATAGGTTTCCTTGCGAGAGGTTTACGGCCTCTGCCACCTTCTGAACCTGCCTCATCAGCGGGAACGGGTTTTGACCTCAGGCGCTCTGTACCGGCTACTGCATCTTCCTCTTCTTCATCATCGAGGTCGTAGTTACGGCCAAGCTTATTGCCTAATGCATCTTCACCTCTTTCTTCATCGCGTTTGTCACGGTCAATCTTGCGTTCCATGAGACCTTCTTCAATAGCCTGAACCATTTTACCAACGATCAGGGAGATTGATTTTGAAGCATCATCATTAGCAGGGATTGGGAAGTCAACCTGGTTAGGGTCGGAGTTTGTGTCAACTATAGCGAATGTAGGTATGTTAAGTTTGCGTGCTTCAGCAACAGCGATATGTTCTTTAAGGATATCAACTACAAAGAGTGCGGCAGGCAAGCGGCTAAGATCGGCAATAGAGCCAAGGTTCTTCTCAAGTTTAGCACGTTCACGGGCAATCTGTAAACGCTCACGTTTTGAGATATTCTCATAAGATGAACTTGACATAAGGCGGTCGATTGATGACATCTTACGGACAGCCTTGCGGATAGTAGCAAAATTGGTAAGCATTCCACCCGGCCAGCGCTCAGTAACGTACGGCATACCAACGGTTTTAACGTGTTCTGCTACGATTTCCTTAGCTTGTTTCTTAGTAGCTACGAATAAAACCTTCTTACCTGACTTGGTGATCTGCTTCATTGCTGCAGCAGCTTCGTCGATCTTGGCAACTGTTTTATACAGGTCAATAATATGAATGCCATTACGCTCCATAAAAATATAAGGAGCCATATTAGGATTCCATTTACGTTTTAAATGCCCGAAATGTGAACCGGCATCCAGTAATTCTTCAAAAGTTGTTCTTGCCATTTAATTTTTTTGTTATTTGTTTACATTCTGTCTTAAAACAACCGGCCGGTAGCTGGTCAGGCTGCCTGGCAGTACTGTGCAGATCCTGCCGGTTTAGATACTAAACACCATTTGTGATTAGCGCTTGCTGAACTGGAATTTCTTACGGGCTTTCTTCTGTCCCGGTTTTTTCCTTTCAACCATGCGTGGATCTCTTCTGAGAAGGCCCTTCACTTTAAGAGGAGGACGATTTTCAGGATTGATTTCGCAAAGCGCTTTTGAGATAGCTAAACGAAGTGCTTCAGCCTGACCGGTAATTCCACCGCCTTCAAGGTTTACCTTGATGTCGTATTTACCTGCAGCATTGGCAACTTCCAGTGATTGGGTAACCACGTATTGTAAAGTTCCTGTAGGAAAATATTCTTTATAATCCCTGCCGTTAACGGTAATAATACCATTTCCTTCTTTAAGGTATATGCGGGCTACTGCAGTTTTCCTTCTGCCAAGTGTGTTGATCACTTCCATGTTACTTAATTGAATTTAAATTAACCAATTGAGGCTGCTGAGCCTGATGTGGGTGCTCAGGTCCTACATAGACTTTAAGATTGCGGTACAATGCATCACCGAGCTTGTTTGAAGGAAGCATTCCGCGAACAGCATGCTCAATAATACGCTCAGGATATTTCTGCATAAGTTCCCATGGGGTGGTAAAACGCTGTCCACCGGGGTAACCGGTGTGCCTGACATATACCTTCTCATTCATCTTCTTGCCCGTAAGTTTTATCTTTTCGGCATTGATCACGATCACGTAGTCACCACAGTCGAGGTTAGGAGTATAATTGGTTTTATACTTGCCCCTCAGTATGTTGGCAACTTTGCTTGACAAACGACCGAGCGTTTGTCCGTCTGCATCCACCAATATCCAGTTCTTCTGGATGTTCTCAGGGGTAGCTGACAAAGTTTTATAACTTAATGTGTCCATTTTGTTTAGATTAACGCTTATAAAAACAATAATAAACCGGGCTTATCAGGCTGGTTTCACGGGCATGAGAAATCAGTGATATTCGGTTAGCCCCTCTTTAATCAAGCGGAAGTAAGACTTTCTGGTTACGGCCTTCCGGTCTTTTCCTCTCATTCTAAAAAGGGGTGCAAAGGTATGAGTAAATTTTTACTTTAACAAATTTACTGACAATTATTTGTTGAAAAAGTGCGTGACTTTTTACTGCCTGATTTGTTATCTTGGAATTGTGAAATTCTATGGAACTTATGACACACAAAAATAGCCATATTCTTTCAGCTTCTGACAGGGTAGAATTAATTCAGGTTTTGAAGTCACGCTTTAATAAAAGGTCAGATAAGTATCCCGGTGTTAACTGGGATGAAATTGAACATCGCATTACTGAAGATAACTCCGTTCTTAATGCGTTGAAGCAAATGGAAGATTCAGGCGGTGAACCTTCTTTTTTCTTTTATAATGAAGATACCGGCAAATACGCTTTTGCAGATTTCTCTGCTGAATCGCCACTGGGAAGAAGAAGTTTGTGCTATGACCAGGAAGCTTTAGAACAACGGAAAGCTAATAAACCAACGGGTAGTGCTGTGCAAACAGCTGAGGAATTCGGGGCCAGACTTCTTACTGAAGAAGAGTATATTCTTTTGCAAAAGATGGGTGAATTTGATTTGAAAACATCCTGCTGGCTGCATACACCCGGCGAAGTCAGGCAAAAGGGTGGTGCACTGTTCGGCGACCGGCGTTTTGGAAGAGTGTTTATTTATCATAATGGGGCTGACTCATATTATTCAGCCCGGGGGTTCAGGGTCATTGTTACTATAGGGACAAAGTGATAGTTAATCACCATCCTTAAAGTGTTTATTAAACTGGTATTACAGTCTCCTCAGTGCGTTTTCATAATCCCTTGCCTGCTTGATACCATAATCAGTATAGGCAATACGAGCATATTTTATTGCCTGCTCAAGGTTACCGGCCTGCTCAAAGTATACAGCCATATTCAAATATGCCCTGCCGGCATTTTCATAGTCATTATGTTTGAGTACCTCTTCCCAAACATCTGCTGCACCTTCCCAATCATTTGTTTCAATATGGCGGTAGGCTGACTGGAAAGTTGATTTTTCATGGCCTTTTCCTTTTTTATAAAGCAGGCGGTCGACAACAAAATACCCGGGAAGAAAACGTTCAATGTATTCCTGGCCACCGGAAAAAGCTGCTCCATGCAGGGCTTTTGGGGGAACGGTGAGGGTACTTCCGTCACTTACGAAAGTAAGTTGCCTGTTACATTCATATTGGTCAACTATCTTTTTTGCAGATGGATCGTACAATCTCCAGTACATCTTGACATTGAAAGTTCTTTCATCACCTGGATGAGGTCTTGGAAGGAGTATTTTAGGAATAGAGAACATATCGGAATTTGAGTCAAACATCTCAAGTACCAGGAGTGCATCAGCATCTGAATCATCACAAATCCGGCTTACTTTATCCCAATCAAGAGGTGCCGGTATTTCCCTGGTACCACTGCCGTATAGTTTATTCTCTGATGCTATGACAGCATTGAACTCTTTATTCCCGTTCAAGCGGTCCATTACTCCTGTAAGACATTCATTGGATGCTTTCTTATCTGAAACTTCAATTTCACCGCTTAAAACTGATTCAATGATCTTGCCTGTTTTATCTTCTTCTTTTATTAATGAGCGATTGGCAAGCGCAATTGTTTTAATGTTCTCCGGCATACCTGTTTGTGGCGGAAGCGGGTAATTGAATGAAACCATAGCATATTTACTGCAGCCGGAAAAGACAATTGCCAGTATAGTTATAAGTAAGAGAGTAGTTTTTTTCATGGTTTTTTGTTTAGGGTTTAGATAGTATCTTTGAATACACATCCTGCTATCAAATATAATACCATAATTAACATTTATCAGCACCAAAATAAATATAACTTGTTTATGGCCACACCACATCCTGACAATATAATAGAATTCCAATCAGCCCTTGCCTGGGAACAATGGCTGGAAATTAATCATAACCGGGAAGAAGGTATTTGGCTGAAAATAGCTAAAAAAGGAAAGGGTATAGCAACAGTTACCTACCTTGAAGCAGTGGAAGTGGCTCTATGTTATGGCTGGATTGACGGACAGATGAAATCAGTAGACGATGTATATTTTGTTCAGAAGTTTACACCCAGGAGAACTAACAGTATCTGGTCGAAGATAAACACTGAACGAGCAGAAAAGCTCATTAGTGAAGGCAGGATGAGAACACCGGGATTGCAGCAGATTGAGAAGGCCAAATCAGATGGAAGGTGGGACAGAGCATACAGTTCTGCTAAAGGGATGACACTACCTGACGACTTTCTGACTTTACTTCATAAAAATAAAACCGCTGCTGAATTTTATAATACACTTAGCAGGTCAAACCAGTATGCCATACTGTTCAGGCTGGAAACAGCAAAACGACCTGAAACAAGAGAGAAAAGATTAAAAGAGATTATTGAAATGCTTTCACAAGGACGTAAGTTTCATTAACGAACAGTTTGATATCATAACCGGACATATTCACGCTTTAACTTCCAAGGTTTCTTTTTTTTGGTGTCTTATTAAACTTTTAAGATATTTGTGATTGAATCAAAACCTGAAACCAATATGAGCAAAAAGTACAGATTCAATGAAGACTGGGCATCGGTATTTGTAGGGATGATACTAATACTGGCCATTGTAGCTTCCACAAAGATTCCCGAAATCCCAAAAATACTCCCTAAGTTCGGACCTGACAAAGGTTGGACAGGATGGACTGTCCTGAGCACGGAAGTATTCACTACCGGTAATACATTTAAAGTTCTTCTTACTTTCCTATATTTCTTTTTCTTCTCAATAGTAGGCTCATGGCTTATGGGCAGAAAAGGTAAAGAACTGCTGCCTGCATTTCCGGTTATTTTTGTTCTTTCAATGATTGCACAGCTTGTAGCCAGTAGCGGTTCAATGAAGAACCTTGGATTGGAAACTGTTATTTTTTCTCTGCTTATCGGACTATTTGTGAGCAATGTTATTGGAACACCAAAGTGGCTAAAAGAAGGTATACAGAGTGAATTCTATATCAAGATCGGTCTTGTTATGCTTGGAGCTACAATACTCTTCAGTGAGATCATGAAAGCGGGCTTTTATGGAGTACTGCAGGCGATTGTTGTAGTTGTGGCTGTTTGGTATTTTGCCTTCTGGATAGCCAGGAAACTTAAGATAGATTCTGAACTGAGCATGATGCTTGCAAGCGCTGTAAGTATATGCGGAGTATCGGCTGCAATTGCTACTGCCGGTGCTATTAAAGGTGATTCAAAGAAGCTGAGTTATGTTATTTCACTCGTGCTTGTGGTGGCAATACCTATGATGATCTTTATGCCCTTACTCGCAAAATGGATTGGATTAACGCCTGAAGTAACAGGGGCATGGCTTGGCGGCACCATTGATACAACGGGAGCGGTGGTTGCCGGTGGCACTATTGCCGGCGATATAGCGCTTAAGTTCAGCACTATTATCAAGTTCTCGCAGAATGTTCTTCTTGGTGTGGCTGCATTCCTGATTTCAATTTACTGGTCATACCGTAAAACTGAAAATACCATTGCTGAAAAACCTTCACTTAAAGTAATCTGGGAACGATTCCCCAAGTTTGTTCTTGGTTTTATAGTTGCCTCACTGATTTTCTCATTCTTTATCGAACCAGATGCCGCCAAGGCAGTAGGTAAAACCATAAAGAGTTATCAATCGTTATGGTTCAACCTGGCTTTTGTGTGTATTGGACTTGAAACACGATTTAAAGACCTCGTTACGCTTGACCATGGCAAGCCGGCATATGCATTCCTTATTGCACAAGCCTTTAATATCATCTTCACTTTGATTATAGCTTACGTTCTTTTTGGTATGTTATGGCAGGGATAAAAACCATATAATACCAGGTGCTTATAATAATTAAACAGGCTGTTTCAATTGATACAGCCTGTTTTGATATTGGTAACATTGTTAAGAGAAGTTGTATTAAGTATTAATTTTCAGTGAACTACAAAAGCTGCCATAATTAGTCGTACCTTTGCACGCAATTTTATATATTATATGTCTTCATTTAATGAACTAGGCCTAAACGACTTGCTCTTGCAGGGAGTTGAAGCACTCGGTTTTAAGGAGCCGATGCCTGTTCAGGCAGAAGTTATTCCAACCCTTATTTCTCAGCCATGCGATCTTGTTGGCCTTGCACAAACCGGTACTGGTAAAACAGCGGCCTTTGGACTGCCCGTGCTTCATCACATAGATGCCGGCAGTAAACGTACACAAGCACTTATTCTTTGTCCAACAAGGGAATTGTGTCTTCAGATAACCAGGGACTTAGAAAGTTTTTCCGCTTTTATCCCGGGAATAAAAATAACTGCAGTTTATGGTGGTGCAAGTATAGAGAACCAGATCAGGTCGCTACAACAAGGCCCTCAGGTTATTGTTGCCACACCTGGCAGGTTGAATGATATGATTCGCCGCAAGAGAGTCGACTTTAGCAATGTAAAGTGGGTTGTACTCGATGAGGCCGATGAAATGCTCGATATGGGTTTTCAGGAAGAGGTTGATACAATACTTGAAACTACTCCAAAAGAAAAATATACCCTCTTATTCTCTGCTACACTGCCTGCACAGGTTGAGAGAATTCTTACAAAATACATGAAAAAACCGGTCATGAAGACCGTTGGTAAACGAAACACAGGTACTGCAAATGTAAAACACATGTACTACCTTGTTCATGCCAGAGACAGATACCAGGCACTTAAAAGGATTGCTGATTTTAATCCGAGTATCTATGCAATTATTTTTTGCAGGACACGTATTGAAACCCAGGAGATCGCTGATTCACTCATAAGAGACGGCTACAATGCTGATTCACTTCATGGTGACCTATCACAGGCTCAGCGCGACCATGTAATGAACCGGTTCAGGAACAGGACACTTCAGATGCTGGTTGCAACTGATGTTGCTGCACGTGGTTTGGATGTAAATGACCTGACGCATGTAATCAATTATAATCTCCCTGACGATACAGAAGTATACATCCACCGAAGTGGAAGAACCGGACGTGCCGATAAACTGGGGATATGTATTTCCATCATCAATCTTAAAGAGAAATTTAAGATCCGCCAGATAGAGAAGATGATTGGCCGTGAGTTTGCACAGGCTAAAGTGCCGACAGGTTTCCAGGTTTGTGAAAAGCAGCTCTTCAACTATATCGACAGGATGGAGAATGTTGCAATTGACCAGGAAATTGAATCATTCCTTCCTGTGATATTTAGGAAACTTGATTGGATGAGTAAGGAAGAAATTATCAGGCGTTTTGTTTCCCTTGAGTTTAACCGCTTCCTTGAATATTACAGGGATGCAAAGGACCTTAATGTTGAAGAGGAAAAGAGAGGAACAGGTGATTATGAAGGGAAAGGCAGGGGACGCGATAATGAGAGAAGCAGAAGCCGTGAAGATAAACCAAGAACAAGCCGGTCAAAAGATAGTCATGATGACCGTGACCTCACACGACTCTTTGTTAGTGTTGGAAGAAAAGACAGAGTATTACCACAACAACTTATTGGACTCCTCAATGAAGTAACCCGTACAAGGGAGATCAAGATTGGAAGAATTGATATAATGGATAACTACTCGTTTATAGATGTTGAGTCAGGAGCAGTTAAGAAAGTACTGAAGGCATTTGCAAATGAGCAACGGAATCCCGATGGTGTAAGAGTAGAAGTTGCTTCTGAAAGAGATTCAGGAGGCGGAAACAGGCAATCACGGGATACAGGCCGAAAAAAAGAACGCAGGGAATTTAATGATCAACCTTTGTTTGAGTCACCCTGGAAACGCCCTCCAAGAAAAAATAAGAAGCGTTAAATGAAAAATGGCAGGTATTCAATACCTGCCATTTTCTTAATGATTAGTTATGTTTTGCCAAATCAACCGGCTGGTTGTTGGATTCTGCGTCCCGCATACTAGCCAGGAAACGTTCTGCCTCAATTGCAGCCATACATCCTGTACCTGCAGCAGTAATTGCTTGCCTGAAAATATGATCTTGCACATCACCGGCAGCAAAAACCCCGGGAATATTTGTTTGAGTGGTTCCGGGTATTGTCTTTATATAACCGTTTGAATCGAGATTTATCTGTCCCTGGAAAATGCTGGTATTAGGCTGATGGCCGATAGCTACAAAAAATCCCTGAACATCTATCTGTTTTGCCTCGCCGGTTTTAACATTTTCTAAAAGTACGCCGGTTACAACTTTACCATCTCCAAGGATTTCTCGTGTTACATGGTTCCACAACACTTCAATATTCGGTGTATTTAAAACTCGGTGCTGCATTGCTTTACTTGCACGTAATTCATCACGGCGGACAATCAGATAAACCTTTTTCGTCATTTTTGCAAGATAGGTAGCTTCTTCAGCAGCTGTATCGCCACCTCCTACTACAGCCACATCCATGCCACGGTAGAAGAACCCGTCACAGGTTGCACACGCTGATACTCCGTGTCCGTTGTACCTTACTTCCGATTCAAGGCCAAGGTATTTAGCTGTAGCACCGGTTGCAATAATTACAGTATCAGCTAAAACTTTTTTACCATCGTCTGTAGTAATTTTAAATGGTCGTTCGGAAAAATCTGCTTCAGTTACCAGTCCCCATCTCAGATCAGTCCCGAAACGTTCGGCCTGACGCTGGAGATCAAGCATCATATCAGGACCCATAACACCATTGGGGTATCCCGGAAAATTATCAACTTCAGTTGTTGAAGTAAGCTGTCCTCCGGGCTGCATTCCCTGATAAACTACAGGTTTGAGGTCTGCCCGTGCAGCATATATAGCTGCCGTGTAACCAGCAGGACCAGAGCCTATTATCAGACATTCAATTCTTTCAAATTCAGAATCTTGTTTCATTATTATTTTCTTTTTATTGTTCAGGCTTTGTTGAATTCCAAAGATAGCACTTTACACCAAACTACCTTGTATTACATAACTTATTAATTTATCCTTCTAACTACAAAGTTTGTGCCTATAAGCTCAATTATGACAAAATGTCAATAAATGACTATTGTATTTGATTATGGATATTCAGTCGGAAATATGTTGTAAATTTTTTTATGGAATGATAATTTTCGGAAATTTTTTTTATCTTTGTACTTCCGGGAAAAAACGCAAATTAGTGAGATCATGGTAACATTTAACAGATTTTACACCAATCCATTCAGTAAACACATCGACAAGATCGACAAAACAAGAAATCAGCTTGTCCAGCATCAGACAACCGGAGGTACTCCGATGGAAGTCACATCTGCACAACAGGTGAAAATTGATGTCGCCATTAAACATCTTGAGCAGGCTGTTGCAGTTCTTAGAGAACTTGATCAGAGAAAATAATCCTCTGCGGTGATTTTTTGCTGATATTTTATAGAAGAATACACGAGACTTGCTGTGTATTTACGGTTATTATATGCACCTGAAATTTCAGGTGCATTTTTTATTTCAATTATAAAAAAAGGCCATCTCAAATGAGACGGCCTCTTCACTACATTAAGCAAGGTTAAATCGTATTATCTTACAATGAGCTTAGCGCTTTTTTGTGAACTGTCACTAAACTGTAGTTTTACCAGGTAAATCCCCGGATTCAGATGCTGAATGTTGAAGTCTTTATGACTAATCGATGAATTGACATCGTATCCCGTAAGCTCTCTGCCGGTAAGATCAATAACGCTTATTCTTACCGGATTATTATTTCCGGTAAAGGAAATTCTTACTACGTTATTTGCCGGGTTAGGAGAGACAGATAGTTCACTGGCAGTTGCCATACCTTCACGTTTGCCAAGTATTGAATTGCCTGTAACGGTCATATTGACAGTAGCATTTACTTGTGTTGCAGATACTGTGACGGGTATGTAGTCGCTGTAAATACCGGGCAATTCAGCCCTGATGAAATAATCACCATACGCCAGGTTGTTAAATGAAAAGTCGCCGTTTTCGTTTACCTGCGTAAAGGCAATAATATTATGGTTTTCATCTGTCAGATAGATAATAACCTGTCCGAGGAATCCATCACGAATACCTGACTGATTGATATGTCCTGATATAGATCCATTTCCCTGCGGCATTGTTCCCTGTGCACTAACCAGCTGGATGTTCAGTGGGTTAAGGGTTTGTCCTGCAGACACTATGGTTGCATCCTGCCAGAATAGTGTTCCTTCATAGTAAGTAGGAAGATAGTTACTGCCATCGGTAGGTATTGCAAGGATATTATAGTCGCCGTTAGGAACCATCGGGAATGAGTATACACCGTTGAAATCAACCATAGTCATATCAAAGTATGGATAGTAATTAGGTCCCGACTCGAGTGAAAAGATTAAGACTATTCCGCTTGTTAATGGGAAATTGTCTTCAAATACCTGACCGTAAACCTGATTGAAGAATAACGTATCGCCTACAAGTATTTCCTGTGCTGAAACCGCTGTACAGCCGTCTGCACCTATTGATGTTAGTGTAACATAATATACCCCACCTGATTGGTATTCATGTGTGATATAATTTCCCGAAGCGATTTCACCATCCCCGAAATCCCACTCATAATAAGTGTTTAAGGAATCAAGCTCATATCCGTTTCCATAATGCCATCCTGTAAAGGCAACGGTGTTGTTAACTGTTTGATAGGTAAAGTAATTATAGCAATTCATATAAGTTGAATCCACCCATACATCCATACACCAGGTGCTTTGACATTCCGGACCACTAATCACCAGACAGACCTGGTACATACCGGCTGAGTTGTATTGATGTAAAGGGTATTGCTCGTTACTCGTTGTACCATCTCCAAAATTCCATGACCACGCCTCAGGGTTGCCATAAGAAAGATCTTCAAACTGCACTTCAAAGGGATTATTATACGGATTTGACCAATACGTGAACTGGGCCTGGCAAGGCATATTACCCACCATGACAGTGTTACAGTATATGGAGAAACAAGTATTGTCCTCATTGGAGATAGTCAGGCAAACATTATAAAATCCCGGTTCATTATAAGAATGTGTTGGAAATTGTTCCGAAGAAGTGGCACCGTCGCCAAAATCCCAGTTCCACATTGTAGGTGCTCCCATCGAACTATCCGCAAAACTAATCGTGAGGTCATAAACAGGATTTTCATACCATGTAAAAAATGCCTTACATGTTTCTTCATTCACTATAACTATCTGAGAAGTAGAGTCAATGCATGATGAGTCGGGTGTGCTAATGGTTAGTGAAACAATATACTGGCCCGGACCATCATAGGTCTTCATCGGGTTCTGCTCAAAAGAATAAGTGCCATCGCCAAATGACCATGTATAACCACAATTACTTGGTGTTGAATTATCCATGAACGCAAAAGTATATCCTTCTAACTGGTACTGATAAAAATCAGCATGACAATTCAGATTTTCTTCACATATCTGGAAATCAGCAGTAAATACATTATTGGAGTTATAGCTGATCTCAAACTCCTGGCTCAGCATGTAATCAAAACAGCCCAGGGTTTCAACTATCAGATAGCCTGATACTCCAATGATTGTATTTGTATAGGAATAATATCCGTTTGGATTGGTGTACACTTCATCGTAAGAGGAAGTGCCGGTACTATCAGTTGTATACGTATAAATTTTTACCATGTGCCCGTCAACAGCCAGATTGGTACCCTCAACGGTAACATAACCACTGACATTAACAGTCATATACGGGTATTGAGCGAATGCTGCAAAGAAAGAGATGGTAAAAATAAGTGTTAGTAATTTTTTCATGATGTTTGTGTTGAAATGTTGTGAAATTAGTAACGTAATCCAAGTGCAATTTTGAGAGATACACTCCAGGGTGATTCTGTAATTACAGGTTTCTCATAAACCGAATTGAAATAGTATGCAAAGCCAGGTTGAAGTTCAATCCAGAGATTTTCTGATAATCGCCTGCTTACAGTAACTCCTGCAGCTAGTTGCCAATTAGCCCTTACCCTGTCAGGTGTTATTCTGTTGATTTGTATTAGCCTGTTTTCTCCGGTTTCATATCTGAAATCGACAGGTTTTCTTGAGAGTAGTAAAGAAAGTACCGGATTTACTCTCACACCTGCCGACCAGCGGTGGTTATTGTAGAAATCATAACCAAGAATCAGAGGCACCTGCAGGTAAATAAATTTCCTCTCAACCTTGGCATAATCTTTAGAAATTTTACTGTCGAAAACTCTCTCTTCGGATGTATGAAGGGTTTGTTGCATTGTGAAGCTGGCTGGTTGCCAGTCAAAAGTTATGGAATCCAATCTTTGGAAGTTCCCAAGAAATTCATTGTATTCGATAGCGTACTCATAATATCCCCGGGTTAATGATATTCCTAAACCTGTTCCTACTATGTAGTTACCGTTAAATAAGCGCTTGTTATACTCGATGCCGAAATTCTGCAGCAATTTTTCATTGCCGATTACATTATAAAGCAATTCGGGACGGTAATGTATACTCAGTGCAGTGTTCCATAAATACTGATCACGTTTAATTTTTTGTTCTGGATCCGGAAGCTTTTCTACTGTTAAAGTGTCAGCCGGATAAGGTTCTGTGATCACACTATCAATATTCATTGACTGATCAGCCTCATTATTTAAAGGCTTAATCTCTGTATTTTCTGCCTTTATCACCAAGTCATCACTTTTCGGATAATAGTCACTTATTACGTTTGGCTTGATTTCAGGTTTTGTGGATTCATAATTAGAATAAGGCTCAAGTGTTTTCTTTACAATTGAGATATTCTTTACTATAGAGGTGCTCTTTACAGTTGGAGTATTCTTCGGTTCAGATGTATTAGTTGACGGAACGTTCTTAACAGGCATGGTCCTGATTTCAGTATTGTTAGTCTTAAAAAGCAATATAGCTGCTAATGGTAAAAGAAGAGCAGTTATTAAGAGGATGGCGAATTTTGTTTTGTTGTTTGTAGTGGTTTTCCCGTAAACTCCAGATAAAAAGCGATCTTTTGAGGCATCTGAAAGTGCAGGCCTGTAATCCTTCAGTTGTTCACGTAACCACTGGTCCATCTTTTCCTGATCTGTCATCTTCTTATCTCCTCATATTTTAAACGGTCATTCAGCATCCGCTTCATCATACTCCTTGCTTTTGACAATTGCGACTTTGATGTATTCTCACTTATGTTGAGTTGAAGTGAAATCTCTTTATGAGTCAATTTCTCAAAAACATGTAGGTTTAGTACCATTTTATAGCCTGGTGGAAGTTGATTGATCATTTTAATAATCTCTTCCTGACTTATCGCAGGCCACTCATCATCTTCAATAACTTCTATAAATTCATCAGCATCTTCATCTCTTATGTGTCCGTTTAAATGGAAATCTGTTTTTTTTCTTAATGAGGTTAAACACTGGTTAACTACTATCCTTCTCATCCAGGCTTCAAAGGCGCCTTCAAAAGCTGGTTCAAAAGTGTCAAGACCTTTGATAATCTTCAGTAAAGCCTCGTGCAGCATATCTTCAGCTTCCTCCCTTGAACTGCAATACCTCAGTGCCACCCCGAAAAGCAGGGGAGCCTGGTCATGGTAAAAAGCTTCCATTGCTTTTCGGTCACCCTTACGCAATTTTTGTATCAGATCTTGAATACCGCTTTGCATACAATAAAGATAACTCACTTATTCAAAAAGGTTGCCTGGAGAAAAGAAATAAATTTCATGCGCTAACATATATCGTCAAAATGGACTTTATAGTTGATGAAATTAATTATATAGTAGGTCGCATTGCGTAAATTATTTATTATATTTGCAGTGAGAAAATTACCATTATGGAACCCAAAATTAATGTTACAGATGAAACACGCGCTGTAGTGGAACATTATCTACAGAAGCAGTGGGCCCGCCGGGAAAAGCGAATGGCCAACAAAAAACCTAAAGCAGAGGGTTATGACCCTTTGAAAGGTAAGAGTTCAAAACCATAAACTAAAAAGCGCCCTGGAAAGGGCGCTTTTTTTATGTTATCAATCTTTGGCTGGTTTAATTATAGGTGTTTTGGATTTCATTGCGGGAATAGTAAGAGGAATATGCTCAAAAATTACTTGATTCGACTCAAGGCCATATGATTTAATATCACTTAAGCCTATTTTCTTCAAAATATAGTAAAGGTTTAAGGCTAATCCGTCAAAATAAGCCAGTTCAGTTTGCTTGATAACACTTCTGTCAATATGGACGAATGTAAACCCCGAGAATACACCGTACTTTCTTAAAGAAGGATGGGTGCTTACAAGATCAATTTGACCTTCTTCAGAAAGATGCCTGAGAACCTGGCGGAAATATTCATTTATCCTGAGTGGTACTTTAAACCCAAGAAAGAAATCAATCCTCGTAATTTTTCCGGGATAAAGGTCTGTAACTTTATATTTTAAAGTATCAGGTGAATCAACTATGTCAACATGAAGGAACCAGTAATGATCAGCCCTCTTTGCAGGACTTCGGTTAATGATTGAGTCAACAGTTTTAGCCTCAATATCTGTGATATTGTTGGCATGAGTGGTATAGACAAGGTTACCTGCGAATTTAGGAATTGTCTGATCATTGCTCATCTCGGAAATGATAGGCAGATAGGGTTCTAATCCATAGAATGTCAGGAACCTGTTTCTTACTTTTCGACCATAGAACATTGAAAGCATCACTAATGAAATAATGGAACCCATCATTACAGTGAACCAACCTCCGTGTGAAAATTTATTAAAGTTTGATAAGAGGAATGAACCTTCAATTGTAAAGTAAACAATTGCAAAAAGCACCACAGCCCACACCGGGCGTCCTCTCAACAGTAAATAATAAATTACCAGAACCGTGGTCATTAACATGGTAACAGTAATAGCAAGTCCATAGGCTGCTTCGAGTGCAGAGGATGACCTGAAGGTGCTGATCACTATGAAACAAAGCGCATACAGCGACCAGCATACGGCCGGAACATACATTTGACCTTTTGCATGTGAAGGGTATTTGATTCTTAAGTTTGGCCAGAAATTAAGAGAACGAGCTTCACTTATCAGGGTATAGGACCCTGTGATTGATGCCTGACTTGCAATAACAGCAGCCATAGTCGCTAATATGATTCCAAATGGTAAGAACCATTGTGGCATGATTGCATAAAATGGATTTACTCCATCAGCCAGAATTCCGATATTGCGGATAATCCATGACCCTTGGCCCAGATAATTGAGTATAAGCATGACTTTTACGAACATCCAGCTTACTCTTATATTCTTTATCCCGCAGTGACCAAGATCTGCATACAGAGCTTCGGCACCTGTAGTACATAAAAAAACAGCTCCCAATAAAAGAAATCCTCCCGGATGATTAGCCAGTAGGTTATATGCATGTATTGGATTAAAAGCTCCGAGTACGCCTGGATAATGAACGACATTAATAAAACCTAAAGTCCCGAGTGTTGAAAACCATATAAACATTATCGGCCCATATGATCTCCCAATGAATGCAGTGCCGAATTGTTGGATGAAAAATAGAAAAGTAATAATGGCAAGGGCAATAAAGAGTACAGGTATATTGGGATCAATTAATGTAAGACCTTCAACCGCTGAAAGTACGGTAATAGAAGGTGCAATGATTCCATCTGCGAGCATTGTACTTCCGCCAATAATTGCAAAGATGAATAACCACTCTTTTTTCTTCCTCAGAAGTGCAAACAAAGAAAATATGCCACCTTCCCCCTTGTTGTCAGCTTTAAGAGTTATTATTACGTACTTTATGGTGGTTTGCATGGTCAGAGTCCATATAATACAGGATAGAATCCCTAATGTAAGTTCTGATGAAACCTGACCTGATGCATTCAGAAATGCCTTCATCACATATAGCGGAGAAGTGCCAATATCACCAAAAACAATTCCCAGAGAAATTATGACCCCTGCAACGCTTAAGGTTTTTATTTTACTACCGTGATCTATACTCATATATTGTGCGTTAAAAAGCGCACAAAAGTAGATAATAAATCATGCGGAATTACGTATATTGAAAATTCCGATTATAAGTTAATAATCTCCAGGGAATCAATGTTTTAACCTTCTATCCAATTATTGATCATTCTCTCGCCCTCAGTGCTTAGAAAAGACTCCGGATGGAATTGGACTGATCGGACGTCATATTCTTTATGTGATATGCTCATTATAATTCCGTCTTCACTCAAGGCGGTAATATTCAGACAAGAAGGGAAATTGTAGTCATCTACTATCCAGGAATGATAAACGCCTACAGAAGTTGGTGAAGATATGCCTCTGTACATGACATCATCCCTTTTTAAAATATGAAGTTCTTTTCTGCGGCCATGATGAACATCATTGAGGTTGGTAATTCTGGCTCCGTAATATTCACCTATTGACTGATGGCCAAGACATACTCCGAGTATCGGTTTATGACTACCATAGATACTAAGAACCTGATGCATAAGCGGGTATTCTGAAGGTAACCCTGGTCCGGGAGAAAAAATTATTTTATCGTATTCAGCTATTTTTTCAATATTTGCCTGTTCATAAGGAATAACCTCTAACTGAACATGGTCCCTTTTTGTGAACAGGGCAGCAAGATTGTAAGTAAAACTGTCATGATGGTCAATAAGTATAATCCGGATCATTGTTTCAATAGATAATGCTGCTAAAATAAGTAATGTTATGATTGCCTTTATTACTTCTTGATAATACACATTCTGATGACTGAAGAGATCAGGTTAAAAATATCATCACTAGCTAACGCAGGGATACCGTTCTTTTTCATCGTTGACTTTGATGGAAATGCTGAATTATATAGCTCAGAGGAAGCCAGGAACGAAGGTATTTTTTTTAGTTTTAATAATCAGGGTAATACAATATTATGTCCGGACACCGAAGTGGTGAGTACCAAAAATGCGATACCGCTAATTACCCATCCTATTGACTATACTTCATACCTTCTGTCCTTTGACAAGGCAAGGAATGCCCTTAAGAGGGGGGATACATATCTTATTAATCTAACATTCAGGACTGAGATTGAAACAGGTTACTCTCTAATGGAAATATTCCAAAAAAGCAAAGCTCCATATAAACTGCTGTATAAAGACAAGTTTGTAATATTTTCGCCTGAAAGCTTTATAAGGATATCCAATGGGGTTATAATGACCAAGCCTATGAAAGGAACTATAAACGCTAATCTTCCTGAAGCTGAGACACTTTTAATCAATGATGAAAAAGAATATTTTGAGCATAACACTATAGTGGATTTATTGCGCAATGATCTTAACATGGTATCATCAGATGTCAAGGTTGAGCGCTTTCGTTACCTTGAAAAAATAAAGACCCACAGGGGGGAACTTCTGCAGGCAAGTTCATTGATTACAGGGAAACTTCCTGCAGACTATAAAAAAAACCTTGGAAGTATCCTGAATACTCTCTTACCAGCCGGCTCGGTGACCGGTGCTCCCAAAGAAAGAACAGTGAAGATAATTAAGGAAATTGAATCGTATAACAGAGGCTACTATACTGGAGTGTTTGGCTTTTATGATGGCGAAATACTAGATGTTGCTGTATCCATCAGATTTATTGAAAAGGAAGGTGACAGGTTTTTTTATAAAAGTGGTGGAGGGATTACATATTTAAGCAGCCCCTTTGATGAATATAATGAAATGTTAGAGAAAGTTTATCTTCCTTTTAATTGAGGTTTATGTTTCCATTATTTGAGACTATATGTGTTCATAATTCCAGTTTGCTGCACCTTCATTGGCATCAAAAGAGAGTTGATGCTGCCTTTAAGGCCTTTTTTAAAACACCCCCTCCTCAATTATCCAGCCTCATAGAAATACCTTCAGGGTATAATCATGGTTGGGTTAAGTGCAGGTTCTTGTATAATGATACAGAATGGAAGACAGAGTTTAGTGCATATACAACCAACAAAGTAAAGAACCTAAATGTAATAGATGGGGGAGTAATAGAGTATGAGCATAAATTCACTGACCGTAAAGCTTTGACAACTTTATTTGATCAAAAAGGTGACTGTGATGATATTCTGATTGTTAAAGATGGTTTCATAACTGATACCAGCATTTCAAATATTATTTTTTATAATGGAAAGGAATGGCACACTCCTTCAACTCCATTACTTAAAGGTACTTGCAGAGAGAGACTTCTTAATCAGCATATTATTGCTGAAAAAGATATAAGGGTCAGGGCATTAATAAATTACAGCCACTTTATGCTTATTAATGCAATGAATGATTTTAGTTTATCCAGAGTAAAAAAGACATCAAATCTTCAAATAAATTTGAATTTATTTTAGGGTAGAAGCCATTATTTTTGTCATATCTTTATAAAAAAAATTAGAAAATGAAAAAAATACTGGCATGCATCTTTATTGGCTCATTACTAATAAGGGTTTCTTATTCTCAAGTGAGCCTTGATAGTTCTTTGGTAGCTTCCTATTATTTTAATTCAAACTTTGCAGATAGTAGCGGACATTCTTATGATGCCTATAATATGGGTGTATACTTTGGTCCGGACAGATTTGGTAATTCACAAAATGCTGCTTATTTTGACGGTTGGAGCTATCTGACTTTTCCTGAAGATGTGAGATTCCAACCCAACACACCCTCTACAGTCTCATTTTGGATGAAAACAACCAATTATGAGCGTATTACCTTATTTGAACAAAGAATTGGTTCGGGCACACCAGATAATCTCAATTTCGGAATATCTTTTAATTATCCATTTCCACAATATGTTCATTATGTATATCCAAATTATAACGGGACTCCGTTTGCCTACACAAGTTACATAGTATTCACTGATCTGGCTATCACTGGTGATTGGCATCATTTTGTTTTTACGAAAGATCTCGAGCAGAATAAAATGAGTGTATATCAGGATAAAGTTTTATTGGGTTACCGGCCAATTACAGATGTTTCTTTTGTAGTAAATGGGCCCTTAATAATGGGAAGAAACATGAACTTCGAGTTTTTTTTCAGTGGTTATGCTGATGACGTTAAAATTTATAACAGAGTTCTTAACCAGGAAGAGATTGACTCATTATATTCTGAAGTAGTCGTGGTTAATACAAGTCAACCTATGAAAACTGAATTCAACGTATATCCTAATCCAACTAAGGACTTGATTAATTTTGACTTTCCTGATTATTTAGGTCAGGTAAAGACTGTTGAAATATTCTCAGAAGAAGGAAAACTTCTCAGAACCATTCCATCCAATGTTAATAGAATCGATCTTTCGGAGTATGGAACCGGTAAATACATCATAGTGCTGACTAACCGTTCCGGGTACAAAAGCTCATCAATGGTGACAAAAATGTAAATGGAAAAATTCGTATTTTTGCACCGTAAAACCGAAAGAATTAGATCATGGTCCATTTTTTTAGGGGAGGGTGCATATACGCTATAGAAAGCACACAAGAACTTGCCCAGCACGATATAGAAAAACTTGAATGGTTACTGGCAGGAGCAAAGTATATAGAAGCCCGGTCCTTATCGGGCTTTTTTGTTGGTCCCAGAAGAGAAATGGTTACTCCCTGGAGTACCAATGCAGTCGAAATAACCCAAAATATGGGCATCTCCGGAATCACCCGTATGGAGGAATTCTTCCTGGCAGAATCTGCTGATGTTAATTATGATCCAATGCTCCAGGCTATTTATACCGTGCTGGATCAAAGTATCTTTATCATCGACAGGCAGCCGGAACAATTAAGATATATTGACGACCTGAAAGCTTATAATCTGGAAGAAGGATTGGCTCTGTCAGAGGATGAACTTACATACCTCGGTGAACTCAGCAGAAGGCTGGGAAGAAAACTCACCGATAGTGAAGTATTCGGATTTTCACAGGTAAATTCAGAACACTGCCGCCACAAAATATTCAACGGTACTTTTATAATAGATGGACAAGAAAAGCCTGATACATTATTCTCTCTGATAAGAAAAACTTCAAAGGAAAATCCGAACAGGATTGTATCGGCATATAAAGATAATGTTGCCTTTATTGATGGTCCCGACATTGAACAGTTTGCCCCGGTGCGCCAGGATACTGCAGATTTCTTTGAGGTAAAGGATATTCATTCAGTTATTTCATTAAAAGCAGAAACGCATAATTTCCCTACAACTGTTGAACCATTTAATGGTGCAGCTACCGGCAGCGGAGGTGAAATTCGTGATAGAATGGCCGGCGGTAAGGGATCAATGCCAATAGCAGGTACAGCGGTATATATGACTTCATATCCAAGGATTTCTGAGGAACATCCATGGGTGAAGAAAATGAAGCCAAGGAAATGGCTCTACCAAACTCCGGAGGAAATACTGATTAAAGCCTCAAACGGTGCCAGCGATTTTGGTAATAAATTCGGGCAGCCGTTGATATGTGGCAGCCTTCTTACCTTCGAGCATAAAGAAGGACAGAATACCTATGGCTTTGATAAGGTTATCATGCTTGCCGGAGGTGTTGGCTACGGCAAGAAGGAAGATAGCCAGAAGCAAGAACCTAAAGCAGGCGACCAAGTAATTGTAATGGGTGGTGACAATTACAGAATCGGAATGGGTGGAGGTGCAGTATCTTCAGTTGCTACCGGTCAGTTCAGCAATGCTCTTGAATTAAATGCAGTACAGAGGTCTAATCCTGAAATGCAAAAGAGAGTCTATAATGTTGTCAGGGCAATGGCTGAATCTGATAATAATCCTGTTATTTCCATTCATGACCATGGTGCCGGAGGGCATCTTAACTGTTTGTCTGAACTCGTGGAAGCAACTGGAGGTAAGATTCACATAGATCAACTGCCGGTTGGTGATCCAACACTTTCCGACAGGGAGATTATAGGCAATGAGTCACAAGAAAGAATGGGGCTGGTTATAAGTAATGAGAATGTAAGTCTGATAAAGAAAGTTGCAGAAAGAGAACGAGCTCCTTTTTATCAGGTTGGTGAAACAACAGGCGACCACCACCTTACATTTGAAAATTCTCAGAAAAACATTAAGCCAATAGATCTGGCATTGCATGATATGTTTGGGAAACCACCGCGCACTGTAATGACAGATAAGCATATTAAGCAGCAATTTGATACTATAAACTACAATGAAACCTCTTTGCAGCAATATATTGAGCAGGTGCTCCAACTTGAATCAGTTGCTTGCAAAGACTGGTTGACCAATAAAGTTGACAGATCCGTAACTGGTAAGGTAGCTTTACAACAAACAGCAGGAACAATACAATTACCTCTTAATAATCTTGGTGTTGTTGCACTTGATTACCAGGAAAAGAAAGGAATAGCAACATCAATTGGCCATGCGCCTGCTGCGGGATTAATTGACCCCTCCAGCGGTTCAGTGCTTTCTATTGCAGAAGCATTGACAAATATTGTTTTTGCACCTCTTGAGCATGGCCTGAGTGGAGTTTCACTTAGTGCCAACTGGATGTGGCCTTGCCGTAATGAGGGTGAAGATGCCCGGCTATATGATGCAGTAGAAGCTGCAGGAAAATTTGCTACTGAGCTTGGAATCAACATTCCTACAGGTAAAGATTCACTTTCGATGACTCAGAAATATCCTGATGGACAAAAAGTGATGTCACCGGGAACTGTTATCATAAGTGCAGTGGCGGAAGTTAGCAATATCAGACAAGTTATAAAGCCTGTTCTTCAGCCTGAATTAACTTCCTCTGTTGTTTATGTTGACTTCAGTAATGATAGTTTTAACCTGGGCGGAAGTTCGTTTGCCCAGTCAAAATCAGCTGTCGGTAATAAGGCACCAACCGTCAGGGATGCCGGATATTTTGCTTCAGCATTTGAATCAATTCAGGCTCTTATTCACAAAGGTGTTCTTCTCGCCGGTCATGACATTTCTGCCGGAGGAATGATAACCACCTTATTGGAGATGCTGTTTGCACAACCGGGAGTAGGAATGGATGTTGATCTTACCGGAATTGATGAAAAAGACGTTATTAAAGTACTCTTTAGTGAAAATCCGGGAGTCATCATTCAGGTGAATGACCTTGACTACACTTCAGTACTCCTTCATGAATCCGGTGTGAAGTTCCATGTAATTGCAAAGCCTTCATTAACAAGATCACTTTCAGTAAAATACCACAATGGCAGTATTAAACTTGAAGTTGACAGGTTAAGGGATCTATGGTACTTACCTTCTTTTGTTTTAGATCAGAAGCAGAGTGGAGAGTCACTCGCTAAATCCAGGTATCAAAATTATCCAAACCAACCCTTATCTTACAATTTTGGCCAGCAGTTTAATGGCAAGCTCAGTCAATTTGGAATTGACATTAACCGGAGAACACCGTCAGGACTTAAAGCTGCAATTATCAGAGAAAAGGGAGTAAATGGGGACCGTGAGATGGCATGGTCACTATATCTTGCAGGGTTTGATGTTAAAGATGTCCATATGACTGACCTTATTTCCGGCAGGGAAGACCTTAAAGACATCAACATGATAGTTTTTGTTGGAGGGTTCAGCAACTCAGATGTCCTTGGATCAGCTAAAGGTTGGGCGGGTGCTTTTATTTATAATCCTGCTGCTCGGAAAGCCCTTGATGATTTTTATGCCAGGGAAGATACACTTAGTCTTGGTGTATGTAACGGTTGCCAGCTAATGGTTGAACTAGGGCTGATAAATCCCGGGCATGAGGTAAAGCCAAAGATGCTGCATAATCAGTCAGGTAAATTTGAATCAATCTTCCTTAATGTTGAAATCAGCAATAATAATACTGTAATGCTTTCATCATTCTCAGGAAGGCGATTAGGAATTTGGGTAGCTCACGGTGAGGGAAGATTCAATTTGCCTTTAACTGAAGACCAATATAATATTCCTGTTAAGTATAGCTATGATCAATATCCCGGTAATCCTAACGGATCTGACTATAATACAGCAGCTATTGCCTCAGAAGATGGTCGACACCTGGCAATAATGCCACATTTAGAGAGGTCATTGTATCCCTGGAACTGGGCAGACTACCCTGCCAACCGCAAAGAAGACGAAATAAGTCCATGGATTGAAGCTTTTGTAAATGCCCGAAACTGGATTGCCGATAAGGTAAAATAGGCATCTTCCTTGTTTAATGTAATTATCTGTTCTTGTTTGTTAAAGTGAGAATATTGCTTTACTTTTGACAATAGAGAGCATTAATAAGGTATTGTACCAGGTAAGAGGGTAAGTTATGCAAAAAACCATTTTAATCACAGGAGCAACAAGTGGAATAGGTCGCTCTTGTGCCCATAGGTTTGCTAAGGAGGGGAATAAAATAATTATTACAGGAAGAAGAAAAGAAAGGCTTGAATCAATTGCCGGGGACCTCAGATCAATGTATAATGCCAGTGTTCACGTTTTGCCGTTTGATGTATCTGACAGGAAACAGGCAGAAGATTCAATAAACAGTTTGCCTGAAGAATTTGTCAATATAGATGTTCTCATCAATAATGCCGGTCTTGCACTTGGATTAAGTCCAATAGATAAAGGGGAACCCGATAATTGGGAAACGATGATTGACACAAACATTAAAGGATTGCTGTTTGTGACTCACGCTGTAGTGCCGCTTATGCTAAAAATGGGAAGAGGCCATATAATTAATATCGGCTCTATAGCAGGTAAAGAGGTGTACCTGAATGGTAATGTATATTGTGCAACAAAGGCGGCTGTTGACTCTCTGACAAAAGCAATGAGGCTGGACCTCCTTACGAAAAATATAAAGGTTTCTCAGATTGCACCGGGAGCAGTAGAAACAGAGTTTTCTATGGTCAGATTCACCGGTGATGAAGAAGCAGCCAAGGCAGTTTATAAAGGTTATGATCCTCTTTCACCTGATGATGTGGCTGAAGTAGTACATTATGTTACTTCTCTTCCTCCACATGTTAATATTAATGATTTACTGATTACCCCGGCAGCTCAGGCATCTGCATCTTTAATATATCGCCGGTAAGTTTAGGATTTAAGCTGTTAACAGCACTTGATTATAAACCTAACAACAATAAGATGTCAATAGAACGGTTATTCGATCTTTTACCTCATTATGCCCGGTCATATAAACCCAAAGATGATGTACTGGCATCTAAAGAGGACGGAGTCTGGAAAAAAGTCAGCCTCGTAGAATATAGAAATACAGTTGATCTGCTGAGTTGGGGATTAATTGAACTAGGGGTAAAGAAAGGTGATACAATTGCCACCATCATGAATAACCGCCCTGAATGGAATTACCTCGATTTTGCAATTATGCAAACAGGTGCTATCCATGTACCGGTTTATCCTACTATCAGTAAAGCAGATTACACTTTTATTTTCAATCATGCATCAATAAGGTTTGTCTTTATTAGTGGTGATGAAATGCTCAAGAAAATAAAGGAAGTTGTACCTGCTTGTCCAACTGTACAAGAAGTATTTACAGTAAAAGGAAAGAACGGTGAAAGAACCCTGTCTGACATATTGGAATTAGGAAAAAATAATCCAAGGCATGAAATAATCGAGAAAATTAAAGATGGTATTAAAGGTGAGGACCTGGTTACCATCATATATACCTCAGGTACTACCGGAAATCCAAAGGGGGTAATGTTATCGCATAGCAACATAATCTTCAACTTTAAGGCGGTATCGTATATTCCAACTTTTGGTGAAGAAGGTAAAGCTTTGAGCTTTTTACCACTCTGCCATGTCTATGAAAGGATGCTCAATTACATGTATCATTACCTTGGTATCTCTATTTATTATGCTGAAAGTCTTGCGACTATCTCTGACAATATCAAAGAGATCAATCCTGATATGATGTGTTGTGTCCCAAGGCTCCTCGAAAAGATCTATGATAAGATAATAGCTGCAGGACGAAAGCTCAAGGGAGCGAAAAGAGTGTTGTTCTTTTGGGCTTTGGATCTGGCAAATCAGTATGATGTAAATGGGAACAACAGTGCATGGTATAAAACGCAGCATGCAATTGCTGATAAACTTATATTCTCTAAGTGGCGGCAATCGCTTGGAGGCAACTTTAAGATAATAGTTTCAGGTGGAGCTGCTATTCAGCCAAGGTTAGTCAGAACATTCAGGGCCGCTGGACTTCCGATATACGAGGGATATGGTCTTACTGAAACATCACCGGTAGTTGCCGTTACAAGTACAGACTATAATGGAATAAAAATCGGTACTGTAGGCCCTCCTTTACGCGGAGTTGAAGTTAAGATAGCAGAAGATGGAGAAATCCTGGCAAGGGGACCAGGTATAATGTTGGGTTATTACCGCGATCCTGTACTTACCTCACAGGTTATAGATTCGGATGGTTGGTTTTATACAGGTGATGTTGGTGTTTTTGAAGTTGAAGGCCAATTAAGGATAACCGGGAGGAAAAAGGAGATTTTTAAAACATCTCTGGGCAAATATATAGCTCCCGAACTGATTGAGAATAAGATAAAAGAATCACCGTTTATTGATAATGTGATGGTGGTGGGTGAAAATCAAAAGTTCGCTGCTGCTCTTATTGTTCCTGACTTCAATTATCTAAGGTCATGGTGTGAGATAAAGGGACATACTTATACTACGGATGAAGCCATGATAAATACTCCTTTTATCAGGCAAAGAATTTCACGTGTAGTTGATGAAACAAATACTAATTTTGGCAATGCTGAACAGATCAAGAAATTTGAGCTGTTGCCGGACGAGTGGGGAATAGCCTCAGGCGAACTTACACCTACCCTGAAGCTAAAACGAAATTACATCCATGATAAATACATGGATAAAATTGAAAAATTATTCGTCTGACAAATTCTATTTCATCCAGTATTAAAGAGGATTATTATTTATGAAATCTGTTGACAGGCTTTTTGATATTTTATCTTTTCATGCTGAGCAGTATGATCCAAAACCAGATGTGCTTGCTTCTAAAGAGTCAGGTAAGTGGATCACCTGGTCGATAAAGGATTATACCCGTCAGGCAGAAGCCATCAGCTATGCTTTAATGGCATTAGGTATTCAAAAAGGAGATAAGGTTGGAACAATAATGCCAGGACGCCCCGAGTGGAATATTATAGATATGGGTATTCTTCAGTGTGGTGCCGTGCATGTGCCAATTTACCCAACTATAAAGGAATCCGATTACCGGTATATACTAAACCATGGTGAAGTAAAGTTTCTTTTCATCTCCGGACCTGATATTTATCGCAAAATAGAGCATATAGTACCCGAATTAAGTGGCCTTACAGGTATCTCTTCCATTAAAGAAATTGAAGGATTAATTCCCTTCAGGGAAATGATAAGCAAAGGTTTACAGCATAGCATTCAGGATAAATCACACTTATCTGATGCTGATACCTATAGTAAAACTAAGCTTGAAAGTATAAAAAAGAGTATCAATACGCATGATTTGGCAACGATAATATATACTTCAGGCACTACCGGAAGTCCTAAAGGTGTGATGCTTACTCATCACAATATTATCAGCAACTTCAAAGCAGTTGAACATATACCTCCGGTTGGCCAGGAAGGGAAAGCGTTGAGCTATCTTCCATTATGCCATATTTATGAAAGGATGATGAACTACCTGTTCCAGTATCTCGGAATATCAGTTTACTATGCTGAAAGTATTGCTTTAATTGCTGAGAATATCAGGGAAATTAAACCTGATATAATAACCACAGTTCCCCGGTTACTTGAGAAAATCTACGATAAAATAATAGCTTCAGGTCGTAAACTAACCGGAGTTAAGAAATTTATTTTCTTTCGCTCAGTAGCATTAGCTAATCATTTTAAGGAGGATGGCGCCAACACCATACTCTATAAAGTTGAACTAAAAGTTTTTGATAAGCTGGTTTTCAGCAAGTGGAGGGAAGCATTGGGTAACAACATTAAAGTAGTTGTTTCAGGTGGTGCAGCCCTGCAACCAAGGCTCTCAAGAATCTTTTGGGCCGCAGGCATTCCGGTAATAGAAGGATATGGACTTACTGAAACCTCACCTGTTATAGCGGTTAATGAATTCGGATACAAAGGAACATGTTTCGGAACAGTGGGAAGGCCATTAAAACATACGAGGGTTAAAATAGCGGACGATGGAGAAATATGTATGAAGGGACCCGGCCTAATGATGGGGTACTATAAAGAACCTCAGCTGACCAAGGATGTAATTGATGATGAAGGTTGGTTTCATACAGGTGATATCGGCGTAGTGCTTCCTGATGGGCATCTTAAAATAACCGGCCGGAAAAAAGAAATCTTTAAAACTTCGTTGGGCAAATACATAAGTCCTGAGTTGATTGAGAATAAGTTCAAGGAGTCTCCTTTCATTGATTCACTTGTTGTTTTGGGAGAGAATCAGAAGTATGCCGCTGCATTAATAGTGCCTGATTTTAATTTCCTGGTTAACTACTGTAAAATCAAGGATATACCTTATCCGGGTAACAAAGAAATTATTATTAACCCGGTAATAAAAAAGCGATTTGAACAGGAAGTGAAGAAGTATAATCATCACTTTGGCGCAACTGAACAAATAAAAGCTTTTGAATTAGTTGGTGATGAATTTACCATTGAATCAGGTGAATTAACTCCTTCTTTAAAGCTTAGGCGTGACTTTATAAGTAAAAAATACGCTGCTGAGATAGAAAAATTGTTTGCCTGATTTTCTAATGTAGAATCCTGAATACTAATTCTTTCAAAAGGTCACCTGCAATAATGGATGTTGACACATCCACACCCTTACTTTTTAAATCAAACTCCCTTAAAGTTGATATCACAGATGTCAATTTCTCGTAACTATAATTATTGACAGCCTTGGTATAATCTTTTGTCATAAACGGAGCTATGCCTAAGGCAGACGCTACTGAAGATTGTGATTTGTCGGAAAGAGTTGAACAGATCAGAACTTTCGAAAAGAAACTAAAAGTTATCGGAATTATCTTAACAAGTGGATTTTCTTTCGGATTAGCGTTAAAGTATTTTACAATCCTGTTTGCTTTTTCTATATTCCGGGAAGCAAGTGCTTCCTGAAATTCGAAAACGTTGTAATCCTTACTTATGCCAATATTTTTCTCGATTATATCTTCTGAAATCGTACTTCCTTTAGGCAGCAAGATGAAAAGTTTGCTTAATTCATTGGCTACTTTTGAAAGGTCAGTACCAAGGAAATCACCCAGTAATAAGGCAGCTTTTGGCCCGATATTATATCCTGAAGCCGACACATATTCTGTAATCCAGCCAGGTATTTTCTCTTGATACAGTCGACTTGATTCAAAGAAAACGCCTTTTTTATCAACCACTTTATAAAGGGATTTGCGCTTATCGTACTTCTTGTGTTTGTAACAAAGTACGAGGATAGTTGAGTTTAACGGCTTGTCTGCATATGTACTTAAATCATCAATTGTCTTCATGTCCTGAGCCTCCTTCACAAGAATAACCTGGTAAGGTGACATCATCGGGAAACGTTTTGCATTCTCAACTACTTTTTCAGCATCAACGTCACGTCCATAAAGGACAACCTGATTAAATTCGCGTTCTTCCTCACTTAGTATATTCTCTTCAATATAATCTGAAATGAGATCAATGTAATAAGGCTCTTCACCGCATAGTAAATATACCGGCGAATATTTTTTCTTTGAAATCTCTGAAATAATTTTCTGGTAGTCTGCAGCCATACAAATATTAGAAACGCAGGTGTTTTACAGTAAGCCCGTTATTAATAAGCTGTTTTAGCGATTGTATACCTATATGGAGATGCGTTTCAACATATTTTTCAGTAACGAGGTTGTCACTTACTTCTGTCTTTACTCCTGATGAGATCATTGGCTGGTCTGAAACAAGTAACAATGCTCCTGTTGGAATTTCATTATGAAATCCAACAGTAAAAATTGTAGCAGTTTCCATGTCAATTGCCATAGCCCTGATATTCCTTAAATACTCCTTGAAAGTATCATCATGTTCCCAAACTCTCCTGTTAGTAGTATATACAGTACCGGTCCAGTAATCCCTTCCAAAATCCCTTATAGCAGTTGATGTTGCTTTCTGAAGATTGAATGAAGGCAGTGCAGGCACTTCAGCCGGAAAATAATCATTTGAAGTACCGTCTCCACGAATTGCAGCAATAGGTAATATCAAATCGCCAAGTTGGGCCCTCTTTTTCAAACCACCGCATTTGCCGAGGAAGAGAACAGCTTTTGGCTTAATTGAACTTAAAAGATCCATTATTGTAGCAGCATTTGCACTTCCCATGCCAAAATTGATTATTGTAATATCACCGGCAGTAGCACTGGGCATTGACCTTGTAAGCCCTTTTATTTCGACATCATTCCATCTTGCAAATAAATCTACATAATGGAGGAAATTAGTCAGTATTATGTACTGACCGAAATCTTCAAGGGCAGTACCGGTATATCTGGGTAACCAATTTTCAGTTATTTCTTGTTTTGTTCTCATCCAAAGGAGGTCCTTATTGTTGCAAAAGTACTGAAATAAAACCTAAAAAGTTGTAGATTTATCGCTTCACTTTAGCATGCCGGAACTTGTAACAACAGTGAAACAACTTAACTTTCCAGAAGCATCATTACGATTAAGGCAACATGCTGATTATACAGAGGTATTTGATCCTCTTAGAAAAAAGTATGTAGTTCTTACAGAGGAAGAATGGGTACGTCAGAACGTCATTTCATTTTTAGTCAATCATCGGGATGTGCCTTTACATATGATGGCATCCGAAAGAGGATTATTAGTAAATGGTTTGCATAAAAGGTTTGATATTGTAGTATATGCTTCAGGCGGAAAGCCTAAAATGATAATTGAGTGTAAGGCTCCGCATATTAAATTAGATGAGGACGTATTGTATCAGGCTGCAAGATACAATATGGCATTGCAGGTTAAATATTTATTTATTACAAATGGAATAGAGCACCAATGTATAGAAATTGATTACACCTCCTCAAGTATCAGATTTCTCGATGAAATACCTTTCTATTCTCATTATTGATATCATATTAGTTTTACATTTGCATCTTAACCTAAAAACCACTTTTTTCATGAACAAATCTAAGGTGCTTAACACAACAGGAATAATACTGTTGATCATCACAAGTCTTAATGCTTTAGCAGCCGGATATTCGATGATTGTTGAACCATCAGGGAAAGATCTTGGAATGTCGGTAGATACTGTACTGAAGTTTTCCCCTTTCAACAGCTTTCTCATACCGGGTTTAACATTATTTACCCTCATCGGCCTGCTTTCTATTGTGACTATCATCTTTGTTATCAAGAAAAAGAACAACTATTTCAAGTTGATAATATGGCAGGGATTGATTATAACTGGTTGGATTTTCTTTCAGGTTATATTCCTCAGGGAGTTTAACTGGCTCCATTTTGTAGTTGGATCGATAGGTATCTACACGATTTTTTGGGGATTCTTTTCAAGAAAGCAATTCAATGTAGGATGAATTAGCTGAAACATTAAGCATAAGCACCCTGTTAGTTTGAAACACAGGGTTATATGCGAAAACGAAGTACGGGAAAAATAATTCTATTTTTTACTTTTCTGATAGTTTTATGGGCTGGATTTTACTTTGGCACCAACGGGTATTTGAATAGGACTTTAAAAGACCGTATTGAAAGTGAATTCAGTAAGCAGACGGAGAGAAAGTATGAATTAAAAATAGAGTCCATAAAATTCAGTCTTGTCAACCGGTCGCTGTCATTTCGCACTCTCGCTGTCAGGCCTATCGCAGATTCTTTGACAGAGGCAACATATAATGTCTCTTGTTCTCAGATAAAGTTTTCAGGAGTAAATATTTTAAAGTACCTTACAGCTAAAGAACTTGTAATAGACAGACTTTTCATTACCGACCCTGAGGTTTCAGTCATTAAAGGGACCAGAAGCCAGCCTGCAGACACAGATTCATTGAAAAATTTTACCTTATTCAATGTAATTAAGCAGTTTGCGAATTCAGTTACAGTTAAAAGATTTGAAGTTAATAACTCTCAATTTGAATATTTTAACACCAGGACCGATACAATTGCTTCCCTCTCAAGTAATGACAATTACCTTAAGATAGTTAATCTGTATATTGGGCGTTCTTCAAACACCACTCCCGGATATTTTAAAGCAGATACAGTGTCATTTGTTATGAACAGGGTAGCCTGGACAACAGATGACAGCCTGTATTCGATGAAAGCAAAAAGAATGGAAGTATCATACCGCGACTCTTCACTTATCATCGACTCAATTGAAATTGAGCCTAATTACAGCAAGCGCAGGTTTGCTGAAATAGCTGGTAAACAAACCGATAGATTTGATATTAGTCTTGGCGCACTTGTGTTTAAGAAAATAGATTTAAGACGGTTTGTTGAATATCATGATATTATAAGCCAATCATTAAATGTGGTAAATTTAACATTCAAGGCATTCAGGGATAAGAACGATCAGCGTGAGTTTAACAGGCCTGCTTCTGTGCAGCAACTAATACAACAAATTCCATTCTATTGTACCATTGATTCAATTAATTTGCTGGATTCGTTTATTGCTTATGAGGAAGTAGCTCCAGGCAAAAAAATCCCCGGACGTATTACATTTAACAAGATAAATGGTAACTTTACTGGACTAACTAATGATTCATTGTTGATTTCGACAGGCAGGGTTCTTAATTTTTCAGCAAATTGTTTGCTTATGAATGAAGGGATTCTACATGCTACATACCTGATACCTTTAAATACCATGAATATGGTATTTGAATGTAAAGGGTTTATGACGAAACTGCCTATGGCTGCACTTAATAGCATGTTAGAGCCAACTGTTGGAATATCATTAGACAAGGGTGTAATCGACACACTTGATTTCAACTTCAAGGCAGGGGAGAATTCATCATCAGGTAAAATGAAACTCATCTATCATGACCTGCATCTCAGCATGCCTGAAACAAAAGATGCCAGCTTTAAAGAGAAACTTGGATTACTTATTGCAAACAATTTTGTCATTAACGAAAGTAATCCAAAGGGTGATAAGCAGCCTGAAATTGTAAATCTTTTCTATGAAAGAAATAAACAGAGATTTATGTTTCACTATACGTGGAAGACACTCTACAGCGGAATTAAAAGCACTGTTGGTATACCTGATATAAAGAAAAAATAGAAAATGGAAAAAAAGGAAACGTTAATCTATTATTTAACATTAAGATTATTCTTTATTGCTTTATTAATTGCCTTCCTGGTGGTTGGTAAGCCAGTACTGCTTCCCTTGGCAGTTGCAGTGCTATTTTCATTTCTTCTGTTACCTATTTCGCAGAAACTTGAAGACTGGGGTGTTCACAGAGGCATCGCTATCGTTATAAGCCTAATAATTGCTGCATTATTTGTTGCAGGGTTAATGTATTTTTTCTATAGCCAGATTCAGATGTTTATAAACGATTGGCCACAATTAAGCCAGTCAATTACGGAAAAAATTGCTCAATTAAATAAATTCATTACTGAAAAATTTAATCTGTCAGAGAGAGATCAGAATGCATGGGTGAATGAACGCCTCACAAAGACAGGCGAATCAGCAGGCCAATATGCACTAGGTGTATTTTCTGCCACCAGCTCATTTATCGCTTCTGTGGCATTATTACCAATCTTCATATTTTTTATGACATATTACCGGGATAAATTCAAACACTTTGTTGAGTTGATGGCTAAAAATGATCAGCAATCAGAGCATTTTCTTGGTATAATGAAAAAGGTAACGACTGTATCGCAGAAATATCTAAAAGGTCTTTTTCTGGTTATATTAATATTATCGGTACTAAATTCAACAGGGTTCCTGCTTCTGGGATTAAGGCATGCTGTTTTATTTGGTGTACTTTTAGCTTTTCTTAATATTATTCCATACATAGGTGTACTTATTGGTAGTATCCTGCCATTTGCCATGGCACTTATAACCGAAGATTCTTTCGGTATTGCATTAGGAGTAGTTGGTGTATGTGTATTTGTTCAGTTCCTTGAAAATAACTTCATTACACCCAATGTGGTTGGAGGCAGTGTAAGTATTAATCCATTTACAGCAATTATTGCATTAACGACAAGTGCATTAATATGGGGATTAGTGGGAATGATTATTGCCCTGCCTTTTGTGGGCATGATGAAAGTTGCTTTTGATAATATTGAGTCCCTTAAACCACTGGGATTCCTGATAGGAGAGGAGCATTCATACTCACCAGATACAAAGTTCTCAAAGCGGATTTTCCATAACCGGACAAAGATCCAGAAACCTGGCAGAACGGAGGAGCCTAAAAAGTAATTTTATCTTGCTGGTTCAACGATTTGATTGGTAACTAAAAACACGTCCACTCTTTTCATTGTTGTTATTCATAAATACTGTTCTCATGGATAACGATAATCTTGCTTCAACTACCGGATCAGTCACTTCCGGTGAACACCTCTCATGTTGGCTGGAACTAAACCAAGACAGGCAGTTTTTACCCCTTACTGTCAATGTTAATGCAGACGTTGTCGTTGTCGGAGGTGGATTGGCCGGGCTTTCAGTGGCCTACACACTTGCTCAAAGGGGACATTCAGTGGTATTGGTTGAAGATGGGCAAATTGCAAGTGGTGAATCCGGACGCACAACGGCCCATCTTGCAAGTGCTATGGATGACCGGTTTTATAGCCTGCAAAAGATTTTTGGTAAGGAAAAAACGAAGTTGATCTATGAAAGCCATCAATCAGCTATAAATAATATTGAATCAATAGTTAATCTGGAAAATATTGAATGTGACTTTAAAAGAGTTAATGGATACCTGTTTCCACATCCTTCGGATGATCTTAAGAATCTTGAATCAGAATATGATGCTGCAAGGGAATCAGGTGTTCCGGTACAATGGGTTGGTGAGGTTCCGGCTATGAAGATTCAACCGGCTAAAGCACTGTTATTTCCAGAGCAGGGCCAGTTCCATCCTGTTAAGTATATGATGGGCCTAACCAGGGCAATTATTCAAAAAGGAGGTAAGATCTATACTGATACTCATGCAGAAAAAATAGATGAAACAGGAGTAGTCACCTCTTCAGGATTCAAGGTAAGTGCAAAGCATATTGTAGTTGCAACAAACAGCCCATTCGTTAGTAAGTTTATTCTGCCATTGAAGCAATACGCATATCGGACTTACGCTATTGCCGCCCTGATAAAGAAAAACTCCTTGCCTTCAGTTTTATGGTGGGATACAGGTGATATGAATGTTGATAAAGATACCCCACCCTATCATTATGTCAGGACTCAACCATATACGATTGATAACGATCTTTTAATCGTTGGTGGGGAGGATCATAAAACAGGTGTAATGGATAAACTTCCTGAAAATGTGAGATATGATAACCTTATTGCCTGGACAAAAGAGCGATTTGATATAGGGGAGGTTATTTTCAGATGGTCAGGCCAGGTATTGGAGCCTTATGATGGAATTGGATTTATCGGAAGAAATGTAAGTGATAAAGACAATATCTATGTGGTGACTGGCGATTCAGGGCAAGGAATGACCCATTCAGTTATAGCCGGTATGCTGATTCCAGATTTGATAGAGAATAAGGATAATCCCTGGGAAGAGATATATAAACCGGGCCGTTTCAATCTTAAAGCAAGCAGAATATTCTTTAAAGAAACAATCTCTACACTCATTGACTATTACAGGACAAGACCTGATCATCCCGCAGCTGTTGAACTAGCTTCAATAGCTGTGAATGACGCAGCTTTAGTAGAATTTAACGGACAAAAGGCAGGTGCTTTCAGAGATGAAAAGGGATTATTACATCTGGTTTCTGCAACATGTACTCATATGGGTTGTACAGTAAGATGGAACAATGTTGAAAAGACGTGGGATTGCCCTTGCCATGGCAGTCGTTTTACAGTTAAAGGCGAAGTGATCAATGGGCCTGCTAATGACCCGCTTGATTTAATGGATGAAGACACCAGAATCTAGAAGAAAATGGTTGCGCATCTCCCTGAAAGTCCTCTTTTGGATATTGGCAGGTGTTTTCACCCTTATCATTACAGGGGTGCTGCTTCTGCAATTGCCTGCTGTACAAAATTATGCTGCTCAAAAAGCTGTAACGTACTTAAAAGGTAAGTTAAAGACTGAAGTAAGGCTCGCTTCAATAAATATTGGATTTCCCAAGACAATAAACCTGAAAGGACTGTATATTGAAGACCTGAAGGGAGATACTCTTCTGTACGCGGCAGAAGTAAATGCAGGCATTGATATGCTGGGTATAATAACCCGTAATACTGTGAATGTAAGGTCAATTGATCTCGAGGGTGTTTACGGTCATGTCTACAGGTTATATCCTGATACTACCTTCAACTATTCATTTATAGTATCAGCTTTTGCGGCACAGGACACATCTTCAGTTGTAAGTGATACAAGTGCTGCAATGATAATTAAATTGAATACTATAAGCTTTGAGGATGTTCGTTTAAAATACAGGGATACCATTTCTGGTGTTAATGCCGCTGTTAATCTTGGTCAGTTTGATACGGAATTCCGTGACTTTGACCTTGAAAAAATGGTATTTAAAGTAGAAGGTATAAACCTGTTAAATTCATCTGTAACTTATATTGAAACAACACCCCTTAAGAAATCTGCCGATACTTCAGAATCAGTAATGCCTGACCTGGGATTCGGTACTTTTAGTCTTGAAAAGTTTAGTGCTGATTACGTGAGTAAGGTTTCTGGAATTGCATTGGCTGTTGATGTCGGAGATTTGAAAGTGTCAACTGATAAGATGGATTTAGTCAACCAGAAATTCACAGTAAGTAGCCTCCAACTTAATAATTCCAATATTTCTTTTTCCCAGGCAAAGCCTCAACACCTTGATACTATTGTAGCTGAAGTGATAAAGGAGCAGGGAATAGAAAAAGAAATTGCCCAACCTGAATGGGAATTTACGCTTAAGAATCTGCAACTCAACAATAATCAACTTAGCTACAATAACCTTGATTCCGCAAATAAAAGCACCGGTATTGATTTCAATCATCTATTATTCAGTCAATTTAACCTTAACCTGAACAACATATATGCAACACCTGGTAAAATCACAGCTGACTTAGATAGGCTAGCTTTTCTTGAGAAAAGCGGCTTCAGGCTTAACGATTTCAGGACAAGAATATCGTATGATACAACTAACATAACCTTAGCTGACCTGCTCATCACAACACCTAACTCCAGAATTGGCGATCACCTTGAAGCTTCTTTTACCTCAATAACATCTATAGTAGATTCACTTGAACAGCTAAGGCTCAATGTTAATTTAAATAACACACTAATTGGAGTTGCTGATATTCTGCATATAATGCCAGAAATCTCTGAAAATGAAAGTTTTAAACTAAACGGAAGTGATAAGATAAGCCTCCGGGGAAGTATCACCGGCCCTTTGAATAATATAGATATAGCAGGCTTGGTTATTGATAACGGCAAAAACACAAGGCTTGCAGTATCAGGAGAGGTAAGAAATATACTTGAGCCGGAAGATTTATTTGCAATGCTGAATGTAACAGAATTGCGCACTACCAGGAATGACATCTATACATATGCAGGAACAGGCCTTATACCTGAAAATATTTCAATCCCCAATAATATCAGCATTTCCGGCCAATTCAATGGCTACTTAAGGAATTTCACGAGTAAGATGAATGTGACTACCACATTTGGTAATGTTAGAGCAAACGTTAAAATGAATCCATCGTTAGGAAATACCGAAGTCCCATATAAAATAAATGTTGACGTTAGCAATCTGGATTTAGGTAAAATACTGCAGCAGCCTGATACATTAGGTCCTGTAAGTCTTACATTTTATGCTGAAGGAGTGGGTATGGACCCGGATAGCCTCAATGCAATGGTCAGGGCCAAAGTAAGTGAAGCTTTCTATAGTGGTTACACATATAAAGATCTGAATCTTGAAGGTTTTATTGTTAACAGGTCATTCCATGGTGAAGTATGGATGAAGGACAACAATATTGATTTTAACTATACAGGTTATGTTAATTTAAATCCCGATAGTCTTGCCTTTATTTTTGATTTAAACCTTAATGGGGTTGACCTTCAAGCCCTTAATTTATCAGAGGGTGATTTTAAAATAAGTGGCTCTGTAAGTTCAGACCTCGCTAAGCGTTATGGCCCGAATCCACTTGGTGATGTTAAAATATATGATGTAAAGTTTATCAGGAATGATTTTACGTGTCCATTAGATACTATCAGGCTGGAGTCAACCTATAATTATGATTCCTCCTTTATAACTATAAGTTCACCTTTTCTGAACGCTTCTTTTAAAGGAGACATTATATTACAGGAGTTAGCAGCTACAATGACCAATCATTTTAACGGATATTTTGAGTTTGCAGAGCCAGATAGCATAATTACCACCCGCAGATTAAGAGATCAGGATTTTAATTACAGCATCTCTATGGATGATCCAAACCGGATATGTAATGACCTTTTGCCGGGTCTCAAGGATTATAATCCATTGGTGATCCAAGGCAACTTTAACAGTCGTGAAAAAATATTCAATCTGGAAGCTGGAATACCTTTAATAAATTACAATGATATTACGATAGACAGCTTGTATTTTGAGGTAAATACGGATCCAAATAACCTTAAATATAACTTCACTGTTGCTGAATTATCAAACCCTATGCTGGCACTTCAGCATTTTGACTTTGATGGTACTATAAATGACAATAAAATAACTTATCACCTGAATGCAGCAAAATCCGACTCTTTCAACGTCTTAAGAACAAGTGGTGCTTTTGCAAAAGATAATGAGAATTATCTTCTTATAGTTGATGAACCATTAATTCTTAATAATACTGCCTGGAATATTGATCCTGATAATAAAATAACCTTCTCAGAAAAGGGACTTGAAGCACAGAGGGTAATACTCAAGGGAGGAAATCAGTTGGTATCAATGATTACTCAACCTGGTGATAATATTCCATTAAAGGTGGCATTTGAGAACTTTGAGCTTTCGAATGCTTCACTGATAATTGAAAAAGATAAAGAGCTGGTAAGAGGACGGCTGAATGGTCACTTTATACTCTTTAAAGTTAACGGAGTCTCAGCTTTTACATCCGACCTGAGTATTGATAGCCTTAAGTTCCAGTCCATTCCAATAGGCAACCTGATTCTCATGGCAGATAACAGTGATCAGCCAAAGACATTTGATTTAGGCATGAGGTTATCAGGCAATGGTAATGATATGGTATTAAATGGTAAGTACACTGCGCGTGACAGCACAAGTTACCTTAACATGGCTGTAGATATTTCGCGCCTGAACCTTTCGGCAATTGAGCCATTTACATTCGGACAGGTTTCAAGGATGAGTGGCTTCCTTAATGGCGACATTGATATAAAGGGAACTATAGAAAAACCTGAAATAATGGGTGAACTGAACCTTAATGATGTTGCATTCAATGCTCCTTATGCCAATACATACCTTAAGGTGAATAATAACAGGATGACCCTTGAAAACCAACGCCTGGTCGTTGATAATCTTACATTGGTTGATACACTGCAGAATACGGCTGTATTAAACGGGTATGCTGATTTTTCTGATATTTCGGACCTGAAGTTCGATTTTAGCCTTAAGACCGAGGATTTCCTGGCAATGAATTCAAATAGGAGCAATGGTGATATGCCATTGTATGGCAAGCTTCTGATTGACAGTGATATTCAGTTGGGAGGTGCAGTGTCAAGCCCGGTTATCCGGATGAGAGTTCAACTAAATAATGGCACAAACATAACTTATGTGATGCCTGAATCTCAATACACCCTGAATCAAAGTGAAGGAATAGTGGTGTTTACTGACAGCATAGCTGCCAACAGTATAATGGTGAAGGATACTATTCCTGAAACACGCTCGTCAGCCCAGGGTATCTCATTAAATGCATCTATAGTATTTGAACCGGAAGCAGTATTAAAAATGCTTGTTGACCCTGTGGCCGGTGACTCTATGTATGTGAGTGGCGAAGGAACATTAAACTTCTCTATGGATCCCGGGGGGCAGATGGACCTTACCGGTACTTATGATATAAGTAGTGGTGGCTATAATTTAACTATCAACGGACTGATCAAGAGACAATTTAAGCTTAGTGATGAAAGCACCATAACGTGGACAGGTGATATCATGGATGCAATGGTAAACCTCACAGCCGTATATACAGTGAAGACTTCACCACTGTTACTGCTTGAAGGACAGTTGGAAGGGGCTGAAGAAACGGAAAGGAATAAATTCAGGAATAACCTTACTTTCTTCGTTTATCTTAATATGACTGGTAATTTGCTGAAGCCCCAGATCAGTTTTGATATAGAACAACCTGAAGATGAGAAAGGGTATATGAATGGAGCTGTGAATGCAAAACTGAACGAATTGAAAACAGACGAAAGTCAACTAAACAAACAGGTTTTTGCGCTTTTAACACTTAACAGGTTCTTAGGCCAGGATCCTTTTGAAACCGGCAATGCACCTCTGACGGTGGAGTCAGCAACGCGGGCGAGTGCTAGCAAGATTCTTACACAACAGTTTAGTGCGTTATCGGAGAAGTATATCAAAGGCGTTGACCTTGACGTTGGACTCAACTCTTATGAAGATTATTCAACCGGAAATCAGCAGGGAAGAACCCAACTTCAACTTGGCGTAACTAAAGAATTTCTGAACGACAGGGTGTCAGTGCAGGTAGGTGGAAATGTAGAACTTGAAGGTGAACGTACAAGAGAAAATGAAATAAGCAACATTGCAGGCAATGTTAATGTTGAGTATAAAATAACGCCGAATGGCCGTTACAAGCTGAGGGCATTCAGGCGAATTGAATACGAAAACCCAATCGAAGCTGAACTGATTAATACTGGTATCGGTATTACATATTCCAGAGAATTCCGCCGTTTTAAAAACCTCTTAGAGTCAGATAAAAAGCGGAAGGAACGATTAAGCAGATTAGCTGAAGAGCCTGATAACCAAAAAAACAATGAAGGTAATGAGGCTAATTAAGCAAGTTTTAGTAATAGTCATAATACTCCTGTTTACAGGGTGTAGTAATCTTAAATATCTACCTGCCAATGAAAAGCTGTATACGGGCGCTTCGGTAAGGGTAGACCCTAAGGAAACTGTCAATAAGAAGCGTATTAAGTCGGAATTAGAAGAAATTATCAGGCCAAAGCCTAATAGTTCTTTCTTAGGATTAAGGCCTAAATTATGGTTTCATAACATCGCCGGCCCTGATGCAAAGAAAGGCATCAGGAAATGGTTAAGGACAAAATTAGGTGAACCACCTGTACTTTACAGCCAGGTAAATCCTGACCTGATCCGTGATCTTATGAAGAGTAAACTTGATAATATGGGCTACTTCAAAAGTTATCTAGATTATGAGGTAATTACGGACGATAAAAAAGCTAAAGTATTGTATGTGGCCACTGTTAGTGATCCTTATAGATTAAATGAAATAATATATCCTGAAAACAACGACAGCATAAGTAAAGCAATCAGTAGAAGCCAGAATGAAGCCTTAATTTACAAAGGTGTGCAGTATGATTTGAATTTATTGATTGATGAAAGGGCAAGGATTGATAATACGCTCAAGAACCAGGGTTTTTACTTCTTTAATCCTGATTTCCTGATTTTTTCTGCGGATACAACTGTTGGCAACAGGCAGATTGATATCCGATTGAGTGTTAAGGAGGATACACCTTCAAAGGCACTTGATATATACAGGCTTAACCGTTTATATGTAATACCTCAGTATTCGCTTACCAGGAAGAGCAGGAGAAACCTACGTGATACCATTTATGAGCACAATTACTATTTTGTGGAACGATTCAGTAATTATAAGCATAAAGCACTGGCACGTTATATTATGCTTAAACAGGGAGAAGTCTATAGTCGCAAAAACCATGACCTCACTATCAGCAGGCTAATGGGAATGGGTGTCTTTAAATTTGTCAATATTCAGTACAACGACACTTTAATAAATAATACACCATTGCTTGATGCCAGGATTATGTTAACACAGATGCTTCCGAGGGCATTGAGGATAGATTTTAATATAGGCTCAAAATCAAACAATTATTCAGGACCGTCAATGACTTTGAGCTATAAAAACCGCAACTTGTGGAGAGGTGCAGAGCTATTACAGGTTAATCTCAACGGAGCGTATGAATTTCAGGTGAGCGGGGCTAATAAGGGATTAAATTCATGGGAAATAGGAGGAGGCCTTCAACTAGTTACTCCCCGTTTTATCACTCCTTTCCCTATTCGTCATGAATCAGCAATCAACGTTCCTAAGACTAAATTCGATTTTGAGTACAGGGCGTTGCACAGGGTAGATTATTTCGACATGAACGGCATCAATATCACTGTTGGATATATATGGAGAGAAACCGAGAGGAAGTTATATGAGATTAATCCGATTGCTGTAAATTTTGCCAGGCTTAGTAACACAACTGAAAAGTTCGATTCTATACTAAATGCCAATCCTTATTTAAGAAGAAGTTTTGAAGAGCAATTTACTTTCGGATCAACAGCATCATATACATACAACACCTTAACCGGTATTGAAGAACGCGACCAGTACTACCTGAACCTCATGCTTGATGTATCGGGTAACACTGCTGCTCTTGTTAACCGCTTATCCACAGGTGAGCCATCAACTGATGATCGGCCTTACAAGATTTTAAGATCCAGATTTTCACAGTATGTTAAACTTTCAGCTGATGGAAGGTATTATGCTAATTATGATAGGAATAACAAGCTTGCCACCCGTATTATAATTGGTGCGGGAATTCCCTACGGCAACTCATCAGTCATGCCATATTCAAAGCAATTTTTCAGTGGAGGTGCAAACAGCATACGAGCCTTCCTTCCCAGATCACTGGGGCCGGGTTCGTATAAAAGTGACCAAGAGAATACTGGTTATTTTGACCAGTCAGGCGATATAAAACTTGAAATGAACGTAGAATACCGCTTTGGTATTATAAGTTTACTGAAAGGCGCTGTTTTCACTGATGCAGGAAATGTTTGGCTAATGCGCCAGAATGATGCTTTGCCCGGCGGAGAATTCGATAGTAAACGGTTCCTGAAAGAAATAGCCCTTGGTGCCGGGTTGGGCATTCGCTTGGATTTATCTTTTTTCTTACTGCGTCTTGATGTCGGTTTCCCGCTTCGCAAACCTTGGTTACCGGATAATACATGGGTAATAGATGAAATCGACTTTGGAAGTAAGGGTTGGCGAAGAGAGAATCTGGTTTATAATATTGCCGTAGGATATCCTTTTTAGACTTTTCTTAAGATCTGATTAAGTTCATCACTTTTTGTTATTCCGGGGGAAAAATACCTCTTTCATTGGTATTTCATACGTATTTCATACGTGTTTCATACGTATTTCATACGTCTTGACACGTATAAAACACGTATGAAATTCGCATGAAACACGTATAAAATACAACTCCAATCCGATTGCCTCAAGAAAAAAAAGTTGATATCCTTTAATAGCACCCTTATGAGAGCGTGCTTTTGATGTAAGTGAGTATAAAAGAAAGGCTGCCTCAAACGAGGCAGCCTTTAAAGCGTTAAATACATTTATCTTCTTAATTACATTTCAGAACAGTCTTAATCTGGTAGTTTGCTGATTCGGCAAACGGACCAACTGCAGCTTTTTTGTAATTAGCGCAAGCATTTGCTGTATCACCTTTACCGGCAAGTGCATTACCTATTTCAAAATAGAAACGTGCTTTCTTTTCTGCGCTGTCGGTTTCAATAGACAAACCCTTTTCAGCAGATGCCTGGGCAAGGTCAAATTTTGAAATCTTGTTTAGTGCAACGGCATGGAGATAATAAATCTCAGGATTATTTTCGTTGTATTTCAGGGCTTGGTCAAGTAATGAAACAGTTGAACTAAAATCATTCTTTTTAAAAGCAGCATTAGCACTTACGAGTAAATCATCACCCATAGCTTTTTTTGCAGCCTCTACAGTTTTTTCATCATTAGTAGCCGTACCTTTTGCAATGGCATTGTCCATTGCCAGTCGCATTTCAGCGTCTTTATTAAGTTTTTTATATGCGTAACCCATATTAAGGTAGGCTCTGGCCATTGTTGTGTCATACTCAATAGCCTTAGAGTAACTTGCTATCGCGGCATCAAACTGGTTATTTTTATATTCGTTAACTCCTTTTGATAGATATAACTTAGGAAGGAGGTCTTCAGCTTTTTTCTTTGTACCCTCATCCTTATATTTAACAGCATAATCTCTTGAAATCATAAAGTTCTCGATAGCTTCATCAATCTTTTTTTCTTTGTACAGAGATGTGGCATAATTGTATTGAAGAGCTGCTATTTGTTGTTCAGCCATCTGACCAATGGTATCGGCTTCAGGACCTACTTTGTCGGCAATCTCTGCTGATTCCATCATTGCATTAACGGCACCCGGAAGGTCGGTGGAGGCAAGTGAAACAGCTTTGTTATAAGCATTTACTGCATCTTCTTTCGTCTGTGTAAAACCATTCATTGATAACACCATTGCGAGGGCAATGGGTATAAGTCTGATCATCATTTTCATTTTTTCTCTGATTTTTTGTTGAATTTGTTTCTCTCGGAGGCAAATATAGCTAATAACGTGCCAAAATTTGTATGCGGTTTAATTAAATAAACAATGTTAAGTGAATAATGTCTTAATTAAAATGGTTGAGATAATTTTAATTGCAGTAAAACCTGTCACTAAAAATATTATACATTTGCATTGGCAAAAATAAATTCCTATGAAAAGCACAATCATTAAGATAGCACTGGGCGTTGTGATCATTGTCCTTGGCTATTTACTCTATGCATCCATCATGAAGCCGGTTCGTTTTGAGGCTGAAGTAAACCGCAGAAATGAAGCTATAGTTGCACGATTGAAAGACATCAGAACAGCTCAGACTTTCTACAAACAGTTCAATAATGCGTATACTTCAAGTTTCGATACACTCGCTACTTTCCTAAAAACAGCAAAGATACCGGTTGTTAAGATGGTACCTGACCCAAATGATACAACGTTCACCCGTACTATCAACGATACTGTTGGCTACATCGGATTAGCCGATTCACTATATTCAAAAAGGCCTAATTTCAAGATTGAAGATATGGCTGTAATTCCATTTACTGATGGAAGGCGGTTTGAGATGAAAACCGGAAAAATTGATAAGGGTGGTGTAATGGTTAGTGTAATTGAAGTATTAGTGCCTTACGATTACTACCTTTATGATATGCCTGAGCAGGATGTTGTTAACATTTCAAAGCGTCAGGAAAGGATCAACAAATATCCTGGAATAAAAATGGGATCTCTTACCGAGGCCTCGACCGACGGTAATTGGGAGTAACATTCAGAGAAATGGCCGGCTTTCGATCAGCAGTTAGTTGCTTCGATAGATTATTTGATAAGGCCTCAAGTAATAAATACTATTTGTCCATCCGGTTTCAGCCGGATGGACTTGTTTATACAATATTCGATCCTGAGTTACGTAAGTATATTGGATTTGAATCAGCAGTGCTTGCCGGTGCATCAGAAATATACACCTACATTAAAAAAAATGATGTACTCAACTGCAAATTTGAAAAGAGTATTGTAATTATCCCTTCAACTCATTTTACCCTGGTACCTGAAGTTTTATTTATTGAGCAGGAGAAAAGAAAACTTTTCAATTTTGTTCATGAAGAGAAAGCAGGTGATGAACTTGCTTCATACTCATTGAAAGGACTTAATGCCACCGTTGTATACTCATCTGGAATTTCATGGTTTGAGATAGTCAATGATTTGTTGCATCCTCCTTTGATAATTCCATCGGTTGGGACTATACTCGAATTCGTAATACCGAGGTACAGGAACTCTGCTGGAATGAAGGTGTTTATTGATCTTCATTCTTCAGATTTTGATCTTCTGATCCTGGATGAAGGTAAGTTGATCTACTGTAATAACTTCTCATGGTTTGCTCCTGAAGACCTGACATATTACACCATCTTTGTCATCGACCAGCTTAAAATTAATCCTGAAAAGGTTAGCACATTTATTTCTGGAAACATTAGTTCAGATTCTAATATGTTAAAGCTGCTGAGAAAATACATTAAGGATGTGGATTTGTTAATATTTGACCAGACCTTGCAACTGAGTTATGCTTTAAATGAAGTGAAGACCTATAATTATCCTGACCTGTTTAATCCAAGGCTATGCGAATAATCAGCGGTTCACATAAAAGCAGACAAATAAAACCCCCTAAGAATCTTCCTGTGAGGCCAACAACAGATATGGCAAAGGAAGCACTGTTTAACATCCTTGTAAATCATTTTGACCTTGAGGATGTAGTTGTACTCGACTTATTTGCTGGTACCGGTAATATCACTTATGAATTTGCTTCGCGTGGAGCTTTAGGGGTTACGAGCATAGATACTGAGCTGAGATGCGTGGATTTTATCAGGGTTACTTCAAAAAATCTTGAATTTAGTCAGGTACTGGCCTTCAGGAGTGATGCTTTTAAGTTTCTGCAGAATGCCAGGAATAAGTACGACATAATTTTTTGTGATCCACCCTATGATATGGAGGGTATTGATGCAATTCCCCCTCTTGTCCTTAATAATCAATTGCTGAAAGAAGACGGATGGCTGATTATTGAGCATTCCGACAGAGCTAAGTTTGAGACTACAGAAGGCTTTCTGCAGCATCGGCATTATGGTAGTGTAAATTTTAGTATATTTACTTACCCTCAATCATCAAAAGAATAATAGAATGTATAAAAGGGCTGTTTTCCCGGGTTCATTTGATCCCATCACCGTAGGGCATGAAGATATTATCAGGCGGGCTATTCCCCTGTTTGATGAAATTATCATTGCCATTGGACAGAACATCGAAAAGAAGAGCCAGTTTTCAATTGAAGACAGGGTGGCATGGGTAAAGCAAACTTTTGCTGATTGTGAAACCGTGTCTGTAGACAGTTATTCAGGATTAACAGTTGATTACTGTAAAAAAGTAAATGCTAATTTCATACTGAGGGGTTTGAGGACTTCTGCCGACTTTGAGTTTGAGCGAACTGTAGGACAAGTGAATAAAAAACTTTTGCCAAATATAGAAACGGTCTTCCTGTTATCGACTCCTGAATTTACATCCATTAATTCATCAATAGTTAAAGATGTTTACAGAAATGGCGGGGATGTAAGTATGTTCGTTCCGAAAGCAATCAAACTCCCCTGATAGTATCAGCAACCAGTGTTTTGAGAGAAGAATAAGTATTACCAAGGATTGTATCTATTTGGGAATCTGGTATCCAGACAGCGGCTGTGATTTCTTCTTCCAGTTGTGGCTTAGGATCATTGTTTCCGGAATATTCCATCAAGTACCAGTATGTGCGTTTTAACACCTTTTTGCCTTTGTGGTCAAAAATGTGGAAAGTTGAAGGCAACTCTTTTGTTATACTAACTTCAAGAAGGCCTGTTTCTTCCTGTACTTCTCTGATAGCTGCATCTGACTTTGTTTCATTGCGTTCAATTTTACCTTTAGGAAGATCCCATCTGCCAAATCTATGGATGAAAAGTTTTTCCTGACGGTCATTAATCACTATACCTCCTGCAGCTTCAACATACCAAAACAAAGAAATAAATTCATCAAGCAATCTTTTTTCATTTCCAGTGTTATATAGTATGAGTAATTGTTCGCCTGGGGTATTAATGAAATTAGTGTAGGCTGTTTTAATGGATTTCCTTGATGAAACTTCAATCTGAGTCGAGTGTTGAAAGTTAATATCCGTTAACGGCTCACCAGAAAGTATAATTAGTTTATCGAAAATAAAAACTTTGTACATTTGCTGCATGAGTAATAATGACACTATCGCGCTTGAAACAGCGGAATTTCTATTGCAAATTAAGGCAATTAAATTGGATAATAATAATCCGTTTACCTGGAGCTCGGGTATCAAATCGCCGATTTATTGTGACAATCGCAAAATCCTGTCCTATCCAAAAATCCGGACTTATATCCGTCAGGAGTTTTCCAAATTGATACGTGAAGAATTTGGTGAGATTGATCTTATTGCCGGTGTTGCCACCGGAGCAATCGCTCACGGAGTTCTTGTAGCCCAGGAACTCGGCCTCCCATTTGCTTACGTTAGAGCGAATAAAAAGGACCATGGGCTCTCGAACCAGATTGAAGGAGTAGTTGAATCAGGCCAGTCAGTTGTTGTAATTGAAGACCTTGTGTCTACCGGGCAAAGCAGCCTCGCTGCTGTTCAGGCATTACGCGATGCCGGTTGTAATGTTAAAGGTATGGTGGCTATTTTTACCTATGGTTTAGAATCTGCCTCAAAAAACTTTAAGGAAGAAAATGTTGTTCTTTATACACTGACTGATTACGACCACCTGATTAAGTATGCACTTGAAATGAAGTACATTAAGGAAGCCGATAAGCTTTCATTGGTTAGATGGCGTGAAAACCCCGAAGGTTGGGGTAAATAAACCAGATAAGATATGACAACATTCAATAGTGAGCAGGTAAGCATTGCCCGCAGTAACCGTATTATCTTCGATTTTCTGTCAGACTTTAATAACTTCAGAGAGTTGATGCCTGCCCAGGTATCTGACTGGCAGTCAGATACTGAGAGCTGTAGCTTTAATATCCAGAACATGGCCACCCTGGGAATGAGGTACGAATTTAAGAAGCCATTCGACCACATAAAGATTGTGTCAGAAGGGAATTCACCATTTAGCTTTAACCTCCAGTGCTTTCTAGAACCGGCCAATGAGAATTCAACGAATGTGGCGCTTCAGCTAAATGCCGATTTGAATATGATGCTTAAAATGATTGCTTCAAAGCCCCTGGCTAATTTCATAAATATATTGGCAGTGAAATTAAAAGAGGTATGTGAAACCCAGTTACCCGAGCATAGGGAAGACAATCTCCTTTAAATCACAGCTGATCTTATTATTTTCTTCATCCATTAGCACGAGTAACCCATGCCTGTCGACTCCTTGAATTGCAGCCCGGGTTAAACTATTCCTGATTATAAAATTGTGAAATTGATCTTTCAGGTACATCTTATCAAGGTAATTTCTTAGAAGTTGCTCTCTGCCAGATTTTAATTCTGTATATCTGTGGTATAATAATTTATGCCATTTTGTCATGACTTCTGTTACCTGATATTCTTCTCCTGATAATAATTTTAACGAAGTAGCATTAGGTGCTTTCTTAAACTCCGTTTGATTAATATTTAAGCCAACACCAGCAATGGATGTTGAAATCTCTGGGCCAAGAAGCTGGTTCTTTATTAGGATACCGGCTATTTTATGGTGATTTACAAATATATCATTCGGCCATTTTATACATGGGCTTGCTGTTTCAATTAATTCCTCAATGAGATCGCAAACCGAGAGTGATACAACAATAGTCAGGAAAAACTGGTCAGCGGCATTGAGGTAAACAGGTTTAAGTAACACTGTAACAGTGAGGTTCTTATAAGGCTCACTTTCCCACTTATTATCCGCATATCCTATTCCGTCATACTGGTTATGCGTATAAATAAGAGAACCTTCAGGAAGCTCCTCCCTTGATATTAATTCTTCGGCATATAAATTGGTGGAATTAATAAGAGGTACTTCCAATTGCATGTATCCGGGAAAAGCAGGGTTATCTCTCATGGTATAACTTTAAATCGGTACAATTGTTGATACCTAATTATGAAGTAATCAGCAGACTTTAAAGCCTGTTGAATTTGATTAACTTTGCAAAAGTAAAACTAAATATAGCCTATGGCAGCTAAAAAGGTCAAAACAGCTTCAGAAATGCTTGCATCAATCGCAACTGAGGGAATTTTTGAGAAAAAAGGTGAGAATGTAATACAGATTGATTTACGGAACATTAAAAATGCTGTTGCAGATTTTTTTATAGTCTGTCATGGTACTTCAAGGGCCCAGGTTGAAGCAATTGCCGACTCTGTTCAGATAGAGATAAAAAAGGCAGTTGGCCTTAATGTTTGGAAAAAAGAAGGTTTTGAGAATGCTGAATGGATACTGCTTGACTATGTTGATGTAGTGATTCATATATTTCAGGAAGCTAACAGGAAATACTATCGTCTTGAGGAATTATGGGCAGATGCCGGAGTCAAAGAAATGATCCCTGAAGTTGTAAAACCCTCAACACGTAAAAAGAAAAATACATCAGCGGAAGCATAAAAAAGACATGGATCAAAATAATAATTCGAAACAGAATAATGGCCTGAATAAGGCTAAGAATAATAAGCCAAAATTTAGTTTCTACTGGATTTATGCTATTCTGGCGCTTGTTATCATTGGCATGCAGATAATGAGCCTCAACTCAACCACCAAAGAAGTAGGGTGGGGTGAAGTTAAGAATATGCTGCAGTCAAAGCATATTAGCAAGGTGATACTCGTTAATAAAGAGATTGCAGAAATCTACATAAAGCCCGATTCTCTCAAATTGGCTAAATACAAAGATGTCAGGCCAACTGAATCTTTTATGAGTTCAACAACAGGTCCTCAGTATGTTTACAAGATAGGATCAGTTGAAAACTTCGAGAGAGATTTTGATGAAGCTCAGGAAGGTATTACTGAACGGGTATATATCACCAACGAAACAAGGCGCAACTGGGGCGATGCCTTTACATGGCTGTTGCCGCTTCTATTCCTTGTTGGGTTATGGTTCTTACTCATGAGAATGATGAGTCGTGGATCCGGAGGCGGAGGTCAGATATTTAATATCGGGAAATCGAAAGCTCAGTTGTTTGATAAAGATACCCATGTAAATATCAACTTTAATGATGTTGCGGGTCTTGAAGAGGCTAAGGTGGAAATTATGGAGATTGTTGACTTTCTCAAAAATCCTAAAAAGTACACCACCCTTGGTGGCAAGATTCCTAAAGGAGCATTGCTTGTAGGGCCTCCGGGTACAGGTAAAACTCTATTGGCAAAAGCTGTTGCCGGTGAAGCAAAAGTACCTTTCTTCTCACTGTCAGGTTCTGACTTTGTAGAGATGTTTGTTGGAGTTGGTGCTTCAAGGGTAAGAGACCTCTTTAAACAGGCAAAAGAAAAGTCACCTTGTATCATCTTTATTGATGAGATTGATGCAATTGGCCGTGCCCGTGGAAGAAACCAAATTACCGGGGCAAATGATGAACGGGAGAATACCCTCAATCAGTTACTTACGGAAATGGACGGTTTTGCGACTAATGCAGGAGTTATAATACTTGCAGCTACTAACAGGGCTGATATCCTCGACAGAGCGCTGCTTAGGGCCGGCAGGTTCGACCGACAGATAAACGTTGAATTACCTGACCTTGAGGAGAGAAAGGCAATCTTTAAGGTTCACATGAAGCCGTTAAAGACCGATGAATCAGTAAGTGTTGATTTCCTTTCAAAGCAAACACCCGGCTTTTCAGGTGCTGATATAGCAAATGTTTGTAACGAGGCTGCCTTAATTGCTGCACGTCGCAATAAAGCGGTTATTGAAAAACAGGACTTTATTGATGCCATTGACAGGATTGTTGGGGGACTTGAAAAAAGAAACAAGATTATATCTCCTAATGAGAAAAAAATCATTGCATATCATGAGGCAGGTCACGCTACAGTTAGTTGGTTACTCGAACATGCGCACCCACTCATTAAGGTTACTATAGTGCCTCGTGGTAAAGCCCTGGGAGCAGCCTGGTATCTTCCTGAGGAAAGGCAGTTGACCAATTATGATCAGATGTTTGATGAGCTTACTGCTACTTTGGCAGGCCGCGCATCAGAGGATATTATCTTCGGTAAAATATCAACCGGTGCCCTGAATGACCTTGAGAAAGTAACCAAACAGGCATATGCTATGGTAGTTTACTTTGGCCTTAATAAAAATATAGGCAACGTGAGCTATTACGACTCAACCGGCCAGCAGGAGTATTCGTTTACTAAACCATATAGCGAAAGTACAGCTGAAGTAATTGATTCGGAGATCAAAAAGATCATTGAAGAAGCTTATGAACGGGCAAAAAAGATATTGCTCGAAAATAAAGATAAACTTCACCAACTTGCTGAAATTCTGCTGAAGAAAGAAGTAATCTTCAGGGAAGACCTGGAACATATATTCGGTAAAAGAGCATTTGAGGATTCTAACGAACTGGCATCTGCACAAACTATTGCCCCTGAAGATTCGAATTCATTATTCACTGATGAAAAAGATTCATTACCTTTGGGCAATAGTGACAATCCTTCTGCAGGAGCAAGTACCTCAAAAATTGATGAAAAGTAAAGCATACGGACAGTCTGAACCTTTGAAAGAAAGCACTACAAGAGAAAAAGTGCTTAAAAAAGTCAGACATGCATTATTGGAACCGTCAGACAATCCTTTTGCTGATCTTGACATTGAATCCTCTGTTTACGTTGCACCTTCTGAAGAAAAGGACATTCAGTTTGCTTATGAGTTGGTAAAATGGGGTGGCAGGTTTATCTATTGCCAGTCACCAACTGATATGCTCAACAAGGTTAAAGCTCTGTTTTCTGAGAATAATTGGGAAGAGGCCTGTTGTAATGAAGAGTTAATAGCCGGTCTCCTTAAACATGCAGGCATTAAAACATACAAGAACAACAGCTCCAGTTTTACCAATAAAGTAGGAGTGACATCGTGTGAATGCCTTATTTCAAGAACCGGTAGTATTCTGGTCAGTTCTGCACAGGAATCCGGCAGAAAGATCCCGTTTACTTCAGAAATATTTATTGTAATAGCCTTTACTTCTCAGGTTGTTGATGACATAAGGCAAGCTCTTGACATGATCAGGAAGAAGTATGGTCCTAAACTACCATCAATGTTATCAATTATTTCAGGGAACAGCCGTTCCTCAGATATTGAAAACATAATGGTCCCGGTTGATTTTACCGGAAAGGAGCTGTATATCTTTATGGCTGATGAAGAAAGTGTAGATTAATATGGAAGGCTGGACTCTCGTATATACAGGAAGTAAGCTCCATGAAACAGAGTATATTAAGATGTTGCTTGACGACAACAATATCACTTCTGTTATAGTAAATAAGCAAGATTCGTTTTACCTCATTGGAGAAATTGAATTATACGTTCCGGTTGAACAGGCATTTATTGCAAACCAAATAATCCATAATCTCAGAAGTGAATAATTTCGCTCTTCGCACCATTACCGGTGCCGTCTTCGTTATACTTATTATAGGTTCAGTAATTTTAAACCATTGGGCTTTCAGTGCTCTTTTCCTGATTGTTTCTTTAGGTGGGTACCTGGAGTTTGTAAAAATTTCAGGTTCAATGAATGCAAGGCCTCCCAAATTTGCAGGTCTTGTGGTATCATCTTTAACCTATTTATTGATAACATGCTGGAATTATGGATTAATTCCTGATCTGAGTCTTTTTGCCCTGATTCTTATACCAGTTATATTGTTGATTGTGGAGCTTTTCAGAAAGAGTTCCACTTCTTTATTAAATGTTTCCCTTGCATTACTTGGAATCATTTGGATCGTTATACCCTTAGCTCTCTTATCAGGTTTTTTCAATTTGGCTGAGGAACATAAATGGAGAGAAACTGGACTTTTATTAGGCTTTTTCCTGATTCTATGGATATACGACTCCGGAGCTTACATCGCCGGATCAATAATGGGGAAACACAGGATGTTAGAGCGCATAAGCCCGAAGAAATCATGGGAAGGTTTTGCAGGGGGGGCTCTGGCAGGATTACTGATTGCGTATATTATTTCTGCATCATTTACTGAATTCAGCATTTTAGAATGGCTTCTTATTGGCATTGCCATTATAGTGTTTGGCACACTTGGAGATTTTATAGAATCAATGTTTAAAAGAAATGCAGGCGTTAAAGACTCCGGCAGAATATTACCCGGCCATGGTGGTATACTTGACCGATTTGATGCGGTCTTCATGGCAGCACCGGTTGTATTTATTATAGTACGGTTGCTTCGTTTATTTAATTAGAGTAATTTTGCGGCAATGAGAATACACAGGGAAGGTTTCTGGATTATTTTAATCTCTTTCATTGCGCTGGGAATATTGTCCCCTCTTTCGGGGCTGATACCAATGCCTATCTGGTTGCACTATATCATCTGGATTCTTCTATTTCTCATTTTTGTATGGATAGTTAAATTCTTCAGATACCCAAGGCGCATCATTTCGCCTGATGAAACCAGGGTACTTTGTCCGGCTGATGGTAAGATAGTAGCTATAGAAGAAGTTTTTGAACCTGAATATTTTAAAGACAAGCGAATCCAGGTTTCTGTTTTTATGTCACCCAACAACGTACATGTTAACTGGTCGCCTATTTCAGGGACGATAAAATTCATGAAATACCATCCCGGCAAATACCTTGTTGCATGGCACCCAAAATCTTCAACCGACAACGAAAGAACATCTGTAGTAATTGAAAATCATTCCGGTGAACAGATCTTATTACGTCAGATAGCCGGTGCTCTGGCAAGAAGAATAGTATGTTATGCCCGTGAGGGTAATAATATCAGGCAGGGTGATGAGTTTGGGTTCATAAAATTTGGATCACGGGTTGATATCTTCCTCCCTCTTAAAGCTGACATTAAAGTATCTATCGGAGAGAAAGTTTCTGGTAAACAAACTGTTATTGCTGAATTGCCAGGACTTGCTTAATGTCTTACATTTTTACCGGCATACATTAACATAACTTTAACATTCATTAATGACTTGATTCATTGCAACTTGATTATCTTTGTGTCGTTAGAAATCAAAAAACCAATACACTCATGAAAAAAGTAGCCATTATTTTCTCTTTAGTAGCTTTTATTTTTGCTCTTAGCACATCACCTGTATTAGCTCAGAAAGCTCCTGAAAAAGCAAAGACTGAAAAGGCAGAAGCTAAAGATGCACCTGCAGCTGATGCAAAAGCCGGATGTTCAGAAAAAGCAAAAGCTGAATGCGGTGATAAAGCTAAGGCTGAATGCGGTGATAAAGCTAAGGCTGGCTGTGCCAGTGCAAAAGCAGGTTGCTGCAGTGGTAAAGCAGCTGCAACTCCAGTTCCAGCTCCTGATAAAAAGTAACTAATAGTTAAGATCAAGATAGAGGCCTGTTAAAAGCAGGCCTCTTTTTTTTTATAGCAATAACGATAGTTCCTGTAAGGAATTTACGTAATAGGTTGAAATATCATTTGGAAGGCACTTCTCATAATCAACAAGAACCTGATCAATTCCTGCATCTCTTGCTCCGATTATATCAACTTCAATATCATCCCCAATCATCAGTGACTGTTCAGGATTTACTTTGGAAACAGCCAAAGCATACCTGAAGATATTAATATCCGGCTTTTTGTAACCGGCGTCTTCCGACGTTATCACGTTACTGAAGAACTTTTCCAGGCCGGCATTCTTCAACTTGCGTAATTGTATTTCTTCAAAGCCGTTGGTTATTATATGCAGAACATACTTTGCTGAAAGGTATTCCAATACACTGTGTGCATCGGGGTAGAGGTGATTTTTTGTAGGACTTATTTCAACATAATCCTTTGCAAGGCCCTCACTAAGTAATTTATCTTTAATTCCGTATGAACTAAGTGTAAGTGAAAACCTGCTGACATTTAAAACTTCCTTTTCGATTTGCCCTTTCCTGTAATAATCCCATAACTCTGAATTGATTTTATGATATCTGGTCATAAATTCATCAAAATCTGTAATCCCACGGCCTGGTAAATTATACTTGTTATGGATATCGAGGAATGTTTCCTGCGAGTTCCTGTCGAAATCCCAGAGTGTTCTGTCAAGATCAAAGAATAGATCTGTATAGTTGTTGCGAGGTGTCATATTTTAAATAATTGCAAAGTTACTTTTTAAAAAGTTTCAATGAAAATATTTGACATGGCTCTTAAAATGTTGTATTATTGTAGTATCAAAATAATATCACAATGGATACAACTACTCAAAAAGAAAAATTAGTAACCCCTATGACGGGTTACATCATGGTAGCAGCAATTATAGCTTTGGTTGCTATAGCTGTATACCTTATGGTAAATTACGTTGAGAAATCAACCATTCACACATTAGCCAGTGTCGTTATTATTGTAATCAGTATATTCCTGATTCCGGGCCTGACGGTTGTGAATCCGAATGAATCGGTAGTATTGATCTTGTTTGGTAAGTATATTGGTACAGTAAAGGACAATGGACTCTTCTGGGTTAATCCTTTCTTTAAGAGGGTAAAAATCTCTTTAAGGGCTAGAAATCTTAATAGTGAACCAATCAAAGTCAACGATAAAATTGGCAATCCAATTATGATTGGTATTGTGCTGGTCTGGAAGGTCGAGAATACCTTTAAGGCAGCATTTGAAGTGGATGATTATGTGCATTATGTTGAAATTCAAAGTGAAGCTGGAATAAGGAAACTTGCAGGCCATTACCCTTATGATAATTTTGATGATGAAGGTGCTGAAATAACCCTGAGGGCAGGTGGAGAAGAAGTTAACCAGGCTTTGGAACTTGAGTTATCAGAGAGGCTCGAGCGGGCAGGTATTGAAGTGCTTGAAGCAAGGATAAGCTATCTCGCATACTCTTCTGAAATAGCCGGTGCTATGTTAAGAAGGCAGCAGGCTACCGCCATTATTGCAGCAAGAATTAAAATAGTTGAAGGTGCTGTAAGCATGGTTGAGATGGCTTTAGATCAACTTTCACAGAAAAAACTGGTTGATCTTGATGAGGATAAAAAAGCTGCTATGGTAAGTAATCTTATGGTTGTGCTTTGTTCAGATAAAGATGCGAGTCCAATTATTAACGCAGGAACATTGCATCAATAAACTGGTATCTGATGGGTACAAAGAAACCTTTTGTTTTACGTCTTGATGAGAAGACATTGGAAGCCATTGAGAAATGGGCACAAGATGAATTCAGGAGTATCAATGGGCAAATTGAGTGGATCATCAGCAAAGCTCTTAAGGATGCCGGCAGAATGAAGAAAGATAAAGCCGAAGGAGATGGTAAAAAGTGATTACCGGTAGAATTTGCCCTGCCAGGTGTTCCTTTTTCTCATTTCATCAATGATCCTTACTGTTACCTGGTCAGAGCGGAGATTTCCCCATGGCGGAGTAACCAGAAAACGAGGAGGCACTTCACCTGTAAAACGTTCTATAATAAAACGTGGATTTAATCTTTCGATATAATTAATTATAAAGTCGATATAATCCTCAAGTGTGAACAAGTCAAAACTTTCAGGATGCGAGATGTACTCGTAAGCCATCCTTGTATTCCTGATAATCTGTAATTGGTGGAATTTGATGGTTGTTAATGGCAATCCTGAAATCTCAGTTACACTATTAAACATTGCATCTCTGCTCTCTCCCGGCAGGCCAAAGATCAGGTGTGCGCCTGTTTTTATTCCTTTCTCAGCTGTTTTAAAGATAGCTTCCCTGGTTTGTTCGTAGGAATGGCCTCTGTTGATCCTTTCTAGAGTTGTGTTACTGATAGATTCTATGCCGTACTCCACCATCACATATTTACTCTTTGAAAAATCAGCTATCAGGTTAAGTTTATCATCATCCACACAGTCAGGACGGGTACCTATGATGAGTCCAATAACATCCGGATGGCTTAATGCCTCGGTGTATATCCTTTCTAATTCCGCCAAAGAGGCATAAGTATTTGAATAAGTCTGCAGGTAAGCAAGATATTTGAGTGCCCTGCGGTATCTTACCTTATGGAAACTTATTCCTTCGTCAATCTGCTGATGAATAGGTTTGATAGGTTCACAATACGATGGGTTAAACGCATCATTATTACAATATGTGCATCCGCCTTTCGTAATGCTTCCATCCCTGTTAGGACATGTGAAACCGGCATCTATACTTACTTTTTGTACCCTCTGGCCGAAGGTCTGCCTGAAGTATTCATTATACGAATTGTAGAATTTATCTTTGAAAGGGTTGGAATCAGTCATGATGCAAAGATAGAAAAAAGGTCACCTGGAGAGGTGACCTTTTGATTTTCATATTGTTAGCGTAGTTACTTGGCTACTCTTTCCAGCCACTTCAGCATAAACAGCATAGTGAACATGGAAATAAGACAAGCTACAACAAATACTGACCAGGTAAGCCACAGTGGAACACTTGAATATAATATTGCACCAATGAACAACAGTTGGTTACCGATGGCAGTTGCTCCTAACCATCCGCCCTGCATAACACCCTGGTATTGCGGAGGTGCTACTTTTGATACAAATGATATTCCCAGCGGACTAATGAACAACTCGGCTACTGTAAGTATAAAGTATGTTCCGATAAGCAGGAATGGTGTTACACGCTGAGCATCTGTTAGTCCGCCCATTTCTTTTACAACTGAATTGGCAGGAAGGCTCATTGAACCTATTGTCATTACAAAGTATGCTAATGCAGCAATAAACATACCTATTGCAATCTTCTTAGGAGTTGACGGCTCTTTACCTTTAGCTCGTAACCAGCCAAAGATGGCCATAATGATTGGGGTAAGCAACACTATAAAGATTGGATTTATTGACTGGAATATCTCAGCTCCCTGGATAACCGTAAACCCTAGATTTATTTTAATTCCGCTCAGGTCAGTGTAATCCTTTGCAAATAGTGTAAGTGTTAAACCATTCTGATGGAAAGAGAACCAGAAGAAAATTACAACTCCAAATACAGCTAATAATGCATAAAGCCTTTGCTTAACTTCTTTGGCATCCATTTCAATACTTGCAGCATCACCTGCTTTGGCTTTAACCTTTGATGCAGGATCGGGGAAATTCCTTTTGTTAACAAGATATATAATCAGAGAAATTGCCATTGCACCAATTGCAATTGCAAAAGCGTAATGGAATCCCCTTGTAAAAGTATCAAGGTAGCTGTTTACGAAAACCCCAAGATCAGTAACCGGACCACTTAAATTGGCTTCTTGAGCGAAGGTCATAAGTTTATCCTGTGCTTCAGGAGTAAGATCTCCCCTGAGATAGCTATGGCACAGGTCAGGTAAACTTGCATTGTAAGCAAACCCATTACTTTCAAGGAAACCATTTCTCATTGCAACAGCGGCAATAGGAGCAAATAAAGCACCTACGTTAATAAACATGTAGAATAATGAGAATCCTGAATCTCTCATTTTACCGAAAGCCGGATTGTCATACATCTGACCTACCAATGCCTGAAGGTTGCCTTTGAAAAGTCCGTTACCGAAAGCGATTGTGAGTAATCCTAGACATGACAATACAAGGAAAAGTGTCTGGTTAGGCACAGGTGTTGGAGTGGGGAATGCCAGGATGAAATATCCGACAGCCATTACAATAAGGCCAATCAGGATAGTTCCTTTGTAATTCCTCGTTTTGTCAGCTATTAGTCCGCCTACAAATGCCAGAATGTAAATTGAGAAATAGAACACAGAATAGATGAGTCCTGCATCAGTACCATTGAGGCCAAACTTAGCCTGAAGGAATAGAACCAGGATTGCCATCATCGTGTAGAAACCAAAACGCTCGCCCATATTTGCAAGCGCAGCAGCCAATAGACCTTTAGGATGATTTTTGAACATAGATTGATAGGTTAGTGATTTATCTTTTTATTCTCAGAATTATCGCTTGCACAAAAATAACCAAAAAATAACATCATGAACGAATGTCAGCTAATGTTATAATTTAAGAATTAACTGAAGTTTCAGTTCAGATTTAGTATTTCCGGAAATCTCATCTAATCCACTACCAACAGTCAGTGTGTCAGGGTAATAGGTTGCTGCATATTTCATCCAGACGCTCATGGTTCTTGAGAACTTATATTGAACCATAACTGAACACCGGCTCCCTTTCTTAAAAAATGAAGGTACAGAGTAACTGTATAAAACATCCGACTCATAGCTATAAATGCGTTCATCGTAACTATCAGTATCAAACAGCGTATATCTCAGGTTTATGCTTACAGGTTGTTTTTCATGCGCAAAGGTTATATCCTGGTACAGAAGGTATCCCCATTTAATATCCGAAGCAAAATCCGATCTAACCAACTCAATCCGGTTTTTGAGCGTCACAGATGGATGAGGATTGAATCTGAAACCAATTCTTACATTTTGTTTCCCAAATTCAAGAGGTGTAGCTATTTGATCGGTGCTGTTTATGAATGATTTATTCATCCTGAACATTAATCTGAGCATATCAGATTGGTTAAGTGCGTAAGTTAATTGTACCAAATACTCTGAACCCCTTGAAAGGAAGTCGGCCCTGTAACTTAGCCATGGTCTGCGGTATTGATCAGAGCTGGCGAGAATTGACAATTTCTTACTGAGGTTAGCATAAAAACCGGTATAAATTCCTGATTCGTTCCTGCACGTGGAGGATGAAAATGAGTTACTATAGAAATTATTATAATCCGGTGAATATCTTCGGTAGGTAAGAGTCATTCCATAATCCTGTGATGATTGTAGTTTTATTCCTGTAATCCAGGCGTCAGCACCCACACTTCCCTTTGAATATTCGAAATATGCAGTAAGCCATTCTGTTAGGAAAGCTCCGTCAAAACCATAATTCATCAGATTGCTGCCGGCAAATTTGTAAATTTCATATCCCTGTTTATGGGGAACCATAACTTCGGAAAATTCGGTGTTGAACACTGTGCCGCCTAACCTGAAACTGCCTGACTTAAATTGAAGATTACCACCTGTAGTTTTCATAGTTATGGCATCCTTCTTCGCCAGTTCGGATTGCGACCTGTGCAACCCTGTTTCTGATAGCGCAGTAAAATAATCCTCATACGAATCCGAAGTATCAGCTCTGGTGATTAAAGCGTCTTTCGACCGGTTTGAGTAAAACAGGGTGATGTTAAGGTAATTTACAGGTTTTAAAGTAAATGCCACACCTCTTAAGCCTTGTTCTTCATTTGTACTGCTGTTGGCTGAAAGTCTGTTCTGCATTAAGGGAACAAGCCCTTTCTCAGGAATAGCATACAATCTGAATCCTGTGTTCATGTTCAATCCCTGTGCAAAAGAAAGATTATAGGATCCAACTGCAAGTGATTTAATTAATCCCTTACTGCCATAATAAAAGTAAAAGGAACTGAAATCAAAACCATTCTTCAGGCTTTCGCCCGGGTCTTTTTCAAGGGTGAAGCCCCACTTGAGACGGTCATAGTACCTGTATGAGTATTTGAAAAGTAATTTATCCGGATTCCCTGCAAAAGCCGGGGGAGTTGAATCTTCATCCCCTGCAATGTATCCGCGTGAATATTCTAAATTCCTCGAATAGCGTGCAAGCAAAGAATGAGCACCTCTCTTCTTAACATCTTTAAAATTAAGCTTATGTATTTCACTGTCAATTTTAAAATTAATAGAAGGGGACATTTTAACAATCAGAGCTGAGTCAAATCCTTCAACCAGGTTAAGTTCATAAGGACTGGAGATTTCGCCATACTGCAGGATGTATTTTCTAAGATAAAAAATTTGCTGATCGTTCAGCCCAAGCCTCTTCAATGAGCGGTCAGTGGCTTTATTGATATTCACTTTGTGCCTTTCTGAGAATAAATCTGTAACCTGGAAATCGCTAAAATCAAGGAAACTGTCGAAACGGGCTGAATATTCTTCAATGTAGTTTTCGTTTACGTATTGAGTAGTATCAGGAATATCAGGATTTAATTTATTTGAAAGACCGGATGACTGACTCTTGGCAATCAGGGCCAGATGAAGCAGAAACAGGATTGTAAGATACCTTTGCATAAATTAAAACACGTAAGTAACCGAAGCTTGAGGTGAAAAGCCAAGTACCTGATGATAAGATGAACTCAGATCGAAGTGAAAGTGAGCATATGTAATGCCTGTGCCGAAAGAGAATGAAGATAGTGAAGTATTTACACCTGTCCTGAAACACACGAATTGGTTTAATTCATACTCAGCGCCACACCTGAAGGTTGGAAGATCATTTATTTGCTTTTCTGTTTCAGCCATGAGGGAAAATGATTCAGACACTTTATAAGAAGCGCCCAGGCGTAAACAGGCCTGAAGCCGCTCATCGCTGTATTCTGATATGCTTGAATTGAGCGGGTTGAAGAGATGGAATCCTACAGCTATCCTATTTGATATTTTGCTAAGGATACCAACTTCAAAAGTCAGGATGGATTTATTACCATAGGGATCTTCCTTATTAAGGTAAAGATAATCAAGTTGAATTCCTCCCGAGAAATACCGGTTAAAGCTTTTTGCATAGGCTAGTCCTACCTTTGATTCACTCCAGAGGTTAAAGCCGTACTGTGAAGAACTGAGTGCAATTGTTCCACTTTTGAGTGGATAAGCAAAAGCAAATGATTTATACGACATTTCTTTCAGCCGGAACCTGCTTTCATAAGAAATACCTGCTTCGGGAGAAGTGAGGTATGCAAGACCCGCCTGGTTGTTGAAAGATGACCATAGGTCAGTAAGAGTAACCGAAGCATTACATATGGCAGACGAACGGCCGCCTGCAGGATGGTTTTCAAAAGCAGCAAAAGCACTGATTGGCAAAGTCAGGGATAACAGCAGTAGTAATTTGTTTAGTTTCATTGTCAGCTAGTAGTACGACCATCGGAAATAGATGATAAATTTAAGGTTTATTTTTAATATTGAATACAATCAAATAAATTGTGAATGATTATCTTTGTCTGATAAAGCGTTTGTACAATGAAAGAAGTTATTGATTTCCTTAAGCAACTGAAAGTTAACAACAACCGTGAATGGTTCGAAGCTAATAAGGCACAATACCTGAAAGCAAAATCTCTTTATGATGATTTTGTAAACCAGATTATTGACGGAATAAGGGTTTTTGATCCCACCATTGGTAAACTGGAAGCGAAAGATTGCACATTCAGGATATACAGGGATGTACGTTTCAGTCCCAATAAAGATCCATATAAAGACCAAATGGGTGCTTATATTGCAAGGGGTGGCCGCAAGAGTACCTGGGCCGGTTATTATATTCATCTCGAACCCGACAACTGTTTTACCGGAGGGGGGATATATATGCCACCACCAGATGTGCTAAAATCTGTCAGAAATGAAATTTATTTTAATGCCGCTGACTTTCTTGCAATATTCAGTGATAAAAATTTCAAGAAATACTATGCAGAATTGTATGAGGATAAACTATCACGCCCACCAAAAGATTTCGATATTCAGTCACCGGTTATTGAATACCTGAAGTATAAAAGTTATTTTGCAGATACGCAGATATCAATGGAAAAGGTATACTCTGACAAGCTTGTTTCTTTTGTTTTAGATGCGATGAAGGCCGTTTTGCCTCTCACAAAATTCCTGAACAAGGCTTTTGAAAAATAAAAACAACCCGTCATAACTGGTATGGCGGGTTGGATATCTTGTTTAGCTTAATGTGTATCTAAAGTTACGAACTAATAAGATTCTACCAAGAAAGTTTTGAATTTTTAAGTTAAATTTAATTAGTATACCTTATATCTCTATCAAACCACGCTTCTTTAGAAGAGGTTTAATATCAGGATCTGCTCCCCTGAATCTCCTGTAAAGTACCATAGGATCCTCTGTTCCACCCTTTTCAAGAATATTCTCCCTGAATTTAGTAGCCGTAGTTTTATCAAAAATGCCATTTTCCTTAAATGCCTCAAACGCATCACTGTCAAGGATAGCAGCCCAGATATAACTGTAATAGCCTGAAGAATAGCCTCCACTGAAAATATGGTTAAAGTAAGTGCTGCGGTACCTGCTGGTGATCTCCGGAATCAGGCCCAGTTCATTAAGGAATTTGTCTTCATAAGCTTCTACATCTTTGATAGATACCTCTGTTATATTATGGTAACCCATATCGAGGAATGATGCAGCAAGATATTCAACAGTTTCAAAACCCTGGTTGAATACAGAAGCATTTTTTATTTTCTGAATTATAGCGTCAGGAATTACTTCACCGGTAAGATAGTGTTTTGCATAAAGCTTTAATACCTCAGGTTCAGCCGCCCAGTTTTCCATAATCTGTGAAGGTAACTCAACAAAATCGCGCGGAACAGCAGTGCCAGTCAGGCTGTAATACCTGGAGTCAGATAATAATCCATGGAGGGCATGGCCGAATTCATGGAAGAATGTACTGGTTTCATCAAAAGTAAGAAGGGCAGGGGATGAAGCCGTCGGTTTACTGAAATTACACACCACAGTAATAAGTGGTCGGATGTTTTTACCTCCTTCATCAATGAATTGCTTCCTGTAACTGCTCATCCATGCTCCTCCGCGCTTACTTTCACGTGGATGGAAGTCTAGGAAAAGAACTCCTACATGCTGGCCGTTTGCTTCCAATACTTCATACGCTATAGCATCAGGATGGTACTTTGGCACATCTTTCAGCTCTTTGAAAGTAAGTCCGTAGAGTTTGTTAGCAACCGTAAAAATACCCTGTTTCACGTTCTCGAGTGAAAAATAGGGCTTTAACTCTTCATCGCTCAGATCGTATTTCTCTTTCCTGAGTTTCTCGGCATAATATCTCCAGTCCCAAGGCTCCAGTTTAAACTTTCCGCCATCACGGTCAATAATAGCTTGTAATTGTGAAGCTTCAGTTTTTGCCCTGGATAATGCCGGAGTCCATAATTGTTTCAGGAGTTTATCAACATTCTGTGGTGTCTTAGCCATGTTATCATCAAGAACAAACTCAGCATGGGTATTGTAACCCAGCATTTTAGCTTTCTCAAGACGAAGTGCAGCTATTTCAAGCAGGATGTTCTTATTGTCGAACTCATTGTTTTTATTCCCTTTGCTGATATATGCATTAAAGATCTCTTCGCGGAGCTTTCTGTTGTCGGCATATTGTAAAAAAGGCATTACACTGGGATTGTGCAGGGTAAAGATCCATGATCCGGCTTTGCCATTCTTTTCTGCTGTTTCGGCAGCCTGGTCAATCAGATTCTGTGGCAGCCCTGACAAATCCTTTTTATCGGTGATAATAAGCTGATACTGATTAGTTTCTTTAAGTACGTTTTCTCCGAACTGGAGTGTGAGGACTGACAACCGGCTGTTAATCTCCCTGAGTCTTTCTTTCGATACATTGTCTAGATTGGCGCCAGCGCGTATAAAATCTTTATAGGTTTCTTCAAGTAACCTTGCCTTTTCACCGGTCAGCGAAGTTTTCTCTGATTCATACACTGTTTTAATCTTTTTGAAAAGATTTTCATTCAGGTTTATATTGTCATAATGGGCCGATAAAACCGGAGCAATCTTCTTTGCAAGGGCCTGAATTTCGGGATTGGTGTTTGATGAATTAAGGTTATGGAACACGGTGGTGATATTCCTTAATTTACTTCCGCTGTAATCCAGCCTCGCAACCGTATTGTTAAAATCGGGTTTTTCAGTGTTGTTAATGATGGCATCAATTTCATTATTATGCTCCTTGATGGCATTTTCTATAGCCGGCATAAAATGTTCGGGCTGTATTTCATTAAACGGTGGTATGCCGAAAGGTGTGTTATATTCTTTCAGAAAAGGATTTGATGTTTGAGCATTCACGTTAAGCATAGTCATAACTACAAGGATAAAACCAATAATCAGCGTTTTCATTTAGAATGTTTTTAATAAACAATATTTAGTGGTGCTTGAATTGCCAAAGATAAAATTCATTTACTATGTCATGAAACATGCATGTAAATTTTGTATTCAGTATAAACATCGATGGCGGAAAGATTCCCATATCGAGCCGGTATTATTTTGCATTGTGTTCGCATTGTGTTCGCATTGTGTTCGCATTTCCTTCGCATTTTAGTCCAAAAATGCGAACACAATGCGAACACTATGCGAAGGCAACGCGAAGCAAATATTAATATAACCCATTTGGATAAGGGTAATACCCAAAAACAAAAAAACCGGCAGTTAATACTGACGGTTTTTTTAAGTCACTTTGTTAAGATCGGCTTTTAAAATCTGACGACCTCCAATGCCGCATTATAAATCTTATCAGTATTAGGCAATATTGCTTTTTCAAGGATGCGGTTAAAACCAACGGGTGTAAAGGTTGAGCCTACTCTTTTAACGGGTGCATCAAGATATTCAAATGCTTCGTCAGTTATCATGGCAGAAAGTTCAGCTCCGAATCCGCCAAATACTTTGTCTTCATGCACTACAAGAACTCTGTTGGTTTTCTTTACCGAATTAAGTATCGTTTCTTTATCCAGTGGGATAAGTGAACGGATATCTACAACTTCGGCAGAAATACCTGATTCCTCCTGAAGTCGCTTGGCCGCTGCCAGGCACATGTGTGTAGTGTTACCATAAGTTATGAAAGAAATATCTTTACCTTCCTTTCTTATTCGTGCTTTTCCAAAAGGAACCTCAAAATCATCAGGGACAATTGTCTCAGCAATTGGATCATTGTATAATGCTTTAGGCTCCAGGTAAAGGGTTGGCCCTTCCGACCTCATGGCGGTTCTTAGTAATCCTGCAGCATCATCAGCAAATGATGGGTAAACAATCCTTATACCCGGAAATGTTGCAAGTGCTCCTTCAATTGTCTGTGAGTGGTAAAGACCACCACCAATATAGCCACCCGAAGCTAATCTTACCACTACGTTGGGAGCAAAGGCTCCGTTTGATCTCCAGTAATCATGGGTAAGCTCAATAAATTGCTCCATGGCAGGCCAGAAGTAGTCGGCAAATTCAGCGCCTTCAACAACTATTCTTATTTTCTTATCAAACCTGCTCATTCCATTGGCAGTTCCCAAAATATAGTCTTCGGCAATTGGAGCATTGAATACTCTTTCTATACCGAATTCCTGCTGCATACCTTTAGTAACATTGAAGATTCCACCCTTTTCTTTGTTAGCAATGTCCTGTCCCCAGATGTAAGTGTCAGGATTATGCCTGAATTCAGCTTTAAGTGTAGAGTTAAGAGCCTGAATAAACTTCATTTTCTCACCCTGTGTTATATTGTGGGTGCCATCAATGTATTTAGCCGGCTTATAAGGTTCAGGAATTACAAAATTGAATATAGAGGCGGGGTCAGGGTCTGGTGCTACAATAGCTTTTTTATGGGCTTTTGAAACTTCATCCTTAACTCTCTTGTCAATTTCACTTAATTCTTCTTCAGTTACCCTGCCCGAGAGGATAAGAGTCTTCCTGTAACGGTCAAAGGGGTCTGATTTTAATGCACAGAAACGCTCATTATCATCCCTGTATAATTCATGTTTATCTGAATTCGAGTGTGAATGGATACGCACCACACTTGCATGCACGATTACCGGTGTTTGATGTTCAATTGCATACTTCCTGGCTTCAGTCATAGTATTCATGGAGGTGAAAACATTCTTTCCATCACAATACATGATTTTCAGGTTCTTAAATCCTGTAAAATTCTCTGCTGCGCGCCAGTTGGCAGTTTGATCTCTCTTATGTACTGATATGCCGTAGTTATTATCCTGAATAACAAAAATCACGGGTAGTTTTTCATTTGAAGCTCCATTTACTGCTTCATAAAAATATCCTTCTGAAGTGGCTGATTCACCGGTTGAGCAGAAACTGACAGCTTTTGCACCATACCTTTTAATAGCCCTTGCGACTCCAACAGCATGCAATGAGTGATTGCCAGTGGCTGATGAAACGTTGTGTATGTTCCATTCTGGTTTAGCAAAATGGTTCGACATATGGCGTCCCCCACTAGCAATATCAGTGGCTTTTGAAATGCCGTTAAGTATAAGTTCTTCAGCAGTTAAACCGGCAGAAATGGCTGTTTGCATGTCCCTGTAATAAGGAAACATGTGGTCAACCTTTTTTACAAATACCTGTCCTAGTGCCAGTTGAATAGCATCATGGCCGGCAGATGGTGCATGATACGACCAGCCTAATGCCTGCTTTAGATAATTAGGTGCTCTGTCGTCAATTCTTCTTCCAAGGGCAAGAAGGTAATACCAGTTTAATAAGGTTTCTTTATCGGTATATTTAATTCCAAATGTTTTTTTTGTCTCAACTTCTGAAGTGATCATAATTTTTTCCGTATTGCAATAGCTTAATGCTTAAATATCAGTCTTAAGTAACAAGACAGTGATATTTTTGTTTAACTTTGTTTGAACTTTGGGAACTATGTTAAACGAGCTTGAGCACATTATTAACAATACCTGGGAACAACGAGAACTGCTCAAATCAGAAGAATCACAAAAAGCCATCAATAATGTAATCAGCCTTCTTGATAAAGGTGAGTTACGGGTATGTGATCCTACAGATAATGGCTGGACTGTTAACCAGTGGGTAAAAAAGGCCGTGATTCTTTACTTTCCCATCAGGGAGATGGAGGTCTCAGAAGCCGGGCCATTGGAATTCCATGATAAAATACCACTAAAGAAAGATTACGCCAGGCAAGGCATCAGGGTTGTACCACCAGCAACTGCACGTTACGGTGCATTCATAGCTCCAGGCACTATACTTATGCCTTCTTATGTGAACATTGGTGCCTATATTGATACAGGAACAATGGTTGATACCTGGGCTACCGTGGGATCCTGTGCCCAGATAGGTAAAAATGTGCATCTTTCTGGTGGGGTGGGCATTGGTGGAGTGCTCGAACCGGTGCAGGCAAGTCCGGTAATCATTGAAGATGGCTGCTTTATTGGATCCAGGTGCATTGTCGTTGAGGGAGTGCATGTTCAAAAAGAAGCAGTATTGGGAGCCGGGGTTGTTATAACAGGTTCAACCAAGGTTATTGATGTCACAGGCACTATACCTGTGGAGACAAAGGGTGTGGTACCTCCCAGAGCTGTGGTTATTCCGGGCTCAATTCCCAAGCAATTCAATGCAGGTACCTATCAAGTGCCTTGTGCATTGATTATAGGGTATCGCAAAGAATCAACTAATCTTAAGACTTCACTCAACGATGCGCTGCGTGAATACAATATACAGGTATAAATGATCAATCGTTTTCTCATCATACAAACAGCATCACTCGGTGATGTTATTCTGGCAACCTCACTCGCTGAAACACTGCACAAGCAATATCCTTCTGCAAGAATTGATTTTGTGGTAAAACGGCCATATGATGAACTATTTACCAACCATCCATTCATTAATATGGTGATCGTTTGGGATAAATCATCTCATAAATACCTTAACCTTACAAGGATCATCCGGACAGTCAGGAAAAGGAATTATGATGCGGTGATTAATGTTCAGCGATTTGCAACATCCGGACTGATCACTGCACTTTCAGGAGCCCCTCACAGGGCCGGGTTTACTAAAAATCCACTATCGTTTGCCTTTACCAGGAAAGCTGTGCATATTGTATCTGGCGAAACACATGAGATTGTCAGGAATCTGGAACTAATAAAGCCTTTTGTTGAGGGAGGGCCTGAACTGCCGAAACTATATCCTTCTCCCTCTGACTTTGCCGAAACACTTCATTGGAAAGACCGTCCATATATTACTATTTCACCTGCTTCACTCTATTTTACCAAGCAATTACCGGCAAGTAAATGGATTGAGCTTATCAACAAGTTACCAAATGAAATTCCTGTCTATTTATTAGGCAGCAAGCATGATATCCCATTGTGTGAAGAGATATTCTTTAAATGCGATGAGCAGATGATTACCAATCTTGCTGGAAGGCTTTCTTTTCTTCAGTCGGCAGCTTTAATGAAGGATGCAACTATGAATTATGTAAATGATTCTGCACCACTTCACATGGCATCCTCCATGAATGCTCCGGTAACTGCTGTGTTTTGCTCTACGGTTCCATCCTTTGGTTTCGGACCACTATCAGAAAAGTCTTCAATTGTGCAGACAGATGTTCCCCTGGCATGCAAGCCATGCGGAATTCATGGTTACGCAAAATGCCCTGAAGGACATTTTAAATGTGCTGAAACCATTTCTGTTTCTCAATTGTTAATACCCCTTGGCTATGAACAGCGAGATTCAAAATGAAGTACTGAATACCGCTCAGATCCTTGAAGAAGGAGGGGTGATTATTTATCCTACCGACACGGTATGGGGCCTTGGATGTGATGCTTTGAATCCCAGGGCAGTTGACAGGATATATAAGATCAAAAAGCGTAGTGAGTCAAAAAGCTTAATTGTATTGCTCGATTCGTATTCTGAACTGGAAAAGTATGTTAAGAAAATCCCTGACATCACAATCGATCTGATCAGCAGCATTGATAAACCAGTAACAGTTATTTACGATAATGCAAGGAACCTTCCCCGTAATGTACATGCTCCGGATGGCACAATTGCTATTCGTGTTGTAAGGGATGAGTTCTGCCAGAGTCTCATCAAAGAACTGGGCAAGCCAATAATATCTTCTTCAGCTAATATTTCTGGTGAACCTACCCCTTTGGTTTTTAAGCAGATTTCTGCAGAGGTGATCAACCAGGCAGATTATGTGGTTAAACTGTTTCACGACCAGTTTAACCAGGGTAAGGCTTCTACTATTATAAGATTGTTTGAAGACGGCACCTATAAAATAATCAGGCAATAGTATCTTCCTTAGCATCAATGAAATACCTGCATACATCCAACGGTTGACATAAGGATGTGCCTTTTTTACTAACTTTGCAAATTAAAAATCCGAAAGTGCTGATTGGCAGAATAATTGCTATTGATTATGGACAGAAAAGGGTAGGACTGGCTGTTACTGATCCTGAACAGATAATTGCTACTTCATTAACTACTGTGAGGGCAATGGATGTTATTCCTTTTTTGAAAGATTATGTTAAGAAAGAACCAGTAGTTAAATTTATTGTTGGTGAGCCACGGCAAATGAATTACCAGTTGTCGGAAGCCGCGAAATTTACTGAGCCATTTGTGAGGCAACTTATCAGGGAGTTTCCTGAAATACCAGTTGAAAGGGTTGATGAGCGATTTACATCAAAGATGGCAGTCGACACAATCCGGGAATCAGGAGCAAAAAAAAAGGACAGAAGAAACAAATCTTTAATTGATACTGTTAGTGCAACTATTTTGCTGCAATCATATTTAAGTCAGCAACAAGGTAATGTGAGATAATTTAATTTTAAGAGAATATGGTTTTCCCGATTATTGCATACGGACATCCGACACTCAGGAAAATTGCCGACGATATTGATAAAAACTATCCTGATCTTGAGCAATTTATATCTGATATGTTTGAAACAATGTATGCTTCAAATGGTGTAGGGCTTGCCGCACCCCAGGTAAACAGAAGTATACGGCTTTTTGTGATAGATACTACCCCTTATAAAGAAGATTATCCCGGTGAAGAGAACATGAAAAGGGTATTCATTAATCCTAAGATTGTGGAAGAAACCGGTGAAGAATGGGCTTTTAATGAAGGTTGCCTCAGCATCCCTGAAATCAGGGAAGATGTAATGCGTAAGCCTGACGTACATATCCAGTATCTGGATGAGAATTTTGTGTATCATGATGAAGTGATCACCGGTGCTCTTGCAAGGGTTATACAGCACGAATATGACCACCTTGAAGGTGTCCTTTTTGTTGACCGTATAAGCCCGTTAAAAAAGATCATGCTTAAAAGAAAACTCTCAGATATATCCAAAGGGCAAGTAAATCCGGGATATAAAATGATTTTCCCAAATCTTAAAAAGAAGACATTATGACATCTCAACTATTGAAGAAACTAACCGGATATCTCTTTCTCTTACTCGTTGTTTTCTTAGTTGCTTGTACATCCAAACATGACCGCGATATCTCAAGAATCAATAGTATAGAGGAAAAGGTAGATAGTCAGGCCGCAAATCCTGATACTGCAAACCTTAATCAATTGGTTAGGTCTTATATTGATTTCACCAATACTTATCCTGAGGACAGCCTCGCACCAAAGTATTTATACAGGGCTATCAGGGTGACTATGGCCAGAAACGACGGACAGGAAGCCATGCGGCTGATTGACAGGTTCATCAACGAATACAACAATGGTCCACGTTATGCTGAGGTAGTATTTCTTAAGGCATATACTTTCGAAAACATGCTTAATAATTTTGGCAAAGCTTCGGAAATATACAGGGACTTCATTCATAATTTCCCTGATCATGAACTTGCTGATGATGCCCAGATAGCTATTCAGAATATGGGTAAAACTCCTGAAGAGTTGATAAAGGAGTTTGAGGCTAAATCAGCACAGAATTCAGTTAAATAATTTACTTATCATTTAACTGCTGAAGGCGACAAGTTAAATTCTTCTTCAAGCAGGGTTTTTAATCTTGCCGGCTGAATATCTGCATTAAGCTGTCCGGCTTTACACCATGAAATATTTCCTGTTTGTTCTGAAACTACCAGTGCAATAGCATCTGACTTTTCAGTAACACCTACTGCAGCCCTGTGACGCAGGCCAACCTGCTGAGGCAGCGTGTCATTCTTTGAGACAGGCAGGATACAACTGGCAGCCCTTAACCGGTTGTTTGAAATAATTAAAGCGCCGTCGTGAAGCGGAGAGTTTTTGTAAAATATATTCTCAATTAATTGCTCAGAGATTCTTGCATCAAGCACTTCTCCGGTTTCAGCAATATCATTCAGTTCGTTTATTTTGCCGATAACAATAAGAGCACCGGTTTTTGTGTTGGACATTTTGTGACAGGCCTGCACAATCGGGTCAATATTGAGGGTCTCCTCGTCGGCATAACGTATTTTCCAGAAAAGAAAACGGTTATTGCGCTTTCTGATGAAAGAGGGGGTACCGACAAGTAAAAGGAATTTTCTTATTTCAGGCTGGAATACCACGATCAGTGCTATGAATCCCACACTGATAAATGCACCGAGTATCTCGGAAAGTAATTCCATCTCGAGTATCCTAACCAAACGCCAGATAAGCATGATGGCTATAATTCCCAAAAGGATATTTATAGCAGCAGTTCCTTTAACAAGGTTGTATAATTCGTAAAGAAGTAATGCAACAAGTATTATATCGATAATATCAAGTAACCGGAGGCCAATAAAAAAAGGTAATGCTGCTTCTAACATCTTACTAAGGTTTTTGCAAATTTAATAGATTAACTTTCAGCAAGGTTTGATCTTGTATACTGATTAACGAGTTTAATTGCCTCTAAAGCAGCTTTTACATCATGTACCCGGAGTATATTAGCTCCGTTCATTAAAGCGATAGTATTAAGAACTGTAGTTCCGTTGAGGGCATTGGCCGGTGATGTTCCTAATACTTTATTGATCATTGATTTTCGTGAAACTCCTACAAGCAGCGGATAACCAAGGGCAGTATACTCCGGCAGTGCTCCGAGGAGCCTGAAATTGTGGTCAACATTTTTACCAAATCCATAACCGGGATCAAGAATTACGTTATGCTTTCCTGAGTTCTTGAAGTATGCAAGCTTATTATAGAAGAATTCCATTACTTCACGGGCGACATCTTCATAACGAGGATTTATCTGCATATCTGCAGGAGTGCCCTGCATATGCATGAGAACATAAGCAGCATCCTGTTGGCTTATATAAGGTATCATATCATCATCAAGCATTCCGCCTGAGATATCATTCACTATATCAGCACCTTCGCTTATCATTGCTGCGGCAATTCCTTTTCTGAAAGTATCTATGGAAATTATCAGGTCAGGGAACTCCTTCCTTAAAGCAACAACCGGCTCCATAAGCCTTTCGAGCTCCTCACTTTCAGTAAGCATGGAAGCGCCCGGCCTTGTGGAGATTGCGCCGATGTCAACTATTGAGGCCCCATCATTGATCATCTGTTCCACTCTTTTCATAATGTCGGCAAGTGTAGCATAACTTCCACCATCAAAAAATGAATCAGGAGTCAGATTCAATATACCCATCACAACCGGAGTGCTCAGGTCAATAACCTTATCACCACAATTAAGCGACTTGTTTTGTAAGAAAATCATAGAAACTATTGAAAGAACCTGTTATATTTGCTTTTGCAAGACATTAAACCTAACTAATTAAACCATACTAAGATATGACTTCAGAAACGGCAGTGCAGTTTGATCTGGTCATCCATGAGTGCAAAGATATATTTTTAAAGAAGATGAAGGATTATGGCACAGCCTGGAGGATATTACGCACAGAATCCATAACTGATCAAATCTATATTAAGGCCAATCGCATTAGGAGCATTCAGACAAAAGGGATTTCGCTCGTGTCGGATGATCAGAAAAGCGAATTTATCGGTATTATTAACTATTCAGTTATAGCACTCATCCAGCTTGAACTTGGCCAAAGCGAAGAGTTGAATATGGAATATAATGAAGTTGAGGCTTTGTATGACAAGTATGTGCAGACGGCCAAAAGCCTCATGACTAACAAGAACCATGATTATGACGAAGCATGGCGGAATATGAGGATTAATTCACTAACGGATATTATTCTGATGAAAATCCTCCGTGTTAAACAGATTGAAGATAATAAAGGCAAGACTTTCATCTCTGAAGGAGTGGATGCTAATTATCTTGATATGATCAATTATGCTGTCTTTGCAATGATTAAGATAAATGAAAAGTCTGCCTGAGTAAAAATCAGCCGAAACAACTAAGAACCTCATGAAAATATTACACCTGATCTCAAGGATTTTAATCGGAGTAACCTTTATGTTCTCCGGTTTTGTTAAGGGTATAGATCCGTTGGGTACAGCTTACAGACTGGAAGATTATTTCATGGTGTGGGGTACCGACTGGATGATACCTGCAGCTGTTACGCTCTCTATACTTCTTTCTGCAATGGAGTTTGTACTTGGCTTTGTTGTATTACTTAACCTTAAGCCCAAAGTAAATTCCTGGATACTGCTGGGCGTTATGGCTTACTTTACAGTACTTACTTTCTATGATGCAATAGCCAATCCCGTTCCTGACTGCGGGTGTTTTGGTGATGCCATAAAGCTTACAAACGTTCAGACTTTTATAAAAAATCTGATATTAATGGTGCCGACAATCTTTTTGTTTGTCAACAGAAAGAAGGTGTCAGATAAATTCTCTGATATTGCAGCATATGGTACAGCATCAGTAGTAACTTTTTTATTCATAGCTTTCTGTGTGTACAATTTGTGGTACTTGCCCGTGATTGACTTTATGGACTGGAAGAAGGGTAATAAAATGTACTCTGAGAAAACATTGCCTGTTAAGTACTACGTTACATATAAGAATAAAGCAACAGGGGAGGAGAAAGAATATTTATCACCCAACTATCCCTACAATGATTCAGTATGGATGAGCCAATGGGAGTTTATAAACCAGCGGGTAGATGATCCTAATAAGAACATGGGTGCTGATCTGCAGATTGTTGACCTGGATGGTAATGATGTTACCGGGACAGTAATCCAAAATCCCTCATACAACTTCCTGTTGGTTTGCTGGGATTTAAATAAAGCCGATGAAAGAAGTATGAAAGAAATGTCTGACTTTGCTGCTAAAGCAGAGGCTGACGGCTATTCATTTATAGCACTTACAAGTTCACTTCGCGAAGAAATCGCCGGTATTTCTGACACCTTAGGAATATCGTATGATTTTTACCAGGCAGATGATGTTACACTCAAAACAATGGTGAGGTCTAATCCCGGGCTGATTTTGATGAAAGACGGCGTTGTGATTGATAAATGGGCTTACCGTGAACTTCCACGTTACGATCAGGTTAAGGAAGAATTGATGCTGGTTCCATAGATATGCTGCACTTTATTCTAAGAAGAATCTATTATGGCATTTTTGTTCTCCTTGGAGTAATTACACTTGTATTCTTTCTGTTTAACATACTCCCCGGAGATCCAGCGAGAATGATGTTGGGACAAAGGGCAGACCTTGCTTCAGTAGAGGCTATCAACAGGGAGTTAGGTCTTGATGCACCTGTTCACCAACAATACCTCAGGTTTGTGAATGATCTTTCACCGGTTTCATTCCATACAGCTGATGCCAAAAAACCACTTTGGTATCTTGATCCCGGCAAATATGAACCATTCATACCGTTATTCAAGGCAGGGGAGTGGACTACTATTGTAAAGGCACCGTACCTTGGAAGGTCGTACCAAAGCAAAAGAAAAGTCTCAGAGATTCTTGCGCAGGCTTTCCCTAATACTATGCTGTTAGCTACTGTTTCAATGGGATTTGCGGTGATAGTAAGCCTTATAATCGGTGTTGGTGCAGCTATTAAGAAGGATAGTTTTTTCGACAGGAGTTCATTATTCATAGCTGTGCTTGGAATGTCGCTCCCTTCCTTTTTTGCAGCTATCCTCATGGCGTGGCTCTTTGCTTACGTTCTGGCAGATTATACCGGACTCAGCATGTTTGGTTCACTATACTCAGTTGATGATTATGGCAGAGGCGAATACCTCGATCTCCGGAATATCATACTCCCGGCAATAACTTTAGGAATAAGGCCGCTTGCTATTATTATTGAACTTACGCGGAGTTCAATGCTTGAAGTGCTTTCACAGGATTATATCAGGACAGCACGATCAAAAGGACTTAATGAAAGAAGGGTAATCTTCAGGCATGGCTTAAGGAATGCCCTTAATCCTATTGTTACCACTGTTTCAGGGTGGTTTGCTTCACTTATGGCTGGGGCAGTTTTTGTTGAATACATATTTGACTGGAAGGGAATTGGTGTGGTTATTGTGGATGGATTAGAGAAGTATGATTTTCCGGTAGTAATGGGAGCTGTGCTTTTCATTGCCGTTCTTCTGGTAATTATTAATATTTTTGTAGATATTATCTATGCCTGGCTCGACCCAAGGGTAAAACTTTCTTAGAGGCCATGATGAGATTAATTGCCAGCAAGTTGAAGAAATTTAGTTATTGATTGTTCAATTTATATTATATAGCTGTTAACCGATTAAATAAAATGAGAAAAAAGATTGTTGCCGGGAATTGGAAGATGAATAAAACATTCAGTGAAGCTGAAGGCCTGCTGTTTGATATTGCTGACCTACTAAGTGAATCAAGGCCAAAGGATGTTGAAGTTGTTGTTTGTCCACCGGCTATTTACCTGGAGCTTGCATCGGATATAGCCCAGCAGAACGACTTTTCATGCGGTGCGCAGAACTTAAGTCAATACGATCCCGGGGCATATACCGGAGAACTTTCCGCTGAAATGGTAAAATCAGCAGGTGTAAAGTATGTTATCTTAGGGCATTCTGAAAGGCGTACGTATTTTGGGGAAAATGATGAAATAATAGCTGCTAAAATTTCCCAGGCACTGAAACACGACATTATCCCTATATATTGTTGTGGTGAAGTGCTACAGGAAAGAGAAGAAAACAGGCATTTTGATGTTGTAGCCGAACAAGTCAATAAAGCATTATGTCACTTTGCGAATCATGAAATAAGGCAGGTAGTTATTGCCTATGAGCCGGTCTGGGCTATCGGTACAGGTAAAACAGCCACCCCCGCCCAGGCCCAGGAAATGCACGCATATATACGGTCATTAATCTCAAGGCATTACGGTCAAGAAACTGCTGAAGAGATGTCAATTTTATACGGTGGTAGTTGTAATCCGGGAAATGCTGCTGAAATTTTTGAACAACCCGATGTTGACGGAGGACTCATTGGCGGGGCATCACTTAAAGCTGATGATTTTGTTAAAATTATCAATAGCTTTAAGAAATAGTAATGGAATATGTAGAGGTAAAATATCCTGTAAGGGCCGACAATAAGGAACTTGCAGAAGAGCTCATGGCACTTCTGGGTGATCTGGGTTATGAGAGTTTTGTTGAAGATACAGACGCTCTGTTATCCTATATCCCGTCAATGCATTTTGATCCATCCAAGCTAAGCGATGTTAACTCCTGGCCTGAAAATATCGATATTACTAAGTTTTCATGGCAGGTTATTCCTGAACAGAATTGGAATTCTGTGTGGGAAGAGAATTTTCAGCCTGTTACTATTGCAGGCAGATGCCACATAAGGGCACCATTCCATAGCCCGGTGACAGATGTTGAATATGAGATTGTGATTGAACCTAAGATGTCATTTGGTACTGCCCATCATGAAACTACAGCTTTAATGATAGAATATCTGCTGGAAACAGATTGCAGTGATAAAAAAGTTCTTGACATGGGTTGTGGTACGGGTGTCCTTGCAATTCTTGCTTCTCTTAGGGGTTCAAAGGATGTAACAGCCATTGATAATGATGAATGGGCTTATAATAATTCCCTCGAAAATATTGAACGTAATAATACCCCATCTATTAACGTTTATCTTGGAGATGCTTCATTGCTTAAAGATCAGTCATTCAGTCTCATACTGGCCAATATAAACAGGAACATCCTGCTTCAGGACATACCTGCCTACGCCAGGTGCTTTGATACCGATGGTTTGCTGTTTTTAAGCGGGTTTTATATGGAAGACCTTGCCTTTATTATTCAGGCTGCTGAGAATTCAGGGCTAAAATATATCTCCCATAAAGAGCTTAATAAATGGGTAGCTGCAAACTTTAAGAAGAACTGATATGCGGATAGTTAAACTTGGACTGGCATCACTTTTATGGATACTCGTTGCAGGTTTTATTACACTTTTTCAACAAGACCCTGAAGAGTTTTCTGAGGATCCCGGTGTGTTTATAACTCAACTTACCAGCTATTTTGAGAACCAGCGTAACAGGGAGACTCAAGCCATCCTCAAAGAATTTGTCACGGATTGGCAGGAAGGGAAATTTACTCTTGAAGTACAAAAGGATGTTGTAAGAATATCTAACCTTATGCGTAAAGCAGGGGTAAGGCCTCATATGGGTTATACTGATTACCTGCAAGCACTCAGCTCATTTACTGAAACTACCGGGAATAAGAGTATCCTTGCATGGAACTTTGCCGTTGAGCCATTCATTGACCTTAAGAAGACAAAACAACTTAAGACAATGATGAATAATACAACCCGGTTTAATTTAGAACACATATTATACAAGCAGAATACAACTACCTGGAAGTTCCAGGGAAATGGTTTCAATTATCATTTCGACACAACCCTGTATGTTGATTTGAAAGACATAAACCTTGTTTGCTATTCATCACGTGACAGTATTGTTATTACAAAGACCGAAGGTTATTATTTCCCTCTTGCTGACAGGTTTGTTGGTAAGGATGGAAAAGTATTCTGGGAAAAATTTGGTTATAATTCTCAAAGAGTCTATGCCGTTGTAAATAATTACAGAGTAAATCTACGTGAGAATGCCTGGAAGGCTGATACTGTAAATTTCTATCATAAGGCATATTTCAAGGAACCATTGTTAGGTTCACTGGAAGACCGTGTTATGGCCGGTGTTCCCCTTGATAAAGCCACTTTCCCTAAGTTCACATCATATTCAAATGATATAGGGATCAGGAACCTCTACCGCGATATTGATTATTATGGAGGTTTTTCAATTGAAGGAGCCAGGATTATAGGATCAGGTAACACTACCCAGGAGGCAAGTATTTTTATAAAGAAGGGGACAGAGCTCTTAATGCGAATTAACTCTAAGAGTTTTGTAATCAGACCTGACCGACTGGTATCCCAGAGAGCCTCTGCTACCATTTACCATGAGAACGATTCAATTTACCATACAGGTTTGCAATTAAGGTATCTTGAAGAAAATCGTGAAGTAGCGCTTATGAGAAACGGTGAAGGTGTATCAGGAAGCCCTTTCTTTAGCTCATTCCATAATGTAGACATGTATTTTCAGACTCTCTACTATAATATGGATGCTGAAACAATGTCGTTTGAGATGATGCGTGGACTCAATACCCAGGGAACAGCCATATTTGAATCAACTAACTTTTACAGTGAAGAAAGATTTGCCCGATTACAAGGTATTGATGAGATTAATCCTATAAATGTTATTGTCAGCTTTACTGAGAAATTCAAAACAAAGACATTCCTTCTTCCTGAACTGGTTGAGTTCATGAAAAAGCCTTATGAACAGGTAAAGGCGATGGTGCTCAATTTATCGGATGGTGGTTTTGTTAATTATTATATTGATATCGACAGGATAGAAGCCAAACAAAAGCTTTTTGATTATCTGAATGCAAAGAGTAAGAAGCTTGATTATGATGTAATTCAGATTAGCTCTAAAGTACCGGAAGGACCAAACGGAGTACTGGATCTGAAGTCATTTTTAATTACCGTTAAAGGCGTAGACAGCGTTTCACTCAGTGATAAAAAGGCTGTGTATATTATACCTCAGAATAAAGAAATAATACTTGGGGAAGACAGGGATATTGTTTTTACCGGAAAGGTAAATGCCGGTTATTTTAGCTTTTTTGCTAATAAAAGTTCCTTTGAATACGGGAAGTTTAAATTGAATATGCCTACCATTGATTCAATGAGTTTTGTTGTTGATACACTTAATAAGGCGACAGGTAAAAAAGAGCGGGTCCCTGTCAGGAATGTTGTTGCTGATCTTAACGGTGAACTTTTAATAGATGATCCGGCTAATAAATCAGGTATTAAGGATTCGCCATCATACCCACTTTTCAAGAGTAAAGAAGATGCTTTTGTGTACTATGATAATCCTTCAATAAGGGGTGGAGCCTATAAACGGGAAAATTTCTACTATACTGTTTATCCTTTTACGCTCGATAGCCTGAACAGTTTTACAACTGAAGGACTTAAGTTCAGTGGTTCTCTGTATTCCGGCGGTATACTGCCGGATATAAAGGAGCCTCTGAAAGTAATGGAGGACTTCTCTCTTGGATTTACCAGAAACCTTACAAATAGTGGGTTACCTGCGTATGATGGTCTTGCTACTTATTATTCGAAAGTCAGACTTGATAACAATGGTTTACAGGGAGATGGGAAGCTTGAATATCTTTCGTCTGTTTCTGAATCCCCCAATTTTGTCTTTTACCCTGATTCCCTGGTTGCAGACCTTAAAACATTTACATTGAAGGAAAAAACGGGCGCTACCTCATTTCCCGAAGTGTATGCTGAGGGAGTGCACCAATTCTGGGTTCCCAAATTAGACAGTATGAGCTTGAAAACTCTGCCGGGAAAGGAGTTTGAGATGTTTAACAAGAAGTCATATCACAGCGGGGAATTGGCACTTACCTCAAAAGGATTAATGGGTAATGGAAGTAGCCGTCTTGATAATGCTGATATCGTTTCAAATAATTTTGCATTTAAAAATCAGTCATTCCATACAGACACCACCGACTTTCTTCTTTATTATCCTGAACGTCCGACTGTTTCATTATCCACAAGGGTTAATTCAGGTAGTGTAGATTTTGCGCTAAAGCATGGAACATTCGGAGTCCCCGGGGAAAGCAGGAAGATAGAGTTGCCTCATAGTAAATATGTCTGCTATATGGACAAGATAGAATGGAGTATGGAGGAGAGTGAACTTCTTCTTACCAATTCACTTGTTGAACGTGCAGAGGTGCCGGATACACTTGATATCAAAGAGCTTGCAGATTTTGATTTTTCAGGTTCAGAATTTATCTCTACTGATCCTGCGAGGGATTCACTTCAGTTTTTTGCTATGGAAGCAACCTACAATATGAAGGAGAACATCATCAATGCACGGGAAGTTAAAGTTATAAGGGTTGCTGATATTGCAGTGTTCCCCGGTGATGGCAAGGTTACAATCCTTTCCGACGGCGATATGCAGGCATTGAAAGGTGCTAATATTATTGCAAACAGGACTGCAAAGCATCATCGGATTTATGATGCTGATGTTAAAGTTAATTCAAGGAAAAACTATATTGCCTCAGGAAACCTGGACTATGTTGATGACGTTGGTAATATCCAGGCTCTGTATATGAACCCTATCACAGTTGACTCTGCGGGGTCAACATACGGACTAGCTAGAGTAACTCCACAAAGAATCTTGCCATTAAATGATCATTTTAGTTTTATTGGGAATGTCAGGATGCAGGCATCGGTAAAGAACCTGAAATATGATGGAGTATTCAGGCTAACCTCTGATTGCCTGGCAGAAGACAGGCCTTGGGTAAGATTTGCCGGTGAACTTGATCAGAATGATATACGTATTCCTATAAGCAGAAAATTGCAGGACAGCATTAATGATCCGATTTTGTTTGGTGTTGTTTATTCTGACTTCTTTTCCTCAATCTATCCTTCATTATTTGAAAAACCAAAAGCATTCGGCGATACACTTGTTGCCGGGGCTGAAGGATTTATCCGCTTTGATCATACTACCAATGCATATCTTGCCGGTAGCAATACACGTATAGACAAAAAATCCTTTTCAGGAAATCTGCTGACGTTTGCACCTGAACAGTGCAAATTGACAGCCCAGGGTGATCTTAATATAGGTGCCTCTTTTGGAAGTGTTAAATTAACAACCTTTGGAGATGTAACTCAATTCCTTTTAGTTGATTCTACCAGGTTTAATATGTCAATGGCGCTGGATTTCTTCTTTTCAGACCCGGCATTGGAAAGACTGCATGAAGATATCCAGACAACAGAATTGGGAAGCCTTGATGTCAACCTTCCTGCTTTCAGGGCCTTTATTACTTCTTTAATAGGTGAGAATGAAACATCTGCTTTCCTCGAAGAACTTAATCTGACAGGACAGGTTAAGAAGATGCCGGCTTCACTTAATAAGCCGCTTATCTTTAATAATGTAAACATGGTTTGGGATGGTAAGCTCAAATCGTATGTTAGTGAAGGGAAAATTGGTATTGCAGTAATAAAAGGAGATATTGTAAACCGTTCGGTTGATGGTTATATTGAGATTGGGAAACGCAGGACAGGTGATATCCTCAATATTTATCTTGAGCTTAATCCCTTGGTGTGGTATTATTTCTCTTATAGTAATGGAATTATGCAGTCGATATCATCCAACAACGAGTATAATTCCATTATTTCCTCTCTTAACGAGAATAAAAGGTCAATAAAAACAAATGATGAATTTGGTTATCAATTCATTATATCAACTCCCGAGGCAAGGATGGCTTTTATGAGGAAATTGCAACAAAGGAAGAATATAACAGGTGAGTCAGGTTCAGAACAACAACCCTGACCATAATTAATGAATAATCTTTACGCAACAAACAACCAATGATAACCTTACAATTGATAGTAGCTGTAATTATAGCTTACTTGCTCGGGTCTATACCTACTTCAGTCTGGGTAGGAAAGATATTTTACGGGATTGATATCAGGACTGTTGGAAGTGGAAACGCAGGTGCTACAAACACTATCAGGATGCTTGGGCTTAAGGCAGGTATCCCTGTGCTGCTTTTTGATGTATTTAAATCATTCCTTGCTGTAAATTTATCTGCCTATCTTAACAATCCGCTTTTTACTGAGAATCAGCTTGAAATATATAAGATCATTCTAGGCTCTGCTGCCGTATTTGGGCATGTTTATCCTGTGTTTGCATCTTTTCGTGGAGGCAAGGGAGTAGCTACTATCGTTGGTATGTTAATCGCCTTGTATCCGTTGCCTTTCCTTGTTATACTCGGTTGCTTTATCCTTACGATGGTGTTTACACGCATAGTATCTGTATCATCAATAGTTTGTTCTATCCTGTTTCCGTTGATTGTTATTTTTATTTTCAATGAGCACAGGCTTCCTTTGATCATACTATCAATTGCCGTAGCAATATTTATTCCTTATACGCACAGGGAAAATATTAAGCGGCTTATGGCAGGAACAGAAAAGAAGTTTGATTTCGGTAAAAACAAAATAGTAAAATAACCCGAAAAGACACTTTGTACTGAGCAAGTATTACACTTATAATGGTTGATAAATTCTTCTGATTGTTGATAAAATTTGATTGATTTGCAGAGATAACGGAAGTGAAATCAGGAATAATTGCTTATTTTTACCGTTAGTCCATGAATTATCTTTTGACCAAATAAACTTCTGAATATGAGATTTATAGTATCTAGCCAGAGCCTCCTTCGCAGCTTACAGGCCATTAGTGGCGTTCTTAATTCAAGTAACACACTACCTATCCTGGATGATTTCCTTGTTGAGCTTAATGGTAATTCGCTGAGGATTACCGCCTCCGACCTGGAAACAACCATGACAGTCTCACTTGATGTTACTATGGCAGAAGAGGAGGGTTTTATAGCAGTTCCTGCTAAAATCCTTATTGAACTTTTAAAAACTTATGGCGATACACCGCTTACTTTTACAGTGAATAGTGCTAACCATGTTATTGAAATAGCTGCTGACGGCGCAAAATTCCATATTACCGGACATAATGCTGAAGAATTCCCAAGGGCACCTGAACTGGAGGAAACATCCGGTTTTACGCTGCCATCTGAAGTGCTTCTTTCTGCAATTAACAAAACCATCTTTGCTACTGGATCAGATGACCTACGCCCAGCTATGTCGGGTGTAAACTGTGATCTCTCAACTGATTCAATTATTTTCGTAGCTACCGATGCCCACAAGCTGGTTAAATACAAACGCACTGATGCAAATGCCGACAATAATGTTTCCTTCATTATGCCGAAGAAACCATTAAACCAGTTGAAAAATATACTTAATTCTGATGCAACCCCTGTAGCTATTTCTTATAACCAGAAGAATGCACGCTTCAAGTTCAATAATATTGACTTGTTCTGCAGGTTAATTGAAGGCCGCTATCCGAATTATGAAGCTGTTATCCCAACCGATAATCCAAATACTCTCATCGTCGACAGGCTTTCATTTATTACCACTTTAAAGAGGGGATCTTTCTTTGCGAATAAGTCCACTAATCAGATCAGACTTACTATCTCTGGACAGGAGCTCTTTATTGATGCAGAAGACATTGATTTTGCACATGAGTCAAGACAGCGCCTTAGTTGCAATTATACAGGCGAGGATATGCAAATTGGATTTAATTCAAGATTCCTGATTGAAATGCTTAGCAACCTGAGCACAGAAAATATCCGCCTTGAATTATCTGCGCCAAACAGAGCCGGTATTCTTCGCCCTGTTGACAGTGAAAATAAAGCTGAAGACATTCTTATGCTGGTAATGCCGGTAATGCTTAATTCCTGAGATTAATTTACTTGAATATCGAACTTCTTTTAGGCCGGATTAATATTCCGGCTTTTTTTTAATATTGCGACACTTTTATTGAACAACATGAGTTATTTCCGGTTATCGGAAAGTTATTCAAAACAATCATTTCAATTAACCAAACATTAGATGTCATGAAAATTCAAAAATTACTTTTTCAACTAACACCTTTCTTGTTTGCTGTTACATTATTCTTCACAAGTTGTGATGCAATAAAGGATGCAACTCAGTTTGACATTTCATACACCCTACCCGATCAGGAGGTAAATGTTGATACTACTACTTTTTCTGCAAGTGGCGTTGAGCAACTTGTAGCTGAAGGAACTGTAACTATCAATCTTGACAGTTTGAAACAAGCACATGACCTGGAAGGATTTGAAGCAGCAGAATTCGATTATGTTAAACTGGAACTTCTTACACCACAGGACATCGACCTTAACTGGATTCAAAGTATCAGGGCAACAGTATCAACCCCTACTATTGCAGAAACGGATGTAGCTACTTACACAAAAGCATCACAAGTAAGCAATGTGATTGATATTCAGGTTGCAGATGTTGCAGTACTCGACTATATGATGCAGTCAACCTTTACTATAAAGATTTATGCAAAAGCAACCTTACCGTTGCCGGCACCTCAAATCGATATGCTGCTCAAGTCAAAGCTTAAAATTACTGTTCAGCCTATTTAATGGTTTAAAGTATATTCAGGATAGAAAAAGCCCTCTATTGAGGGCTTTTTTATGTTATTTATTATAGATCATTGATAGTTTAACCCCAATGAACTTAAAAACAAAAGGGAAAAATCGATTCATAAACGCTGTTACTTTCCCTAGTGGTGTGAAAATTTTTACTTTTTTTCTTTTCACAACCATCTGAAGAATAATTCCTGCTACTTGTTTTCTTGTGTGATGAGATTTCCTTTTAATCTGAATTAATGTTCCATCAGTTGTAAGAACTCTTTTTTGTTCATCATAATCCGTCAGGCCCACCATTGCTATCCCAATATGCACGCCTGTTCCGGAAAGTTCAATTTGAAGTGTTTGGTGTAAAGCAGTTAATCCCATTTTTGCAATACAATAAGGAGCATTCAGTGGAAACCCCCTTAGACCGGAGTAGCTTGAAATGAAAATTATACTACCCTTATTCTTTTTTATCTCATTTATACAAGCCCTGGTCATAAAGACTGCACTCATCAGATTGCAGTCAATAACTTTCTTTAGAACTTCAGGATATGTTTGATCAAAGGCTCCCCTGAAACCAATTCCGGCATTATTGATAAGAATATCAATTTTGCCATATCTGGCGATGCAGGCTTCAACAATATTTACACAGTCATTGTAAGAACTAACATCGCCCTGCACAGTCAAAACTTTGTAGCCCTGATCATTAAATTCCTTTTCTGCACATTTAAGAGAATCTGTATTCCGGCCATTTATAACGACAACTGCTCCTGCCCTGAGGAATGCGAGAGCAATCTCTTTCCCGATCCCATGAGTAGAACCAGTGACTATTGTGATCTTACCACTTAGTGAGGCACTTTTCCTCATGATAAATGATTGACTACTAAATCAAATTTAATAAAATGAGAAACAATAATATTGCAGGAGACACCAAATTTAATAGAACAATAGCAAATGGCCTGATGTTGAAATAGATAGATATAAGATATTTTACCATGACTATTCCAATAAACAGAACATTATACTCTCTTTTTTTCTTAATTATAATAATTTCCAGCAGTTGTGAGAAAATCAAGGAGGCAGCAGAATTTGACGTACTTTACAGTGTTCCTGAAGTTCAGGTGACGGTAGATTCGACTATACTTGAGGTTACAGATAATGCATTGGTCATTCTCGAAAAGAACATTAGCATTGATCTCGACAGTATAAGGCAGAAGCACTCACTTGAAAGCTTTGAGGAGGCTATGTTTGATTATATACGGATAGAACTGGTATCTCCGGCTAATGCTGATCTTAAATGGATTAGTTCATTAAGAGCAGTTGTTTGGGATGCTAATTCCGGTGAAAGGGAAGTCGCTACTTATAATAGTAATGGTGAGGCTGTTAAGAACATTGATATGGTGCTGCAGAATGTATCAGTGAAAGATTATATCATGAATCAGAACTTTACTTTGCGTATATATGCAACCACTGCACCACCGTTAGTAGCTCCTGAAGTAACTTTTAAACTGAAATCAAGAATACGTATTACTGTTCAGCCTCTCTAGATATTGCTTCTATGTTACAGGAATAACTCACTAAGTTCAAGCCACCTGTTGGTCTTTTGATCTAACAATTTATCCATCGAAGCATAATCATTTGCCAGCTGTGATAGCTCCTCCGGTGTACAAATACCGCTGTTCATGCGATCCATTATGGCTATCTTTTGCTCCTCAAGGAATTGTATGGATTGCTCCAGTTCCTCATATTCCTTTTTCTCTTTGAAGGTAGGTTTGCGCACCTTATCCTGTGGAGCAGGTTCCTTTTCCTTTTTAGGAATAGAGTTACTCCTGATGTTTGCTGCTTTTGCCTCCTCAGCAAGCTTCACCCTGTAATATTCGGTATAATTGCCATAGTAATCTTTGATCTTGCCGTTCCCTTCAAACACAAACACATGGTCTACCAGTTTATCCATGAAGTACCTGTCGTGAGAGACAACCAGCAGGCATCCTTCAAAATTCAGCAAGAAATCTTCGAGTATATTCAGTGTGTGGATATCGAGATCATTGGTTGGCTCATCGAGGATGAGAAAATTGGGATTTTTAAGCAACTGCATCAACAGGAATAGCCTGCGCTTTTCTCCACCGCTAAGGCTTGAGAAGTAATTGTACTGCAGCGTATGCGGGAAGTTGAAATGAGATAAAAAGGCAGATGCGGAGAGATATCCTTTTCCCAATGGTATTTGCTCTGCTATTTCTTTGGCTATCTCAATTACCCGTTTATCTTCCTTAGGCTGAAAGCCCTCCTGTGAGTAATACCCAAACACTATAGTCTGGCCGGTAGATATCTTACCCATGTCAGGTGCCAGATTGCCTGTTATAAGGTTCAGCAAGGTGGTTTTACCCGAACCATTCTTGCCAAGTATACCTGCCCGTTCTCCTTTCTTGAAGATATAAGAGAAATTCTCAATGAGTTTTATGTCACCAAATGATTTAAATACATTATTCAGCTCCAATACTTTTCCTCCAATACGGCTCATCTTTACTTCCAGGGACCCTGATCCCTTATCAGTCCTCTTTTTGGCTTTCTCTTCAATCTCGTAGAAGTTATCTATACGGGCCTTTGATTTGGTTGTACGAGCCTGGGGCATCCTGCGCATCCATTCAAGCTCCTTCCTGTATAACCCCTGGGCCTTCTCTGTTTCTAAGGCCTCGATTGTTTCCCTTTCAGCCTTTTTCTCGATAAAATACCCGTAGTTGCCTTTATACCTGTAAATTTTATTGTTGTCGAGTTCCAGTATTTCATCACATACATTGTCCAGGAAATATCTGTCGTGGGTAACCACAAGTAAACTGAGGCTTTGTCTGGATAAATGGTCTTCAAGCCACTCAATCATCTCAATGTCAAGATGATTCGTCGGTTCATCGAGGATGAGAAGATCCGTTTCTTCAAGAAGTGCTTTTGCCAGTGATATCTTCTTTTTCTGGCCTCCCGAGAGCTCACCTACTCTCTGGTCAAGGTCAATTATCTTAAAACGTGTGAGTATCTCCTTTATCTTGTTCTCATAATCCCACGCACCTACACGCTCCATTTCAGTTGAGGCTGTCTCGAGAAACCTGTGAGCTTCAGGCGAATCATTGCTATGAAGTTGTTTAAGGCTTAACTCATAATTCCTGATAGCCCGCATAAACTCGTTTTCTGAATTAAAAAGTATATCAAATACACTCTTCTCTTCATCAAGATCAGGGTTTTGGGGAAGGTATGACCAGCGGATATCTTTCCTGAATGTAATAGATCCTTCATCAGGCAGGTCTTTACCTGCTATTATGTTCAGGAGTGAACTTTTACCAGCCCCATTGCGGGCAATTAGTGCAACTTTACTCCCTTCATCAATGCCAAACGTTATATTGCTGAATAGTTCTTTTTCGCCGTACGATTTACTAAGATTCTCAATTAAAAGGTAGTTCATTGTGCAAAGATAAGGCATTGTTGATTAGGAGCCTGTAAGTGTGTGATTAGTATACGTATTGCCGGACTAATGAACAAAGTAAAAGCTCCTCAGTTAAGGAGCTTTCGCAAAGACTGTAACAAATAGTTCAGGCTATTTTTTCTTCACATCGACGGCTTTCTTGCCTCGCTTATCTTCGGTGACCTCATAGGTCACTAGGTCGTTCTCACTGATTTTTTCTGTTAATCCTGTTGCGTGAACAAAAATGTCATGCTGGGTATCATCGTCTACAATGAAACCAAAGCCTTTACGCTCATTGAAAAATTTAACTTTACCAGAAGGCATAATGATTGAATTAAGTGTTTAGCATGACAAATATAACAAAAAATGTTTTGAAATCAAATATTATAATCAGATATCAGGATATTACTGAAACAGATTATAAGACATTACTATCAACAAGTAACCATCTGAAGTTCTTTTCTGCATCTTCTTTACAGTTGCCACACATCCATTCTTCGGCCTTAAAACCCGTACAAACTGAAGGCCTTTCAGGTTTGCCGAATATCTTGCACTTCAGGTCATCCGTTAACTGAATGCAGGGTGTCATAGCCGGCTTACCATGAGGCATCCCGGGGATGGCGGAACTTATTGAAGGGAAAATGCAACAAGCTGCACAATTATTACGGCAATCCATAAATCAATCGGTAGTATAGCCTTTTGGCTTTTCTTATTATTCAGTGGCAAAATTAGTTTTTTAATGGATGATTTGTTAAAAAATAAAAGAGCGTTCGTGAAAACGCTCTTTCAGCTTAAAATGGTCTGAAAAATAATACCCGAAAATAAAACTGACTGGTGGTAAAACAGGCAGCTATAAGTTAACTATTAAAGCTGGGGGCCGGCCTTTACCAGGTTACGACCTTCCTCAGTATCAGTGTACTTTTCAAAATTATCAATAAACCTCTTGGCAAGATCTTTTGCTTTTACATCCCACTCTTCAGCCGGTGTGTAAGTATTCCTAGGGTCAAGAATTCCTGTATTTACACCATGTAGTTCAGTAGGGACTGCAAGGTTGAAGTAAGGAATAACTTTTGTTTCAGCATGATCTATGGAGCCATCAAGGATAGCATCAATAATTGCTCTTGTATCTTTGATAGAAATGCGCTTTCCTGTTCCATTCCAACCTGTATTAACCAGATAAGCTTTTGCACCTGCATTATTCATCCTCTTTACCAGCTCAACAGCATAGCGAGTAGGGTGGAGAGTAAGGAATGCATTACCGAAACATGCAGAGAATGTAGGCTGTGGAGTTGTAACGCCTCTTTCAGTACCAGCAAGTTTAGCAGTAAAGCCTGACAGGAAATGGTATTTTGTTTGCTCAGGTGTTAACAGTGATACCGGAGGAAGTACTCCAAATGCATCAGCTGTAAGGAAAATAACCTTTGTTGCATGTCCGCCTTTTGAAACCGGCTTTACAATATTTTCAATGTGGTAAATTGGATAAGAAACACGGGTATTTTCTGTCTTTGAAGCATCAGCAAAATCAATTTCACCATCTTCCTTCACTACAAGATTTTCCAATAGAGCATCCCGACGGATTGCATTGTAAATATCCGGTTCGTTTTCTTTACTCAGGTTTATACATTTTGCATAGCATCCGCCTTCGAAGTTGAAAACACCATCATCATCCCAGCCATGCTCATCATCACCTATAAGCTGGCGTTTAGGATCTGCTGAGAGGGTAGTCTTACCTGTACCTGAAAGTCCGAAGAAAACAGCTACATCACCGTCCTTGCCCATATTAGCCGAACAGTGCATAGAGGCTATGTTTTGCAGTGGCAGGTAATAGTTCATCATGGAGAAAATTCCTTTCTTCATTTCACCACCATACCAGGTGCCACCGATTACCTGAACTCTCTCAGTCAGATTGAAAGCAACAAAGTTCTCTGAATTCAGCCCTTGCTCTTTCCAATCAGGATTAGATGTTTTGGAACCATTCATCAGGATAAAGTCGGGCTTGAACGTTTCCAATTCCTTTTCAGTAGGCCTGATAAACATATTCTTAACAAAATGTGCCTGCCAGGCAACCTCCATAATGAAACGCACACATAAACGGGTTTCAGGATTAGCACCTGCGTAAGCATCAACTACATAAAGGTTTTTACCTGATAGTTGCTCTGTAACCAGTGATTTCAGGTGACTCCATACTTCAGGAGTGATAGGGCGGTTGTCGTTTTTACCAATGGTTGACCACCATACATTATCCTTGCTGGTTTCGTCATAAACAATGTATTTATCTTTTGGTGACCTTCCAGTGAAGATACCTGTATCAACTGAAACAGCTCCTGAATTGGTAAGCACACCCCGTTCAAATCCTTCAAGCGAAGGATCCATTTCGTGCTCATAAAGTTCCTCGTAAGAAGGATTATAGTAGATGTGTTTTACATTTTTAATTCCATAAATTGACAGATCAATGGCCTTAGCTGTGGCCGTCATAACGCTTTCAGGATTAGTGCTCATGTTTATTAATTTAGAAAAAGAGACATTGCTTTAACAACTGAATCTGAGATTTGCTTTATAGTGCAATCGTTTGCAAAATTAGAAATTAAATGTAGAAACCAACATATATGAGGGGCTTTGTGAGACTTTTTTGCTAATTTGAATAAATTCTAAACTACAGACTTAAACAGTTGAATATTAAATAAGTATAATAATAACCAATAGAAAGCTGTCAACTATATAAAAATCAAAGGCCGCCATTAATTGGCAGCCTTTGATTTTTCATTATTTAAAAAGATGATTATTCCAAAGCTATTAATTGCTTCTGAAAGATCATAGAAGATTATTTAGAAGCTTTTTTAGCTTTCTTTTCGGCCTTCTTTACTTTCTTTTCTGCTTTTTCAGCTTTTTTCTCAGCCTTCTTTGCAGCCTTTTTTTCATCTTTCTTGTCTGAGCTCTTTTCTTTTAAAACAGCCTGTGCAGCAGCAAGACGTGCGATAGGCACCCTGTAAGGTGAACAACTTACGTAGTTCATACCTACTGAATGGCAGAACTCAACTGATGATGGCTCACCGCCGTGCTCACCGCAAATACCAACCTTAAGGTTAGGACGTGTGCTGCGGCCACGCTCGATAGCAATGTCAACCAACTGGCCAACACCTTCTGTATCGAGTACCTGGAACGGATCGTGCTTCAATATACCTTTTTCAAGATAGATTGGCAGGAACTTACCGGCGTCATCACGTGAATAACCGAAGGTCATCTGAGTGAGGTCATTTGTACCAAATGAGAAGAACTCAGCTGATTCAGCAATCCTGTCTGCTACGAGGGCAGCACGTGGTATCTCAATCATTGTACCAACCAGGAATTCTATACTGTCATTGCGCTCAGCAAACACCTTAGCAATAGTATCTCTTACAATGCTTTCCTGCATTTTCATTTCTGCAAGTGTACCTGTGAGAGGAATCATGATTTCCGGAATGGCACGGATGCCTTTTTTCTTGAGGTTAAGTGCAGCTTCAATAATTGCACGTGCCTGCATTTCAGAGATTTCAGGATATGTATTTCCTAAACGGCAACCCCTGTGACCAAGCATTGGGTTCATTTCAGCCAGATCGTGTACTTTCTGTGCAACTTCAGCAGGTGAAATACCCATTTCTTTTGCCATCTCAGCCTGATTTTCCGGTTCATGAGGAACAAACTCATGTAAAGGAGGATCGAGTAAACGAACAGTTACAGGCAGATCCTGCATAGCTTCAAAGATACCTTCAAAGTCAGAACGCTGGATAGGAAGAAGTTTTTCAAGAGCTTTACGACGGCCGGTTTCATCATTGGCAAGAATCATCTCGCGCATTGCCTTGATACGGTCACCTTCGAAGAACATATGCTCTGTGCGGCAGAGGCCGATTCCCTGTGCTCCGAAAGCACGTGCCACCTGTGAATCGCGTGGTGTATCAGCATTGGTGCGGACCTTCATTCTTGAATGTTTGTCAGCAAGTGTCATCAGTTCACCAAAGTCGCCACTTAATTCAGGCTCACGGGTTGCAATTTTTCCTTCGTAAACTTCACCGGTACTTCCGTTAAGTGATATGTAATCACCTTCTTTCAGCACTGTACCATCAACGGTAAGTGTACGGGCTTTATAATCTATTTTAATGCTGCCGGCACCTGATACACAGCATTTACCCATACCACGGGCAACAACTGCTGCATGTGAGGTCATACCACCACGGGCGGTAAGGATACCCTCAGCCACATTCATACCTTTAAGGTCTTCAGGTGATGTTTCAATACGAACAAGAACAACCTTCTTTCCTTTTCCAACAAGCACTTCGGCTTCATCAGCGTGGAAGCAGATCTCTCCTGTAGCAGCACCCGGAGATGCAGGAAGTCCTTTTGCAAGTACCCTTGCTTTCTTAACAGCAGCCTGGTCAAAAACAGGGTGTAAGAGTTCGTCAAGTTTATTAGGCTCAACCCTGAGTAAGGCTTCTTTCTCAGTAAGTATACCCTGGCGGAGCATGTCGGTAGCTATCTTAACCATAGCAGCACCGGTACGTTTACCGTTACGTGTCTGTAACATCCAGAGCTTGCCTTCCTGGATAGTGAACTCAAGGTCCTGCATATCACGGTAGTGATCTTCAAGTTTCTGCTGTGTTTCAAGCAGCTCCTTGTATATTGCTGGCATAGCTTCCTCAAGTGAAGGGAATTTAGTTGCCCTCTCTTCTTCACTAACATTAGCTAGTATAGCCCAACGCAGTGAACCTTCTTTAGTAATCTGCTGTGGTGTGCGGATACCTGCAACAACATCTTCTCCCTGTGCATCGATAAGGTATTCACCATTGAAGATGTCCTCACCTGTACCGGCATCACGTGTAAAGGCAACACCTGTTCCGGAGTTGCTTCCCATATTTCCGAATACCATAGCCTGAACGTTAACTGCAGTACCCCATTCAGCAGGTATATTATTTAACTTCCTGTAGTAGATAGCCCTCTCGTTCATCCAGCTATCGAATACTGCCATTACTGAACCCCATAACTGTTCCCATGGATCAGCAGGGAAATCTTTACCGGTAACCTTCTTAACAGCAGCTTTAAACCTTTTAACAAGGTCTTTCAGGTCATCAACTGTGAATTCATTATCGGTTGTAATTCCTTTTTCTTCTTTTACATGATCCATAATTTCTTCAAACGGATCAATATCTTCTTTTGATGCAGGCTTCATGCCAAGAACCACATCACCAAACATCTGCACAAAACGGCGGTATGAATCCCATGCAAAACGCTCATTACCGGTTTTACGTGCAATCCCTGCAACTGCTTCATCATTTAGTCCGAGGTTGAGAACTGTATCCATCATACCCGGCATTGAAGCCCTTGCTCCTGAACGAACCGACATTAAAAGAGGATTCTCCTTGTCGCCGAATTTAGCGCCCATTATGTCCTCTACATATTTAACGGCTGCCTCAACTTCAGGACGAATGAGTTCTACAACATACTCACGGCCTTTAGCCATGTAATCTGTACATACTTCTGTAGTGATTGTAAATCCCGGAGGAACCGGCACACCTATAAGGTTCATTTCAGCCAGGTTGGCACCCTTGCCACCAAGCAGGTTCTTCATTCCGGCATCGCCTTCAGCTTGCTTATTTCCGAAAGTATAAACCGTTTTTCTGGTTTTCTCTTTTCCCATTTTCTTTTGGTCTTTTACTGATTATTAATACACAGGGTTGTATGAGATCTTCCCGTTATGTTCTTTTTTTGAGTGTGCAAAATTACAAAAAATAATCATTCAGCCGAGGAAGCATACCCCGGTGAAATGTATTAAAAACGAATTTTTGATGAAGCGGTTTTAACCTTTTTTTATTAAAATTTTACCGGCTCAATCCTGTTCATAGCCCTCATGATACGGCCCTGTTTCCGCTGTATATAGGCAGAAGGATTTTTGGCACTATATATCCTTGGATTTGGCAGAATAGCGGCAATCAATGCGGCTTCACTTCGGTTCAGGTCTTTCGCATCCTTTCTGAAATAATATTGTGAAGCTGCCTGCACACCATAGATCCCATCACCCATCTCAATAACGTTCAGGTACACTTCCATGATCCGCTTTTTACCCCAGAATATTTCAATAAGTCCGGTAAAGTAAACTTCAAGTCCCTTACGGAACCACGACCTCGCAGGCCAGAGGTATACATTCTTTGCTGTTTGCTGTGAAATGGTGCTTGCTCCTCTGAGTGTCCTGCCTTTTTTATTGAGTTTCTGAGCTTTCTTTATAGCGTCGAAGTCAATACCAAAATGCCTTGTAAAATTATTATCCTCCGAAGCAACAACAGCCTGAACCATATGGGGTGATATTTGGTTTAATCTCTCCCAATCTTTCTGAAGTTTCAAACTTTTGCCATCAAACAACTGCTGGCTGAGACGGATAAACATAAGGGGAGTTGCAGGTGGGGGAATAAACCTGTAGAGGAGTGTAACTAATACTGTTGAAATAAAGAAGAAGAAAACACTGATTCTTAATATTTTAAGTATTCTCTTTACTATTCCTTTTTTGGTTGGCATGCTGGTTGTCAGTAAGTTTATGCAAACCTACAGAATTTAATAAACCTATAAAACAGCCAAATCTGATTTCTGAATGTTTTTACATTTACATACTATCCTATAATGAGCAAATTTATCGGTATCAGGCATGAGAGCCTTTATCCCAGTGAGCGCCGTGCTCCTTTAACTCCTGAGCATGTGGCATTCCTTATAGCACGAAAGAACCTCGATATTGTTGTGCAGTCATCCCCAAAAAGGGTTTTTACCGATCGTGAATACCTTGCTGCAGGGGCCAGGATTTCCGACAGTCTTAAAGAATGCTCTGTAATCATGGGCGTTAAGGAGGTGCCTGAAGATGAGTATGAAGAAGGTAAAACTTACATTCATTTTTCACATGTGGTAAAAGGGCAGTACTATAATATGCCGCGCCTTAAGAGGATGATGGATCTGAATTGTAATCTTATAGACTACGAAAAGATTACCGACGAACAGGGGCACAGGCTTATATTCTTTGGCTATCATGCAGGAATGGCCGGTATGATCAATTCATTATGGGCACTTGGACTGCGGTTAAAGGAACAGGGAATTATTACGCCTTTCCTCCGTATCAAGCAAGCGCATAAGTATAACTCACTTGATGATGCCAAAACCGATATTTCGGAAGTGGGGCTTGATATTGCCGAACAGGGTCTGCCCGAACAAGTGCTTCCTTTGACCATCGGCTTCACAGGGTACGGACATGTATCAATGGGTGCACAGGATATACTTGGATTACTTCCTGTAAAAGAATTAGCTCCTGAAAAGCTTCTTATGCTTAAGAACCGGAAGTGCTCACCCAAGAACCTCATTTACAAGGTGGTTTTCAAACAGGAGCATATTGCCCAGCATAAAGAAGGCAAGCCTTTCGATAAATCTGATTACTATAAGAACCGAAGCCATTATTATGGTACATTTGAGCAATACCTTCCCGGACTTACTGTTTTCATGAATTGTATGTACTGGGAACCAGGCTTCCCAAGGCTGATTACGAAAAATGCTGTTGAAAGACTGTTTGAGGAAGCATCCCTGGGTGATAATGTAAATAAACAGCCTAAGTTAACGGTTATTGGCGACATAACCTGTGATCCTGAGGGAAGTGTTGAGATAACGCATATGGGTACAGAAATTGAAGATCCCCTGTTTGTATACAATCCAAATACCCGGCTGCCACAGATGGGATATACCGGACATGGACTGCTTGTTATGGCGGTGCATATTTTACCCAGTGAATTGCCCCGCGAAGCTTCCACTAGTTTCTCGAATGCATTAATCCACTATCTCAAACCAATTGTAGACTGTGACTTTGACGAAAGCTATACTGAACTGGAATTGCCGAAAGCGATTAAGAAAGCACTTATCCTCCATAAAGGAAACCTGACTCCGGATTATAAATATTTGCAGGAATACATTAATCAAAGCATAACCGAATCTTTAAAAGCAACCACTACATGAAAAGAGTTTTAGTGCTGGGAGCAGGCATGGTATCACGACCTCTCATATCATGGCTTCTTAGCAAGGGTCATCATCTCACAGTGGCCGAAATGAATAAAGAAAAAGCACTCGAAGTAACAGGCGGACACCCGGCGGCCATTGCAGTGAGCCTCGATGCACGAAACGAAGAAGAACTTGATGCGCTTATTGCCAAGCATGACCTTGTGGTAAGTCTGCTTCCTGCAACCATGCACTTGGTTGTTGCCAATTTCTGTGTAAAACGGCAGAAAAGCATGATCACCACTTCATACCAAAGCCAGGGCATGGCTGAACTTAAGAATGCGATTGAGGAAAGTGGTATACTGATACTTAACGAAATGGGACTTGATCCCGGAATTGACCATATGACCGCCCGGAGAATCATAGACCGTGTACACGCAAAGCAAGGGCAGGTTACTGAATTCTATTCGCTGTGTGGTGCATTACCTGCCCCTGAATCTGCTGATAATCCCTTGGGCTATAAGTTTACCTGGAGCCCCACAGGTGTGATGACAGCCTCAATGAATGGAGCACGCTTCCTGGTTAACGGCCAGGAGGCCAATATTTCACCTGAAAAACTATTTGCCGATACAGGTAAAATTGAATTCCCTGAAGTAGGCATCCTTGATGTTTATCCCAACCGTGATTCGGTAATTTATATTGAAGACTATGGCATAGAGGAAGTTAAAAGCATTATGAGGGGTACGCTCAGGCTTCCGGGATGGTGCGAAACACTCGATGCAATGAAGAAACTGGGGCTGCTTGATAACCAGCCTATGCAGCTTGAAGGCCGGAGTTATTTCAACCTTATAGAAAGGAAAACCGGCACCTTATACCCACAGTATGAATGCCAGATAGCTAAGTTCCTCGGCGTTGAAGAATCATCGGTTGCAATCAGTGCCTTGAAATGGCTGGGTTATTTCAGTAATGAGACTATAAGCCGTGTTGTTGATTCGCCTTTCAATATCACGTGCGACCTCATGTTCAGGAAGATGATGCTTAAGCCCGGCGAAAGGGACATGGTAGTTATGCATCATGAATTCCAGGTAAAGTATCCGGGCGACAGAGAAGAACGTATCTTTTCAAGGATGCTTGAGTTTGGCATTCCCGGAGGTGATTCAGCCATAGCCCGCACTGTTGCTCTTCCTGCTGCTATTGCTGCCCATTTAATCCTTACAGATGAAATTACAGCTAAAGGACTTAAACGTCCTTTCAGTCCTGAGATTTATGAGCCGGTTCTTAGCCTGTTGGAGAAAGAAGGCATTTTGATGAAAGAGGAAGTAAAACAAGTTGGTTTAATACTTTAATTTCTTTACTGAAATCATGGTTTTATTTACCTTTGATGCCAAATTCTAAGCATGGTTAACTTACCTGATTTCTTTAATAAAAACTTATCGTTCAGCTCGTTCGGTAAGTGGATAGGCGGTGGCCTCGGATGGGTACTTGGCGGACCTATCGGAGCAATTCTTGGCTTTGTATTCGGCAGTATGTACGACGGAATGCAGAGTGGCGAGTATGAGTATAAAGGTTTTACCCCCACACAGGAGGGCGACTTTAAGGTGAGCCTCATTGTAATGATTGCCGCTATTATGAAAGCCGACGGCAAGGTGATGAAGTCGGAGCTTACTTTCGTAAAGAGATTCCTTATTAGTAGGTTTAGTGAAACAGAGGCAGAACGGCTGCTTCCCCTGCTGAAAGAAATATTAAACCAGGACCTGGATATAGATGAAATATGCGAACAGATACAGGAGAACATGGAATACCCATCGAGGCTTCAGCTTGTGCATCTGCTGTTCTCAGTAGCTGCTTCCGACGGCCATATAGGTAAACCTGAATCTGATGTGCTTCGCCATATCTGCCTGCGTATGGGTATCAGGCCTAAGGATTTCGATTCTTTAAGTGCCATGTTTGTAAAGGATGTAAACAGTTCATACCAGGTACTTGAGATATCTCCCGATGCCAGTGATGAAGAAGTAAAGAAAGCATACAGGAAGATGGCCCTTAAATATCATCCTGATAAAGTGGCCCACCTGGGTGAAGATATCCAGAAAGCTGCCAATGAAAAATTCCAGCAACTAAACAATGCCTATAACGAAATCAGGCAAAAGCGCGGATTTAACTAACCTGACGCTTAATCCTGCCGATATACCTTCACTTTCTCAATTGCCGCTTCTGTTTAAACAACATAAGCCGGCTCTCAGCAAATCCATTACAATACTCAAAAGAATGGATCCCAAGCTTCTTGATGAAGTGGTGCATGACCTGCATGAGCAGGCATTTGCTTTTTACGACTGCCTGGTTTGTGCCAATTGTTGCCGTACCATTAGTCCTGCCATGAGTTCATCCGATGTAGATGATATAGCGAAGAAACTGCGTATTAAAGCGGCTGAAGTTGTAACCCGGCACATGTATATGGATGATGAAGGTGATTATGTATTCAATTCAGCCCCGTGTCCTTACATAGACAATGATAATTTTTGCAGTGTATACAGCCACAGGCCAAAAGCATGCCGTGAATATCCGCATACCGACAGGCGCAGGTTCTCACAGATTCTCGACCTTTCAATGAAGAATGCGGCCGTTTGTCCGGTGGTTTATGCAATACTGATGAAATTGAATGTCAGCTAAAACCTTACGATTGTACCCAGTGGCAATTTTTTCCTGAACGAATCCTCTATATAAAGTTCCCCCGATTCTAATGTTGATTGCTTCCCAAAGGCAGCATTAACAAGGTTTTCACCTATCAATGCTGAAAGCCCCATAGAGTAAAGGCTCAGAATGAAGAAAGCATGTTTGGTGTCAAGCAGTTCAGCACAGAGTTTGATCATTTCATTAATATTCTCCTCAAGAACCCACTTTTCACCATCAGCACCACGGCCGTAGGCAGGCGGATCGAGCATAATGCCCTGGTATTTAGCGCCACGCCTTACTTCGCGTTTTACAAACTTAAGGGCATCTTCTACTATCCAACGGATGCCGGAGAGACCGGATGCCTCGGTATTTTCTCTTGCCCATGTAATTACCGGTTTTACTGAATCAACGTGGTAAACCTCCGCACCTGCGGCAGCAGCAGCCAGTGATGCGCCCCCGGTATAGGCAAATAAGTTTAACACCCTTGGTTTTTCAGCTCTTTGATTTTCAGACTTGAATGCTTGGAGCCTGTCGTAAATAAAATTCCAGTTATCCGCCTGTTCCGGGAAAACGCCTATGTGCTTAAAACCTGTCAATCCAAGCCTCATGCGCAGGGCCATTTCTTTGTAAGAGTAGTTGAGAAACCACTGTTCCCTGCATCCTTTATTCAAAAACCATTTACCTTTTTCAGGATCATTCTTCTCCTTGCGGAAGAGGGCTGATGAGCGCTTCTTCCACTCTGCATCCGATAACGACCTGTCCCATACAGCCTGAGGTTCAGGACGGTTAAGCAGTTGGTTACCGAATCTCTCCAGTTTGCTGAAATTACCTGAATCTATTAACTCATAATCCTTCCAAAGGGCAGGTGTGATGGTCTTTATCATAATTTTTATAATTTCTTCAGCCCTTATAAAGCCTCATTACGCATTCCCTGCAATCAAAGTCAAGCCTGAACCGGCCATCCCGATTGCTAAGATAAACTGTTTTAGGGAAATCGGGATCATGCTTTTGATGGGTTGGGCATATACCTAGTTCATACTTAAGGCACATCTTCGTTGTCATAAGTGCACCTGTTTGACCTGCTTTATCTGTTATAAACTGCTTTTGGATGGCCAATTCTACAGGTGGGATTGAACTATGCTGCCGGTAAAATTCAGCAGCCAGAGAATTTGAAATATTCTCTTTACCTGTCAGGGGATCAGGCGCATATCCGGCTGACTGAGTGGCATTTTTATTAATGGTTGTTGATAAACCAGTCTTAAGACGACTGTTAGAATAGGTTAACCTGTTTTCAACTGCCTTGTCGAGTAATTCCCTCCTAAGGTTGTTCAGGAATGAGGATGGGAAAAACCAATCTCCCTCAAGAGCAACAAAAACATCTGTTACATTAAATATTGTATTGCCTGATTTGCTTAGCTGGTCCTTAATTTTTCGGTTACCCGGATCAGGTGTTTTTGCCTCAATCTTCTCTGTTGCAACTTCAATTGTTGTTTCAATAGAATCCTCATCTGTACCTTTAAGCACCAGTCCGTCTGATGAACTGGTAAGTTGCAGTTTAATATTCAGTTTTCTAACAGTTGAATCTTCACGATCAAGCATCTCAGTAAAAGCTTTATCGTAATTACGGTAAACCTTCATCCCTGTCCTTAGATCACCGGTGCTATTGAGTGAGACTATATTACCCGAAACACTGTTTATCCTGCTGCCATCCAGTTTCCCTGATTTATCATACCAGCAGAGGCCATCTCCATTTGCAGGCTGATAACCATCTGCAAGTACTATCTCAACCTCTTTACCTCTAACGGAAGTGACTTTCCCAAGGTAATGGCCTGCTGACTTGGGTGAAGCATGATTGGTGACCGATTCACACCTGCCTGAAGCGAAGTACTCCGTAAAGCCTCGGTTAAATGTGCGGTCAGGGTCCGGAATGAACTTTGCCACGCTGTTGCCTGATGAAGCTCTTTTTAATCCGGGCTTTCCTGAAATCTCCTTGTTGAGCAGTTGGTTATAGTAGAAAGTAATGTTCTTCACATAATCAATATCCTTAAGCCTGCCCTCAATCTTGAACGAAGTTATACCTGCATCAATCAAAGCCCCAAGATGAGTACTCAGGTTAAGATCGCGCAATGAAAGTAAATGCCTGTCGCTTATGATAGCCTTACCGGTTTCGTCCACAAGGTCATAACTATTTCTGCAGGGTTGGGCACATTCGCCCCGGTTAGCACTCCGGCCGCCGATGGTCTCACTCAGGTAGCAACGTCCACTATAGCTCACACAAAGTGATCCATGGATAAATGCCTCAAGTTCAATAGAAGTATTAGCTTTGATTTCACTGATCTGTTCAAGTGACAGTTCCCTTGCTAGCACAACCCTGCCCAGGCCTGCATTCTGAAGGAACTTCACTCTTTCAGGAGTATTATTATGCATTTGAGTGCTTGCATGCAATGAAACAGGTGGAAGGTTCATCATCAGTATGGCAGGATCCTGAATGATTATAGCATCAGCACCGGCCTCATACACCTGCCAGATCAGCTTTTCAGCTTCCTCCAGTTCATGCTCATAAAGGAGGGTATTAACAGTCACATAAACTTTACAGAAGAACTTATGAGCATACGCTGCCAGTTCCCTGATATCCTGAATACTATTACCGGCTGCCACCCTGGCACCAAAGCGTCCGGCACCCATATAAACAGCATCGGCACCGCTGTCAATCGCAGCAATGCCGGTTGCAAGGTTTTTAGCAGGACTCAGGAGTTCTAGCATGTTGTTACAGGTGCAGGCTCATTTGATGAAACGGTGCAAAATTAAGGGATAATTCAAAGCACCCGGTAGCATATTGATACTGAATTCATTCTGATCAACCGGGGAACAACCGGGGAACAACCGGGGAATATCAGGGGATCAACCGGGGTTGTATCCCCGGTTGATCCCTGTTTAATGCCTGTTTAATACCCATTTGATGCCTGTTTAATACCTATTTGATGCCTGCATGAGCCATAATTAAGTAAAATCGATTCCGATCCATAGTTCGGTGTTCGGGGATTGGGGCTCGGTGTGCGGGGTTTGATTTAGTATTTTGTTATATTTGTCGTACTATCTCCTCATATCTAATCAGTCAGGAACATGAGACTTAAATCCGCCATCATTATTCTACTAAGTTTGTTGCTTATTATACCTTATACTAAAGCACAAGTTACTGACCAGGCCAAGTTATTCAGGCTGTTACCTGCTATTCCGTCAGATCTTACTACAGCTACTGATGATGAGGTATTATCATTCATCAGAAAATGCGACTCAATTTCCGGTATACTTAGTGTATTGGAAGAGAAATACAAGCGCAGTAATGATGCCGATGAAACAAACAGTGATAAGATATTTGAGTACTTCGCGATAAGGGATTCTATCCTCGACTTGCATAGTACCGAACGACAAAAGTATTATGACCTGGTTACCACTTTTTCTGATCTTGAATACGAAACATCAGTAAAAAACTCTTCAGTTGAGGAATCAATTGATAATCTTAAGCAATCAGGCGATAAACAGGAGTTGAACTCATTATACAAACAAATTTACGACAACAGGGTGGAATGCAGTGGAAAGCAGGTTGCTATTTACCTGCAATTCCTGAATGAATACAGGGCAAAGCTTGACAATATTGCCTGGAAAGCAAATAAATCAGAAGATTTAGCCCTGCCCGACCATCTCAACAAGAATGTTTCGTATGTGTTATTAAATGTCAGAAAATACCTTGATTACCTGAGTGAAGTTTATAAATTCAACGTAGGACCGTTTACAATACCCGAGTAACATTTAATCACATCAGATCAGATATGGATAACTCAAGAGTTTATGCAATTCCGTTTGCCACTGTCTATCCTCTGTATATTCAGAAAGCAGAGAAAAAAGGAAGGACCAAGGAGGAGGTTGATATTGTAATTTCATGGTTAACCGGCTATGATAATCACGGAATTTCGGAGCAGGTAAATAAGAAAGTTGACTTAAGGACTTTCTTTAATGAAGCCCCGCAGATGAATCCTGATGCCGTTAAGATAACCGGTGTTGTTTGTGGTGTAAGAGTGGAAGCTATGGAAGATAAGCTTATGCAGAATATCCGCTATATGGATAAACTGATTGATGAATTGGCAAAGGGTAAGCCGGTTAATAAGATCCTGAGAAGTTAAATGTAACTAGTTGCCAGTGAACAACAAACATAGAACTCTTCTGATAATTCTATTGTCTTTTGGAATTTATTATGCCGTCAGCAAATTATTTAGTGCTGATGTTTATAATTGGTTGAAGAGTTATATCACTGTTATTCCATTAGCTTATTTTCTGACTTATCTGGCTGTTAGTATACCTTTAATTATAAGTCTTTTCTTAATTAACCGTCCTGAACGAATACTTCTGGATTTAGGCGTGAACAAAGGTTTTGCAAAGGGGTTACTGCTGTCATTTTGTTTCACTCTTCCCATGTTGATTGGTTATAGCATCTTCTTCAGGTTCAATAATGAATTGACCTTGAACGGACTCTTGATAAATGTTTTATTTGCTGCATTATTTGAAGAGATTATTTACAGAGGTATTTTATTCGGGCAAATTTTCAGGCATACAATATTAGGATTCATACCTGCTACTTTGCTCTCTGCATTGGTTTTTGCTGCAGGGCATCTCTGGCAGAGCACAGATGTGTCAACCCTGGCAGGTATATTTTTGATAACTTTTGCCGGTGCAGTATTCTTCGCGTGGACGTATATTGAATGGGATAAAAATTTATGGATTCCGATAGGACTGCATTTTTTTATGAATCTTCATTGGATGCTGTTTTCTGCAGGTGATAATGCATTAGGAAATGTTTACGCGAATGTTTTCAGGGCAATTACTATAGCTTTAACAATCATCATCACTTTAATGTATAAGAAGAGAAAGAAGCTTAATGTTACTGTCAACAAGAGTACTTTGTGGCTAAAAAGCCCTTATGCACAAATGCAAGATTCTGTGAAGTAGATCAGATAGCACAAGCCATTATCTTTGCTCATTATCTTAAGTAAAATGGAACCTATTACCAGTCTTCAGAACCCGCGGATAAAGAACCTTGTGCTGTTGCAGGAAAAATCAAGGGAACGAAGGAAACAGAATGTTGTAGTTGTTGAAGGATTCCGTGAAGCCGGTATTGCAATTACTGCCGGACTCCGTTTAATAGAAGCATACTATTGCCGTGAAATTGCAGACCTGGATTTATACTTATTGCCTGCTGGTTCAAGGATAATTGAGATTAGCAGGCAGGTTTTTGAAAAAGTGGCTTACAGGGAAGGATCGGATGGATTTATTGCACTTTTTGAGCCAAAGCAGTTATCTATAAATGAACTGAAGCTTAGAAAAAATCCGTTAATCATCATTCTTGAATCTGTTGAGAAACCCGGTAACCTCGGTGCTATTTTACGGACTGCGGATGCAGTAAACGCAGATGCTGTTATAATATGTGATCCACTTACTGATATCTATAACCCTAATGTCATAAGGTCATCTATCGGTTGTGTTTTTTCAGTACAGGTGGTTGCATGTAGTTCATCGCAGGCACAGGCATGGCTGGTGGAAAATAAGGTTACTTCTTATGCTGCTGAACTGAAGGCATCTGAAAGGTATGACATTCATGACTACAAAAGCGCCACTGCTTTTATTATGGGTACTGAAGCTGATGGCTTGACTGAAACCTGGATAAACTTCTGTGACCATCGGATAATCATCCCGATGCTTGGCAGGATTGACTCGCTGAATGTTTCAGTTTCAACTGCAGTTTTGCTGTTCGAAGCAATGAGGCAGCGGGGATTTGATAAAAGAAACTGAACACCTTCAGAGAAATCTGTTTATACTATGTCCTGCAAAAGACCAGGCAACAATACTTACTATGGTTAAATCACTCTTTATAATTCTTGGTTCACTGTCGCTGCTACTTGGTGTGATAGGTATAATTTTGCCGGGACTACCAACAACTCCTTTTGTGCTTCTTTCGGCATACCTGTACATGCGTAGTTCTGAAAAGCTCTATAATAAGTTAATTGCCAACAGGCACATCGGACCATATATAATTAACTACCGTAAAAATAAGGGAGTCAGCAGGTCAGCTAAAATAAAAGCTGTTATTCTTCAGTGGGTTATGATCTCTATTTCCTGCATTTGGGGAATTGAGAACGACTATATCAGGATTATAGTAATTGCAGCAGGCCTCATCGGAACTTATGTCCTGCTCAGAATAGTACCTACAGCAGCATCTAAAAGCTGAAATTATACACGGCTCCAAGTCCAACTCTGAGATTCCCGGTTTCTTTATTCTTATAGAGTATTAAAGAAGTTTCATCATTGTCCCAAGAAACAGCGGTATATTCAAGCTCAAACATAAAGTTGAATTTCCTTTCAGTGAATGTGATCATGGGTGCTACTCTGTAAAGATACCTGATGTCAGGATCTCTGGCATAAATGAGGAGCAGTACATCGTTATCATCAATCCTGGATGAATAGCCGGTAAACAATGAAGGTTGCCACTTCCCGGCATTATAGCTGAGATTCAGCCAGGCAGCATGATACTGAAGAGGTTTATACGACCGGCGGTCATTATCCGGGTTAATTTCCGTAACGCCAAAGCCGCCCATCATCAGATGGTCGTTAAGCGCCTGATTGAAAACATACTGGGTTTTTATATTCAGTTTACCTGCATCGAACTTAAGGAAGGCGGTATACGATAAGCAGTTTACCAATTCATTGCTTATGAAGTTACTATCAGTCACAAGTCGTGGCTTTAATAACTTATAGTCAATACCTGCCCCGGCAAAGAAACCGGTAGCTTTGTACTGAAGCTGCCCATGCAGGTTTGGTAAGGGACTATTTCGTAAATAGGTGTAGCTGTTGCCAATAGGTCCTGAATTCACGTAGTCCCTCTGAGAGGCAACAACAGCAACGGCATTCAGTTTATTAAATCTCCTTTCTAATCTTATTTGTGGCTGCCTGCTGAACGAATGGAAAGGAGCACCGGTATTCAATCCCAGCACATTAGGTATCATCTCCGGAAGGTCAAGCGGGTGCCAGTATTGTCCGGCCAGCAACCTGGTGTTTTTCCACTGGAGGTTAATATAAGCATGCCTCAGTCTCAGGCTGTTGTTCTCTGCATTGCTAGCCCCGGTAAAATCACCCTCAGCGAAAGCATATGATGTAGCTCCAAGAACAGAAGGCCCTTCCACTTTGAGAGATAAGCGGGTAGTCATAGCATACTGGTTAAATGCAGGCTGGGCATTAATATCGTTGCCTTCTTTATCGAATACAGGTTTCTTTGGGTAGAAAAGCAGGAATCCTTCACGGGCTTCAACAACCTGGCGTGTATCAAACAGGGCATCGGCACGGACGTAGCCGTTAAAGCTAAGTTTATATGGTTTTTCAGTTTCCTGAGGAAGAACAGTAATGTTGACCAGGAGAATAATCAGGCTGGTAAGGAAAAATTTAATCATAGGGATGTAGGTTTGCGGGGCAAAAATAGAATATCTTTTTCCTGTATACACAACACATCTTCCGAAATCCTCAACCCTGTTTACCCGTATGGCACTAATTTTGCCATCGATAAAGACAAACCATTACTTAACTAAACAGAAAAAAATGAAAGCAATAAGTTTAATAGCATCCTTAGTAGTTATGCTGTCAGTTCAGGCGTTCAGCCAGAAATTAAATGTTGATCCGGTAAAATCAAAGATCCACTGGACAGGTAAAAAAATAGTTGGCAACTCACATAACGGTGAATTAAAAGTAAAAAGTGGCGTGCTTGAAGTAAAGAACGACCAGATAACTAAAGGTAATATCGTAGTTGATATGAACTCAATGACAAACCTTGACCTGGAAGATAAAGAATACAATGCAAAACTGATAGGACATCTTAAATCAGATGACTTTTTCAGTGTTGAAAAGTATCCTACTGCTACCTTCAATGTTAAAAAGGCAACCAAGTTTACCAACGGAAAAGCTACTGTAACAGGTGATATCACCATAAAGGGAATAACAAAGCAGGTTTCAGCAGTTATTAATAAGGGAAGCAATAATACCTACACAACAAAGCTTGAACTCGACAGGTCGCAGTTTGATGTAAGATATGGTTCAAACTCATTCTTTGATAATCTGGGAGATAAGGCTATTGACAATACTTTCGTACTCGATATTACTATAGCAACCAACCAGCTTTCAGCAAAAAAATAAGGTTATATACATAATAATGAAAAAAAGGCTGTCTTGATAAGATGGCCTTTTTTTTACCTTTGTTCGAAAGCATAATTTCTATGAAACGTACAATTACTCTGGTGTTCATTTTACTCTTAACTGTTTGTCAGGTAAAGGCGCAGGATCCTGATAGTTCAGTCAAGGCATTAAAAAATGAGGTTGAATCAATGAGCTATGAATTGGCGGCCATTAAAAAAGCAGTTGATGATATATACTGGTATAACAGGGTAGGGGATGTCGCTTTCATAGACAAAGTTTATATCACAGGTCCGCCAATCTCAAAAAAACAGCAGGAGAAGAACCCCACTGCAATGGGTATCAGCAATCCGGTGAAGTTCTATTCATACATTTTTATTCCTAAGGACCTTAAGCCCGGTGTTAAATACCCTTTACTCGTACTTCCTCATGGTGGTGTTCATGCTGATTTTACTACATATCATGCACATATTATCAGGGAGCTCATGGCTCAGCAGTACATTGTTGTTGCACCTGAATACAGAGGAAGCACCGGCTATGGTAAAGACTTTTATAAGAAGATAGATTATGGCGGCCTCGAAAATGATGACGTAATTGCCAGCCGTGATTACATGGTAAATAACTATGAAATGGTTGACAGTAACCGGGTTGGAATCATCGGATGGAGCCATGGTGGTATGATAGCACTTATGTGTGTGTTCAACCAACCTGAAAAGTTCAATGTTTGCTTTGCAGGAGTTCCGGTAAGTGATCTGATAGCAAGGATGGGATACTATGATGATGAATACAGGGAATTGTTTTCCGCTGATTACCATTTGGGAACAGATGCCCAGGGGGATGTCCAGGAATACAAGAAAAGATCACCTGTATGGAATGCCCATAAGCTAAAAACCCCACTTTTAATTCATACAAACACCAATGATGATGATGTATACTCACTTGAAGTAGAACATCTCATTCATGTGCTTAAAGCTGAAGGGAAGAAGTTTGAATACGAAATATTCAAAGACATTGAAGGAGGCCATTCATTCGACCGTATAGATACAAGAGTAGCAAAGGAAATAAGGTTAAAAATCTATGCATTCCTTGATAAATATCTCGACCCTCCGCACAAGTTAAAATCTGTCAGCGATATAGACAAGGCGGCTTACAGAATGAAAGAGTAATTAAAAACCTGCCTGGGCATAAGTCACCAGTTTCTTTTCAACATTATCCCAGAGTTTGAGCTTTAAGGTCTTAAACGATTCTTTTAAGGTTATTGCCTTAACGGCCTGGAATTCCTTGTTGGCAGAATAGCACTTTTCAAGATTATAGTTAGGGATCCTTGAGCTGAGATGGTGGATGTGGTGGAATCCTATATTACCTGAAAACCACTGCAGTATGCGTGGTAATTTGAAATATGATGAACCAGCAATAGCCACAGTACTGTAATCCCATGACTGGTCATCATACCAATGTACATCCTCAAACTGATGCTGAACATAGAAAAGAAATACGCCGCTGATTGATGCAAAGTAAGTAATCATTAACTGTATGAGAAGGTATGTTTTAAAGCCTGTAAATGCAGAAATGCCGCAGGCAATGGCTATGATACCCATATTTGTAAAATACACACTCATCCTTTCTTTACGGCTAAAGTCTCTTCTGGTAAACCTGTTTGTCACCAGAAAGATCAGCGGTGCCCCGATAAAGAACATGATCATTGGATTACGGTAAGCCCTGTATTTTATCTTTTGCCATTTGGTGGCATTCTTGTATTCATCAATTGTCATAGTCCATACATCACCAATTCCCCTGTGGTCCAAGTTGCCGGCAGTATTATGATGGATCATATGGCTGTTATGCCACCTGTAATAAGGAGTAAGTGTAAGAATTCCTGTAACAAAGCCTATCATTTCACTGGCATATTCAGATCTCAGGAATGATCCATGGCCGCAATCATGAAAGATAATAAACTGTCTTACTACAAAGCCGGCAGCGAGAATTGCCAACGGAACCACTAACCACCATGAAATCTGCGAAACATAAATCATCACAGGCCATAGGAGAATATAAGGAAGTATTGAATTAACCAGTTGCCACACACTTTTAGATATATCAGGTTTACTGTAAGATCCTATAAGTTTGAGCAGCTCTCTGTTTTTGTTGTATAAATTGGTTTCTTGCATTGAATGTCTGAATAAAAAAAATACAACCTCTTGTATGGGTTGTATTCACAAATGTACATATAATAAACAGTTGCATGAGGATAATTATTGCAAGATTATCGCCAAAAAATCTTAAATGTTCCTTATGCAGTAAAATCAAACATCCTAGAGATAGAAAAGAAAAAAGCTCTCTTGAGGAGAGCTTTTTGCGGTCCGGACGGGACTCGAACCCGCGACCCCGTGCGTGACAGGCACGTATTCTAACCAACTGAACTACCGAACCATGTTCATTTGAGGCTGCAAAGATAAGAAGATTATTATTCCACGCAAGTGCTTTGTAAAAAAAATCATGTTTTTTTTCATCAGGAGAGCCATATTCCCCATACCAATTCTAATCAAATAAATTTAGTTTGATTTATTTTGGTACATTTGAAGTTCTAACATCTTCAAAATCATGAGACGCTGTTCTGTCATTATACTCATCCTGCTTTTATTATCGGCATGCAAGAAAGATGATACGCAACCAGTAACAGATGACCCGATCATAGGCAACTGGAGATATTCAGGTAATCTTGCTATCGTTGACGGACAGGAAGTTGATGCAGATAAATACTCTATTATACTTTACATCACCGATTCAACTATAAAGTCAGTCACCCAGGTGGTGGGTAAACTTGTTGATAACCCGCAGGTTGAAATCCGCAGAACCATCAATACTCTGAGCTTTTATGAGCGATTACCGCACGGGGTTATTTGTACCATTGAAGAGTATGAACAGGATAGCGTTAGCCTTGCTTATATGAAAGGCAGAAAGCTATACTATGTTATCAATTTCCTGACACTCGATAAAATGCAATTTGCCGAGGCTGATGAGTGCAATAGATTATCAGGCCCTGCTGATAGTATTGGCAGTAGTAGTTTTTATCACCTTGATTCAATCAGGAATCCTGACGGTCAATACTCATACAGGCATGAAAAGTATGAATTGGCGGGCAGCTCATACCGGGAATATTCAGTTGAGACCAACAGCCCTGATATGCCGGGGAATGACAGTTATAATCTGACAACAACAGCGACCGTAAACTATAGTAAGGACATCTATACCATTGACGATGGCAATAATCGTATTAAGGTTCCTTATTTTTTCAGCGGAAATAAATTGTACCAGAAAAAACTGACCGAAAGTTATTTTGATAATTATTCCTGGATTTCACCTAAATAAAAACAGAGGCTGCTCTTCACGAACAGCCTCTAACCTGGTTATTTTGATTTAGTTTAGTGTTAACAGATTAATTATCCTCGAATCCGGCAAATAAGAATAACGACAGCATGTGATCAGTCTTTGTGAAAGAGGTATACCTAAGGCCTATTCCAAATACATCTCCCAATCTTCTCTTAATACTGAAGTATGATTTATTCGCCATGAACGGGATTTCATTCTTACTGTAATCAATAAGCATCAGCTTAGCTTCAAGGAATGTGAGGCCATACCTGTACTTCAGTAATGTGGCCATACCCAACGATGGTTCAGTTGATAGGTTGATGGAAACAGGGCTCAGTGCAATGAGTGCTTCAGAATTATCATTGATGGTAAAGGGAATACCTCCGGCAATATCCAGGGTAAGGTATTCATTCATGAAAAGTTCCTTACCATAACCCAGCGTTGACGACAATTCACCATGGAAAAAGCCACTGCCGGCCTGCCCGTGAGCTGTTAAGGTGAAGCCTTCAAGCCCTTCATCTTCTGAAAAATTATAACCCGGAGCAAGGGCATAAACAGAGTAGTTCTCAAATATCTGGGCTTTAACAAGCCCTGTCAGTAAGATTGACAGGGCTATTAATGTATATCTTAATGACATTATCTCTGAATCTTACTTAATTGAATATACTTTCAAAGTATTGCCATCTGACTTATAGAACATCTCAGCACCTTCGCTGAAGTGAGGGTTATCGTAAAAAATCAGTTCGCCGTCTTCTACACCACGGATGGTCATTTTATCCAGGTCAACAGAAGCAAATTCCTTAAACTTGAAGTCTTCTGCATTACCACTGGTGAATATAGCATAGTCCTGGTATAAGTCATCAGCATTAGTAAGTACCATGTCAAATGGAACTGTAGGAGTTTTAAGTACACCTTCTATCTTAACATCCTTAGGGTTAATCTTTATAATACCGTTATTACAGTTAATCACCAGTTTGCCTTCTTTAGCAAAGTAATGCATCTTCCATGCATCACCCAGTTTCTCTTTCGATACAGGTAAACTACCGGTAATGTTGCCGGTTTTAGGATCAATGATAAAGAAGTTGTTATCAGTGGCACAGAATAACTTTCCATCAATCAGCTGGAGGTCGGCAACATAACTGAAGTTGTCTTTTGCTGTTTTCTTAATAGTCTCATCACTCCATACTATCTTGCCGGTATTGGCATCGTAGGCAATAATGCCATATTTGTCCTTGTTGTTGAATTCACGCTTCAGTATTGCAGGGCCACTTGACTGTGAAATACTCAAAACCTTTACAGCTTCACCACCATGTTTCATGATGACTAGTCCGTTATATACTATGAGTGTTGGTATTTTCTGTGCATCAGGGAATTTTTCTGACTCCCAGAGTTTCTTACCGGTTCTTGACTCATAGCAACACAGCACATTGCTGGTTTTATCAACCACGAATGTTTTGCCATCAACAGTAACCGGAGTAGGAGACGGGAAAGGAGTAATGATTGCTTTTGTGAGGGTGTTCTTCATTTCGCTGGTTGTATACGGTGCTTCCCAGAGCAGATTGCCGTTTTCAGGATCAATTACAGTCAGGCCGGGATTTTTCAGACTAGCATCGTGTTCAACAAATATGAGACCTTCATCATAGAACATGTTCAAGTATGGTTCGTAATTAATGAGATCCCACATATAGGCAATTGTATAGGTTTTACTCCATAAAAGCTTATCAGTTGTTGCATCATATCCTTTAAACTGCATTTTCCATCTGGGAATAGTCATTCCGGCAGCAAACTGCATGAACTTGCTGGTTTCGCCCTGTAGCAGGACATACATATTTTTGTCAGGCACTTCAGCAATCATTGAATGCCTTCCGTCGGCCATGTATTTCTTTTTATTGAAATAAGGCTCCAGTTCAGTTACTTCTTTGCCTTCACGGGTGGTGAGGTATACAAAGCTTTCTTTACCCTGTACTATGCAAACAAGGTCATAATAATTCATGATATAGCAATCGAAGTTCTTTGCTTTCCCCGAGAGTGTAAAGTTCTTACTCCATAAGGTTTTACCTGTCCTTACGTCCACAAAATCAACTGATTCCTTTGTAGGTAGCAGAACTCCCTGGGTGAGGTAATCGTAGTAATCTACAAATCCGGTTGACAACTCGTAATCACCATAGTCTGAAACATACTTATCACTTGTCCACAGTACTTTACCTGTAGTGCCGTCAATAAAGTACTTGGTAGCTACGCCTTTCTTGGTATCTTCATCAAAAACAAGGATAACATTGGCATCTTTATTCCAGAACTGGTTAGCAAACTTTGCATTTTTAAAATCCTTCTCAAAATTGCTTTGCCATAATATTTTCCCTGTTGTTCCGTCGAACATTGCCATATCGGTTTTATTTGAAGCAAGGAAAAATTTAAAATCATCAGTATGGTTGTAGTACTGAATGGAAGGGGTAAAGGGTAATTTGATACTTGAAATTTCTTTAAACACCGGATTACCGGCCTTTACAAAGAGCACTGCCAGCAAAATGACAGATAGCAAACTGATGCGTTTGGTAATAAGAGTATTCATGATGTTTGGTTTTTGTTGGATTGGCAACAAAGTTGGAAGGATAATTCATAATAGTCAATCACACAATTGTGTGATATTGCATCTGCCTAATGACTCAAACTTTTAATAACGGCTTCAGTACGTGTCCGCACTTGTAGTTTTTGGTAGATTTTGCGGATGTGCGTCCTCACCGTTTCAATGCTTATTGAAAGTTCAGAAGCTATTTCTTTATATAGAAAGCCTCTTGAAAGGTATGATAATATCTCTTCTTCCCGGGGTGTAAGGCTGACATCAGGGATGGTATGACTGACCGGTTTGGCAAATGTCTGCACTACCTTACGTGCAATCTCCCCACTCATAGGTGACCCACCGTTTACCAGTTCGGTTATTGATTCCAGCAGTTTGGCAGGAGGTGTTTTTTTGAGAAGATAACCTGTGGCACCGGCAGATAATGATTTGAAGATTTCGTCTGAATTATCAAAAACTGTCAGCATCATAACCTGTATACCGGGCCATGAATTTTTTATGCAAACAACGCAATCAATCCCATTCATTCCCGGAAGATTGATGTCCATCAGGACAACATCAGGTTCTTCATTAGCAATGGCTATGAGCGCCTGTTCAGCACTCCCGCAGGCTGTGATACAGGAGAAGCCTTCAGAACCATTAATTAATTGACGTAGCCCTTCCCTGACAGCGGTATCGTCCTCTACAATAATGATCCTGATAGGTTCAGCCATTTTTGGTTATTTGATACAAAGTTAAAGTGCCATAATAAAAAAGAAATCACCTTTTAATGTGATTTAGTATAAGCCGTTAGGGCTACAACTACGCTTACCGATGTGCCATAATCAGGTGAACTGTCAATTGTCAGCACTCCACCTGATTCTTCAGCCCTTCTGCGCATATTATGTAACCCGTTACCATCCCTTGCATCCTCCCTGATGCCTTTTCCATCATCCTTAACTGTTAAAGTAAGTTTATGCCGGTCAGGCAGCAGCCGGACAAGCACATGTGAAGCTCCGGAGTGCTTAACCACATTATGCAAGGCTTCTTTCAGTATAAGGAACAAATTACGCCTTAGTTCTGCTGACATTTGTATTGGCAAGATCTCAACGGGGTAGTCGAATTTAATATTAATGCCCGTTGAATCGAGGTAATTCCCAGCATAATTCCTGATATATGCAGCAAAAGTTTCGAGGTTATCATTTTTAGGATTCATAGCCCAAATGATTTCACTCAGTTCATCCACTACATCACCGGCAATATTTGATATTTTATCAATCAATTCGGATGAATTGGCGGGGATACCCTGCTGTTTACGCACCAGTTCAGAAAGAATGGAGATCCTCGTTAAACTGGCACCAACTTCATCATGCATGTCTTTAGAGATGCGGATTCGCTCTTTTTCAATCGCCTTTTCCTGCTCAAGCGCTTTAATCCTGTTCCTGTACCTGATATCCTGCACTTTTCTTACTATCAGAACAGTGGATATAAAACCAAGTATGATAGCAGCTATGGTGAACCACCATGTCTGCCAGAATGCGGGTTTAATGTGTATGGTCAGCAGGAACTGGGCAGGGTGTGTTATGTTATTGTGGTCTGTATATTTAACATAGAGCCTGTATGTGCCAGGTGGAAGATTCCGGTAAGAGAAATAAGGCTCTTCGGAAGGTTCTGTCCAGGCATTCTCAAAGTTCTTAAGGTAAAATGAGAAGTATGTATGGCTTGTTTGTCCATAATCTGTAACAAACACTTTGCCTGAAACATTCGGTTCAAGCCTGTCAGGGTTTATCCTGATGTTCAATGGCAGGATTCCTTTATTGTAAATAGTGTCGGAAACGAATAAGGTAAAGATCCTTAATTCCGGTGATTCCACCTGCTTATTGAGTAATGAAGGGTCAATACTGTTAATGCCGTTAATTCCTCCAAAACAGATATACCCTGTTTCTGTTTTGCAAAACGCATTCTGATTGAATTCAAGGGACTGCAGGTTATTTTCTGGCCAGAAGCGAACTACTGACTTTTTATCCGGCGTTATATATCCCATACCACGTATACCGCTGAACCAGATTCTATTATAACTATCTCTTACCAGTGAATAAACTGCTTCATTTTTAAGTTTATTAAGAGCAGGGTATCCGCCTACAAGATTTCCCTTGTGCGAAAAAGCCTGAACGCCATTTCCTGTTGCTGCCCAAACTTCATTGTCAATTACGGCCAGGTCGAAAATCTCTGTATTCAGTAATTGCTTATCCCTGCTAAAATCCGGATTTCCGGTGTTGCCTGAAAAGTACAATGCACTTGGAGTACCGGTCCATGTTTTCCCCATGTGCGTTAGCATTGTGGTCAGCTGATAAAACTTTCTTTCACTGATTAACCGTGGTTTTTCACCCGAACTGAATTTAAGCAGATTATTATCAAGCATGATTAACAGTGTGTCACTACTGTTTTTTATCACCCTTCCTGAAATACAATTTCCCTTATGACTGAATAAAAGATTGCCATCTGTATCTACAGCATACACGCCCTTGCGGGTTACTACCCATAGCCTGCTTAACCTGTCGGTGGTAATGCTGGTAATATATTCCTCATCATCAAACAACGCCGGATTCAGGCGTACAGCATTCGACAGGTCTTCATCACATTTCCATAGTCCGTTATTGTACGTTCCGACATATAACTTCTTGTCAGAGGAGGTAATACATCTTGTAAATCCTATCAGCAGTTTATTGAAGAAGATTCTTTCAGGATCCAGTTTCAGTAAGCCGTAACCGTCAGTACCGATCCATAGTTTTCCTGCCTTATCCCTGTATAGTTCCTTGATGTCAGAGTTTATGGTGTCAGTGTTTTTGCCTGAGAGTTCTAATAATACAACCTGCCTTAGTCCTTTATTGTCGAGTTTATAAAGCTTTCGGTTTGTTTCATCGGTAAACCAGAATACCCCGTTGTTCTCTGACAGGAAAACAATACCTGGCCTTATATTGATGTTTTTATATAGCGAAATGCTATTTGGGGACTCATAAGCGAAAATTGATGTCCCGCATAAGATAAAAATGTTACCCTTCCTGTCTTTTGAAATACCTGTACACCCCGGCAGATCTATCCAGTTACAGGAGTAACTGTTTTTCTCAGCGTTTGCAGACATGGTGAGAATACCTTTGTTGCTCATAATGACTGCAGATTTACTGCCCAACATCACTGCTGCATCCGGTACCATATCAGCAGGCGGGCGCCGGTTATCTTCCCATAAAATCTTCAGAGGAATGAGACTGTCGTTTTTAACCAGGCAAAAGCCTTTGTCAAATTTCCATGACAGGTGTCCTGCGAAAGCATCCAGTAAAACAGTGTATACCGACAACTCCCTGTTAATGAATGTAAAGCCGGCAGTTAATGGATTAAACCCGATTAATGAGGATGATGATGAGATGAGAAAGTCAGATGAAGAAGTCATTGAAATCTTCCGCATCATATTATCTGAATGATAGTAAGTGCCGTTATAAGCAATCCGGTAAGCCCTGAACCCTTTCCCATCAAAGGAGTGAAGTCCGTCGCCGCTTGTAAGCCAGATTAATCCGGTTGTATCCTGGATGATGCTGCTCACCATACTTTGACGTAATCCTTCTTCAAGTCCATACGACTCAACATAAAGATACTCGGGAGAATGGTTAACCTGGGCCAATAACTTACCACCTGAAAGAAAACCCGACAGGAACAACAAAAAACAGAGTAGGTTAAAATGGTTCTTTGAGGAACTCATTCCCGGAAGGTTTTTATTCAGTTATTTTTAGTGCAATCTTATCCCTCATCTCCAGAAAAACAGGCCTGAGCGGACTGTCGCCGTCAGTTCCGTAGTTCACAATAAGTGCCATTACAGCATTATGTTCAGGGAAATAAAAGAGGTCGGCACTATAGCAGAGATCGCGCCCCCTGTGCCCCCATGCATAATCAGTTTCAGGGTTTCCTATATCAATAAAATCCTTGAAACATGATACGCCAAGTAACTTCCTGTTTTCAACATCCGGATGGAATGTGAGCATTTCTGATAATGAAGCTTCTGATAACAGTGTTTTTTCAACAAACAGCGCGTTGGCAAAGAGGTACATATCCCAAACATTTGAATAAACACCGCCATATCCGTTACCGCTTCCTGTATTCCATTGTGTGAGGTTAACAAGGTGGCCGTTGTTATAAAGATCGTAATACCCTTGCACAATTCCTGATTCAGGCAGTTTATCATGCCAGTAATAATAGGTGTCATTCATTCCCACAAGGTCGATTACTTCCTCGTGCATTGCCACTGAGTGCGGAGAACCGGTTGCTGCATCAACAACCATGCTCAGCAGCAGGTAATTTGTGTTTGAATAACCCGCAGTGTCAGATGGATTGAAATCAAACATGGCGTCCTGGCCATAGACATATTTTAACAGATCATCGGATGTCCAATTTTTGGAAGGATCATTCAGAACCTGCAGGTAAAAATCCTGGTCTTTAATAACCTCATACAAACCAGCTGTATGGTTCATGAGGTTCCTGATGGTAAGTGGCTTGTCGCCGTTGCTTATTTTATCCAGCGTGCTTTGAGGAATATATTTACTTACAGGATCATCAATTGATAGTATTCCTTTTTCCTGCAGGCGTAATACCGCAGCACCCAACATCATTTTAGTTATACTGGCAATCTTTGAAACATGGCAGGGCTGCATTTTTATACCTGCTTCAATATCTGCCATACCAGCTGTGCCAATAAAGAAACCATTGTCATCCTTTACCAGTAGTGAAATACCCGGTATACCCCTTCGGATATAAGAGTCCATAATTGACTGGAATGCCTCACTCTTCGGATTGGATTTATACACAGTACTGTCTTCCAGGGCGCAGGCCTGCGATGCAGGTTTATTGATCTCATCATCTGAACAGCCATAGAGCAGGAAGATTGCTAATAATGGAAATAGTATCAGGATTCTGGACATGGGAGTCGTGTTGGTGAGGTTTCTTGCTGATTTGTTGCGTTTTTAAAGAGAGTGAACTGCACACCAACGGATACAATTCCGTTTGGTAACAGGGGAACGTATTTCTTAACGAAAGGCATCTGCAGCCTGAAATCATAGTTTACGAAAAATCGCCTGATGTTATAGTGGTAACCTGCATCATAGCCTATGCCAACACCGGCCCCTGCAACAAAATATGCCCTGCCTAATCCCTTTTCATATTCCCACGTTCCATCTTCTGTCCTAGTGAAACGTTCAGTGAATAAAAGTGCATGCATATATCCCGCATGCAGTGAAGCCTGAGCTGAGAATTTTTTAAGATACTTCCTGTAGCCTGCGTGGCTGGTAAGTAAGAAAGCCTGGTTAACATAACGGTGATTGAAATAACTCACCTCTACATCCTGAAACCATTTACCTGTATATACTTCACTTCCACCAAGGCTGTAGGTGTTTGTTCTCTGGAACATCGGGTTCTTAAGGGTTTCTCTCCATCCGAATTCATAGCCTAATGCTATTCCCGGGTGTAAAGGCTGGTTAAACGGAGCTAACAGCGAAGCAAGGGGCATGAGGGTGGCGTTGTTTAATACACTCACAGAGAAAGGTTTGGATTTCCATGACTGCGCCTGTATAAACAACGGGACCAGAAGTATTAGGTATATCAACTTCTTCATAAGGTTCCGGTTAAGGATTTGATTCAAAGATAGGGATTTTCATGCATCATAAACTGAGATTCCCTCTTCGTGCGCGCGCTTTACCTGTTCTTTAAGTTTTACAGGTTTCAACACTTTAACATTCCCGCCGTAAGAAAGCAATTCCATAACGAAATCATAGGTTAAGAATAATTTCAGCCTTATAACAAGCCTTTTATCGTCATCCTTTATCACTTCCTGCGATTCATGAAGGGGCAGCGACTTAATGAACATCCCCTGCACCTGGTTAAATTCAAGTTCAACATTACTGGGTTCTGCGGCATTAGGACTTATGATCCCGAAACAATGCCTGTAATAATCGTTCACATTGAAATCTTCAGGCTGTGTGAATTTCTGTTTAGTAATATTGAGATCAGTTACACGGTCAAGGCCGAACGTTTTGATCTTGTTATCTTTTAAATCCTTACCAAGAACATACCAGCGGTACCTGAACTCCTTGAGTGCAAGTGGTTCTATTACCCTGGCAGTTGTGCCTGAAGTATCAAAAGAGTGATAACTGAATGTTAACCGGAGGTTATTCCGCACTGCATGAAGTATTCCCATCAGGTGCTCAGAACCCTGTGGTTTCCTCTTTTCAAAGTGTATGTAATCCGATAGCCTGTCAGTCATGTTAAGAGCATTGAATGTATCAAAAGCCTCCAGTATACGCTCATTGATCTCAGGATGTTCATCGCTGTCGATGTAATAGTGCTTTAGCGATTTGTCGAACTGTATATCAATTTTATACACTTCACGTATGTCGTTCAGGTCTCGCTGGAAAGTGCGTTTTGAAATATTGAAATCATACTCCTCAAGTTCAGACTGGAGGGAAAGATAATCAGCAATTTCTTCAAACGTGGCAGGCTTTTTCCTCAGTTTCTTGATGATAAGGCTGTAGCGGGTTATAGATTCACGTTTCGACATAACTAAAGCTTTTGAGCGCAAGTTATGAAGAAGCTTCTAATTGAACAACTATGCCCTTGCCTGAAGGGGATAATGTGTAATAACTTCCACAACTTCCAGGTCAAGCTCATTTTTAAATTGAATGAGTGCCTCTAAATTTACCCTGCTGTCTTTGCTGAATAACTGCTCAAAATGCCTGAAATTACTCTTGCTTTTTCTGTTTGCCCTGCGTTTTGTCACTGAAGAATTCATGTTTGTCGCTTTTAAGTTCTTATGAAGCAAAAATATAATGTGATAGCGACAAGGAATGTCGTTATATATTTGCTGTAAAAAAATCTTTTTTAAGGAAGGATTAATACGTCTCTGCCGTTAAATTATTAAATTTGTGTAATTCATAAAAATCCTGAGATCATGAAACGCATAGTTTTAATGATTGCCCTGATGCTCATAGCCGGAGCAATCTCCAGCCAGACTCTCAGAAAGGGAAATCTGGTGGGATTCCATGTTGGCAAAGTTGAACTTGCTGAAGGAGTGACAATGAAACAATACCAGGACTTTTGCCTGAATAAATTACTGCCTGCCTATAATAAAGAGATGGGCGGCGATATAGTGGTTTATGTCGGCGGAGGTGACCGTGGTGTATACGAGAATTTCCAGAGCAGGATTATGGTTATTAAATCTGTGAAGGTGAGAAATAAGTACTTTCCTGAAGCCGGTCAGCAGTCGGAATTAATGAAAAAGAAAATGGCTAAAATCCAACCGCTGATTGATGAGCTTGAGAAACTCGGAACCTTCAAAGAAGATCATTATACTGACTGGGTAGTAAATTAAAAATGAAATTTGCCTTTTTACCCTTACTCATACTGCTTCAGATAACTACTTTAACTGTATCTGCTCAGTTGCCTTCCTTTAAAGACTCAAACCTTCCTCTTGAGAAGAGGATTACTGATCTGTTGTCACGACTAACTCCCGAAGAGAAAGTTTCTCAGCTGCTTTATAACAGCCCCGCTATTGAACGACTTGGCATTCCTGAATACAACTGGTGGAATGAATCATTGCACGGGGTCGCAAGGGCGGGTAAAGCAACTGTGTTTCCCCAGGCTATCGGCATAGCCGCTACATTTGATGATGACCTGGTATTCAGGATGGCTGATGCAATATCAACTGAAGCAAGGGCTAAATACAATCTGGCCTCCTCCAATGGTAACCGGGGACAGTACATGGGACTAACATTCTGGTCACCTAATGTCAACATATTCCGTGATCCGAGATGGGGCAGGGGGCAGGAGACTTATGGCGAGGACCCTTATCTCACCGGCATACTGGGAGCTGCTTATGTAAGGGGACTTCAGGGTAATGACCCCCGGTACCTTAAAGCGGCAGCCTGTGCCAAACATTTCGCTGTACACAGCGGGCCTGAGAAAACCAGGCATGAATTTAATGCAAATCCATCAGTAAAAGACTTCAGGGAAACATATCTTCCGGCCTTCCGCGCCCTTACCGCAGCAGGCGTTGAATCTGTTATGTGTGCTTATAACCGCCTGTATGATGAGCCCTGCTGCGGCAGCACTTTCCTCCTTAAGGATATCTTGCGGAAGGAGTTTGGTTTTAAGGGACATATAGTTACTGACTGCTGGGCCCTTGATGATATATGGCTCAGGCATAAAGTGGTGCCAACCCGTGAAGAAGCTGCTGCAATGGCTGCAAAGGCAGGAGTTAACCTTAACTGCGGTTATATTTACAGTTACCTACCGGCTGCCATAAACCAGGGACTTATTGGAGAGAACATCCTTGATAATATCCTGACCCCGGTATTAAGAACCAGGTTTAAATTAGGCTTGTTTGATCCTGCTGATTCGGTTGCTTTTAATAAGATTAGTCCTGATACTGTAAATTGTCCTGAACACCGCCAACTGGCCTATGAGGCAGCCTGTAAATCAATAGTGCTCCTGCAAAACCGCAATAATGCACTTCCACTTGACAGGAACTTACTGAAGAATATACTTGTTGCCGGTCCTGTTTCAGCTGATATTCAGGCAATGGTTGGCAATTATAATGGCTGGTCGGGTAATATTATCACATTCCTTGAAGGAATTACAGAGGCTGCCGGACCGGGTATTACTGTCGACCAAACTCCGGGCTGCCTGTTAAACACACCCGGTAATTACACAGGATTCTGGAATGCAGAGGCGGCAGATGTCATTATAGTTTGCCTTGGCAACACCAAACTGCTGGAAGGAGAAGATGGTGATGCAATGCTTAATCAAAATGGCGGCGACCGTATCGACCTTAAATTACCCCTGAGCCAGACTGAATACATTACAGAACTCAGGAAAAAAGTACCCGGTAAAAAGATTATTGCTGTCATCACCGGTGGAAGTGCCATCGCATTGCAGGAAGTAATGGCAGCAGCCGATGCCGTCTTGTTTGCCTGGTATCCCGGTGAACAGGGTGGAAGGGCGGTTGCTGATATTATCTTTGGCAAGGTTAACCCTTCAGGTAAGCTTCCTGTCACTTTCTATAAGTCAGTAAACGACCTACCTCCTTACGACGATTACTCGATGTCCAACAGGACTTATAAATATTTCACAGGCGATGTACTGTTCCCTTTTGGACATGGATTAAGCTACACAACCTTCAGCCAGAAGCATCCTGATTTCAGGTACGGCATGCCACTGAAAGGATCAAAGTTCCTGTTTGATATAACAGTCAGCAATACGGGTAGTCGTCCGGGAGAGCATGTTATAATGGTTTATGCTTCCGCAGCAGGTCCTCTTAAAGCCAAACCGGAAGAACTGAAGCCTGAAGGCGGGAAATACCTTGTTGCCTTCAGGAGAGTGCACCTTGACGCCGGAGAAGAAAAAACTGTACCTGTTGAGGTTGACCTCAGCAATATGTACCAGTGGAGTGAAAAAACAGGATCTTATGTAACCAATAAAGGCTACTACTTTATCCGCACGGGCGGATTTAGTTCATTGGTTGAAGTTCGTTAGTTGACAACGTTGTTTCTATCGAATAAACCTTGCCTTCAGTATCAGCAATATTGATCTCAAACCTGCTGTTATCTTTCACAGTATTCTTGAAAGTAACGTAATATTTGTCGGCATTCATCTCAGGATGTTTTTCTGCAAAAGATCCTGCGAGTTTCATAAGTTCCCTGGCTCTCGAACTAAGGATTGTAGGGTTGCACTGCCAATCCCTGAAATTCCAGAAACCTTCCTCATTGATGTTCCCATCGGGAGCCAGAATCGTCCCGTCTTTTTTAAAAGCTTTAAGTTGCTGTTTGAATGATATGTTGAAGCACATGGTCGTAAATGTTGTATTGGTTTAATAAAGACACAGATTTTCAACAATTGTTTATGCGGATTATTAAAGATTTTATGGAGAAAATGTAAGAAATCTTTAAATAACCAACTGAGTGTCAAGATACTAAATAATACGAAACAAAATGTTAAAACTTAATTAAAAAGTGCAGGCAGCAGAAAGATGTAATACACGCATCAATTATTGTAATGAATAAAGTACTCCTGTGTATTTTCTTTGTTTGTTAATTAAACTGTAATCTCCTTAAATTGAAAATCAACGACGGAATCCAATCTCTTGCCCGTAAAGGAGTTAAATCACGGTTCTATACATCCCTGTCGCCAATGCTTGCTACTTTGGTTGACAAAGCCTTCGACAGGGAAGGCTGGATTTACGAGGTAAAGTGGGACGGCTACCGTGCTGTTTCTTTTATCAATGAAGGTGCCGTTGAGATCAAATCACGCAATAACAAATCGTTCAACGAAAAGTACTATCCGCTATATGAAGCCCTCGGCAAATGGGGAGTTAATGCGGTGATTGACGGCGAAATCGTTGTAGTTAAACCAAACGGACGTGCAGATTTTAACTCATTGCAGAACTGGCGCAGTGAAGCTGACGGTGAACTGCTCTACTACCTGTTCGACATTTTATGGTATGATGGTTACGACCTTAAAGGACTTCCGCTGGTTGAACGTAAGGAGATACTGCAGGGCCTCATTCCTGCCGACAGTATTATCAGGTTCAGCAATGGATTTAATACTTCAGGTATTGAATTCCTCGAAACCGCCCGAAAGATGGGGCTCGAAGGTATTATGGCAAAGAAAACCAACAGTATTTACCACCCGGGCATCAGGACTAAAGAATGGCTTAAGATTAAAGCTAATAAACGACAGGAAGTGGTCATAGGCGGATATACACTCAACGAAGGAAGCCATAAACCCTTCAGTTCTCTGCTTGTGGGTGTATTTGATAACGGCAGGTTTATTTACACAGGAAGAATTGGCACAGGGTGGAATAATAAAACACAACTTGAAATGGTAAAACAGTTCAGGCCGTTTATTATAGACGACTCGCCTTTTGAAAATAAGCCCGATGTGAATAAACCCAGCCGCTTCAGGCCTGATCCGCCAAATGCATCTGTAACATGGATGAAACCGGAGCTGGTGTGCGAGGTTAGCTTCACTGAACTCACTCCCGATGGCATTATGCGGCACCCGTCATTTGAAGGAATGAGAGAGGATAAAAAGCCGTCGGATGTTGTCCTTGAGAAAGAGGAAAATACAAAAACGGCATTAACTGAAGCTGAGGAGAAAGTTATTAAACCGGGCGGTAAACTTAAGAGAAAAACACTGCTTAACCCTACTGAAAAGACTCAGGTTAAGATTATAAACGGCAAAGAAATTAAATTTACCAATCTTGATAAGCTATTCTGGCCCGACCTTAAGGTCACCAAAAGGGATCTTATCAATTATTATTACCGGGCTGCCCCTTATATCCTGCCTTATATCAAGGACAGGCCAATGACACTCAAGCGATACCCCGACGGTATTACCGGTTTTCATTTCTACCAGAAAGATGTAAAAGGTAAAGTACCTTCATGGGTAAAGACTTGTTTATACTACAGTGAAGCCGAGCAGGAAGAAAAAAAGTACCTGCTTGCCAATGACGATGAAACACTTATGCTCATGGCTAACCTGGGAAGCATTGAATTGCATCCATGGAACAGTACAGCATTGAAACCTGATTATCCTACCTGGTGCATTATTGACCTTGATCCCGACAAGAACTCTTTTGAACAGGTGATCACTGCTGCAAGAGTTACTAAAGAAATACTCGATGACCTGGAAGTGCCGTCCTATTGTAAAACAAGTGGCTCAACAGGCTTGCATGTTTATATACCCCTTGGCGCCAAATATACGTATGAACAATGCAAAGAATTCGGGCGGGTAATAGCCACACTGGTGCATAATGAATTACCTGAATTCACTACTATTGAACGAATGACAGCGAACAGGGAAGGCAAAATGTATATCGACTTCCTGCAAAACAGGCCTCACGCAACTGTCGCAGGCCCTTATTCACTCCGTCCTAAGCCGGGAGCACCTGTCTCCATGCCATTGCACTGGGAAGAAGTTAAACCGGGCCTCAAAGTAACCGATTTCAACATTTTCAATGCCCTCGACAGGCTGAACGAAACCGGTGATATTTTCAGGCCTGTTATAGGTAAAGGAATCGACTTAAAGAAAATTGCTAACCGATTATAATTAACCAGCAACAGCCAACAGCCAACAGCCCAAATCTACATCTCCTTCTCTAAAACCAGGTTCATACCACATACCGGACAATTACCCGGTTGATCATACATTTTGTCACCTTCACATTTCATGGGGCAATAATACCGTCCCTTATCACCATCAGAAAGATCAACCGCAGGGTCAACATTCAGTGGTATTGGTGCAGGTTCTGTAGGTACAATCGGAGGAGTGGTTGCTGTTACAGGTGTTTTCTTTTCGTCGTTTTCCATGACTTTTCTTTTAAAACTAACAAGGCAGCCTGACTATTTGTTGGTTGTATCGGGTTCTTTGATAACTTTGGATAACACAAAACATTAACTATTAAGAACTCAAGATGAAAAAGTTAGCTTACCTGATGATCCTCGTGTTCGTAATAACCGGGTCATTTATTAAGGCTCAGGAAACAGGGACAAAAGTACTGCCTGCCAATCCCGATTTCCGCACTGGTACCCTGCCCAACGGATTAAAATACTATATCCGTTACAACAAGAAACCTGAAAATAAGGTAGAACTCCGACTGGCCGTGAATGCCGGTTCTGTGCTTGAAGATAACGACCAGCAGGGCCTGGCACATTTCATGGAGCACATGAATTTTAACGGGTTGAAGAATTTCCCCGACAATGAGATCATCCAGTACCTCAGGAGAATTGGTGTTGCTTTTGGCAATGACCTTAATGCCTATACCGGCTTTGACCAGACAGTGTATATACTGCCGGTTCCCTCAAAGGACCAGGCAAAGCTTGATAGTGCTTTCATGATACTGTCTGACTGGAGTGCAGGTGCGTTGCTTACCGACAGCCAGATTGATAATGAGCGTGGTGTTATTCTCGCTGAAAGCAGGATAGGTAAGGGTGCTGATGACAGGATGGAGAAAATCTACCTGCCTGTTATGCTCAACGGCTCAAAATACGCCAACAGGCTGCCCATAGGCAACGACTCAATCATCAGGAGCTTTAAGTATGATGTGCTCAGGCGGTTCTATAAAGACTGGTACCGTCCCTCACTCCAGGCTGTGATTGTTGTTGGTGATATGCCGGTGGATAAAGCCGAACAAATGATCATCGAGAAGTTCAGTAACTATAAGGATCCGGTGCCTGCCCGCGAAAGGCCTGTGGAATTCGGTATAAAGCCTTATGATAAGAATATTGCTATGGTAGTAAGCGACAGGGAAGCTTCATCTACCGATATTATGATCAATGGAAATCCAAGGGAACGAAAGCCCATGAAAACTGAAGCGGATTACCTTGCCCGCACTGCTGAATCACTTGCAATGAGTATGCTCAACCAGCGTTTCAATGAACTGAGTAAGCAGCCTGATCCTCCTTTTATCTATGCATATGCAAGGATTGGCTCTATGGCCAGAGGTTATGAGAACTTCGGTTTATCAGCTTCCTCCGCAAGTAACGGCATCAGGAAAGCAACAGCTTCTGTGATCACTGAAACTGTCAGGGTACGTAAATATGGTTTTACTGAAGCCGAATTGGAAAGAGCCAAAGCGAACATGATTTCAGCCTATGAAAAGAGATATAATGAGCGTGATAAGATGGAATCCTCATCACTCATACGTGAACCTCTTAATAATTTCCTTGTCGGTGATGCAATGCCCGGAATAGAATGGGAATACAACTTCATTAAGAATAATATCGCAAAGATTACCTTAGCTTCTATTGAACCAGTTATTAAGAAGATGGATATTGACAGCAGGTATTTTGCCCTTATTACCGCAAAAGACCAGCCCGGCCTGCCAAGTGAAAACTTGTTCATGTCGTGGATTGACTCAGTATTCAAATTACCGGTTCAACCTTATGTTGAAGCAGCCATCCCAACTTCGTTACTTGAAAAAGAACCTGTTGCCGGTAAGGTAATTAAGAAGGAGGTTAACGAAAAGCTTGGCACAACCACCTACCATCTTAGCAATAATGCAGTAGTATGTATAAAGCCAACTGATTTCAAGAATGATGAGATTCTTTTAACAGCCCAAAGGTTTGGTGGTTATTCACTATACAAAGGTGAAGATTTCCTGAGTGCCCAATCGGGTAGTGCAATAATGAATGAGATGGGGTATGGACAGTTCTCTGTAAGTGACCTCCAAAAATTCATGGCTGGAAAGAATGCAAGTGTATCAGCCGGTTTCTTTGAAGCGACTGATTATGTTATGGGCCGGACAGTAAATAAAGATCTGGAGACAATGTTCAGGTTAATGTATCTTAAGTGTACATCACCAAGATTGGATGAGTCAGCATTTAAATCATATCTCAAAAAGCAAACAGCCTCTATTGAGCAAATGAAACAAGATCCACGAACTCTTTTCATCGACTCAAGTTACAATGTTCTTTACCAAGGGAATAAGAGAGCTCATACCATATACCCGATTTCTGATTACATGAATATAAAGCCTGAGAATGCACTTTCATTTTATAAGTCCCGTTTCTCAAGTGCTAACGGAATGTATTATGTAATTGTAGGAAGTTTCAGGGAAGAGGAAATACTTCCACTTATTGAAAAATACATCGGAGGATTGTCTTCATCAGAAGTAAACACCAAATTTGAAAACTTAGGCATAACTCCTCTTAAGGGCAGTAATGAATTCACGCTACGCAAGGGCAGTGAAGAACAGGGTATGCTGATGCATTATTTTACCGGTACTTATCCGTACAATGTGGATGATGATTTCAGGCTGACGCATCTTAACCTTGTGATGAGAAACCTTATAACCGATGAAATCAGGGAGAAAATGAGTGCTATATACGGTGGTGGAGTAAGTGGTTCCCTGTCAAAGTACCCGCGTGAAGAATTTATTATCAGAAGTAGTTTCCCTTGTGGACCAGACAATATGTATGCTATTGATACAGCTTTCATGGCAATTGTAACCAGAATTCAGAAAGACGGTGGTATTACTGAGATGGATTTAAAGAAAATAAGGGAACCTGAACTGGAGCGTAACAAAGTCAACCTTAAAGAAAACTTATATTGGCTCAATTCACTTCTGGCAGCACATTTAAATAATACGGATCCTGAAAGAATTATTCTGAAGGAACAGTTGATAAAGGATTTAACTCCTGGAATATTGATAGAAACTGCCCGAAAGTTCTACTCAACCCCTAATATTTATAAAGCCCAGTGGCTGCCTGAAACAGTAAGGTGATAATATGCTTACAGCCTGAAAGGCAGGGATGCTTCACCGCATTTCTGCCTTTTTTGTTTTATTAAGAAACGACGGCAATGGATTTGTTCAGCAACCATGAGAATGCTGCTTTTGTAAATATTCCGGTATCAGGAGGAGAGCTGCTGCTGATGCACGACTTCCTTTCTCCGGAAGAAGCCGGGTCATTATTTAAAGTGCTTCTTGATACGATTGAATGGAAGGAAGCTTATCTCGAGATCTATGGAAAGCGACATTTGCTCCAGAGAGAAATTGCCTGGTATGGTGATGCTGACAAAACTTACAGGTATTCAGGACTGACATTAAATCCCCTTCAATGGACTAATGAGCTGTTCCGGTTAAAAGAAAAGGTTGAAGCAGCAACCGGTGAAGTCTATAATACTGTCCTGCTTAATAAATACAGGCATGGCAATGATAAAGTTGCATGGCACAGTGATCATGAAAAGGAGTTCGGCCGTAAAACTACCATTGCTTCCATCAGTTTAGGAATGACCCGCCATTTTGATGTAAGGAATAAAAAGGACAAAACGCACAAGTTCAGGATTGACCTTCATTCAGGGTCCCTGCTCGTTATGAAAGATGAATTCCAGCACCATTGGGAGCACCAGGTGCCCAGGCAAAAGAATCTAACCGGTATAAGGATAAACCTTACTTTCAGGCAGATGAAACTGGCAGATTGACCCCGGTTATCCTTTAAGGCTGGTGCGTATTTCTCCCAGCTTAAGTTTATTCCCGTTTATCTCAAACAGCGAAAGTATTCGCTGAACAACCTTAATGTACCAATGGTTGGAATGAATCAGCGGATTCAGGTAAATACTGTCAATAAATGTATTCTGGTCATCGCCTATATATAGCTTAATCCCTTTAGGATAACTGTCTTTACCTTGTGGCAGAATAACCGACATCCTGTATTCCTGTTCAAACTGGTAAGCCTTGTGTTTAAGCAGCAGGTTCCTGAATTTTAACCATTGTTTCTGTGAAAGATTCCGGTCAATCAGTTTCTTCATCTCCACAGCGTCTTCATCCACATAGATTACATTACTGATCAGGACTTCCGCATCCTGGTCATTGAGTTCTTTCCTGCATCTTTTACGCAGTTTTTCAAGCTGTGGTTTTGAGACTCTTAATGCTATACCTTCATCTGTAACTCCATAAAGTTTCCACATAGCTATGCTCAGGTGGTCACTTGAAAACCATGAACTAACGTACGAACGTTGCTTAAGCGACTGGATTTCCTCCATTAACTCATCTTCATCCTTATTCAGGTCTTTTTCAGAAAGTATGTCCTTAAACGCTTCATTTGCTTCTTTTGCAAGATGTGCATACCACTCCCCCTCGGTTTTGTCTTCAAACCGGTCAATCCGTCCCAGGTGTAATGATTTTGAATCCAGCATTTCAATCAGTTTCCCGAGAGAAATGTAGCGCATGATATATTCCGTTTTCAACAGGTCTTTTTGAAAGAAACACCAGTAAAGCAGGAAAGTCTTAGAGGTTCAGTTAACTATTGTGGCAGGTAAATGTGAAAAACAGCACCATGGCCGGGATTACCTTCAGCTGTAATAATGCCTTCATGGTTTTCAATGATTTTTTTTACTATTGCCAATCCTATACCTGTGCCTCTGTACCGTTCTTTCGGATGCAGGCGCTGGAATAACCCAAATATCTTTTCATTATAGGCAGGTTCAAAGCCTATACCATTATCAGAATAAGTAATCTTACAGTATCTTTTTTTCGGAATCAACTGATCATGCATAAAATCAGTACCATTTCCCCATTCACATTTAACCTTAATTACCGACATCTCTCCAGGTTTTGCAAACTTCAGTGAGTTGCTGATAAGATTATGCATAACCTGCCTGAAATGCAGCGGGATAACATTGATGTCGCAGTGGCCACCGCCTTCAAGTTCAAGTTTTACGTGGTCAGACTCATCTATAAAATCTTCAAGCACTTCATGAAGCAGGAGCTTTAAGTTAGTGGATTCAAAGTTGGTTTTTTCATAATTGGTGGTGGAGTACGCAAGCAGGTCGTTTATAAGTGTCTGCATCCTTCTTGATGAATTCTGCATCCTTATAAGCAGGTCTTTCCCATGGTCAGTCAGGTTGTCGAATTCCGACTCAAGTATCCTTGAGGTTATCATCTGCATCTTTCTTACCGGCTCCTGAAGGTCATGGCTCGAAATATGGGCAAACGACTGTAACTCAGTATTCATTTTCCCAAGACTGAAATTCTTGTGTTCTAAACTTGCCTGGTAAGCCAGTATTTCCCTTTCATGACTTTTCTTCTCAGTGAGGTCGGTTATTATAATGCCAACAGTAGATAATTTTGGCTGAAGCGATGTCAGCGAGATATAAACAGGAATATTCCTTTTGTTGGAAGTGAGTAATATCTCGCCTTTTGCCTTTCCTCCAAGTGATTTTTCGAAAAGATCTCCAAAGTCTCTGATTGAACCCGGATCAATGAAATCAGTTATTGATTTTCCTGCAACATGCTCATAAGGCAGGTCAAGTAACTGGCAGAAATACCTGTTTGAGTAGACAATAATCCCATCTTCCGTAACATTTATTGCTCCTTCACCGCATTCTTCTATCAGCAGCCGGTATGCATAATCACTGCTTTCAATTGTGTATATTTCACGGTCACCCCCGTTCATGCTGATGGCAAAAGCATCAACATGGCCGTTCTTTATAGCCTCAATTAACTGCTCGGCTTCTTCCAGCCTGCTCTCCAGTTCCCGGATCCTGTCAGATAAATCTTCAACCATATCAGCTTTCATCATCTTTAAATCGAATACCCAATGCCTTAATTACTTTATCAGTATCCGAAAAATTCCCGATAAGTACTTTACGCGGTAATGGTAAATGTTTCACAAGAGAAGGACTAAAGACAATATGTTGTTCTGAGAGTAAAGTTGGATTTTTGTAAATATCAATTATTTCAAGTTCAAAGTAATCCTTCAGATGTTCATCGCACAATCGTTTGATATCCTGAATTGCCTCCATGGATTTAATTGACATTCCCGAAACAAAAAGTTGCAGAACAATTTTTTGCTCAGGAATCAGTGTGGTTCGTTTCTTATTTCCGTCCATGGGGCCCTGCTAAAATAGTTAATTTAACGGTCTGATATTCAAGCCAACAAGAACTCTTTCTTCATTTGAAAGATCGCCTATGATCTTTCTTATCGGTTCAGGCACAGCCCTTACCAGTGTAGGTATTGCAAATATCTGGTCACCTTCTGCAAGCTGTGGGTTTTTAAGAAGGTCGATCACTTCAATGGTGTATTTACCGGCCAGGTATGTCTTGCAATAGTGGTTAAGGTTCTTCAGGGCTAACACTGACTTTGGCGTCTGTCCCGCAATATAGAGTCTTAATTCCCATTTTTCCTCATGAGCTTGTTCTGCCATGTTGTTTAAGTGTTAGCGTTTAAGAATTCAATCCCCTTTGCTGAAATTTTAAATGGCTGTTCCTGATTAATATGACCCATACCCCTTGTCTTTATGATGCGCAAGCACCTGGTCCTCTCATCACCAAAAGCCTCATTTTTGAGGTTTATCCAGGTATCTGCCAACGATGATATCTCAGCTGCGGTTGTATGTTCCTGCTCAAATCGTCCAGCCTGGGTAAGTATAGTAAACATTGCATTTATCTGTTTGGTTTTCAGCATATCAATCAGCCTGATAAGCATAGCCCTTACCTCAATGCCATTACCAATGGATGTGAGGCTGCTGATGGGGTCTATAATCATTGTTTTTGGCTTAAACTCATCCATAAGTTTAAATAGTGTAAGCAAATGCAGTTCCAGGCCATGAAGAGATGGGCGCGAAGCATGGATATAGAGCAATCCCTGTGTGATCATTTCATTAAAATCAATACCAATGGTTGCCATATTCCGGATTAACTGTCCGGGTGATTCTTCAAATGAAAAATATAATACCGGTTCATTACGTTTATAACTACTCTGTGCAAAATACGATGCCATTATAGTTTTTGCAGTTCCTGCTGAACCGGTAAGAAGTACGCTGCTACCCCTGTAGATACCGTTTTTTGAAAAGCATGAGTCAAGAGCCGGTAAACCGGTAGATATAATCTCATCTGATGAAGGGTACTCCAGTTTAAGTGTTGTAACAGGAATTACTGAAATTCCATTTTCATCAATCAGGAACGGGTATTCATTGGTGCCATGGGTAGAACCACGGTATTTTACAATCCTAAGCCTCCTGGTGGCTATCTGTTCAACTACCCTGAAATCAAGTAAAATAACACAATCAGAAACATATTCTTCAAGGCCCTGTCGGGTAAGTGTATTTTCACCTTTCTCACCTGTGATGATAGTGGTAACACCTTTTTCTTTCAGCCAGTTAAACAACCTCCTTAGTTCAGACCTCAATACCGCTGTATTCTTAAGTCCGCCGAATAATGATTCAATTGTATCAAGCACAACACGTTTTGCACCAATAGAGTCAATGGCATAATCGAGCCTTACAAAAAGTGCTTCAAGATCGTATTCTCCGGTTTCTTCAATTTCTGAACTTTCAATTCTTACATGGTCAATCCGCAGCTTATTTTCTGCCTTCAGTTTGTCAAGGTCAAATCCAAGTGAATGTACATTCTGGGTGATATCCCTTACGGTCTCCTCAAATGTCATCAACACACCGGGTTCATCATACTCAATGATACCCTTAACCAGGAATTGCATGGCCATCAGTGTTTTGCCACATCCGGGGCCGCCACAAACAAGTATAGGTCTGCCCTTCGGAAATCCCCCGAATGTAATCTCATCAAGTCCTTTAATACCTGTCGGGGTCTTCTGTAAAGTCGCTGATTCATTTGCAGTCATAGCATGGATTTTTCACAAATATATAAAATTGAGGGAATAAGTCAAGTTTAATCTATTAATACCCTGTCGTTGCCGTTTTTTAAAATTTAACATACCTTTGACGATAGCAGTCAAACAATCAGATTATGAAAAGTATTCTTACATTAACCATCTTATTATTCACCCAGTTTGTGATGGCACAGGATATTGCATTGCCGGCACCCGAAACAACCGGAGGTAAACCTTTAATGAACTGCCTGAATGAGAGGAAGAGCTCAAGGGAATTCAGCAGCAAAGAAATTCAATGGCAGGATTTATCCAATCTGCTATGGGCAGCTAATGGAATTAACAGGGAAAAAGACCATAAGCATACTGCTCCCACTTCAATGAACCGACAGAACATGGAAGTGTATGTTATCATCCCTTCAGGTGTTTACCTATATGACGACACAACCAATATGCTGCGGTTAGTTCAGCAGGGCAACCATATGAAAGCAGCAGGTAAACAGGACTTCGTCGAAAAGGCCCCCCTGAATGTGATTATTGTTTCTGATATGAAGAAACTGGGCGACCATCCGATAGAGAACAACCTTCTTGATTCAGGAATCCATGCAGGTGCCATCATCCAGAACATCTACCTATACTGCGCTTCAGCAGGACTGAACTGTGTTGTGCGTGCCTGGTTTGATCCGCAGGTACTATCTGCTACCCTCAAATTGCCTGAGCACAAGAGGGTAATACTGGCTCAAACGGTGGGATACCCTGATTAGCAGTCAGCAGTCAGCAGTCAGGATCACCTCACCCGGCCCTCTCCTCAAGGAGAGGGAGCCATCACCTCACCCCAGCCCTCTCCTCAAGGAGAGGGGGCCAGGACTTAATGGATTTAAATTCAAGATTCAGATTCAGGATTTGATTTGAGATTTGAAGATTCGAAATTTGAGATTAGGCTTTAAGTATCGTCTCTACTCCCTCTCCTTGAGGAGAGGGCAGGGGTGAGGTGATGAATCCTGAATTTTGAATTAATCAGATACAATTTTTCTTTTGATGTTGCGTTACTATTTTAGAGACATACATTATCCGGTGAAATAGAAAAATCAGGGAACTATATCCTAACCTCTAAATATAACCAACCATGGAAACGAAAAAATCACCGCGTGCAGATCTTGAAGTTAAAAGAACATTCTTCCTTGAGATCGGAATAATTGTATCAGTCGTAATCATGCTTCTGGCTTTCGAATGGAAGACTTATGAAGTTGATAAAATTGTTATTCCCGACAGGGATATTGCACCAGACGATGGAGACATCATTGATATTACAAAACAGGATAAACCAGTAGTCCTTCCCCCGGTTCCGCCTGTTACAACTTTGCTCGATATTGTTGGTAATGATATTGATGTTCCTGATTTGCCGGATATAAATATTGAAGATACCCCGTTAACTCCTGCTCCTGTATGGACTCCTCCGGCACCAGAACCTGACCCAACTGAGGTTATAGATGACACCCCCTTTATTGTTGTTGAAGATGAACCCCAATTCCCCGGGGGAGAAGCTGCCAGGAAGGAGTTTTTAGCTAAAAACATTAACTTTCCCAGAGCTGCCAAAGAAGTAGGAATTGATGGTACCGTTTATCTGACCTTTGTTATTGAAAGAGACGGTAGTGTAACCGACGTAAGGATACTCAGGGGCATAGGCGGCGGCTGCGATGAAGAAGCTGTCAGGGTAGTTAAGTCAATGCCTAACTGGATCCCTGGAAAACAAAGAGGTAAACCGGTACGTGTACAGTTTAACATGTCAATCAAATTCATCCTTGCAGGGTGATCACCTCACCCCGGCCCTCTCCTCAATTGGGCTTTCAGCTATCAGCTATCAGCTTTCAGAAGAGAAAACAAAACACTTACTGATTGCTGAATGCTGATAGCTGAAAGCTATATAGAGTTGCAATTACACAACGATATCACATCGCGTGCAGCATTTATTTCCAAGATGTCAAAGAACGTAATCACCTCACCCCAGCCCTCTCCTCAAGGAGAGGGGGCCAGAACGTTATATGAGCAATCAGCTGTAAGCAAGCAGTTTAAGTGGCGAATAATTACTCCTTTTTTACTTTTTCTTTAGCCTCCAGCCTTTAGCCTTAATAGGCAAATACAATGCTAAACCTGCACTTTCTTGAAATTGTCCGGCGTTGTCCGGGATGTTGACAGTTTGTCACTTACACGGCCGGACACAATCCGGACAACTCCGGACAACTCCGGACAAACACTGCCAAAAAGGCGGGGATTAATTTGAAATTTGAGATTTGAAATTCGAAATTAAAGAGTGCTTTTAATCTCAAATCTCGATACCAAATCTCAAATCAAGGAGTGCTTTCAATCTCGAATCTCAAATCTCAAATCTCGAATCTCAAATCCTGAATCTGAATCCTGAATCTGAATCTGAATCCTGAATCTGAATCTGAATCTGAATCAAAGATGCATCCCCGTTAACTCCGGTTTATGTCCGGTTTACCTTCCCTATACCTCTGAGGTATACGGGGGGTATAGGGGGGGTAAACCAAAGGTAACCGAAAGGTAACCCAAATACGAATGAATCCCCAATCTGAATCTGAATTTGAATCTGAATCCTGAATTTGAATCTGAATCCTGAATCCTGTCAAATATCTCGTAAAATAATAGTAAGATTCTGAAAGACAAGTTGTTACAATGTTTCCGAAATTTGTAAATTCTAATTTTCGTAAACCAACTAAAACTTGAACTATTATGGCAGAGATAAAAATTGAAAAAAGAAAACCGATTTGGCCCTGGATTGTAGCAGGACTGTTAATACTTGGTATAGCAATCTATTTCCTTGCTGATGACGGAAACAGAGGCAGCAGAGACCAACAGTCAGCTTACGGCACAGAAAGAAATGATAATGACGGACGTGCCGATTCCAGAATTGGAAAGTCTGAAAGGGATCAAACTGACCGCAATAACAATAATGGAACAGTAGGGCTATCTCAGCGTAATGGAGATAAAATGAGTGACCCTGCCGTGCAGACGTATGTTAGTTTCGTGAGGGAAGACCTGAAGAATGAAGATTTTAAAGAAAATAATGCGAAAGTAAGGCAGGCTTTTATCCACTTAACTGATGCTACACAGTCTAAAGCACAGCAACTGGGTGCCCAGTCTGACAGGATCAATATTGCCCGTGAGCATGCAGACCAGCTTTCAGGCACTACTGCCAATGCGGAAAACATTAGGGCTACAGCCGAGATACTGGCTGATGAGCTGGCACGTATTCAGCAGTCGAACTATCCCGACCTCGATAAAGAGGTTAAAAATCTAAGGGAAGCCTCAGCTGATATTAAGCCGGAAGAAAGGCCTTCGGAGCAGGGACAGGAGATAAAATCGTTCCTCACGGAAGCAGCTGACCTGCTTGAAAATATGGAAGAAGAGCAATTTGATAACAGGTAATATCAACTTAATTTAAAATAGAAAATTATGGACGACACCAGAAGATATAGCAACAGTTACGACGACGACAGGCGCGACATCAATTATAACCGTGACCGCGATGATAATTTCAACCGTGACCGGGATGACAGTTACATGCGCAGCCGTGATGACGAGAGGCATTCATGGGATGAAAACAAACATACCAGGGATGATAATGATAAAAATAAAGTACTTTATTACCTGGATGAGTTGTCGGATTACAAGGTAGCCTCTGATTACAAGGATGTTCGTGGCTGGGAAGTCGTTGACTCACAGGACAGAACCATTGGCGAAGTGGACGACCTGCTTGTTAACAAGAACACCGAACGGGTAGTATACCTGGATGTGGAGGTTGACGATGAGCTCTCGCGGCAGGTTTCCTCCGCCAATGATGTGCCTAATATTGAAGGTACCCATTCGTTTATGAACGAGGATGGCGAAAACCATTTGATTGTTCCGGTTGGTACCATTGATATTGATGAGGATAATAAGAAAGTGTATGCCCGGGATATAGCTTATGAGAAGTTCCTTACGGCAAAATGGATACGCAAGGGTACGCCAATTGACCGTGATTATGAAAGGCAGACGCTCAGGAGTTATTTCCCCGAACAGGACCAGGGAATGCGTGATACGGACGACAACAGCTTCTATAACAGGAGTTGGTTCCGCCCCGGCTACAGGTCGTAAGATAAATTAGTGAATGAGGTTTTGGTGATTTGAAGAGGGCTGCCCGTTATGGGTGGCCCTCTTCTTTTTTTAAGGTTAACAGCGACAGGGTTTCAACGTGTCGTGTTTGAGGGAAGAAATCAAAGGGGATGATCTTGTTTACGGTATAACCATAATCGGTGAGCAGGGCCAGGTCGTGCCTGAGGGTTAAGGCATTGCATGAGAGGTAGGCAATCCGCATCGGCCGGTATTCATTGGTAATCCATTGGATTATTCCGGTTTCCAGTCCTGTGCGTGGCGGGTTGGCATACAATAACCGGGTTTTGCCGGGATTTTGATGGAGCAGTTGATTGAGCTGGGGGATGCGCTGCGTGCAGGTGCCCCGGAAAACCTTTGCGGCAGGGGCATTCAGGGCGGCAAACCTTACTGATTCACCAAACAGTTCAACACCTGTTGCAGTGGCACCTGTAGCTGTGAATTTACGGAGGCTGCCGCCGGTACCACAATAAAGGTCGGCCACGATTGATTTATTATCCGGATTAAGAAACGTTGTAGCTTCGTTTAATGCCTCATCGGCCAGTAAGGGCAGCAGTTGCCTGAAGGCAGCAGGACCGTATAACAATCCATCATTGTCTTTTGATTCCGGGGCACCGAGTACCAGATGCCAGCCACCTTTGCCAAACACCTTCTTACCTGCCGAAGGGAACAGGTGCAGCCAAAGTCCTTCCATACCTGCCTGGAAGAAGGCTGTTGTAAATTCGTCAGTCATCCACCCATTCTCTGGTAGTTTATTTGATTTAATAACCAGTGTGAGCTGTTTGCCGCTTTGTATAAACCGCACTGCAGGGATGGTATTGTTGTCGGGCAGGTACCTTGCAATGAGGTTCATTACTTCATTTACACGGTGAGTATGGATGGGGCACCCAAAAACAGGAATGAGTATATCACGCCTCAGCATGCCAATCTGCCAGGTGCTGCCGTTAAACTGCATGGCAAGGCTTACTTTATCACGGTAGTGCATCCGGTTATCGTCGTCAACACTTCTTACAGGATCTATAAAACTTGCCCATGGGTTGAGGCGTGCCTGAAGGTATGAAAGTTTAAGGGCGAGGCTTTCGTCCTTTGACAGGTGCAGGTGTGAACATGATTTACAGTGCGGGTTACAGAGCATATCGTCGTCAATGGCAGCGAATGCAAATTTAGGCAGGAAAACAAAAGGAGATGCACTGGACATGCATCTCCTTAAGGCAATTCTAACAACATCAATCAACCATCTTATTAACTGTCTCCAGAATATGAAACAGGAAACAGGGGTGATGGTTTAATGACATAGAATTCATGTAAAAGAATGTGTGGAACAAGGTAAATTCTGAAGTGTTTAATTTATATCCTCTGAATATACATCCCTGAAGCAGGCATTGACTAATCAATGCCTGCTTCCTTTATTACATTATAAGATTCTCAATTAAAATTTTTCTTCCTTTTTCTTTTCTTATGTTGATAATAATTATTTAAAACGTTGTATCTTTATTACCATCTTTAACTCATAAGTTCAAAAGCCCCCCTGCTGTGATTTGAGGATATGAAAGAAGAAAGAAGGCTCTCAGCCATAATTGTTGATGATGAAGAAGAAGCCATCAACATGATGGAAATGCTTCTTGGGGGTATAAAGAACATTGAAATCCTGGGTACTGAATCGAATGCCGACAGGGTGATTACGCTTTACCTGAAGACTCGGCCGGATATAATTTTCCTCGATATCCACCTGGGCAGCGCATCGGGTTTGAATATCCTTAATGAATTACACAACCTTAAATTGTTCCCTATAGTAGTTTTCACCACTGCGCATGAGAAGTATGCCCTGAATGCCATAAGGGAAGGTGCGTTTGATTACCTTCTTAAGCCTATTGACCCTGTAGAGCTCAAGAAAGTAATCTTTAAGATACGGGAGCATAAAGATGAGCACCATCTGGAGGACCGGCTGACTAAACTTGAAAAACTGGTGAAAAACCACAACAAACTGCGCTTTAATACAAGGAGCGGATTCCTGTTGTTACACCCTGATGAAATATTTTATATTGAAGCATCAGCCAATTATTCAGAAATCTACCTTTCGAAATCAAAGCATGAGGTTGTATCGATGAATATCGGTACCATTGAAGAAATACTTCCCGAACAATTCATCCGCATCAGCAGGCATCATATCATCAATTCAACCTACCTGATAAGGCTGTCGGGAGTCAATAAGAAATGCCAGTTAGAAAAGGATAATGAGGAGGTTACATTCACGATACCTGAGAAACAGATTCCTGACATAAAAAGGCACTTCGACGCAACATGAAGCATAAAATAACCCGCTTCTTTCAAAACGAAGTAACAGGCTGGCTGCTTCTGCCGGTTATTATAGCATTGCCGTTTGCTGTAATCATTTGTGTGCTGATGCCCGATATCAACAATAAGTACAGGGTTGATTTTATAAATAGCATTCTTATGAACAAGGATTCGTTTGTTGAATACGATGATATGGATAATGATGGCTGGTCGGATCATTATTTTACAGGATATTATAATGGGAAAGCTTTTCTTACAGCCTACAGAAACCGAGAAACATTAGACCAACGCAATTATGAAGGTTTCTTTCTTTATAATGGAATAAGGTCAATAACCGGCGATTATGATGGAGATGGTATTAAAGAATGGTTTCTTTTTATATGCAGGAATGACTCATTATTCATTAATGGATTGACCTTCCCTTCAATGAAGCCATTTCCTGTTGGTGGAAAATTTATTTACTACCTGCCTGGTGCAGTTAACAGAGGTTATAGTGTTTATTCACCTTTGCTGATTGATTTAAATAACGACAGCAAAAAGGAGATTGTATTTCTTGTAGCAGCGGGGTACGAACTTTATCCCAGGGAGGTATTTGCTTATAATGTTGACAATAATTCTATTATAGAGTCACCATATCTTGGAACGGGAGTAGGGGCACTGCATCCTTTTTATCTTAATGGTAATCCATATTTTTCTACTACCCAGTACGCTTCAATGAATCACAAAGACACAACAATGCCTTTACACGATAATTCGGTTTACTTTATGCTGATAGACCGAAACCTGCAATTCAAGTTTAAGCCTATTGAATATAAAGGTGTTCATCAAAGTATGAAGATGTTACCGGTGGAAATTAAAGGAACTACATTTTTTGTGGATTTTATTTCAGGTGATTCCCTCAGTAAAAATCTTAAAATTCAACTTCGGGATACGAGTGGCAAGATATTGTACCAAAGAGAATATTACAGAAAGCAGATTGATTCATTCGATTTCTTGATTGGCAAAGCTGATAAGGATGATATTACTATAATTGTTCAGAATAATAACTCTCTGGAGGTGCTTAACAGCAAGCTTGAATTAATCAGAAAGTCTAAATTGAAAGTCCTGGGAGTGACCAATGAAAGTCAACTGGATTTTGACAACGATGGGGTGGAAGAATTCTTGTTCATTTCTAATATTCAAGGCGAATATTTAATCTGCCGGAATAATCTTGAGCATCCGGTTAAATTCAAAGTCAGCCAGGCAGGCAAACTAAAGAATGTTAGTATCAGGTCCAGGGGTGATTATCCACCATATTTCCTTTTGCATGTTGATGATATTGTCTCAACATTCCAATATAGTAAGAACCCCTGGTATATTCTGAGGTATCCTGTATGGGCAGGCGTTTACCTGGTTATACTTGGCTTTATCTTCCTGATTCGACGGATGCAGCGCATACAATTGAGGCGGAGGTACGCTATGCGGCAGAAAATGACTGAACTGAAGCTTCTTTCTATACGTAACCAGATGGATCCGCACTTTACCTTTAATGTGCTTAATGCCATAGGGTCGGTTATCCTGCAGAATAAGCCTGAAGAATCATACTCCATGCTTATGAAATATTCAAAACTGCTGCGGAGCACTTACAGTGCCTCGGATAAAATATACCGCACCCTCGCTGAAGAGCTCATTTTTGTGACGAATTACCTGGAACTGCAGAAAATGCGTTACCACGACCACCTGAAATACAGGCTTGAGTTAGATGAAGATGTGGACCAGGAAATTATAGTCCCGAAAATGGTCCTTCAAACCTATACAGAGAATGCCATCAAGCATGGGATTATGCGCAAAACAGGGGGTGGTTCTATTGATATCAGGCTCTTTATGGAAAACGAAAACCTGGTAATTACTGTGAAAGACGATGGTATTGGAAGAAAAAGAGCTGCCGAACTAAGGACAAGTGATTCAGGACAAGGCTTAAATATCATGCACGACTGCTACTCCATGGTTAACCGGTTAAATGATAAACCCATCACCGAAGAATTTACCGACCTGTATGACGACAGTGGTGAGCCTGCAGGCACACTTGTAACGATTAAAATACCGGTTAATCTTTCAGTATCAATCTCATAGAACTTTTTCACGTTTCGATTGTCATTCCTTCCTACACAATCTTAACAGGCTCATGAAAGCTACATCTACACTCATTTTAGTCATACTTCTTTCCCTCTACACTAGTAAAATAATAGCACAGGAAGATCAATGGATTCAGTACTCTGTCAGTAAAAATATCAGGTCAATTGCACCCGAAGGCGAAAAACTCTGGATAGCAACACATACCGGTTTGGTGGAGTACAACAAGTTAACGGGAGTTCCTTTAGTGTACAACAATGCTAACTCCGGGCTTACATCGAATTTTATGCTGGCAGTAACAGTTGACCCTGCCGGGGTTAAATGGATCGGCTCATTGTCGGCAGGACTCTTTTCTTTCAACGGCAACAACTGGGAGAACTACAATGTGGTGAACTCGGGTATACCCTCTAACCTGGTCATTGATATCGCAATCGACAGCGAAGGACATAAATGGCTGGCAACTGACCAGGGAGTGGCTTTTTATAACGATACTACATGGACAGTTTGGAATTCATCTAATTCAGCACTGCCTGTGAATGACATCACAGCCATTTGTGTTTTATCGGATACAATCTGGGTGGCCACCCATAGTGCCGGTATTGCCAGTTGGGACGGTAGTTCATGGACAGTATACAATGCAGCCAATTCAGGCTTCCCCAATGATTTCAGCACAAGCATAGCTGCAGGTCCGTCAGGCATATGGATAGGTACATATGGTAGCGGGTTGGTGCATTTCGACAGGAGCAACTTCTTTATTTACGACACACTGAATTCGGGAATACCGGAGAATGCAATTGAATCAGTTAACATAGAAGCCGATGGCATCATATGGGCAGGCACTCAGTCAAAAGGACTGGCGCGTATGGAGGGTAACGCCTGGCAAACTTATAATACCCTGAATTCAGGCTTGCCTTCTGATTATCATATAACTGATGTTGTTGCCGATAACGGTGTTGAATATATTGGCACACTGGAAGAAGGGCTTGTAAAATTCGACGGCCTTACATGGGAGTCCTGCAACACCTCCAATTCAGGATTGCCAACCAATGATGTGCGATGGATTGAATTCGACAGCCAGGATAATGCATGGATTGCTACCGGTAAAGGCTTGGTGGAGTATAATGGCATTGATTGGACAGTATATAACTCCTCAAATTCCCCTCTCCCCGTTGACCAGATAACCACCCTGCACATTGAAAATGATATTATCTGGATAGGAGCATGGGGCGGACTTATAAAGTATGATGGTTCAGAATGGGTGGTTTACACATCAGACAATTCAGACCTATATAGCGATGGCATATTCGACATTGATATTGACACTACCGGCATAGTATGGTTAGGGTGCGACAGGGGAGTATCATCGTTTGACGGGGTAAATTTTACAAACTACACGAATGACCCTTTGATATGGGAATACGGGTTTCCGGCCATAGAAACTGATCACCAGGCCAATATCGTTTATGCAGGTGGTTATGAAGGTACACGATGGTTTAATGGCACAGAATGGGTGAACCTGGGAGTGCCATACGGGTCAGTTGAAGATATAGCCATAGACCAGGAGGGGAACAGATGGCTAGCAACCTCACAAGGGCTAATTTATTCCACAGATGGAGGTTATACTTTGTACAACTACGATAACACGGGGCTATACTTCAACTGGGTATACCATGTTGAACTTGATACTGAACAGGTTGTGTGGGCGGCTGCCGATGGACTGCTGAGATACGATGGCGTTGAATGGACACAGTTTACCAGCACCAACTCCGGTTTACCCACCAGTTCTGTAAATCACATAAAAACTAATGACTACCTTGAGAAATGGATATCTACAGGAGCTGGTATAGCAGTATACAGTACTGAAGCCGATCCTACAGATACAAAACAGGTCAGGAGAGACAACCATATTGCGGGTTATCCTAATCCGTTTGCCGGGGAACTTAACATTAATGCTCCGGGGCAGCATATTACTGACTATACAATACTCAACGCCATCGGTCAAAGTATCATGAGCGGAAGTTTCAAGGAGAAAATAACGATAAATACCCGGGGGTTGAAGCCGGGTATGTATGTTATACGTACAAAGTCAGCGCTTGGAACAGGAGTGGTAAAGTGCCTGAAGATGTAAAATGCTATCTCAGGATTATAAGTTTTTGATTGGTGAATGCAGTCCTCAGGAAATAGATCCCTTCAGGCTGTCCACTCAGGTCGAGCATGATTGTCCCTGCATTATTCAATGACCCCGCAACCCCGGTTTTTACAAGGAGGCCTGTGGAAGAAAAGACTCTTACTTCAGTGCTCTTCATATCACTTCCGACTTTCAGGTTAAAGATGCCTGTGGAAGAAGGATTAGGATATACTTCCATAAAGCGGCTTGCAGGTTTATCGGCAATGCCATAAGTACAATCGGTAAAAGTGAATTCTACTGTCTTACTATTGGAGTTAGAGCAGCCTGTAGACGGATCAGTCACAGTTACTGAATGTTCCTGCAGGTCGTAGCTGATGCCTGACGACTGGGCAGTGATCATTTGTTCTGTTGAGCCGTTGCTCCAGGAATAGATACTCCCCGGGTTGCCTGCATCGAGTGTTACAGAGTCGAATACACAAACACCAATTATTCCTGAAGTGGTTTCCCTGATGTTCGTATTGAACAGAGGGGTAATATCCACGCGGGGAAGGGGGTTAACAGTTACTGTTACGCTGGCTGAGGAGCTTGTGATGCCATCATTAACAACGACGGTGTAAGTGGTGGTTTCAACGGGAGTCACCACAGCATCTGTAGAAGATGCATTGAAGCCCGGTGGGTCGGAGGTCCAGGAGAAAGTATAATTACTGGTGCCACCTGTTGCCACTACAAGCAATTGGGTAGACTGGCCCAGACATACCTGCCCGGGCTGTGCTGTGACAACCACGGTTAATGAAGTGCCGTCAGGGCTGAATATGCTGGCATAACTGTCAGCAAATGCCGGGGATACTGCAAGTGCACCGATAAACAGTGCTGACATTGCAATTTTAATAATTTTCATTTCGTAGAGAGATAAATATTTTACAACATCTGTTAAATGCCAACATAACTATTTACATTAATAGCTAATGAAGGTGAAAGTAATCGGGGATTTAAAGGATTTCACTAATTATTCTTACTTTTGTATATTATGGAAGAGCAATTCAGGATTTACCGGTTTACAGAAGCGGAAGCAGAGAAGGTGGCCAATGAGCCGAATGAACCGCATGTGCATGATTTTGAGGAACTATTGGTTGGTGTTGAGGGTAAACTTGAGCATCTGATTGATTTCAAGGCCGATTTGTATGAATCACCCTTTGTAAGCTTTATCACCAAAGGCAAAGTGCATAAGGTTAAACCTATGCTTGTTGACGGCCGGTGCAGTGTGTGGGTAATCCGCTTCAGTGCTGATTTCATCCCGGGAAGCTCTTTCAGCCTGTATTCGTTATACCACGATGCTGCTAATATTGAGATAAGAGACCCGGATTACTTTCGCAGGATGGTAATGATATGTGAAATGATGAATGCTGAATATCTATCTGACCGGCCATCATTAAATGTAATCAGGGACCTCCTGAAGGCACTCTTTTCCATGATAGAGGTTGAGAGGGAAAAGATCTCTGAAAAGCAGGGTGCTCCAAGTACACAAAACACTACGTTCAGGAACTTCCTTAATATCCTTGAAGAAAACTTCCGCAGGCCTGAAGCTGGCGTTGAATTCTATGCCGAGAAGCTCTTTATGTCGTCGCGCAATCTTAACCTGATCTGCCAGAACATCATGAGAATGAGTGTTTCAGAGATCATTGAGACAAGAAGAATGACTGAAGGAAAGAACCTTTTAAGTTATACTGATAAATCAATCTCAGAGATTGGTTATGAGATAGGGTATAACGAGAAATCCTGTTTTACCACCGTATTTAAAAAGACCACCGGTGTTACTCCTTCAAAATTCAGGGAGCAGATAAAAGCAATCATCTAAACCGGAAGAACTATACTGAATTCTTCTGATCATTTCCGAAATCCTAAACACCTTTTCTTAAATACATAACCATCAAGGGTATGGTTATGTCTAATTTTGCATTATTAATTGATAAACAAATAATTAAGCACGAAATAATGGAAACAACAGTAAAAACAAAATGGGCAATTGACCCAACACACAGTGAAATTTTATTCAAGGTAAAGCATTTAATGATCACCAATGTAAAAGGTGAGTTCAGGAAATTCAATGCTGAGGTGATTTCTGACGGCGACGATTTCTCAGATGCACTGATTAATCTGACCATTGATGCATCCTCCGTATTCACAAATAATGACGACAGGGATAACCACCTGAAAAGTGCCGACTTCTTTGATGCAGCAACATATCCTGAAATCACTTTCACAGGAAAGAATATGACTAAAACTGATGATGAAACTTATGAACTTACAGGCCTGCTAACAATAAAAGGAGTGAGCAAAGAGGTGACCCTGGATGTTGAATTCGGTGGAATAAATAAGGATCCCTGGGGTAATAAGAAAGCTGGTTTCTCATTGTCAGGAAAATTTAACCGTAAGGATTGGGGCTTAAACTGGAATGCCGCACTTGAAACAGGTGGTGTGCTGGTTAGCGACGAAGTAAGAATGACTGCTGATGTGCAGTTTGTAATGCAATAAATATTGAAATGTTAAAACACAGTGAAATAATGCCGGTGTTGTTCCTCGGACATGGAAGTCCGATGAACGCGATTGAGGAAAATGAGTTTGTGGAAGGTTTCAGGAAGATAGGTAAGGAAATCCCAAAACCGACGTCAATTCTTGTTATTTCGGCTCATTGGGAAACAAGGGGAACTTATGTTACCGCTATGCCCAGGCCGAGAACAATACATGACTTCGGAGGGTTTCCGCCGGCATTATTTGCTGTGCAATACCCTGCCCCAGGTAATCCGGTGCTCGCAACAGATATCAGGAATACAATTACCAATGAAACTGTACTGCCTGATGAAAGCTGGGGACTTGACCACGGGGCATGGAGCGTAGTAAAACATCTGTACCCTGATGCTGATGTGCCGGTTCTGCAGATGAGCCTCAATTACTATAAAACCCCCGCACAGCATTTCGAACTGGCAAAAGAGTTAATGTTCTTAAGGCGTAAGGGTGTGCTGATCATCGGGAGTGGTAACCTTATCCATAACCTGTCGCTTGTCGACTGGAGGAAACTGCACTCCCCCGGTTATGCTTTTGACTGGGCAGTTGAAGCCAGGGAGAAGATGAATTCATACATCCTTGATGGTAATTTTACTTCCCTGATAAATTATGAAAAACTGGGTAAGGAGTTCAAGCTCTCCATTCCCACCCCTGACCACTATATGCCATTGCTCTATACATTGGCACTCAAAGGTCAGAATGAAGATATAAGGCTCTTTAATGATGAGTTCCTCGGCGGGTCATTAAGTATGACCTCCTTAAAGATAGGGTAATCGCCATAATCAATATCCGGAAGGTTTAATCCAAACGAGAATCTCTGGTTTACCACATCAAGCATTTTCAGGTCAGCATATTTAAAAGCCATATTCAGTGTAAGGTTAAGGTTACGGTTTAGCCTGTCGAGCTTTACCACATTGATATCCGGCATGCCAAACAAATCACTTAATGCGGTTGCAGCCGATTGTGAACGACTTACACCTTCAAACCAGTAGGGCAGGGATACGATGGTTGTAAACTTATGGCCGTAGAAGGTAAGCAGATGTGCTGTTTTAACAGTAAACATAGTACCTGTGTATCCTCCAAGCCCCGCAAGAATGAGAAAGTGATAATCCTGTTTAAGTATATCATTCAGCAGGGCAGGCAGGGGATAGTCGGCCGACATATCCGGTACCATAATCAGATTATTGCCGGGTACCAGCGGCTTACGGGGTGATTTGAAATGGATATACCTCACTTTATCAGGTACATTTTTATGGTTTCCTATAAAGGCATATTCAGCTTTAATGCCTGCATAATACAATAAGGTGGCAATGTGTGCTCCTGTTTTTCCCACACCTAGAATGTATAAGGGCTTAATGTCCTTGTGTCTCATAGTCTCTTTTTGTTTAGCGAAGGCTAAATTATAAGCGCGAAGTGACAAAAGATGACGCGGTAAATTTTATTCACAACGACACATTTTGTCTTGAAAGTATGCTTACTTTGCAGTAGCTGTTTCTCGGGTATAAGAGCAGGTGAATCAAAGCATTTAAATACATTTCAGGATATGGATCCAATACTTTACATACTTATCGGAGTTATTACCGGCGGAATAATAGCATGGCTGATTGCGCGTAACTACGCCACATCATTAAACCGGAAGGAGCAGGATAACTCCCTGCGCTTGTATACTGAACTGGAGAAGGAGTATGTTGCCTATAAAGCAGTCACTACTACTGAAAACGCCGGACTTAAGTCGGAAATCGACGCTAAGGTGAAGGAAATAGAGCGGCTGCAACTTGCCAATGAGAATAAATCGGCAGAAGCAGATGAGCTGAAAACCCGGTTGGCAGGAGCACTGGCTAAAATAGCTGCCAATGAACAGTCAATGCTTGAAAAGGCGAAGGAATACGAGGCAATCAGGTTAGAACTTAAAGAAGTGCAGGAGAGTATGTCGCAGGCCAACAGGCAGCTCGCCATTTCATCTGCCAATAATGCTGCACTGGAAGAAAAGCTGCAGACACAAAAGAAGGAGATGGAAGAACTAGGCAGGAAGTTCAACACTGAATTTGAAAACATTGCCAACAAGATACTGGAAACCAAGAGCGAGAAATTTACAGAGTTAAATAAGGCAAACCTTAAATCTATCCTTGAACCTCTGGGTAACAACATTGCTGAGTTTAAGACAAAGGTTGAGGAAGTGTACATCAAAGAATCAAAAGAAAGATTCTCACTGGGTGAAAAGGTCAAAGAACTTGCCGACCTCAACCTTAGGATAAGTGAGGAAGCCAGTAATCTGACCAAAGCATTAAAAGGCGAATCTAAAACTCAGGGTGGCTGGGGTGAAATGATCCTTGAAAGTATTCTTGAGAAGTCTGGATTGGTTAAAGACCGTGAGTATTTTATCCAGAGCCAGTTGAAAGATGCTGAAGGTAAGCCTTTGCGCTCAGATTCCGAAGGGCGGAAGATGATACCGGATGCAGTGGTTAAATATCCGGATAACAGGACAGTGATTATAGACTCTAAAGTATCATTGAATGCTTTTACCCGCTACATAGATGCCACTGATACTGCTGACCAGGAAAAGGAACTTAAGTCGCATGTTAATGATATAAAAAGCCGGATCAATGAACTCAGCGCCAAAGGTTATGATGATTACGACCGTGCACTCGATTTTGTGATGATGTTTATACCGAGCGAACCGGCTTATATTGCTGCACTCAAGGGAGACCCTGACCTGTGGAACTATGCCTATGAGAAAAGGATATTATTGCTCAGTCCAACAAACCTCATAACATCCCTGAAACTTATTGTTGACCTGTGGAAAAGGGAGTACCAGAACCGCAATGCTATGGAAATTGCTGAACGGGGATCTAAATTGTATGACAAATTCGTAGGCTTCGTTTCTAACATGGAAGCAATAGGGGAGCAGCTTGGTAAAGCACAGACCCAATATGATGAGGCATATAAGAAATTGTGTACAGGCAATGATAACCTTGTACTGCAGGCAACAAAACTCAAGAATCTTGGATTGAAACCAAAGAAAGAATTAAAGGAGGAAGTTGTTAACCAGGCTGCACTTATTGACGATCTGATAGAGCAATAATCATAGCCCCAAACAGGAATATTAATTACCCCACCATCTCTGCAAAGAGGTTATCAAGGGCTTTCTCAGGATCATCTGTAAGGCCGGGATGGGGACGCGATGTCTGGATGGAAGCGCTTCTTACTGCGGTAAGCCACCTGAAGCGTTCTGCCTCATCAAGCATAGCGATTGGTCCTCCGTCTTTTTCCCCGGCAGCAATTTTATAGAAGGCAATAAGGTTTTCTGTAATCTCATTTATATCAGCATCGGGGGCTATGATGGAGATTTTCTCCGCAGGTACGCTGTATTTGATCTTTATAAACTTCTTTTTCTTGCAGAACAATATGACCCCGGCATTTATAAACTCTTCACGTTCTACCTTGGGAACTATCCTGATAACCGCATACTCATAAATGTGCTTTTGCATCGATCGCCTCCTTTATGAATTGTGGTGAGTAATTCAGACGCCGGGTAAGGAACTCCCTGTATACACCCCTTAGTTCTTCAGGGGTTTCTGTGTGAGAATCCCAGATCAGCCAATCATCCGGTATCATTGATGTTATTTCTGATATAACCTGTTCATTGATCAGTTCACGGCATAGTGTGTCAGCTTCCTCAAGTTTATCAGCCTGGGGCAACAGAACATGGTCTTTCAGGTAATTGAAAGGCGATGTCGCTTTTTGCTCCCATGTTTCCCAGTTATAGTGGAAATACATACTTGAGCCATGGTCAATCAACCAAAGTTCTTTATTCCTGGTAAGCATATTTGTATTCCGGAACGACCTGTCAACATTCAGAATAAGACTGTCAAGCCATACAATCTCAGAAGCGGTGTAAGGATCAATTTTAGTCACAACAGGGTCATAAGAAAAGGCTCCTGAAATAAACTGTAAAGCAAGATTCAGTCCTTTACTTGCTTTTAGCAGATCCTGTATTTCTTCATCACCTTCGGTTATCCCAAAGCACTCATCAAGTTCAGCAAAAACAATCTCAGGCACCCTCAGTCCAAGCGCCCTGGCAAGCTCTCCGCCAATAAGTTCTGCAATAAGAGTCTTTATTCCATGTCCGCTTCCCCTGAATTTAACCACGTATTTAGATCCGTCGTTAGATTCAGCCAAAGCAGGCAATGATCCTCCTTCGCGGAAGGGTTGCATGTACCTTGTTACATTAACAGTTCTTAATGGCATCATTTCACCGGCCTTTTCCTGGCCTTCAGTTGTTTTTTCAGTCTCCTTTTTTCAAGGTATTCTTTTACAATTTCCCTTGTTTCATTTGGAACCGTTATGATAATAGGTTCTATCTTGTCCCATGGCTTGCATTCCATATGTGGTTGTTTGGAACGGTAAATGTAAGATAAATCTCATTTCTCCTTTCTCACTATCATACACAAATTAGTTTATTTTTGTAAGCAGCGCACTTATAATTTCCCACACAATGAAACATCAATACTCTTCCTTTCTGTCGTTCATATCAACAGTTACTGTCTTAAGTATCATCGTCATCACAATTGTACTTTTAGCTCAGGATAATGGCAAAGAATACAGTGAAAAGGGTAAGAATACCTATCCATCGGACTGGATGGATATGCAGCGTACTTATCCTCACGGGAGGATTAAGAATTCTTCTTTCTTAACTGCCATGAGGCAGGCCAGCCAAATGCATGCTGAGGCATCAAGGAGCAGCAATGTTACATGGGAGTTTACCGGGCCGACTAATATTGGCGGCAGAATTACCGATGTAGAGATGCCTGCAGGCTCGTTCTCAACAATATACATAGCTGCAGCCTCAGGTGGGATATTTAAAAGCACCAATAACGGAGGAAGCTGGAATGCGATATTTAACCAGTCAGCAACACTGCCGGTGGGAGATATAGCCATTGACCCATCCAATCCGGATGTTATATGGGCAGGCACTGGTGAAGCCAATGCTTCTAGCCAGAGTGTAAGGGGCGACGGTATCTATAAATCCACTGACGGCGGACAGTCGTGGACAAATATGGGCCTTGAAGAATCAGCTTATTTCGGGAGAATAATAGTTGATAATTCAAATCCTGACAGGGTGTTTGCCGCTGTTTGTGGTGACTTGTTCACTCCTGACGGTAACAGGGGAATTTACCGGACTGATAACGGAGGGCTTACCTGGGAAAGGGTATTGTTTGTCAATGATTCAGTATCAGGAATAGATATCGTCCAGAATCCGCAGAATCCTGATATTTTATATGCTGCCATGTGGGAAAGGATGCGTGGACGGAACTACCGTCGTTCCTTTGGCCCCGGTTCAGGGATATGGAAATCTACCGATGGTGGTAATAACTGGACTCAACTCTCGTCAGGTCTGCCCATTGGTGATGAAGTTGGCAGGATAGGACTCGCCATCTCACCGTCTGCACCTTCCATCCTTTATGCATTTTATGATAACATGTATGAAGTGGCAGTATACAGGACTAATAACTCAGGTAATAGCTGGGCCAGAACCAATGATGGTGCTATCCAGGGGATGAACAGTTCATTCGGCTGGTATTTCGGACAGGTAAGGGTTCATCCCTCAAATCCTGATGTGGCTTATTTACTGGGGGTTGACCTTTATTATACAAACACAGGAGGAGGTTCATGGACACAGCTGGCGGGTTATTATAATATGGATGTTATCCATGTTGACCACCATGCATTATTTATACATCCTGTTACCGGAAGGTTGCTTGAGGGTAATGACGGCGGACTTTATTATAGTGATGACAGCGGTTTTACATGGACAAAGATCAATAACCTGCCTTTGACGCAGTTCTATGATATTGAGGTAGATTACCTACGACCTGAAAGGATATATGGCGGAACACAGGACAATAATACAGTCAGGACATGGACAGGGGCTCTTGATGACTGGGATGCTATACTTGGTGGTGACGGCTTTTACAGCCTGGTTGATTACACCAATTCAAATATTATCTATGCTGAATACCAGTATGGGGGTTTATCCAAATCAACTAACGGCGGGTCGTATATGTACAGTATATCAAGTTGGGGCTCCGACAGGGTGAACTGGTCTGCACCAGTTGTTATGCATCCTTCACAGCCTGACATATTGTATTTCGGTACCTACAGGGTATATAAATCCACCAATGGTGGCAATTCATGGCAGGTAGTGAGCGGTGACCTTACTGATGGTGATGACGGAAGCTCATACCACACTATCACCACGCTGGCAGTGTCGCCGGTAAATACATCTGTTGTACTTGCAGGAACTGACGATGGGAATGTGCACATAAGTACTAACGGCGGCACCTCATGGACAAATATAAGCGCAGGATTACCCGATCGCTGGATTACAAGGGTAGCTGCGGATCCTTTTGATGGAAATACCATCTATGCGACCTGCTCAGGCTTCAGGTGGGATGAAACAGCACCGCACGTATTCAGGTCGGCAGATCTTGGGAATACATGGGTTGATATCAGCAGTAACCTCCCTGAAATACCGGTAAACTGCTTTATTGCAGACCCGACCAGGGAAGACCGGTATTTTATAGGTACTGACGGTGGCGTATTCTGGACAAAAGACGGTGGTAATGTATGGGAAAGCCTCAACGGAAACCTGGGTAATATCACCATTACCTCCATGAAAATACATACGGGAGAGAACTTCCTGCTTATAGGAACCTATGGACTGGGCTCATATAAACTTGACCTCGCAGAACTTACCGTAGGCTCACGCAATATTTCAACAGCCGGGTCTAAGCTTACCATTGAAAGTATTTACCCGCAACCATTCAGTTACTCCCAGGAGAATATCACTATACGGCTAAAATCTCCGGTACAAGATATCATTTCCTTTACAATAAGGGATTTGAACGGACGGGAAGTCTACACTGCATCAGGACTGACTATACCAATGGAAGGTGTGGTCACATGGAATGGCAGGGATAATAATGGTAATAAGGTTAAACCGGGTATCTACCTGCTTGACATCAAAGGAGCAACAGGTACTACAGCAGGCCGTTTATTAGTTACTTATTAACCAGATTCCCTCGTGTGGTAAGGGGAATCAACGGGAATTAATGTGTTGAAAAATTCCCCAAAAAGGGATAAAATTCCTGTTACTCCACTGTATTCCGGCCTTAGAGGAGGCACCTGCTGAAATAGCTTAAAATCTCTGTATACCTAGATAATAAAGGACTTCAGGGATTTTTATATTGTTTATTTTATCATTCCACAGTAGCTTGGCATTATCTTTCCTATTGGAGTAACAACCCGCATTTAAACAACAACTACTCATAACCACCGAATGATGAAGATAATAACCACCGCACTGATAGTTTTATGTTCAACTGTAATCTTCAGCGCAACAATAGCAGAACTGAATACCTTTTCATCAACATCTGTAACAACCAAAACCACAATTGCCGCAACCGCTTCTTCTGCAGAAGGTACTGAACCTGAGCAGAAGGCGGTTAAAGAAAAGGAGACTGAAAAAAAAGAATCAACTGCACCGAAGACTATTACTCCGGCGCAGCAGTCAAACTCTAAAAATACTGATGGTGATTACAAAAAGCTTCAGAGAGGAAAGAAAGTCCTGGAGTATAAATATCACCTGTATGCCTGATAAATGGCATTCTAATGCATATCCCTTAATTTATTGTTTGCTTTCATTGTTTCGATCAGGCGCGAAGAGTTTATCTTCGCGCTTTCCTTTTTCACTTATTTTTGTTACCTAAAAGCTGCGTATGGTAAAATATTTACTCACAACTTTTTTCCTTTTCTGTTTCCTTTTTCTTCATGCTCAGGAAATCCTCCTGCTCGACAGGTTTAATGGCTATGGCGTTGTTAACGACTCAACAGTTACTGTTTTTAGTTCTGACCCTGGTATAGTTGACCTGACCCAATACCTGACAATTGAAAATACAACAGACGATACTCTTGCACTATATCTAAGGAAATCAATTAATTATATTGCCGATAGCACTATCGACTACTATTGCTTCGGTGTACAATGCTGGCCGGGAGTTGGGCTTACATGGATTCCCGATTCCATAATGCCGGGTGCCCGCGATTCAACTTTCGCATCCCATGTAGTTCACTTCCGGAGGTTTGAATCACCCCCTCTTCCTTATGGAATCTCTTCTATCACATATACGATCTTCGATAGTACAACATACAATTATACAGTCGAAGCCACTATCCATGTGATATATAACCATTCCGTTACAGGTGTAAAAACAGAAGTATTGCCTTCAGTTGCTGTGTGGCCTAACCCGGCAAGTGAGCATATTAATATTGATTTGGGAGAAACCGTTTCCAGGAGTATCAATGTTATGATCCTTTCATCAAAAGGTGCCCTGGTGAAACAATTTAATGCAGATGCTGAAGGATCACAGTTGACGATACCTGTAAATGATTTAACTTCCGGGCAATACTTTGGCTATGTCAGTATTGACAATAGTAAAAATCTGTTTTTCCGGTTTTTTGTGAAGTAAATACTTGTTACTTTTTTTGTACTTTTCGGCAACTTTTCATTAAAAAGTTGATAAATAAGCAACCCAAACAATCATACTATATGAAAAAAACCGCTATTCTCTTATCAATCATAGTCACAATTTTCATTTTAAGAAGCCAAACAGCATATAGTCAGGAGTTTATGCCTTTTACCCAGAGCAGTTACAGTGGGGTAACGGGATTAATGCTCCAGCCTGCATCTATTGCAGATTCCAGGTATATGTTCGATATGACTTTCTTCGGAGGGAGTTTCTATGCTGCCAATAACTACCTGGCTATAGAAAGAGCAGCACTTTACAAACCATCTGTGTGGGATGATACGAACTTTGGCGACGATTATATCTTCAGGAAAGTTGGAGAAAACGACAGAACAGGGTTGGTTGGCATGAGTCTCGTTATGCCCTCATTTATGGTCAATGTGAATAAATCAACAGCTTTTGCCTTAACCAACAGGTTCAGGGGAATGATCAACTTTGATAATGTCACCTCCGATTTTGCCGAAGTGCTGGCTGAATCATTTGATGTTCCTGGAATTTACGGTCAGCACATCCTGAACCCCGACCTTAGTATACAGGCAAATTTCTGGACTGAGTTCGGATTTACCTGGGCTAATGTTATTCCCCTGAACAGCGAAAAGCATTTCCTTAAAGCAGGTATAACTCCGAAACTACTCATGGGCGTTTCTTCAGGATATGTTTATATCCCTGATCTCGACATTATGCTTGAAAGTTCCGACATTCTGAATATCTATAATACTCAGTTCAATTACGGGCTTGCAGGCGACTTTGATGAAGCAGCCACATCACCTTTTGCTTTCCAGTCAAAACCGGGTGTAGGACTTGACCTTGGGTTTGTATATGAGTACCGCCCCAACATCGACAGGCACAAATATGATATGGACGGTGAAAAGGGATTACTTCGTCCTGACCAGGAAAAGTACCTCTTAAAAGTCGGCGTTTCATTACTTGACCTTGGCGGAATGACCTATGAAAAGGATTTCTGGAGCCAGAATTTTGTTGCCGATATCAGGCAATGGGACCTTACTACTGAAGAGATCACTAAAGTTTCTGATATCAATGATGTGCTGGTTAATCGTTTTGGCCTAGATAGTACCAAAAAGGAATCGTATATGATGCGACTGCCGACGGCCATTAGCATGCAGATAGATTACAACATGGGTAAGAATTTTTACCTTAATTTCAGTCCGTTCCTCGCCCTGAGAAAAGGAATAAATATTGATGCCAAGAACCATAATTTCACATCCTTCAGCCTTACCCCGAGATATGACCTTAAATGGTTCGGTGCAGCGTTGCCTATCCAGGCTGATGAATTCGGAAGATTCAGGGCCGGTATTGCTCTAAGGTTAGGGCCGCTGTGGATAGGATCAAACAGTTTCCTCAATGGTACTTTTGGCGACAAGACTTACAATTACGATGTATATTTCCAGGTTAAAGTTCCTGTGTTCAGGCATACTCCTAAAGACAGGGACCGCGACGCTGTAAGCGATAAAATGGACCTCTGTATTGAAACTCCGGGCACATGGGAACTTAAAGGTTGTCCTGACAGTGATGGCGACGGCATTACCAATGCAGAAGATCAGTGTCCTGAATTACCGGGTCCGGTTGCTCTTAATGGGTGTCCTGACAGGGATGGTGATGGCATAGCAGATAAAAACGACCGCTGTCCTGACCACGCAGGTAAACCGGAATACAATGGCTGTCCTGACAGTGATGGCGACGGAATCATTGATAACGATGATAAGTGTCCTGACCAGGCCGGCCCGGTTAATCTGAGCGGTTGCCCCGACAGGGATAATGACGGTGTGATCGATAACCAGGATGAATGTCCTGACTTCGCCGGTACTGTAGCCATGAAAGGCTGTCCTGACAGGGATAACGACGGTGTGGCAGATAAAGATGACAACTGTCCTGACACTCCCGGTAAAAAAGAATTCGGCGGCTGTCCGTTCAACGACTATGATAAGGATGGTGTAGCAGATGAAGAAGATAAATGTCCGGCTACCCCGGGTCCAAAGGAATCACAGGGATGTCCTGATACAGATGGTGACGGACTGGCAGACCATCTTGATGATTGTCCTAAGACTTTCGGAACTATTGCAAATAAAGGTTGCCCTGAAATTAAGAAAGAAGAGAAAGCAATCCTTGCCAGGGCATTCTCTGATCTAGAGTTCGAAACAGGTAAAGCAGTTATCAAGGCAGTTTCCTATCCTTCACTAAATGAACTTGCAGGTATGCTGATCGCAAAACCCGACTGGAAGGTGAGGTTGTCAGGTCATACCGATAATACCGGAACTCCGGCAGGTAACATGGAACTCTCAAAGAACAGGGCTAATTCAGTGAAAGATTATCTTGTAGGACAGGGCGTACCTGAAGCCAATATTATCAGCGAGTGGTTCGGTCAGGAAAGGCCAATAGCAGATAATAAGACTACAGCCGGCCGCCAGAAGAACCGCAGGGTTGAAATGAAGGTGGTTTTCGAATAGGTTACTAACGTTTCTTAATATATTAAAGAGGCTGTCTCAAAAGAGGCAGCCTCTTTTGCTTTTTGAGACAATAAGGTTGGAAATAGTCTTCTTTCGTTTTTCAAACGTACTTTATACGTTATTTATACGTGTTTTATACGTGTCAAGACGTATGAAATACGTATGAAACACGTATGAAATACGTATGAAATACCAATGCAAGTGGTATTCAAGCAAAAAGCAAAAGAGTAAGGTTGCCTTTAATTTTTTGCCATAAGTAGATTACAGATGACTACTTCTAATCCTTTTATTAAACACTGATTTTTGAGGAACAATTCCCCGTAACGGGATTAAATCCCTTCGCTTTCCCCGAAAAGTCCACCCTGATTTTGAATGCCGATAAATAAATAGTCAGCGCCATTTGCATTCTGTAACCCTTGATAATACTGGGCTTTTCAACAGTGTGCCCTTTGTCTTAAGTTGAAAAAACCATTATAAAAAACATTGACGGCACTATTATTCATAATTGGTGAGTGATTCAAAGCAGTAACCACCTAACTACTCGCAAAATGAACACTACCAATCTGAAAAACCAAACTAACCAAGCTCAGGCTGAGCAAATTATTCTTGAAGAACAAAGCTTCAGGCCAAAAGGAAGATTTTATCTGTTAACACTTCTCCTTGTTATTTTTTACATTACAATAGCAGCAACCGTTTTTGGTGCAACTATTTACATTGATCCTTCATATTCAGGTTCTACTCAAAACGGTTCAATGAGCAATCCGTATAATTCATGGAGTAAAGTAACCATCAGCAGTGGAAACACTTACCTGCAAAAAGCCGGTACTACCTTTAACACATCCGGTGGACTTAGCATTAACGGGAAAACCGGTGTTACCATCGGTTCCTATGGTAGCGGTAACAAGCCAAGGATTGTTTCAAGCGGAAGCTCAAACCATATTATAAATATTTCAAGTTCTTCCGGTGTAACAGTAAAGGATATTGAGATTACATCTACAGGTAACTCTACCACAGGTGTTATTATCCAGGGTACAAATGCCGGCAATAATACTATCAACAATACACTTATCCACAAGGTAGGTTGGGGAGTGCGTATAATAACCACTTCAGGTGGGAATAAAATCTTGAAAAGTACTGTCCACGATACCAAGGATGATGGTATATACATCAAAGATGCTAGCAGTATAGAGATCGGCTTCTGTACTATTTATGATGTAAACAAGAAATACCTGCAGAACACTGATGAGAGTTATTCATCGGGCGACGGTATCCAGATGGCATCAACCAACAACCTTGTATTTAACATCCACGATAATATCATCGACCACTCAAGCATGGGCAATAAGTTCTGTATCATTGCATGGGGTAACAACTATTCTGGTACTATTGAACGCAATACCATCATCGGTGCTATTAACAAGAATACCAGCGGGATTTACCTTTCGCCGACAACCAAAACAGTTACCGTAAGGTATAATAGCATAAGAAGCGGTGAGTATGGAATATACTCTTATGCAAAAACCGATGCTTATTACAATGTATTTTCAAACAACAAGGTAGGGGTTCATACCATGCAGAACTATTCATACACCTCACGTAACAATGTTTATTATAATAACTCTACGATAGGTGTTTCTTCAGCATCATCAACCAGCCTTAACCTTAAGAACAACATATTCTATATTTCAGGAAGCGCCAAGGCAATAAAATACAGTGGCTCAATCTCCTCGAATAACAATGTTTTCAACAGTGCCCAGTCGGGATTTATCAACAGCTACACTTCAATAACTGCCTGGAGAAATGCAAGCAATAACGACCGTAATTCTGTTGTAGGAAATCCTGCATTCGTCAACCCTTCAAATAATGATTTTCACCTTCAGTCAAGCTCAGTAGCTATCAATAAAGGGGTGAATGTTAGTCTTGTAAAGGACTTCTTCGGCGGCACAGTTCCGATGTCAGGTGCACCAGATGCAGGTGTTCATGAATACAATGGTACTAAATCAGGACAAATGGTTGCTGAAGGCGATTCACTCATTCAGATGCTGGAAGGTGAAATGACAGTGTACCCTAATCCTTCTATCGATGGCAGGTTTTCAATCAAATTAGGCAAATTGTATGAGAAGACAGATATTGAGGTGTTTGATGTAACCGGCCGTATCGTAAAAAAGACAACTGCGACAATGACTGCCGAACCAACACTGGATATGACAACTGCACCAAACGGAGCCTACCTCATCAGGGTTGATACCGGGGGTGAGAAGAAAGTGCTTAAAGCAATTAAAAATGAATAACGGTTTTAGAAACCGGAAAGATAATAAACCAGAATTAATCAGGGTTCCGTAAAGAGAGGGTGGGATCACATTATGTGATCATTGAATGCGAGGGAAGAGGCTGTTTCTTTTGAAACAGTCTCTTTTGTTTTTGCTACTCCTTAACCACTTTGATAAGGATATCCTGATTTTCGAATTTTAACAGATAGATACCTTTTGACAAATTGCCTGCCGGTATTGATACTTTCCCATTGATAGTACCACTCCAAACCATTACACCTGAGGAGTTGATCAGCCTTAACCGGTCAACAGTCGTCATGTCAGCGAATTCAATGGTAAGATACTGGTTGAAAGGATTGGGATAAGCCCTTACCTTTTCACCTGTAGCTTTATCGTTAGTTCCTGAAACTATGACGGTAAGAATATTAGAAGGATCTGAAGAACAGGCATCAAGGGTTACAATGGTATAGTAATCGCCATCCCAGGTTACTATATACTGCTGGTTAACTGCACCTGAAATAATACCTGACTGATCGTACCACTGGTTTCCGGCAGATGCATCGGAAGTAATGGTATGGCCTGATGCTGTGATAAACGGAGTGGCAGGTTTGGCTTTTACAGTCACTGGTAGTGATGATGACTGTCCATCACCGCATCCATTGGAAGCATATACAGTCACATCGCCGTTTGTTGAGGTAATTGAATAATCAACATTAATATTGGTGGTGTTGCTGTTACCTGAAGCACCGGGAGGTAAACTCCACTGGTAGGAGGTTGCACCGGCGACAGGCTCCACAGAATACAGTACATTCTCAGTTCCCTGGCATAAGCTCTGGTTTCCTGTAATAAGGCCTGCAGCTGCAGGTAATGCATCGACAGTTACAAACAGGGCCGATGAAGCACCTTCACCACATTCATTTGATCCGGTGACTGTGATCTCTCCGCTGGCAGCATTTGAGGAATAGCTCACAGTTATAGTGTTCGAAGTACTGTTTCCAGAAGCACCTTCCGGAAGTGTCCATATATAGGAATCAGCACCAGGTATTGCGGTAACAGAGTATACTACATTGTTTTGCCCCTGGCATACTGTACCGGCACCTGCAATTGTACCTGCATCTCCCGGTAACGGTGTAACTATTACCTGCATGGCAGAAGATAAACCTGAACCGCAGTCATTAACAGCAAATACTTGTATGGTCCCTGTAGTGGCATCGCTGAAGTCGACTGTAATAGAATTGGTAGTGCTTGAACCGGCTGCACCGGCAGGCAGTGTCCACACATACTGGGTAGCATTATTTACCGGATCAACAGAATACGTAACAGCAGTTTCAGTGGAGCATACTTCCGATGGTCCTGTTATTGTGCCTGTTTCTCCGGGTAATGGGTTTACAGTGATATACAATGCAGAGGCTGCTCCGCTGCCATATTGGTTGGTTCCGTATACTGTTATCTCTCCTGATACTGCGTTTTCACTGAAATCTATAATTATTGTGTTAGTGGTACTCGAACCTGTTGCCCCTGCAGGTAATGTCCATGTATAACCGGTGGCATTGGGTATATCTGCAACCGAGTATGACACCTGGCTCTGGGTCTGGCAGACTACTGCAGGGCCGGTAATTGTCCCTGCAGCTGCAGGGAGTGAGGTGTTGATAAGGGGTGATTCCCAAAGGCCACGGCCAAATGTGCCTGCCCTGAGAACATCATTCTGGGCACCTCCTGCATCATAATAGATGTCAAGCTCAGTTATCCAGACAGCTGCCGGTAATCCGGTTGAATAGTTTATCCACGCCGGGTTGGTAGCATCCCTGTAAAACACACCTATATCTGTTCCCAGGTATAGGCCTTCGTTACTATTGTGATAATATACCAGGGAGTTCATCGACACATCGGGCAAAGTGCCTGTAATGTCGGTCCATGATGATCCTTTATTGGTGGATTTATAAACATGGTTCTGCTGCACAAGGTAAACCGTATTTTCATCAAGCGGACTGGTTTCAATGGAAGTTATATAGTTGCTGCTTGGTAATGAGGATGTAAGGTTTGTCCATGTAACTGAACCGGCTTTAGCATTGTCTGAACGGTACAGTGAATTGTCGTTTGCAGCGTAGAGTATGCTAGTATTCGCATCACTCTGTGCCATTACATCGAAGTCATTGGCATTGATGTTTGAGATCTTCGTCCAAGTTACACTGCCTGTGCTGCCTGCCTTGATATTATTGCTTCTCCAGATATTGTCATACCCTATGAACATTGTATTACCATCTGCATGGTCAATTACAAACGGGGTAACCCAAGCACCATCTTCAGTAATTCCGTTTACCCCATTTCCGGCAATCTGGCCATCATAGTTATTGTCAACATGCCTGTATACCGGGCCGTAGTAAATAGTTGAATAGCTGTATGAGTTGTTTGTAGGATCGAAGGCACATTCCATACCATCGCCACCGTTAACATTCACCCATTCAGTGCCTGCAAAGGTGGAAGTTCCATTGTCCTGGTAGCCATTGATCACATTGTTACGGCTGGTTTTGCTTTGTCCTATTTTATAAGCCTGACTTATGATCAGTCCGTTACTTATTTCAGTCCACGAGGTTCCGCCATTGGCAGTCCAGTATACCCCACCGTCATTGCCTGTGTATAGTCTGTTATTGAGCGGGTTGTATTCAAGTACATGGAGATCGGCGTGTACTGAAGGAACACCGCATCCGCCATACCAATGGGAATTAATACTCCATGTTGTGCCGCCGTTTACCGACTTAAAGCAGTTTACCCCGCCTCCGTATATGATTTCGGCATTTGTAGGGTCGCACGCCATATCAAGGTCATACCATGCCTGGCCACCTGAACCTCCGTTGCAGTCCCAGCTCATGATATTAGGAGTGGTTGACCTTACTGAGAAGCTCAGGCCGCTGTTGGTCGACCTGTAGAGGCCCTTGAAAGAATCACTGTTGGTAAGCCAGAAATAGACGTATTCAGGGTTTGCCGGTGAAACAGCAATAGCACCCCTGTAGCCTGTTGTTAATCCTGTACTTACCTGGGTAAATGTAACCCCGTTATTGGTTGACCGGTAAAAATTTCCTGAAGCGGATGCATAAACAATGTTGGGATCGCCCGGCTTGAATACTATATCCTTGTAGTTGCCTGAAGCTGTCTGTGTCCATGATAACCCTCCGTTAACCGAGCGGTAAACACCATTATTAGTGGCTGCAAGGATTATATTATGGTCAACAGGGTGCATTGCCAGCCTGCTTACTGTCGTATTCGTCATTCCTGTATTCGAAGCAGTGAAGGTAACACCTCCGTCGAGGCTCTTCCATACTCCGGCACCGGGGGCATCCCCATGGTCCCTGTCACCGGTTCCGATGTATATAATCAGCGGATTTGTATAGTCTACAGCAATAGCTGATACACCAAGGGTTGGCAGGTTATCGGTTGTAGTTATCCAGGTAGCTCCCCCATCGGTTGTAGTCCAGAGTCCGCCTGCAGGAGAACCAACATAAAAGGTATTGGGGTCGGTTGGATGAAATGCAAGGGCATTGACACGGCCGAGGCCCCGGTATCCATCATATCCTGATGGTACAGATGCCGGTCCCAGTGATATCCAGTTACCATTGGTTGTTATTGACCTGCCTTCAAGTGATTCGATGGCTTTTATATTCCTGTCGGGAGCCGGTTTAGTACCATCAGGTGAAACTCTCTTCGACACCCAGTACTCCCACCTTTTGAATGCCTTATAACCATTGCCTTTGGTCATTTCCCGGCCACTCCAGTAATCATAGAAAGCTTTCTGAGTTTCAAAGAAATTGGCATCAGGGTCCTGCATCATTTCAACCCAGTAAGGATAAGAATGATAATCCTTATCTGTTGATTGTGCCTGCACATCAGGCAGACTAACTGACAGGAGTATGGCAATTATTGCAAGTGTAAAAATTCTCATGATGGTTGTGATTTATCCGGCCAATAAAAAGTTAAACTGCCCAAAATAGTTAATTTGAGCAGTCCTGATTATCAATACTATTAATCACTATATGTGACTGAAGGTAATGGGTAAAAGTAATATTTTTTTACAGTTTTATGAACTCAACCCTACGGTTTTGTGCTTTGCCTTCAGAGGTGCTGTTTTGAGCCACAGGCTTGGTTTCACCCAAACCATTGGTCTCAATTCTTGCAGCAGCAACAGAAAAATCACTAACAAGCATGTTCTTCACGCTTGCAGCCCTTCTTTTTGATAGATCAAGGTTTTTGGCATCATCACCATCACTGTCGGTATGGCCGTCAATGCGGATACGGACATCAGGGTTTTCATTGAGCACTTTAGCGATATCGGCAATGGCCCCGCGTGACTCAGGCTTTATTTTGTCGGAGTTAACATCAAAATAAATACCGTAACTGATCAGTTTACCTTCTGTGAGAAGTTTACTTCTTGTATCAGGTGCAGCAGTGGTGAACCTGACATTGGTTATCAGTGGTAGTCCCTGGCTGCTCCATAAAGAGAATCTCAGGCGGTTGTAGTTAGTAGGGATAGATAAGACTGTAGGCATATCGACCACCTTCTTTCCCTGGTGGTATATTCTCAGCCTTGCCTTCTGTACCCAGATGATTACATGGCTTACTTCGCTTACCGGTAACGGTGCAATAGTGCTTTCACCGTCTATCATGTTGTCCTTTTCATTGTGGTAGCCTTTAACAAGCCAGTTATAATCCGACAGGGTAACATGTACACCGTTAGTTCCGGGATAAAGCAGGTCATCAAGGAAATCTCCGCTGCTGTTATATAACGTAAGGTAAAAATCAGGGTGGCCTCCTTCTTCTGATGCTTCTGATATAACATCAAATTCGAAGATAAAATTCTCGGGCAGGTTAAGGTCTTTCATCAGGTTGTATACCTGGTCGGCAGCAGTCATATGGAACCAGTGGCCCGGTGCAAGGTTAACCGTTTTAACTTCTCCACTGCCTGTAGTTGTCCATAAGGCAGGAAAATCACCAATGGCTTCCTGTGAAAAATCTTCAAAAAATAGAACTTTGTCACCGGGTACAAAGTCGTACTGTGTTTTTGTTTCCAGTTTTTGCTTTACAGGTGCAGTTGATTGTGGTTTTGTTTCTTCAGGAGTCTCATTCTCCCCTGGTTGTTGTTCTTCAGCCGGTGCCTGTTCTGTTGACTCTTCTTCTGTTGCCTCACTATCAACTGCTTCATCAATAGCTTCTTCGGTTTTCTGGATTACCTTCTGTTCAACTTTGTTCTGAATTGCCCTTCCGATTACACCCTGGCTGTATGACTTACCAGGAAGTATTATGATTGCCATTGATACAAGGGTTGCAACAAAAAGTACTTGAAGATTAGTGAAGATGTTTGTTTGGTTTGTCAGGTTTTTTCTCATAACAGTCAGCGTATTAACAGGTTTGATAACATATAAGGCTTAAACTAGTTCCTTTGGCAAATTTGCTGAAAATTACAGTAAATACAAAGTTTAGGCTCAGTTTGTGTGAAGTTTATTTCTTTATTGAAGATTTCGGTTAAAACTTCTGTTATACCTTGTTCAAAATCATGAGATTCCATAGCACCCTCAAGCGCCATGAATCCTTTATTAAGGCATTTGAATGAAAGGATTCCCGGTTGTATCTGGTATCCACCTGATAATTCGTTGTTCTCTGCAAGGAATTTGTATAACGACAACTGTAGTTGCTTATCAGTTTTCTGCCCGGCTTGAAACAAGGTAGCATTGTCCTTAATCTTCACATCATTATCGCCAATTGTGCCTGTTTTATAGTCTATTACCCTCAGCATTCCGTCCTTCACATCTATCCTGTCAATTTTGCCGTAAAGTTTAACATCAAGCTTTGAGCTATCATCAAGATTGACTGATACACTTCTTTCCAGGGGCAGTTCAATTCCTTTAATCACCGGGGCCTTGCCTTCTTCAACAGCTTTAATTTCCATGCGCAGGAACCGCTTCAACCATACTTCACCCACTTTAATAAAGAGAAGGTTTTTACCCGAATCAATCTTCAGTGCCGGATAGGTTTTCTTTGTATAAGCCACCACCAGGTCGCCTGCATCTTTAAGGGCAGTTTTAAGTGCAATTACATCCGGTGTTTTATTTATAAAGGGCTTATACAGATCCTCAAGTATTTCATGGATCACTGATCCCATCGTGCGGGAAGAAATTTCCTCCTCTACTTCTTCGGGTTCTCCCAGTCCTAAAACATAAGAGTAATAGAAGGAAAGCGGGCAATTAATGTAAAGCTTAAGTGATGAGAACGAAAAACCCTTGCCTGCCTTCTCAACCAGCTTATCCATAATGGAAGGGTCTTTCCTGACACTGATTTCAGGGATTGAGGGTGCTATTACCGGTTCTTCCCATGAAAGCTTCTTAACAGCCACACCTTTTTGCGGAAGTTCCCACTCAAGCTGACTGAGGTACCTGCTTTTCTCACCTCCGCCAAGGGTATTCACTTCATCATTATATATCAGCCATGCATTCTGGCAGCGCTGGATAAGATGGTAGAAATGGTAGGCAAAAACAGCCTGACGTTCATGATGTGTTGGCAAGCCGTAGTGCACCCTAATATCAAAAGGAATAAATGATTTATTGCTTCTGGCAGAAGGAAGCACATCCTCATTTGCTGAGATCAGAATGATATTCTCAAAATCAAGTACCCTCGTTTCAAGCATACCCATGATCTGGATACCTTCCAGTGGTTCTCCGAAAAAGGGTATTTTCGATGAGGCCACTGTTTCCCTGAAGTAATGATGGAGGGTTTTAAGCGACTCAATTTCTATTCCTTCCTGCTCTATCGAATCAACCAGGTTATTTATCTTGCTGTAAAGAGCAAATAAGATCTCTGAAAAATAGCGGTCGTGGCTTTGTGTTTCATCAGGACTAAGATTTTCCCTGAGCATACTGATTAACCGGCCTGTCGATTTCAACAGGTCCGTTGGTTGTTCTACAGAACAAAAAATCAGGTCAAGTACCACATCTTCAGTGTCTCCTTTCAGGCTGTTCAATTCTTGCCGTGAGATGTAAGAATAGTTATCCTTTTTGATCCGGGAGATTAATGTGTCGCATTTATCCTTGTCGAGGATGGTATGCAGGTAAGTATTCTGAAGGATGGCAATTACATCCTGATGATAAAATGAAGGGTTGGCAGTATCGCCTGACAAGGCATTGACCTGCAGCCTGAAGATTCTGTCAGCAAAAGTATACAGAGGTGCCTGGCTCAGCGGAAAGCCCATTGTTACATTGAACTTCTCAAGTGATTCAGGCAATGAGTTGAGCACAGGAAGCAGCATTGATTCATCAGCAAGGACTACAGCAGTATCATGGTATTTATCAGCAGGTATGTTGCCGAGAAGATTACATACAATCCTTGCCTGTCCTGTTTTACCGGGAATGCCACAGGTGTAAATATTCCTGTCTTTCCGTAATATTCCTGATGATATTTTACTGAATTGCCCGAGGCTCTTATCTTGCTGGTATTTTCTCAGGAAGTAGCCCGCTTCGGCATTAGTATCATTCAAATAATACTCATCAGCATCAAATAACACCTTTGCTTTGCCAAGATCAACAAGATGCCTGATAATTTTTAACTGGGCAGGGGTAAGTGCATTGAAACCGGCGAAAATCACCTGCTTCCAGGGAAGGTTATCAAGGTATTCTGCCGGCTGTTCGGAAAGAATACGGGTTGCTAGTCCCTGCCATGCATATTTCCTGCTGAGGAGTTCCTCCTTAAGTCCTTCATACTGGCCTTTAAGTGAGTTGTAAAAGCTCAGGTAATTCTTCTCAAATTCGGTAAGTGTTTCTCCCGGTTTCCATATGTCAATTTCACGGGCCTGCTTAACATAATCAAACAAATCAGCAGGGTCAGCCAGGTACTGGTCTACTTCCTCAAAGTCTCTTAATATCTCACTTCCAAAGCTCAGGAAGGTATCAAACGACATAGAATTCCCGGTCACCCGTTGATGAGCTTTATAAAGGCAGGCCAGTAGTACGGTGTTATCAGGTTCGGTGAGGCGACTGGCTTTGAAGACCAGGTCTTCAATTGAAACCATATCAGGCAGCCAGGCAGGTTTGCCATCCTGCGGAATCAGGGCCTTTTTCAAATACAGGCCTGAACGCCTGTTGGGTAAAACTACACATGTCTCAAACGCAGGAACAGGGCTTTCTTTTATGAGTTCAGCAAGTTCTTGTATAAATGTTTTCATCCCAATCCGCTTATAGGTCCTTAGTTATTGAGGGAAAATAATCTGCCCGGCAATTTCGCCTGCTTCTTCAAGGCTTTCAGGTTTACCTGCATCAGCAAAGAGTGGGTTTTCATCAAGCCAGCCGCCTATCCTGTGCTGTTTGCCAATTTCAAGGTATGCATCTATAATTGAAAACACTTCCTGCTTTGGTAGTAAATTGAAGATTTCAGGATTGATTACATGGATACCACTAAAAGCAAAGGGCCTGGGAGGCTTTTCTGTTAACCTCACTATTTTCTTGATCCCTTTAGCTGTGTTCTGCCACTCGGTTAGTTGCATACTTTCATCAAACAGCAGGTATCTTGATGTAACTCTTCGCCTCACAGCCAGTGTGGCCATATTCCCTGAAAAGAGGTGAAAATTATAAAGGCTGCTGAGATCTGTTCCGCATACTATATCCGCATTATAAACCAGAAAGGGCCGGCCGTCATTGAAGAAAGATGAAGCTTTCAGGATTCCTCCGCCTGTGTCAAGCAGTTTGGCCGACTCGTCAGATATTGAGATATTACATCCAAAGTAGTCATTAGCCTCCAGGTATTCTTTAATCAGGTGCGACAGGTGATGGACATTGATGATGATGTCGGTGAAGCCATGGTATTTAAGTTTCCTGATTGCAAACTCAAGTAAGGTATAAGGGCCGGCCTTAAGTAGTGCTTTGGGCATTGTATCGGTCATAGGCCTGAGGCGTGTTCCTAACCCCGCAGCAAGGATCATTGCTCTCATTTTTCAGGAAGGTCTTGAAGTTTGTAATTCTTATAATAGCTCCTGAAGAGTACTTTCTTTAACTCACGGTATATAAGCAGCTCTGTTATCACTTCAGCTTTTGTCCAGTCAGGATGTTCCTGCCATGCTTCCATAATTTCTTTTTCTCCTATATCGATCTGGTAAAGCAGGGCTGCAAGTTTTTGGAGGTTACCTGAAAGCAGATTGTAGACATGATACATTACATGCCTGAAGAGGTCGTCGTATACCATCCTGAAATTAATCGGGAAATCAATGTCAAGGCCGAACATGGCAAAGTCCTTTTTTACTTGTGCCACGGTTTGCCTTATAACAACCTCTTCAGCTTTGAAAGGTTCTATGTCAAAAGGTTCTTTCATCAGTCAACGGATTTCGGTTTGCATACCTGTTTCTCCTTTTTTACAAGGGCACCACATTTTTTGCAGACATATTTCGGTTCAGGAGTATCCTGTTCACCTTTACGTCCCTTTTCACACATGGTTTTCGACATATATGCTGTTGAATTTGGGTTAAATGATAATGATATTAGTCACCTGTAGTCCAGTTATTCCTCCTGGTGTGCTCTGCATTTACCAACAGGCCAAACTTTTCATGAAGGTGCTCTGCAAGCTTCTCAGCACAATACACTGAGCGGTGCTGTCCACCCGTGCAGCCAAAGCTGACCATGAGGTTACTGAATCCACGTTCCATATAATTGATAACAGCAGCATCAACCAGGTTAAAAACGTTTGTCAGGAAGGCTTCCATTTCAGGATACGACTTAAGATAAACCTTAACTGAATCATCAAGCCCTGAGTAAGGCTGGTATTCAGTAAGCCTTCCCGGATTGGGCAGTGCACGGCAGTCAAATACAAATCCGCCGCCATTGCCTGTTTTATCCTGCGGGATGCCATATTTGTAAGAGAAACTGGTAATCCTTACTAGGAGCTTCCTGTTCTCCGCCGGTTTCACAGCACTTTGCTGATTCCCGTATTCCGGCAGCTTTATTAATTCAGGAAGATGAAGTTTAAATGAGGTTTGTGAAAATAACCATTTAAGGTTATTAATGGCATAAGGTATGCTTTGCAGGAAATGAGCCTTCTTCTGGTAAAATCCCCTGAATCCATAAGCTCCCAATGCCTGAAGGATGCGGAGTAATACAAACCCGTAGAAGTATTTAAGGAAGTTATCAGGATCAAACTGCCTTCCTTTTTCGATGTTTATTGCACTGTCATTATAGACGGGTGCAACTGTTTCAAGGTAGACCCTGAGAAGGTCGTTCCTGAACTCAGGGGACAGATTGGCCTTAGCATCAAAAAGAAGGGATGCCAGGTCGTATTGTAACGGGCCTTTCCTTCCCCCCTGGTAATCTATGAAGTAAGGTTCGTTGTTATGGATCATGATGTTCCTTGACTGGAAATCACGGAACATAAAGAAGTCGTTCTCCGCCTCAAGCAGAAAATTTACCAGTGTTTCAAAGTCATTCTCCAGGGCCTGTTCATCAAAGTTAAGGCCGGAGAGCTTTGCAAAGTAATACTTAAAGTAATTCAGGTCCCACAGCATCGACTGCCTGTCGAACTGCTTTCTTGGATAACACAGAGAAAGGTCAAGGCCGTTAATACCTTTTAACTGGAATGAGGTCAGCCAGCGGACAGCATCGGTATAATAACCTGTAGTAGTATCTGTTAATCCTTGTTTTGACAGAAGCGAAAACAGAGTTTCATCACCAAGGTCAGTCTGCAGGTAAGCTTTTTTATCCTCACTTACTATCAGCACTTCAGGCACCGGCAGTTTAAGTGCGGCAAAATGACGGGTGAAACTGATAAAAGCTTCGTTCTCCTTTATAGTTTCATTCCAGGTACCGATGAGTGTAACGCTGCCTTCCAGACGGTAATAGCACCTGTCGGAGCCTGATGCAGGGAGCACGCTGATTGCTGTAGCATCGCTGCCGGTGAATTTCCTGTAAAGGTTGCTTAAAGATTGTTGTGCTGACTTCATTAAATGTACAAAAGCTTTATTGCAAAAGTAATTTAAAAGCTTAAGATAATGGCAATACCACCGGCGCTGAGGGGTGATTTATTATATGTTCTGACTTCTGCCGGATAACCGCAATCAATTTTTGGTTATATTTGTTTAGGCGCATACAAGTAAATTAAACAACCCAATATGGATACTAAATCTATTGACATTTTAAAGACTGCAATCCTTATGGAGCGCAGGGGAGCGGCATTCTACGGAACGGTAGCAGAGCAGACTCAGTTCGAGGAAGTTAGAAAGATTTTCACAATGATGGCAGAAGAAGAAAAACTGCACATTAAGTATTTATCTGACCTCTATCTTAATTACACCAAGGGTCAGGCATTCGAGAAATTCCCTCACGCAGAACCCAACGGAGTTTCTGACCTTATTCTTTCTGAAGAAATTAAAAAGAGTATTTCAGCTGCAAGTTACGAGGCTGCAGCCATCTCTGCTGCTATTGACATGGAAACAAAGGCAATAGAAGTTTACTCCCAAAGAGCTAAAGAGGCAGAAGACCAGAATGAGAAAGACCTTTATGCACACCTCGCCCAGTGGGAGCAGGGCCATCACAAGATTCTGCATGAATTGAATGAATCACTCAAGGAAGAAATCTGGTATGATAACCAGTTCTGGCCTTTTTAATTCTCCAGTAAAGTACCCAGGCCGGCTCTTAAGCCGGCTTTTTCATGTTAAGGGCGGTTATAATAACACTTCCGATAATCAATCCTCCGAAAGCACCATGAAATTGATTAAGCCAGCCACCGGCAGTACCTGTAATAACGATAATTAAAAATTCCCACCAATGCGGATTTACAGGTTTGCTCAGGTTCCTGTGGTTGCTGAAAACAGGCATAATCTGTTCCTTCAGAAGCAAGTCTTTGTCTGAACGAAAGTCAGCATCTGTCTCTGTCCAGCCCTGTGTGATAATACTTGGCAATCCGTACTTAAAAATATAAAGCGGCCCTGAAACTATACTCTGCAGGTAATGGCCGTACTCATGCCTGATAAGGATACGAACAGCATTTGTACGGTCATCTATGGGCATGACCTCAACCACGGGAGCATTCAGCAGGTCGATCATTATAAAAGAACCCAGTGCAATGCCTCCGCCGTTAAGGAATGATCCCTGTAACACCAGGATATCCCTGTACCTGTCGGTCTTCCTGATAAGCCACACTGAGTTAAGCACGTGCATTGCCACATTGCCCATCAGTGTTTGCGGTTGTTGCCAGTATAGCCTGCTCAGGATAGTCAGGATGGCATCAGCAGGCTGTTTTCCTTCTTCATAAATGAAATTACCCCTGAATATTTCAATGGCAAAATGAAGGGTATCCCATTTCCTGAACAAGATTCCTCTTATCAGGCCGGATAGGAGAGATACTATAAGAGGACTGAAGAAAATCCATAGAATAGTGATGGCAACAGCATCATCTAATTTCCAGATTATTGCCAGTATCAGCAGTGCTATAAACCCGGAAAGTAATTTTATCAGCGACTCTTTCACTCAGCCTTCATTTTCCTGGCACCAAAATACGAAAAATACTGCCCGTTATACATTGCTTCAGCACCAACAGCTCCCTGGAAATAGTTTCCTTTGTTAACTACCCTTACCATATAGTAGAATACTTTTGCCTGCGTTGTTGCAGTGGTGAAGATATTTATCCTGTCGTCCCTGATATCGATATAATCGGGTGTGTTTTCTCCTTTCATCCAATCCATCTCTCTCTCCGGTGTAAGCCTGCTGTTCTCTATTTCAAAGCAGGCAGGCAGCAGGTCTGTAATTACAACATTGTCAACATAACTGCCATCAGTGGTTGATATATAGAGTGCCACCACCAGCAGGTCGTTCTGTTTGAAAGTAGTTGAAACAAGAGGCACACCTGACCTGCTGAAGATAGCACGCCTTACCCTGAGCACCCGGTCTTCTTCCTTCACTTTCATTGTTACAGGAATGCCTTCCGACTCCTGGTACCAGAAGATTGTGCCTTTGCCGGTTGATGTAATACTGGCATCATTGCCGGTGAGGTCGAATATTTTGCTGTTATCTTTAAACTCTGTTGTTTTGCCGTTCAATTTGATATCAGCACTCACATTCCCTTTAGGATAGTTCTGGGCCATCCGTCCAAGGGCTAAGACAGAGAATACCCTTTCCTGGGTACTGTACCATCTGTCGCCCTTGAGCATTTCGCCTACCTGCCTTGCCAGGAATGCAACCTGCGGATTATCCGGATCTGATGATATGAGTGTGTAAAGTGCTATGGCCCTGTCGCGCAAAGGTGATGAATAGCTGTCGCCGGTCATACGTTTAGACTCCGCGAAAGCATCACCCTTTGGCAGGAGCGACTGGAAACTCCTGTTGTCGCCGGCCAGCTTATAGGCGCAGGCAAGCATATATTTGCTGTCAGTCGACAATAATTCAGGCCTTGTCTTAAAGTAGTTCATGGTAGGCAGGTGATGCTTACCTGACAATGCCAGCACATAAAGTGAATAGAATATCTCACGCCGGGCTTCCTGTTTGATGGAATAACCTCCTGATGCATCATGATAATAGTGGTCGGCAACCGGTTTTTGTTTTACCATTTCAAGCAGGTACCTCTGCAGGTTCTCCGTAACTTTTTTATCCACGATATATCCGGCCCTTTCAGCTTCAAAAAGGAAGTGTGCGGCATAAGCAGAATTAAACCAACTAACTTCATTACCCAATCCCGGCCAGGTAGTTACTCCTCCGTTATACTGCTGGAATGCATTGATCTTAGCTATCGCTTCATTCACATTTGTGTTAATTTGTGAAGAGTAATGTGATTTACGTTGTTTCAGTAAAGCTGAAAGGTCGTCATAAAAGAGTTGGGGGAAGGCAGCTGAGATGGTTTGTTCAATACAACCATACGGATAATAAATAAGTTCCTCCAGGTGGTCGGCCAGTTTACCTGCCGGGTTATTTGTAAGCAGTAGTTTTTGGCTGGCAGAGCCTTTCATGAAGCTTTCAGAGATTTTGAACGACTGGTTTTCTCCGGGTAAAAGTATACCCGTTTCAGCTTCCTTAACCAGCGGTACCGCAGGCCTGATGGTTATATCAGTGTTCTCTGTGAATGTTTCTGAAGAGGCGGCTGCCTTGAAAGTAATTGTTGATACACCCATATTATTCCCTGCAGTAAGTGTATAGGATACCCTTGCTTCTGAATTAGCCGGGATTGAAATACTGCTGTGGTCAGGTTTTCCTGCACTGAGGGGCTCTTTTGCTGTTACCGAAAGGTTAGCCTTTACAGGCTTTGCAGTGGTATTTGAAAGTGTAACAAATATCGTGGCTTCATCGCCCGGACTGAGGAATCTTGGAATAGAACTGCTGATGGTGACAGGATCAGAAACGCGCATCTTTTTCTCGGAAGAGCCGAACTGATGGTTCTTTGTTGCAACGGCCATGATCCTTACAGCTCCTGAGAACTGGGGAATATTTGCTGTAAATGTAACTTCACCGTTACTGCCGGCTGTTTTCCTGCCACTCCACAAGGAGAGTAGTTTAACCCTCTTGGCAGTGAGCGGATTTAGCCGTCTACCAAGGTCAAAGCCCTGGTCACCCCCGGTGGAAGAGCCTTTGGAGGACAGCTCCGGGAATAACTCATCAAAGAGGTCATAGGAAGAAACCTCCAGCGCCCTTGTTCCGTAGAAGTATCCGTATGGATCTGCAGTCTTGTAATCGGTTATCTGCAGGATACCTTCATCCACCACAGCAATGGTTACCTCTGCTCCCGGTGTGGTATTTATGGTGATCTTCTGGCTCCTGTTCGACCTCATACTCTCCGGTGCATTGATTGCAACCGGCAGTCTGTTTTCGGCTTTCTCCACTTTCAGTGATTTAAATCCGTGTGCTACTGTCAGCGGTATACCACCATCCGCTACTTTCCGCAGCAGCGTAGCTGTGACATACACATTCGGCAGGAACTCATCCTTTATCTTTAAATCCATAACAGCGCCGTTGTTGTCAGCCGTAAGGGTATAATATTCAAGAACCTTATTCTGCTCTATGGTAACCAGTAATTCACCGGGGAATGGTGTTTTAAAGAGCACTTTCGCTGTTTCTCCCGGCTTGTATACTTCTTTATCAAAAGTAATGTCTGTCTGGCCGTCCTTATTAATCATAAACGTTGACTGGTCGTTGCTATAGTCATAGGCATAGAATGATTCTTCAACATAGAAATTGCTGCCCGGCAGGCTAAGCCTGATTAAGTAGCTCCCCGAATTCCTTGGTGTATAACTGAACTGTGAACCCGATGCACCGATATTAACCTGCCGGGTCATAAGAACGGTTTCTTTTTTCTGTGAACGGTATCTCGTTGAACCACCACCACGCTCAATCACTGTTTCCCATCTTGAGAGTATTACTTCCAGCTTAGCGCTGCCGGCAACAGGTTTCTCTTTCTCATTCAGGGCAATCATATTGACTGTAACCGGCCTGTTTGTCGCCAGCCAGTGGGGTATCCTGCTTAAGCCCATGAATTTATCCTGGGTAAAGAGGTTAAATTGAAGCAAACGGTTTACAGGGCGCCCGGTTTCATCAAATACAGTGGAGTATACTTTACCTTTGAATAATCCTGCATTGGTAAACTCCGGAAGCACAAATTCCTGCAGGGCAATGCCTTTATCTGAAGTGACTGTCTGGTTAACAACCGACATTACATGCACATCTTCTTTGGTCGACAGTGTGAAGTCGTATTTATCAACGTATGCCTTTGGCCTGAAATCAGTGCGCAGCACCTGCAGTTCATTCTCTACCTTCCTGCCAGCAGCAGGCGGACCAAAAAGATTCATGGCTGTTATGGTGAGCTTCATCACATTGCCGGGCTGATAGCTTGTTTTATCGGCTTTCAGGTCAACCGATATCCTGTCGGGCATGAATTCTTCTACCTTGAAGGAGTATGAATTTATAAGTACATCACTCACAGTAAGCACTTCGAGGTTGTAATTTCCTGTCATTGCCTTATCAGGTAACAGTGCTGAAAACTCAGCCGACCCGTGGCTGTTTACATTAACCCTCTTTTTAAGGAAGTCCTTTCCGTCAGGCCTTAGTATCCGGAACTTTACAGGGAATCCGGTTACTGCTTTCATGCTGAAGTCACGGAGTATCACATTAAAATGCACACTATCCCCCGGCCTGTATAAGTTACGGTCGCCATAGATGAAGGCATCATATTCGCGGTCCTTCGTGTACTTGCCGCCAACCTCAAAGCGGGTAAGTTCAACCTGCGAGCGGTTATATATGAGTACATTGTAGTCATCACCTTTCCTGGCAGTCACCATCGCTGTCTTAAAGCCGGGCGATTTCTTATCAACATCCTTAAACACGGCCACACCATCCCGTCCGGTAACAACGGTGTTCATTAACTGGTTATTCTTACTGTAAAAACCTATACTTACTCCTTCAAGCGGCTCTGCAGTGGCAATAGAACGGGCTGCCACAAATATTTCATTATGGCCTTCCTTTACTATAAGGCCAATGTCGGAATATGAAAGCATCTGTACATCCGACAGCCACTGTTTATCGGTTGATTCAGCTTTAATAAGGTATATACCCTTGAGGTTATCGTTGATATGCAGGTCAGCAGGGGTTATTTTAAGTAAACGGAGGTTGCCTTTCTTCGGCAGTGCATTGGTAGGGAATTCCCTGGTGGAAACCAGCTGTCCATAATCATCATCCAGTGTATAATTATAACTGTCGTAGTAGTTATCTTCATCTTCATACCAGTTATATTGCCTGCCATAGCGGAGGTAATGCTGGATGTTGTTCTCAAAAATGCGGAAGACACTGATCTTAACTTTGGGAATATTGATGATGGTAATACCGAGGTTACTGTTGCCGCCCGGTGTGAGGTAAAGCCCCGATTCATCAGCAAAGGCAATGTAAGGGGTTAATGTTCCGAAGGTGACATTCTCAATAACTTCATCAGCAAGTTCAGGACCGAACACTCCTTTGATTCCTTTCATCAGCTTCACAGCATAGGTTGCTCCGTCGTTAAACTCTCCCTTTAATGAAAAGCCGCTTTTAAGGGCAGCTATCTCAAAATCAACAGACGGATCCACACTCACCAGACTCCTTAGTCCCTGCATCACCACAGGCTGCGAAGTAAATACAGATATAATACCCATGCCTTCTTCAAACTCTGCAGAAATATCAGTGATGTCAAGCTTGTCTTTTGAAGGTGCCTCTATGGTATAGGTAACGGGTTCAGGGTTCAGGCGTGATGAACCGATGGCCTTCATGCCGGCAGCCATTGTTACTTCTATTACCGCAAATTTTTCTTCCTTTGAAGGCAAAGCAGCCAGTTCAACTTCTGCTGTGTTATCGCCCGGAATAACCCTGAAGGGGAGGTCTTTATTATTGGTCTTTAGCTTTATGTACTTCTCAACGTCAATACGCTCAACAGGGTAGTTGAAGTTGAGCATGATGTGCAACTCAACATCAGTTTCCAATTCTCCCAGCGACCAGAATGCATAATTGCCGCACACTTCCAGGTAGGGGGTATGAAACTTAATCACTTCATCGTCGAGACTATAGTTCTCTTTACTGAACTTCAGCAACTCCTTTGTCAGGCTGGCAACATAATCTGTGTTGGGAGCAAAGGGCCAGGCAGGTGAAAATGTAAGATCCCTCTTACCCGTCCATTTGAACTTCCCTTTAATCTCCGGCTCTATCCTGATAAGTACCGTTGAATCCCACTTATTGATCATGGAGTCAGATACCATATCCCGGTTAAATGAAAACTCAAGATTCTGGAACTGGTCAACCTGGTCAGTGAAATTTGTCTTGGTTATTTTAAGCACATTGGTGCGGGTGCATCCTGCAAGTATTATGATACACAATATAATACATGCGCTAAGGAGGGAATAACGTTTCATGGTTGTCAGGTTAGATTCAGCACCTAAAGTTAAATATATTAATCTGATTTATTTTGATGAAAAAATCAGGAAGTATTTATTTTCCGATGAAACTGTCAATACCCATTGATTTGAGCTTCTCAACTAGTTTCCGTGCTTCTGCTTCTGTGGTAAAGTGCAGTATCCGCACTTTCTGGTAAGGTGGTAAGCGTTGAATAACTGCATCGTAACCCATCGACCGGAGCCTGTTCATCATGTTCCTTGCATGGAATATTTTATAATATGCTCCTGCCTGTACAAACCAGTCTTCACCATACACCTGGTCAATAAGTTTCTGCTCTGGCTGCTGCTGTCCGGCTTGCCTGGCCTGTTCACCCTGCTTAGCCTGTTCGGCTTGTTTAGCTTCTTCAGTCTTTTTAGCCTGTTCAGTTTGTTTTGCCTTTTCAGTTTGCTTAGCTTGCTCAGTTTGCTTAGTCTGTTCAGCCTTTTGTTGCTGTTGCTTAGCGGTTGTCTGTACCGTTTGATCCCCCTGCTGCTGGTCTTTTACGGTTTGGCCTGGCTGTTTGGTATCTTTTAGTTCGCCGGTTTCTTCAACAGGTGCTGCAACTTCTGCTTCTGCCGGTTTAACCGAAGTGAGGGTGAAGTTTACATCATCAATAATATCTCCGTATACCGATGGCCCGATGGTGAAATCGAATGATTCAGGCTGGGTAGTATATCCAAGGCGGTGTAATTGTGCGGTATCAGGACGCATGGTATATTTTCCGGGAAGCAGGCCCAGGTAATTAAAGTAACCATCTGATTCTGACAGTATGCGTTTAACTACATTGCCTTTTTCATCGGTAATATTGAGAATAATCCTGCCTAAGCCTCCCTGTCTTTCACCCTTCCTCAGGAAGATCATTCCGTTTACTTCTCCTTTTACCTTTATGGGTATGCCCACTTTCTTGAACTGGTTGGGATCTATCTGAACGCTGATAACCTTATTCTCCAGCTGCCAGGCTATATTTTCAAAGCCTGCATCATCCAGTTCAAGCAGGTATGATGCATATGGCTCAAGTTCTATGATCCTGATAAGGGAGTCCTTCTGGTATTTCAGGATCCTTCCTCCATTGAGCCTGATGGATAGTCCTGTTGCCAGTGGTTCATTATCCTCACGGGCATTGTTGTTATTCAGGTCGAGGAATGGTATTACCGTAATGGCACCCCTTCCGGTGGCACTCCTGTTGTCAATATGCACATATCCGTTGCCGCTTCCAAAGGCAAAGCTTCCCCTGGCACTTTCAGTGGTTGTGACATCTTTCCCTGAAAGCCTTACAGATGCCGCAGTCTGTGCAAACGGAAGGTCGTACCTGAATGAAATCTCAAAGTTCCGGGTGTTGGAACGGATGTTGTCTTCAAACACCAGTGACAGGTGGGCTACCTGTGAGAAGCTCTTCTCAAGCTCTGCCTTGTATGAGATGAACTGCTTGTTAGTCAGGTCAACCTGTGCCTGCGGCCTGAAGTTAATCGACCGGCCGAGCCTGAACCCAAGTGCAATGTTGGAATAAATGTATGGATTGCCTTCGGGAAGCCAGTTGGCAAAGGCCGAAATGTTGGTGCTCACGCCTTTTACATAAGCTGAAAGCAGTGCCTCAGCCGTTGAAAAAGTGGTAAGCGGTAATACGTTCTGCCGGTATGTCATCCTGGCAAACGACCTGAATGAACCTACTCTTATGGGCACTGACAGGCTGGCCTTACGTTCTTCAAGATAGTTGAAACTAATGGCTTTCTGTCCCGGAACATACTTTGTATAATCTATCTCAAACACAAGGTTCGAGGGCAAACGGTAGTTCAGCAATCCCCTGCTTCTCACTCCGTGTGTATATTCCCCGGTAAACAGGAAGTTTTTAAGGAAACGTGCAGAAGCATTGATGAATGGCATGGCACGGTCCTGCTTAAGTGCCGATAAATATTCCACACCACCTCCCATGGTAATATTCCTGTGTATACCCACCATACTTTCAGCCCTTGTGAAGGTGCTGTTCAGGCTGTCGCGCACTACACCGCCGGTTATATTGTATTCCATTGTACCCGGTGGCAGGAAGTTATAAGGGATATTTATGGTTTGTTCTCTTACTCTTTCTTCACCCCACGGGCCGTAGAACTTCAGTGTTACCTGCGAAGACCCGTAAACAAGGGGAACATTGAATGTAAAGAACCCAGATGCATCAGCGGTGGTGAAGTCGACAATCACATTATTGATATACAACTCCACAGTCCATCCCGGCTCAGTGCGGTCGGTAAGGGTATAACTGCCGAACGACCTCCTGAAAGTAGTGGGAGTGTTGGTTATGGAAGCCCCGATTACCGGTGCATAGATAGATGAGGTAGAGCGGATAGGAATCTTGCCTAATTGTACCTGCCTTATCACCCGGGCATCATTGTTGGCCCACCTCCAGCGGTATTGCTGCTGCCTTTCATCCAGTCCCGTAACCGTTGAATAGTTCAGCAAACCTGTTGCCTCACCTCCGAATATCTCAGCACCCCCTGCAAGCGTTGCCCTTGTGTCGGTCTTTTTGTTCGTCGACTGCGTGGAAATAACCGACCAGTCGGCCATGCCGCCCCTGAACAGGTGGTATTGCCTGCCAAGTGTGGTGTCAACTTCAATCTTTCCTCCCAGCCGGTCAATATTCTTGCGTATCTGCTCCTGCCTTAGCTCTTTAATAACCGGGAGTTCATGGCTTGTCTTAAGCTCAAGCGACAGGCTCCTGAAATTAAAATTCAGGTTAAGGCCGAATATTTTACCAAAAAGGGTATTCTTCAGGTATAACCCAATGTCATTCGTCACAAAGTCACCCGGCTGCAATGTGTACTGCTGGGTGCCAACCGATGCTGTGAGATCTGCAGTGTTAACAAGGTACCTGTTGCCTTCTTCAAGGAAAAACCCCTGGACCGCTGTATTCCCCGGTGAGAGGGTATAGTTGATCTTCAGTATCTGGAAAAGGGTTGCCGTATTGACGTAAATGTTGTCGTCCTTATAAATGGCATCTATTTCAAAACCTCCCACATTCTGAACCATCATAAACACCGTGATGTCCTCATAGTCCTGCTCCTCCTGTGCATAAGCCACCTGTACCGGAAGCACAGTGACTATAAGCAGCAGCAGTGATGCGGCCAGGTATTTAAGGAAAGAGGGGTGGTTGATGGTTAGTTGCATTCGGTTTTTCTATTCCTGCATAAATGTTATGGTAAAGGTTCCGTAATATTCACCTGCAGGAGCACTCAGGGGATTGCCCACGGTAAGTATCCCGCCAACCCTGACCTGTGTCTTGAATGGCGGATTAACAGTGTTGATGAACGGTGAAGCAGGTAATGATGAATTTATCTCAAGCTGTGTGATCTTTCCTCCCGGGCCGGTAAGAGTGGAATAGGAGGGAAGGTTAACATGTATAACGTTGCCGGGCAGTGCTTCTACTTCGAAAATGGCGGGATAGTAAGGCACGCCCATATTGATAAGGTATATATCGCCTGTGGAGCTTCTGGCCCCTTCTGGAGTTATAATCACTGTACCTCCGGCATTCCCGTTGATGAAGGCCCCAAAGCTCATGTTCTGGAATGTGGTAACCTGCATGGGGCGCGGAGGCTGCTCCTGTGCAAATACCCCGACTGCAGTAAGCATGCAGACCATTGCAACGATGCCTTTGATGACCAGGTTTGTATAACTGTTTCTCATATTAGTCGAGGTAAACTTTATTGGAAATAATTCCCATGTCTGTGTAAACAGTCACAATATAAATTCCTTTCTGCGCCGTACTTCCCAGGTTATGTTCCCCGCTACCTGTTACAGATTTTTCCAGCAGGAGTTTCCCGGTAAGGTCAAAAATCCTTACAAGCGCCTGCTCTTCGCTGAGCTTTGAACTCAGGTAAATACTGCCGTTCTTCGTGTAGGCAGTGAAAGTGGAACTTCCGAATGCTTCAGAAGAGAGGTTTTGTGTGCTGAATATCAGTTTAAACCGGTCATCAAACGACGCATTACCGGTATTGAACGTATAGCCGGATTGCTGACTGATCTCCCTGATTGTGCCTGAGTAAGCATCTTTCAGGAAGACCTTCATCCCGGCAGGCAGGTTCCGGATTGTATCGGCAGTGATGGTAATGTAACCACTTTTCTTCGATGCCATGCCCAGGCTGATTTCTTTATCCTCCCTGAGCTGACTGCTCTTTACAGAGACTTTCCTTTTTTGCTGGTCAATAACATAGAAGTTGGGGAATTCAACATCCGTGTTCATGATCTTGAGTGCATCATTATCAGGGTCGAAGTTTTCTGAAGCATAGCCGTTATCGTAAACTACCAGGTAGTCTGCTGATACTGTACCGCGGAATGCAGCGGCCAGCCTCACCATCGGAACTTCGCTTGCTGTGTTCTTGTGGAACAATGCGTTGAAGGTGTTAACCCTCACTGCATTGGTGAAGGTAAGCGTTCCCTGCACAGGGTATGCCCCATCCTTTACATGCACAAAGAAAGCCTGTTGTGCAGGAATTATATTGTTGGCAAGGCCGTTGCTTGAAATGCCGTTAATGTAACTGCTGTAGGTACCCACGTACTGGTCGGTTGTACCGGCATCAAAGTAGTACACAGCATTGTCAATGTTGTTCTTTGTCCACCCTGCCGCATTCCAGTCTATCGGTGAAGGGTACGGATTACCAACCAGGTTAAAGCCAAGGGTGTATGGCTGGTTATGGTTGTAAAGTGTAACCGGGCCAATGGTTCCGTTATTTACCACACCCTTTGTAATGATAGTCATGGGTGTTGCCGCAGTACCGAAGTTAAGCGCATAACCCGCGCCCGGAGTCAGCACTCCTGACGGATTGGTGAAGATGTCCCAGCCTGTGGTTGACTGGTTTTCGTTGTATGAATAGAATGCCGGGAACTCAGCTGTAAGGTTTACTTCTTCGGCATACTGTGATACCTGTATACCGGTGTAAGGCGAACTGAAGTATTTGTAACCGAAGGCTGAAGGAATAAACCGCTGCACGGTTACTTCCCCTGTAATGTTCCCTGTTCCCGTACCGTCAATCAATGCCGTTTGTATGGGTGTCGACAGCAGGGTAAGGTTGTTGTTCGTTGTGAATGTCCCTGAAGTAGCTTTTAAAACACTGTAAATATAAAGTGTCCCGTTAAGGGAAACTCCTGATGCGTTGTTGATAGTAAGGTTATCGACTGCATTACCCGAAAATGTACCTGCCGGGATTACCTGTGCTGCTGTTCCCCTCATTTCAATGGTTCCCTGGGTTGCATCAAAGGTTCCTGAATTCTGTATGGTGCCGGCAATCTGTAGAGTATTACCCTGCACTATAACACTTGCTCCCGACATAACCTGCAGGTTTTTGCACATACCAACGGCACCGGTGCTTAATTTCGGATACCGGGTTAAACCCGAAGGAATAACTGCATCAACTGATAAAGTAGGGATAGAACATGTCCAGTTGCCCGAATTGTTCCAGTTAATATCGATGTTCCCTGTCCATGTATTAATGCCGGGGTTGCCCACAATCCATGTACCTGAAACCGGGCATATACCGGGGAAGCTGGCAGTCAGCGAATACTGCCCCGGGTTAAGTGATGAAATATTTTTTGTAGTGGCAGTGAATGCAGGATTTCCGGCCATAATCCAGCTGTAGGTAAACACTTCGGTCCACTGCGGTGAATTTACAAGTGTGCCGTTTACTGTTGCTGTGCCCACTTTTGAAAGGGTGCTGCCTGCACCTTCAAAATAGTTGTACCCTGCAATTAATCCCGGAGTGGCAGTATACTGTGTAAACCTTGAAGCGGCAAGCGACTGTATCTCTGCAGGTGATAAAGCCCTGCTCCAGAAACTGGTCTTTAAAATACTGCCATCAAGGAAGTTGCCTGTGGCATCCCAGATATTTCCGCCAATCATGGAATGGAAATTACTCGAGCCATAGTTTCCGGTGGTGCTATTCAGCAAACCAACCTGTGTTCCGTCGATATAAAGTATCAGCTGGGTACCTGTGCCAACACCTGCTATATGGTGCCATTGATTACCATCGGGATAGTTTGACATTGGTATATTCAACTGTCCGCCACCTGATGTCCATAATTGCAATGTGCTGCTGTTCATGATGCCAAGTTCAATAGCATCATTCTGTCCGAATAACCCCCATGTACGCTCACCGGCGATCAGGGACTTGTCGATCTTTATCCACCCTTCAATAGTGAACTGTGAAAGGTTATTGAGCAACGATCCTCCCAGGTCAACATAAGTCTGCTGTGCCTTGGAGAAAGTGAGGGCTGTGGGAATATTGGTGATATTAATTGATCCGCTGGCAGTGTTGCAGGATGCATCCGATACAATTGCTTCAAGAGGAGGCATGGTAGAACTCACACTGCCTACAACAATATTGCTGATGGTAACTGTGGCATTTGCATTGTCGCGTACAGTCACAGTATAGGTTTCGGCACTGAGTGCACTGAATACATTGGATGACTGGTAACTGCCTGCATTCAACCGGTACTGGTATGGAGCACTGCCCCCTGTTGCTGTAACCGTAATTGTTCCCGTTCCGGGACTTGCACCCTGGCATGAGGGAGTTGAAGTTGCTGTTGCAGCAAGGGTTGATGATCCGTAGGTTATACGTACCAAACCCTGCGCACCTGCACCTCCTATATCCGACTGGTTATTATTCTGCGACTGTGCACCTGCACCGCCACCGCCATAATTACTGCCGGGCAACCCGGGAGAGTTATTTCCGGTTAAACCGCCTCCGTTACCTCCGTTCAGCGAACCACCGGTGCCACCGGCTGCTGCTGTGGCATTTCCCCCGTTCTGGGTACTGCCTGCACCACCACCGCCGGTTCCGCCGCTGCCATTATTACCTGCAGTTCCATCACCACCGGCAAATTTTACAGTGCCTATGGAATTAGCTCCCGCTCCTGTACCTGCTGTCCCAAAGTTTCCTGAAGCCGGGCCGCCACCATTACCACCCTCGGCAAATAAAGTGGAAGTGCTGCCAAACCAGCTGGCATTTCCTTTATTCTGTGCAGCTGTGCTTGTTATGGTGCTGGTTTTTACGTCAGCAACCACCAGGTTGTACTGGGCGTTGGGTGTAACATTAATCACACTTCTCACATAGGCACCGCCGCCGCCACCACCACCGCGTCCGTTCTTGGCACCACCGCCGGCACCGCCACCACCCCATACTTCAACGGTAATCTGGTAGGTATTTGCCGGAACTGTGAATGTATGTGCGCCCGGAGTGGTATAATCAACCACCGTCTGGCCAACAGACAGTCCTGATAACAGCAAAAGCGTTAAAACTGTAAGAATGGTTATGTATAAGCGGTGTCTTATCATTCCTTAAATTGTCCTATTTTAAGATCAATTCCTTTTCGGCAAAAATTTCAGCTTTCTGGTCGTTGGGCGCCTGGTATCTCACCACCAGCCTGCCTTTCCTGAAATCCACCCCCGGCTCCTGCCTTAGTTTCATGGAGAAACGGCGGATGTTATTGGGCGTATAAACGGCAATGCCCCTTACAATGCCAACTTCTGTCTTTTCCCCTGACGGAGATACCCAGTCAACAAGCAGGTCGCCAAACACTGATTTCTCACCTGTGCGGTTAAATGTTACAGCCAGGTTAGCCACTGAATCTATATTCAGCTGCAGTTCCTGAAGTTCCACCTTCATGGGAAGTTCGCCTACCCTGGCAATGATGGGGATGGTAATTCCGAATATGGGAATAAGCCTGATGCCTATCGAGGCTGTATCAGCGGCAGCTTCTTCTCCCAGCGGCTTTTCCGTCGGTACTGCCCTGAAATATAAGTGCGACCTGTATTCACCCGCCTTCATGTCAGGTGTCTTGCGGAACTGCATCCTTACAACCTGCGACTCGTTGGGCGCCAGCGTTACACTCCTCGGGAACACCCTCAGGAACTTGTCGGCAAACAGTTGTCCCGGATCGGGATCAGTGATCTGCTCAAATGCTCCTGTCTCCGTCATACGGTACTGCACAAACGATACATTGTACCGTGCGGTGTCGTTGCCTGTATTGGCGAGGGTTAATTCCTGCGACTGTTTACTGCCTTCAAACACCACCCTTCGCGGGGTGATAAGAAGGTCACCCTGTGCAAATGACAGGGCTGGTATGCCTGAAATGAGCAGCAATAAAGAAAGCAGGGCAATGAGGGTTGGTCTGGTTGGTTGCATTTTTTACTTCATTAATTATTTATCAAACGTACATCAAAATTGTGACTTTACCAAGATTGAGCCGTGATATCGGGTTATTCATTACTGAAAAAAAGCGCTGCAGGGGAGTACAGCGCTTTTATGGAGATTTGACAATTTAGTTATATGCAAAAGTGAGCGTGTAAGTGCCCGTATAAATACCAACCGGGTTCTGCTCAAGGGAGCCCACATTAAGCGTGGCTCCTATTGAAACTGTTTCCGTTCCTCCATCAAGGGTACCTGTTCCGGTACCTGCCGGCGGGTTCGAAACCCAGTTGTCGATTATCATGTTGCTGCTCCCGTTGGTAAGCAGGGCAGGGCCAACAGGCAGTTGTATCGAGTAAGTGGCATCCGGCTGTCCTGTAATAATAAACTTACCCGACTGCGCGGTACCACCGCCTAATATCACTGATCCCTGGGCTGTGCGCACCCCGTCAGGAGTCAGCACTATCTGCCCGCCGTTTACTTCAGGTGAAAACTTCCCGAAATTCATCTGGGTGTTTTCATATGCCGTAAGGGCAGCAATCACTTCCGCATAAGCCTGGCCGTTTACCGACGACTGCGACCATCCTTTGATCGCCACCATCAGCACTAACAGTATAATCGCTGTTAATTTGCGGTTCATGTTTATGAGGGTTAAGATGTGAAAGAACTAATTTGGATTGAGTATTCGGATTCAGTATTCAGATTCAGTATTCAGATTCAGTATTCAGATTCAGGATTCAGGATTCAGTTATTTCTTAGTTGTAAGTTACAGTCACATTATAAGTACCTGTGTAATCTCCTGTTGGTTGAGCTGCATCAACCTGAATAGTTGCACCTACATAGAAGGTTTGTGTACCACCGGTTAAAGTAGTAGTAGCATTAGAACTGAAGTCATATACTTCCATTTCATTAGCACCGCTCTTGATAACAATAGAGCTTGGTAATGTTACAGAAAATAATGCTCCTGTTTCACCTGTTACTGTATACTGTGCGCTACCTGATGTTCCGAGAACTGATGAAAGAGTAACACCACCGGTTGCTGAACGTGTTCCAGCTTCTGTAGCAGCTATTGAAACTGTACCTGCAGCGTTACTGCTGGAGAATGTACCAAACTGTAGACCATTAGTTTCTGCTGCTATTGTAATTGGGGTCATTACTCGGGCTGTAGCGTTTGCAGATGCGGTTGCGGTATTCTGAGCATAAACATTAGATGTTAAAACTACTGCGAAGAAGATGGCTGAAAGGGCGATTAATTTTTTCATTTTAATTCGGGGGATTTAAATGTTATTGTTTGTGGTTTTTTGTTTCTTGTTTCGTTGTCTTCCTATAGTCCAATTACATGCCAACAGGCAGCCCTCTCCCTAAAAAAAAGAAAGAAATAATCTAAGTTATTGATAATTAGTGCATTCCATCAAATAAGTATTGCCGAACGTTAAAATGTTTATCGTGCCACAAATGAATAAAGTGCAATTTATGGGACAAATAGTCTTAAATTGGGACAACAGCCGCCGCCCCCCAGCCGCTCCCAGGTCTTATTGCATTTATTGAAGTTTGTGATTTCAAGTCCTGCATATTTTTTTCTTTTTAACTATTATATATAAATTGATAAAAGGGGCCTCTCCACAATTTTTAATTGTGTGCCCTATCTTATCTTTTCCTATTTTTTTATTTCTTTTTTAAAATCTTATTCCAACCTTATTTCAGTACTTTATTTAAGGTGCGGTAAAATTGTTGATACTCTTGCACAACATTTGCTGTTAATCTGCTGATTGATTGCTGCAAAAAAAATGCTTTTACTGCAAAAATAATAGTGAATACGTTAGTGAATACGTTAGTGAATACGTAAGTGAATTTGTTAGTGATTGGTAGTTACCTTAAGTATTACTTCTATTCAGTACTTTCATCCTGTTCTTTTATCTTTTTAAAAGCCTGATCTTTTGCCTGCTGTTTTCTGCTCCGGAGCTCGGCAAGCTTGTGTTTCCTCTTTTTAGATTCTGTCTCAAATGCAAGATTATCAAGCGACATTCCGTAATCTATTGAAATCGCAAATCCCCGCATATGGTTTGAATAAGTATTAACATACCAGTTAAGCTCAAGATTATTTTTGATTTTATCGAAATGATACCTGTTCATATATTTGTCATAAAGAGGCTTCTGCCACTCAGGCATATTTGTCAAAGCTAAATTTGGGTTAGCATATCCGAACATACGACTGACAACTAATTGTTTGTTTGTTCTACAACTAAGTTTTTTCCCCTGGATTGACCGCATAGCCAGAAACATCGCCAACTCAGCTAATTCTGTCTCACTTTTTTCGTTATCCCTGAATTCAAAAACATGGTCTTTATTTATCATACAATAAGGTTCATCATCAGGGATTATCTTTTTAACGGATCTTGCAGTGGCTGATATTTCATCGATGTTTCCTTCTAAAGAATAGAAATATAATGATTGAGATACCTGGTAGTATTCATACGACAAACGGTACAGCTCGGTATCCTGAGTGAATAAATAATTAAGATCATTCATCTCAACTTCAGGATTAAATCCGTCTATTTCAAAGCCGCATTTCTCATCGTCATAGGTCATCTCTCCTGTCTTTATGTACTTTTTTAATTTTTTTTTCAGTGCAGTAGTGAGGCCTCCTCTATACATTCCATAACAAACCTGACGCGCTATCTGGTCTTCATTGATTTCCAGGAAAGGGATATAATTATAGATACCAAAGCCCATAATAATATTCATTGTTTTCTCCTTGTCTTTAAACAGATTACGCAGGAGAAAGAGGGGAAAGTGAAAGTATCTGACTTTTTCTTCCATTGGTTTAGTTGATTGTAGTTTTTAATGAGTTGCTGTAGTATAGCAAAACAACGCATTTTTTTTCAGGAAACAAACTGCATTAGAATTTATTTTGAAGTTTGATAAGATATGTTTAACTTTACTCCTGTTATCCTTTAGTATTACTGAACTATAACTCAGATTTACCCCCTGTATACCTCTGAGGTATAGGGGAGGTAAACAGGGGGTATACAGGAGGTATATATAGGGTATACTTGAACCAGCTAGATCACCAACTAAAGAACAAACTCATGGCAATTCAGGAAGCGGATGGAATTCACAATTCATTAGGCAGTATCGTTTATTACACTCGTAACGGGAGAAAATGTATGCGGTTAAAATCCGCATCTTTTAAGGATGCAAAAACACCAAATCAATTAAAACACAGGCATAAGATGAGACTGGCAGGTGAGTTTACCTCATCGTGCAAGCGGTTTCTGGCAATCGGGTTCCAGGATGCACCCCGTTCAATGGACAATGCATCCAACGAGGCACGTTCCTATATTATCAAGAACTGTTTCGATACTACAGGTGACCTTCCGGTTCTCGACTATTCAAAAATATCCATCTCAAGGGGATATATCCAGAGGCCAGAAATTACTTCAACCATTCTTGAAGGAAGAAATCTTGTGATCAAATGGCGGTTACCTTACAGGGGAGAAAATGTAAAAGCAGACGACAGGGTAATGGTTATGGCTTATTCTGATTTTGGTATCCTGAATAAATCTCAGTTTTTCTTTGATATAGCTACCAGGAGTGAAGGGACCGCTACAATCCAGTTACCATTAAGCACTGAACCTGTGCATACATGGATGTTTTTTCATAATCCAAACGCTGTAATCGGTGAAAGCAGGAATAAGATTTCTGATTCGGTGTATCTCGGGAAATTTGAATTATAGCAAAAAAAAGAAAGCTGCCTTTCTGAGGCAGCCTTCTTTTTTAAAAGCTATTTCTTAGTTGTAAGTTACAGTCACATTATAAGTACCTGTATAATCTCCTGTTGGTTGAGCTGCATCAACCTGAATAGTTGCACCTACATAGAAGGTTTGTGTACCACCGGTTAAAGTAGTAGTAGCATTAGAACTGAAGTCATATACTTCCATTTCATTAGCACCGCTCTTGATAACAATAGAGCTTGGTAATGTTACAGAAAATAATGCTCCTGTTTCACCTGTTACTGTATACTGTGCGCTACCTGATGTTCCGAGAACTGATGAAAGAGTAACACCACCGGTTGCTGAACGTGTTCCAGCTTCTGTAGCAGCTATTGAAACTGTACCTGCAGCGTTACTGCTGGAGAATGTACCAAACTGTAGACCATTAGTTTCTGCTGCTATTGTTATTGGGGTCATTACTCGGGCTGTAGCGTTTGCAGATGCGGTTGCGGTATTCTGTGCAAAAACATTAGATGTTAAAACTACTGCGAAGAAGATGGCTGAAAGGGCGATTAATTTTTTCATTTTGATTGGGGGTTGTTTTTTTATTGTACTTGTTTACTTGTTTTTTGTTTCGTGGTTGTCTCTCATTAGTCGAATAACATGCCAAAAATCACCGTGCCAAAGTTGCAATCCATGAAAATAGTTTTTTAAATAACTGTAAACCAGCAGCATAAAACCCTTAAATTTTTCATCCATTCCCCCTCCCCCCACACCATGCCAAAGTCGTAAATCAGAAAAACAGAATTAAAACGGGACGAAATGTTTCATTTTGGGACGAACGAGAATTCGAGATTTCGAGAATTCGAGATTCGAGATTCGAGATTCGAGATTCGAAGTTAAGGAAAAGGATTGAATATTTGCTGTCAGCTGTCAGCTGTCAGCACATTGGGTTCAGCGGACTCCCCCGAGCGCGATAGCAGTCGAGGGGTTCAGCGTTCAACGTTCAGCGTTAGTTTAGCGTTTGGCGTTTGGCGTTTGGCTGCTGGCTTTTAGCTTTTAGCTCTACTCACTACCTTTTGCCTTCTTTCTTTTGCCTTTTGCCTTTTGCCTTCTTTACTCACTACTCACTTCCTTTTGCCTTCTTTCTTTTGCCTTCTTTACTCACTACTTTTTTCTTCTTTCTTTTGCCTTTTGCCTTTAGCCTTTTTTACTGACTGCTGACTGCTGACTGCTGAATGCTAAAAAAAATCGCAGCCGCCAGGAACCCCATAGAACCGGCAACTGCGATACTGAGCTTTCTCAGCGCTCAATTAGTTATAGGAAATAATTACGGTAAGATCACCGGAGTAATCGCCGTCCTCTATTTTATCGTTTATAAGGGCTGTTAAACTGATGTCTTTTGTGTTGGGCCTGTCGGCTTGCTTTTCTTCCACACCGGCAAGCATGGTATAGCGGGCATTGTCGTTATAGATGGCGGCCTGTGCTACTGACACATCGTAGGTAGCCTGTGCCGGGCCGGTGAGCCTGATACTGCCCAGGTCAACATTTTTCTGGTTACTGTTTAAACTGATATTACCACTGAAACCGTTCTCTGCAACAATAGACTCAACAACCTCGGCAGATACATGTCCGGTAACTTTAACCTGTCCGTACAGCGCACCGGCGGAGAGGATAAGTATGCAGATTAAAAAGATGCCTTTCAGACTTTTCACGTATCTTCTTTTAGCATCATAAAAATATAGTGAAACCCTTCGAGATTCCAAATTTTTGATGCTAAAAATGATGAAAAAAAATGAAAAAAAATGAAAAGTACTGAAAATCAGTAAAGTGCATTTTTGCCTTTACTTTTTCTTAATGTAAAAAAATTTTACATTTACCTCAAAAAACGCAAAACGTAAAATTATTTTACATTCGCCTCCACAGGCAACCCCGGTTTGGTGATACCGTATTTTTCGATTTTGGCATTGAGGGTGGGCCGGGTGAGGTTCAGGATGTCGATGGCATCCTGCTTATGCCAGTTAACTGCCTCAAGCACACGCTGGATATGGTACTTCTCCATGTCCTCAAGCGACATAAGGTTCCGGAGCTGGGCATTGAGCCACGGCTCGATTACCTTGGTTAAAACGATGTTGTCCTTTTCCAGGACATCCCCGTGGGTCATCACCATGGCCTGCATAAGCGTATTCTCCAGTTCCCTTACATTGCCGGGCCATTCATAGCTGTGGAGGTAGCTTATAAGTCCGTCGGCTAACTTGGTGATCTTCTTGTTGAGCTTACGGTTGTGCTTGGCGACAAAGTGGTAGACCATATCGCCGATATCTTCTTTCCTTGCCCTCAGGGGAGGTATATTGATGGTAAACACTTTGAGGCGGTAGTAGAGTTCTTCCCTGAACTTACCTGCCTGCACCATGGTTTCAAGGTCTTTATTGGTAGAAGCAATGATGCGGGCATTCATGGGTATCGTTCCGGGACAACCGGCTTTTTCGAATTCCTTTTCCTGGATAACCCGTAATATCCTTGCCTGGTTGGTATCAGACAGTTCTGATACATCATCAAGGAACACTGAACCTTCGCCGGCAAGCTCAAACTTACCTTTCATATCAGTTGTGGCACCGGGATAGGCGCCTTTGCAATAGCCAAACAGGTCGGCCTCGTAATAGGCATCGGGCAGTGAGGCGCAGTTTACAACCACCATCGGATTGTCGCGTGTAACGCCGCTGTGGTGGATAAGCCTTGCAATGAGTTCCTTGCCCGTGCCCGTTTCACCCGAGATAAGCACATTCACCTTGCTTGTTGAGATCCTTCCGATGTTCTTGAAAATATCGCGCATGATCACACTCCGGCCAACGAGTGTGTTTTCTTCGATTACTTTGATAGAAGAGGCGGGGATATTCTCTTTAATGCTCCTGCTTTGCAGCGACAATTCCACGCCGTTGCGTACAACATTAAGCAGTTCCTCAACGGCAATGGGCTTTTCAAGATAATCATAAGCGCCTGCCTGCATGGATTTGATGATCAGGGCTATATCGCCATGGGCGGTGAGCATAACAACCGGTAGCCCGGGTTTGGTCTTCTGGATGTTTTCAAGTACTTCCATACCGTTCATGCCCGGCATCTGGTAATCTGTAATCACAAGGTCGGGGTCTTCTTCAGATACCAGGTTTAATCCTGTAGGGCCGTCGGATGCTGTAAGTATTTTATAACCTGCTTTCTGGAGCATGTTAGTCAGCAACGCCCTGATGATAGAATCATCATCTATGGCTATAATTTTACTCATGAAGGTTTGGTTGTTAGCTTGAAAAGGAAGCGAATTTAGTAAATTCAGCTTACATATATAATATTTAGGTAGGAATTTTTACCAAAACCCTTGAACCGGCGGGTACATCATCAGTAACCCACACATTACCGCCGATTACAGCACCGCGGCCGACAGTAATGCGTCCCAAAATGGTAGCATTGGCATAAATAATAACATCATCCTCAATAATAGGGTGGCGGTCGATTCCCTTAATTGGATTCCCGTCCTTATCCAGCGGGAAGCTTTTAGCCCCGAGGGTTACACCCTGGTATATCCTCACATTATCGCCTATAACGGAAGTTTCACCAATCACTACGCCGGTGCCGTGGTCGATAAAGAACCCCCTGCCTATGCGTGCACCGGGATGAATGTCGATTCCCGTAAGGCTGTGGGCTATTTCACTGATGATCCTCGGGATAAGCGGCACCTCCAGTAAAAAGAGTTCATGTGCTATACGGTGGTAGGTGATGGCAGTCATGCTGGGATAGCAGAAGATCACTTCGCTGATATGCCTGTTGGCGGGGTCGCCGTTAAAGGCAGCCTTTGCATCGAGCGCAAGCATCTGCCTGATGTCAGGTAAGCGCTCGATGAACTTCCTTGAAAGGTAGTTTGAACGTTCCTTACAGTCGCGGCACTGCTGGTCGGGCTCGGTGCAATAGAAGCAGAAGCCCCTGTTTATCTGCCTGCTCAGCTTGGAGAGGCCGCTGTGCAGGCGGGCGCCAATGATATAATGGATGGTATCGCTCCTTACCTTCGAATCTCCGAAATAGCCGGGGAAAAGCAGTTCGCGGAATATTTCCACCATTTCCTGCACTTCTTCCCGTGAAGGGAGGTCCATTTCATGCCATGGCAAATGGTAGATATCGCCGTTTTTACTGAAGTCGCATAATTGTTTTACGATATTTTCAAGTTCACTGTGGTCCATCAGTGTACATTTTAAACAGGTCAGTACTGAGATACCTTTCGCCGGTATCGCAAATAATGGTAACAATGGTTTTGCCTCTATTCTCAGGCCTTGAGGCTACTTCCATAGCTGCCCACACGTTACCGCCGGATGAAATACCGCAGATTATACCTTCCTCGCGCATCACCCTTCGTGCGGTGTTGAAGGCATCCTCTTCGTTAATAGTGATCACCTCATCAACAACCGACATATTCATAATCTCCGGCACAAAGCCTGCCCCGATACCCTGTATTTTATGTTTTCCGGGTTCACCGCCCGACAGAACAGGCGATAAGGTTGGTTCGGCAGCAATGATCTTTACATCGGGTTTACGTTTTTTGAAGTATTCGCCCACCCCGGTAATAGTGCCGCCTGTACCTACGCCGGCGACAAAAATATCCATCCCGCCATTGGTATCGTTCCACAGTTCCACTGCCGTTGTTTGTTTGTGTTTTTCAGGATTGGCCTTATTGGAGAACTGGAAAGGGATAAATGAATTCTCAATCGTGGCATTCAGTTCGCGTGCTTTGGCAATGGCGCCTTTCATGCCCTGGTCGGCAGGAGTAAGGTGAATTTCAGCACCCAGGGCCCTCATAAGCAGACGGCGCTCCACGCTGACGCTCTCGGGCATGGCTGCAATAAGCCTATAACCCCTTTCAGCACAGATCATAGCCAGCCCTATGCCTGTATTCCCGCTTGTAGGCTCAATAATGGTGGTGCCTTCCTTTAAAAGGCCCTTATTTCCTGCATCCTCTATCAAAGCAAGCGCCAGCCTGTCCTTTACCGAATAAGAAGGATTATGTGACTCCAGTTTCAATAAAATGCGTGCATGCAAACCTGCTGAGATCCTCACAGCTTCCACAAGGGGTGTATTGCCAATAAGCTGGCTTATGCCTGAGTATATTTTCATAAAGAGTTTTCTAACTAAAACATTAAATCACAAATTTTGTTATTGCATGCGGTTACCCAAATGTGTGGTATATGGGGAGAAGTAATGACATAATTGCAAGAATTCAGGAAATAAGCTGGACTTTTTGTTGAAAATTTCGTTACTTTGTGCAACTCTGTATTAAACACCGCATCTCTTTTGAGGGAGAAGAAGGTAAATTGCTGATTGAAATATGAAATATACCTTCATTGGAACAATATTTGTGTAAACGATCATAAAATTAATATTCAACACATCCATTACTAACTAAATTATTATCTGTCATGAAAAAGTGGAATTATTTGCTCTCACTGCTATTTGTAGCAAGTGCTGTATTTGTAACCTCATGTACCAAAGATGAAGATCCTGAGGCTGGTCCGAATCTTAACTTAAAAGGTGGTTCAACCTATGTGTCAGCAGATGCTACAGTTCAGGTTGACGATCCTATTCTTGTTGGTGTTACCGGAACAACAACAGGCGATAACCTTACAAGATTTAAGTTTTCAGTAATTTCTAACAATGTACCTACAGCAATCGTTGACTCCACCTTTAATTCATCTTCATTTGACTGGGATATGGAATTAACCTTTACCAGTGTTGGAGAAGCACGTTTGTTGTTTGAATTATGGGACAAAGGCGGCCTGAAAGCAGAAAAGTCATTCATCATTACAGTTGAAGATCCCGGTATGCAGATCAACAAATACCTGAATGTTGAACTTGGTTCATGGAATGACGCTGTTGGCAGCTTCTTCTCATCAACTGAAGGTATTGTTTATACCCGTGGCCAGCTCACCACTTCAGTAACCAACCAGGCTAAGATTGATTTCCTGTTCTTTAAAGGCGATACCAATGGCAACACCATTGCTTCACCTGATGATGTTTCTGCAAATACATTGAGTGAACTGCAGTTAACCCTATGGACAAACAAGAACCAGACACGTTTCAATACAACCACTATCACAGCTGCACAGTTTGATGCAATTGGCGACACCTACCAGTTCCCGGTATTTAACATGACCAATCAGACAACCAAGGTAAATGCTATGACTGAAGGACAGGTAATCCTCTTTAAGACCGAAGCAGGTAAACTCGGACTTATTAAGGCAGTTGACTTTTATTCAAGGGGTGACCTTGCAAAGGTTGATGTAATTGTACAGAAGTAATTCTGAAGACTAAAATGTATAGAAAAGGCTGCTGTGAGGCGGCCTTTTTTTATATCACCCCAGTCACCTCACCCCAGCCCTCTCCTCAAGGAGAGGGGGCCAATGCGTTAGTTCCTTAGTTCAGTTTTTTTTGTAGCGTCCTGTCTCCCTCTCCTTGAGGAGAGGGCCGGGGTGAGGTGAAAGGGTGAGGTGGAAGGGGTTGGTATTTTTTTTACTACTTTTGCACTAATGTCAGTCAATAATAAGAAATCAGTACTTTTCATTGTAAACCCTGTATCAGGCGTTAATCCTTCACGGAAAACTGTAATTGAGGAGGTTATAAGGGAAGGCCTTGACAGTAACCTGTTTAGTTGGAATATTGAATACACCAACTCTGCTGAACATGCTTATGAGCTGAGCCGCAATGCCGCCCTGGCAGGCACTGACATTGTTGCAGCGGTTGGCGGTGATGGTACGGCCAACAGGGTAATTAAAGGGCTTTTTGGAAGTAATTCGGTTTTTTGTGTCATCCCTTCAGGTTCAGGCAATGGCCTGGCACGGTTCCTCAATATCCCGCTTGAGCTAAAAGAAAGCATTGAGCTGATAAATAAGGGAAAGACTAAATTGATCGATACTGTCTCAGTTAATGATGAGCTGTTTGCATCTATTGCCGGTGTGGGGTTTGATGCACTGGTGGCAAAGAAGTTTGCACAGGCCGGCAGGAGAGGGTTCTTCACCTATTTCCACATTGCACTCCAGGCTTACCCGTCGTACAGGCCAAGGAAGTATAAGATGATAATTGACGGCAAACAGGTGCAGACAAAAGCCCTGTTTGTGAGTTTCGCCAACAGCAACCAGTTCGGGTATAATACCATTATATCGCCTTCAGCGTCAATTGATGATGGCCTTATGGATGTTTGCATTGTGCAGAAAGCCCCTGTTATCACTACGCCTTATATCCTCGGATTGCTCTGGAGGAACAAGCTTGAAATGTCGGGATACCTTGAAATTATCAAAGCCCGCGAAGTAATACTGACCCGCAACAGGAATAAAAAGATAAATCTCGACGGTGAACCGGTAAAAGTAGGGAAGGACCTTACCATTAGAGTAAACCCCTTATCTTTGAAAGTCATCGTTCCCTGAAAATGCAGAATTGGTGAGTTACAGTTAAAGAATGAAATGGTATGGGAGGAAAAAAGAATAAACCTGAAGGGATAGTCTATTCAACGAATCCTGATTTTGTATACAGGACCAACGAGCCTGAAGAACAGGAAACACTGCCTAATAACAGGCAGGACCTGCGCATTATGCTCGATAAGAAGTTAAAGGGAGGTAAGAAAGCTACGCTGGTAACCGGTTTCATCGGCAAAGAAACCGACCTTGCTGACCTTGCCAAAAAGCTGAAGAACCTGTGTGCCGCCGGCGGCTCCTCAGCCAACGGAGAGATATTGGTGCAGGGAGATTTCAGGCAGAAGATTATGGATTATTTGATTAAGAATGGGTATAAGGCGAAGTTTAGCGGGTGATATCCCTGTCCCTCACCCCCCCAACCCCCCTCTCCCGGAGGGCGAGGGGGGAGAAAGGAAAAATAGCGGGTCAATAACCC
>Ga0209066_10000021_pt1 | contig 217072 bp, 200 predicted proteins | sample All_14_2_FD_187198 | JGI IMG/M metagenome (GOLD analysis project Ga0209066, IMG submission 187198) | Freshwater microbial communities in response to fracking from Pennsylvania, USA - Allegheny Zone_MetaG_DW_15 (SPAdes) (version 2) ...
TTACTAAATCACAATAATGATATTGAATTATTTAAGGATTTTATATTAAGAATTATGGCCCCGAGTCTAATGGTATTATTCTTACATCCAATATTTTACTTTATTCGTAAAGCAACAGAATATGAGTTGTTTTTAATATATTTTGATAGAATCTTGATGGCCAGTATAATGATTTATACTATTGTTATAATTAAATTAACATATAAAGTTAAGGCAATGATATTAATTGCTTTATGTTTATTCATTCTTTTTCCATTTATTATATCATTTAGTGCTAAAATATTATGCCCATATTGTTTATGGTTATAAAATTTTTGAGTTCCGGGGACACAGTATTTAATTCATTCTTTCTTAAGGGGAATTGGAGGGAATTGGGGACGTTGTTGACTTTTTACACTTATGCACTCATTTTGGCCTTAGCCTTCAACGTCTCCGGGATTGTTGTGACGCATCCCATGGGCCTGACCGCCTGAAGTATTCTTGGGCCAGGGATTTGTTTCAGAACGGCAAGATAAATTCCCTTCATTGTGGTTAAAACATCATATCATGGCGTCAATACCTTTCCGGTCAAGGATGGAAAGGAGTTATTTGGAAGGGCCGCCGGGGTGTTTTTCACCGATTTGCCATTTCTGGTCCGTGGAAAGGCTGGAGTTCAGCATGGCGGCAAGGACGGCAACCCTTAACGGCATGGCAAAGAGTGATTTGATAATGGCAAAAACCATTTGATTTAAAAGAGAATATGTCGTATTTATTTTTATATTGATCCTCTTGATGTCGAATGTTAATCCTGTACGCTTTGTGATGCCATGCCCCAGATAGAAAAATTGATCTTCCAGATTCTGAGCGGTATGTCTGATGCGAATATTGCTTTCAAAGACCTGTGTCAGCTTCTTGTGCATCTCGGTTTTGTGGAAAGGACAAAAGGCGGTCATCATATATTCAGAAAGCAAGGTATCGAAGAAAAGATCAATCTGCAAAAGGATGGGAACAAAGCGAAGCCCTATCAGGTTAAACAAGTCCGGGCCGTTATTCTTAGATATAAACTCGGCGGGGAGATATGATGGACAGATACGAGATTATTATTTATTGGAGCGCTGAGGACCAGGCTTATATCGCGGAAGTTCCCGAACTTCCGGGATGTTCGGCCCATGGCGATACGTATGAGTCTGCATTGTCCCATGCCATGAAGGCCGTTGCTCTCTGGATCGAAACAGCCATGGAGTTCAATGATCCAATCCCTGTTCCTAAAGGCCGCCGCCTTGCTTATGCGTGACAGCTCCATAAGAAAAAGTGTCATACGCCGGCACTGAGGGAGCAGGCCACAAGCCCTTCGGCCCCCTTTCGGGCTTCGACCTGGGGAACGGCATCGAGGTCCGAAAGACCTTCGACCAGGACTACCGCCTGACAGCCCTCACGGCAGACGGCGTGATGGACCTCTCCTACATCCATTACCTGAACGGCATGATCCGCGAGATCACCGACAATCTGGACCCGGCCCGGAGCCAGTACTTTACCTACGATAACCTGGGGCGCTTGAAAACCGCCAACGGCGTCTACGGCCGCATGGCGTGGACCTATGACAACGTGGGCAACCGCCTGACCGAAACCCGGAACGGCATCACCGAGTCCTACACCTACAAAACCGGAACGAATATCATCGAGTCCGTGGACGGTGCCCTGGACAAAACCTTCACCCACGACGATGACGGCAACATCCACACGGCCCTGATCCAGAAAACATCGGCGTCGCCGTCCGTCACCGCCGACTACATGTACACCAGCGACGGCCTGCGCCTTCGAAAAACCGCGGGCGGAACGGTCGTCCTCTACCACTACGACTTCGCCGGAAACCTCATCGGCGAAAGCGGGATAGGGGGTGAGAATTTCAAGGCCTACGTGTATTTTGCCGGAACCCGCGTAGCCACCGTTGCAGCGGACGGCTCGGTCTGTTACTATCACAACAACCACCTGGAAACCCCGGTCTCGATGACCGACGGATCGGGGAATGTGGTGTGGAAGGCGGATTATAAACCGTTCGGAAAGGCGGAGGTGTCTTCGGCGTCGACGGTTGTGAATGATTTTCGGTTTCCGGGCCAATACTACGATAGTGAAACGGGACTCCATTATAACTGGAACAGATATTATGATCCGAGCATAGGACGATACCTCACGGCGGATCCGATTGGGCTATTGGGTGGAGTAAATCTTTATTCTTATGTTGAAGGAAATCCGATCAACAGCATTGATCCACATGGTTTGTATAGAGATATCGGTGGAGGTTTTGGCTTAACGCTTGCTGTAGCAAATGCGTCTATATCGTACCACACAGAAACTTGCTGTGATGATCAGGGGAATAAACATATCAGAACGATTGAAAGCATTTGTATTGGGCTTGAGTTTGGTCTTGGACTTGAATCCAGTCATAGCGCCAATGCATCGGTCAGTGATGATAAAGCACCAAAAAAATGCCCAAAAATGTACGACAATACAGGCTGGTACTCTGATGGTTCAGGAGTATGGGGGGCTTTATTATTAGGACGTTCATATTCTAATTCTGATGGTGCGGGTTGGATATTTGGTTTTGGGGGCGGATGGAATGTTTATTCAGGATGCCGTAATAATATCAAAAATGATGTTATTTATGGTAAATGTTGCAATAAATAATTGAGGATGCCATGGATTATTTAGGTAAGATTATCGATATATTAGAGATTATTTTGTATATAGCATTGCCACTGTTTATCTTTAGTACTTTTTATTTGGTCTTAGTTGTAAAGAAAAGCAATTGCGAACTTGTGAAAGATGCGGTTCGGAGTCCCATTCTGCCAAACTTTGATTTAAGCTTTTTTGGAAAATTACAAAAAGAATACTTGAATATAAGAAAAAATATTGTCCCTGCTTTGGTTAACCGTGTGGCATTTTTTATTATAACAATAGGCTTTTTCCTATTATTTTTCCTTGTTTTTATTCAGGAACTATTCCGCTATTAATTGATTTCGATTTGCGGGACAGGTTTATATATAGATATAGGCAGACCGCCCTTCTTGGTAGCTGCGCTACTTTTAGGCCTCCTTCAGTTCAGTTCATTAGGCCTGAATACGATACCTATTGTCATGGAATGTTTATTCATTCCCGGTGGATGGGGTCGGACTGGGTTTGAATTTAAAATGGCCTGGGTGGCGGCTCGGTCCATGTCATCGTTTCCTGATGATTTTACAATACAGATATCTTTTACCTCTCCATGGGGAAGGACTTCGAAACTCATCCAGGTTTCCGGGTTTTTCATGTCGGCTGTCTGGTCTTTTGAAAAAGCCCAGTTTTCAATGATCTGGAATTTAACAAAAAGCTGATATCTTTCAATCAGGGTCCCCTGAAAACCCGATTGGGTCCGGCTTCCTTCTTCCGTTCCCCTGTTTCCCCGGGGCCCGCCCTCACCTAACGCCTCTCCTTCTTCAGAACGGTGGAACATTTCTAAAGAATTGGCTGTTTTTTCATAGGGCCGACTTAAGTTTTCTTTCCCGACGCTCAGTGGGTGTTCGATTACCTGTTTTTCATCGTCTGGCTCTTTTTTCTGATCTTCCTTGTTTCTTGGAGGGACTTTATCCTCTCTGTAAGAAATCGCCGATTCTACTTTTGAAGGATTTTGTTTCGTTTTTTCTGGGGGCACTGTTTTTCCAGCAACCACCGGAGTATCAGATTCCGGCTGAGCGGCCATATCTTCCTGGACCGTGTCTGAAGAATCCTGCACAGGGATTACAACACCCGGCTCACCTCCGGCTGAATTCGGTCTGCCTATCGATGGAGGAAGAGCCGCCAGATCCAAATCCATGGCATTTATCGGTATAAAGGTGAAGGATTCAGGCTGAGGAAAAAAGATAAACCCTATCCATAGAAGGGTATGAATCAATAAAGACAGACTGATCCCAACGATCCAGTCACTGACATTACGAGGTTTGTTATCATCAAGGTGCATACTCTGTTCATGACCTATATGGGGTCACCTCAGAAATCTGAAAAAATGTACGCTAAGGATTTGCGGACGCCGGAACCCAGCGGAGACAGGGTGAAGATAAAAACTCCCGGATATGAGCGACGTCACGGGGGCTATAGCCAACAGACCTCTTTTTGGTGTCTTATAGCCAAAATCGTAACATCGCCGCCATCAAAATGATAACGCGCAACATACCCGCTGGGTGTGTTCAAAATTCTGTGTCACGGATAAGATTCTCATTCCAGCAGCAGTGTGAGCGTAAGCGGAAGGCAGCTCCGAGAATGGGCCACAAACTTGCTCGTCGGAGGAGCTGCCTTCTGCTGGAGCGGCTTTAAGAATCATCCTGCATATCATAAAAAAACCTATCAGAGTTTCAATTCCTTATCCAGCCTTCCTTCAAAATAAATGGCCAGCTGAGAAATGGTGAGAGACCAGCTCTGGACCGGCATCGTCCATTTTTTGCTGGCGTTTTGGATTCCCATGTAAAGGAGCTTCAACAGACTGTCTTGATTGGGAAAAGCCCCTTTGGTCTTGGTCAGTTTCCGGAACTGGCGGTGGACCGCTTCAATGGTGTTGGTTGTATAGATAATCCTTCGAATATCTTCAGGATATTTAAAGTATTGACTGAGTCGCTCCCAGTTGTTCCGCCAGGATGTGATGACAATGGGATATTTGTCGTTCCATTTATTCGCAAGGATATCAAGCTCAGATTCGGCTAAATCCTTTGTGCTGGCTTTATAGATGCGTTTCAGATCGGCCATGAATTCCTTCTGGTGTTTTGAACCTACGTATTTCAAGGAATTCCGGATCTGATGCACAACGCAGAGCTGAACCTCGGTATTCGGAAATATGGTCTCAATGGCTTCCGGAAAGCCTTTAAGGCCATCAACACAGGCGATCAGGATATCTTTCACACCCCGGTTCGAAAGATCTGTCAGTACCTGAAGCCAGAAATTGGCCCCTTCATGTTCGGAAATGTACAGGCCCAGCACTTCCTTCCGGCCTTCGATGTTTACACCCAGGATTGTGTACACAGCCTTTCCCACAACTTTTCCGTTTTCGCGGATCTTGTAATGAATGGCATCAAGCCAGACAATCGGATAAATCGATGCCAGAGGCCGGGCCTGCCATTCTTTCACCGTGTGGACAATCTTGTCCGTAATGGCGCTCAGCGTACCGGTTGACACTTCAAGACCGTAGATTTCATTTAGATGGGCCGAAATATCCTGGTAACTCATGCCCAGACCATAAAGGGCTATGATTTTCTGCTCAATTTCGTCGCTCAGGCTGGTTTGGTGTTTCTTGACCAACTGCGGAGAAAAGGTCCCATCCCGGTCCCGGGGAGTGCATAACTCAAAATTTCCGTTCAGGGATTTGATGGTTTTGCGACTTTTTCCATTGCGGCGGTTGGCGCTGATTTCTTGGCCCAGATGGGAATCCAACTCACCCTCAAGGGCCGCTTCGGTGAGTTTTTTGATCAGTGGGCTTAGAATCCCTTCTTTCCCAAGAAGGGGCTTCCCCTTCTGGATCGCCTTCAAGGCTGCTGTAAAATCAAAGTCTTTCTCATCTTCGGGCATGTCAGTTCTCCTTTTTCGCTGGTTATATCAGCTTTTTGTTAACTGACACAGAATTCTGAACGCCCTCTACCCGCTGTCACCAAAATCAATCACCCAGTCCCGGTACTCTTCCGGCATCTCCGGGACAGGTCTCCCGATCTGCGGCTGGGCCTTCAAGATCTGGATGGATTTTATGATTTTTTCAGCGGCACTCCGGGCCGCTGAGGGACTTTTGGTCCTCAAAAATTCCCTCAGACGCTCAAGATCCCTTATGGCTAAAGGGGTGTATTTTACTTGTGGCATACAGGCGCTTGTTTTTCAGTCTCGGTTTCCCAGCTGGCAAGCCATTCATCCACTTCTTCAGCTGTTGCGTGCAATCCCGTTTCCTGGTACTCTTCCCAGGCTTTCATCGCCTCTTTCCGGAACGCTTCGCGTTTTTCTTCCCGTTCAACATATTGGAGAATGGCTTCACGCATCACCCAGTGCGGGGAACGCTGACGGGATTCCGCGATATTCCCGATACGGGTCCGGATGTCCGGATCAAGTTTTACCGATACGGTTTTCGCTGCACCATGGGACGGCCTCATAACACACACTCCTTTTCATAAGTCTGGTGTTACCTTATCATACCTGTTAACACCAATCAACCCAAACACCAACGCTCGACCCGATGCCATTATTCGTCCCGGGGCGAACTTCTGAACGTGACCCTGCCCGAGGGGGACGTGATCGAATACGTCAACGATCCTTTGGGACGGCGCGTCGCCAAGAAGATCAACCTCATGCGGCTCCACTACATCAACGGCCGCATACCGGTGTCCATGAACAGGAACGGCCAGACATATGACCTGGCCTGGGATCAGGGCCGTTGCCGATGGGACGGGAGCCGTAGTAAAAACCATTTGAAATGTCAGGGAACTTGATGTAAAAAAACCATCGTCAGTTGAACAGAAGCACTGACAGTGCCCCGTCGACGCCGCGCCCGATTCCCATGAGCCGGATAGCCAAAACGATTCCAAATTCTAGACAAGGAGAGACGCATGAAAGGAAAGGTCCTGGAGTTCAATGGAGATAGCCGAACCGGTCTGATTTCCGGAGACGATGGCAAACGTTACACCTTCGACGCCGTGGAATGGAGGGGAACCGCCCTGCCCAGATCGGGAAACAAGGTGGATTTTTCCATCAACGGCGAAAAAGCCGAGGCGATCTTCGTGGAGTCCTCGTCTTCCGCCGGCGTGTCGAAAAAAATCGCCGCCGCCCTGTTCTCCTTTTTTCTCGGGGCTTTCGGAGCCCACAAGTTTTATCTGGGCTACACCAAGCAGGGCGTGATCATGCTTGTTGTTTTTCTGCTCGGATTTATCCTGCTGGGTCTTCCGTCCATGATCATCGGCGTGATCGCCTTTGTGGAATTCATCATCTACCTCACCAAATCCGACGAGGATTTTGAAGAGATCTACGTGGTCGGCCGAAGGCCCTGGTTCTGATCCGTCAGGATGCCCGGCTGCGGGATTCCGCCGCCGGGCATCCTGATTTTTCCACCAAAGGAAACCCCTTGAAACTGATTCTACTGAAAGCGCTTCTGGTCAGTCTTGTTTTTTCAGGCATCGCCTCAGCACATGAAGCGTCCTTAACGGCCTGCACCTTTCCCATGGCCCCCTACACGATTCGTGACAGCCATGGGAAAATCACGGGGCTGGAAGTGGATCTGGTGAAAGCCCTGGCCAAAGAGGCGGGTTTTCATGCGGAATTCATCGACTACCCGTGGAACCGGGCTTTGGAAATGCTGAAATCAGGGGATCTGGACGTGCTGATGACCATGACCAGGACGCCTGAGCGGGAGGCGTTCACCCATTTTCTGGGAATTTCCACCCACCAGCAGTTTGTGCTTTTTGTCAGAAAAGAAAACGCGAAAATCAGAATCGAAACCCTGGATGATCTGGCGAAAACCGATTATCTATTCGGAATCCGCCAGCATTTTCATTATTCCGATGAGTTTAACAGCCGCCTGGCCGTCGATGAAACATTCAAACGGCGCTTCATCGCCGTCGCCCAGGCAGACCAGAACCTGAAACGGGTGAAATGCGGCCGCCTCACGGGATGCATCGGAGACCGGATCTTGACGGGCTATCAGGTCAGGAACAACAAGGCTTACAACGATATCTGCGCGGTAACCCTTCCATTTTTCAAGGTGCATCCGGTGTATTTCGGTGTCAGCCGGAAAATCAGCCCGGAAAAACTGGAAACGCTCCAGAAAGCCTATCATACGCTGGAAAAGCGGGGGACGATCAAGGGAATCACCCGGCGCTGGATAAAACCTTGACCTGTGGCGGTTTGACGTTGTGCCCACCAAACTCCGGGTCCATAGTCAGGCATGGATTCGGGGAGCATTGTCCGCGATAAGATCAAGACCGCCGTTCATCATGATTTTCAGGCAGGCGTCCACGCTCGGGGCATGATACCGGGTGCCCCGGCCATTTTTGATTTCTTCCAGGGACGCTTCAAGACCCATCGACGGTCTGTAGGGCCGATGGGAGGACATGGCCTCGACCACATCGGCCACCGTGAGGATTTTCGCTTCCAGGAGGATGTGTTCATCGGTCAGTTGCCGGGGGTACCCTGTTCCGTCCAGATGCTCGTGATGCTGGTGGACGATTTCCGCCACAGGCCAGGGAAAATGGATGTTTTTCAAGATGTCGTAGCCGATGGCGGCATGGCATTTGATGATCTCGTGCTCCTGAAAGGACAGCATGGTGGGCTTGGACAGAAATTCCGACGGCAGGGCGATTTTGCCGATGTCGTGGAGAAGCGCCGCAAAGTGAAGCCCTTCGATCTGGTCTTCCGGAAGCCTCAGTTCCCGGGCGATGGCGCAGGCCAGACGGTCGACACGGGCCTGATGGCCCGCTGTGTAGGGATCCCGTTTTTCCTCAGCCGAAGCCAGGGACATCACGGTTTCCTCCAGGTTTTCATGCAGGCTGTCACGGCTTTCCTCCAGGGCTTCCATGGCCTTTTTCCTGTCCGTAATGTCCCGGGTCACGCCCCTGTAGCCCAGGAGATCCCCGTTACCCTGAAAAACCGGCACGGCGTTGTTTTCCAGCACCACCGTCTGGCCGTTTTTTCCCAGACACGTCACCTCGAACCCCTTGAAGGGCTTTCCGGCGTCAAGCAGCTGTTGGAAGGATTCCCGGCACGGGTCCGCCATATCCGGACGGACGAAATCAACCATGGTCTTATGGAGCGTTTCCCCGGCGGAAAAACCGATGAGGTTTTCCACCCGGGGACTGGAGTAGGTATACCGACCGTTGCGGTCGCTTTCCCATATCCAGTCGCTGGTGTTTTCCAGGAGGCTGCGAAACCGGTCGTTGCTTTCCTTTAACGATTCCATCAGATTATTGCGTTCCACAAAGGTCTTGATCAGGGTCTTGTCCGCCTTCATGGTCTGGACAATGGAATAGGCGGAGAGCATCAGGACGCCTGTGAGAATACCGATGGAAAGAACCATGATCCTGTGGCGGATGGTCGCCATCTCACGGTGGATGTCATCGAGGTACAAGCCCGTTCCCACAATCCAGCCCCAGGGTTTGAACACCTTGAGGTACGACTGTTTGGCCGACATTTTTTTGGAAACATCCTTCCACTGCCAGGTGTAGTCGATGAATCCGGCGTCTTTGGTCCGGCCGAGCTCCCTGATCCTTGCGTAGGTATACCGGATGTACTCGTCCTTGATGTCCTTCACATCCCTGTTCACAAGATCGGGGCGATACGGATGCATGATCACCCGTGGTTCCATGTCGGTGATCCAGAAATAGTCCTTCTGCTCCTTGCCGTACCTGAGTTTGCCGATCCGGAGAACGGCCCTGCGCTGGGCCTCGGCCCGGGTCAGCTCCCCGGACAGTTCCCGTTCGCGATAGTTCCCCAAAAGACTCCAGACCGTTTCAGTCAGCTCCTGGATCATCTCTTTCTTTTGGCTGATGAAGCTTTGCTCGATCTGGGGAAGAAACACATAGAAAATGGCGATGAGAAAAAGCGCAATCGTCAGAAGCACCGGAAGCGCTATCCGCCGGGAGGTGAGGTGGGTGAACTTTCGTATGGTTTTTTCGGGCATGGCGGCCAGCCTTCGGACAGCGGGATATCCCAGTCATGTTAAAGTAACCGTTTAATTTTATGGGAAATATCATTTCAAATTCCATGCCCGATGTCAAGACATGAAACCAGGGGATATCAGGGTTATCGTCAGAAACATTGGCTTTGATTCATTCGCAGGATACCCGCCATCTCAAGACCTGCCGAAACGACCCCGCCGCCCGGAATGACAAAGACGGCCGGTATTTGCGCAGGCCATCTTCTTCCGGGAGCGCCGAGTTTCACTCGGCCCGAATGCCGGGTGCAACCCGGCGTTCCCATGCCCTCCAACCCGTCAGCCCTGACAGAGCAAAACGAAAATCCTTAACCCATGCCCGGAATGACAGGGTTGGGGTTATGGGCAACCCATGCGTCAATCCGGAACAAACGAGGCCGGACGCACTTCGACCAGGGCAATGGCGTTTTCAGGACAGGTGACGTGGCAGAGGCCGCACCCCAAACAAAATTCGCTATTCACCGAGGCTTTTTCGCTGGCGAGACTGATGGCGTTGAACTTGCACCGGTCGAGACAGGTTCCGCAGCCGGAGCAGAGGGTCTCGTCCACCCGGGCGCAGAACCGGCTGGGGGCCGTGAGGTTCAGCCGCTCGGAGATGATCAGGGGCAATGTCTGGCAGCAGCAGGAACAGCAGTTGCAGATGAAATGGCCCACATGGCTCTTGTTCATGGTCACGTGGACCAGGCCTTTCTGTTCACAGTCCCGGATAATGGCATAAGCCTCGTCTTTGGTGATCTTCCGTCCCGTGCCCCGGTCCAGGGTGTAGAGGGCCGCGTTCCCCACCTGGATGCAGGCTTCCACGGGCATATCGCACTTGTGGGCGATCACCCGGCAGGTGCAGCGGGTGACGGCCAGGGCTTCCGACGTTTCGATTATTTTGTTCACGCTGTCCATATCGAGAACCTGCTGTTTGCCCGTATCCACCGATTCCTCCACGGCGATGACCCGGGTGAACGCCGTGGGCAGGACCCTGGTGTACAGCCGTGCGAAATCCGGCCACTCTGTTTCCATGAACGTCTGCCAGAGATCGTGGTAGGCTTTGGGGGCCTCGGGCCAGAGGATGGTGCCGTCGTGGAACTGGATCAGATCCCGGCACATCTTGTAGCGCGTCTCGCCGCCTTTCATGGACTTGAAGGCCAGCCCCTTGACGTAGAGGGTTTTACACATGGCCGCCGTCTCTTCCTCGGTCTTTCCGATATCTTTGGCCAGTTCCGCCGGGCTGCCCGGCATCTTCATCAGGAGGTCGGCCTCCTCGAGGCTCGCGATCATTTCAAACAACTGGGGAATCAGTTTGGAGCCGGACAGGAAGATCTTGTCGGTCATCTGTTCGTAGATGGTTTTTTCCATGGTGTTCTCCCTTTTTTAACGATTGCCTGTTCAAATCAGTTGATGGATTGCAGGGCATTCCAAGCCACGGAAGCCCGATGGTTTTATATTTCGGATCATTTTCGGGTTTCTCAACGATCCCGAAGGCGTCAACGCTCCCTCGCAGGTCGGCTTGAGGTACGAAAGCCGACACATGGCCCCATCCTTATCATGCGGCTCACACCCATGGGACACACCGTCGCCGCATTATTTTGGACATCGCCGTAAAGCGGTCGTCCGATTATTCCAAGGATCGGGTCATTTGTCGGGTTTGAAGAACCCGACCTGCGATTTCATCGTTGTCCAATCAGACGTTTCGGACAACAACATGGCCCATTTTTGCCGAACCCTCCGCTGAGCAACCATTGGACGTTGGGCGTTGGACGTTCGATGTTGGACGTTCATCTTTTCTTACCCAATGACATTTCGAACCCGCGCCATAAGCCATTCCGCCCAGGCATCGACCCCCTGGCCTGTTTTGGCTGAGATCTCGAAAATCGTCATGTCCGGATTGATGGCCCGGACCCTCTCCTTGAAAAGCTCCAGGTTGAAGTCGGACAGAGGCAGGTAGTCCATTTTGTTGATGAGAAGCACCTGGCACACCGAGAACATCAAGGGGTATTTCAAGGGCTTGTCGTCGCCTTCAGGGATGGACAGGATCATGGCGTTCAGGTGGGCGCCGGTTTCGAATTCCGCCGGGCACACGAGATTGCCGACGTTTTCGAGGATCACCAGGTCGAAGCGTTTGGAGTCCATGGCGTCAAGCCCGGTTTTCACCATGGTGGCGTCCATGTGGCAAAACCCGCCGGTCTTGATCTGGATGGCTTCTGTTCCGGCGGCGGCGATTTTTTCCGCGTCCACCTTGCTGTCGATGTCGGCTTCCATCACTCCGACTTTGAGGTTTTTTCCGATCCTGGCCAGGGTGGCGAGAAGGGTGGTGGTCTTGCCCGCGCCGGGCGAAGCCATCAGGTTCATGAGAAAGGTTTTGGAAGCGGTCAGCGCGTTGTTCAGGTTCTTCGCCATCAGGGCGTTGTCCGCCAGGATGTCTTCCTTGACTTCGATGATGCGCACGGCGTCATTCATAACACCTCCATATTCTTGATAAAGTATTCCCTGCCCGAAACAAGGCTGTGTTTGTCGCCCCCGCATTCCGGACAAAGCGGCTTCGTGCCGTCCTTGACGTTGACTTCATACGTATGACCGCAGGCGGCGCAGCGCATCACCACGGGTATCCGCTCGATTTTAAGCACCGCCCCCTCGGCCAGCCCCCCCTTGCTCAGGTAATCGAAATACTGCTGCATCCAGGCGTCCTCCAGGTCGGACATCTCCCCCACCTGAAGATGAATGGCCACAACCTTCTTGACCTGGTTCGCCGCCGCGTGCTTCAGCACCACGGACAGAATGCTGTTGATCACCGGGAGTTCGTGCATGGTGTTTTCCTTGATGTTTAACGAATTTGATATTGTTTCGGGTCAAGCCTCCGGCGGCCCTGCCGGAGGCCAAACTTTTGAAAAGTTTGACAAACAGGTTGTCCCTCCCTCAATTGGCGGGCGGCAAACAGCTAAACCGACCTGAAGAGCTAAAGTGTTTGCAAAATACTGTTAAAATGTGGGGCATCGAGCCCGGCCCGAGTACAAAGGGCTGGTTATGTTGTTTGTTCAAATTTTATAAAACTATCTTTTGGATACAATTTTTTCGCAAAATCAAATAATTCTAAACCTATTTTTTTATGTGATTCTATTGTTTCGTAAACATGTTCAAATAGAGAATCAGCTAATTTATTAGATGAAACAAATAGTTTTAAGCCTAATTTTGTTTTAAACTCATCTAACGAGACATGTCTATCGGTTAAATTATTTTTTTCTAAAGCTGGTTGAATCTCTTCAATATGGTGTCTTGTTCTTAAATCATAAGTAAACACAGCTTGTTTATATCTTTCATGCTCAACCAGAATCCTAAATAAAAAATCAGGCTTTATTGTCTCCAATATGAAAAACAATTCTTTATCATCAAGTTCAATATTGTAAGTTGATCCGATATTCGCGGGCATACAAAACGCACGTATCGGAATATCACGATATGGGTCAATATTTTTTTTTATAAGAAGCAATGAATTATACTGTCGAAAAATAGTAAAAATTGCCTTGTTAATAGCCGCCTTTTTTTTCCTATCTTCTGATCTTTTTTCTTTTCTGTCATGAAAATAAAATGCAAACCATGCACCAGCAAAGGATGCAATAAGTGTTGCTACGATTGATACAATGGCGATGGTATTTTCCATAATGTTTAGACTTATAAACCTATCCGATTATTTTGTAGTCTAAAGACAAATCACACCCCAACCCGTTTGTCCAGATTTTTGAAATCTGGTCCCCCGGAAGGGCCGCCGGAGGCAAAAACCAACCGTTCCCGCACCTCATCCAAGAGGCCGTAACCGCTCCTTGATTTTCCCCGAGGCCACATCGTCACAAAACTGATCGGCCAGTTCGCGGCTGCGGTCGGCCACGGCGCGCCAGCAGGCGAAGCGGTCCCCGTCCCGGTTGAAATAGGTTTTGAAGTCGTTCCGATCCGGGATTTTGGCGTTGGGAAGAGACGCGATGAACTCCCGGGACGGGCAGACCAGAAGGACATTGGCCATGCGGGTTTTGTCCGGTTTCCGGTAGGGCAGGTGTTTGTCCAGCCAGCCCGGCACCACCCGGTCCGTGTAATGGGGGAAAAGGACGATGCCGTCCGTGACGTTGTAGGGGATGTCCAGGTGGTAGTCCATCACGCCGCCGTCCCGGAACACGCCCTTTGGGGCTCCCGGAATATCCCTGGCGCCGGTCATCACCCACGGAATGGCCCCCGAGCCGAGGATGGCCGGCTTCAGGTTTTCCGGCGAAAGGGGCACCCGGTCCGTGGGGAAGGTGTTCATCTGGAAAAACGGAGGCGGCGTGCGGCTGTCGTAAAACAGGGTCCGGGTGAAAAAGTATTTCAAGCTGCTCCGGCGGACCAGATTGGCCGCCACCGCAGCGGCGAGGCCCGGAAGCATCACGGCCTTTCGCTCGCTGGCCGTGAGATGACGGCTGCGGGCCGCCAGGATGTTCAGGCGGAAAAACGGATGGGCCAGAACCTCCTGGGCCCCGTCGGCTCCCAGGTATTCTTCGATGATCTCCGCGCCCTTGTCCGTCACCGTCTGGGCCGAGGGTTTTCCGATGTAAGCCTGACGGATGTAGGCGTCCAAAAGCCGGTCGATGGCGGCAGCGGGGTTTTTTCTCATGGCCGCCGCGAAACGGTAGGCCCCAATGGATGATCCCAGAAGGTGGACGGGCTTTTCCGACGACCTGAGCCAGTGCGGAAAAATATAGCGGTCCAGGCCGGACAGGACGATCCACTTGGGACCTCCTGCCGCCCCGGCGATGACCCGGATCATGGATGGATCAAGGCCGCCTTCCCGGATGGTTTCAAGGGCGCCTGACCCGGCCAGGTAGGTGAGTTTGCTGGGCATCGCGTTCCTTTTCAAATCCACTGAACCACCGGTTCGTTTCGTGTGGGCATGCGGTGGTACTTGAATTTCGGGAAACCCACCATCATGGCCGCGTAGTTTTCCATGCCGTCTTTAAGGCCCAGGGCTTCCTTCAAGGGCGGATAGGTGAGGGCGGCGGCGTTGAAGAACCCGTTCCAGCATCCGCCGAGGCCGAAGGCCGGAATGGCCAGTTCCAGATAGGTCATGGCGATGGTGCAGGCGGGTTTGGCCATGGGATTGGCCTTGTGGCCGTTGGCCAGGATCAGGTGGGGCGCGCTGCGGCTCACGGTATCGAGACCCATCTGCCATCCGGCCACCACCATGTCGAGATGAAGCATGGCGGCGATTTTGGGCTGGTGCTCCATCATGTACTGCATCCACTCGATGACCAGGCCGCTCAAACGGACCACGTCGTCCCGGTTGTAAATCACCTGCCAGCTTACCGGCTGGCTGTTGTGGCCGGAAGGGGCGTAACTGGCGATTCGGATCAGTTCGGCCAGGGTTTCCCGGTCCACGGGTTTTTCCTTGTAGGTGCGGATGGAACGGCGGTACCGGAGGAAATGCTCGGCCTTTTCAGGATCGAGGAGAAGGTCCTTGTTCACGGGCAGGCAGTCGTCCGGCCCCATGCTGTCCAGGGTGAAGGCCGCCGTGGGGCAAACCGCCACACAGTGACCGCAGTGGATGCAAAGGGCCTCGGCCCCTTTCACCGGAACCGGCAGGCCGTCTTTCATCTGGATGATCTTCATGGGGCATTCCGCCGCGCAGATGCCGTCCTTGTTGCATTTGTCCGTGTCTATGGTCATGAATGACATGGTGTCTCCTATAATTATGGGTTAAGCGGTTGCCATTTGTTTCACGCCTCCGGCGGCCCTGCCGGGGGCCAAACTTTTTGAAAAAGTTTGACAAAACAGGTCTTGAGTTCTCACGTTTCATACAATGCCCGTTTGTCCAGCTTTTCAAAAGCTGGCCGCCGGAGGCATGATTATGAGGGCATCCTCTTCCGGATGTTCAACGTTCTTGTTTTTTATATTTTCCCGCGTTCCATGCCCATGCGGATGTACATGTCCATGTGGTTTGCCGGGGGATCGTACAGCTGGTCTTCGGATTTTTTCTGAAGACGGATCGCCTCGGAGGGACACCGCGTCACACAGAGGCCGCAGCCGATGCAGCGGTCCAGGTTCAACTGGGCCTTGCCGTCGTCCATGGTGATGGCGCCGATCTGGCAGCGTTCCAGGCAGACTTCGCAGCCCACGCATTCGTCCTGGTCGATGACGGCAAAGTAGCTGCTTTTCACCGCATCCGCCGGTTTGTCCCGCATTTTCAGGGAGTTCATCATGCCGCAGCAGTCGCCGCAACAGGCGCAGATCGCCCCGGAGTCCTTGGAGTTCAAGGGCTGGATCACCATGGCGTGTTCGTCGCAGAGCTTGAGGACGTCCATGGCCTGGTCCACGGAGATCTCACGGCCCATGCCGTTTTCGATGTAGTAGTCGGCGGTGGTTCCGAACATCATGCAGGTTTCCAGGGGTTTGTCGCAGAGCATGGACGTGACCTGGCGCACCATGGTCCGGCACACACAGTTGGCCAGGGCGATTTTCTTCTGGCGTTTCAGGATGGCCACGGCGTCGTCGTAGGGAGCCACGGGCCAGGCCGACACCAGTTCGGTGTTGATGGGAATGGAACGCTGGTGGGGTGTGTCAAGGGACGCCAGGGATTTGACGAATCCGCTCATGCCGTACACCGCCATGTCCTTGGCCAGAGCCTTGTTGGATGCGATGTGGTTCAGCTGGAACTCCATGACGCCCACCACAAAGGGTACGGCGCTGTAGCGGACATCCCCGTTTTTTCGAAGCCGGTACAAATGACCTTTTTTGGCCATGGACTCCAGTTTCTCCGCAAGCGTGTCCGGGTCTTTGCCCAGGCGGGCCGCCGCTTCGGCCGGCGTTTCCGGAAACGGGGTGAGCTCGAGGAAAAGAAGCGCCTCTTCCTCGCTGAACATGTGCTTCAGCACCTTGATTTCCGATTGGTTTTCCGTGGCCGGAAAGCCGGTGGACCACTGGTCCAGCCGTTCTTGAAGCTGTCGATACACGTCACTCATGTTTCCCCCTGTTTTTTAATGATGTTGGCTTTCCCTCAGGTCAGACGCCGGGACCAGTCGAAGCCGGGGTAGAACCGGTCGATAAAGGTCATGGCCGACTTCCAGGTCAGGTACTCTTTCGTTTCAGCCGAGGCCGGAATGAAGTTGAGGTCTTTGAAAACCTTGCCGATATCCCCCCAGCCCACGGGATGGTCCGATCCGAAAAAAATCCGTTCCCGGTAGGTTTCGAGATGGGTTTCCAAAACCCGGCCGAACCTTTCAGCGCCCAGGACCTTGTCGAGGTAGGGCCTGAAGCTGTTCCTGAAAAACACGAAAACGCCGGTGGCGTCAAGATAGAGTTGGGGAAATTCGTCCATCATCCGGAAAGTTTCTTCGATCTCCGGAAAAGCCATATGGACGAACACCGCGGGAAGCCGTGGAAACCGTCGCAACAGGTTCTTCAGTTCGGTCACGGCCATGGTTTTGCCGTAAAACGCTTCGAAGCCTGTATGAAACAAAACGGGTTTCCCCGCTTCCTGGAGAAACCCGTAAAGATCGTCCATCCGCCTGTCCCAGGGGTCGAAGCCCTGGACAAAGGGGTGGAGCTTGAACCCGGCCATGTTGTGGTGGAACAGGCATTTTTCCGCATAAGCCGCCTTGTCCGGCGTGTCCGGGTGAATCCCGGCAAAGGGAATGGCCCCGGGAATTTCCCGGCAGAACGACACGTTGAAATCGTTCAGGCTTTCCGTTTCATCCACGCTCAAGGGGTAGACCAGGTTGAAGAAATGGGTGATGCCCCCTCGTTTCAGATCCCCAACCAGGTCCATGGGTGTCACGGTCAGCGATACCGGATGCTGGGGAAAGGCCTTTTTCATCCACCGGGCCAGGGCCTGGATGCGCTTTTCCGTCATGATATGGACATGGGTGTCGATGACCGGAGCGCCGTTTGAACCGTGGGTTTCCATGGGCATCACCTGAACGCTTTGGCGAACTCGGCAAAACCCCGGGCCTCTTCGGCGAGGGCTTCTTCCAGGGTGGCGGTGTTCCGGTATTCGATGAGGGATTTCACCGTCATCATCATGCCCTGGTTCACGGCACCGATCTGCCGGGCGATTTCTTTGGCCCGGTCGAGCAGCGTTTCCGCGGGCACCACCTCGTTCACCAGGCCGATGGCCAGGGCTTTTTCCGCATTCACGAACTGGCAGGTGAGGCTCATCTGCTTGGCCATGCGTTGCCCCACGGCCTGCTGAAGCAGCTGGCTCATGCCCCAGCCCGGATGGATGCCCACCTTGGCGTGGGTGTCGGCAAAGCTGGCGTTTTCCGAGGCGATCAGGAAATCACAGTTAAGCGCCAGTTCGAAACCGCCGGTGATGGCGTGACCGTTCACCGCCCCGATAATGGGTTTTTTGCAGGCCGAAAACACGGTGAACATGTCCGATCCGTCTCCCCGGGGATCGAAGAGGTTGTCCGTTCCGAAACAGGCCAGGTCGATGCCCGAACAGAACGCCTTGCCGTTGCCGGTGATGATGGCCGTATGAAGGGTCTCATCGGCGGAAAAGCGGTCCACGGCGTTGTAAAGCTGGGTGAGAAGGGCCTGGTTCAGGGCGTTGCGGCGTTCCGGCCTGTTCAGGGTGATGATGGCCAGGTTGTCTTCGGTTTCAAAGAGGACGGCTTGCTCCATGGTGTGGCTCCTTTGAAATTGGGGTGGGACGGTGTTGACCTGATGGACGTCGTTGACATGGACGGTGCGGGCCACAACGTCAAGACTCCTCCGTTCAGGTGTGATTTTGATAGGGGCTGTAGATTTTGACCTGAGACAAGGCCGCAGGAATTTTCAGCCCGCAGGCGTAGCAGCGCTACGCCCTTGGAGCTGAAAATTCCGAGAACGCCGTATCAGGTCAAAAGATGCGGCCCCCTGCTTAGGCGATCATGCCGCCGTCACACACGATACACGCGCCGGTGGTGAAGGATGACGCGGAAGATGCCAGATAAAGAACGGCGCCGGCCATCTCTTCGGGCTGGGCCATGCGTCCCAGGGGGATCTGGGCCAGAACCATTTTCGTGATCTCTTCGCTGGCGGTGATGGCGCTGGAGAACTTGGTTTCGGTGAGGCCCGGCAACAGGGCGTTCACCCGGATGTTGTACGGGGCCAGTTCCTTGGCGAAGGCCTGGGTCATGCAGGTGAGGCCCGCCTTGGTGATCGAGTAGATGCCCTGGAACGCCGCCGGGCGGATACCGTTGATGGACGACACGTTTACGATGCTTCCACCGCCCTGGGCTTTCATCATTTTGGCCGCGGCCTGGGTGAGGAAGAACGGGGCCTTGAGGTTCACGCCCAGGGTCTTGTCCCAGGCCCACTCTTCGGCGTTGATCATTTCACCGAAATAGGGGTTGGCCGCGGCGTTGTTCACCAGGATGTCCAGGCGGCCGTGCTTGTCCTCGATGGCTTTCATCAGGGCTTCGATCTGGTCATGGTAACCCATGTTGCAGGCCATGGCTTCGGCGGAACCGCCGTTTTCCTTGATTTTCGCCACCACCGCCTCCAGGTCTTCCTGTTTGCGGCTGACGAGAATGCAGTGCGCTCCGTTGGCGCAGAACGTGTGGGCGATGGCTTCGCCGATACCCCGGCTCGCGCCGGTGACCAGAGCAATTTTACCTTTGAGTGAAAAGTCGACCATGGGTTCCTCCGTTAGATATATGACCTTATAAAAAGTTATCGATTGATTGTGATGGCCTCCGGCGGCCCTGCCGGGGGCCAAACTTTTGAAAAGTTTGACAAACAGGTTTTGGGCCATGGGACGCTCGCGTTGTCATCGTAACCTGATTGTCAAATTCGCTGGTCGGATTGAGTGAGACACGAAAAACTTCACCCTCTCCGCGCAACTCTGAAACGGCAGATTTTGGCCTGAGACAAGGCCGCAGGAATTTTTCAACCGGAGGCGTAGCAGCGCTACGTCGAGGATTGAAAAATTCCGAGAACGCCGTATCAGGTCAAAAGATGCTGTTTCTGCTATATACCCGCGATCTCGCTGTACATGGCGATTTCCGGCTTTCCATCGAGTAGGGGTTTCAGGGTTTTGAACAGCTCCTTGAAATACGGTGTGGCGCTATGGAAACCCAGAGCTTCGATGTCCTTGTACTTTTCGTAGAATAAAAACACCCGGGGGTTGTTCTGGTCTTTGTGAAGGGTATAGACCAGGGTTCCCGGTTCTTCCGCCACCAGGGCCACCATGTCGGTGAGGGCTTTTTCCATGTCGGCTTCTTTGCCTTCGAGGGCCGTCAATTTCGCGACAACAACCATAGTTCCTCCGTTTTCTTCCGTTAGAGTTTGGAATTCTCGATGATCGTTTTGGCCTGCCGTTCCAGAACCTGGACCGCCACGATGAGAAGGGCGAAGCGTTCGTCCTTGGTGACCCCTTCGTAGTACCGTTTGTAGATCTGCTGGGCGATGACGGCCAGACGGAACAGGCCGAAGCACAGGTAGAAATCCATGGCGCTCATGTCACGGCCCGTCTTTTCGCCGTAGCGGGCGATCAGCTCGTTCCGGGTGAGGGCCCCGTCGGCATTGGTGGGCATCATGCGGATCATCTGGACTTCGTCGGGGTCGCCCTTTTCCACCCAGTAGGCCAGGGAGTTGCCGAGGTCCAGGAGGGGATCCCCGTAGGTGGCCATTTCCCAGTCCAGAACGCCGACGATGTTCATGGGGTTCTGGCTGTCCAGCACCACGTTGTCGAACTTGTAGTCGTTATGGACGATGGTGGGCTTGTCCGTGTCTTTCTGCATCTTGTCCGCCAGCCAGCCCATGACCTGCTCGTAATCCGGGGCGTCCGGGGTCCGGGCTTTGCGGTAGCGCTCGCTCCAGCCGTCCACCTGGCGTTTCACGAAACCCTCGGGTTTGCCCAGGTTATCGAGCCCTACACCTTTCACGTCGATGGAATGAAGCTCCACATGGACGTCCAGGAGTTTTTCGCAGAGTTTTTTCATCTGGTCCGCGGAAAAGTCCATGCCCTTGGGCAGGTTCTTCCGGAGGATGATGCCGGGAATCCGTTCCATCACGTAGAACGGACAGCCCATGACCGCCGGGTCTTCGGTGTAGGCCAGGGGCTTGGGGCAGTACGGGTAGACCGGGCGCAGGGCGCTAAGAATCCGGAATTCCCGGCCCATGTCGTGGGCCGATTTGATGTTGGCCCCGATGGGCGGGCGTCTCAAGACCATTTCCGTGGCCCCCACGTTGATCAGGTAGGTGAGGTTGGAAAACCCGCTGGGGAACTGCTGTATCTCAAGGGAACCCGAAAGACCGGGAATGGTGTCCTTGAGGTAGGCTTCGAGGACCTTGATGTCCAGCTCCTCGCCTTTTCGTATCTCTTTGGCTTTGTCGTTGTAATCCATGGTTTTCTCCATATAATCAATGATGTTCCGCCGGGTCTTTCAGGCAGAACGATCTGACGAAATCCACGACGTAGGCGGCGTAATCGTCCACGGAAATGTTCCGTTTCTTGTACTTCCAGCGTTTCAGGTACCAGTCCTGCTGCATGGCCTTGATGATGCTGGCGGTAAGGGGGTGGTTTCCTTTTCTGAAAACCCCCTTGTTTTCACCGTCTTCAAGGATGTCCACCAGGATCTTTTCCGTGTAGGATTCCATGTCCTGGACGGCTTTCAGTTCCTCTTCGGACAGGTTCCGTGCTTCCATGAAGGTGAAGAAAAACCAGGGTCTCGCCACTTCGCTCAGGTAGATGTGGGCGGAGATCACGGCGGCAAGACGTTCCATGGGTTCGTCCTTGTCGATCTGGCTTTCTTCCAGCACCCGTTTCACCATGGTCCTTCCCTGGCGCTGGATGATGCCCAGGAGTTCGTCCTTGCTGGTGAAGTAGCCGTAAAGGGCCCCCATGCTGAGGTTCGTTTCCCGGCTCAGGTCCCGCATGCTCATGGCCTGGAAACCCTTGGAGTAGGAGATCTTGAAAACCGCGTCAAAAATCTTCTCGAAGTTCTTGACCGCGGTTTTCTCTTTCTTGATCCGGATGCTGTCCTGGTTCTTCTGGTACACCTCCCGGCAGATGTCTTCCTTGGAGTCGCTGATTTTCCGTTTGAATTCCGAATACGTCATGATGGGTCCGTCATAGGTTTAGGCGTTATTTTACGATCTTACCTTCATACGTTTTCAGAATGCGCTTGGCAAGGGCCATCTTGTGGACCTCGTCCGCTCCGTCGTAGATCCGCGCCCCGCGTTCATGGCGGTAGAAGTAGGCGATCACCGTGTCATCGGTCATGCCCAGGCCGCCGTGGACCTGGAGGGCCCGGTCGATGACCCGCATCATGGTGTTGGCCACCAGGTACTTGATCATGGAGATGTGGTCACGGGCGTCTTTCGCGCCCACGTTGTCGATTTCCCAGGCCGCCTTGAGGACCAGGAGACGGGCCGCCTCGATTTCCGCCGCCGAATCGGAGATCCACTGGCGGACGATCTGGGTGGACCCTAAGGTGGCGCCGTCAGGACGGATCACCCGGCTGTTGGCCCTGGCGCACATCAGGTCGAAGGAGCGTTTGCAGATTCCCAGCCAACGCATGCAGTGGTGGATGCGTCCCGGCCCCAGGCGTTCCTGGGCCAGGGCGAAACCGTGGCCTTCGGGACCCAGCAAATTTTTCTGGGGAACGCGGCAGCTCTGGTACAGGATTTCACCGTGGCTGGCGTAGTCGCTGCCCTCGTGTCCCATGACCGGGATGTTCCGGACCAGGTTGAAACCCGGGGTGTTGGTGGGAACGATGATCATGCTGGCCTGGAGATAGGTCGGGGCGTCGGGGTTGGTCACGGCCATGACAATGGCGAAATCGGCGCCGTCAGCGGCGGTGGTGTACCATTTATGACCGTTGATCACGTAGTCGTCCCCGTCTTTCACCGCGGTGGTTTCCATCATCACGGGGTTGGAGCCGGGCATGTCCACCTCGGTCATGGAAAAACAGCTGCGGATTTTGCCTTCCACCAGGGGCCGCAGGTACTGTTCTTTCTGCTCCGGGGTTCCGAACATGTGGAGAAGTTCCACGTTGCCCGCGTCCGGAGCCTGGCACCAGAACACGAAGTGGCCCAGGGGTGAACGGCCCAAAGCTTCGGACACAAGGCCGTGCTCCAGAAGACTGAGGCCCATGCCGCCCACGTCTTTGGGGAAGTTGGGGGCCCAGAGCTCCATTTTCTTCACCATGGCCTGTTTTTCCCTGAGAACGGGCAGCATGGCGCGGAAATCCTGGGTGATGAACTCCGCCTCCAGGGGAATCAGTTCCTTGTCCACAAATTCGTTGATCATGCCGATGATGGTCTGCATCTTGGGTGATACGCTGAAATCCATAGTTTCCTCCGTTTATTGTTTCGCTTGTTTCGCTACTTTTTATCTGTACGTCAAAAGCTCCGGCCGCCGTTCCATGTCCAGGTGGCTCAGATGGTTGAAACCCGTCAGGTTGAACCGTCCTTTCCGCCAGTCCAGCACGGTGACGGCGGTGTTTTTCACCCACCAGCTCAGGCGGATGGCCTCCTGGTCCGTAAGACCCAGGGCGGCTTTCATGGCCACGCTCACCACGCCGCCCGAGGTGAAGATTCCGACCACCGAGCGTTCCTCCGCCGATTCCGCCACCCGGACAAGACCTTTTTCCACCCGGTCCACGTAAGACCGGAAGGATTCGGCGCCCGGGGTCGGATACTTCCCGGAAATCCAGCGGTCCACGATTTTTACGAACATCTTCTGGAACTTGCGGTTGTCTTTCAGGATATGGGGCAGAACGTCGCCCATCTCCGGTTCGTCGTCGAGAAGACCGGGCAGAAGGGCCGTGATGATACCGTGGTGGTCGTATTCGTTGAAGGCCGGGTCAGAGACCGTGGAAAGCGGCGCCCCGTCTCCGGCCATTTCGCCGAGAACCAGGTCCGCCGTTTCAGTCTGGCGGCGCATGTCCCCGGTAAAAGCGCTGTGGAACGAAACCCCGGTCTGCCGGAGAAACCGCCCGAGAATCCGGCTCTGGGCCTGCCCGAGATCGGAGAGCTTGTCGTAGTTCACATCCCCGAAAGAGGCCTGGCCGTGTCGAATGATCCAGAGTGTGCTCATGGTTGGTTTTTCCCGCCGTGTGTCATACCGTTTCTGGTTGCTTCCTTCATGTCTGGCACATAGTAGCGGGCCGTGTGTCGTCTGTCAACAAAAAAAGAACGAACGTTCGCTTTTTGCCTTGATCTTTTTCCGGTCCTGGGTTATTTTTTCCCCAGATATGGAAAAATGATCCACGAACCGGACAGATCCGGGCGGAAGCGCAGGCAAGGAGCCGCTCCGCCACGGCCATGTTCCAAGACAAGGTAAAAGAGGTCAGCCATGAACATTCTCGTTCTCATCAAACAGGTTCCCCAGACCGAGGCGGCGACGGACATCGACCCGGCAGGAACCAACATCGCCCGGAGTCCTGTCACGGTCTATAAGATGAACCGTTTCGACGAATACGCCCTGGAAGAAGCCCTGCTGATCAAGGACCGTCACCCGGAAACACGGGTGGACGTGATGTCCCTGGGGCCGGACAGGGCCAAGGAAGTGATCCGGAGGGCCTACGGCCTTGGCGTGGATGAAGGCTTCCATCTTATGACCGATGACGCGGTCTGCCATGACCCGTCGGCTGTGGCGGCCCAGATCGCCGGTCAGGCCGGAAAAGGGGCCTACGACCTGATCCTCGCCGGTGTGATGTCCGAAGACCTGATGCAGTCCCAGACCGGCCAGATGGTGGCGGAAATGCTGGGGATTCCCTGTGTGGCCTCGGTGGTGGAGCTCCTGCTCGACGGAGACGGAAGGCGGCTTCAGCTGAAACGCGAACTGGAAGGCGGCGTCCGCCAGCGTATCGAGGCGGAACTCCCCTGCGTGCTGACCATTCAGGCCGGCATCAACACCCCGCGTTACCCCAGTTTGTCCAAAGTCCTGAGGGCCGCAGACAAAGCCATGGAGACCGTGAAAACGGAGCCGGGCCCGTCACGCCAGCATTGCGTCCAGGTCAGGCTGCCTGAAAAACAGAGGGCAGGTCTGATGGTCGAAGGCGGGCGGGATGAAAAAGTCCGGGAACTTGCCCGGATTCTACGTCAGAAAAACATTCTGAACTAACGAGGAGCTTATGAAAACCATTCTCATCATAGCCGAAACAGACGGAAACAGCCCGAAACCCGTGACCTTCGAACTGTCCTCCCTGGGCAGACAGATGGACGGGAAATCAGGACAAGGCGTCCTTGTGCTGGTCATCGGGGTTTCACCGGAAGAGGCGGCAAAGACCATCGCCGCTGATACGGGGCTCGATGTCCTGGCCCTGACCGTATCGGGCTCCGAATGGATCACCGGGGACATCCGGAAGCAGGCCGCAGCCCAGGCGGCGGAAACCCTGAAGCCCCGGTATATCCTCTGCGCCCACAGCGCCGAAGGCGGTGATTACGCCCCGGCCCTGGCAATCCGCCTGGGTGCGGCCTGTGTCAGCGCCGTGAACCGGGTCTCCGACGACGGCCAGGGATCGTTTGTTTTTTCCAGGAGCATCTGCGGCGGCCAGTTCAACGCCCTGGTCAGGCCGGACACGGACCAGGCGGTGATCATGGTCCAGCCCGGACTGATGCCGGCGGATACCAGTGCCACACCAGCCGGAGAGATCCGGCGGGAAACCCTGGCCGTGGAAGCGGGGAAAATCCGGATGATTGGCGTGGAAAAAACCAGGGAATCCTCGTCGAAACTGGGCCAGGCCAGTGTGATCGTGGCTGCGGGCCGGGGCATCGGCGCGCCGGAAAACCTCGAATCCATCCGCCGTTTCGCCGCCCTTTTCCCCAATTCGGCCGTGGCCGGAAGCCGGCCCCTCATCGACATGGGCTGGCTGGAGTACCGCTACCAGGTGGGAATCACCGGGGCCACGGTGGCGCCTCCCGTGTACATCGCCTGCGGGATTTCAGGCTCGACCCAGCATATCGCGGGCATGAACGGTTCGGGCTATGTGGTCTCCATCAATTCCGACCCCTGCGCGGCGATCTTCAACGTTTCGGACCTTTGCATCGTGGATGACATTTTAGGTTTCATCGACGCCTTTGAACGGTACGTCACCGAAGAGTAGTTTTGTTTGACCGCCGCTTTTTCCGCCCCTTCTTTTCCGCACCGATCTCAAACCCGCCCCGGCCGTCTGACACGATCCGGATGTCAGGCGGCAGGGCTCCCCGGCTCAGACCGTCCAGGACAGCCTGGGACACCAGGGGCAGAAGGGTTCCTGCCAGAAGATGGTCGATATTCCGGGCCCCGCTGTCCGATTCGAGACAACGTTCGGTGAGATCGGTTTCCACCTCCCTGTCGAAAACCAGACTCACAGCGTGGGCCTGAGTGAGCCGGTCGGCCACGCGGCATAGTTTCATGGCCACGATGTCTTTCAGGGTGTCCCGGGAAAGGGGCCGGAAAGGCACCACCGTCATGCGGGCCAGGAGGGCCGGTTTGAAATGGGCCGCCAGAACGGGTCGGACCAGGGATGAAACCTCATCGGAGCCCAATTCGGGGTTTTCCCGGAAGGCGTGGGTGATGGCATCCGCCCCCAGGTTGCTTGTCATGAAGATCACCGAGTTTCTGAAACTGATGTTCCGGCCTTCGCCATCGGCCAGAACCCCCTTGTCGAAAACCTGGTAGAACAGGTTCAGCACCTCGGGGTTGGCTTTTTCCGCCTCGTCAAGGAGAACCACCGAATAGGGCCTCTGGCGGACGGCTTCGGTGAGCACGCCCCCTTCCCCGTATCCCACGTAGCCCGGAGGCGATCCGATCAGGCGGCTGACCGTGTGCTTTTCCTGGAACTCGCTCATGTTCACGGTGGCGGTGAACCGCTCGCCTCCGAAAAGAAGCTCGGCCGTGGCCAGACCCGTTTCCGTCTTGCCCACCCCGCTGGGGCCGGTGAGCAGAAAAACGCCCAGGGGCTGTGCCGGATCCCTGAGGCCTGTTTTGGAGGCCCGGATGATCCGGCTAATCTCCGAAAGGGCCTGGTCCTGGCCTTTCACCCGCTCTTTGAGACATGTTTCCATGTCCATCAGGCGCCGGGCTTCGTCATGCATCATCTGGCCCGAAGGGATGCCGGTCCAGTCCGACACCACCCGGGCGATGGTCTGGGGTTCGACCTCAAAGCTGACCAGGGGCGTTTGTGCCTGGGCCTGGTTCAGCTCTTGTGTCAGGTCGCCGATCGCCCGTTTCAGGTCGCCGGCTGGGTCCCCGTTGCCGTTTTCACATGCCGGATTTTCACCGGCGTAAAGCTTTTGTCTGAGCTCAACCAGCGTGTGGACCAGGGCTTTTTCCCTCTGCCACCCTTCGATCAGGTGGTCCCGCTCACGGGTAAGGGCTTCGATACGCGATGCCAGCGTTTCCAGTTGCCCGCTATCGGCGCTTCCCCCGTACATCGTGTCCCGCAGCAGGGCTTCCTGTTCCCGGACACAGGCCTGAAGAAGGCTCTCGGTGTTTTCTATGGCACTTGGCCGGCCGGTCAATTGGACTTTCACCCGGGCCGCGCCGGTGTCCAGAAGGTCGATGGCCTTGTCCGGCAGGTATCGGCCTGAAATGTAGCGGCTGGAAAGTTCGGCGGCGGCCCTCACAGCGTCGTCCCGGATCACCACACCGTGGGCTTTTTCGTAGTGTTTCCTCAAGCCCCTCAAGATCAGGATGGTGTCCTCGACCGACGGCTCTTCCAAATGGACAAGCTGGAAACGCCGGGTCAGGGCTGCGTCTTTTTCAAAGTACCGTTTGTACTCGCTCCAGGTGGTGGCCGCGATGGTCCGGAGTTCCCCCCGGGCCAGGGCCGGTTTCAGCAGGTTGGCCGCGTCGCTTCCCCCGGCCGAGGCCCCGGCCCCGACCAGGGTGTGGGCCTCGTCGATAAACAAAATCACGGGTTCTGGAGAATTCCGGACGTCCCCGATGATTTTTTTCAGGCGGTTTTCGAATTCCCCTTTGACCCCGGCCCCGGCCTGGAGAAGCCCCAGGTCCAGGTTCACCAGGCGCACGGACTTCAAAAAATCCGGAACGTCCCCCTGGACGATCCGGAGGGCCAGACCTTCCACCACGGCCGTTTTTCCCACCCCGGGTTCGCCCACCAGGATGGGGTTGTTCTTCCGTCTCCTGGCGAAGATGTCCACCACCTGCCGGATTTCCTGGTCCCGGCCGAACACCGGGTCGATCAGGCCCTGCCGGGCTTTTTCCGTCACATCCTCGCCGTAGGTCTCAAGGGCGCTGTCCCCTTGGGATTTTTTTCTCTCCGCTGCCTGGGGCCGGTCTTGCTCCACCGAAGATTCCGCAAGATCACAAAAACCCTCAAGGATCTTTTCCCTGGGCAGAGCCTTCAAGCATTCGCCCACCGTGTCGCAGACGAACTGGGCCGACCGGTTCAGCAGGGCGAGAAGCAGGGCTCCTGACCGGATCCGGTTTTCGGCAAGCTCCACCGAGCTGACAAGCATGGCGTCCTGGTACCATTCGATGAGACGCGGAGAAAACACGGGCCTGGCGCTGTTGCCCGTGGAAAAATTCTCCAGCGCCGTGTTCAGCCGGTTTTTCAGAACCTGGACGTTCACCCCGTGGCGGCCTAAGATCAGGCCGAAGTCACTGGACGGCTCGTCCGCCATCTGCCGGATCACATGCTCCACGGTGATTTCGTAATGGGACCTTGCCACACACATGCCGGCTGAGGCTTCCAGGCTTTTTCGGCAGTGTTCGTTCAACCGCCCCAGCAGGGGCTTGATTCCAACAGCTATCATGGGGCCTCTCCTATATAAGTTCACATGTCTTTGGACGTGAAGCGCGTTCGGAATGTGTCGGGCCCTTTTCCTGAAAAAATCCAGGTGTCCAGGCCCAGCCTTGCAAACGGCCGCCTGCCCAGGCAGACGGTCCTGGCTTTTTCATGCTCCGCCATGGTGAGTTCCACATCCCAGGCCAGGGGAGTGGAAAGATACAGGGCGGTGAGGGCCTGGAGAAGGTCGTGGTCGTCCGTTCCGGGCACGAGCCGCAGGTAGTCCCCGGTTGACAGCGGACCCACGTGTATCCGGAAAGCCCCGCCGGTGTCCCTGGCCTTTTTCCCGAGACAGGCATCCATTCCCAGCCGGACATTTTCCCCAAGCCTCGCCCTCTGGTCATGGGGAATGGGGATTCGCCGTTCGATCATCTGCTCGATGCGGACCGGGACACTCAGGGCGTCCGAAAGCAGGGTTTCGAGGCCCGACGCAGACCGGACGGTCATGGCGAACAGCCCGCTGTACCGCAAAAGCATGCCCGGGTGTCTGAAACCCGGGATGGGCCTGCTTTCATCCAGGCCCATCAGATTGGAAAAACGCCGGGCCAGTTCCCTGTCCCCGGTTTCCACAATGCGGATCACGCTCTGGCTCCTCTGCCAGCCCTTGTAAAGAAGGGTGTGGAGCCTCTGGTTCACCACGTCGATCACGGACCGGACCGGATGGTCCGCCTGGTCTTCACCTGGAAAAAGGTCTTCGCTGTAGAAGGTGGGGAGGGGTGAGCCCGAACCGTACAAGGTCAGGATATTGGTCAGAAGGGTGATGTCGCCCTGTTCATCCTGGTCCAGGGATTCCACCCCGGAACCGGGAAATCCCAGGGACAGGTGGGACCGTATCCTGAGACCGGGACTGCCGTCGCCGTCCCTGCCAAAAATCCGTCCAAGAACCCGCAGAACCTGGAAAAACGAGTAATGGCGGGTCCGGTCCAGAAGATCGTCCAACACCGGATCGGCCCCCCGGTCCCGGATTTCTCCATCCATGAAACCTTCGGCTGTCACAAGGCTGTCCTTCCCATACGCGCTTCCCAGCACAGGGTTTCTCCTGTATCGGCTTCTTCGATGGTGAGCCGGGTGAAGGTGTTGATCGCCGAGTACATTCCAAAAAAACGGCTCATCACCGTTCCGAACAGGGCCAGATCCCCCATGCCCGCAAAATGGCTTCGCGACACCACAAGGGTCACCTCCAGCCCCCGCACCAGGGTTCCCTTGATCAAGCGGTCCGTGTGCCGGGGCCTGTACTCCCTGATGCCGCTGATCTTATGCTCGTTCATCCGGACGCTGTGCCGGTCCCTGGAATTCTGTGACACGAACAGACAAAGCAGGGCCTTCAGATCGTCGGCATGCTTCAGGGACAGGACATTCAGGGAGAAAAGGGAGATGAACCGCCACAGGGCCGGTGACCCCAAAGGCGGGACGAGGGAAACCGTGGGCTTCCTCAAATTTTTCACCCTCACGGATTCCGGAGCCCCGGCCAGCAGGTGCCAGAGTTCCCCCGCTTTGAGTTTCTCAGGGGCCTCACCCTGGGTGACGAGCACGTCAAAGGCCAGACTTTTCAGCACCGGTGCATGTTTACGGGGAGCAAAGGCCAGAGAAACGGACACGTCCACCCGGTCATGAACGGGATGGAGGGTCAGCCGCTCACGGTAAACGCAGGGCGATTCCGGGGACAGGTGGCCCTGATATTCGGGAATGGCCAGCCCGTCGGACTGACCTTCGAAATACCCCCAGACGTTTTCGATGGAGTAAATCCGGCTGCTTTTCTCATGTTCGGCGGGCCGGACCGGGTAATCTGTCCGCCCATGGTCCACGATCACCGGGCTGGCGTTCTGGGGATACACGTTCACCGCCGGTGTGGCGAAAAGGACGAAATGCCGGGCCTCGCAGGTCAGGACGCCTTCCGGAACCCTGTCCAGGACAAAGTCCAGGTAAAAGAACCGGGACGGGGGCCGCCGGGTCCAGGCCGAAAGGTTTTTCAGCTCGATGAAAAGAAATTTATCGGGCATGAGAAAATATTCCTGGATCAGCCGGAATCCTTCGAAAGCGTGGGAAGGCCAGGGTATCAGAGCCTCGTCGTCCGCGAATCCCCAGGGAGCAAGACTGGAAAGACCGGGCCTGAACAGGGGCCCGTCCTCCTCTGTTCCGATCACCACATCCCGGACGTGCTGGACCAGAACCTGGAAAATCCGGGCGGCCTCCCGGTATGGGCCGCCCAGGTGGAGCCTCAGCCGGTCGGCGCTGAACGAAACCAGGTCCTGGTTTTTCAGTTCGAAACAGACCCTGATCCAGGGGCGCTGGCCCGGTGGGTTCATGCACGATGCGTCCCGGATTTCGAGAGGGTGAACCTCCACATCGGCACAGGTCCTGAAACGGCAGCCCTGCCCGCCGGCGACCCCGGAATCGACGAACGTTCCCCGTTTCACGGTTCGGGGCTCGCTGAGTTTGGGGTCCGGAAAAAAGGCCAGAAGGGTGGCCGACGGAAGGGGCTTGAGCACGTGGGGCCACACCCGGCGAAGCAGATCGTGGACCACTTCAGGAAATTCGTCCTCGATTTTCTGGCGAATGGCTCCTGTGAGAAAAGCCACGCCTTCCAGAAGCCTCTCCACATCGGGATCGTGGCAGGGATCTCCGAGCATGGGGGCCAAAGCAGGATTTTCATGTGCAAAGTCACGGGCGGTATTCCGGAGCAAATCAAGTTCCCGGACATAATGGTCACGAATCATGGCGGACATCCGATGCTGCGCTGATTGACAAGGTTTTTAAGGGCTTGGCCGATTCCAGGCGGGGCCTTGTGGAGGCTTCGGCCATATTCGATGGAGGTCACATTATTACCTGATGGTGCTTGACGCAAGGAATAATTCACGATCATAAAAAAATAATTCCGTACGAATGATACCTGACAACTGTTCACTAAAATGGGCCGGCGCTCAGAATTGGATTCAGGGTGAAGGATTTGGCATTTTGACACCATCGGGTTCGGATTCGGATTCGGATTCGATATTCAGACCGCTTCGATCGCGATACCGATAGCGATCCCGATACCGATACCGATAGCGATGGTCAAGGTCCATGACCATGTTGCAGCGATTGTCCGGCACGATCCGTCTTCCTTCCTTGACAATGGGAACAACGTGCTGATAATTATCCAGAAGATTTTGTTTTTTTATCGACGTTCAAGGGAGACAGGTTATGCCGATTTATGAGTTCAAGTGTATGAAATGCGAAGAGTTCATCGAGCTTCTCGTGATGAGCAAAAACGACGAGGACGAGCTGAAATGCCCCAAATGCGGCGGTCAGTCCTTTGAACGGGTGATGAGCCGGACCAACTTCAACATGACCGGGTCGCCTTCCGGATCAAGGGCGTGCAGCGCCGACTCCGGCAAGCTCGAAAGAACCTGCTCCAGCGGGTCCTGCACTACCTACACCGTTCCCGGCGTCGACTGACGTTAGCGTCCATGGATGTCTTCGAGTTCGGAGACCTTTCCGCGATTCTGGGCGTCACCGGGGAAACCCGATACAGGAAAGTCAGCTATCCGGTCCGCTATGGAATCTACGATGAAATACGGACCGGCCCCTATATTTTCCAGTTCAACCTGAACGGTGAAATCCGTCATATCCAGTGCAGGAACAGCTTGGCCATGGAACCCACCGAATGGCTCAAGCGCACCCTGGGCAACGACTGGGTGTTCTACGCCTCGGGAGGTTACAACGGGGCCTTCGCCGCTGTGGGGGAATACTACGTTCCCTGTTTCCGCTACAGGTCCAACGGCATCCTGGGCGGCTCCCCGTTTTCCAGCGGGGTGCTCGAAAAGGCCCGGAACGTTCTGGACCACACACTCCGCCGTCTCGAATCCCTTCCTCCAGGCCCAGCCGGTCAGGGTTTCGATGATTTCCGGAACCGCGCCCTATCCTCCACGGAAAAAGCCCTTGCCGCCAGGGCCGCAGAGCTCCACCATCTGGCCGGAGGGCGGATCAGCGTCCTTCCCCCGGACACCCGGCACGTGGACTACGATGTGATTCCCCTGGACATATCTTCGGGCTGTCTTTACAACTGCGCTTTCTGTACCGTGAAAAGCGGCCGCCCCTTCACCGTCCATCCAAAAGAACAGATCGAGAGCCGGATCCTGAACCTCAAACTGTTCTACGGACCGGATCTTGTCAACCACAACGCCCTTTTCCTCGGGCAGCACGACGCCCTGAACGCCGGTGAGGACATGATCTCCTGGGCCGCCAGGAAGGCCTTCGACACCTTCGGGTTCGGAAGAGCCCTGATGAAAGAGCCCCGGCTGTTTCTTTTCGGCAGCGTGGGATCGTTCCTTGGCGCGGGCGAATCCCTTTTCAGAACCCTGAACAACCTGCCCTTCACCACATACATTAATATCGGCCTGGAGTCGGCCGATGAAAAAACCCTTGATCTGATCGGAAAACCCGTTACGATAAGGGGAATCCACGAGGCGTTCTCGCGGATGGAGGCCGTCAACAGGACTTACGGAAACCTCGAGGTCACGGCGAACTTTCTCTACGGAGACCGGCTGCCGGAGACCCATATGCCGGCCTGTCTCGGCCTGATACAGAAACAATACGAAAAACCCTACACAAGGGGCGCCGTGTATTTTTCTCCCTACGGGAAGGCCCGCAGCAGGAAATCCCTTGTGACCGGTTTCAAAATCATCAAAAACCAGTGCCGCCTGCCGGTCTATCTATACATCATCCAGCGCCTATGAATTCCGATTCGACATCCGTGACCCGGTCCCTTGGCCTTCAGTACTTCTTCTACTTCGGCGTCATGGGCGTCTTTCTTCCCTATTTCAACCTGTACCTGAAACACCTGGATTTTTCAGGCTTCCAGATCGGGGCGGTCTACGGACTAAGGACCCTATCCATGGTGTTCTTTTCCCTGGCCTGGGGACTTCTGGCCGACCGTTACGCCATCCGGAAACCGGTGTACATCTTCTGCAACCTTGCGGCCTGCGCCGCCTTCGCCCTGTACCTGACCACAGAAGATTTCACCGCCATACTTTTCATCACCCTCCTCTACTCGGTGTTTTACGGCCCCATCATCGCCTTTCTCGAAGCGTTCACCATGGACAGCCTGGGACGCCAGAGCGAAGGGGGAAAAAGGCGCTACGGCAACATCCGGGTCTGGGGGTCCCTGAACTTCATTCTCGTGTCCCTTCTCGTGGGAAAGGCCATGGACACCGCGCCCCTTAAAATCATCCTCGTTTTGATCCTTGCCGGCTCCGTGATCCAGTTCCTTTTCTCCTTTTCGGTTCCAGAAAAAACCCGGCCCGCCATCACGACGTCCCTTTTCAGCCACGTGGGCCGGTTCATGAACCGGAAAGCCCTGGTTTTCCTTATCTGCTCGTTCCTCATGCTGGCCAGCCACGGGACGTACTACGGCTTTTTCTCCATCCATCTGGAAAACCTGGGGTTCAGCAACACGTTCATCGGTTCGGCCTGGGCCCTGGCTTCCCTGGCCGAAATTTTCGTCATGCTCCGGTCAGACCTGATTTTCAGGCGGTTTTCCATCCGGTCCGTCCTGGTGTTCTCTTTCGGCGTGGCCGTCATCCGATGGCTGATCCTTTTCTTTTCCGTTTCTTCCTGGATGATCCTCTTTGCTCAAATACTTCATGCGGTGACTTACGGGGCCTTCCATATCGGCTGCATCCTCTACATGGACGAGCTTTCGCCCGAAGGCTCGAAAACCTTCGGGCAAGTGGCCAACAACGCCGTCTCCTATGGCCTGGGCATGATGGCCGGGTTCCTGCTCAACGGCATGTTCTACGAAACGGCCGGCCCGTTTCTCTACCTCGCCAGCAGCGGCGCGGCCCTTCTGGGCGGACTGATCTTCGCCGTTTCAGGCCGCTTTGACAGGTCAACCAGTTAGCCCTCAACCCCCATCCCGCGTTTTGAATCTTTTTCCGTAAAACAGACAAAAAAAATATTGATATAAAAAAACAGATGTGGTTTTAAGGAATATTCTTTCACCATACGTTTTTGGGAAGGGGAAAATTGTTCTATAGTTTTGAACAGCTACAGGAACCATTTTTTCTAAAACGTATAAAAAAATATTACAATTTGTTGCAGGGGGGAAATCATGGATGACGAAGGTAAAGCCATTGTGAAGTCTATTGGCAAAGCCATGCAGTTCTGGAGGAAACTCGAAGGCCTTGATCAAAAAGAGTTTTCCGAAAGAATAGGAACATCTCGTTCCTATGTTGCGAAACTGGAAAATGGCCACGTGGGTGTCTCGCTTGGCAGGATCTCGGAAATCGCCGACGCGCTGGGGGTATCACCCTACACGATCATGCGCGGCATGCCCAACGATGAAGAGCTCGACATTCTTCTCGATTTTTACGCGGACAGGGAACTGGAAGTGACCAAGAGCGAAATGGAAGTCCTGTTCTGCCAGAGATTCCTGAACGGATCTGTTCCCGCAGAGTATTATGACCATATCCTCTGCATCGAACGGGGCGGAACGTACCGCTGCACGCCCAACGGCGGCAATGGCAGGAAAAAGAAATAACTGTCTCGAACAAAAAAAATGAAAAGCCCCTTTGAACGTCAAAGGGGCTTTTTTATTTTGATGAATCACAAAGGGATGGGCCTTAAAGCCTACACCAGTCGCCCGGCTTCGAATCCCTGGTGAACGGCGTCAAAAGCCAGGGCGATGCGGCTCGAATCTCCGGCCATGACACAGGCGATGCCTTTTTCCTTCAGAAGGCCGGCCAGCTCGTTCACCGAAGCGGCTCCCGTGGCCAGGACCACCGTGTCCGCGGGGATGTCTTCCGTCCTGTCTCCCATGGCGATGGTCACATGGTCCGGGGTGATTTCAAGGGCCCTGGCGCCGACCCGTGTGGCGATGCGGCTCCGCTCCATGTCCTGGAACATCCCCCATTTGGTGCTCTTTCCGATCCCGTTGCCCACCTTGTCGGTCATTTCCACAACCACCACGTCTTTGGAACCCCGGGTGGCCAGATCGTAGAGGGTCTCGTAACTTTCCGCCCGGTTCACCAGGAGAAACTTCAGGGCCTCGGCCGGAAGGGTGCCTTTCTCGGCCAGGAACATCGCCGTTTCCACGCCCACGGCCCCGCCCCCGATAATCACCACCCGTTCCCCGGTGTCGACTTTGCCGGACAGCACGTCCCAGGCCTGGACCACATGGGGCAGATTCACGCCGGGAATGGGGGGAACCACGGGTCTGGCTCCGGTGGCCAGGATCACCGTGTCGGGTTTTTCAGCGTCAAGCACACCCTCATCCACAACTGTGGACAGGTGCACGGCGATATCACGCAAGCCAACCTGGACGACCAGATCGCGGGCAAACTGGGCGAACTCTTCACGGCCGGGAGGAAGGGCCGCCAGGAAAAGCTGGCCTCCCAGACGGTCGCCTCGCTCGTAGAGGCTGACCCGGTGGCCTTTGTCGTGGGCCGCGATGGCCGCGCTCATGCCGGCCGCTCCGCCGCCCACCACCAGGACCTTCTTCACCGTTTCGGTTTTTTCAACCGTCCGTTCACCTTCGTGCCCGGCCCTTGGGTTGCAGAGGCATTCCACGGGTTTCAGCTTGAACAGATTGTCGAAACAGCCCTGGGCGCAGGCGATGCAGTGGATGATCTCCTTTTCCCTTCCGGTCCGGGCTTTTTCAGGCAGGAAAGGATCGGCGATCAGGCTTCGGGCCATGGCCACCATGTCGCAGTATCCGTCCCGGATCAGTTCCCTGGCCGTTTCAGGATCGTTGATCCTGTGGCTGGCGATCACGGGGACGTTGACCTGCCGTTTGATGTTGCGGGCCAGGTAACCGTAAGTTCCCCTGGGCACGTTGGTGGTCAGCTGGGGAACCCGGCCCTCGTGCCATCCGCCTTTCACGCAGAAAGCGTCCACACCGCAGAATTCCACCAGACGCCGGGCGTATTCCCCGAGCTGCTCGTGGCGCAGTCCGCCTTCCATGAAATCGTTGCTGTCCATACGGACGATCACCGGAAAATCAGGGCCCACCGCGTCACGGACGGCCCGCATCACTTCCAGGCCGAAACGCATGCGGTTTTCGAAGCTTCCCCCGTATTCATCGTCTCTGACGTTGGACACCGGTGAAAGAAATTCACTGATCAGGTACCCGGTGCCGTTCAGCACTTCCACGGCGTCGTATCCGGCCTTCTTGACCCTGGCCGCCGCTTCGGCGAACGAGGCGATGGTCTGCCGGATGCCTTCGATGGAAAGGGCCTCGGGTGTTTCCGGCAGAAAGCTGGGGGCGATGGCCGAAGGAGCCACGGGTTTTTTGCCCCCCATGAGAGCCGAGTGGGAATATCGGCCGGCGTGGTTCAGCTGGACGGCAGCCCGCGCCCCGTTGTCCTGGATGGCCTTTGCCAGCCGTGAAAGTCCGGGAAGGTGTTCGTCGCTGTGGGCTCCAATATAAAGGAAGAACCCTGAGACCTCGTCCACGGTGGCGTTTCCCACCACGATCATTCCGGCGCCGCCTTTGGCCCGTTCGGTGTAGAAATCAACCAGCCGGTCTGTGACATGAAAGTTATCCGCCATTCCCAGGTGCATGGCCGGAAGGTAGATTCTGTTCTTGATTTCCAGTTGGTTGATGGTGATGGGTTCAAACAAAGGGTCTCTCATGGTGTCTCCCGTTTTTTTGATCGATGAACTCTTTCGCATACGAATGACGAACAACGTTCATTCGGCCTTAATAAACACAACTAAACTATCCAAACTCCCCGCTCATTTCATTTGTATACTAACTATATTTCTTTTCGCTTTCTGTCAAGAAGAAACACACCCTTCAAGGGTACCGGTGTCCAGAACACCCGATTCATCCGATACCCCGCGAAGTTTCCCTTGTAAAGACCCTGAAATTTTAATAACACGTTAAAAACACTCGGGACATCTGGTGAAAAAACCACGGTGACCCGGCCTGATTTTCATCATTGGACCATGAGACCCCAGGAAAATGAATAACCATGAGCATCTACAGCCTTGACACCATCAGCCCCCTTGTCGACCCCGAAGCTTTTGTGGCCCCCAACGCCACGATCATCGGAAACGTCAGGGTGGATAAACACGCCTCGGTGTGGTTCAACGCCGTCATCCGGGCCGATTTCGAAAAAATTTCCATCGGTGAAAACACCAACATCCAGGACCTCACCATGTGCCATGCCGACATGGGAAAACCCCTCGTCGTGGGGAAAGGGGTCACGGTGGGGCACAACTGTGTGATTCACGGCTGCACCATCGAGGACGACTGCCTGATCGGCATGGGCGTGGTGGTGATGAACGGGGCCGTCATCGGACGGGGCAGCATCATCGCCGCCGGGTCCGTGATCCTCGAAAACACGGTGATCCCCGAATATTCCCTGGTGGCCGGCGCTCCGGGAAAAATCAAGAAAACCCTGGACGAGACGGCGATCGCCGTCATGAGGGCATCGGCCGAAATCTACCGGGACCGGTCCAAGGGTTACATGGACCCCAGCCGTTTCATCAAAATCGGGTAAGCGGATTATCGGTCAAGCATGGGCATTTCCCTGAAAACACTGTGGCGTTCGTCTCTCCGGGACCTCCCACACACGCACGGGGTCAAGGAACCTCAACTGGCACGGGAGCTGGAGTACAACAACCTGTCCCGTGCCATGGTAGCCCTGTACGGGTTTCTCCTCATCGGCGTGATTTTCTTCCTGCTGAGGATTTTCCTTTTCAGGCTCTACCAGTCCGTTCCCGGAAACATGATCCTGCTCTCGGTCAACCTGGTCATCATGGGCGGGTCCTTCGCCTTTATCATGCTGTACCACCGCTTTCTGCCCCGATCACCCGAAACCCTGAAACCGGCCCACACCCTGATGCTCCACGCCACCATCGTGTTCTTCGTGTTCACCCTGGGCATATCGACAGGCGTGGAGTACATCGGAACCGGAAGCCTCTCCCGGCTTTTTTTCGCCATCGTGAGCATCTGCTTCGTGTTCACCCTGAACTGGAAAACCCTTCTGGCCTATGTGCTGTCAGGGTCGGCCTGCACCGTGGCCACAGTCTACGTGTTGAAAGGCGACATTCTGACCCTGGGCCTCCAGCACATGCACGCCCCCATCGCCATCCTCGTGGTCTGGATCGTGTCACGGATTTTCTATCTGTACTCGGTGAGAGACTATTACACCCGGAAGGAACTGGAACGGGCCAACATCTCCCTGCGGGAGGAAATGGCCGGAAGGCTCCATGCCATGGAAAGCCTGGAGCGCTCGGAACGTCAGCTCCGGACGCTCATCGAGAAGGCCCCGGACGCCTATATCCTGTTCGACGCGGAAGAAAACGCGTTTTCTGAAATCAACGCCTATGCGGAAGCGCTTTTCCTCCTGACCAACGAGGAGGTGGCTGGAAAAACCGTTCACCAGATCGACATTCTCTCGCCGGAACAGGCGGACATCGCCGAATTCATCATCCGGGAAACCATCCGGGACGGATTCGCCGGCCCATACGAATTCGAACTGATCCGAAAAGACGGAAAAACCATCGTGGTGGAAGTCTACGCGTCCCTGGCCGTCATCCAGGCCCGGACCATCCTGATCGGAACGGCCCGGGACATCACCTGGCGGAGAAACGCCGAACAGGCCCTGATCCGTTCGAAAGACGACCTGGAACAGAGGGTCAGGACCAAGACAGCCCATGTGATCAAGGCCAGCGAGCGTCTTCGCAAGGAGATATCCAGCCACAAGCAGACGGAAAACGTGCTCCGCAAAACAGAAGAACAGTCCCGGATGCTGATCCAGAAAATGAACGACGGATTCGCCGTCTTCGACCGCCACATGGTGTTCACCTACGCCAACGACCGCCTCTGCCGCATGCTGGGCCGCTCCGAGAACTGGCTTCTCGAACACAGCCTCTTTGACCTGGTGGCTCCCGAAGACGTCGAAGCCTTGCGGGCAAACCTGGAAAGGCCCAGGAATGACGGCCACGGCACGATTGAAACGGTCCTCATCCGGAACGACGACACCCGGATCCACGCCATCGTTTCCCCGGAAACCCTGCTCGACAGCCAGGGAAACCCTGAAAGCCTCTTTTCGGTCATCACGGACATCTCCCGGATCAAGACCATGGAAAACGCCCTCCGGGAAAGCGAAGAGATGACCCGGTCCCTGATCAACGCCTCCCGGGATTCGGTGGTGATGCTGGACAGACACGGAACTGTCCTCATGGCCAACGACACCATGGCCCGGCTCCTGAACACCGCATCCGTCGACATGAAGGGGAAAAACATCTTTTCCCTGATCCGATCGACCAGAACCCCTGTGCGCCGGCTGAAGCTGAAAGAGGCCGTGGATAAAAACGAGCCGTTGATCTACGAGGACCGTATCGGAGGAAGGTATTACGTGCTTCACATCTACCCCATCGCCGAAAGGGACGGAGACGTGGAGCGGATCGCCGTTTTCGCCCGGGACGTGACCGACTTAAGGATCGCCGAACAGCACATCCACAGCCTGTCCCAGGAGCTGATCAAGATCCAGGAGACCGAACGGCACCGGATCGCCAGGGACCTCCACGACAACGTGGCCCAGGAACTGGCCTCCCTCAAGATCGGCTGTGACATGATGATCGACGGCCCCGGGGAGGTGAATCCAAAAATGGCGGACAGAATCCGGACATTTTCAAAGGTGCTCCAAAACTCCATCATGAGCATCCGAAACCTGGCTTACGACCTCAGGCCTCCGGAGCTGGACCAGCTCGGCCTTGTCCGAACCATCACCAATTACTGCGATGAATTTTCCGAACGAAACGGAATTCCCGTTGATTTTTTCTCGGCCGGCATGTCAGAATTACGCCTCCGCCCCGAAACGGAGATCAACCTGTACCGCATCGTCCAGGAGGCTCTGTACAACGTGAAGAAGCACGCGGCTGCCGGCCAGGTTCTCATCCGGCTGATCACCTCGTTTCCCAGCATCATTCTGAGGATCGAGGACAACGGCAAGGGGTTTGACCCGGAACGGAGGATCGAATCCTCGTTTGCGGAAAAAAGGATGGGCCTCCGGAGCATGGAAGAACGGGCGCTGCTCCTCAAAGGCGTGATCCGAATCCGGTCACAGCGGGGAAAAGGAACGGGAATCATGGTGGAAATCCCACTCGAAGACAACATCATCTCACAAGACAGCAGGGTACCGGGAGACGACAATGAGCACGACCCCATTCAATAAAGGACTTTTCGATTTTCTGAGCGCTTCTCCCACCTCATTTCACGCCGTGGATCACCTTGAAGCCCTTTTCACAAAAGCGGGCTACACCGTGCTTGACGAAAGCAAGGCCTGGGACATCCGGCCCTCGGGCCGCTACGTGCTGACCCGGAACGGCGGGGCGCTGATCGCCTTTCACGCGGGTTCCATGGATTTCAGCAACCAGGGGCTCCGGATCATCGGGGCGCACACCGACAGCCCCGGTCTTAAAATCAAGCCCAGACCGGACATCCGGAGCGCCTCTTCGGTCCAGCTTGGCGTGGAGGTCTATGGCGGACCGATTTTAAGCACCTGGTTCGACCGGGAGCTTTCCATCGCCGGAAGGCTGTCTTTTGTCCGTGAAAAAAAAGAAGGCCCGGCCCTCATCGAAAGCGTGCTGGTGGACTTCAAGGCCCCTGTGGCCGTCATCCCCAACCTGGCCATCCACCTGGACCGGGATGTGAACAACGGGCGGAACATCAACCGGCAGAACGACCTTCCGGCGCTGCTGATGATGGACAGCCAGACACCGTTCGGGTTCAAAACCCACCTCTGCCAGCAGCTGAAGGACATGGGCCACGACCTCTCTGACAACACACTGCTCGATTTCGACCTGATGCTCTACGATCCCTCAGAGCCAGCGGTCACCGGCATGAACGGCGAGTTCATCACCGCAGGCCGCCTCGACAACCTGGTCAGCTGCTACGGCGCTGCCCGCGCCATGCTGGACAGCGACGCCGGGCTTTCCGCCCTGTTTATCGCCAACGACCACGAAGAAGTGGGCAGCGTTTCCACATCAGGGGCAGGCGGCAACCTTCTCACGGCTTTTCTCGACAGGATCTGCCCGGGGCCTGAACAAAAGGCCAGGACCACCGCCCGGTCCTTCATGATCTCGGCTGACAACGCCCATGGGGTCCACCCCAGTTTCAAAGACCGTTACGAACCCAACCACGCCCCCCTGCTCAACCAGGGGCCGGTACTGAAATACAACGCGGGCCAGCGATACGCCACCAACAGCCGTAGCGCCGCCGCCTTTCGGTACCTGTGCGTCAAGGGCAACATTCCTTTCCAGGAGTACGCGGTCCGGAGCGACATGGCCTGCGGAAGCACCATCGGTCCCGTCACCTCGGGAAACACGGGCATTCTCACCGTGGACGCGGGCATCCCCATGGTGGCCATGCATTCCATCCGGGAAACGGCCGGCGCAAGGGACCCCGAGCTGTTCGCCCGCCTGTTGCAAACCCATGTGGAGACGGAGATCCACTGATTCGTCAACAGGCCATCCCTTTGAATACAAAGAAAAAATGTTCACGAAGAATAGCTTTGTCCCATGTTGATCATCCTGTTCTCTGTGGTAATATGAAACATACTTACCCGCCGTCCGATACCCTCGGAAGGGTTGAGCACGAACGATTCTCCTTTGACACCGCCTGTTTTTGAACCGACATTCGACCGGTTTCTTTGCCATTCCACACCCACCCTCCGGCGGGGATGACCCGGAAAACGCCTGAAGCAGATGGGCTGCTGGCGTCAGACGGATAGCCAGGGAGGTGTGCCATGATCATCAAACAAGCCGACTTGTTCTGGGGCATGGATTCGGATTTCATTCAAAGCCTCATGAACGTTTCAACCAAGGAAACCCATGACAAAGGGGACGTGCTGTTCAGCGAAGGCAGCCCTGCCCAGCGCTTTTACGTCCTTCTAAGGGGTCGTGTCAATGTGGACATCGGAGAAGACCACCTGATTTCCTACGACGTCCATCACGCCGGTGAGGCTTTCGGCTGGAGCGGGCTTCTCGAAAGAGAACGTTACGCCTCGACCGGAACATGCACGGAACCCACCATTCTCCTCAGCTTCGATGTGAAGGACATCATGAGGCTCTGCGAAGACAACCCGGTGAACGGCATGATGCTTTACCGGAAAATGGCGGCCCTGCTCGGAGACAGGCTGATCACGTCCTACCACATGGACGATCTGAGGCTCCACGAAGAGTCCAGCCAGACCTATGGAAGCGGCCAGATGGTGGTTCCCGACGCCCTGTGATCTTGATCTTAAAGGCATGAATTGATGAATGATTTATCGGCGGCCCGTCTTGTGGTTGATGAGCTTTTGGGCTGCGGTTTTACCGTAAACGTTCAAGATCCCGTATGGCCGATGACGTAAATATGTCTTGTGGCATACGGGGTCTTGTTTTTCCGTTTCGATTTCTCCGGCTGCCCGACCCTGACCATTCTTCCACTTAAAAAACAGGGCATAGGATACCAAACCCAATAGAGCCCATAGGCCTTTTTCTGACCCTTCCGCACAAGAGTCCCGCTTATGCCGCAATAAAGTCATGACCCGATACATGGCCCCATCTGAATACAGGTGAACGATCATTTTTATCCATAATGGTCAGCAAGATCGTCAGACTCATGGGGAAAGGATATAAGCGATATGAATATTCTTCTTATTTACCCGAAATTCCCTGAAACGTTCTGGTCTTTCGCCTATGCTCTCAGCTTTATCGGAAAAAAATCGGCCTTTCCTCCCCTTGGCTTGCTTACGGTAGCGGCCCTTCTTCCTGGAAAATGGTCCAAACGTCTTGTGGACGTCAATGTGGAAAGCCTGACGGATAAGGATCTTGCCTGGGCGGACATGGCCTTTGTGGGAGGAATGGCGATCCAGAGAGAATCCGCTGAGCAGATCATCGCCCGTTGCAAAACTGCGCAACTGACCGTGGTGGCCGGAGGCCCGCTTTTTACCTCCGAACCCGATGACTTCAGCGAGGTGGACCATCTCGTCCTTGATGAAGCGGAATTGACACTCCCCGTTTTTCTGGAAGACCTGAACAACGGATGCCCTAAAAAGGCATACAGGGCCGAAGGGTTTTGCGATCTTGGCGACACACCGGTTCCCTTGTGGGAACTGATAAACACAAAACGTTATGCGTCTTTAAGCATTCAGTTTTCAAGAGGCTGTCCGTTCAACTGCGAATTCTGCAATGTCACGGTTTTATTCGGCCACCGGCCAAGGATAAAAACACCCGCACAGATCATCGCCGAGCTGGACCGCATTTATGCCACAGGATGGCGCAGCAGCATATTTTTTGTTGACGACAATTTCATTGGCAACAAAAGTTATCTGAAAACGGATTTGCTTCCGGCTCTTATCCAATGGCGTCATGATAAAAAGGGCTGTATTTTTTTTACCGAAGCCTCCATCAACCTCGCCGACGATCCGGAGCTCATGGCTCTGATGGTCAAAGCCGGATTTGATTCGGTTTTTATCGGCATCGAATCACCCGACGATGTCTGCCTGACCGAATGCCAGAAGACCCAGAACAAAAACCGTAATCTCATTGAAAGCGTGAAAAACATCCACCGGTCGGGCTTGCAGGTCATGGGTGGATTTATTGTGGGATTTGACTGCGACAAACCGTCGATATTCCAGAGACAGATTGATTTCATCCAGACCAGCGGCATCGTCACCGCCATGGTGGGCATGCTCCAGGCCCCCCCGGGAACACGTCTCTATGACCGCCTGAAAAGAGAAAGCCGTGTGGTCAAAACATTTTCAGGAGACAATGTGGATGGAACGACCAACATCATTCCCACAATGGGCCTTGACAAACTTTATGACGGCTACCAGTCCATCATGAAAAACATTTATTCGCCAAAAAACTATTACCAGCGTGTCAGAACCCTGCTCCAGGATTTGAAAGCTCCTGAAGTCAACCAGCCTATCAATGTGGGGAGGTTCTTTTCCATCTTCCGGTCTGCTTTCCGACTTGGGGTTCTGGGAAAGGAACGTTTCAGATACTGGCAACTGATGCTCTGGACTCTGATCCAAAAGCCCAGACAACTTTCGGTGGCGATAACGCTGGCCATATACGGATACCACTACCGACGGATATGCGAACGGCATATTTTTAAAGGAAAAGAAACCTCATAAAAATACGCGGGACGCAAACATGTGGATCAACCGAAGGCTGAGGCACTGATCCAACGGATTCATTCCGATGTCCTTGAAGAAGCGGTCCAAACCGATTGTTCTGAATTGCACATAGCCGGCCCCTTTTTCCTGAAATTTTCCGGAGAAGACCGAAATCCTCCTGGATTGCATGTTGTTTTCGAACTGTTATTACGTATTGACAATATTGATATTTTATCGTAAAAGCTCTTTTCGGTACACGATTGACGCAAAGCGGGCATAGCTCAGCTGGTAGAGTACAAGCTTCCCAAGCTTGGTGTCGCGAGTTCGAATCTCGTTGCCCGCTCCATCCGCCTCTCTTCCGACAGTGAACATCGAGCGCAGTTCATAACGGGCGGTGAGTCAATCCGTAAAACCGGATGTCCCCGAAAGGCGTCCGGTCCGGAGTGTGCCAGGTCCGCTTCAAAATTGAAGTCAGTTGTACACGGGAACGGGCAAAAAGCCCGTTTTTTTTATATGGTGACAGGCTGTTTATGCAGGAAGACAAAAGAAGCAGGAAATCAGGGAAAACCCAACGGGGTGGCCGGTCGGAAAAACCAAAAGCCGGAAAGCCCTTATCCCGTCCCGCAGCTCCAAGGGTCCATGGGGGAACCATCGTGGCCCAGGTTGAGAAGATCGCCTCGAGAATCTGCGACGATGAAGGGCTGGAACTGGTCCATGTGGAATTCGTTTCCGAATCCCATCATTATTTCCTGAGGCTGTACATCGACAAGGAAGGCGGGGTTACCATGGGAGACTGCGCCCTCGTCAGCCGCCAGCTCGCCGACATCCTCGATGTTCACCAGATCATCGAGGTGGAATACCGGCTGGAAGTGTCCTCGCCAGGCATCAACAGGCCTCTGTTCAAGAAAAGCGATTATTCGAAGTACGCCGGTCGCCGGGTCGTGATCCGGACGCTGGCTGTCATCGAAGGAAAAAAGAAGTTTACAGGGATTCTTAACGGCATCTCGGAAAAGGACTGTGTCATACTTTCGGTTGACGATCATACGTTTGAAATTGATTTTTCATCGATAAAGAAAGCACGGCTAGCCGAAAACAATGGAGATGACAAATGTTGATATCAGACATTAAACGGGTGGTTGAACAGGTCAGCAAAGACAAGGGGATCGATACCGGTGTCCTCATCAAAACTCTGGAAGAGGCCCTGACATCCGCCGCGCGGAAGATACTGGGCCGGGACGCTGACATTGAAGTTCAGTACAACGAGGAAGCCGGCGAAATCGAGGTTTTTCAGTTCAAGGAAGTGGTGGAGGACGTTGAAAACCCCGAGCTTGAAATCACCGTCGAGGACGGACGCAAACTGGATCCCGACTGTGAAATCGGAGACAGCCTGGGTATGAAGGTCGACACGGCCGCCTTCGGCCGGATCGCCGCCCAGTCCGCCAAACAGGTGATCATCCAGAAAATGAAAGACGCCGAAAGAGACGCTGTCTATAAAAGTTTCATCGACCGGAAAGGTGAAATCATCAACGGCATCGTCCAGAGGATCGACCGGGGCAACATCATTGTCAACCTGGGCCACACCGAAGGGATTCTTTCCGTAAGGGACCAGATCCCCAAGGAAACCTACAGGCGGGGCGACCGTATCCGAGCACTGATCAAGGACGTACTCCAGGATTCCCGGGGGCCCCAGATCATCCTGACCCGGGCCAGCTCCGATTTCCTGATCAGCCTTTTCAAGACAGAGGTTCCTGAAATCATGGAAGGCGTGGTGACCATCGAAGGGGCGGCCCGTGAACCGGGGGCCCGTTCCAAGATCGCCGTCAGCTCCACCGATTCGGACATCGATCCCGTGGGCGCCTGCGTGGGTATGAAGGGCAGCCGTGTCCAGAACGTGGTTCAGGAGCTCAAAGGTGAAAAAATCGACATCATTCCCTGGCACATCGACGCGGCCCGATTCATCTGCAACGCCCTGGCCCCGGCCGAGATTTCCAAGGTCATCATCGACGAGGACAACCACAGCATGGAGGTCATCGTACACGACGACTATCTTTCCGTGGCCATCGGAAAACGGGGGCAGAACGTCCGGCTGGCTTCACTCCTGACCGGGTGGCAGCTCGACGTGATCAACGAGGAGGCTTACAGTTCCTCGGTCAAGAAAGGCTACAATGAACTGCTGAGCCTGCCGGGTGTCACCATGGCCATGGCGGACGCCCTGCATGAACGGGGGTTCTTCACAGCCAAAGACGTGGCCGATACCTCGCCCGACGAACTGGCTCTCGTCAAAGGCGTGGGAAAAACCAAAGCCCAGGAACTGATCGATGCGGCCAGGGAATACAGGCCGGAACCGGCGGACCAGACCGGGCCTGACAGCGACGACAACTCTCCGGCGGACGATGGTCTCCCGGCCGATCAGGTCTTGCCACCTGAGGATGCACCGGCCGATGATCCTGACAACGGGACAGAACAGACAGACTGACCGTCCGTAACGGATTTCCGTTTTTGACGGCTTTTTGACCCGTCGGACATAACACCTGCTTTTAAAAGGCAGACAGATTTTTTGTGACTTTGATGAAATACATGACCATGGTTTCCAAAGCTGCAACTCCAGCGTGGCTGGGTGAGGGGGATTGAATGGCAAAATTGAGGGTATACGAACTTGCCAAAAATCTTAACATGACCAACAAGGCTCTGATGGCCAAGATCGAAAAAATGGGCATCGCGGTCGGCAGCCATATGAGTACCCTGGAAGAGGATACCATCGAGCTGATCAAGTCCAATCTTTTTGGCAAAAAAGAACCTGACACGGATGAAAAGCGGGTCAGGTCGACCGTGATACGCCGACGGAAAAAACTCTCGGAGACAGGCGAAGAGATTCCGGACGATGCCCCGGATGCGGTCGAAGAAAAAGCCGTCAGCGAGGACAAGCCCGACGTCGTGGAAACCACCCCCGTTGTCAGACGACGCGCCAAGGAACCTGTGGTCGAAGAACACGCGGACCTCGAAACCGTGAACGCCCAGGCTGATGAAATCGAAGCCCCTGAAAGCCAGGAAGCCCGGAAAAAAACGGAAAGCGGTATCCCGGTAAAAAAACCGTCTTTCGAGGCGGCGAAAATTATCCGGAAACCCGTCGAAGTCCAGGAAGAAACTCAAGCGAAACTGAAAGAGCCGGCCCAGGAAGAAGAGGCGTTCACCGAAACTGAAACCGGACAGGACTCAGATCTCCAGACCGAACAGGTCACGGTTGCCGAAGATCAGACGTCTGCCGGAGAGGCGCCGGTTGACGAGACTGAAAGCGCCGAGGAAGCCGAAGATGCCGCTGAGATGGACGCTTCATCCGAATCAGGAGAAGCCGAGGATGACGACAAGAACGATCCCCGGAAAAAGAAAAAGAAAAAATTCACGGCGGCCAGGATCATCAAGCTTCCCGACCCCGTTCCCGTTGTGGCCGCTCGCCCTGCGGAGCGCGGTGTAGTCCCGGTTCCCGCTGTTCCCGACCTTTCCATCCCCTCGACCGAAGAAGACAAATCCGGGGACAAAGGGTTCAAGAAAGTCAAAAAAGGCAAAGTTTTCAGGGACGAAGGGGACGTTGAAGTGGAAGACGATCCTTTCTCGCGGAAAAAATCCAAACGGAAAACCGTGGTGGATGGCAACGCCCTTTACGCCAACGGCAAGGGCCGGAAAGGGCGGAAAGGCGCCAAGGGCGGAGGAAAAATCCTGCCCAACGAAGGCCAGAAAACCCAGATCACCGTTCCCAAGGCCATCAAACGGCGTGTGAAAATCGACGAAACCATCGTTCTCGCTGACCTGGCCAAACGAATGGGCATCAAGGCCAGTGAGATGATCGCCAAACTCATGGGCATGGGTGTCATGGCCACCGTCAACCAGACCATCGACTACGACACGGCAGCCCTTGTCGCCTCAGAATTCGGATTCGAAGTGGAAAAGGCCTCGTTCGAAGAGGATATCTTCCTGAAACCGGAATCAGAGGACGAGCCCGAAAGCCTGCTCCACAGACCGCCTGTGGTCACCATCATGGGCCATGTCGACCATGGAAAAACCTCGCTCCTTGACGTGATCCGCAAATCCTCCATCGCCGAAGGCGAAGCGGGCGGAATCACCCAGCATATCGGAGCCTACAACGTGGAGACAGCCAGGGGCCAGATCGTGTTCCTCGACACCCCGGGTCACGAAGCCTTCACGGCCATGAGAGCCCGCGGCGCCAAAGTCACGGACTTGGTCGTTCTCGTGGTGGCTGCTGATGACGGTGTGAAACCCCAGACCATAGAGGCCCTGAACCACGCCAAGGCGGCCAAAGTTCCAATCATCGTGGCCGTGAACAAAATCGACAAAGAAGCCGCCGATCCCGATAAGGTGAAACGCGAACTGGCCGACCACGGCGTCATCGCCGAAGACTGGGGCGGAGACACCATCTTCGTCAACGTGTCTGCCAAAAAGAAAATCGGTATCACCGAGCTTCTTGAAATGATCCTGCTCCAGGCGGAAGTGCTCGAACTCAAGGCCAACCCCAACAAGTTCGCCATCGGCCACGTGGTGGAATCCAAACTGGATTCAGGCCGCGGCCCCATCGCCACCATCCTGATCCAGGAAGGGACATTGAAAACTGGCCAGAGCGTGGTCTGCGGCATGCATTACGGAAAAATCCGGGCCATGTTCAACGACCAGGGCCGCCTGATCACCGAAGCCGGCCCGGCCATTCCCGTGGAAGTGGTGGGTCTAACCGGCGTTCCCGAAGCCGGGGACGAGCTGGTGGCCCTGGCCGCCGACAAGGACGCCAAACAGGTCAGTTCTCACAGAACCCAGAAGGCGAGGGCCAAGGAACTGGCCAAGAACAGCCGACTCAGCCTGGAAGGCCTGTTCCAGCAGATGGCCGAGGGCATCGTGAAGGAACTCAACCTGATCATCAAGGCGGACGTGCACGGCTCCATCGAAGCTCTCAAGGAAGCCCTGGGCAAGCTGTCCACCAGCGAGGTGAAAATCAACGTGATCCATTCGGCCACGGGAACCGTCACCGAATCCGACGTGAGCCTGGCCGCGGTGTCCAACGCCATCATTCTCGGTTTCAACGTCCGCCCGGCCACCAAGGTCCAGGAGATGGCCAAGGAAGAGCATGTGGACATGCGCTTCTACGACATCATCTACAACGCCATCAAGGACCTGAAAGACGCCATGGTGGGCCTGATGGAATCCACCTTCAAGGAAGTGGTGCTGGGTCGTGCGGAAGTCCGGGAAACCTTCGTGATTCCGAAACGGGGCACCATTGCGGGCTGTTATGTCACCGAAGGCGTGATCCAGCGGTCCCAGCGTATACGCCTGCTGAGAGACGGCATCATCGTCTTCGACGGCACCATCGGTTCCCTGAGACGGTTCAAGGATGACGCCAAAGAAGTCCAGCACGGTTACGAATGCGGTATCGGCATCGAGAATTACAACGATATCAAAATCGGCGACACGATGGACTGCTACACGCTGGAAGAAATCAAGCCGACGCTCGGCTGACAGGTATGTGAAACATGAGATCTTACTCCAGGGCAGACAGAATCGGGACACGTATCCAGACCTGTCTGTCCGAACTTTTGCGGAAAAAAATCAGCGATCCCCGTCTGGACATGGTCACCGTGACCGGTGTGGAGCTGACCCCCGATCTTCGGGAAGCCTACATCTATTTCACGGTGGCCAGTGGAGAGAAGGCTCAGAAAGACGCCCTCCATGGCTTTGAAAGCGCCTCCGGATTCATCCGGAGTTCCCTGGCCAAACAGCTCGGGCTGAGGTACATGCCCAGGCTGCGTTTTCTCCACGACGCCTCCTTTGATTACGGTTCAAGGATCGACCGAATACTCAAATCCCTGAATGACGACGATCCTTCCCATGATTCCTGATTCAATGCTCGACCACATCAAAAACAGCCGGCGTGTTCTCATCGCCTCCCATACCCAGCCCGACGGGGACGCCATCGGCTCCATGCTGTCTTTGGGTCTGGCCCTTCAGTTTCTGGGAAAAGGGACCACGCTGTACAACGAAAGCCCGACTCCGGCGATTTTCCGTTTTCTCCCCTCGGTAAACCAGATCGAGGACCGCGTGGGTGAACTGGGTCAGTACGATCTGGCCATCGTCCTCGACTGCTCCGATATCCAGCGGATCGGAAAACTCGGAGACACCATCGACCAGATTCCCGTGGTGCTGAACATCGACCACCATGTCACCAACACCCAGTTCGGCACCTGTGCGCACGTGGACAGCCACGCCTGCGCCACGGCTGAAATCGTCTACAACATCATCACAGCCCTGGGCGCGCCCATCGACGCTTCCATGGCCATGGCCATCTACACCGCCATCCTTACGGACACCGGGTCCTTTCTGTTCCAGAACACCAACAGCGCCGCCTTTTCCATTTCATCGGAAATGGTGGAAAAAGGGGCGGATCCCTACACCGTGGCCCAGTCCGTTTACGCGACCTACTCCCTGGGCCGGCTGAAACTGCTCAACATGGTGCTGGACTCCATCGACATTTCAGAAAACGGCAAACTGTCCATCATGTTTCTGTCCCAAAAAATGATGGCGGAAACAGGAACCCAGCTCGAAGACATCTACGGTCTGGTCAACTACGCCAAGCACATCGAAGACGTCCAGGTGGCGGCCCTCATCCGTGAGACCCATGTGGGAAAGGGCGGAAAAGGAACCTATCACGTGAGTCTGAGGTCCAGCGGAGAGGTGGACGTGTCCATCATCGCGGCCAGCCTTGGAGGAGGCGGACACCACGGAGCTGCAGGATTCAAGCTTGAAAACGTGTCCCTGACCGATGTCAAGCGCTCGATTTTCAGCCTGGCCGAGAGCCTGTAACCCTCCATGACCGACTCTGGTATTCCGATGAACCACGGCACCCTTCTCGTTCACAAACCGGTGGGCATGAGTTCGGCCCAGCTGGTGGCCCGGGTGAAAAAACTGTTCAAAGCCCGCAAGGCCGGACATTCCGGCACCCTGGACCCATTCGCCGAAGGCCTGATGGTTCTGGGACTGAACCACGGGACCCGCCTTTCCCGTTTCTTTCTCGCCGGTGACAAGCGGTACACGGCTGAAATCACCTTCGGTTCGGAAACCGACACCCTGGATTCCACAGGCACCACCGTCAGAACATGCTCTGAAGATTTTTTCCGGAACAACCCGGATTTTTTTCTTCCCGAAATCCTGGAACGCCTGATCCGTCCTTTCGAAGGTCCCATTTTCCAGACACCGCCTGTGTACTCGGCCCTGAAGCACAATGGCGTGCCCCTTTACAAACTGGCGAGAAAAGGCACCCCTGTCCAGAAAGAAGCGCGCCTGGTTACCATTCACAGCCTGACGCTCCTTGCGATCCGTCCGCCGTCGATCACCGTGGATGTGTGTTGTTCGTCGGGAACCTACATCCGGTCCCTGGCTGCGGACATCGGAGAAAAAGCCGGATGTCCGGCCCATCTTTCCGCCCTTCTCCGCACGGAAAGCTGCGGTTTTTCCCTTTCTGACGCCTGGACCCTTGAGCGGCTCGCCGCCGCCGAATCCCAGGACGACGCCCTGATCCCCCTGACCGAAGCCCTGCCCCACTTGCCGTGCTTCACCGTGGGGGATGCCATGAGATCGGCGATCATGAACGGGGTATCCCTGGACCGGGACAACGGTTTTCTGGCCGCTGTGAACCAGGCCCCCCTGGTTAAAATCCTCGATGAACAAGGGCGGCTTATCGCCCTGGTCGAGTTCGACAAAACAAAGGGTTCCTATAATTATTGTTGTGTTTTTCACGATTAATTGTATAATTGTTCGATTTTTTTATTTATTGAATCAGTTTTGGCCGGATGCGGTCTTTCTCTGCAAATGCCTGAAATATCAGAAACGTTTCAGAGGCCCTCTTTCTGAATGGAATATTGGTTTGAGCGGCGGCCCCATCCCACAGAGAGTATTCCAGATTATTTTTCGGAGGCAACAAAGTGGTTTACGCAAAAGAAGACAAACAGAACACCATTTCCAAATTCAAGCAGCATGACTCGGACACCGGCTCCCCTGAAGTTCAGATCGCCCTCCTGTCCGACAGGATCACGTATCTGACCGAACACGCCAAAAGCCATCCCAAGGATCACCACTCACGCCGTGGTCTTCTGATCCTTGTCGGCCGGAGACGCAGACTGCTCAACTACTTGAAAGGAAAAGACATCAAACGTTACAGAGAGCTTCTCGACTCGCTCGGCCTGAAACGTTAGAAGAAACCCGGCGGGTCTTTGGAAGACGTCCTCCCAAGGCCCGCTTCTCACAGCAGAACCCGCAGCACTCGGTCTTTCAAGGTTTGCGTATAAGTTATTCATATCCCATGGGCAGACGTGTCACATCAAACCAGTCAACCAGCCTTAAAAAACATACTGTTTGATGTGTCGCGTGTGCTCATAGTTCTTGTGAATCGATTTCTACGCAAGCCTCCGACCCTGCGGTATCCATCCATACCATCAGAAGGAGTTAACCATGGAAAAACACGTAGAAGCTAAAATCGGGGATAAAACCCTCAAACTCATGTCCGGCAAAATCGCCAAACAGGCCTCGGGCGCTGTCATCGCCCAGCTCGGGGAAACCATGGTGCTCTGCACCGTGGTGGCGGACAGCAAAGGACGGGAAGGCCTGGACTTTCTGCCCCTGTCCGTGGAATACCAGGAAAAGATCTACGCTGCCGGACGGATTCCCGGCAACTACTTCCGCCGTGAAGTGGGACGGCCCAGTGAAAAAGAAATCCTCACCTGCCGCCTGATCGACCGGCCGATCCGCCCCCTGTTTCCCGAGGGTTTCAACTGCGAAACCCAGGTGATCTGCACCGTCATCAGCATGGACAAGGAAAACGATCCGGATGTCCTGGCCATGGTGGGAACCTTCGCGGCCCTGACCATCTCCGACATTCCCTTTGAAGGCCCCATCGGCGCCGTGCGTGTGGCCAGGGTGAACGGCGAACTGATCGCCAACCCCACCATAGCCCAGTCCAAAGAGGCCGACATCAACATCGTTATGGCCGGATCACGCACCGGAATCACCATGGTCGAGGCCGGCGCCCGCATGGTGTCCGAAAAAGACATGCTCGAAGCCCTGGAATTCGGACACAACGCCATCCAGCCCCTGATCGACATCCAGGTTCAGCTGGCCGAGGCCCTTGGGAAAACAAAACGGGAGATCAACCCCGTTCTGAGAGACGAGGCCCTTTACGCCCTTCTCGCGGAAAAAGCCTCGGAAAGAGTGATTGACGGCCTTCTGGTTGCCGATAAAATGGAACGGCGCAGCGCCCTGTCCCAGCTGAAAAGTCAGGTCATCGAGGAACTCGGTGAAGAATACGCCGACCGCAAAGGTGAAATCGAGTCCCTGTGGGACCGGCTGATCAAGAAAGTCAGCCGGAAGATCGTCCTTGAAAAAGGACACCGCATCGACGGCAGGGCCTTCGACCAGATCCGGCCCATCGCCTGCGAAGTGGGACTTCTGCCCAGAACCCACGGCAGCGCCCTGTTCACCCGGGGTGAAACCCAGGTCCTGGGTGTGGTCACCCTGGGGTCCGGTGGAGACGAGCAGCGGGTGGAAACCCTCAGCGGCGATTCGACCAGACCCTTCATGCTTCACTACAACTTCCCCCCCTTCTCGGTGGGTGAAGTGAAACGTGTCGGCAGCCCCGGACGCCGTGAAATCGGCCATGGAGCCCTGGCCAGCCGCGCCATCGAAGCGATCATCCCCGACAAGGCCGATTTCGACTACACGGTGCGTATCGTGTCCGAAGTCACCGAATCCAATGGCAGTTCTTCCATGGGAACGGTCTGCGCCGGAACCCTGGCCCTCATGGACGGCGGCGTTCCCATCATAGGCCCGGTTTCGGGCATCGCCATGGGCCTGGTGAAAGAAGGGGACCAGGTCGTGATCCTTTCCGACATCCTTGGCGACGAGGACCATACCGGTGACATGGACTTCAAGGTGGCCGGAACACGTGACGGCATCACCGCCCTCCAGATGGACATCAAGATCAAGGAGCTGTCCAAGGACATCATGACCCGCGCCCTGGAACAGGCCCGCGTGGGCCGTATCCACATCCTCGACCGGATGCTCGCGGCCCTGGATACCACCCGGCCGGAAATCTCCATCTACGCGCCCAAAGCTTATTCGGTGACCATCAACAAGGACAAGATCCGTGACATCATCGGCCCGGGCGGCAAGGTGATTCGCCAGATCCAGGCCGACACCAACACCACCATCGAGGTGAACGACGACGGTCTGGTGAAGATCCACGCCAGTTCCCAGGAAGAAGGGGAAGCGGCCGTGAAGATCGTCCGTGACATCGGAACCGATCCCGAACCCGGCACGATCTACGAAGGCGTGGTCTCCAAGACCACCGATTTCGGAGCCTTCGTCACCATCAAGCCCGGCACCGACGGACTGGTTCACATTTCCGAGCTGGCCAACTACCGGGTGAAAAAAGTCACCGACATCGTCAAGGAAGGCGACACCATCCGGGTGAAAGTGCTGGAAGTGACCCGTGACGGTAAAATCCGCCTGAGCTACAAAGCGGTTCTCGAAGACGAAGCGAAAACGGAAGAAAGCTGATCCATGACGAAAACCGTCAGGAAAACAACCCTTGATAACGGCGTGAGGATCATCACCAAACGGATTCCTCACGTCCGTTCCATTGCCATGGGCATCTGGGTTGCCGTGGGGGCCCGTGACGAAAAACCCGAAGAAAACGGGCTCTCCCATTTCATCGAGCACATGCTGTTCAAAGGAACCAAGACCCGTTCAGCCTACCAGATCGCCAAGGAGTTCGACGCCATCGGAGGCCAGAGCAACGCCTTCACCTCGGCGGAATACACCTGCTATCACGCCCGGGTTCTGGATGAGCACCTTGAAACCATGGTGTCCATCCTGTCGGATATCTACCTCAACTCCGAGTTCAGCCAGGTCGAGGTGGACAACGAACGCCCGGTGATCCTGTCCGAGATCAGCATGGTCGAAGACAGTCCGGAAGAGTACATCCACACCCTTCTCGAAGAAAATTTCTGGGCAGACCACGCCCTGGGGCGGTCGATCTTAGGTACCCGGGAAACGGTCTCGTCTTTTGACGCCGACAGGATCCGGTCCTATTTCAGAACCCATTACACCCCGGGCAATACCATCATTTCCGCGGCCGGAAATGTGGACCACGACCGGCTCGTCGATCTCCTGGCTACGGCGTTCTCCGCCCTGCCATCCGGAGGCACCCTTCCGTCGAGAATCGCGCCCGGTGTGAACGTCCATACCCGGCTTTACAAAAAGAAGCTGGAACAGGTCCACATGTGCCTGGCGATGAACGGCCTGTCTCTTGTCCATCCCGACCGTTTCGCGGCCTCCCTGCTCAACACCCTTCTGGGGGGCAACATGAGTTCCCGGCTTTTCCAGGAAATCCGTGAAAAGAGAGGACTGGCCTATTCGATCTACTCTTTCTCCGCCCTCAACGTGGATTCAGGGCTTTTCGGCGTCTACACGGGCGTGGCTCCGGAAAACGTGGACACCAGCCTCTCCCTGATCCTGGCCGAACTGTCCAGAATCTGTGAGTCCACCGTCGGTGCCGATGAGCTGAGTGACGCCAAGGAATTTACCAAAGGCAACATCCTTCTGGGTTCGGAAAACACGGAAAACCAGATGGTCCGCCTGGCCCAGAACGAAATCCAGTTCGGCCGGCACATCCCCGTGGAGGAAACCCTGGAAAAGATCTCACACGTCACCGTAGAGGACGTCCAGCGCACCGCGGTCCATCTGTTCAGAACCGGCCGGCCGTCTCTCACCCTGCTCGGCCCCTGCAAAAACAAAAAACAGCTGGACCGCATTCTCGACAGTTTCAGCGCCTGAAGCTCAGGCCTTGATTTTTTCCGCAGGACCGTCTAAGACAACACACATGACCCCAGACCACACACTCGACATACAGTTCGTGAAACTGAACCCGGAAAAAGACAGGGACATTCCCCTGCCTCGTTACATGAGCGAGCAGGCGGCGGGAATGGACATCTGCATCGCCATCGACGGGGAGTACACCCTTGCCGCCGGGAAAATCGCCCTCCTGCCCACGGGTTTCAAAATGGCCATCACGCCGGGCTTCGAAGCCCAGATCCGGCCGAGAAGCGGACTGGCCTCACGCCACGGCATCGGGCTCATCAATTCGCCCGGGACCATCGACAGCGATTACCGGGGAGAAGTGAAACTGGCCGTGATCAACCTGGGCGAGGAAGACTACACGTTCAGGCGCGGAGACCGGGTGGCCCAGATGGTGATTTCAAAAGTCTACCAGGCGCGGGTGCGCCAGGTCGATACGCTGGACGACACCACACGGGGCAAGGGAGGCTTCGGTCACACAGGGCTGTGATCCGTTGTGTTACATGACTGAACCCACCGACCACAGGCTTTCCGTCTGCGTTCTTGCAAGCGGCAGCAAAGGCAACGCCATTCACGTCAGCGACGGCGAAACAAACGTCCTTTTCGACGCCGGTCTTTCCGGAAAAGAGATCCAGCGGCGCATGGACCTCCGTGGCCTTTGCTTCGAATCCCTTGACGCCATCGTCATCTCCCACGAGCACAACGACCACATCAAAGGGGCCGGTGTTCTCAGCCGGAAGCTGAAAATTCCCGTGTACATCAGCGAGCGAACATTCCTGGCCGCAGAACCGGTGATGGGAAAACCCCACGATCTCAGAGCCATCGACTGCGGAATCCCTTTCCGGATCGACGGTCTGACCATCCATCCTTTTTCCATATCCCACGACGCCGTGGACCCCTCGGGTTTCTCCATCGAAAAAAACGGCACAAAAATCGGACTGGCCACCGATCTTGGGGTGGCCAACCTGGTGGTCCGTGAACATCTCAAGTTCTCCAACCTCCTGATCATCGAATCGAACCACGATCCGGTGATGCTCATCGAAAACGACAACTACCCCTGGCCCCTGAAGCAGCGGGTGAAAGGCCGGAAAGGCCACCTGGCCAACGAGGACACGGCGGCCCTTCTGGTCGAACTGGCCCATGACAACCTCCACCACGTGATTCTGGCCCACCTGAGCGAGGAGAACAACTCGCCGGACATGGCCCTGGCTTCGGCCGTCCAGGCCCTGGCCGGTGCCACCGCCACCCTTAGCGTGGCATCTCAGCATGAACCGGGAGAGGTGATCCACGTCAGTGGGGCAGGTTGCCTGGGTCCACAGCGATTTCAGAACCTTTCGCAAAAAAAACAGAAGGCTTGAAAAGCTGCGAAGAACTTTGAAACACCGGTATTTTCGGTTTCCAAAACAGTTCATTCCGTTCCGGAGCCTCCCGCACCGGCCCATGTTGTCCCTTGATTAATCCGCGAAAAAATGGAATAGTGCCTTGATAACATACGATAAAAACATAAAGACAAGGTACATTTGCATGGTGAAGGCCTATGAAACATCCTGAAAAAACGCACTATATAAGGTGGCTTATCGTCCTTGCCTTTCTGCTGGTCACGGGCGGCGCCTGCACCCACATCAAACCGGTTCCCGTCGAAGAAGGCTCCGGCACCTACACACTCAACCTCCCCTGGAAACAACACGGCTCCATCGATTCCAACCCTTCTTCCTACAACGTCAGCGGCAAGGCTTCCTGGTACGGTAAACAGTTCCACCGGAGGCGGACCGCCAGCGGCGAGCGTTTCAATATGTACGCCTACACGGCGGCCCACAGAACCCTGCCCTTTGGAACACGCCTCCTGGTCACCAATGTGAAAACCGGAAAAAGTGTGGAGGTCCGGGTGAACGACCGCGGGCCCCATTCCCGCCGGCTTGCCATCGACCTGTCCTATGCCGCGGCGAGAAAGATCGGCATGAAAGGTTGCACGGACGTGACCATCGAAAAAATCACAGGCCCCGTTGCCGGGGTCAAGGCCCGGGCTGTTCAAAACCTTGACGGTCCGGAGCTCTACTCTCTTCAGGCCGGGTCTTTCCAGTCCCGTGAAAAGGCAAAGACGCTTCTCACCACGCTGGGCGAAGATTTCGATCCCGTCATCATGGTTTCAGAAAAAGGGCTGTACAAGGTCCGTGTCGGATCTTTCGAAGATCCCCATCAGGCAGGGACGTTGAAAAAAGATCTTGAAGACAGGGGATTCAAGGTCTTCACCGTCAAGATGACACCGGAAACGGTGACTATGGCGGAAAAGATTCCGGATCAGCCTGCAACCCATGAAGAATAGCGAACAGAATCAAAGGGTAAACCCGAAAAAAACCGTCTTCATCGACCGGGACGGGGTGATCAACCGGGATTCACCGGACTACATCAAGTGCCGTGAGGAGTTTCATTTTCTTCCGGGAAGCCTGGAAGCCTTTCGCCTTCTCCATGAAAACGGCTTCATGGCCATCGTGGTGACCAACCAGTCGGTGATCGGCCGGAAGTTCACCACGCCCGAAGAGCTGCGGCTGATTTTCGCCAAGATGACAGAGGCCATCGATTCGTCCGGAGGTCATGTCACGGACATCATGTTCTGCCCCCATCTTCCCTCCGACCAGTGCCACTGCCGGAAACCGGCCCCGGGGATGATCCTGGACGCCAGGGACCGCCACGCCATTGACCTCTCAACGTCGGTGATGATCGGGGACAGCGTCAAAGACATCGAGTGCGCCGCCAATGCCGGTGTGGGCCGGGCCGTTCTCGTGAGGACCGGCAACGGGAAAAAGGCCCTGGAAAAACTCCTGGAAAAGGGGATGTCTCCGGTCCATGTGGCCGACGACCTTCTGGACGCCGTGAAATGGTTGATTTCAAACGACAGGACCCATGGCGGAAACCCTTGACATCACGGCGCGTCTGACGCGTATCCGCTTTCGAAACGACGACAACCAGTACACCGTGGCCGATTGTCTGGCCGAGGAAACCCGGACGCCCATCACCGTGGTGGGTTACCTGATGGGCGTACGGGAAGGTGACACGGTGTGCCTTGCCGGAGCCTGGGAAAAACACCCCCGCTACGGCCAGAGGTTTTCCGTCCAAAGCTTCGAGCCCCTGCTGCCCACCACCCTGGAAGGCATCCGCCATTTTCTCAAGGCCCTGGACGTGAAAGGCCTGAGCTCCAGGAAAATCGGAATCCTCCTGAAAGAGTTCAGGGAAAACACCCTGGTCGTCATCGAAAACCACAGCGAAAACCTGCCCCGGATCCGGGGCATCGGAAAGGTTCTGGGCCAACGGATCCTCGACGCCTGGGACAAGCGAAACGACGTGAGGAAACTCATGAATTTCCTCCAGAAAAACCAGATCCCCCCCGTGTTTTCCTCGAAAATCCACCGGCAATACGGCGCAGACGCCGTGGACATCATCAGCCGTTCCCCTTACAGCCTGTCTTTCGATTTTCCGGACATGCCCTTCAGCGCCATCGACGCGGCGGCCCGGGCCATGGGCGTGGAGCGTGACGATCCCCAAAGGATTTCGGCCTGCCTTCTCCACCTGCTGGACATGTCGGCGGCCGCCGGCCATGTCTTCGCCCTGAAAAAAAATCTGGCCGATCAGTGCGCCGTAAGGTTCGGCATCGACCCCGGAAGTGTGGAAAAGGGCTTCGACGAACTTCTGGCCCAGAACCGGGTTGTGATCGGAGAGGCTCCCGGTCTCAGCGGAGAAACGGCGGTCTATTCCAAACCTCTCCACCAGGCCGAGCTGGGCGTCACCCGCACCCTCCACGCCCTGAACAGCCTGCCCACGGAGTCCTCCCGCCTGGACAAGGACGAGATCATCGAGGAGGTCTTGAAAAATCTGGCCATCAAGCTGTCCGACGAGCAGCTCGAGGTGCTTGAACAGATGCTGGCCCACAGGATCGTCCTGATCACCGGCGGACCCGGCACGGGAAAAACCACCCTGATCCGTTCGGTCACGGCCATTTTCAAGCGCCTGGGTAAAACCCTGCTTCTGGCCGCCCCCACAGGCCGGGCCGCCCGGCGTCTTTCGGAAGTCACCCGGGAAGAGGCCTCGACCATTCACAAAATGCTTCAGTACAACGTGGGCACCGGCGGCTTCGACAAGAACAGAAACGATCCCCTGGACACCGACGCGGTGATCATCGACGAGGCCTCCATGGTGGATCTGCCCCTGATGCACAGCCTTCTTTCCGCCGTGCCCTTTACCGCGTCCCTCATCGTGGTGGGCGATATTTTCCAGCTTCCTTCGGTGGGGCCGGGAACGGTGCTGGCCGACCTGATCCACTCCGGCTGTTTCAGGACCTTCGAACTGACCCGGATTTTCCGTCAGGCCCAGGAAAGCCCCATCATCCTGAACTCACACCGGATCCGCTACGGAAAGCCCCTGAAAATCGCCGAACCGTCGGAGGCGGGGGCTCTTTCCGAGTTCTACTTTATCGAAACGGCCAGCCCCGTGACAGTCATGGAACGGGTGGTCGAACTCTGCGCAAGGCGGATACCGTCGAAATACGGTTTCGACCCCATGAGCGAGATCCAGGTGCTGACCCCCATGCACAAAGGGGAGGTGGGGACCCTCAGTCTCAACGCAGCCCTCCAGGCGGCCCTGAACCCTGGCACGCCGGACAGCCGTTTCGCCCCGGGTTTCAGAAAAGGCGACAAGGTGATGCACCTCCGGAACAACTATGAAAAAGAGGTGTTCAACGGGGATATCGGCATCGTTGACGACGTGGACAGGGAAAGCCGGGTGGTGATGGTGAATTACGAGGGAAACACCGTGGAATACGACGCCGAAGACCTGCACGAACTGACCCTGGCCTACGCCATTTCCGTCCACAAATCCCAGGGCTCCGAGTATCCTGCGGTGGTGGTGCCCATCACCACCCAGCATTACCCCCTGCTTCAGCGGAACCTTCTCTACACGGCCATGACCCGGGGAAAAAAACTGGTGATCCTCATCGGCACCCGGAAAGCCCTGTCCATCGCCCTTGAGAACGACCGGCCCAGAGAACGGCTTTCCGGCCTCAGACACCGGCTCGAAAGTTTCTACGACCGGGCCCATCATGGGTAACGAACGGATGTTACCCTGGGCTTGCCCTGATGTTCTATCCACAGTCCTTAAAAGAATTGACTTTTGCATGGAATTTTATGTATCTCTAACCAGATGAAACCGGCAGACGGATTTCCCCAGCCGATCAGGGCCCCCTTTCCCGGAGGCCGGCATGACAGGCCGGAACGTGCTTTTTTCGGCAGACACCGCACCCCAAACGTTGACAACGGATGATTATGAAAAAAATCGCATGCCTCTCCCTTTTGCTCGTCCTTGTTTCATGGACCCGGGCTTTCTCTGAAGTGCCCACCACGCCGGACATTGTGAATCTGGTGGCCACCAGCAGTTCCATCACCGTGACCTTCACGGCAAACGACGACGAGATCACCGACGGCTACTACATCAGCTACTGGAAAACAAGCGACAGCGACGCCTGGGTGAGGGTCCGCTTTCCCAATCCGGCGACCCCGTCCCCAACCTACAGCTACCTGATCCGGGGGCTGGACAACAACACCCAGTACACGGTGAGGCTCACGGCCTACGACGGCGAGGAGGAGTCCTCCCCCACCACCGATACGGCGGAAACAAGCTCGGTGACGATCAGCATCAAGCTGGTGGATTCGGGAACGCTTCAGGTGGGCCTGGACGAGATCCCTTCGGGTGTGGAATATTTTTCCGTCGACATCGGATCGTCACCGGGGGCCTCGGACATCCTTGACGGGGGCGAAGCCAGATACGACAGTTATGTCGTCCGGGGCGGGCTGGACAACGGAACCTGTTACGTGAGGGTCACCCTGCTGGACGGAAACCGTGAGCCCATCGCCCAGTCCGACGAGACGGCGTTCCAGGTCGACGATTTCGGCACCCTTTTCAGCACCGGTGACGTGGATGACGGATGCTTTATCGGCAGTTCGACCGTTCCAAAGCCCATGGTGCCCACGGCTGTTCCCTGCCTGATGTTTCTTCTCACCGTCGCCATGTTCCGTTTCCCCTTCAAACGTCTGGTTCTTGGGCTCCTGACGGTGGTGGTGTTCACATCCATGGCCCAGGCCGAAGAAAAAAGCCTGATAAAAGAAGGGGACCTTCTCGGTGTCCGGGCCGGCCTGTTCGTTCCCTCGGAAAAACTCCAGGACGAGGTCTACGACAGCATCGTGCCGGTGAGTTTGTTTTTCGAAAGACGTTTCGGCTCCTGGCTTTCAGCGGATGTGTCCGCCGGCTACGCCCACGCCAAAGGCTACGCCGTCACGCCGTCCAACGACCAGACCGGTGTACGGACACGGTTAGACCTCATTCCCCTGTCCATGTCCGCCATCGCCAACTGGGACCTGGACCCCCTGGTCACGCTCTACGCCGGAGCGGGCCTGGACTATTGGATGTTCAGGGAAAAAGCCTATTACGGGGAAAACAAGAGCCGGGTGTCCGGATGGCACGGCAAAGCGGGGGTAAAACTCCTGACCGGGGATAAGCAATACTACGCCAAAGGCGGGGTCCTGGTCGAAGTGTGCTACACAGCCATCGACCGTTTCGGCCGAAACGACGTGGATCTGGGCGGTCTCTCCTACAATCTGGGAGTGATGTACTGTTTCTGAAATATCAGTGGGCTTTGTCCGTCTTTTCAGGAATGGGGACTTTCAGGAGGGGAACCCCTTCCTTTTCGAGGAGTTTTTCCTCTTCAGGCGAACTGACCCCCCGGATATTCCGTGGCTCGGCCACACCATAATGGATTTTCAGAGCTTCGCGGGTAAAATCCGTTCCCACGTCGTCGAAATTCTTTTCGACAAATTCGGTGACCATGCGGCTGATATCCCCCACGGCCAGGTGGCGGCTGGTTTCCTTTTTTACCGGGAACTGGGCCTTGGGAATCGAGAAGGTGCTCAGAACAATGAAAACACCTGTGTCGTCGCACAGGGGACAGGAAACGAGACCTTTTTTCTTCTGATCTTCAAAGGCTTCCCGGTCGTCAAACCACCCTTCGAAGGTATGCCCTTTTGAACACTGCAGATCGAACGCGATCATCTCCCTGTCTCCCGTTTCAGTCACATCATCTTGATTTTCCGGTATCCTGCAACGCGACCCGCACCGCACGAAACTCCTCATCGGATGATTTCCCTATCACAAAAAAAACCACAGGAAAACCCTGAATCCTGCGCTCCGACGATAAAGTTTATCACGGAAAGCGCCGTGGATTTTCGATTTTCTATTGCGACACACCGTTGGATAAGGTATAGCCCAACTATTAAAAAAATTCGTTATCATTTGATCGTGTTATGGCGGTCGTCCGTCAAAAAACCCATCGTTGCCATCTACAGGAGCGGCTTATGAAACGTTTCTTCCTCTCAGGAATTGTCATTCTTCTGTTGTCATGCCCCGCCCTCTCCAAAGAACTCTACGTGTCCGACACGCTCAAAACGTCGCTGCGCGTCGCTCCGGGCTTCAACAGCAAAGTGCTTCGGATGGTACAGTCCGGATCCAAAATCACGGTCCTCGAGACCCAGGCCGAATGGTCCAGAGTCAAATTGGCCGATGGGGCCGAAGGCTTCATGATGACCCAGGCCCTGTCGGACGAACCTCCGAAAAACGCCCAGCTGAAAAGCCTTCAGGTCAAATACCAGGAGCTTTCAGAAAAATTTGAAGCGATGAAGGCCGATTATGACGCCACCAAAAAAATGAACGAATCGCTGAAAACCTCCCTGGCCGCCACCGGCAAAGGAGGACCTGAGCTTGAACGCGAGTACGGCAGGCTGAAAGGCAATTCTGACCGTTACCTGAAAATAAAAGACGAATACGCCAAGATGCAGGAGATCATCGAGCAGAAAGACCAGGAGTTGGACCGGCTGAACGACGTGGTGGCCCAGAAGCACATCTACTGGTTTCTCGGCGGGGCCGGTGTCCTTCTTATGGGAATCCTCCTCGGATACTCTTTGAAAAAGAAAAGGCGTCACTCGTTTCTGGATTGACCGGTATCGCTTCCGGGAAAGGGATTCAAACGGCATGCGGGAATACAACACGGATTTCCTGGTTATCGGAAGCGGGGTGGCGGGTTTGTCCTTCGCCCTCAAAGTGGCCGATCACGGCAGGGTGGCCCTTGTCACGAAACGTGACGTCATGGAAAGCAACACGGCCTACGCCCAGGGTGGTATCGCCGCGGTTTTAAGTTCCGTGGACTCCTTCGACCTCCACATCAAGGACACCCTGTCCTCCGGCGACGGCCTGTGCAACCGGGACGTGGTGGAGATGGTGGTGAAAAACGGCCCCGGACTGATCCACGAGCTGATCCACATGGGCGTCAAGTTCAGCCGCAGCGAGGAAGACCACAGGTCCCCGGGCACGGAATACGATCTGGGACGGGAGGGCGGTCATTCGGAAAACCGGGTGATCCACGCCGACGACATGACCGGCCGGGCCATGGAGCAGGTCCTGGTTGAACACGCGAAAAACCACCCCAACATCACCCTGTACGAACACCACATCGCCCTGGACCTGATCACCTACTCCACACGCATGAGGAGCGGTGTGATCATCAAGCAGCACGAATCCCACTGCTGCGGCGCCTATATCCTCGACATCAAAGGAAAGACGGTCAAGACCTTTTCCGCCCGGGCCACGGTTCTCGCCTCGGGAGGGGCCGGCAAGGTGTACCTTTACACCAGCAACCCCGACGTGGCCACCGGCGACGGCATCGCCATGGGCTACCGGGCCGGGGCTTCCGTGGCCAACCTGGAATTCGTCCAGTTCCATCCCACCTGCCTGTACCATCCGGAAGCGAAAAACTTCCTGATTTCCGAAGCGGTCCGGGGAGAAGGCGGAATCCTCATCGACAAAGCCGGCAACCCCTTCATGGAGAAATACGATCCGTTGAAAGATCTGGCCTGCCGTGACGTGGTCTCCCGGTCCATTGACTCGGAACTGAAAAAAAGCGGCGAAGACTCGGTGTTTCTCGACATCTCCCACAAAGATCCGGCCTTCGTGAAAAAGCGTTTTCCCAACCTGTACAGCAAGTGCCTGTCCTACGGTTACGACATGACGAAAGATCCGATTCCCGTGGTGCCTGCGGCCCATTACATGTGCGGGGGCGTGGCCACGGACCTCAACGGGAAAACGGACGTCAACAACCTCTACGCCATCGGTGAAACGGCCTGCACCGGCCTTCACGGCGCCAACCGCCTGGCCAGCAACTCCCTTCTGGAAGCCCTGGTCTACGCGGACCGGGCCGCGAAAAACGCCCTTCTGACGCTCCAGGAAAGCCGCGAGAAAAATGCCCTGCCCTTCGACATTCCCGACTGGGACGACACCGGCACCACGGACAGCGACGAAGTCAGCCTGGTTTCCCACAACTGGGACGAGATCCGAAGGTTCATGTGGGATTACGTCGGCGTGGTCCGGTCCAACAAACGCCTGGAAAGGGCCATGCGCCGCATCACCAACATCCAGAAAGAGATCCGGGAATACTACTGGGATTTCAAGGTCACCTCGGATCTCATCGAACTGAGGAACATCGCCACCGTGTCCGAGCTGATCATCACCTGCGCCATGCGCCGCAAGGAAAGCCGGGGACTCCACTACACCATCGAATACCCGGAAAAAGACGACGTCGGCTGGCTGAACGATACGGTGCTCAAACGGATTCCCGAGGGGTGATGGAAGGTATGGCGGCCTTTTGAAATTGTAATAAGCCAGTTTATCTGAGTTATGTTTCAGGCGAAAAGCGCCACCCAGACTCTGTGGGGTGGCGTTTGTGTTTTTAACGAAAACGGTGACCCGCAAGGACATGTGCCATGGCAACGCTTCTTGTGATCGACAATTACGACTCGTTTACCTTCAATCTTGTCCAGATGTTCAGGATGTACGATCTTTCCGTCAAAGTGTTCCGCAGTGACAGGCTGTCGGTGCGCCAGGCGGAGATCCTCGATCCGGACTACATCCTCGTGAGCCCCGGGCCGAAAGACCCGGCCCATGCCGGGGTGTCCATTCCCATCATCCGGGCGTTTCACACAAAAAAGCCGGTCCTGGGGGTCTGCCTTGGCATGCAATGCATCAACGAGGCCTTTGGCGGCGAAACCCGGAGGGCCCCTGTGCCTGTTCACGGAAAGACAAGCCCCGTGACCCACCATTACAAAGGGCTTTTCACGGGCCTACCCTCTCCGTTCAACGTGGCCCGGTACCACTCGCTGATGATCGTTCTCCCGGAAGGCCAGGAGGCGTTCAGTATCGACGCGGTCTGTGACGACAACGTGATCATGGGCATCTCCCACCGAACGTTCCCCCTTTTCGGGGTCCAGTTCCATCCGGAAAGCTTTCTCACCGAGCAGGGATTCAGGATCATCGAAAACTTTCTCGACCACGGCCCCCTGAAAGGGGCTTACAGCCTGGTCCAAGGCTGGCGCTGACACTTCTCTGGAGACACATCATGGAGCTTCTTTCACACATCGGCCGGATCACCCGGATACACCGTGAAGATATCGTTCTTTCCGAACCGTTCATCGACGTGGCGGACCGGTTCGCCCACATGCCGGGCACGGTCTGCCTTTTGAGCGGCGGCGAGCTGGACTGCGCCCGATACCATATCCTCGGCGTCCGCCCCCTTTTGACCTTCCAAGGCCGGGGAAAAGACATGGAACTCTGTTATGGGGAGGAAACCGTCCGGTTTTCGGCCGACCCGCTGGACACGCTCAGGATGATTCTCCGCCATTTCCAGATGCCGGAAGCGGTTGGCGAAATGCCCTTCGAATCGGGCCTTCTGGGATACCTGGCCTACGATCTCAAAGACGCCATCGAGAACCTGCCCCGCACCTCCCTGGACGACCTGGACCTTCCTTCGATCTGGCTGACCCTGCCGTCTCTCGCCCTGGTCCATGACCGGAACAGCGGGAAAACAACCCTGTTCATTCCTGAAACGAAAGGAGCCGCACCCGGAGACACCGAACGGACCAGGGCCTGGTTTTTTGCCACCCTGGCCGGACCACCGGCGGAAGACCCGGGATTTTCCGGAGACAGCCAAGGCTTCCGGTCCAATTTCGACCAGGCCAGCTACATGGCCGCCATCGAAAAAATCAAGGACTACATCCGGGCCGGGGACATCTACCAGGTGAACATGTCCCAGCGCTTCACCATGGCATTCCAGGGGCGGCCCTTCAGTTTGTTCAAAACCCTTTTCAAGCGGAACCCGGCCCCGTTTTTCGCGTTCATCCACGCGACAGACCACCAGCTGGTGTCCACATCTCCCGAACGGTTTATCTTGAAAACAGGCCGCCTGGTGGAAACGCGGCCCATCAAGGGAACCCGGCCGCGGGGTTGTTTGCCGGAACAAGACGCAGCCCTGAAAAACGAACTGGTCCAAAGCCGGAAAGACGATGCGGAACTGTCGATGATCGTGGACCTGATGCGAAACGACCTGGGCCGTGTCTGCAAGGGCGGGGGCGTCCGGGTCAAAGAACACAAGCGGGTGGAGGCTTACACCAACGTGTTTCACCTGATCTCCATCGTCGAAGGCGAACTGGACCAGGGCATGGACTGCGTGGACATCGTCCGGGCCACCTTTCCCGGAGGGTCCATCACGGGATGCCCCAAAATCCGAAGCATGGAAATCATCGACGAACTGGAGACACGGCGCCGCCACATCTACACCGGGTCCATCGGCTATTTCGGCTTCGGAGGCTCCATGGATCTTTCCATCGCCATCCGGACGGCCACCATCGTGAACGACCGTATGGTGTTTTCCGTGGGAGGCGGGGTGGTCTACGATTCAGACCCCCTGGATGAATACCAGGAAACCCTGCACAAGGGCCGGACCCTTTTCGAGGCGTTTTCGGGATCGGGAAAGGAAACACCGGCCACGGCCCACCGGCCGGTTATGGGATGGATCAACGGCGGCCTTGTGCCCTTGGACGATCTTGCCCTGCCCCTGTCCTCCCAGGCGGCCCAGTACGGCCACGGGTTTTTCGAAACCCTGCGGGTGGATCAGGGCCGGATTTTTTTTCTCGACGACCATCTAAGCCGTCTCGCCGCATCGTTCCGGCTTTTTTTCGGACGGCCTTTCCCCGATCTGTCGTTTGACCGGATCATCCGGGACCTGATCGCGGCCAACGGCCTGACCCGCCAGACGGCCGCCGTGAAAATCATGGCCTGCCGTGGAAGCCGTGACAAGGCCCCCTTCGACGACATCATGGTGGTGACCGCCAGGCCGTACGTGCACCGGCTCACGGCCCTCCGAAAAGACGGCATCGACCTGGGACTCTACGAAAACCCCCGCCACACCCCGATCGCCGCCCATAAATCCATGAACTACCAGTTCTGCCTTCAGGCCGGAGAAAAAGCCCGTGAAAACGGGTTTGACGAAGCCCTGATCCTCAACATCGACGGCAGCATATCCGAGACGAACACCGCGAACATCATGTTCGTACAGGGCAAAACCCTGATCGGCCCCTCATCGGAGTATGTCCTCAAAGGGGTCATGGAAAAGAACGTGAGACGGCTTCTTGGCTCTGAGGGATTCGAGGTGTGTGACCGGAAAGTGTTCCCCTTCAGAATGGATCAGTATGATGCGGTCTTCCTCACCAATTCCCTGATGGGCGCCGTTCCTGTCCGTTCTTTCGAGGGCTCGGATCTGAAAGACAGTTCCTTTCTGTGCCGTGACATCAACCGGAAGCTGCTGGGTCTCTAACAGACATTGAAAGCGATTTCAGGTCGGAACCGCGACAAACAAGCCCTGCTCCAAGGCAAAAAAAAAGTGGCTCAGTCCTTGCGACCGAACCACTTGTGAGCATCCGGAGCTGCCGTGGCCTGGCTTACGTGCAGTCGAGACGCTCGGTCCAATTCCGCCTCTCACTTCCATGGGTCAATATTCCCCCTTCTTCTATGCCTGATCAAAGCAGGCGGGGTTAATTTTGGTATGTTGAAGGAGGGCGGCATGGATAACCTGAGTTTTGACCGGAGTATACCACCTTTTTTTCCCGTGGATCAACAACGCTCTAAGATTATGGGCAAGAACTAAGTTTCGGAATTATAACCGTTTTTTTGGAGACAAAATAGATTCGGATCCTGAGGCTGGGTTGGGAAGGCGTCCTTGAAACGTGCGGATCTTCTCCAGGAGGGGACTGGAGAAGGTTCTCGGTTTGACACGGTCATCATGACTGGGACGCCGGGAGTTCGCTACCCTCCTGGGAGGGTTTCTTCTTTTTGCTGGTGATGTCGTCAAACAGAGGCGATGCGACTCCGTAGCGGAAAATCTTGCACAGCAGGGAGCTGAGACGGTGGACGTGCTTTTCGATCTCCTCCTTGCTCCGGCCGGGATAGTTTCTGAACGTCATCAGGATGCCGCTGAGCGAGGCATAGAACACATGGGAGAACAGACGGTTGTCCGTGTGAATACCGGCCCTTTCAATGGCGATGTCGATGCGGTTGAGCAGGGAACGCTGAACGGCATTGTATTTTTTCAGGAGCTCAGGACTCATCTTGCCCTTGATCATCAGGTAACTCATCATCTGAAAGGTGGATTCGCTGTCGAGAAGGTGGTGGATCAGGCCTGTGGAAAAGGCTTCGATGGTGAAATTCTCCGTGTCCTCCATCAGGGTGTCCAGCCACTTCTCGATGGACCGGAGCTGTTTGATGAAGGCTTCCACAAACAGATCCTCCCGGCTGGTGAAATACCTGTACATGGACGCGGGAGAAACACCTACGGCCGCCGCGATGTCCCGGACGCCGATTTCATCGAAGGGCTTTTCCGCGAAAAGGTCGAGGGCGGCCTCGATCAGGATTTCCCGCCGGGCTTCCCGTTCCCCTTCCTTGAGTTGTGAAAATTTTGAATGTTCATCCATGCCTTGGTTCCTGTGCTGTTTTGAAAGTCCATATAAAATGAGGCGTTGATCCGGTTTTACGAACCAGCCGCTGATCCCTGATTGTTTCGTGTATGTTGTCAGAGCGTAAAGTCACGATGGGAAAAATCCCTGAAGTGTTTGAGAACAAGCCGAATCTTGACGATGATTTAAACCCGAGAAAGTGAGTGCTACAAGTGTTTACGAATTTTAACTAATATAACAGAGATAAAACCGCTAATCAAGCACATTTCCCCCTGAACGTCCGTAAGAATAAACAGTGTTCTCATCCGGTAAATAGCAATACAATATATCATGTTGCATCGAAACCCGATACGGTATAGTATCATCAGAACATTCCGGGATTTATTCCAGTTTCAGATACCCTTTCCAGGCGCCGTGGCGAACCGTGCCCGGTGACCGTTCTGTCTCCCCCGGCTTCAATGTCCGTGACACTGGAATACGCTTCGGGGACCAACGGAACAACAACACATGCGGAGTTCAATGTGGAAAAGCTCAAAGGATTTCAACGCAGCTATCTGAGAAGCCTCGCCCACGATCTCGATCCTGTGGTTTTCATCGGCCAGAACGGGATCACCGAGGCCGTGGAGCGATCGATCAACGAGGCCCTGGACGCCCACGAACTGATCAAGCTCAAGTTTATCGAATTCAAGAAAAAAGAGCAGAAAGACCAGATTTCACAAGGAATCGAAGAACGGACCGGCTGCCAGATGGTGGGGATGATCGGCCATGTGGCCATCTTCTACAGACGGCACAAAGAAGCGAAAAAACGAAAAATCCGTGTTCCCCTTCGTGAAGACGCCGTGACAGCGGAATAAGCCGGGAACCTGTGGATCCCCGGCACGAAGTTTATCTGGACGCGTTGCCGCAGGCCTCTGAAAGACGCGCTTCCAGATAGGCCAGAGCCTCATCATCCCATTCGTCGAGATCGAAACAGTACCCGTCATCACCGGAAAGTCCTCCGGGCACCAGATCCCCCTTCTCCTCAGGGTCCGTGATCAGATCCCCGTAAAAGCATACCGACAGCCACCGGGCCTCCGGATCGTCGTCTATCACATCCGCCATGACAAAAAGATCCCGGGTTTTCTGGTTTTCATGTTTGGCCCTGAGGGAGTAGCTCACACCGGCCCGGCCCTTGAAGGCGAACGACACACCGGGCATTGCTTCCAGATGCTGTTTCAGGCGAACAAAGGCTTTTTTCATCTCGTTGTCGTCCACGGTCCATGTTTCGAGAAAGCCGTCGATTTCAGATTGGACATCCTGGCCGGTCATGGCGTACTCCTTGTGTCGGGTTAGAAGTTTTGGATCATTCGAAGTTCCGACTATAAAAAAACAGGCAAGCCCTGTCAAGCCGGGTTTCGGCCAGCCAGCTTTGACGCGAACACGGCGCCTAAAATCGCCAGGCTTTCAGGGTCCAGGAAGCGTTCCACGCCTTGCCGGAACAGGACACTGCACGAGGCGGGAAAATCCTCGTCCTGATGGTTGAACAAAAAGAGCAGCTGAAGGTCCGGCAGAGCCTGGAAAACCATGGCCACATCCACATCCGGAGCGTTTTCGGGTTTCCGGCCGCCCAGAAAATGACAGGCGTCCATCAGCGCCGGGCCCTTTTTACCATAGACATCGACAATCTTTTTTTCCACGGAATCGGCGAAGTACACGGTCAGGGGGCCTGAATGTTGTGTGTCCCTGTAGGCCACCCAGGCCCCCGGGTTTTTTTCCCCTTTCCTGTAGCGCAGAAGGTAGTTGTAGATCACCACGCACACCTCGAAAGAGGCCTCTTTCCCCACTTCCGTGAAAACACCCCTGTCCGAAACGTGAAACGGTTCGTTGAAAAACATTAGTTTCACACTGCGGGACCCGACCTTGATGTCCGGGTTTTTTGCCAGGTGTTCCAGGGACAGGGCCTTAAACCGATCCCGGTAACCTTCCAGCGTCTGCTCATACACTGTTTTTCCATCATTCATCAAACACCTCACGCTGAGGACGCCCCTTGGAACAACCTTTGACGGACCGATCTTTTTCTTGACAGGCAAGCCCTGAGATGAGACCTATCGTTTTCATCAAAACAGACTGGAGCGCCATGACACCCGAACGCTACGAGAAAATCGTCAGGATACTGAACCAGAGGCAGATGGACTTGACCGTCCTCATGGAGCATGTGGAGACGCCCCACAATCTGGCGGCCATCGCCAGAACCTGTGACGCCGTGGGCATTTTCCAGGCCCACGCGGTGACAAACCTTCACGCCATCGACCTCAAACAGCGGGCTTCCAGCGGAAGCCGAAAATGGATCTCGGTCAAAACCCACGAATCTCTTGAAGCGGCGTTTGGCGACCTGCGCCGAAACGGATATACGATCTACTGCGCCCATCTCGATGAAACAGCCATGGATTTCCGATCCGTCGATTACACGGTGCCCACCGCCATCGTTCTGGGCACCGAGCTGGAGGGCGTCTCACCCCGGGCCGTGGCCATGGCCGACGGCTGCATCATGGTTCCCATGTTCGGCATGATCCAGTCCCTCAACGTGAGCGTGGCCTCGGCCCTTGTTCTCTACGAAGCCCAAAGACAGCGCATGGCCAAGGGCCTGTACGACAGACGCCAGATCGACGACGAACAGTTCAGGCGCCTTCTCTTCGAATGGGGCTATCCGAAACTCGCGCCGTATTACAGGAAAAAAGGACTGGCCTATCCGGACCTGGACAAGAGGGGCCGGATCATCCAGGGCTGAGCCTCGTGGGGACATGCCGTTCCGCCCCGGCAAAACGGCCTTGACGCCTGTTTTCCCGGAGCGGAAGGCTCTTTTACCTGACCGTAAACGTCACCGACGCGATTTCCTTGCCATTGTCGTCCGTATCGTTGAACCGCACATCGTAGGTTCCGGGAACGGTGGGGGCTTCCATTTCCCTGACACCTTCCGTTTCACCGTCCACATACACATAGCTGATATCGTGGTCGTCGTTCACTTCTTCCCGGCCATGGGGAACATTGGAAGGAATGATGCCGACCCAGGCTTTGCTGGCAAACGCCACCGAGGTTTTGAATGTCACCCACATCCGCTCACCGGGCGCGTAGACCGGTTTGTCCAGGCTCAGGCTGGCGCTGGAATCCACCACGGTGAATGAGATGGAGTCCAGCTCGTTGCCGTTGTTGTCCGAATCGTTCAGGCGGAAATCGTAGCTTCCGCTCTTGCTGGGAGCCACAAACTCGAAACTCCCGGTCTGCTGGCCATCCAGGTAGTGATAGGCCAGATCGTGCTGATCGTTTCTCGACTCACTGCCGTGGGGGATATCCGAAGGAATCATCCCGACCCAGGCTTTTTTGTCGAGTTTCGCCGCAGTTGAGAAAGAAACCACGATTTTTTCCCCGGCCTGGTACACGGTTCTCGGAAGGGACAAACCGCCGGAGGCCTGGCCCACGGTAAACGAGATGGAGGCGATTTCCGAACCTTTGTTGTCGGTGTCGTGAAGCCTCATGTCATAGTTCCCGGGCTTTGTCGGGGCGTTGAAGGCGAAGGTGCCGTTGGGTTTGTCCCCCAGATATTTATAGCTGAGGTCGAATTTGTCGTTTCTCTCCTCGTCGCCGTGGGGAATGTCCGAAGGCACGACACCCACCCAGGCTTTGGGGCAGAGGTAGGAGAGGGGATTCACGGTGACCGTGAACGGCTCGCCGCTGACAAGGCTGTTTTTCGGCATGGACAGGGTGGCCGAACCCCGGATCACCTCGAACGTCACGTGGGCCACTTCACGGCCGTTGTTGTCCGAATCGTTCAGGCGAAAATCGTATCGACCGGGCTGGCCCGGAGCGAAAAATTCGAAATCACCGCTTTTCATCCTGTTCAGGTACTTGTAACTCAGATCGTGCTGATCGTTGATCTTTTCAGAACCATGGGGAACATCTGCGGGCACGATGCCCACCCAGGCTTTGGGTTCGTAATTCTCAACCGTGTCGAAATGGAGCCAGATCCTTTCTCCGGCCACATAAGCTGTCTTCGGAAGAGAAAGAACGCCTGACGCCATGGGAACAACCGCGGGTTCCACGGGAGCGATCACCGGAGGTTGGTCCTTGGCCACATTCTCAAGGGCGATCTTGAACCCTTTCAGGTTGTCCGCAGGGTAGTATTTTCCCCGGCCGGCCGCAGCGATGCACTCCAGTTCCTTTTTCTCCCTGACGCCCACATCGAAGCCCACCACATGGGCCACGAAGCTTTTTCCCTGGGCTGCGTATCTTTCGAGAAGGGCACAGGGCTCGGCGTTGCAGGATTCTTTTCCGTCGCTCACCAGGATGATGGTGTTGTCCCCTGAAACGGTGTCGAGAATGGCCACGGCCTTTTCAAGACTCAGGGAAATGGGGGTTTTGCCCATGGGTTTCATGGAGATGATTTTCTCGATCATCAGATCCCTGTTGTTTTTACCCAGGGGAACCATGTATTCCACATCACTGCAATCGTCCTTGGATCGGTGACCGTAAGCCACCAGGCCCACGTTCATGTCCCGGGGAAGCCGGCTGATATAGTCGCACAGCACATCCTTGGCCATGTCCATTTTCACCATGCCGTCGATGCTGGACCTCATGCTTCCCGACGCGTCGATGATTAGAAGGGTGTTTTTCTCTGCCATGGCCGGACTGCAAAGGCCGGCGAGCAGAAAAAAGGCTGCCGTGAAAAACAAGACGATTCTCTGGCGTTTCAGAATCCGAAGATGTCCGTGCATCGTACTTTCCTCCCTGGAGTATGAATGAATTGGTCAACCAAATAAACAGGTTGAGTTTATCCTGCGCGGATAAAAAATCAAGATGTAATGATGATTTCCCTTTTAAAGTGTTTATCATCTGTTCTAAAGTAATGCGCTTTCATCCTTTCAACGATCAAGGAGAATCGATATGTCACATCACCATCACGACGATAAGAAGAAAGAGCACAAGCACGGCCACGATCATTCAAAAGAGCATGGAAAAAAACATGACCACGCCCATGAACACAGCCATACCCACGATCATGATCATGACCATGAACACGATCATGGCCACAGCCATGAAACGCATCACAGCCATGAGCACCGTCATGTGCATTCCCATGACCACGGCGATTCGGATCACGATCACCACCACCATGGGGATCATGGAAAGAGCCGGGGCCATGAAAAAAACAACCTGACCTTCGAGGAACAGCTCAAAATTCTGTTCAGCCACTGGATCAGTCACAACGAAAGCCACGTGACCTCCTACAGGGACTGGGCCAAAAAAGCCAGGGACAACGGATTTGCGGAAACCGGCTCGTTACTTGACGAGGTGGCCGACATGACGGACAAGGTCAGCCGTAAAATTGAAGATGCCCTGAAATCGGTCAAATAATTCGCAGCATGAAAGACCGGAATGACGCTTTGGAACAAGACCGAGGCCACATCACGACAGGGGGCTGTCCTTGGGACACCCTGCATATCTATTATATGGAAGGGGACGCCCGGACGGAAAAAATGGAGATGGGCCCTGACTTCATCGGCAACTGGGTGGAAGACGGGTTTTCCTTTCTATTCTTTTCCAAGCCCGCCGGGAACGTTGTCCGGTCTCTTGTCGAATCCCAGGAGGGCCTCGCCCTAATCGACAGTTACACCATGGCCTACGATGACTGGCTCGGTGAAAAACCAACCACACGCCATATCGGCCGGTTCACCGTTTCCCCGCCCTGGGAGACGGTGGACCGGTTCTATCTCCCCTGTTTCGGAGCCTACCATCTGGTTCTCGACCCCGGTGTGGTGTTCGGGACAGGAACCCATCCCACCACCCGGGACTGCCTGGAATTCCTGGAACTGGCCCTGCGCGACCGTCCTGTTTCAAAAACCATGGATCTGGGATGCGGAACCGGCCTGCTGAGCCTTGCCGCGGCCCGGCTGAACTGCCCGACGGTTCTCGCCGTGGATTTCAACGCCCTGGCCGTTCGAACCACCCGGCGCAATATCCGGTTAAACGGCCTTGATGACAGGATTCTCGCCGTCCAGGGACTTGCGGAAGATTTCGTGGATATGGAATCAGACCTTCTCGTGGCCAACATCCATTACGACATCATGAAGAAAATTCTCAAGGCAGAAGGTTTCATCCGGAAGAAACGATTCATCCTGTCCGGCATCCTGAACAGCCAGGCGCCTCTGGCCAGGGCCACACTCGAAGGCCTTCCCGTGAAGATTCTCGCGCACCGTTGTGCCGGATCGATATGGCACTCGTTTTATGGAGAGACCACCGATTGTTCGACATAAGCGAACATGATGAAAAATAACCATAAAAAATCGATACCGCTCCAGTTAATCATTGACAAACCCGGGGTGATATCGTTAACGTAAAGTTCAAAAAGGTGAAATCTATTTCATGTTACCGCAGAGCCTACACGTGGCCTTGTGACTCGTCAAGGGGGGGAGAGTCACAAGGCCTTTTTTTTTGGCGGGCCTACCGTGGAGTGATGATGCGGGACTGGCTTCTTTCCATCTCTTCGCGCTGAAGTTCCCTGATACTTTCAATGATTTCTTTCATGGCTTTTTCCATGCTCGAAGGGAATTCCCGGATCGCCTCTTCAAGAGTCGTGGCCTTGAGATCGGACTGGATGGGGATGGGCCCCTGGGGCGACATAAGCTGGGTGTGCCCGAAAAACAGAGCCGGTCGTGACGGGTCGTCGCTGCCGTCGATCTTCACAGGCTTCAGAATCCGGATGCTGGCCACATGGAGATCCGTGTAGGCTTCTTCCCGGTAGAGGTTGGTGGTGTCCACGGTAAAGTCGATGGACGGATTGGATGCTCCCAGGCTCATGTCATGTCTCCTTCTTTGATAATGGTTGTATGGCCCTGAACGCAAGGCCCTCTTTCGCTCCGAATGCCTATCACGTTTGATATCAATTAAAAAGCGCTTTCTTGATTCACAGTTCCTGTGTTGTTTTTTCTTTTAAAACCCGTTTGTGTGTGATAATTGGCTTATGGAAGCGAACATTGTTCGTGAGCTGCTGCCCCACTGAAGATGCAGGGAAGACATGGTTGTTCGCTTGATCTTACCCACCGTAACACTTAAAACAAAACAGATACATGGCGAGGTGAATGGGACATGAGGAGGAATACCTTTCTTGGAACGGCAATTCGTGTTTTTTCGGCGTTCGCTTATATTATCGCGGCAGCGGCGTTCTGCTCCGCGGACAATGCCGGTGATGTCAAAAAATCCCTGTTTCAGGATGCGGAAAAAGTCATGACTGAAGCGGATTCGCAGGAAACGCGCTTTTACGCCCCCAAAATTTTCAACGACGCCCTGTCCGAGTATAAATCGGCAGAAAGCGATTACGAACGTGGAAAAACCATCCGGGAAATTACCGAAAAACTGGCAAAGGCCACGGCCATGTTCAGGCAGGCCATGGATGTGTCCCGTGAGGGAGCCTCTCTCCTGGGTCACGCCGAAGAAGCCCGCATGGCGGCACGCAAAGTGATGGCTCCGAAATACAGAAACGATGAATGGAACAGGGCTGAAGAAATGATGAAACGGGCCGTTTCCAAACTCGAAAAAGGAAGCCGGGACGATGCCAAGGCCCTGGCCGACGAAGCCGAGCAGCTTTTCCGCCAGGTCGAACGGGATACGGTGGCCTTCAGCTACATGATCGAGATCCGTGAAAAACTGCGGCAGATCGAAGCCATGAAAAAAGGCGAGTATTTCGCGCCGAAAAGTTACCAAAAAGCTATTTCTTTGGCTGACCAGGCCGAAAAGGAACTGGTTCAGCAACCTTACGGAAACGATAAGGCCAAGCAGCTCATCCAGGAAGCCATGGACCAGGCAGATTTTGGACTGAAGATTTCAGAGCAGATCAAAGTTCTGGTCAAGGACAAAAAAACATTCGAGGATCTCTACCTCGAATCCATCATCCCTGTTGACGCGATGGAAAAAAAAGGCGATAAAACCTGAAACTAAGGAATCCTCCTCAACCAGCCTAAACCCAGTTTCGGCTTTTGAGGTAACGCAGGGGGGGAGTTTCGCATCCTTCCCCCCTGCGTTTTTTAATCACGATTCCTGGTTCTCCGGAAAACCTTACCCCAGAAAAACCGTTCAAAAAAATCAGGCGATCAACAACTCGTAAATCACCCGACGCTCAGATCCTGGTGTGGCGCCCTGGTCCTGGGTCCTCCTGTCGCCTCTGATCCGCCGGTCGAATCCCGACCTGCGCTCAGGAGCGTAATCCAGATTGGTCAACTGACGTCTGTCACCCTCAAGGCGACGGCCCCCATTGTCTGACAAATTGATCATCATGGTCTATCCTCCCAATTGAAAAAATTTCGATTTCCCCCAATATGACAAACTGTTTCGCATGATTCATGCTGACAGGTCCCACCTTTGTTTGATGATGTTCAAAAAAAACCGGCTGGCTCAATTTTTTACAAATGCATAAATATATAATGAAAACAAAATCTTGAATTTATTATTCCACAAAATAAGGAGGATAGATACATTTTTTTTCAAAGGTGCGGAGACCGCAAGCTGTTTCTGGCCACGGTCTGCAAAAGGGAAAAACGAGGGATACGTCAATATTTCGGTTCAGGCGATTCCTTATAACCTATCGATCCGTTCAGCAGGAAAGCCGGGGTATAACTTCTTCGAAAAGAATTTTTCGGCCAAGAGGAATGGCGCAACGGATCACCTGAACCCCGGACCGGGCGCTGTGGTTTTCCGTGAGTGTCGCGACTCCCGTTCCAGGACCGAAATCAAGGACATAACGGATCCGGGTGGGGGGAAGCACGGGTTTGATCTGGCGGCGAAAAAAAGCGGGATGAAGGAAATAGGCCCGCATGATTTCATCGAGCACAGGGTCGAGGCGACGCAGGTCCTCGCCAGTGTCGTTGGACCATACAGGGATTTTCATCTCTTTTCCGGAAAAAGAAAGGCCGAGGTTCCTGGCGTCTTCCGGCGATGTGGCGAAGGCGTGGGCGAGAAACGGCGAATGGGCTCCGATGGTCGAGGGGATATAGCGCCACGTCACGGAATTCGAAGGATGCCGATCTTTGATAAGCCGGTTGAAAGCCGACAGGTCGTCGGGAAGCCCCGCCACGATCCAGCGTCCCGGAAAGAGCTCGTAAGCCGGATAGACCGTTCCGGTTTTTGAAAACAGGGACATCGCTTCATCCAGAGCGCTCCGGGGCAGACCGGATACGCTGGCCATGCAGCTTGGGCAACCTTCGGCCGTTTCGAGGAGCTCCGGTTCCAGTCTGGGGTTGGTACCGAAAGATAGCATGGATTCCTGACAGCGTATGCCCTGCCAGACGAACATGGCCTGGACCTTCAAAGCCTTTTCCACGAAATCATCGAAGGGAAGCCCCTGGGACACAAGCACCGCCGCCACGATACCTGTGGAAAAACCTGTGGCGCTGTGGGTGTTGGCCAGCAGAAGATCCTGATCCATACCGTCCAGGACCAAAGACAGGTAACCGGAAATCTGGGTAAGGAAGATCAGGGGGTGGGACAAGGGAGAGGAAAGAAGGTAACCGTTGTCCGGCGTGGTTTCCGGGTGGAGGATCCACCGGTCCACATCAAGACCTTGTGCAAAAAAGCCGGTGGCCGAATCGTCGTAGCGTTCCGCCTGACGTCTGATCTCATCCACCGCCGCCATGATGAACGGCTGGATTCCGGGTGTCGAGGTGTAGATCCGCCTCAACTCGTCCATGTACTTGACTCCCTGTCCGGCGAACTGGATAAACAGGGCTGGGCCGGTTTCGCTTTCTTTCATGCTGTGCCTCGTGTTTCCTGGATCTGGTTCTTTGTCGTGTTCTTTTACGGGGTTTCTTTTCGCTTTGTTTCATAGCCCATATCCACCGGAATTGTCAAACCCTGGATCACCGTCCAGGGGACACAAGGATCTCTATGACCCAAGCCTGCCCAGCTCACCGGTTTTTCGGAGTTTCAAGGTTCCCGTGAACGTTCATCGTTCGTCCAGGCGGTTTTCGAAGTCCGTTTCCCTCAGGCTTTCGTAAAGGGCGATGCCCACGGCCGTTGACAGGTTGAGGCTGCGGATGTCCGTGGTGATGGGAATGCGGAAAAGATCGCCGACATGATGATTTATCAAAGATGGGGGCAGCCCCCTTGTTTCGGAGCCGAAAACTAGAAACAGGCGACGGGTCCCGGGCATGCTGAACACACTGCGCCGGCCTGTTTTTGAAAAAAAGGCCATCTCACCCGGACCTGGAGCCATGGCCGCCTGGAAATCCGCGAAATCATCCCATACCTTGAGTTTCACCCGGGGCCAGTAATCGAGACCGGCCCGTTTCACCTCGCGGGCTGCCAGGGAAAAACCCAGGGGTTTGATCAGATGGAGCCAGGCCCCGGTGCCGAGACAGGTTCTCCCGATGTTGCCGGTGTTCCAGTGAACTTCCGGAGCGACAAGAACCACGTGGCGTTCCAGGGGGTTTTGATCATTGCGCCCAGGGTCCTGGGAATCCGAAAGGTTTAGGGTGAGATTCATTGGAAAGTCCATCCTGATATCAAAATACTATCCTGAGAATTCTGCGTTTTTCGGAGGGTATACCACAAAAAGTCCGTTTCTCATATTGACTATTTTCCGGATTGGAGATTATAGCCTTGGTGGCGATGCAAAAAGCCTCCCTGAAAATCCGCCGTTTTCAGCCACACGATGTGACCTGCCTGAAAACGGCTTTTCGTCAAACCCTAAGACATGGAGAAGGCGTTATGGTCATCGATTTTCACACCCACATTTTTCCCGCTGACATGATCGAAAACAGAGAACGGTTCTTTCACGACGAGCCCGCGTTCAAGCTGCTCTACGATTCGCCGAAATCAAAAATGGTGGGGGCGGACGACCTGATCCGGATCATGGACGAGGACCAGGTGGATCGGTCGGTGGTGTTCGGCTTTCCCTGGGTTCACTCCGATTATTACAAGATGAACAACGACTGCATCGCCGAGGCCGTGGCCCGGTACCCGGACCGGCTGATCGGCATGGGCTGTTTCGACCTGTCGGGAAACGGTGTGGAAAAGGAAACGGAACGCTGTCTTGACGCGGGTCTTTGCGGAATCGGGGAGCTGGCTTTTTACGAATCGGGCATCGATGGCGAAGCCCTGAAAAAAATGGAGCCGGTCATGAGGCTCTGCGCGGAAAAACAGGTTCCGGTGCTGATTCACACCAACGAACCCGTGGGCCATATGTACCCTGGCAAAACGCCCATCACCATGGCCCAGATTTACAACCTGGCCGCCGCCTATCCGGACAACCGCATCGTCCTGGCCCACTGGGGAGGGGGCATATTCTTTTTCAACCTTTTGAAAAAGGAAGCCCGTGAGGTGTTGAAAAACATCTACTACGATACGGCGGCCTCGCCCTACCTCTACGACCCCTCGGTCTACAAGGCGGCCCTTTCCCTCGCAGGGGAAGGAAAGATTCTGTTCGGCAGTGACTACCCCCTGATCAAACCCTCCCGCTATTACAAGGATCTGGATACCGCCGGAATCTCCCCGGAAGACAGGGCCGCCATCCTGGGAGGCAACGCGGAACGGCTTCTTTCCGGTTCCTGGTAAACATGGGAATCGGGCTTTTTTGCAACGCCATCAGTAGTGATGGACTCGTAAAAAGTCATGTTTCAGACGGCTTCGGAAAAAGTTCGAGGTCAAGGCTTGCGAATCCCGAGGAATGAGGCGTACTTAAGGTACGCCGCAGTGACGAGGGATGAAGCGTAACGCAGAGATCGGACTTTTTCCGAAGCCGTCAGTAGTGGACGATGTCGATTTCCGATTCCAGCATCTCGGCAAGCCCCATGTCTTCGGCCATGTCCAGGAGCTTGTCCAGTTTCGAGTTGATCAGCTGGTGATCGTTGCCCACCATGGTTACACCGATCTCCGCTCGCTGGTGGACATCGTTCAGGGCGATTTCCGCCACGGACGCGTTAAAGGCGTTCCGGAGCCGTGTGACCATGGATTTCACCACAGCCCTTTTTTCTTTCAACGAATGGCATCCGTGAATCCTGAACGCCATGCGGGCCACACCCACAACCATAAGGCCTTCTCCTTTCGAACGTCAGTACAGAACGGCCGCGTATCCCACGAAACTGTGGCCCGGGCTTTTGTCGTAACTGGTGGTATAGGCCAGAAGCTCGCCGTGATCCGCCCCCAGGGTCCCGGCTCCGGAAACCGCGGCCGCCACCGCACCGGAGCAGCAGGCGTTTCCGTGTGACAAGGCTTCATCCACAATACGGTCCCTGTCCATGGCCAGCATCATGGAAATCATCCTCGGATCGTTTTCCTCCCTGACCCATGATAGCCCTTCGATCCCCTGCCCGTGGGGCATGAACCCGTAGTTGGGGCCGTAGTGGGTCAAATCCGTGGACCCGATGATTTTCACGGAAAGGCCCATGCGCTGTGCGATGGCCACCGTTTCCCTGCCGATATGGACTGCGGTGGAATTGGGTGCCGCCCCGATGGCCACCACGGGCGTGTCCGGAAAAAAATACCGGATAAACGGCAGCTGAAGTTCGATGGTGTTTTCCGGTCCGGCCTGGGAAAGATGGATTTTCCGGAGATCCAGTTCTTCCGAAAGGGTGGCAGACAGATCCTGGTGAACGGGTACCATCCCCAGCGGCGTCTCGAACCCTCCGCCGGCCATGATGTCCGGTTGTTCCCTGGGTCTCATGTGCTTACCGAACAGCACGACCACATCCGGCTTGTCCCCATGGGCAAGCCGGCATATCACCTGGCAGGCCAGGGCCCCGGAAAAATACCAGCCCGCATGGGGAACGATTCCGGCCACCCGGGTTTTTTCAGGAACCGCCCTGAAACCGGGAGACGACAAAAATCCCCGGATATCCTCTTCACAGCCCGAGGAGCTTCCAGGGTACCAGCTGCCGGCAAAATCAGCTTTCTTGATTTCCATGGCATGTGTCCTTTGTGAAAATGTGGAGGGGAGTTGAATGATGATTCCTGATTTTGTCACAGAAAATGGTTCAAGTAAACGGGCTTGTGTCCGCGCCATAAAAAAATCCGGGCTGCGCTTCCGAGTTAATTGGGGGGGGGAAATCATGTGCCATGGGTTGGGGGAAATGGCATAGACCAACTCGGAATGCAGCCCGGAAATTTTCATTTACCATTGGAGTTGCATGTCTTTTTTCTGACGATGACTATATGAAAAAATATACCCCGTCTGGCCAGTTCCGGCCCTTGTCTTGAAATGGCCTTAAAAAAATTCAGCTCCGGAAAAGCCGGATGGCCAATCCGGGCCAAGACAAAAACCTGGTCTGAAAAAGACGGGTTAAATGGTTGGAATGAAAAATGAAAAAATGTGAACGTCGAACATCCAACGCCCAACAGCCAACATCGAATGAAGGATCATTCCCTTTGATATTCATGTGTTTTTGTAATGTTTGAATGTCTAAAGCAATGAATGCCCACGACGGCATGGTTTACAAAGTCAAACCAAGATACCTTTTGGTTTCAGTCCGAAGAAGAGGAGCTGGACTGGTAGATTTTGCGGTAATTGTTGGGGGTCTCGTTCATGAATCTGGGAAAGATCCGGTTGAAGGTGCGGACACTTTCAAAGCCTACGTCAAAGGCGATATCGATGATGTTGGCGTCTTCTTCCCGGAGTCTTCGGGCCGCTTCGTTCACCCGGAGTTCGTTGATGTAGTCCCCGAGCTTGTATCCGGTGTACTTCTTGAACTGTTTGCCCAGGCTGTCCGGGTGAACGCCCGCGAAACCTGCCAGATCCTCCCGGCTGATCCCGTCCTTGTAGTTTTCGTTGATGTATTTGATCACATTCTTGATTTTCTCTTCGGCAATGGTGGACATCACCGTTTCCGGCTTCTTCCTGAGTATCTTTTCGAGTTTCTCGTTCAGCATGGCGTTTTCCACGATAAACGTCTCGAGCTTTTCGTTCAGCTCTCCCACCTCGTCGGCGACATTGATGAACCGGGCCACCAGGACGATGGCCGTTCCGGTATACAGGAAAATCGCCCCCACGTGAAAAATCATCATGGACGGATGGTAACCGAACAGGTTCAGGTCGAGGCCTGAAAATTTCCGCAAATAGACAAACCCGTCGTGGATGGCGCAAAGCACCACAGTGATCCCGAAAAAACCGAAGATCCGCGCGTAGGGCCTTTTCTTCACGATGGCCGTCACATTGCAGAATAAATTGTAGAACCCGATTCCGGTGGTCACCGAGATTAGGAACGTGCCAAGAGCCCGGATGTTGGACCGGTCGCAGAAAAAGAGTCCCACCACAACGACCAGGGCCAGATAGGCCCAAAGTACCCGCTCAACCCATGGCCGTTCAAAGCGGTAAAACCTGTGGAGAAATATGGGATGGGCCACGTTAAGGGCCACCCAGGAGAACCCCACGATGATGAAATTTTGCTGGGGATCGCCGAAAACAGGCCAGAAGGTGCATACGGTCAACACCACGGGCAGGCCGAAACAGAGCTGGAGGCAGTAGTACAGGTACTCGTGGTGTTCGATCCTTTTCAGGTAGAAGAAAAGAAAAATCATCAAAAGGGCTGTTCCCATGGCGATGGACACATAGCCCATGCCGATCTGGGAAAAGGCGCTGGATACCCTGTAGGTTCTGAAGCCTTTTTCGTCGGTCACGAACATGGGGCCCTGAATCTCGCCGATTCCCAGATAGGAAATCCTCACGGCAATGACCTGAGTTCCATCCGAAACCAGATCCCGGCGGGACACCGGATAGTTCCGGGGATGGTTCCACATGGCGAACTCTTCGGGTGGGAACCCGCCCATGCCTCCGACCCGGATTCCGTTCACGAAGGTTTCGTCGGCGTTGCCAATGCGGCCCAGGCAAAGACCCACAGGCCCGTTTTTAAAGTCGTCGCCCAGCGCCACCTTCTTCCTGATCCAGCACACCCCGTCATGGCGACCGTTTTTTTCCGCGTAATTCATGAACGATCCCGGAAATTCAAAGGAATCCCAGGCGCTGTCATCGTAAGCGGGGCCTGAGAATTCCGGCCGGTCTTCCAGGCTGATTTTCCAGCTACCGGCAAGAGTCTGGCTTCGTTCCGGCCTTGTGGAAAGAAGGTAGGGCGAGGCGATCATCAAGGCCACCAGAGCCATGCAACCGGCAATAAAGGCCCAGCGTATAAAAAGGAAGACGTCGTCTGTGGAGAACCGGGCCATGGCATCGCCAAGTCTGTCTCTCACCATTTTTTGTCTTTCCTTTCTTTCGGTCACGATTCGCCTTCTCCGGGTTTCCGTCTATCCCAGGCCGTCGGGCCGTAAACGGCGTATTGGGTGTCTGTGACAGATTAACTTGAATGAACATTGTTTTTAAACTGTGCAACTTATTCATTTTATCAAAAAAATTCAAGATAAAAATCATCCTTTCCCGTTACGCCCGGCGATGTCGCGTTTGTGGCCAGGCCTGGAAAATCAACCCGGCCTTGACCTGCGGCCATACTGTCTTAAATTCAAACATTCGCATTTTTGACTCCCACACCAAGAACAGGAGACCGCCATGAACCAGAGCCGCCATTCCATTCTCGACACACCTCTAACCCTTCCCTGCGGGGTCACGATCAAAAACCGGTTTTTCAAATCGGCCATGAGCGAAATCCTGGCCGATGAAAAAAACCGCCCGACCCCCGCCCTGAATCGACTTTACGAACGCTGGGCCAGGGGCGGAACAGGTCTCATCGTCACGGGCAACATCATGATGGACCGGAAAGCCCTGGGCGAACCCAGGAACGTGGTCATGGACCGAGACGACGACATTCCGGCCCTGTCCCAGTGGGCGGAATGCGGAAAAAAGGACGGGGCCCAGATCTGGGTTCAGCTCAACCATCCCGGCCGCCAGAGTCCGAAGTTCCTCTCGCCCGAGCCCGTGGCGCCCTCGGCCATTCCTTACTCCTCGGAGCTGCGCCATGTGTTCAACACCCCCCGGGAGCTTTCCGACGAAGATATCCGCGGTATCATCGGAAAATTCGCCCGGTCCGCCGGCATCGCCAAACGGGCCGGATTCACCGGAGTCCAGATCCACGGGGCTCACGGCTACCTGGTCAGCCAGTTCCTTTCACCGCGTTTTAACCAGAGAACGGACATCTGGGGCGGAAGCCTTGAAAACAGGATGCGTTTTCTCGTGGAAATCATCCGGGCTGTCCGGGCCGAGGTCGGGCCTGATTTTCCCGTGGGGGTCAAGCTGAACTCCTCGGATTTCAGGAACAAGGGTTTTACCGAGGAGGAGGCCCTGGAGGTGGTCCGTGTCATTGCCGCCGAAGGCGTGGACCTGATCGAGATATCCGGCGGGACTTACGAATCGCCGGTGATGATGGACGGAAAGAAGAAAACCGGGGAAAGCCGTCCGTTCTTCATCGATTTCGCCGAGCGGGCCGTGGCCAGCGTGGGCACACCCATCGTGCTGACCGGCGGGTTCCGCACCTCCGAGGCCATGATCGACGCCATGACCCATGCGGGAATCGCCATGGTGGGCCTGGGCCGACCCCTGGTGGTGGACCCTGAACTGCCTCGAAAGATCCTGGCCGGCCAGGATTACACAAGCCCGGTCAGGCCCCTGACCACAGGCGTCCCCTTGCTTGACAGGATCGCCATGCTGGAGATCACCTGGTATGAAAACCAGATGCGCTATCTGGGAGAGGGAAAAAATCCAAAACCACGGGAAAACGTTTATTTGACCGTGTTCAGGATTTTCAGGCACATGGGAGGCATGGCGTTCAGGAGAAGAAGGGCGTAAAGCGGTCCGCCATGGAGCCAGGGGCTCCATGGCGGGTGATTCTTATCGGCTTTCCATATATTTCAGGGCTTGGTCCAGACGTTTCAAGGTTTCGTCTTTTCCCAGGACACCCATCATCTCGAACATGCCGGGGCTGACGTTTTTTCCGGAAAGGGCCACGCGAACCGGGTTGGCCACCTTGCCGAACCCCTGTTCCGTCGCTTCCATCACCTTTTTAAAAGCACCTTCAAGGGCTGGCTCATCAAAGGCGTCAAGCGTCTGGAGTTCGGCCACCAGAACCCGGACCGTTTCAGCGGCAGAACCGCCAAAACACTTTTCGGCCGCCTTTTCATCGTAGGCCTCGATATCCTTAAAATAGAACAGGGCTCCGTCGGCCATGTCGATCAGGGTTTTGCTTCTCGGTTGCAGGGTCACAATGGCCTTGGCCAGCTTGACCCTGTCCGTGACCGGACAGCCCCGCTGTTCGAGAAGCGGGGTGAGGGGGGCGATCAGGGCCTCCGGTTCCGAGGCTTTGATATGCTCGGCGTTCAGGGCGAACAACTTGTTCTGGTCGAACACGCCGGCGGACCGCCCGATGTGCTCCAGGTTGAACTTTTCGATCAGCTCGCTGCGGGTGAAAAACTCCTGGTCTCCGTGGGACCAGCCCAGGCGGACCAGGTAGTTGAGCATGGCGTCGGGGAGAATCCCCATGTCCCTGAACTCGGACACGCTCATGGCCCCGTGGCGCTTGCTGAGCCGTGTCTTGTCACTGCCAAGGACCATGGGCAGATGGCCGTACCGGGGCAGGGGAACGCCCAGGGCGTTGTAGATCATCATCTGCTTGGGCGTGTTGTTCACATGGTCGTCACCCCGGAGGATGGTGTTCACGCCCATGGTGATGTCGTCCACGGCCACGGCCAGGTTGTACGTCGGCGACCCGTCGCTTCTCTGGATGATGTAGTCGTCCAGCTCGGCGTTCTGGAAGGCGATATGCCCCTTCACCACGTCTTCGATCACCGTGGCGCCTGTAAGGGGGGCCTTGAGCCGGACCACGGCGTTCGGTGTCTCGGGAAGGTTCTTCTCACGGCAGGTGCCGTCGTATTTGGGTTTGCCTCCGGAAGCCATGGCCCTTTCCCGCATGGCCTCGATTTCTTCAGGCGTACAGGTGCAGTAGTAGGCGTGACCGGCGTCAATGAGCTTGCGGATGTACTCCCGGTAAAGATCGTAGCGTTTCGTCTGGAAATAGGGCCCCTCGTCCCAGTCGATGCCGAGCCATTCCAGGGATTCGAAAATCGCGTCCACCGACGCCTGGGTGGACCTGGCCGCGTCGGTGTCCTCGATGCGCAGGATGAATCGGCCGCCGGTGTGGCGGGCGTAGAGCCAGTTGAAAAGAGCCGTTCTCGCGCCACCCACGTGAAGATAACCCGTGGGGCTCGGGGGGAACCGTGTGATGATCGTATCCATGGATTTCACCTCATGCCATGTTTGTCTTTCCTGATATTTCCGGCACATGCCGTGATCTTTTCCAGATCGGAGCTGGCATGAAATACCATATGCCGTTCTGAATCACAAGAGAACAAAAACAGGGGAATTAAAATCCAAGTCCGTGAATATTCTTGACAACCCTTTTTAAATAAAATAAATAAGTACGGTTAATGCGATTATTTGAACTTATTCAAATTATTAGGAATTCAAAATAGTTAGGAGATTTCCCATGGCGGTACCAAAGAGAAGGACGTCCAAATCAAGGGCCAGAAAAAGACGCACACACCAGAAAACCCTCGCACCGAACGTGTCCACCTGTTCGGATTGCGGAGAACCCAAGGCCATGCACCGCGCCTGTCCGTCCTGCGGAATCTACAAAGGCCGGGCCGTGATCCAGGTCAACAACGACTAGAAGCCGGCACGTCCGGACGGAAGGATCGACCATGCCTGAGAAGGCAAGACGAACCGTGGTTGTCACCGGAGGTTCCAGGGGAATTGGAAGGGCTGTATGCGTTGCCCTGGCCGATGCCCGGACCTCTGTCTGGTTCAACTACTCTTCCGCCGAAGACGCCGCGAGGGAAACGGAACGACTGGTTTCTGAAAAAGGCGGAACGGCCAGGGGCCTTCAGGTCGATGTCCGCTCCGAAGAAGCGATCAAAAGTTTTTTCAAAACCGTTCTCGACGAAACAGGCCGGGTGGACGTTCTGGTCAACAACGCCGGAATCACCCGGGACGGACTTGTGGTGAGAATGAAGGAACGCGACTGGGACGAGGTGATGGACATCAACCTCAAAGGCGCCTTCCTTTTCTCTAAAACAGCGGCGCGCACCATGATGCAGCAGCATTCCGGACGCATCATCATGATCACGTCCATGGTGGGTGTCACCGGCAACGCCGGCCAGTCCAATTACGCGGCCTCGAAAGCCGGCCTCATCGGTCTCACCAAATCTCTGGCAAGGGAACTCGCCCCGAGAAACATCACGGTGAACGCCGTGGCGCCAGGCTATATCGACACCGACATGACCGCCACCCTCGACGACAAAACCAAGGACCATATCCTTAACCTGATCCCCCTGGGACGGGTCGGAACCCAGGATGACGTGGCGTCCGCCGTGGAGTTTCTGGCATCCGACCGCGCATCCTACATCACCGGGCAGGTCCTCCATGTCAGCGGTGGCATGTACATATAGATCAAGGAGAAACCGTATGACCATTGAAGACAAAGTCAGAAAAACCATAGCGGAAAAACTCAAAATCGATCTCGACGACGTGGTGCCCGAGGCCAACTTCATCAACGATCTTGGTGCCAATTCCCTGGACATCGTCGAGCTGATCATGACCATGGAAGACATGTTCGACATCGAAATCGAAGACGATCAGGCGGAAAAGCTCGTCACCGTCAAGGATGTTCTTGATTTCCTCAAGACACGGGTGTGACGAACGTCAGGCCGCTTCGGCGGAGGAAACAACCGATTCAGCGCAGCCATGGCCTTCTGCCATGACCTGCGCGTTTTACATTGCGTTCGCCAGGGTGGGGCCTTCCCCGCCCTGTCTGTTCTTTGGAAACCGGAGTCGGATTGCAGAGAACGGGTGACCGGGAACGGAGTTTTGGAATGACCACTGGATACGAAGAGTTGAACACCCCCATCCTCATCGGGAGCGATCACGCCGCTTACGCCCTGAAAGCCGTGATCGTGGATTATCTCAGGGACTGCGGACTGGCTGTGGAAGATGTGGGAACCCATGGTCCCGGATCCGTCAATTACACGGATTTCGGAAAAATCGTCGCTTCGGCCGTATCAACCGGAAAAAACCAGCGTGGCATCCTGATCTGCGGTACGGGTCTCGGCATGTCCATGGTGGCCAACCGCTATCCCGGGGTGCGGGCCGCCCTGTGCAGTGAATCGTTCTCAGCACGGATGAGCCGTCTTCACAACGACTCGAACATCCTGGTGATGGGGGCACGGGTCATCGGCGAAGCCCTGGCCGTGGACCTGGTCAAGGCATGGCTCGAAACACCTTTCGAGGGCGGGCGCCACCTGGACCGGATTCAGGCCCTGGACACCATCGGGCTTTAACGGAATCATCACAATCTATTTGAACAGCCGGCGCACCTGGGCCGGAAACATGCACAGCCCTCACGGGGATGTGGCCGTGGAACAAAAACGAGGGGAACATGATCAATCTGAGATACATCAAAAAAGTCGATCCGGAAATCGCAACAGCCATCAGCCATGAAATCTCTCGCCAGCAGAACAACCTCGAGATGATTGCTTCCGAAAACATCATCAGCGCCGCCGTCATGGAAGCCATGGGGTCGGTTCTGTCCAACAAATACGCCGAAGGTTATCCCGGCAAACGTTACTACGGCGGCTGTGATTTCGTCGATGACGTGGAAACCCTGGCCATTGAAAGGGCCAACGCCCTGTACGGTTCGGTGTACGCCAACGTCCAGGCCCATTCCGGCTCCCAGGCCAACATGGCGGCCCTGTTCGCCTTTCTCTCCCCCGGCGACACCGTTCTCGGCATGGACCTCACCCACGGCGGTCACCTGACCCACGGAAGTCCGGCCAATTTTTCCGGCAAGCTGTTCAACTTCAAACATTACGGCGTCAGCCAGGAAACGGGCACCATCGATTTCGACAACGTCCGCCAGCTGGCCGAAGAGTTCAAACCGAAAATGATCGTGGTGGGGGCCAGTTCCTACCCCCGGCTCCTTGATTTCAAGGCCTTTTCCGACATCGCCAAATCCGTGGGCGCCTGCCTGATGGTGGACATGGCCCATATCGCCGGCCTCATCGCCGGAGGCGTCCATCCCAACCCCGTGCCCTACGCGGACATCGTCACCACCACCACCCACAAGACCCTCCGGGGACCCCGGGGCGGACTGATGGTTTCAGGCAAGGACCTCACGTCTGTGATGAACAAGCAGATCTTCCCCGGCATCCAGGGCGGACCCCTGATGCACGTGATCGCGGCCAAGGCCATCGCCCTCAAGGAAGCGTCCACCCCCGAGTTCAAAACCTATCAGGCCAACATCGTGAAAAACGCCAAGACCCTGTCCTTGGCCCTTCTGGACAAAGGCTTCGAGCTGGTGTCCGGCGGAACGGACAACCACCTGATGGTCATCGACCTGTCCAACCGGAAAATCACGGGCAAGGAAGCCGAATCCGTGCTCGACCAGGCCGGCATCACCGCCAACAAGAACGTGATTCCCTACGACAAGCGCGGCCCCGTGGTCACCAGCGGCGTGCGCCTGGGAACACCTGTTCTCACCACCCGGGGCATGGGTGACAAGGAAATGCAGCTGGTGGCCGAGCTGATCCATGACGCCATCAAATTCCGTGACAGTCAGGAAACCCTGACGAAAATCAGGGAAAAAGTCCGGGAACTCTGCCGGGCCTTCCCCCTGTTCACCGAACACGAAAGGGTCTGATCCATGACAGAACAAGCCGGTCGTCCGTCCTTTATCCGCTACTTCATGGATATCACCGCGCTGGTGGCCAGACGGTCCACCTGCCTCCGGAGGTCTGTGGGGGCGGTGCTGGTCAAGGACAAACGGCTTTTGTCCACGGGTTACAACGGGGCGCCCTCGGGAATCCGCCACTGCAAGGAAACGGGTTGCCTGAGGGAACAACTGAACGTTCCTTCCGGGGAAAGGCACGAACTCTGCCGGGGCATTCACGCCGAGCAGAACGCCATCATCCAGGCGGCCTACTACGGGGTATCCATCAAGGATTCCACCTTGTTCTGCACCCATCTCCCCTGTTCGATCTGCACGAAAATGCTTATCAACGCGGGCATCGACACCATATATTACGCCTCGGGCTACACCGATCCTCTGGCCATGGAGATGATGAAAGAGGCGGGGCTTGTTGTGATGCAGGTCCTGGAAGACGGTGAACTGATAAAGGTTCTGTGATGGATAAGCCAAAAGAAACCAAGGGGGTTGCCGGATGAAATGTCCTTTCTGTTCCGAACTCGACAACAAGGTCATCGACTCGAGACTCAGCAAAGACGGCACGGTGATCCGCAGACGCCGCGAATGCATCGACTGCGGCCAGCGGTTCACCACCTACGAGCATGTGGAGGCCATCTCCGTCATGATCGTCAAAAAGGACGGGCGCCGGGAAGAGTACAGCCGTGACAAAGTCCGGTCAGGCATTTTCAGGGCCTGTGAAAAACTCGACATCAGCGTGAACGTCATCGAGGAATTTCTCGACGAACTGGAACGGGAACTCCGGGAAACGGGTGAAAAGGAAATTCCGTCGGAAATGATCGGAGAGCGGGTGATGAAAAAACTCCACAAGCTGAACCCCATCGCCTATGTGCGCTTCGCCTCGGTCTACCGTGAATTCAAGGATGTGAACGATTTTGTCCAGGAACTGAAAAGCCTTTTGACAAGCAAGCAGTAGCAGCGATATTTTTTGGACCACCACTAAAGACACTGTTCTTTAATAAGCGGGGAAACACCGGATGGATGACAGGCAGTACATGGAAATGGCCCTTGCCCTTGCTGAAAAGGGAAAAGGTTTCACCTCGCCCAACCCCATGGTCGGCGCCGTGGTCGTCAAGGATGGCCGGGTGGTGGGCCAGGGCTGGCACAAGGTTTACGGCGGTCCCCACGCCGAGGTGAACGCCATCGACGACGCCGGAGACCGTGCCCGGGGATCCACCCTCTACGTGACCCTGGAACCCTGCAACCACACCGGCAAAACCCCGCCCTGCACACGAAAAATCATCGAGGCCGGCATCACGAAGGTGGTGATGGCCATGCCAGACCCCAACCCCGTGGCGTCCGGCGGAGCCGATCTTCTCCGGCAACACGGCATCGACGTGGTGTCCGGAATCCTCGAACCTCAGGCCCGCCGCCTGAACGAGATCTTCATCAAACACGTCCAGACCCGAAAACCCTTTGTCATCCTGAAATACGCCTCGACCCTGGACGGCCGGATCGCCACACGCACCGGAGACTCCAAATGGATCACCAACGAACGGTCCCGGGCCTATGTCCATGAGCTCCGCCACCTGGTGGACGGCATCATGGTGGGCGTGGACACGGTGATCGCCGACGACCCCAGCCTCACCACCCGGCTTAACGGCGTCAAAGGGCGCGACCCCCACCGCTTCATTCTCGACACCCGGCTCCGGATTCCGGAATCAGCCCGGATATTGCGCCTCACCTCCGATTCTGATACATTCCTGGTTTGCAGCGAAGACGCCGTGCTGGACCCGGCCCTGGCGGAAAAAAAACAGCGCCTTGAAAACCAGGGCGTCAGGATTTTAACCGCCCCTTTGAAAGACGGACGGGTTGATCTTCCGCGATTGATGGTTATCTTGGGGGCCATGAACATCTCGAGCCTGCTTGTGGAAGGCGGCAGCCGGGTGCTTTCTTCGGCCATCCAGTCCGGTATCGTGGACAAAATCTTCGGGTTCTACGCCCCGAAAATTCTGGGCGGAGACGACGGCATTCCCCTTCTGAGGGGCCCGGGACCCGAGCTGATGAAAGACGCCGTCTGTTTTGAAAACCTTTCGATCAGGCGTTTTGACGAGGACATCATGATCGAGGCGACCATTGCACAGGCCAGATGAAAGGACACGCATGTTTACGGGCATCATAGAAGGACTGGGGACTCTCCGGGCCGTATCCTCCGCAGGACTGGGCAAGCGCTTCACCGTGGAATCCGATTTTGACCTCGACAAAACGAAAATCGGGGACAGCATCGCGGTGAACGGGGCCTGCCTCACGGCCGTCACCCTCTCGGGCCGGCGCTTCGAGGTGGATGTGGCCCCTGAAACCCTCTCAAAAACCACCTTCGGGGACGCCAGGCCGGGCGACCGGGTGAACCTGGAGCGGGCCCTCCGTTTGTCGGACCGTCTGGACGGCCACCTGGTTTCAGGCCACATCGACGGCACGGGCCTGATCCGCAGCAAGAACACCCTCAGTAACGCCGTGATCGTCACCATCGCCGTCCCCCCGGAGCTGATCCGCTACATGATCCAGAAAGGCTCGGTGGCCGTGGACGGCATCAGCCTGACCATCAACCGTGTCGGCTCCGATTTCTTCGAACTCAGCATCATTCCCCACACGGCGAAAATCACCAGCATCGGCTTCAAGCAGCCCGGGGAACACGTCAACATCGAAACCGATATCATCGGGAAATATATCGAAAGGTTCATGGATGGAAAAAAGGACCGTGGGGATGCGTCCCAGGGTTCTGCCATCGACCGGGCTTTTCTGGTGAAAGCAGGATTTATATGAAAGGAGTTTTTTAAGACATGCCAGTGATCAGCATCGAACAGGCCATCAAAGACATCCGGGACGGACGCATGGTGATCCTCGTGGACGACGAGGACAGGGAAAACGAAGGCGACCTGACCATGGCGGCGGAGCACGTGACGCCGGAAGCCATCAATTTCATGGCGAAATACGGAAGGGGCCTCATCTGCCTGCCCATGTCGGGCCAGATGTGCGATGCCCTGAAACTGCCCATGATGGTGTCGGACAACACCTCCCAGTTCGGCACGGGGTTCACCGTGTCCATCGAGGCCAAGAAAGGCGTCACCACAGGAATTTCCGCGGCGGACAGGGCCACCACCATCCTCACCGCCATCGCCGACAACGCCAAGCCCTCGGATCTGGCCCGCCCAGGCCATATCTTTCCGTTACGGGCACGGGGCGGCGGTGTCATGGTCCGGGTGGGCCAGACCGAAGGTTCCGTGGACCTGGCCCGGCTGGCCGGCTTGAAACCGGCGGCGGTGATCTGTGAGATCATGGACGACGACGGCACCATGTCCCGCATGCCTTCCCTGGAGAAATTCAGCGAAGAGCACGGCATCGGCATCTGCACCGTGGCCGACCTGGTGGAATACAGAATGCGGACCGAATCCTTTGTCCGGGTGGCGGCGGAAACCGTGATCCCCACCAAGGCCGCCGGCGAGGTCCGGATCATCGCCTATGAAAACGATCTGGACAACCTCACCCACATCGCCATCGTGAAAGGGGAGATCGATCCTGAAAAACCCATTCTCGTCCGGGTCCACTCCGAATGCATGACCGGAGACATTTTCGGATCGATGAAATGCGACTGCCGGGACCAGCTTCACAAGGCCCTGGAAATGATCAACAACGAGGGCAGCGGTGTCCTTTTGTACCTGCGCCAGGAAGGCCGGGGCATCGGGCTGGTGAACAAGCTCAAGGCCTACGAGCTCCAGCGCCAGGGTTACGACACCGTGGAGGCCAACGAAAAACTCGGATTCGACGCGGACATGCGGGACTACGGCATCGGCGCCCAGATCCTGGCCAGCCTCGGTGTGAAAAAGATGAAGCTGATGACCAACAACCCCAAGAAGATGGTCGGGCTCGAGGGATACGGCCTTTCCGTGGTCGAGCAGTGCCCCATCCAGGTGGACTTCAACAAACACAATATCGGTTACCTGGAATGCAAGCGCCTGAAAATGGGTCACATTCTCAAAGTTGAAAAAGAATAGCGGACACTCACGGGCTGCCTTTTCCGGCAGCCCTTTCAACCAGGATCAAACAACAAGGAACAGACTTATGCCCCGAATCATCGAATCATCCCTGAGCGCCCAGGGTAAGAAATTTGCCATCGTCGTCAGCCGTTTCAACGACTTCATCACCGAAAGACTGGTCGGAGGCGCGGTGGACGCCCTGGTGAGGAGCGGTGCCGCCGACGGCGACATCGATATCATCAAAGTTCCCGGAGCCTTTGAAATCCCCCTTCTGGCCAAACGGGCGGCTTTCTCCAAAAAATACGATGCGGTGATCTGCCTGGGCGCCGTGATCCGGGGAGCCACCCCCCATTTCGACTACGTGTGTGCCGAAGTCACCAAAGGCGTGGCCATGGTCAGCATGGAAGCCAACATGCCTGTTATCTACGGCGTGGTCACCACGGACACCATCGAGCAGGCCATCGAAAGGGCCGGCACCAAAGCCGGAAACAAAGGCTGGGACGCCGCGGTTGCGGCCATTGAAATGGCCAACCTCATGGCCCTGGTATAACGGGAGTTTAACGACCATGGGACACCGGCGCAGTTCCCGGGAGCTTGCCCTGCAAGCTCTCTACTACATCGACATGGGGAAAAACGATCCGGAACGGGCGCTGACCCTTTTCTGCATCAACTTTGAACCGGCGGAAGACATCAAACCCTTTTTCACCTTTCTCACGGAGGGGGTTCTGGAACGGAAAGCGGAGATCGACCGGATGATCGAAACGTTCTCCAGCAACTGGAAGCTGTCCCGGATGTCCGGGGTGGACCGGAACGTGATGCGCATCGCCGTGTTCGAGATGATGTACTGTCCGGACATTCCGTCGAAAGTCTCGATCAACGAGGCCATCGACATCGGCAAGAAGTACGGGACGGCGGATTCGGGGGCCTTTATCAACGGCATCCTCGACGCCATTTCCCTGGACCTTGAAAAAACAAGATCAGGCAAAGCCGGATAACGGGAGGTGCGTGTGATCGTCAAAATTCTTGTGGTTGGCCCCATCGGCGCCAACTGCGTCATTCTCGGCTGTGAACGAACCAGGAAAGCCGCTGTGGTGGACCCCGGTGACGAAGGGGACAAGATCCTCTCGGTGCTGACCAGTGAAAAGCTGACCCTTGAAAAGATCATCAACACCCACGGCCATTTCGACCATGTGGGAGCCAACCGCCGGCTGAAAGAAGTCACGGGAGCCGAAATCCTGATCCATGAAAAGGACGCCCCCATGCTGGGCTACCTCAAGGAAATGGCCATGAGCTTCGGCATGCGCATGGAAAACTCCCCCCCGGCGGACCGGTTCGTGAAAGACGGAGACATCATCACCTTCGGAGAAGAGAAACTCAAGGTCGTCCACACCCCGGGTCATTCCCAGGGCGGCATAGCCCTTCTGGCCGAAGAGTTCGTCATCGCCGGCGACACCCTGTTCCAAGGCTCCATCGGGCGCACTGACCTGCCCGGCGGCGACTACGACACCCTGATCCGCAGCATCAAAACCAAACTGCTGCCCCTGGGGGACAAGATGAAGGTCATCACCGGCCACGGTCCCGCCACCCTGATCGGCGCGGAAAAACGTTACAACCCCTTCCTGCGGTAAGAAAGACCCTGTCCAAACATCAAGGGCGGCCAAGAGGCCGCCCTTTTTTTATTTTTATATCATGTCTTCTTTGCCGGCGGCTCTGCCGAGGGCCAAACTTTTTGAAAAAGATTGACAAAACGGGTCATACGTCCACTGTCTTGGACTATCATGGTCTATCATGCATTCGAATCAACGTTTCACCCCGATGAACAGGGTGACGATGCCAAAGGTCATTTTACGCCAGACCACCTCGCTGAAACCCGCCTGTTCCATGATCTGGGCGAAGTCTTCCGACCGGGGAAACCTGAGCACCGATTCGGGAAGGTACTCGTAGGCCGAACGGTTTTTGGAAAAGAGGCCGCCGATCATGGGAAGAATCTTCAGGAAATAAAAAAGGTACAGGGCCTGGAACATTCTGTTTTCCGGCGTGGACAGTTCAAGCACCGCCACGGTGCCGCCTGGTTTCAGACAGCGGTAAAATTCCTCCAGGGCTTTTCGCTTGTCGGCGATGTTCCGGATGCCGAAGGCGATGGTCACCGCATCGAACAGGCCGTCGTTGAACGGGAGGCAAAGGGCGTTTCCCGCCAGAAGGGCGATCCTTTTTTCCACGCCACGGTTCCGGATTTTCTCCTGCCCCAGCTCCAGCATGTTCAGGGAAAAATCAACGGCGGCCACCCGGGTCTCGGGGCCGCTCCTTTCAAGTATCTCCAGGGCCACGTCACAGGTGCCACAGGCCACATCCAGGACCCGCGCGGGTTTTCCCTTTTTCAGTCCCAGGGAAAACACCGTCTCCCGCCTCCAGGCCACATCCTGTTTCAGGGACAGGGTTCGGTTCAGAAAATCGTAACGGGGGGCGATCCGGTCGAACATTCCGCGGATGAAGGGTAATTCATTGGGGCTCATTGACAATCCAGATTTATGGTTTAAATTAAAAGGTTAGTTTACAGACCATGCCCGATGCTTTATAGCGATGCAGCAAGCCGTAATGGACAACCGACATCGGCACAGGTTTATCATACGAATGCCGGTGTTACAATACGCATGAAACTCATTCAGATTTTTGACAGGTTTTTTAGATGACAAGCAAACGTGACTACTATGAAGTGCTTGGTGTGGGTCGGGACGCGGATGCCGCCGAGCTCAAGGCCAAATACAGGAAGCTGGCCCTTAAATACCACCCCGACAGAAATCCGGACAACAAGGAAGCCGAAGAAAAATTCAAGGAAGCGGCGGAAGCCTACGAAGTTCTCACCGACCCCAAAAAGCGGGGGATCTACGACCAGTTCGGACATCAGGGCCTGGAGGGAACCGGTTTCTCGGGGGCCGGCGGTTTCGAGGATATCTTTACCAGCTTTGGCGACATCTTCGAGGATTTCTTCGGATTCGGCGGGTCGAGGCGCGGCCGCGGCGGCCAGAGAACCCAGAGGGGCCAGGATCTGCGCTACGACCTGACCCTGGAATTCATGGAAGCGGCCTTTGGAACGGAAAAGGAACTGTCCATCGAAAAGATGCAGGTCTGCGGCACCTGCCATGGAGACGGATGCAAACCGGGAACCCAGCCGGAAATCTGCGGAACATGCCGGGGCACGGGCCAGTACACCCAGAGCCAGGGCTTCTTCACCGTCCGGAGCTCCTGTCCCAGCTGCCAGGGACGGGGCAAGCGCATCACCAGCCCCTGCCCCGAATGCCATGGCCGCGGCCAGGTCTATGTAAAGAAAACCGTGTCCCTGAAAGTTCCGGCCGGCGTGGACAACGGGTCCCGCCTCCGGCTCACCGGCGAGGGGGAAGCCAGCCCCAACGGAGGCCCTCCCGGCGATCTCTACGTGTTCCTTCAGGTCAGGCCCCACAAGTATTTCCAGAGAAACCAGAACGACGTGATCTGTCTGGCGGAAATCTCCTTTGTCCAGGCCACCCTGGGCGCCAAAATCACCGTCCAGACCCTCACCGGGGAAGAAACCCTGAAAATTCCGCCCGGAACCCAGTACGGCGACACGTTCCGGCTGCCCAACCAGGGCATCGCCTCGCTTAGAAACGGTCAGCGGGGAGACCAGATCATCCAGGTGGAGATCAAGACGCCCACAAAGATTTCCAAAAAACAGGAAAAGCTGTTAAAAGAATTCGAGGAGCTTGACGCCAGCAAATTCACCAGCCGGCTGAAGAACCTTCTGAAGAGCTCGTAAAACCTTCCGGCGGGGCCACCCTGGCTTTTCCGCCGGACAAATCGAAACCCACACCTTCACGGGAGCAATCATTTATGTTCGAACTGAAAGTCATCACCCGTTTCGCCGCCGCCCACCGGCTCACCATGGTGGCCCAGCAGTGTGAAAACCTCCACGGCCACAACTGGAAAGTCGAACTGTGCGTGGCCGGGCCTTCCCTGGACGCCGGCGGCGTTCTCATGGATTTCGGCATCGTGAAACAGCATGTGCGCGAGGTGGTCGGCAAGCTGGACCACACCTACCTGAACGAACACCCCGTGTTCTGCAAAACCCCGCCCTCGTCGGAAAACATGGCGGTGTTCATCGCCGAGGAAGTCCAGAAACTCCTGGGTCAGAGTGACCGGATCTGGGTGTCCAGAGTCCATGTCTGGGAATCGGACGACTCCTGCGCCACCTACGTTGTGGAACGGTAAAAACACGTTCTGCGCCTTGGGGTAAAGCATTCCATGGCGATACCCCAAGGCTGAGCCCTCATTTCCCTCCGCCAGCCAGCCTGACGGAGAAGCCTCCTCCCTTTGATTTTTCACACAGCACACGATGTCTGCCTTGGATCTTCAGGAGAACCCGGCTGCCGGGCGGCGGTTCGACCACCAGCTCGCCCCCGTCTTTCAGCGCCACAAGGGTGGTGAAAGTCCCTTCGTTCAGGGTATCCTCCTGTTCCCGGAGTTCTTCCACAGCCGAGGCCCCGTTCCGGAAGACGACCTTGCAGGAAAGGGGAACGATCGACGGCCCGGAGATCCGTTCGAGTCCCAGGGTCAGGGCGCGGAAAGCCTGGTCTTTGTCACTGTCGATGACAAACCGGCCCGGTTGTCCCAGGGCCGGACGGTGGTGTATGGACCGGACGGCCACGGCCGGAGTGAACCAGCCCGCCGGTTTTTCAAGATACGCTTTCCAGGGGGTATTGCCGATTTTTTCCGCGGTGGCCGTGTCGGCGTGGGGCCGGTCCTCCCGGCCCACGATCATCCCGGACACAAAAAACAGGATGACGACCAGGGCCAGGATTCCCAGAACGATCAGCGCTTTTTTCTGCGGGCTCATGCCGTTTGTCCCTGTGGTTTCATGATCATTGACCGTAGGCTCCCAAGGAGTCTGCCCGAATCCCCATTTTCATCAGATCCATTTTTTTCAGCTCGATAGAATCCCTCCGACTGCTGTTCCCCGTGTAAATCGTGACACTGGTGTTTTTTTCAACCAGGGTTCCGGGCTCAGGATCACAGTTTGTGACCCTGGGCTGGGTGAAGAAAATCATGGGAACAGCCGTCATCATGCGGAGACCCTGGGGCGATGTCGGAGCGGCGGCTGGCGGACTGGCCGGCTGCTCGTCGATTTTCTTTTTCACAGCCCGGGTCGTGGCGATCCGGCAGACCAGGCCCGCCGCCGTGATTTTACGGAGGGCGTTTTCAATGGTGCCGCCGATCACCGGGGGAACCTCGGCCCCCTCCTTGCCGATGGTGATCATCACATGGCTTTTTTTGTACACTTCCATGTCTCCTTCGGGGTCCTGACTGATCACCCGTCCCACCTGGTCGTCGTTCACCGTCAGCTCGTAGATTTTCGCCACCTTGAATTTCAGGTCGAGGAGCGCCTGTTCCGCGTCGGCTTCTGTTTTTTCCGTGACCACAGGTACGATTTCCGTAGTTTTCCGGGTGGCCCAGAACACGATGAGCCCGGCAATCAGTATCACAGCCGCCACCACAGCCACGATCCACCAGGGGAACTTTTTCGGGTTGGTTGCCGGGGTTTCGGGTGCGGCCACCTCGATCTGAACCACCGGACCTTCGGAGTAGACCTCGTCCGGGTTTTCCACGGCGAACACGTCCAGCCTGAAGGTCACGGAACCCTTGGGAACCCTGGGAGGCAGGGTGTAGTTCACGGTGTACTGCTGGGTTTTCTCGCGGTACTCCCGTTCCTTATCCCCTTCGATGGCAAACCAGGACTCCTCGCCTGAAAGGGCCGTGATTCGGGCCCTGGTCCTTATTCCTTCGTCGGCGTTGTTGGTCACGGTGAAGGTCACCGATCCTGTTCCCCCGCTTTTCGCCTGTAAGGTGGTGGTCAGCGTGCTGATGGCAAAGTATCTCGACATGGGTCCTCCGGATGTTTTTTCGTGTTCTTCAGTTTCAGGATATTTCAACGGTTTGATTTCATTCTTATTACCCGGGTTGCTGTTCCACTGCAAGACTGTAGGTCACATAGGCCGGTTTTTCGTATTCCACGATCCGTTCCACCAGGTGGAGCATGTCACGGGCCCCTAAAGGAACCGTGATGTCGATATGGAACGGCCGGCTCCGGCCTGTTTCGTCCACGGTGTTTTCCGCGACGGAAAAACCCGGAACGCCCGTGGCTGTTTCCAGGAACAGCAGAAGCCCCCGGGCCGTTCCCCGGAACTGGGCCAGGTACCAGGCCACGGAGATCAGCTCCCGGAGCCGCCCCGTATCCATGGCCGACCATCCGGCCCCGTCCTGTCCGCTGATCCAGTCCAGGTCCACCCACCGGGCCAGAAGATTCACGAAACCATCGTCGGTCCTCAGGGGATCGAACACCTGGTCCAGGTTCTTCAGGGTGAGTTCCGTCCGTTCATGGAGATGCTCCATCACGGCGAACAGGGCGTCCAGTGGACTGCCCGGGATCGCCGCCTGGCGGAACATGGACGGAAGAAGGTTTTTAATGGCGTCTTGTTTCATCGTCCGTTTCCACGGTGATTAAATGCTGCCCCGAACAGAACAGCCAGGTTTCGGGCAAGGTCACCTTGTCGGTGAATTCCTTTTTCGAACAGGGGACAAAGAACTCCCCGTCCATGCTTTTGAAAACGCCTTCGGGTGTTCCCGCCAGAACCAGGGTCTCACCGGGATTGGCGGCCAGGGTGTGCACCGGGTGGAACAGACGGTCCGAATCCCGGATGGGCAGCCCGCAGCGGATGTTGGGTCGTTTCCAGATTCTGTTTCCGCTGTCTCCGGCGATAGAGAGAATCCCGCCACGATGGCTGGCCGCAAGCACGGTGGACCCGAAAAAGGTCAGGGCTTTGCAGCTTCCGCCGCTCCAGTTTTCCTTGAGCTGGGTCCAACCTTCGGGAGAAAGCTGGGAACCGCGAAGTTCGATGACATGGCAACCCTCGCCTTCCTCGCTGCCCACGGCCGACTCACCGGCCCAGAGAAAGGACCGGGGGCCGTCGGTCTGGATGGCCAGGACACGGATGTCCCTGCCGTTGAACCCGATCATGGCAAAGGTACCGGATTTTCCACCCTGGCTTGACATGAAAATCCCCCCTTCCTTCTGGGCGGCGGCGATCACATAGGTGGTGCCCAGGTTGTCCATGGCGGTGACCACGCTGTAGAAACCCATGTCCGGCTGGTCTCCGTTGACAAGGACCTGTACCGGAACCGCGTCCGGAGTGATCCACAGTTCGTAGAGCCCCACGTCGCTGGCCAGAAAAAGCAGGGGCAGGCCTTCCCGCTGGGAAAAGGCCAGGTTTTCGATTTCAAAGGCCGTTTCCGCCGCCACGGTCCAGCTCTCCCCGCTGTCACGGGACACATGGACCGACGAGGTCTGCGCGCCCTTTTTTTTCGTGGCCACGGCCAGAACACCCGGGTGGAAACGGCTCACCGCCACCTTTTCAATGATCTGGTGTTCCAGAACAAGCACCGTCTCCCATCCCTCGCCGTCGTTCATCGACCGGAAGAGCACCGCTTCTTCCGCGGCGTACCAGGTTTTTTGCTGGAACCTGTCTTCGGCCAGACACGGGACGTCGCTGTCAGGAACCTCGTCCACGGAAAAGCTGACGCTGTCGGCGTAGCTCACCCCGGGTTCCCGTAGAATGATGTCGTAGATGTCGGAGATCCGAAGGGGTTTCCCGAACGGCCAGCCTTGGTTGCCCAAGGGTCCGGGCAAAGGGGTAAGGGTGCGGTACAGCCTCTGTTCCACACGGTTTTTGACCTCTTCGGGATTCTGCCCCCGGTGCACCACCACCCGGGCCTTGACGCCCACGGTCTTGTACCGCACCCAGTTCACCAGACAGGTGGTGCCCAAAGGTTTCCGGCTGTCCAGTTCGTCCTTGATCCGGGTCAGGGTGTCCGAGGTTTCCCTGGACCTGAGAAGGGCCGCTGTCACAGGCCCTCCGCCTGTTTCTTCGTCGCTGATGTCAGGCACCAGAAGCACGTCCACCGTGCCGGGAACCGCGTGGGTCCAGAGGGACGCCTTGGTGAAAGCTTTGGCCCGGCTCACGGCCGCCGAGCTTTTTCTGGCAATCAGTTCGAAGTCGGAGGCGGTGACGGCCCGTTCCAGGGAATGGAGTTCCCCGGGGCCTCTGACCATGGCGTGGTCTATTTTTTCCATGTCCCGGCCCCCGGTGGCAGGACTGACGTTGGTGACTTTTACTCCGGCAACCGGTGTTTTCAGTACGGTGAGGGTCTGGGCGGCCAGGTTGCCCGAAGCCCCGCCGCCGGTGTAATACCAGACACGAACTTCCCGACCTTCGGGAACCACGGCTCCGGTCAGCACTTTCCTGTAACCGGTGAGGCTGTCCTTGTCCACCCGGTTCAGGGCCTGCCCGAACTGAATCAGGCCCGAAGCCCGGTCCACGGCATAGATCCACGGATCGTCTGGATTTTCCGCCATGGCCCGGGTCTCGCTCCATATCCTGTAAGTCTTGTCCTTGAAGCGGATGGCCGGGGTCCTGTCTTCCAGTTCTTCGGGCAGGGTTTCCACCCCGACCATGAAATTCAAGTCGCCAAAGGCCGGCACCACCGGGATTCTGGCCAGCCGGACGGAAAACCCGGGCCTGCCCGTGCCGGTTCCCGCCAGCTCCCCTTCCACAGGTTCGGCGTGGAAGGCGTCTGCCGTGGCCGACATTTCACCAGTTGCAATCACGGTCTTTTCCCCTGTGACAAACACAGGCGGTTCGGCACTTCCCGCACCCCTGGCTGCCGAGACCCTGGTTCCGGCAGGAATCACGGTGTCCGTATCCCGCGGGGCCGGAATGGAAAAAGTCAGGCGGGTTGAGGCTGCCGAGGGGGGTGTCAGGGTGACGCCCATGAGCCTTAGAAACTCCAGGGTGGCCTTTTCGGGAATGCGGTTCACACGGTACAACAGGATTTCCGTGAGACTGGCGAAAGCTTCCAGAAGGGCCACGCCCGGGTCCGAAGGACCGAGGTCGGTCCATTCCGGGCAGACGGTTTTGATCCGGGTAAGGGCGTCGGCCATGAGGTCGCTGAAACGGCGGTCGTCAAGATTGGGGACTGGCAGGCTCATCAGGCCTCCTTTCCGGTGATGTCGAATGTATAGCTCAACTGGTCTTCGTCCATGGTGGCGTCGATGGTGTAACTCAAGGTGATTTCCAGAATTTCCGGGTTCGACGGGTGGGGTCCGGCGTCAAGCGCTGTGATGGTGATCCGTTTTTCCCATGTTTCCAGGGCCTTTCTCACGTAATGGATGGCCAGCCCTGCGGTGGTGTCGTCGTTGGGTGAAAACACCAGCCGGTACAGGTCGCATCCGAAACCGGGCCTCTGGACCCGTTCACCGGGTATGGTGGACAGGATCATCAGGATGCTCTGGCGGATGGAAAGAGCCCCGTCCACCATGGCGATGCCCCCGGACGGCGACAGGACAAGACCCGAGGCCCCCGGTTCCTGGACATCCGCTTTCATGCCGAAATACATGGCGTTGTATCGTTTCATCATCGTTCCCGCCGGTAACATGCCCGTTTTTCAACCATTCGATGTTGGGCGTTGGACGTTGGATGTTCGACGTTCATTTTTTACCATTCATCCTTCCCCCACAAAATCCTGCCCCGCATCCCTCACGATATACTCCACCGTTCCCGGAGGCGTGCCGTCGGTGAGGCCTGACACCGTATCCAGGCAGACACGGTGGCCCTCGATACGCAGCAGATCAGAGTACCCCCGGGTCACGGCAAGGGTTCGGGTGCAGGGTTTGATGGTGGCCCCCACGTTGGGACAGCCGGAGATGGTCCGTCCCTCGGGATCGTCGTCCACCAGCACGGGACACCCGGAGATCCTGACAAAGGCCTGTCGGTGATAATTGGCCACCGTTCCCAGTTCGTGGCGGCAGACCAGCCGGGCTTGGTTTGTGAGCAGCCTTTTCATGTCATCCCTTCCTGAAATCGATGGTGTCGCCCAAGACCGTGATGTTTTTTTTCGGAGCCTCTATCAGAAGGTCTGTTTCCGCATGGACCGTCACCTTGCCGGGGTAGAGTTCCACATAGCTTCCATCACGGTTTTCGGCCCGGATTCCTTTCCGGCTGTCGTCCAGGGTAATTTTCTGGCCTCCCGGGGTCACCAGGATGAAGCGTTTCACCGAACCCTCGTCGATGCCCCAGTCTTCGGGCCGGGACGATGATCCGAACACCCCGCCTGCCACCACGCCCCGGGCCGGGTCGTTGTTCAGGAAAAGGATCAGCACCTGGTCCCCCACGTCGGGGAGAAGCACCGCCCCTTTCCCGTTTCCGGCCGCCGGAACCACCACGTTCATCCAGTCGGTTTCCACGTTGTCGAACGAGGGCAGGCTGGCCCGGACACGGCCCAGATGCTCGGGGTCTCCAATGTCGGTGATTCGTCCGAAGGTGGCTCCTGTTCCGGTGTCCACCGGCCTGAAGTCCGGAGGAAGGGAAGAGAACTCTGACAAAAAGCCCGTTTCGGGGCCTAAGCTGTGCCGGACTTCGGCAAGCACGAAATCCCGTTGAATCCGGGGATGGATGTTGTCGATGATCACCGTGACACCCGGAGCCAGGCGGCTGTTGCCGTCGGCCACGCCCCTCACCCAGGTTTCATGGCCTTTCAGCCTGTTTTGTTCGGCGTTGGCCACGGCTTCGGCCTCGGCGCTGTTCCGAACCGCAATGTCCATCAGTTTTCTTTCCTGGCCCTGCCCGCTTTCCCCTGCCGTGCTGCCTTCATGGTATTCGGCGAGTCCCGGATCCCACCCCCCGGCATATACGGAAGCAAGAGCCGGCGCGTCGTTTGATTCCACGGACAGCTCGAACAGATCCTCTCCCCGGGTGAGGAGCACCCGAACCCCGTTGCCCCCGGGACCGATGACATCCAGGGTTCCGCTCCTGTTCACCGTGAAGTACAGTCCCGAGCGCTGGGCCGTCCTGGCCAGAAAATCAAGGTCCGTCTCCCGGTACTGGACAAGCTGACGCCACACCGGTCCCTGTTCCAGCGCACGGATTTCAAGACCCGATTCCCCGGTCATGTCCCGGGCCATGTCGGGAACGGTCATGTCGCGATGGGTTCTGACACGCTGTTTTTTTCCTGAAAAGTACAGGGCGTCGTATCCCCGGACAAGGAGTTTCAAAACACCTTCGGAATCGTAACGGTACTCCACCGCCGTGACGATCCCGTTGAACAAAGGGTGAATCTCGCCCCGGATGAAAAGGGACAGCAGGGATTTTCCGGGACAGGGATAGCGGTCGGGAAAACCGTGGTCGGCACAGGTGAAAGCCATCTCGCACTGGGCGGGATGAGAAAGTTTTTCCACGATCCGAACCCGGTCCAGGCAATCCAGGTCGGCCCGGCTGACCGAACGCCCGCCCAGAACGACCTCGATGTCAGGCATGGTAAAAACAGGCCTCATAGCATCCTCACCAGGTCTTTGACCGAAGGAATCCTCAGGGTCAGGGTCACCCCGTGCTCCAGAGGATCGGCAATCCGGTTCAGGGCCGCGATAAAACGCCACAACGAGGGGTTGCCGAAAAACCGGTGGGCCAGAAGATCCAGCCTGTCGGTGAAAGGAACCGTGATTTCCCCCTCTTGCGCTCCCGAGTCCCCGCTTTCCAGTCGGCTGGTGATGGCCTGGGAGGTGTCCAGGTCGTTCAGCCAGTCGAACCGGGCCGGGATTTCAGACGGTGCGTCGCTGACCCGCCGCATCCTCAGCGTCAGCCAGGAGCGGGCCGGAACCCCTGTGGCGCTGAAGCAGTCCAGGCGCTCGGCCACGTGGGTGATGACGCCGGGAATGTTCCAGCTTTTGCCCCAGACCAGTCTCACCAGGGGAGGGCGGGCAACGCCCCCGGTTTCCTGGCTGTTTTCCGCCAGGGTGAAAAACACACCGGACAGATCCCGAACATCATGGGTCCTCAGGCTCGAACCGGGCAGATTCACGTCAAACAGAAGTTCCAGCTCGATCCAGGTGTGGCCGCCGCCGGTGAAAAGAAGGCTGGCGTCGCCCGGTCCGGCTCCTGTGAGGAGCCCGCCGATGGATTCCCGGACCCGGATGCCGGCATTCCGTTTGACCAGCACGGTCTCGGGGTTCAGAAGACAGCTGATCCGCTGATGGTCCGGTTCGATCAAAAACGCGACACGCTCCATAGCTGGCCTTTCTGTTCGTGTTCAAGCCGGATCTGCCGTTCAGAAGCGGTGCTTCCAGCCATGGTTTTCGGGTGTTCCCGGACAAGATCGAAGGCCTCGAGAGCCGGCCATGGGCGGGGTGTCTCTCTTTCGTCCCGGGCTTTCGGTTCTTCAGGTAAAAGCGGTGGGAGGGTCTTCAGGGGTTGTTCTTGTCCGGTTTCAAAACTTCCGGAATAGGTCCCTTGCCCTGTTCCGGAACCGATCGGTACATCCCTTGGCCTGTCCAGGTCCAGACCAGGAAACTGGACTGGAGAAAAGCCAGCTTCGACCGGATGATCCGGAGTGACCAGGGCCGGACGATCCACCGGAATGTCTCGGAAGAACAGGGTTTGGTGTTTCACCGGCACCGGGCGGAAGGCCGGGGCCGCGTCATCCCGGGACACGGTTTGGAAAACATGCGGTGTTTCCGGCCTGTTTCCCGTTTCTTCCCCTGTGGTCTCTGATCCAGAAGCTTTTTCCGGGAAAGGGCTTTCCAGACGGAAAGTTTGCCGTGTTTCAGGTTGGGTCGTCACTGTTTCCTCTACCCAGAGCCGTGCGGCCTGATCGAAGACACGGCGGACGGAAACAGGTTCGGGTCGGGGGTGTTCCAGGTCGCTTCGCCTGTCAGGGATCGTGGTTTCATCTCCGGCCGTTTCCCTGGATCGTTCGACGGATGGTTCTGAAACCTGTGGCTCGCCGTTCGTACCCGAGGCTTCCATCTCCGAAGGTGTCACGTCAGACTCAGGGGTTCCGGTCTTTTTCCCGGGCCCGTTTGAACGGAAGCTGAACCAGGAGACCGGCCCGGCCTGCCTGATCCGCCGGGCCCAGTCTTCGGGCCAGCCGTTTGGCACGGCTGTGGAATCTTCGGACCGGGTTTCGGCCTCCACGTCCACCGGACGGATCTGTTCGGTCATCCGGACCAGAAAACCGGTCAGGGAAACGAGCAGGCGGGCCAGTGCGGCCCGGATCAGGGCGTTAAGCCCCGACCTTTCCATCGGCTGCCGTCCGTACCAGGTTTTCGTAAACCAGGGTCACGCTTTCGATGGCCACTTCCCGGCCCATGGTGTTCAGCTGGGCCCCTTTCCATTCCGAGGCCCAGGCCCCGATCAGGTCCCACTGCATCACCGGTTTCCGGCCGGCGTTGTCCAGAAGCTGGAGTGTGATATTTTTTGGCTCCACCGATCCGTTGACCCCGCTCATGAACCAGTTCCACAGGCTGTCCGAACTGGTTAATCCGTATTTCAGCTCGATGTCGCCGTACTCCACCGGTCCGGGGATCTTTTTGTAGTATCCCGGATCCCCCGGAGCGTCTTTCCGGCCAGAAACCCGGTATTTGATCACGTTGATCTTGACGCCCATGCCCGAGCATTCCATGAAATGGGCCTCGGTCACATCGCCGATCAGCAGTTTGAAATTATAGGCGCGATAGGGATCTTCCATGTTGAGATCCGATGCCGCCGTCTTGCCTTCCGCCATAGTGCCTCCTGGTTACCGTCTGTTCGATCTGTCATCGAATATCATGCGCCTTCGCCTGTTTCGACCTTTGCTCCGCTTTCACTCTGTCCGATCCGGAAAATCACGAACTCCGCCGGTTTCACGGGGGCCACGCCGATCACCGTCACCACCATGCCCGCGTCCACCACCTCGGGCGGGTTGGTTTCGGCGTCGCATTTCACGAAAAAAGCCTCGGCGGCCGTGGCGCCTTTCAAGGCCCCCTGACGCCAGAGCATGGTGAGAAAGGCGGTGACGTCCCTTTTGATGGAGTTCCACAAGGTGGCGTCGTTGGGTTCGAACACCACCCACAACGTGCTCCGGGCGATGGATTCCTCGATCATGTTGAACAGACGGCGCACATTGATGTAGCGCCATTCGCTGCCGCTGTCGGCCAGGGTCCTTGCGCCCCAGATCCGGATGCCCTGGGCCGGAAAAAAGCGGATGCAGTTCACGCCGTTCTGGTTCAGGCTGCCCTGCTCTTCCTTGGTGACCCGGTATTCCAGGTCCAGGGCCCCTTTCAGGGTTTCGTTGGCCGGAGCCTTGTGAACTCCCCGGGCCGCGTCCACCCGGGCGTAGACCCCGGCGATGTGGCCAGAGGGCGGGGCTGAAACAAGGGTTTTGGGATTCAGGGGGTCCTGGATGGTGATCCAGGGAAAGTAGTAGGCGCCGAAACCCGCGTCGGATTTCCTGGCCCGGCATCCGCCTTTATCGCGGGACCTGGGTTTGGGCTCCGGGGCCGGTTCCTCGCCTTCGACCGGTTCGGCGGCTGGTTTCACCGAGGCGGTGGCCACCTGGGTCATGCTGTCCAGGCTGTCCACGGTTTTCGGGGCATCGAGGATGGCGAAGCGGTCTTTCATGGTTTCGCAGTGGGAAAGGACCGCCTCGTAGGACGCGGCGTCGGTGTAACCGGGAGCGGCCACGATGGCCACCTCGTCAATGGTTTCAAGAACCTTCAGCCCTTCACGCCGGGTACCGCCTCCACCTGAAAGGGAGCCGTCCTTTCCGATGTTCACCACATAACACAGGCCGCTGCCGTTCTGGAAAAACCCGAAAACCGCCAGGGCCAGGGGCGTGCTTTCCGTTTTGCCCGAGGCGAACTCCTTCACGAACTGAAGCCAGCTGGTGACGGCCACGGCCTCGTTGACATGGGCGTTTGCATCGGGCGCCACGCCCACAAACCCCACGGTGCTCGTTCCCACGGCCTCGATGGGCCGGGGGCCTGAGGGAACCTCTTCGACATAGATTCCCGGTGTCAGATAACTGGTGGCCATAGGCTTCCTCCAATAATTTATGGTGAGTGCCGTTCGTCCGCGTTCAGCAACCGTTCAACAGACGGTTATTCCGGACGCCGGTCCGTTTTGCCTGAAAATGAGGAACTCCGGATGACAAGGGGTTTTTCCACACGCTTCACCTCCTGTTTTTCCACCGTGAACGACAGGGGCGTCTTCAAGAGGAACGAGGGCCGGGGAACCAGTCCGAAAGCCCGCCATTCCGAAGGAGAAAGGGGGCTGAGGTCCACGGTCATGTCCCGGGCGAGCATGGCGGAAAAAACCAGTTTCGCCAGATCGTCATCCGCTTCAGGGAGCGTTTTTCCGTTCGTGGTCACCAGGAAGGTGAGCTGAATCTGCAACCGGTCCATTTTGACAACCGTTCCCGTTGTGGGAGAAGCGGTGACATCCTTCAGGTAGAGGCTGACCGACCGTTCGCCGCAGGCCGGTGACGGGGGAAGCGAAGAAACCTCCACCTCGCCCAAGATTTCCCGGACCCAGTCTTTCAGGTGGTCGAACACGGTTGGTATCATCGTTGTCAGTTTTTTAAATGGATTGTGGATTCAACAAAGAACGTTTTCATGTTTATGCTACAAAGAGGTGTGACTGTCAAGGGATCTGTTTACCCGGAAATCCCGGTTCTCCTGAAAAAAAGATTCAAGGCTCAGGGAAACCCAGGCACTCATCCCTATCGCCATCGGAATCCACGCCCATTGAATTGAAAAACCGTTTGCAGAGTCGGGAGCGGGTGCGATAGAATGGCGGCCTCATCAAAACCACGGAAACCCAGAGAAACAGGGAGATGAAAACCATGACACAGACCCATGGCGAACGGAAGAACAGCACGGAAAACAACAGCCGGTTCGACCGGGCCGCGTCCACCTGGGACGAGAACCAGGTCCGGGTCCGCATGACCCGGGCTGTTGCCGACAAACTTGTGGAGAGACTCTGCCTTTCGACTTCCATGAACGCCCTGGAATTCGGTTGCGGAACCGGCCTTGTCACCGTGCTCATGGCTCCCCACCTGGGCAAACTCACCGCCATCGACAGCTCGGACGGCATGCTGGATCAGCTCCGGGGGAAAATCCGGGAGATGGGTCTCTCATCCGTCACCTGCCTGAAAGTGGATATCGACAGCGAAGATATTCCCGGGGACGGTTACGATCTCATCTTCAGCAACATGACCTTCCACCATATCGAAGACGGTGAGGCCCTCCTGAAAAAAATCCACGGCGCCCTGGCCGAGGGCGGAATCCTGGCCATCACCGACCTGGACCGTGAAGACGGCACGTTTCATTCCGACATGACCGGGGTCCGCCATCTGGGGTTTTGTCGCGGAGACGTGGTGTCCGCCTTCGAACGGGCGGGTTTTGTCCGCTGCACCGTGGAAGACGCCCACGTGGTGGAAAAAAACGTCCAGGGAACCCTGAAGCGTTACCCCATGTTTCTTGCCACGGGCCGGAAACAGAGCCGCCCGGAATAACAGAAACCGTGCCAAACATCTTTCATGTGGGGTCAGGATCCTTCGGCCACGATCTGGATAAACCGGGTTCCATCCGGGTTTTCCGCCTCCCGGACCAGGACCCGTCCCAGGGTGTTTTCCAGGATTTTGACGGCATGCGGGCCTTTGAGCACGGTTCCGGCGTCGATCTCGTGACGTATCCTGGCCTGGGCCAGGGGAGGAAGAGGTACAAGACGGGCCGCGAGCCCGGAACTTTTCCGTTCCACGCTCTCTTTAAGTTCCCGGTAATTTTTCATCTTGATCTGAAGCTGTTTTTTTAGGGAAGCCATCCGGCGCTCCTGATCTTTCCGTTCATCTTCAAGGACGTCGATGGTTTCATCGGCCGCCTGGATTTCACGGACCAGGAGCTCCATTTTGTTACGCCCCGTGACCACCTGCCGGTTGCTTTTCTGTTCCATCCGCTCCACTGTGGTCCGGAGCAGTTCAAGCTCCTTTTCGGTCTTTCGTCTGGTCAGGGTCATGTCCGCCATGGACTGTTCGGTAATCCGGATCATGCTTTCAATGGAGTGCAAGCCCTCCACAACACCACTGATGTCCATTTCCAGTTTTTTCATGCCGGCCCTGTCCCCGGACACGATGGCCGGAACCACATCCGCACCGAACTCCAGGGAGCAGGTTACCCCGTCTGACGAGGCCACGTCCGAGGCCTCGATTCCCCGCCGTGCCCTGACGGTGGAGGCGATCACGGAATTTCCCACCACGCAGCGGCAGGACGTTTCGATGGTGGAATCGAGAATGTCGTGTTCAACCACCACATCCCCAAGACTCGACACGGTGCTGTTCCGGATGAGACCGGCCCGGACCGTGCCTGAGGCGATGATCCTGGAATCCACGATCCGGCCTTCCACCTGCACATCCCCCTCGGCCAGGATCACGGCTCCATCGATGTCCGGTGCGGTCAGATGGACGCAGCGGATCTCCGTGCCCGGACCCGGGACGCCTTCGATTGTCACGTGGGCTTCCACGGAAAGGGTCAGCGGCTGGCCTTTGGGATCTTCCACAGGGTGTTCCTGAAGAACACCCACCGCCCCGTCCGCGAAAAAAAAAGGCTCACCGTCACAGGACGCCGTGATCTTGTCCCGGCTCTCGTTGAGACGGGCGCCCGATCCGTTCATGAAATAGCTCCCGCCCTGGTCCTTTTCCTCGAATCCCACGCCGAACACGGTGACCCTGGGGATTCCCTGCTGTTCCAGGGTCCGTTCGGCCAGAACGTCTCCGGATTTCACGATGGACCGTTCCCAGGGCCGGTCGTGCTCCAGGGGGCGGGGGGAGAAATGAACCGTGGCCGGTCCTGACACGGGCGGCTGACCTTTCCGGCCCCTGGCCGTGACAAAGGCGTTGACACCGAGATCCCGGCTTTCCAGACAGGCTTTCAGGTACTCTTCGGGCATGCGTCCGAAGGTCACGCCTTTTTCATCGAGAAAGGCCAGGACATCTTCCACCGTGACGCCTTCGGGTTTTTCCGGAAGACCCACCACGGCGATCAGGGCGTCCTGGGACACGTTGAGCGCCAGGCTGTCGCCGAACAGGGAAGATGTGGAGGCAGGGGACTCTTGGTGGGACGGGGCGATCTCTTCCAGCGTCGGAATGCTGACGGTCATCTTTTTCTGAAGCTCCAGGATCTCCTGGACCTGATCGACGGTCATGCAGCCCATATCCACCAACACCTGGCCGATGGGTTTCATGGCGTTGGGGTGAAGCTGTTTCTTGATGTCCAGGGCTCTCAAAAGATCCTGATTCGTGATAAGGCCCCGGCTTACGGCCAGGGGGCCGAAACGTTTCTTTTTTCTCCGGCTGGCGATGATGTCGATGGCCTGGTGGAGGATGTCGATCTGCTCGGAACGCAGGTAACCCTGACTGAAAAACACGTCGGCCAGAAAGACGGGAGTCTCGGCGGAGCTTTCCCGGCTCTGGATGTTCAGGGCTTCCACGTACTGGTCGCTGGAGATCATTTTGTACGACAGGGCCAGCTTGCCCAGCATCTGGTCGTAGTAAGGGTCCATGGTTCCTGTTTTCTTGGTGAATCAGCCCGGAGGCCATCCCATGGGCCGGCCGGCCAGAATGTGGAGGTGGATGTGGAACACGCTCTGGCCCACACCGGCGCCGTTGTTGATAACAAGGCGGTAGTCGTCGATCTTTTTTTCCGCGCAGATTTTCGCCGCCGTCCGGAACAGGCCGCCCACCATGGCGCAGTCCTCGTCGGTCATGGACGCGATTTTATCCACATGGGTTTTCGCCACCACCAGGATGTGGGTGGGGGCCTGGGGGCTGATGTCGTTGAAGGCAAAGTAACGTTCGTCCTCGAAGACCTTGCTGCTGGGAATCGTTCCCTGGATGATCTTGCAGAACAGGCAGTCGTTCATCGTGTGTCTCCTTTCAGATTGAATCATTCTATGCCATTAACCATTCAATATCGGCCGGGGAAAGTCAACGCTTAATCCTTTTGTTTCTCGGCGGACCCTGGGAAAGAAAAGGGTTTGACAGTGCCTTGAACCATGGGTTAATAGACGTTCCAAAGAATTCAAAGGGTTTACAAACACGTTCAGGCCGAGGTGACACATGAAATTCAGACCCTGCATCGACCTTCACCAGGGGGTGGTGAAACAGATCGTCGGTTCCACCCTCAGCGACGCTGACAACGCGCCAGCAACCAATTTCACGTCGGAAAAACCGGCCCGCTGGTTCGCCGAACTCTACCGGCGCGACGGACTCGAAGGCGGCCATGTGATTCAGCTGGGACCGGGCAACGACCAGGCCGCCAGCGAAGCCCTTTCGGCCTGGCCCGGCGGTCTCCAGATCGGGGGTGGCATCACCCTTGAGAACTGCGAATCCTGGATCGACCGGGGGGCGGCGGCGGTGATCGTCACATCCTACGTGTTTCACGACGGGGTCATCGACAAGGACCGGCTGTCCCGCCTTTCGGAGAGGCTGGGACGGGAGCGTCTTGTCCTCGACCTGAGCTGCCGGAAAAAAGGCGACGATTACCTGGTGGTCACCAACCGCTGGCAGACCTTCACCCGGGAAAAAGTCAATTTCGACCTTCTGGACGATCTTTCCTCGTACTGCTCGGAATTTTTGATCCACGCCGTGGATGTGGAAGGGATGTGCCGGGGTATCGAAACGCCCCTGGTGGAACTTTTGGGCCGCTGGGCCGGGATTCCCGTGACCTACGCCGGCGGGATACGGTCCATGGACGATATCAGGACCATCGCCGACCTGGGACAGGACCGGATCGACTACACCGTGGGCAGCGCCCTGGACATCTTCGGGGGAAATTATCTGAAATACGGGGATCTGGTCCGGTTGACCCAGAACAGCCGGTCCTGAAAGGCCGCCTCACACCACGGCTTTCACCATGGATCGGATGGACCCCACCAGGAAAACAAGGCTCCAGACCAGAGCGATGACCAGGACGAACAGGGCCGCCACGCCGTCGGTGATGCTCACCAGAAAACCCGGAAAGAACCCGTGGCAGAACCCCACAATGATTCCCGCCAGGATCGACGAAAGCATGATCAGCACCAGACCCTTGTTTTCCAGAAAACGGGGATGAGACAAAACGAGAAGCACGGCCACGGCCAGCTTGAGGGTCATGATGAAGGCCAGAATCACCCGGGCTGTGTTTGTGTCGAAATGGGCGTACATGGCCAGATAGGCCAGGGTGCCGAAAACCGGGGCGATCAGGAGACCGATCATCAAAAAGACCCGGGCCAGGGTCATGAAAAGGCCGCCAATGCAGGCCAGGATCATCAGAACCGAAACCACCAGAGTGACAATGCCCTGGACCCTTCCGTGAATCCTTTCAGGAACAAACAGGGCCAGACACATCAGAACCACCGTGAACAGCACCAGGGCGTCGAACACCGCCAGGGTGGGGATGCCCATGCCCGGAGCCGCGGCCCCGCTGGCCGCCAGGGCGCTGGCGGCTTTGATACTTCCCAGCCCCAGAACAGCGGCAGACCCGGCCTCGAAGATCACGGTGATCCCCATGAGGATCACTGCAAGAAAGAACAGGGGTTTTCTCAGCTCGTCCAGCATGGCAGCTCCTTTTATTATGAAATCAGAAAGCTCCGAACCGGCAGTTTTTGATTTTGACGCCCAGGGTTTCACAGACGCAGCCCACGTCCACCTTACCCGCCTTGAGCGACTCGGCGATGCGGAACACGTCGGCGCAGCCTATCACACCGCCGTTCACGGCCTCTTCCACGGCTTTGACAAATTTCGGGTCCGGGTTGTCCAGTTTTTCCACCCGCCGTTTTTTTCCGGGCCCATAGCCGAAAAGACCGATCTGGCACTGGACAAGATGGACGCCGCACAGGTCGGCGTAGTGCCCGATATCGGCTTCTGAAACATGGAATTCCCGGGCCAGCCGGAAGGCCAGCGCACAACTCAGCTGTCCATCGGGGGTTTGTTGGACGAACCGTTCACGAAGGGTTTCATCCGGCGAAAAATCGTCGGGCAAGGTCTTGTTTCTGCGTGTCATTTTTACCGTATTCCCAAGGATTTCAGAAAGGGTTTCATCTTGAACTATCATGACCGGTCTGGTATTCTGTCAAATCCCGTCGCCTTTGGCAAAATGTTTTTTGGCCTTTGGACGGAACATTGAATCCCATGGGTTTCCATGGCGCCGGACAGGATTGATTTTAACAGAAAAAAGACGAGACCATGCCCTTTTCCAGGAACAGAAAAAAAACACGGCGGATTCTTGTGGGCGGCGTACCCGTCGGGGGCATGGCCCCCATCGCCGTGCAGTCCATGACCAACACCAAGACCCAGGATGTGGCCGCCACCGTGGCCCAGATCCGGCGGCTTGAAGAGGCGGGCTGCGAGATCATCCGGGTGGCCGTGCCCGACGAAGAGGCGGCCGCCGCCGTTTCAGACATCAAGAAACAGATCACCATCCCCCTGATCGCCGACATCCATTTCGACTACCGCCTGGCCATCGCCTCGGCCAAGGCCGGAGCCGACGGCCTCCGAATCAACCCCGGAAACATTGGCGGCCGGGAGAAAGTGAAAGCCGTGATGGACTGCGCCCGGGATCTGGGCCTTCCCATCCGCATCGGCGTGAACTCGGGCTCCCTGGAACAGGACATCCTGGACGCCCACGGCGGCGTGACGCCGGAAGCCATGGTGGAAAGCGCCATGCGGAACATCGAACAGCTGGCCGAGCTGGATTTCCACAACCTCAAGGTGTCCCTCAAAGCCTCGGATGTTTACCGGACCCTGGCCGCCTACAGGCAGCTTTCAGCCCGGGTGGACTACCCGCTCCACGTGGGGGTCACCGAAGCGGGCTCCCTTTTTCCGGGCATCGTGAAATCCTCCCTGGGCATCGGCATGCTTCTGGCCGAAGGCATCGGCGACACGATCCGGGTGTCGTTGACCCGAGACCCCGAAGACGAGATCCGGGTGGCCTACGACATCCTGAAAGCCCTGGACCTCCGGCGGCGCGGGCCTGAAATCGTATCCTGCCCCACCTGCGGGCGGACCAACATCGATCTCATCGGCCTGGTGGACAAGGTGGAGCTGGCGCTGAAAACCTGCCGGAAACCCTTGAAAATAGCCATCATGGGCTGTGTGGTGAACGGACCGGGAGAAGCCCGGGAGGCGGACATCGGCGTGGCCGGAGGAAACGGGATCGGCATCCTGTTCGCCAAAGGCAAGATCCTCCGGAAATGCCCGGAAGAACGGCTTATCGACGAGCTGCTCGCCGAAATCGAAAAAATGTAATTCGGATTTTAAAAAATGAATGCCTCCGGCGGCCCTGCCGGGAGCCAAACTTTTGAAAAGTTTGACCAACAGATATGAAAAATACTGAAAGGACTGTTATGACGAAAAAGGTGCAAACCGCCATCGAACCCACCCGCCAGGAAGATTACCCCCAGTGGTACCAGCAGGTGGTCAAGGCATCGGAAATGGCCGAAAACTCCCCTGTCCGGGGCTGCATGGTCATCAAACCCTGGGGATACGCGATCTGGGAAAACATCTCCCGGATTTTAGACGACATGTTCAAGGAAACCGGGGTGAAGAACGCCTATTTCCCCCTGTTCATCCCCTTGAGCTTTCTTGAAAAGGAAGCCGAGCACGTGGAAGGCTTTGCCAAGGAATGCGCCGTGGTCACCCATCACCGTCTGGAAGCCGGACCTGAAGGCGGTCTGGTTCCCGCCGGCCCCCTCGCCGAACCTCTGGTGGTGCGTCCCACCTCGGAAACCATCATCGGGGATTCCTTCGCCAAATGGGTCAACAGCTACAGGGACCTGCCCGTTCTGATCAACCAGTGGGCCAACGTGGTGCGCTGGGAAATGCGGACCCGAACGTTCCTGAGAACCAGCGAATTCCTCTGGCAGGAAGGCCACACGGCCCACGCCACCAGCGAAGAAGCCGAGGCGCGGACCCGGATGATGCTGGATGTCTACACGAGGTTCGCCGAAGAGTACCTGGCCATTCCGGTGATCAAGGGGGAGAAGACCCCGTCCGAACGCTTCCCCGGCGCCGTGGACACGTTCTGCATCGAAGCCATGATGCAGGACCGCAAGGCCCTCCAGGCCGGAACCTCCCATTTTCTCGGCCAGAACTTCGCCAAAAGCTCGGACATCCGCTTCCAGACAGCCCAGGAAACGGAAGAGTTCGCCTGGACCACGTCCTGGGGCGTGTCCACCCGTCTGATCGGCGGGCTGATCATGACCCACGGCGACGACGACGGCATTGTCCTGCCGCCCCGTGTGGCCTCGGCCCATGTGGTGCTGCTGCCCATTTTCAGAAAACCCGAAGAGCGTGACCTGGTGATGACCTTCACCGAAAACCTGGCCCGGGACCTGCGCTCCGTGTCCTACCACGAACGGAAGATCACCGTTGAAATCGACAGCCGGGAGATCGGCGGAACCCGGGGCTGGGACTGGATCAAGAAAGGCATTCCCCTGCGGGTGGAAATCGGCCCCCGGGACATCCAGGAAAACGCCGTGTTCGTGGCCCGACGGGATCGGTCCCACAAGGAAAAACAGTCGATCAAACGGGATGATTTCGTGGGCGGCATCGGGGCGATCCTCGACGACATCCAGAAAAGCCTCTTCGAAAAGGCTCTGGCCCTTCGGACCGAACACACCGTCAAGGTCGACGGCAAAGACGCGTTCTACAGCTTCTTCACCCCGGCCAACCCGGACAAACCGGAGATTCACGGGGGCTTCGCCCATTCCCACTGGTGCGGTTCGGCGGACTGCGAAAAAGAGATCAAAACCGATCTCAGCGTGACGATCCGCTGCATCCCCCTGGACGCCCCGGAAGAGCTGGGGGCCTGCGTTTACTGCGGAAAACCCAGCGGAAGACGGGTGATTTTCGCCAAATCTTACTGATCAGCCTCTATACAGAGGCGGTCGGATGGTTTATAGTAATGTATCTGCCGAAGGGGCCGGGTCTAAGGCCTGAGCCCCGAGGCTGTACTGTGTGTTCAGGGGCTTTGGTCAGATGATTCGAATCAACGACGTTCTCGACAGAATTCTCGACTACAATCCGGATGCGGATCTGGATGTGGTCCAGCGGGCCTATATCTATTCGGCCCGGGTCCATGACGGCCAGATCCGTCTGTCGGGAGAGCCTTATCTGACCCATCCCCTGGAGGTGGCGGGCATCCTCACCGAGCTGAAACTCGACGTGGAAAGCATCGCCGCCGGTCTTCTCCACGACGTGATCGAGGACACCCACGCCACGGACGAGGATATCCGCAACATGTTCGGACCCGGTGTCCAGCACATCGTGTCCGGGGTGACCAAGCTGAGCAAGCTCTCGTTCCAGCGCTCCGAGGAACGCCATGCCGAAAGCATCCGGAAGATGATCCTGGCCATGGCCGACGATATCCGGGTCGTTCTGATCAAGCTGGCCGACCGCCTGCACAACATGCGGACCCTCCATTTCCACAAGAAGCCCCAGAAAATCCAGGAAATCGCCCAGGAAACCTTCGACATCTACGCGCCCATCGCCGCACGTCTGGGGATCTACTGGATCAAGAAGGAGCTGGAAGACACATCGTTCAAGTACCTCCAGCCCGAAGAGTACGAACGGATCGTCCAGCTGGTCTCCAAGGACCAGGCCGAACGGGAAAAATCCATCGAGAGAATCCGGCAGCAGATCCTCCAGAAAATCGAGGAGGCCGGTCTCAAAGGACAGGTTCTGGGCCGTTACAAGCAGTTTTTCAGCATCTACAACAAGATGGTGAAACAGAACCTCAACTTCGAGGAAGTCTACGATCTCATCGCCTTCCGGATCATCCTGTCCACCATCCCGGAATGCTACACGGCCCTGGGCGTCATGCACAACACCTGGCAGCCCATTCCGAAGAAATTCAAGGACTACATCGGCGTTCCCAAGCCCAACCGCTACCAGTCCCTTCACACCACCGTGATCGGCCCCGAAGGGGAGCGCATCGAAATCCAGATCAGAACCCACGACATGGACCAGGTGGCCCGGTCAGGCATCGCGGCCCACTGGTCGTACAAGGAAGGCAAGGCCTACGACCAGCATTCCGGAGAGACCTATGCCTGGATCCAGAACCTGGTTGAAAACCAGGCCAACTCCAGCAGCCCCGAAGAGTTCATGGAAAACGTGCGCATCGACCTGTTTCCCGACGAGGTCTATGTTTTCACACCCCGGGGCGACGTGATGTCCCTGTCCAAAGGGGCCACCCCGGTGGATTTCGCCTACGCCATCCACACGGAAATCGGCAACCAGTGCACCGGCGCCAAGGTCAACGGCAAAATTGTTCCCCTGACGTATGAGCTGAAAACAGGCGACACCTGCGAGGTGGTGGTGACCAAGGGCCACACCCCGAGCAAGGACTGGCTCCAGTTCGTGAAAACCGTGAAAGCCCGGAGCAGGATCCGTCACTGGATCAAATCCCAGGAACACGAACGAAGCCTGTCCCTGGGCAAAGAACTGTGCGAAAAGACCTTCCGCAAACACAACCTGAATTTCAACAAGCTTTACTCGAGCCCTGAAATGGAAGAGGCGGCCCGGGCTTTTGGCCTGAAAAACGTCGACGAGCTGATCATCAACGTGGGTTACGGCAAACTGACCCCAGTTCAGATCGTCCACCGTTTCAAGGAGCCGGACAAGGAAAAGGACGCGTCGATCCTGGAGCGGCTGATCGGGCGGTCTAAAAAGAAGAAAAACGTGGACGGGGTCATTGTCCGGGGCATCGACGACATCCTGATCCGCTTCGGAAAATGCTGCCAGCCCGTGCCCGGCGACCCCATCGTGGGCTACATCACCCAGGGCCAGGGTGTCACGGTCCACCGGGCCAGCTGCCCCCACGCTCTCACCGTCAACCCCGAACGCATCGTTTCCGTGGTCTGGGCCAACCAGCCCAAAGACACATTCCCTGTGGAGGTCCTGGTCACATCCTACGACCAGATGGGACTTCTCGCCGAAATCACCGCCAACATCAGCAAAAACGGCGCCAACATCCTCACCGCCAGCACCCAGGCCCGGGACGACCAGCTCTACGACAGCCAGTTCACCCTGGCCGTCCAGGACATCGAGCATTTGAAACGGGTGATGGCCTCCCTCAAGAAACTCAAATTCGTCAAGACTGTGACCCGCATCTCCCGGTAAAATGGTGGATGCTTTTCGTCAACCAAACCGCTAAAAAGCTAAATCCCCGAAGTTAAAGGTTGAATTCATAGGCAAGGGATGCGGTGCAGCCGACTCGCTCGCAAACCCAGCGCGTGGTGAACGCGTCCCTTGAATTTCCGGCTGGAACCAGACGCATGTACGAGCCGCAGTCCGGACAGAAGGGAGAGCTTTCATCCAGGAAAGGCTCACCCGTTACAGGATGGGGATCCTGGTCCCAGAGACCGGGCTCCTTGAGAAACGGACGCCTGTGACGGCTGACAAGGGACAGGATCGCCACCCCGTCGATCAAAACCACAGGCCCGGTTCGGGCAAGGCGAAGGGCTGCTCTTGTGAAAAGACCGGTGCCGATGACCATTCCCCTTTCCGCGCCTTCGGTGAACAAGCCGGTCATGAACTGGCGGATATCCCTTGACCCCACACGTTTCTTTCGGGTCAACAACACCAGGGTCACCCGGCTGTTGCTGACGAACCTGAAGGATCTGACAGATTCCCTGTCTGGTTTTTCCGGATCAAGCAGGGTGTATCCCATACGCCGAAAAGCTCCGACCACCGTCTGAAAAAACTCACGATCACCCAGGGCGTTCATGGCTTTCAGCGCCGGTTCGCGGTCCACCACGGATTGGAGATGGCGTGATTTTTTCACGAAAAGTCCAAAGGAAACAAGATACGCCAGGGCCATCAGAACAAAAAGCCCTCCAGAAAACAAGAACCTGTGGAGCGTGGAAGAAGAAGGCCAGGTCAGCCCGCTGAAAAAAACAAGGGCCACCGTGGCCAGAGGCAGACCGGGAACAAAGGATAATGAAATAGTCTGGGGATTCAGTTTGTCTGTCATCGCGTCCTCGTAAACAGGATCGTTTGAAATTCTCGTGGAGAGGCCCTCTGTCAGAATGATGTATGGTTCTTGAGGAACAGGCGTTCGGGGTATCTGTATAGAGGCTTGTCCTTGTCGAAATGAAGGGTAAAGGACAGCCAGGTTTCATTCGTTCCGCGAACCGACGGGGTTTTCCGAAAATCGAGAACATCCAGGCCCAGCCGGCTGAACAGCATCCGCAGGTCTTCCTCGCTCCAGAGAAAAAAACGCCTTGCCTCGGTGTCGAAGGTTTCGCCCTTGCCCATCTTGAGGGAAACGTAGACCACGCCTTTGCCGTCAAGGGCATACAGGGCGTTGTCCAGGGCCGATTCCACAAGGGCTTGGGGAAGATGAACCAGGGATGCTGAAAAAAGGAGCCCCTGCACACGGAATGAGGAAAAATCGTAGGAAAGAAAATCTCCTTCGATCACCGGGCAGTCGGAATGATCCCGGGCCATCTGGGCGAGAATCGGGGAACGTTCGAAACCCATGGGGCGCAACCCCCTGTTTTTTAGCCAGAGAAGATCGCGGCCCGACCCGCAGCCAAGATCGAGAACCGAGTCCCCTTTTTTCAGGCGGGACACGAAAGGCAGCAGAAACGCGGAAGAGTCAAGACGGGCTGTTTTTTTGAAATAGGCCTGGGCTTGTTCGTTGTAATACGTCCGGTCGTCGACAAACGTGTGCATGGCGCAAAAATTCCTTTGAGTGATCGGGCCACCCGGTTCAGTTGGTTTCTGAATGCATTTTTTGCGCACTTTTGGAGTAAAACGTCATCTGATCCGCCTGACCGCTCAACCCCCGGGATCACATGTGAAGGGACATTCTCACGATATTCGCAAGAATCGACCACAAACTATAAGATAAGGTATACCTTGTCAACAGGTTTGACACGGGCAAGTAAAATTCATGCGCCTTAGACGTATCGGTATTTACCACGATCGGGATGAAACAAAGTGTTTATTGGGGGAATAAATTTTCGATTTGAAAGATGGTAAAACCAGATGCACGGGATGTTGATTTTTGTGGGAAAACCCTGTCCCCGGAGGGCCAGGGTTTTCCCATGACAGCGTTACTGACCGGCCGGGGCCGCAGGTGCGGGTTCTGCCGGAGCGGGTGCCGCTGGCGCAGGGGCGGGTTCAGGCGCTTTGGCCTGGGCCGCGACTGGCGCCGCTCCTACCCGTTTGTTGCCGTCCCAGACCTTGGCGGCCTTTGGAACAAGGGGAATATACTTGAACCAGGGGTGGGAGCCCATGTGTTCCGGTTTCATCTGGAGTTCACGACTGTGACGCAGAATCGGGGGAACGATTTTCTTGATATCGCCGTCCAGGGCCTTGGCCGTGGTGAAGGACGCGGCCTTGATGGCGGTGTCCACCGCTTTCTGGCTGTACTGCTGGGAAGATGCCAGGGTGGACAGGGCTTTGGCGGGGTTGTGGAAGCCCACGCTGTTTTCAGCCGAAATCAGATCCCAGAAGAACTGCCCTTTCCGGCACATTTTTCTGGCCTCGATCATCAGCGCGTCGTAGTTGTCCGGACGGGCGCCGGTATATTCCGCGGCCATGCGGATCGCTTCATGGGCTTTCACGGAAATATCCTGGGCTATCATCAGCTGTTCCCAGACTTTGTGCTGGGTGTAGAGAACGCGTTCTTTGAGGAATTCAGGCGTCTTGTCCGTGTGGCACTGTCGGCAGGCCTTGAGTTCCGGGTCTTTGAGAGGCGAGGTCCAGTGGTGGCTGGATATTTTCTTTTTGCCGTCCATCCGGGTGTAGCTCATGTGACAGTCGGCACAGGTGACTCCGGCGGATCCGTGGACTCCGTTCTGCCAGGTTTCGTATTCGGGGTGCTGGGCTTTCAGCATGGGAGTCTTGGACACGGGATGGGTCCAATCCACGAAGTAGCCTTCAAAGCCGGGTGTGGTCGTGTCCCCGCGGGTGCTGTAGTAGTTGTAGATCTGTTCGGGATCCATACCGTCATCCCAGGGAAACACGGGTTTCTTGTAAGCGCCGAAGCTCTTGTCCTGGAAGTAGTATTCCACATGGCACTGTCCGCACATCAGGGCCCGCTTTTCGTTCCGGGTCAGTTTTTCGAAGGTTTTTCCCTTGCGGGCCAGGTAATCGGTGAGAGGAACGCTGTACAGGCGAAGCTCCATGTTTTTCGGGTCGTGGCAGTTGGCGCAGCCGATGGTGTTTTCCGCCATGTCCACTTTTTCCCGGAGCTGGTTGAAGTCCTTGGCCCAGAACTCATCCCCTTCGGCCTTGACGAATTCGGTCATCTTGGCCGTCTTGCAGTTCATGCAGGTGGCCGGAAGGCCGGCCTTTTCGTCGTAACGGTTCAGGCGGTCGATGTGGAGGATGTCTTCCAGGGCGTAGGTGTGACCCCTGGCCGCCTTGTACTCGTAGCTGAAGGCATAACCCAGCCAGAGGTTTTTCAGGTAGGGCTGGGCGTACTTGTATCCCTTGGGAAGGGGGTTCACGTTGTCATGCTTGTCGTAGGCCACGGACCCGCCATACTCGGTCATGATCTCCGTTTCGTTGTTCCGGAGGTAGGTTTCGTAATGGAGAGGAAAAATCTCCTTGAACACGCTGTTCCGGATTTCTTCGCTGGAAAGGCCCGTGTCGAAAACAGGGGGCACGGGTTCCTGGGCCTTGGAACATCCGGCGAGTAAAGCGAGAACGGCAAGGGAAAACATCAGGATCACGGTGTGAATGGATCTGGAATCAGGCATCGGCGGCGCTCCTTTTTGCTACGGGGATTTTGGGACTGTGGGGAACATGACGGTGACAGTCCGTGCAGCGGGGCTTGGACAGCATGTTCACCCCCTGGATAACCGAACCATGACAGCGCAGGCAGTTGTTCTGAACGGTGGTCAGGGTGTCTTCTCCAGGATGGATCAAATCCGGGACGGTTTTGGTGACGGTTTTGAACACGTCGCGGGTCCCTTCCTTGGCCTTGAACGGAATTTTGGGAATCAGGTTGTGGGGGGCGTGGCACTCGTTGCAGGCGAACTGGGCGTGGACAGACCGGCTGTGGGTCAGGGCCGCTTCCGCCATGGAATGGCAGCCCCCGCAGAATCCGGCCGAATCCGTGGTGGTCATGGCCACCGACGCCGCCACCACAAAGGCGATGCCCGCCGCAAAGGGCAGCAACACCATGAGCGCCGTCCTTCGGTCGATCTTGAACTTCCAGGGAAATGGCATAGTTCCTCCTCTTTGGGTGAAAATCCCTGCCGGGTTCAGGCCGGAAAACCTTCAAAGGCCTTTTTGCATAAAAAAAAGCGGGCCAAAGGAACATCTTCGGCGTTCTGCGTTTATCATGAAAAAAGGGCTTGTTCGGGTAATACGGTCTGTTCCGATCAGGGTCGTTATCCGGCGGTTTTTCCGGGGAGAATGATGACTTTCCCATGATCCCGGAGAGCCGGAAAAACTGGAATGTGGAAGATGATATAGGAATAAGGCCCGGGATTCAAGGGTTTTGTCCCTGGATGTGTTGTGTTTCCTTAAACACGGGGTATTCAGATATCGGATCAGCCGATGAGCACCAGGCCGCAGACGCTTGTGGTTCCGCTGTCCGAGCCGTCCGCCTGCTTACGGTTCATGGACCATCCTGCTTTTTCCATGAGTTTCGCCACATGGATGCCGAATCCCGACATGGACGGCCTGGCCTGCATGGGGTGCCGGCAGCCCCCTTTGCCCGAAACCACGGCGCATTCCAGATAATCGTAACAAAAAACCTCTTTGCAGGAATTCCCCGCAAACCCCTTGGACCGTGTGTAACCCATGGCCGAAGCCTCCCTCTCGATGCCCGAAACCGTTTCATGGAGAAGCTGGAAAATCTCCCGATGGCCGTCGGAGTGGAGCCCGTAATAGGGAACTTCGATCCTGAAAAAAATCGCATGGGCATAAGTCTGAAGATCTTCCCGCATGGCCGACGGGCCTTTCACATAAGGCGGACAACTGCGGGACAGGCCGTAATTGCTGCATCGCGGTTCCCGGCAGCGATCCGCCAGATGGTCTTCGACCACGATGGCCGACGTGTCGAACACGATGACATCGGTGGCCCCCTTTTTCCGGGCGCTTTCCATCAGGAGTTCCAGATCATGGTTTGAGACAGCTTTATTCATGGAGAACCTTTGATCCTTGACTTCAGATGGCCTTTGAAAGATCTTTCACCAGACTTTCAAGCTCGCTCTTGTCCAGGGGCAGGGTGACTGTCCCTCCGCCGGGATGGGCGAAGGTGAGATCCGCCCCAGTGTCCGTGGCCGTCACCGTGTATTTTTTCCCGTCTTCCAGGGACAATGAACTGTTCAGCCAGTCCTGGGCCGTAAATTCGGCGATCTGGATAAGAACGCCGAAGGCGTCTTTGGGATGGATGAACAGTTCGTTCCACACCCCGCCGGGATACTCGTTGTAGCCGAAATAGGGAACGCCCATCTCGTCGAGTCGCCGACGTGTCTCTTTTATGTCGCTGGTCTGGAAGGTGATGTGATGAACGCCTCCTTCTTTTTTCTTGAGGAAACCGTCGAGAAAACTCCCCTCGCCGGTAGGCGTCAGGAGTTCCAGCCGGCTCAAATCCCCCACGGACATGATCTGCCAGTGGTAACGGGTGGAATCCACGGTGGCCGAAGCCCCGGGAACAGCCCCGAAAAGGGTGTCGAAAAAAGCCCGGGCTTTGGGGTAGTCACGGACAGCCAGGGACACGTGGTCGATGCGAAGGATCATGGCCTTGTCTCCTTTCAAAAAAATAAGAGGCCGGGGAAAATTCCACCGGCCTCCGGATTTTCAAGGATCGTGAACTGGAAAGATCACAAACCGGCTTTGGAACGGATGATCTCCACCTTGTCGGTATTTTCCCAGGTGAAACCAAAACCGTCGGTGCGCCCGAAGTGACCGTAGGCAGCCGTGGCCTTGTAGATCGGACGGAGAAGGTCCAGGGTCTGGATGATGGCCGCCGGGCGAAGGTCGAACACGTCACGGACGATGGCTTCGATCTGCTCTTCGGGAATGGTGTTGGTGCCCATGGTGTCCACCAGGATGGAAACGGGTTCGGGGTAGCCGATGGCGTAGGCCACCTGGACTTCACATTCCCTGGCAAGCCCGGCCGCCACGATGTTTTTCGCCACGTAACGCCCCATGTAGGAGGCGCTGCGGTCCACTTTCGAAGGATCTTTTCCGGAGAAACAGCCGCCGCCGTGGCTTCCGTGACCGCCGTAAGTGTCCACGATGATTTTTCTTCCGGTGAGCCCGCAGTCGCCCATGGGACCGCCCACCACGAACCGGCCGGTGGGGTTCACCAGGAACTTGGTTTTGGCGTCGAGCATGTCGGCGGGAAGGGCTTTTTTGATGACTTCCTCGATGATGGCTTCCCGGAGTGTTTCATAGGAAACCTCGGGAACATGCTGGCTGGAGACCACCACGGTGTCCACCCGGCTGGCTTTTCTGTTCTTGTACTCGATGGTCACCTGGGCTTTGCCGTCGGGTCTCAGGAACTTCAGAATTCCCTGTTTTCTCACATCGGCGAGACGTTTGGTCAGCTTGTGGGAGAAAATCGCCGTCATGGGCATCAGTTCCGGGGTCTCGTCGATGGCGTAACCGAACATCAGGCCCTGGTCTCCGGCGCCCTGGTCCAGGTAGAGCCCTTCACCCACGTTCACGCCCTGGGCGATGTCCACGCTCTGGTGGTCGATGCTGGTGATCACCGAGCAGGTCTGCCAGTCGAAACCCATATCCGAGGAGTCGTACCCGATTTCCTTGATGGTGTTCCGGACGATCTGGGGCATTTCCACGTAGCAGCTTGTGGTGATTTCGCCGGCGATGAACGCCAGTCCCGTGGTGACCAGGGTTTCACAGGCCACGCGGCAGTTCTTGTCCTGGGCCATGATGGCGTCCAGAATGGAATCGGAAATGGCGTCGGCCACCTTGTCGGGGTGCCCTTCGGTCACTGATTCGGAAGTGAAGAAATAATTGTCAGCCATTTGTTTAGCTCCTTCGTACAAAGGGTTCGATAAAAGTTGATCGGGTGTTCGATCGATATGTCGAAAAGGATCAGGGTTCTAAAATCATGTTGTCGATCAGACGGGTGTTCCCGACTTTCACGGCCATAGCGAAAAGCACCGGTCCGGTGATCACGGTGACAGATTCCAGGGTCAAAGGGTCACAGAGCGCCAGGTAATCGACGGACGTTTCCGGATACGATGCGATGATGTCCGAAGAATGTCGGATGATTTCTTCAGGGTTTGTCAGACCGTTCCTGACAAGATCACGGGCGTTCTGCAACGATTCAATCAGGCACAGGGCCGTCCTTCGCTGTTCAGCGCTTAAATAGGCGTTTCTGGAGCTCATGGCCAGGCCGTCGGTTTCCCGTACCGTGGGAGCCCCCACGATCTCGATGTCGAAATTGAGATCCATGGTCATCCGCCGGATCACGGCCAGCTGCTGGAAATCCTTTTCACCGAAGATCGCCACATGGGGTTTCACGATGTTGAACAGCTTGCTGACCACCGTGGCCACGCCCTTAAAATGGCCGGGACGCGAAAGTCCGCAGAGAAAACCGGGCAAAAACTCAAGGTTCACTGTGGTCTGGTGACCCGGGATGTAGATGTCTGCGCTGTCCGGAAGAAACACGGCATCAACCCCGTTTTTTTCCGCGATGGCCAGATCACCTTCGATGTTCCTGGGATAGGTGGACAGATCCTCGGAAGGTCCGAACTGGGTGGGATTCACGAAGATGCTCAAGACCAGATCATCCCCGCGTTTCCTTCCTTCCACAAGAAGAGATTCGTGACCCTTGTGGAGAAACCCCATGGTGGGTACGAAAGCGATCCGTTTTCCGGAGAGGCGGATGGCTTCCTGGCGCTTCTGCATGTCTTTCACGGTTCTGATAATGTCCACGGTTCCTCCTCGTCTTCCGGGTCCAGATCGCTGATGGTCATGGTGTTCCGGTCCGTTTTCACGGTTTCCAGGTCGAGACGGTCATCCGCAACCACGCGAAGTCCGTCCTGATAGAACAAGGCTCTTAATACATCAAGATTCTGATTTTTTAAACCCCTGAGTTTAGAAATATTTCTGGAATGGACATAAAAAACCGTCTTGTTCCGGTCCCCGGCTCCTGTTTCCCTTCGAAGTATCCTGATCGCCATGTCAAGAAAAACGGCGGAGTGCACCAGATGGCCGAACGAAGGGTGGTATGGGCCGGCCGCCACCACAGACCCCTTGTCCAGTTCATCCGAAGCCTGGAGCCCCATACGGATCACCGGGATGCCTTGTTCTCTTATATAAAGGTAGAGGCGTTTCACCCGGGTCACGGCCTGATCCAGGGACAAAGGGACGTAGGCCTTTTTTTCGTACAGACGTTCCAGGGCGCTGCCCCGGAGCACCAAGGTGGGATAGATCCTCATGAAAGAAGGTTTTCGCCGGCACAGGCTTTTCACGGTTTCCAGGCTTTTTTCCATGTCATCCCCGGGAAGGCCCGCCATGATCTGGAACCCGGTTTCGTAACCTCTTGCGGAAAGAAGGGCCCAGGCTTTTTCCGTGTGTTCCGGGCCATGGCCCCTTCCGGACAGGGTGAGAACCCCTCTGTCCATGCTCTGAACCCCCAGCTCCACGGTGGTGACAGGAAAAGGCCGGATCAGTTCGAGTTTTTCTTCGGTCACCGAATCGGGTCGGGTGGAAAAGCGGATGCCGTGGACCTGTCCGCCCTGGACAAAATCCGTGGCCAGGGAAAGGAGATCACATATGACATCGTTTTCGAGCCCGAGAAAGGTTCCCCCGTAAAAGGATATCTGGACAGGATGCCTGTGGGGGGAGGCGTGCTTGAGATAGGTTTGGATATGGGCTTTCAGGTGTTCCTTTGACGGCATGCGGTCACGCTGGCCTGTGATCGCCGACTGGTCGCAGAACACACAGCGGTGGGGGCAGCCTTCATGGGGAATGAACACCGGGACGATGAAAGGTTTCCTGGTTTCATCCTTCTCTTTTCCTGGCATGGGGACCTGTGGCACAGCGGTCAGGCCGGAGAATCGGGAGGTGCCGATTCGAACATCTGGCTCAGGGAATCCAGGGCGTTGGCTGCGGCGTCCTGTTCGGCGGCTTTCTTGCTTTTTCCGGTGCCGTAACTTTCGATGTCGTTAATGGTCAGAAGGACTTTGAACGTCTTGTCATGGTCCGGGCCGCTTTCATGGACCACCTTGTACCGGGGCATGGCTTTCAGGTGGACCTGGGACAGTTCCTGAAGCCGGCTTTTCGAATCAAGATTCATGGCCGGACTGTCCGAGGAATCAATGTAACCCGAAAACTTTTCCCGGATGAATGTGAAGACACGATCAAACCCGCCGTCCAGATAGACCGCAGCGATAAGAGCTTCGAACACATCGGAAAGAATCGAGTTTTTCTCACGTCCGTTGGTGAGGTCCTCGCCTTTTCCCAGTTTGATTTCTGGCCCCAGCATCATGTGCCGGGAAAGCTGGGCCAAGTGGGTTTCGTTGACCAGGTTGGAACGCATCCGCGACAGGTCCCCTTCGTGGAGTTCGGGATGCTTTTCCATCAGGAGGTGGCCGATGACCAGGTTGAGGACGGCGTCGCCCAGAAACTCGAGTCGCTCGTTATCCTCCAGGTCGGCGTCTGTCTGCTCGTTGACATAGGAGCTGTGCCGAAAAGCTTTTTCCAGAAGGGATTTGTCCCTGAACCGGTAGTTGATCCGGTCTTCAAGGCCTGTACTGTCTTCTATATCATCCATGGATTCTCACTTGAGGCCTGACGATTCCCGCTGTTTTTCCATGTCCGTCAGCCTGGCTGCCAGATTCTCGTAAACGCTGAACGGAACACAGAGATCCCCACGGCCTGTTCCCAGGTCGATACCGGCTTTGAACGATCCGTGATAATCCGAACCTCCGGTGACGATAAGATTTTTCTCCTTGGCCAGATCGAGATATTGGCTGACCAGTTCAGGGCTGTGGTCCGAATAGTACGCCTCAATGCCCATCAGTCCCATGTCGATCATCCGGTCAAGAAGCCCGGACAAGGTTTTTATGTCCATGTCAAGGCTCACGGGATGGGCGAGAACAGGGATACCCCCGGCTTTTTTCAGAACTCGAATCGCCTCGGCGCAGTCCAGCTTTAATTTTTCCACGTAAGCCGGTTTTCCTTTGGCCAGGTAACGGTCGAAAGCGTCCTTGATCGTCGGAACGAAGCCTTTGTCCACAAGGACACGAGCCATGTGGGGCCGTCCGATCACATCTCCCCCGGCTTCTCTGGCGACCTCTTCGAGTGTCACGTTGAAACCCGCGTTGTTTAAAAGAGAGATGATCCTGGGATTTCTTTCGATTCTCGCTTGTTTCACCCGGTCCAGGGCCTGGGTCAAAGAGGGGTCATCGGGACGGATGCCATAGCCGAGGATATGGAAACTTCCTTTTGACACATAGGGGAGGGGGGGCGTCGAACTGATTTCGACGCCGGTGATAAAACCGAGTGTTTCGGGTCGACGGTTTTCCAGAACATCAAGGACGCCATCCACCGTATCATGATCCGTGATCGATATGGCTTTCAGATCGAGTTTTACGGCAAGTCCGATGATTTCAGAAGGTGTCAGTGATCCATCGGACGCCGTGGAATGGATATGTAGATCGACGTTCACTCCTTAAATTCCAAGGGCTTTTTCCATGGCTTCGTCTTTTGTCTTGCAGTCGATGCACTGGGTGGTCACGGGTCTGGCCTTCAGACGCTCGATGGAAATGAATTCCTCGCAGCCTTCACAGATCCCGTAAGTCCCGGAGTCGATGCGGTCAAGAGCCGCCTTGATTTTATTGATCAGTTTATGCTCTCTGTCCCTGATGCGAAGCATAAAATTCCTGTTCGCCTCATGGGAAGCTCTGTCGGTCGGATCCGGAAAATTCTCCTTCTGGGACGTCATACCGGTCACGGTATTGTCGGCCTGTTCGAGAAGATCCTTCAAACGATCTGTCAAAAACTGTCTAAAATATTCGAGTGTTTCCTGATCCATACTCAAAACCCCTTATGAGTAAGTTTTACATCACCTGATGGATACACTGTACACACAGTTAACAGGCGTTGTAAAGTGATAAAAACAAGAGCTTTGGCCGATGATACGGGCTCCTGACCACGCTGTCCGGGAGTGGCATCCGTCGTGAAAAAAACCTGGATCCGAAAGGGCGGGTATTATCGAAAAAGACAGAAAAACTGAATTTTCATGCAAAATCCCCCCCTACCGGAACTGTATCATCTGACGGGTTGAATGAAAACCGATGAAACGGACATGAGTGCCACGTCTTTTCTGACATGCATCGTGCGGAAACAACGTGGTACACAGTCGAATCTGCTGCCATCCCTCTCGTTGTCGTGATGATCGATCGTCAGTTTCAACCGGCCACCGGGCCGGTCGGAACTGAAATGGCATTAAATACCATCTTTGAAAAAAAGTTCAAGACTTTTCATGGAGTTCACCGGAACTATTTTTCCTGGAAATCCTTCAGGGACAATCCTTTTCAACAACCCTGAAAGAACATTGCCAGGCCCTACCTCCACGAAGGTTTCCACCCCTTCATCCAGCATCCGGATCATGGAATCGTACCATTTAACGGGACTGCAAAGCTGGTCCAGCATAAGGACCCTGATCTTTCCGCTATCGTTTTCCACATCGGCTGTCACGTTGAACACCACCGGCACGGATGGGGCCTGGAACGGACAGGCATCAAGAACCGTTCCGAATTCCTCCACAGCCCCACGGATCAAGGGACTGTGCCAGGCTCCGCTGACTTTGAGGGGCATCACACGGCCGCCCTGTTCTTTAAGTTTTTCACCGGCCTTTTTCACCGAGTCCGGATCTCCGCTGATCACGATCTGGGTTTCCCCGTTGTGGTTGGCGATGGTCACGGCTTTGCCTTCCCCGTCTTGCGAAAAACCGGAGACCACGTCAGCGACCTGGTCCCAGGATAGACCGATCACCGCGCACATGGTTCCTTTATATTTTTCCGCCTCCCTGTCCATGAGAACACCTCTTTTGTGGACAAGTCTGACGGTGTCCTGAGGGGAAAAAACATCGGCCGCGCACAGGGCGCTGTATTCACCCAGGCTGTGTCCGGCGCACAGGGAAGGGGTGATGTTTTCCTTCCGGAGCACATGGAGCAGCGCAAGATTCACCAGGGTGACCGCGGGCTGGAGCACCACCGTCCGGGTCAGCTCCTCCATGGGACCCTGGAAGCAGAGCCGGTCCAGATGGATTTTCGTCTGGTCTCCGGCCATGTCGAACAGTTCACGCACTCCGGCGTATTCGTCGTAGAGATCCTTGGCCATTCCCACAGACTGGGAACCCTGGCCCGGAAAAAGAAATGCTGTTTTTTTCATGAATCACTCCCTAAGCGTTATCCCCGTCATCCAGGTTGAAAAGCTGGCGGACAAAACTCAGGCTGGCCGCTTCGTCCCGGTGGGAACTTTTGAGTTTGAGATACTGGATGGGATCGTGGAGAACCTTGTTGACCAAAGCGTCCATCATCCGTGAAAGGGCCATAGCATCCTTTTCCGGGAGATGCTTGAGGGAGGAGGACAGGGTCTTGTCCAGCTCCATCCGGGCCATGGCTCCCATCTTCTCCTTGAGGTCCACGATGGTAGGCACCACGTTGAGGCCTTCAAGCCACCGGCCGAAACGGATCACGGACTCGTCGATGATCCGGTCCGCCTTGACCGCCTCTTTCATCCTGTTTTCCATGTTTCCGTCGATGACCCCTTTGAGGTCGTCGATATCGTAGACGTAACAGTTGGACAGTTTGTTGATGTCGGGATCGATGTCCCTTGGAACGGCGATGTCTATAAAGAAAAGGGACCGGTTCCTCCTGTTTTTAATCACCGGCTTCACCATGTCTTTTCCGATCACCACCTGGGTCGCTCCGGTGGAGCTGATGATGATGTCCACCGTTTCAAGGGCCGAGGGAATCTCTTCAAAACGCAGGGCCTGGCCGGAAAACCTCCTGGCCAGCTCCATCCCACGTTCGAAGGTCCGGTTGGCCACAAAAATATCGCCCACCCTGTTTCGGATCAGGTGCTCCACCGCCAGTTCGGCCATTTCCCCTGCCCCCACCAGAAGGACTTTCCGGCCGTCCAGGCTTCCGAAGATCTTTTTCGCCAGCTCGATGGCCGCATAGCTGATGGATACAGCGCTGTCCCCGATTCCCGTTTCGGTCCTGACCCGTTTGGCCACATGAAAGGTCCGGTGAAACAGGCGGTTTAAAACCACGCCCGAAGCCCTTCGTTTCACGGTGATTCTGTAGGCTTCCTTGATCTGGCCCAGGATCTGGGGTTCTCCCATCACCATGGAATCGAGGCCCGAGGCCACGCGGAACATGTGGCGTACCGCCTTGTGGCCGTGGTAGGTGTAAAGATGGGGTTCGAAATCTGTGAGGGGGGTATCCTTGGCCTTTGAAATATACTGTTTGGCCGTGTTCAGCGCCTCGACACCGTTTTTCGCCGTCATCAGCACTTCTACCCGGTTGCATGTGGAAAAAAGCATCACTTCGTCCACCGCCGGATCGTTTTTCAGACATTCAATGGCTTCCGCGCTTTCCTCTTTCGTGAAAGCCAGTTTCTCCCTCAGGGAGATTGGCGCCGTGGTGTGGTTCAAACCTGTCAAAACGATATCGAACATAACTTTTTTCCATCACCTCTCGTTTTCCAGGTCCGTCACATTTTCCACTGAACAAAGCCGCCGTGGTGCCCGCCGATCCACATGTTCACTCCGAGAAAACTGAAAAGGAGCAGGGCGAAGGCCGCAATGGCCATGATGGCAGCCCGTCTTCCCCTCCATCCTGCGGCTATGCGTTCATGAACGAGGGCCGCGTAGACGAGCCAGGATATGCCGGTCCATATTTCCTTGGGGTCCCAGTCGGCAAAACGATGCCAGACCATTTTGGCGTAAACCAGACCCACGATCAGACCCACAGTGAACACGGTGAATCCCACCACAATGGAAGTGTAACCCGCCGCGTCGAGCTGTTCAAGGGAGGGAAGACGGGAATAGAAGAACCCTCTTTTTTTCGATTTGATGGCGTGTTCCTGGATCAGATATAAAATCCCGGCCCCGCAGGCCATGGCCAAGGCCGCCTCACCGATAAAGGCCATGATCACGTGGAGGACCAGCCATGAACTTTTGAATACACCCGATGTTTCACGTGAAATATCGGGAAGGTTCAGGGAAGCGATATAGACCAGGGTCACCAGGGGAGCGGCGTAGATCCCCATGACTTTGATTTTCGTTTTCAGGCGGAAAAGGATGAACACCAGGGCGATGGACCAGGATGCGATGCCGAAGGTGTTCCTGAGATTGACCAGGGGAAGGTAACCCAGACGAAAAAAATCAAAAAGGATGTCCAGGGTGTGGATTCCAAAACCTGACGCCGCCAGAATGAAACCGGCTTTCTGGAGAACGTCCTTCTGCCTGAACAGATAGACGCCGTACAGCACGGTGCTCAACACGTAACACAAGGCGGCCATGGAAGGAAAACCGTTCATGATCATCGTCAGTCCTTTAAACCTGTGAAAATGCCGTCATCGAAGTCTATTTTGAAAATGTCACGGAACAGGTCTTTCACTTCGTTGTCACGGCCTTCCTTTATCATGGCCGGAACATCCCGGTCAATCACCTGCCTGAACAACCGGGCGTGGCTGTCCGGATCATGGCCCAGATCAAGGATCTGTTTGCGCACATCACCCATGATCCTTAGAAAGACTCCATACTCCGGGCCGTATAACGATTCGATGTCCTGCCGGATCTTCCGGGCAAGGGCCGGGCTTTTGCCGGTGGTGGATATGGCAAAGGTCAGGTCGCCCCTTTGAATTACCGAAGGCGTGATAAAACACGAACCGTCCGGATCGTCGGCGAGACTGTAGAGTTTTCCCCGTTCTTCGGAATCACGTCCAATTTTTTCGTTCAACGCTCTCTTGTCTGTGGCGGCAAACACGAGAAACATCCCGTCGAGGTCGGATGTTTCATAATCTTTTGAAACAAGGAGGGGATTACCGGATTTTCCCATTTCCACAAGTTCCCGGGAAAATTCGTGGCTGATCACTGTGACCTCGGCTCCGCATCTAACCAGACTCCCGGCTTTGCGTGTCCCGACGCCTCCGCCTCCTACAACCAGGCACCGTCGTTTTCTCAGATCGAGGAACAGAGGGTAATACCCCATGGCCGCCCTTTCCAATCTTCACCATTTTTATGGCACCGGATTGTCACCATCCTCACTTTCCCGAAAAAACCGAATTTTATGGATCTCATCGAAATCACAGATAAAACCTCATCAAATCCTCTGCTTTGAACAAAGGGCCATCATATGTTTTAAAACACTGTTTTGCAATATCTGTTTTGTCGCATTCCGGATAAAAATGGGTGAGTACGAGTTTTTTCACAGCCGCTTCGGTGGCGATTCTTCCGGCCAGGGAAGGGGTGAGGTGACCCTCCCTTTTGTCCTCGTCCGGCGTGGCCGATTCACAGATCAGAAGGTCTGCCTTTTCGGCGATCCGGACTAAGTTGTCGCAGGTATCCGTATCCCCGGAGATAACAAGGGACCGGCCCCGGACCTCCAGCCTGAAGGCCAGACTCTCCCTGTTGTGCCTGACGGGAAGGGCGAAAAGTGTTCGTCCGTCCAGGTCAAGGCGATGCTCTCCGGCCACATCCAGCTCGATGATGTCCAGGCCATCGGTCAGATCGATCCAGTGTCCGAAAACGCCCTTCAATCCCTCGTAGAGGCCGACAAGTCCTGTTCCGCCGATGATGGTCAGTTTATGGCCAATATCCCGCATTCCAGGGGCCTTCAGGGCGAACAACAGGGGCACAAGTTCCGAACAGTGATCGGGGTGAAAGTGGGTGAAAACCACATGGGTCAGATCTGAAACGGTCACGCCCGCTTCGAGAAGACGACGGATGGTTCCGGGTCCAAGATCGAAAACCATTTTCATGGGTCCCGTTTCCACCAGGGTGGAGCAGGAACTTCTCCTGAGAGAGGGAACCCCTGTTCCCGATCCAAGAATCGTGACGATCATGCCATTTTCGTTTTTTTCCATATACGTCCTTCTTGTTCCAATCCCCCGCTGGTCAGACATGTTCCGTATGTTTTCCGGGATTTTTCCCCAAAAAAATAAGGTTTCAGACCTATAGACAGGAAAGACTGTTTTTCACTATATTCCTTCCATCCCCTCCCCTCGACATATTATGTCCATAATATGTCAAAAGCAAAAAATTCGAACTATCTTTTCCCCTCTTTTTTTCTTTGATCAGGCGGCCCGCAAAGGGCCGCCCAGCTTTTTATGATCATGTATCCATAAAATAAAAAAAGTTGCGCCTCGATCATCGGAATACAAAGCCGACAACCGCCTTATCACGCACGTCAAACGGTCCTAAAAAGAATACAATGATCCAGAGAAAATAGCTGTAGGGAAGGGATGATTGAGCGTTTACAGAAAAACAAAAAAATCAAAATCAGGTGTCCAACCGCAGGGTGCGGCTACCTGATTTTGATTTTTTTTCTGTGATGCTTTTAACTAAGATGGAACGGTGGTTCCTGGTCTTTACAATCAGGGTGCTTTGACAACGAAACCTGATTTGATGCAGTTTGTGCAGACCACCATTTTTTTGGCCTGTCCGTTCTGAAGAGCCCGGACATTCTGCAGATTGGGATTGAAACGACGCTTGTTCACATTATGAGCGTGGCTGACGTTGTTTCCCACCATGGGTTTTTTACCGCATATTTCACACATCCTGGACATGACTGGATCTCCTTATCTGAACCTTTATCTGAAAAAACAAAACACGTTTGTATAAACCAATATCCTCACCTTGTAAAGTCATTTTTCAGGTGAATCGAGAAGTCATTATTCGGGCATGATGATCATTTCATCGCGCCGACCGGTTTTATCCGTACCTTCGGTGGCAATTTTTTTATCGCACAGGGCGATGTATTCCTTCGCTTCCTTGTCGAAACCCAGGCCGGGATAGGTTTTCAACAGTGTTTCGAAACGGGCTCTGGCTCCTTTGTAGTGTTTCGATTTGAAATAGAACCGCCCCACATAAAACTCATGACCTGCCAGACTTTTCAGACAAACCGCTTTTTTTTCAGCCGCTTGCCTGGCGTATTCCGATTCGGGAAAACGCCTTTCGAGTTTGGTGAACGCCTCGATGGCTGCCCGGGCCGTATTCTGGTCCCTGTCCACGGTGTCGATGCGGTTGTAATAACACAGGGCGATCTGGTTCAGAACATAGGGAATGGACTCGTTTCTCGGATGAAGTTTGGCGAACTCCTCGTAAGCCACGATGGCCTGTTCGTATTCCTCCATCTTGAAATAAGCTTCAGCGATTTTGAACTCAGCCAGGGTCGCCAGTTTGTCGAAAGGATACCAGTCGCGAAGTTTGTTGAACGTGTCGATGGACGACTGGTAACGTTCCTTTTCAAAAGATTTCATGGCTTCGGCCGCCAGTTCCGGTGCCAGTTTTTCCCGTTTGTTCTTTTTGGCGCAACCGGAATTCAAGGTGGTCAACGCAAATACCAGGGCCATGAAGACGATCAGTGTTTTTTTCATGATTTCACATTTTCAATGTAATGTTCTGCCGAATACGCGGCAATGGCCGCGTCACCCACGGCTGTGGCGATCTGCCGGAGAGGGGTGTCCCTCACATCGCCGGCGGCGAAAACTCCGGGAACGGAGGTGGCCATCTTCGCATCGGTCACGATGAATCCCCAGGGGTCTTTTGCCAGAGAATCGCCGACAAAACCGGTATTGGGTACGATTCCGATCCAGATAAAACAACCGTCCGCCTGGATAATCCGTTCTTCCTGGGTTTTCAGGTTTTTCACTTTGACGCTTTCAAGCCCGAAGAAACCGTCCAGTCCGGTGACGGCCGAATCCCAGACAAATTCGATTTTATCGTTGGCTAAAGCCCTTTCCTGGAGGATTTTCGTGGCCCGTAACTGGTCCCGGCGGTGAACCAGGTAGACTTTCTTCGCAAACCGGGTGAGAAAGATGCTTTCCTGGACGGCGGTGTCTCCGCCTCCCACAGCCACAACAACCTTGTCCCGGTAAAAAGGTCCGTCACAGGTGGCGCAGTAGGACAGACCTTTTCCCTGGAATTTCTCTTCGCCCACATGGAGAGTCCGTGGAGACGCACCGGTGGCGATGATGATGGCATGGGTTTTGATTTCCCTTTCCGATGTCTTGATAATTTTCACCGGGCCTTCGAGAACAAGGTTTTCCACTTCTTCGGATTTGATCTGAAGGCCGAACTGGCTGGCCTGGGCCACGAGCTTGTCGGTCAGTTCAGGTCCGCTCAGACCTTCGGGAAATCCCGGGTAATTTTCGATATGATCGGTGATCAGCACCTGACCGCCCGGCGAAACCCGCTCCAGAAGCACCACGTTCAGTCTGGCCCTGGCCGCATAAAGACCGGCGGTGAGTCCGGCGGGGCCTCCGCCGATGATCACAAGGTCGTAATCCACGTTTTCCATGTTATTTCCCTGATAAAGATTTACACGAGTTTATTGATCACGTCTTCGAGTTTGGCTTTGGCCGTCATTCCGGTGATGGATTCCACCACGGAACCGTCTTTCACGAAAATCAGGGTGGGGATGGCTCTGACGGCGAATTTGCTGGGAGAAAGGGGGTTGTCGTCCACGTTGCATTTGGCGAATTTCACCTTGCCCTGGTACTGGGCTGCCAGCTCTTCGACCATGGGACCGATAGCCCTGCAGGGTCCGCACCAGGGAGCCCAGAAATCCACCACAACGGGAAGACTGCTTTTCATCACTTCGCTTTCGAACGTTCCGTCGTCAATATCGACAATGTTACCGGCCATGGATAGATCCTTTCAATAAAAAGGTTGTTGTTAAAAATAATGTCACGTAACTATAGTTCCGCAACACCTTCTTGTCAAGGTACGGGTATCAGGGCGTTCAACCAGCGCATGAAGCCATTTTCCCGAGGCTCATGGCCACAGCGTGATCCTGATCTTGCAAATCCTCCGGGAATGATTTACTTACGTTATCATCTTCAACGACTGACAAGGGGTATTTATGGCGCGTATCAAACTGGGTGTGCTTGTTTCGGGAGGAGGTTCCAATCTTCAGGCCATCATGGATGCATGTGATTCAAAACAGCTGGATGCCGAGGTTGTTTTTGTCGGTTCCGACAACCCGGATGCCAAAGGGCTTGATCGGGCCGCTAAAGCATCCATCCCCTCATTTGTCACCGATTATGACCGTATCAGACGGAATTATCTTGAAAATCAGGGTGCCGTCATGCTTCCGGAGGATTTCGATCTGGAAGATATTCTTGAAAAACAGTGCCTTTTTCCTGAGCAGGAGACCGGACAACGGGTTCAATCCTTTTTCAGGATCAAAGCCTTGGCTGAACGGGATCTTCTGGAAAACATGAAACCTTTCTCCTTCGATCTTCTCGTTCTTGCCGGATTTATGCGGATCCTCAGTCCCTACTTTATCGACCGGGTCAACAGGGATCCCGAAAAACCACGGATCATGAACATCCATCCCGCTCTTCTTCCTTCGTTTCCAGGTTTGGACGGTTACGCCGACACCTTCGACTACGGGTGCAAGGTCGGGGGATGCACCGTGCATTTCGTGGATTATGGAGAAGATTCCGGACCGATCGTTGGCCAGAAATCCTTTGATATCAAGCCGGAAGACACCCTTGAAACCGTACGCTCCAAAGGTCTTGAGCTTGAGTGGGCTCTTTTTCCGGAGTGCATCCGGCTTTTTTCGGAAAATCGTCTGATCCTGGAACAGCGGGGCCATAAACGTGTGGTGAGAGTTCTTCCTCCGGTATGAGGGGATTTTGGATCAAAAAGATCACAGATCCCTGTGGATCATCTCCACCTTGAAACCCTCGCAGGTCAGCTCGGAAGCCAGAATATTGACGAAAGTCACCGAACGGTGCTGTCCGCCGGTGCATCCAATGGAGACGATGAGCTGGCTTCGGGCCTCTTTCACGCACTGCTCGATCACGAAAATCACAAGATCTTTGATTTTTTTCAGATATTCCTGGCTTTCAGGATGTCCCATCACGTATTCCCGGACGTCACTGTCGTTACCTGTCAGATTTCTCAGTTTTTCCTGGTAATATGGGTTGGGAAGAAAACGAAGATCGAACACCAGGTCCGAATCCATGGGGATTCCTTTCTTGAAACCAAAGGACATCAGGGTGATTTTCACTTTGGCTGAATCCAGGGACCATTCCAGGGCCTCACAGATGGCTTTCTTCAGGTCCGAATGTTTCATCTTGCTCGTGTTGATGATGTAGTCCGCGTCGTTTCTGATTTCCGAGAGAATGTCCATTTCCCTTGAAATGCAGGTTTCAAGACTTTCCCTTGGATCCATGGGATGGGTGCGGCGGGTTTCCTTGAACCGCTTGATAAGGACATCCTTGTCCGCTTCCAGGAATAGAATCTTGCTGACAAAACCCTGCTTTTCCGCGGCGCCGAGAGCTGATTTGAGACTTTCGAAAAACTTTCCGCTCCGGATATCCATGGCCAGGGCCACCTTACTGAGATCTTCGGAGTTTTTCAGGGCCAGGTCGATGAACGCGGGAAGAAGATCCGCCGGAAGGTTGTCAATACAGTAATATCCAAGATCTTCCAGAACCTTGGTCGCCTGGGTTTTTCCCGCCCCGGAAAGGCCTGTGACGATGATGTATTCCATGGATGCTCCCCGCTTCACATCGTTTCAAATTCTGTCGAACTCTCCTCGGTTCAATATAACACCTTTCATCCAAGGGGTGTCTTCCTAAAATTTGAATTTTTTATAAATACCGTGCTGTCACTGGTACATTCTGTGAAAATGAAGCACCTTCTGGACGTAACCTATGGTTTCATCGAAGGGGGGTATGTTGTTGTATTTTTCAACCGCTCCCGGACCTGCGTTATAGGCAGCCAGGGCCAAGGTCAGTTCGTTGTTGAAACGCCTGAGAAGATCGCGGATGTACCGTGCCCCTCCCATGACATTTTCATAGGGATTGAAGGGGTTGTCGATGTTCAGATCCCTCATGGTTCCGGGCATGATCTGCATGAGCCCTTTGGCGCCTTTGGGCGAAACGGCGTTGGGGTTGAAGTTGGATTCCACCTTGATCATGGCCTTGATCAGCGAAGAAGAAACTTCATGGGCCGAGGCCGCTTCCTCGATGATCTCGTTAAAATCGTTGGAGTTGTAGTAGGACGAGTAATCGTTTTTTGTTGAGACAGCACTTTTCCTTTTCACCGAATCCTTGATGAAAAGTTCCATTTTATGGCCGGATATGGGTGTGTCTGTAAAATGAAGCACCCCGTTTTCATCCACGTACTTGTAGATATCGGCTCCATGGGAAAAAGGAACGGCGCACAACGATATCGCGAAAAAGGCCATGACTGTTTTCAGTATTTTACCTGTTTTTTGTTTTTTCATTGTACTTTTTCAGTATGAATTTATGTGAAAAATCCGTGTGAGACAGGTATTTCATATTCGTTTTCAGAAACGAATCTTTTAAATCATTCAATACCTGGTCTTTATGTTGTTCTTTTATAAAATTACGTTCATGGCTGACTTCGTACACAACCTCCGGTCCAAGCACCTTTCTTATTCTATCTTCGGAAACCGATGGTATTTTATCAAATATTTTTTTACTTATTTCAATTTTTATTCTGAATTTCAACACGACAAGCCAGGTTTCCCTGCCGATCAACCGTGACTGATCCAGAATTTCAAGCCGTTGCCCGTTGTCGAGCCCAATGATTTCCAGCCGTTTTTCTTCCGCCATGTTTCAAAACCTTATCTTTAACTTTAATTAATCTTTTTAACTATTGGTTTTGATTATTGGATATACAATATTTTTTTTAAAAATACATCAAAAAATGAGCTTGTTTCACTTTTTCAAACAATATATATTCTTTTTCAACGTCGCTGGATTTGACCTGAAATGACCCGCAAGGTCATTTTTTTATTTTTTTTATGGAGATTGAACAATGGGACTCATGGCGTCAACCGCATCGCTGACACGGTACAGGGTCAACGGGAAACTTGGTGAAAATCCCATCGAACAGGTGGAACTGGCCCTCAAACGCTACAGAATCGTTGAAATTGACAACGAACCTCTGGAAGCTGCAACAGGCTGGACAAACCTGAACGACCCTTTTCACCCGGATTTTGATGGATCTTCTTTTCTTGTGGCTTCCTATTTTGTGTTTTCCCTGAGAATCGACAAAAAATCCGTTCCGGCCAACGTATTCAAAAAACACGTCGCTCTGGAGGAAAAGAAAAGGCTGAGGGAAAGCGGCCGGGAATTTCTTTCGAAAACCGAAAAAAAAGAACTGAGGGACGACGTCAAGCAGATACTTCTGTCACGGATGCCTCCAGTTCCCCATGTATACGACGTGGTCTGGGATTTTGAAAACAATCTCCTGTGGTTCTATTCCACCCAGAAAGCAGCCAACGAAGAGCTGGAAACACTTTTTCTGAAAAGCTTCAACATCAACCTGGTGAAGCTTTTTCCGTATACCATCGCCGATCTTGCGATGGATTTACCGGATCAGGACAAGGATATCCTTTACAAACTCAAACCCACACGTTTCATGGAGTAGACATGCTCGATATCGCGGTAGCCTACAATCAGTACAAATTTCTCGGTCACGAGTTCCTTACATGGCTTTGGTACGCCATTGACACATCCCAGGACGATCTTTTCAAAGACGAAACCGGGGTTCCTTACATCTTTATCATCGGAAACCGGATCGTCTGCGAAAACATCGTGGAGGACAACACGGTGGAATCGGTCACCATCAAGGGGGACAACGCAGGACTCGAAGAAGGCCTGACCGCTCTTAAAAAAGGATCCATCGTCACGGAAATGAGCCTTTCCCTCATGTATCTCGATCAGACCTGGGAATTCAACCTCAAAGGGGAAAACCTCCATTTCACGGGACTCAAACATCCCGCCACGGAAAAAGTCCAGAAAAAGGAAGATATGGAAGGGGCACTCCTTGAAAAAATCTATCTCTACGGTAAAGCCGTGGAAATTGTCGATTCGGCGTTCAAGTCCTTTATAAGGCTCCGTTTGTCCAATACCTGGAAATCGGTGACAGCCGATATCCGAAAATGGATCGAATCCGCGGATCAAAACCCATGATGTCATCCTCCCGTTTTTTGTTAAAAGGTGTTTCCGTCCTTTGTTCATAAAACGGCAGTTTTCAACAAAGAAAAATTGTCTGTGAACAAGACCTGTTCCCATCATCTTGTACCCGAGGGGTTATCGAAAGGGGTTTTAATAAAAATAATCAATTAAATAAACAAGTTGATAAATTATTATACTTTTCAACACCCCTTATGATTATGATTGTTTTTTTATTTTTCCATGACATATTAAAAAGAAACCTGAGGTAACAACCCAGGTTCCACAAATGAAAAAATTTATTTAAATATTTGAAATAATTTATTTTAATAATTCGATGTTTTTAAACTTTTATATTGATCTTTTGAGGATATACGACTATTTACATAAGGATTGATGATCTTTTATTCTCCATCGACCGCAACGATGTTTGCAAACACTTTTTAAAGAAAATCAAACGTGGACCATGATATGAAATTTACAATCAGAAAAAGCGATATTACCGACATACTCTCGAAAGTCCAAGGGATTACGGGAAGGAAAAGCAACTTGGCCATAACCGCCAACATTCTTGTGAAAACCAACGAAACAGGGATTTCCTTTATCGCCACAGATCTTGAGACAGGGTTCGAGGGAAGTTATCCGGCCCATGTGGAATCCACGGGAATCATCACCATCAACGCAAGGAAATTCTTTGAAATCGTTCAGAATTTTCCCAGTGACGACATCCATATCGAGGAAGAGGAACGGCAGTGGATTAAAATAAGCTGTGACAAGGTCGTGTACCATATCGTGGGGATGAGCCCCGATGATTTTCCCGATATCCCCGTTCTAGAAGACGTGGATTTCATGGAGATCGACGCCATCAGATTCCGAAAGATGATAGAAAAAACCATCATGATTTCTCCATCTTCCGATGAAAAAAGACCCCATATCACCGGCGTTCTGTTTGAATCCATGGAAAAAGACAGCCAGCGGCTGATCCGGATGGTTTCAACCGATGGGAGGCGTCTTTCGAAAGTCGAATTCGAAAGCACAGGAGACCTTGATTTCCATGAAACGAAAGGTGTGATCATTCCCAAGAAAGGCCTTTCCGAAGCCTCCAAACTTCTCGATTCGGACGGAATCATCACCATCGGTGTGAAGGATAATTATTTTATCGTCAAAAAAGACCATGAAACCATCATTATCGGGCTTCTCGAAGGGGAATTTCCATCGTACGAAGGGATCACCCAGAAAGAAGACAGCTTTTCCATCAGCATTAACAAGCGGATGTTCAACATGATGTTGAAACGCATGTCCATCCTGTCCACGGATAATTACAACGGTGTTATTTTCAATTTCGACAAGAACAGGCTGGTGGTCACGGCGACCAACCCGGACCTGGGGGAATCCAAGGAAGAGTTTACCATTGTTTTCGACCGTGAGCCCATTGAAGTGGCGTTCAATCCCAAATACTTCATGGACACCATGGGTGTTATCGACGAAGAAAATATCCTGATGAACATCAAAAATGCCAAAAGCCCCTGTCTTATCGAAGGGACGGAAGACAAAACCTTTTTAAGCGTTATTATGCCGATGAAACTATGAGCGATACAAAAGAAAAGAACAGCTACAACGAAGACAGTATCAAGGTTCTGGAAGGTCTGGAAGCGGTCAGGCTGAGACCGTCCATGTACATTGGAAACGTGGATGTGGAAGGACTTCACCATCTTGTCTACGAAGTGGTGGATAACAGCATCGACGAGGCCATGGCCGGTATCTGCGATACGATTCACGTGGTGATCTACAAAGACAACAGCGTCAGTGTGGAGGACAACGGGCGGGGTATTCCCACGGGGATCCATGAAAAGGAAAAAATCCCGGCTGCCGAGGTGGTTCTGACCAAACTCCACGCCGGCGGAAAGTTCAACAACGATTCTTACAAGGTTTCAGGCGGTCTTCACGGTGTGGGTATCTCCGTGGTGAACGCCCTTTCGATTTTTCTCAATCTGGAAATATACCAGAACGGGAAAAAATACGTCCAATCCTATTCCAAAGGGATCAAGACCACTGAGCTCACCGTGGCGGGGGATACGGACAAGCGGGGAACCCGCGTTCATTTCAAACCTGACACAAGCATCATGAACGATGATAACTTCAGCTTTGAAATTTTATCCCGGCGCATGAGGGAACTGGCTTTTCTGAACAGCGGAGTCAGGATCATCATCGAAGACGAACGATCCGATGAGAAGAACGATTTCTTCTATGAAGGGGGTCTTGTTTCGTTCGTGGAATACCTGAACAGAGCCCATACCCCTCTCCACGATCCGATTTTCATCAAAGGCGATAAAGACGACGTCCAGGTGGAAGTGGCTATCCAATACAACGACACCTACAACGAAAAGATCTATTCTTTTGCCAACAATATCAACACGGCCGAAGGCGGATTCCACCTTTCCGGTTTCAAGGGAGCCCTGACCAGAACTGTCAACAGTTACGCCACATCGGACAACGTTCCCAAGAACATGCAGGGAAAGATTTCCGGCGACGACACACGGGAAGGGTTGACGGCCATTGTCAGTGTCAAGGTCATGCAGCCCCAGTTCGAGGGTCAGACCAAAACGAAACTTGGAAACAGCGAAGTGAAGGGGATCGTGGAATCTTTGGTCAACGACAAACTGGCCAATTTTCTCCATGAAAATCCGCAAGTTGCAAAAAAACTGATATCCAAGGCCGTGGAAGCGGCCAGGGCCAGGGATGCGGCGAAACGTGCCAGGGATCTGGCCAGAAGCTCGGGTTCTCTGATGGATTCGTCCCTTCCGGGTAAACTGGCGGAATGCCAGTACACCGAACCGGAATTCCGTGAACTTTTTCTCGTGGAAGGGGATTCTGCCGGAGGTTCAGCCAAAATGGGAAGGGACAGAAGATCCCAGGCCATCCTTCCCCTGCGTGGAAAGATCATCAATGTGGAAAAAGCCCGTTTCGACAAGATCCTGAAAAGCGAGGAAATTAAAAATATCATCACGGTTCTCGGAACAGGTGTGGGTAACGAAGAGTACAATATCGACAAGATAAAGTACCACAAAGTCGTGATCATGACCGACGCCGACGTGGACGGGTCCCATATCAGGACACTGCTTTTGACCTTTTTTTACCGTCAGATGCCCAGCCTGATCGAAAAAGGTTATCTTTACATCGCCCAGCCTCCCCTGTACCGGGTGGGGAAAGGGAAAAGCAGTGTGTATCTCAAAGATGAAAACGATTTCAACGAGTATATATTAAGAAGGGCCTGTGAGAATCGCCGTATAGAAATCCCAAATAAAAACAAAAAATACAGTGAAAATGATATGATCTCTCTTTTGAAAAAACTTGCCGTGTACTATTCCAGTATGGATAAGCTCGAAAGGCGGGGTTATGAAAAAGAGGTGGTCGACGTCATCCTGAACGAGGGAACCATCGACAAAAAATATCTGGCGGACAAAGAAAAAATGCTCGAACTCCAGGATAAGATCCGGAAGTTAGGGTACAGTTCCGAGGACATTGTCTACAACGAGGTGATGGACCGCTATCGGTTCAACATCGCCCGCCAGGAAAAATCACCGGATGACCAGTCAATCGTCCTTAAAAAAGGGCAGATCATGGAAATAGGAAGGAGCCTTATTTATTCCAATGAATTCCAGGCTGTGGAAAAAATGAGAGACACCCTGGATGTTTTCGACACACCCCCTTTCAAGGTCTGCCACACGGAAACAGACGACACCATCATGGAATTCGACAAACTGGATGATTTGTACAGCTACATCATGAAAGAAGGAAAAAAAGGGATCGGCGTCCAGCGTTACAAAGGTTTGGGAGAGATGAACCCGGACCAGTTATGGGAAACCACCATGGATCCTGAAAAGCGTGTGATGCTGAAGGTTACCATCGATGACGCGGAAAACGCCGATGCGATTTTCACTCTGCTCATGGGAGAAGAAGTCGAGCCACGGCGCAATTTTATTCAGCGAAATGCCCTTGAGGTAAGCTCTCTCGATATTTAGAGAGATAAAAACTTCGATGCTAAATTTTAAAGAAACGGGAGTCATATCCCGTTTTTTTATTAGATAATCACCAAAAGACTAAATGTTCATTCTTTAAAAACCGATGTTATCTATAGGGATTAATTAGAACATACGGAAAAAGAAATGGATTACAAACCCACATACGAAGAGCTTGAAAAAAGAGTGGAACAGCTGGAGAAAGACCACTCTGTGGATACCTATGAAAAAAAAATGGAGAGAAACAGGATTATTGGTGGGATAGCCCATGAATTCAATAATCTGTTGATGGGTATCCAGGGAAATCTTTCCCTTATCTTTCTGGACATATCTTTTACCGACCGGTTTTTTTCAAAACTAAAAGATATTGAAAAGTACGTGGAAGGCGGTGTCAGGCTGACGGAAAAACTTCTGGATTTTGTCAATGAAGGAGTCTACGAACCGGAAACCCGCTTGAAGGAAATCCAGCCTGAAATGATGAACCGTTTGAAATACGAGATGAACAAAAGTCTGGAAAGTCATCTCATCAAAACAAACTACGGACCATCCGGTAATCCCCTGAAGATATACGAAGAAGTTCATACAGGATCGAATACCGTGCTTCTGGTGGACGACGAGCCCATGATTCTCGATATCGGAAAACAGATGTTGGAACGGACGGGTCTTGAAGTGCTCACGGCGAAAAGCGGTGATAAAGCCATCGAGGTGTATAAAAAAGACTTTAAACGAATCGACTTGGTGATCCTGGATCTGATCATGCCCGGTTTGACCGGTGTGGACACCTATTATGAACTCAAGAAGATAAACCCTGATATAAAGGTTCTTTTTTCAAGCGGTTACAGGAAAAACCTCGATGTGACCACCATCATCGACCAGGGCAGAAGTTCATTTATCCAGAAGCCTTTCAAAATGGAGCAATTGACCCAGGAAATCGGGAAACTCCTGGAACTGTAAGCCTTAGAATTCTATATGACCCGGCGTTCTGGGAAAAGGAATCACATCCCGGATATTGGATACCCCGGTGATGAACATGAGAAACCTCTCGAATCCAAGACCGAACCCGCTGTGAGGCGCTGATCCGAATTTTCTTGACTCCAGGTACCACCAGTAGTCTTTCTCACTCAAATTCATTTCGTTCATCCTTTTTTCAAGGATATCCAATCGTTCTTCCCTCTGGCTTCCTCCAACCAGTTCCCCTATTTTTGGAACGAGAAGATCCATGGCCGCCACGGTACGGTCATTGTCATCCAGGCGCATGTAGAAGGGTTTGATGGTTTTGGGATAATGGGTGATGAACACAGGTTTTTTAAAATAGTCTTCGGCGAGAAAGCGTTCGTGTTCTGACTGGAGATCCGATCCCCAGGACACGGGGTATTCGAAAGTGCGGCCGGATTTTTCCAGGAGATCCACGGCGTCTGTATAGGAAAGACGGGCGAATTCCGATGAAACGACCGTCTGAAGGGTATTATCCAGATCCTTGTCAACAAACCGTGAGAACAACGAATAATCCTCGGCGCAGCGGTCCATGTACTCCCGGACCAGATACTTCAGAAATTCCTCCACCACGTCCATGTTGCCATTGAGATCGCAAAAGGCCATTTCGGGTTCGACCATCCAGAACTCCGCCGCATGACGGCTTGTATTGGAGTTTTCCGCCCGGAACGTGGGACCGAACGTGTACACGTCACCCAGGCCGAGAGCGAACATTTCAGCGGACAACTGGCCTGAAACTGTGAGGTTGGTCTCCTTGCCGAAAAAATCCCGGGAAGCGTCGGCTGACGGTTCTTTAAGGCTGGAAACCCTGAACATCTCCCCGGCGCCCTCGCAATCCGACCCGGTGATGATGGGGGTGTGGATGTAATAAAATCCCCGGTCCTGAAAGTACTGGTGGATCATCATGGACACCTTGGATCTGATCCTGAACATGGCGCCGTATTTGTTCGAACGGGGCCTCAAATGGGCGATGGTTCGCAAAAACTCGTCCGTGTGCCTTTTTTTCTGCAAGGGGTAGTTTTCCGGAGCTTTCTGGTAGATAGAGATGTCATGTGCCTGAACTTCCACATCCTGGCCTTCTCCGGGGGATTCCACGAGATTTCCCCTGACAGAAACGGAAGACCCGGTGGTGAGGCTTTTGATATCGTCGTAGTTGGCCAGGGTTTCATCGGCCAGGACCTGGATGTTTTTCAGACAGGAACCGTCATTCACTTCGATAAAGGAAAAGGTTTTGGCGTTACGAAGGGTTCTCACCCATCCTTTGATCCATACCTCACCCGTTGTGTTGGGACTGGAAAAAATGTCCTGAATTTTGATTCGTTTCATAGGATATCCGATGGATTTAACGTTCCAAGGTAATGTAATACCCCTGTCCTTTTCTCACGATCAGAAGGACAAACGAGGCGTTGTTACGGTATTTAACGATGGCTTTTCTGTAATCGTCCAGGGTTTCAATGGTGTAATCGTTGATCTGGCAGAGGTTGTCTCCCGGTCTGACCCCGATCCTGAACAGATAGGATTTTTGATCCATTTCCGAAATAGTTAGCCCTTTCTGCCTCTCTTTTTTTGAAACTTTGATTCCGAAAATAGTTTCCGCCAGTTGTCCGGCGTTTTCCACAGGGAAGGCCCGGGTGGCCACTTTTATCACCATGGTTTTTCCACCACGGATGATCTGCAGGCCAAGCACGTCTCCCACGCTGTGGTTTTTGAGAATGGCGTCGAAATCCTGGGAATCCTGAACCTTGTCCCGGTTCACCGCCGTCACCACATCCCATTTCCTGAGACCTGCCCTCGCTGCCGGGCTGTTGTCTTCGATCCCGGTGACCACGGCACCGGCCATGGATTTCAACTGGAGGTATTCGGCGATGTTCCTGTCGATATCCTGGAGGTCGAGTCCTGTCCAGGGTACCACGACTTCTCCGTACTTGATCAGGTTGGACACGATTTTTCTGGCCCGGTTGACAGGGATGGCGAAACCGATACCCTGGGCCGAGGCGTAGATGGCCGTGTTGATCCCGATCAGGTCGCCTACGATATTGAGGAGCGGACCCCCACTGTTTCCTGGATTGATGGGGGCATCGATCTGAATGAAATTCCTGAATACCCGGTTGCCCGCGTTGACACTCCGGTTCACCGCGCTCACCACCCCGGTGGACACGGTGTTGGAAAACCCGAAGGGATTTCCGATGGCGATGATGGTTTCACCGATCATGATGTCATCACTGTTGCCCATTGAAACCGACGGAAGATGATCCTTGCTTTTGATCTGGAGTACGGCCAGGTCGGATTCCGGATCGGCTCCCACCAGTTGGGCCACGAACTCCCGTTTGTCGTTCAAGCTCACGGTGATGTGGCTTGTCTTTTCCACCACATGGGCGTTGGTTAGGATATACCCTCGTTTTCCGTCGATGATGACCCCGGAGCCGAGACTGATTTTTTTAGAACGCCCTCTGTTCTGATCGAAGAAATCCTTGAAGAAATCATCGAAGTTCCGGTTAAAACGCCGCGAAGCAAACGGGTTGGCGCGGTTGTAAACATCGACTTCCGATGAGATGTTCACCACGGCGGCACTGACTTTTTCCACAGCGACCACCACCTCGGAACGACGCTGATTTTGGGATGCAAAAAGGGAAGTTCCTGAAAATACAGCCAGGAAGACCATCAGGTAAAGACTTTTGCGTGGAAGATCATTAAAAATTTGCATTTTGGTATGAATAAAATATAATGACGGGTTATTTTTGATTTAAACCATTTAATGACGAAAAGATATACCATGGGAATGAAAAGTATTCAAGAAATCTTGAAATCTGTGGAACAGCCCAGCCGTTACACAGGCCTCGAGTGCAATGCGGTGATCAAACAGAACGATGCCTTCGATGTACGGATGGCACTGGTTTTTCCGGACCTTTATGAAATCGGCACCTCCCATTTCGGAATTCAGATCCTGTACCATATCCTGAACAAGCAGGAGGGGATTTACGCGGAACGTGTCTACACACCGGCCCCGGATATGGAAAAAGTCCTTCGTGACAACAACATCCCGATGTTTTCACGTGAAACAAAAACACCCCTGGTGGAATTCGATATTCTGGGATTCAGCCTGCTTTACGAACTGAATTACACCAATATCCTGACGGTTCTCGATCTGGCGGGCATACCTTTTTTAAAAACGGATCGAACCGATGAACACCCGGTCCTGATCGCTGGAGGACCCTGTACCTTCAATCCCGAACCGGTGGCCGACCTGTTCGATGCCATGGTGATTGGCGACGGGGAAAAGGTGATCGTGGAACTGGCCAGAACCTACGAAAAATGGAAGAAAAGCGGTTTGACCCGTCATGATCTTTTAAAAACATGGTCAAAAATTCCAGGTGTTTACATTCCGTCTTTTTTCAACCCGGATATTCAGGAGAAAGACGGTTATTCCATACAGGTTCTCAAACCTGTGTTCGACGATTACCGGTGTGTCAGGAAAACCGTGGTTCCGGACCTGGAGTTTGAAGATTTTCCCACAGCCCCCGTCATTCCTTTTGGAAGGCCGGTTCATGAACGGCTCCGACTTGAAATTTCAAGGGGATGCAGCAGGGGATGCCGGTTCTGTCAGGCGGGAATGATCTACCGTCCGGTGCGTGAACGAGGCGTGGACACCCTGGTGAACCTAGCGGACAGTGCCATCTGCCACACCGGCTACGAAGATCTTTCCCTCCTTTCCCTCAGCGCGGGCGATTATGAAAACCTGGGAACCCTGATGCTGAAACTCCTCGAACTGTCCGAAGCCCAGGCTGACACCCACAGAAACGTTTCTTTTTCTCTCCCGTCCGTCCGTGCCGGCCGTCTCAACGCCGATCTCATGGAAATCATCAAAAAAGTCAGGAAAACCGGGTTCACCATCGCCCCCGAAGCCGGTTCCCAGCGCCTGCGTGATGTGATCAACAAAGGCATCACCGAGGACGATATCGTTCAGACCGTGGAAAGTGCCTTTGAACTTGGCTGGAACGTGATCAAACTCTATTTTATGACAGGCCTTCCCACGGAAACCCCGGAGGACCTCCAGGCCATCGTCGATCTCGTGAAAAAACTGAGGGATGTGAAAAAACATAAAAGGAAAAAAGCCCAGATTCATGTCAGCGTCACCACTTTCATTCCCAAATCCCACAGCCCGTTTCAGTGGGAGCCCCAGTTGCCCCAGGACCAGGCCTGGGAAAGGATACTGTGGCTCAGGGAAAACCTCAGGTTTAACGATGTCAGCGTCAAATGGGGAAAAACCCAGATCAGTTTTCTCGAAGGCCTGATGGCCCGGGGAGACCGCCGTTTGACCCCGATGATCATCTCGGCCTACAGGAAAGGATGCCGCCTTGACGGGTGGAACGAGCACTTCAGGCTCGACCTCTGGGAACAGGCCATTGAAGAGAGCGGGATCGATCCGGACAGCATCCTTCACCGGGAAAGACCTGTTGAAGAACCTCTTCCCTGGGATCATATCGATTCGGGAGTCAGCCGGGTTTTTCTCGAGGAAGAGCGGAAAAAGTCCCGCCAGGGACTTCTGACCGAAGACTGCCGTTACGGAACGTGTACCGGCTGTGGTCTCTGTGATTTTGACACGATCAGACCCCGGATTCTCGATAAAACGGAGTTTGTTCCAACGATCAGGGAAAAAAAAGAAGCCAGGGACCTGAACTACAAAAAAATTAAATGCGTCTACACCAAAACAGGAGACGCCCGTTATCTCGGGCACATGGAGCTCGTGAACCTGATATCCAGATGTCTGAGGCGCTCGGGCATCCCGGTGAAGTACAGCAGCGGATTCCATAAAATCATCAAACTGGTCTGCGGCAACCCCCTTCCCGTGGGTTATGAAAGTCTCGAAGAATTTTTTATCATTGAAGTTCGTGAGGATTTTGATACTAATACAATCAAGTCCGTGCTCAACCGTCTGTTTCCCGATGACTTGCAAATCGTTCACACTGCGCATATTGAAAAGAAATCAGAAATTCAGGAAAAGCCGAACAAACGGTATGTCCTGTCAATCGACGGTTTCGATTTTTCCCGGGAAAAAATTGAGTCGTTCACCGGAGCCGATCAGGTGATTTTCGAAAAAGTGAACAAAAAAGGGGAGTCACGGTCCATCGACCTGAAAAACCATGTGCGTAACATCACGGTGGAAGCACCCGGAAAGATTGTTTTCGATCTTCTGAGCGAAGGTGGAGTCCACGTCAGACCGGATGATGCCATGAAACATATTTTTTCCATTTCCGACGACGAGATGAGAAAAGCGGACATGATGAAGTTGAGGCATTTTGACTGATTGCTATGTATAAAGAACTGATTGTCAACGTATGTGAAACGGAAACCCGTGTTGCCCTTGTCGAGGACGGAAATGTCACCGAGCTGTTTATCGAGAGGGGAGACGAGGAAAATATCACGGGCAACATCTACAAAGGCACTGTTCAGCGTGTTCTACCCGGCATGCAGGCGGCTTTCGTGGATATCGGTTTGAAACAGGCCGCCTTTCTCTACGTGGACGACGTCATAAAAAAGCAGAACCTCGATGAAGCGGAGCCTCCTGAAAAACCCAACGGTCTCACTGACAAGGATGATTTCGTTCCAAACAACACCCAGCGAAACATACCCATCGAACAACTGCTCCGGGAAGGCCAGCAGATCATGGTCCAGGTGGTCAAGGCCCCCATTGGAACGAAAGGAGCCCGGGTTTCCACCTACATATCCATTCCCGGCCGTTACCTTGTGCTTATGCCCAATGTGGATCATATCGGTATTTCCAAACGCATCGATACGGACGAGGAAAGGGCGAGACTGAAAAACCTGATCAACGATCTGCGAAAGGTGAAATACGGGTATATTTTCAGAACGGCCAGCGAAAGCATCGACTCCGACCAGCTCCGGACGGAAATGGATCTTCTCGTCAACTCCTGGGAAAACATCAAACGCCGTTACAGACAGTACAGCGCACCTTACACCCTTCACCGGGACCTTAAAGTCACATTCAGGGCCATCCGTGATCTGTTGACCCATGAGGCGAACAAGCTGATCATCGATTCAAACATCGGCTACGAGTCCATCAAAAGCTTCCTCAGAAAAATCATGCCGGAGCTCAAGGTCAAGGTGGAACTTTACGACGGGCCGGAGCCTATCTATGATTTCTACAATATCGAAGGGGATATTTCACGGGCTCTGAAAAAGAAGGTCTGGCTCAAGTCCGGCGGGTACATCGTGATCGAGCATACGGAAGCCCTGACATCCATCGATGTTAACACCGGAAGGTATGTGGGCAAACAGAATTTCGAAGAGACGATTTTCAAGACCAATATGGAGGCCATCAAAGAGATCGCCTATCAGATCCGCCTGCGGAATATCGGCGGCATTATCATTCTCGATTTTATCGACATGGAAAGTGAACAGAACAAGGTCCGTGTTTTCGAGGAACTAAGGGAAGTGTTCAAAAACGACAAAAGTAAAACCAACATCCTTCCCATGTCCGAGATAGGCCTGATCCAGATGACCCGGAAAAGGGTAAGGCAGAGTCTGAACAAGGTCCTCTGTGACAGCTGCCCGAACTGCAACGGTGACGGTTTCGTCCTTTCCAGAAAAACCATTCTTCAGAAAATTCTTCGTGAAATCAGGCGATTCAACCGGGATATGGCCGGCCATGAATTTATCGTGAGGGTGAATCCTTCCATGGCGGAATACATCAGCCGTGAAGAGTCCAACATCATTCTCCGGCTTGAGAGCGAGTTTGGAAAACATATCCGGATTCAGAAAAACGCCGATTTTCACATTGAAGAATTCGAAATTACTGAAAAGATTCATTATTGACAAAACAGAAAATATATGGTTAGATTCTCTGGTTAATATTTTGAAATTTGTAATCAAAACAATGAGTTATAATATAGAAAGCAGAGGTTTACAACATGAAAAGAACATACCAGCCCAGCAAAATCAAAAAGGCAAGAACTCACGGATTTTTATCAAGAATGGCAACCGCTGCTGGGAGACGCGTGATCAAAAGGCGTCGTGCCAGGGGAAGAAAGAGACTTTCCGCTTAAACTGCAAGTCCAACAGACAGGCATGGAACGTTGCGTGAATTTTCGTTCGGAAAAACAGACAGATTACGTAAATCCATCGATTACAGGAAGCTTAATCTTAGCGGAAGAAAAGTCGAAAATCATGAATTTATACTTATTTACAAGAAGAATGTATTAAAAAATTCACGCTTGGGAATCACTGTATCAAAAAAAGTCGGCATAGCGGTCGAGCGCAACAGGATAAAACGAATAACACGTGAGTTTTTTCGTACAAACAGGTATTTATTCATTGAAGGAGGTGTTGACCTGAACGTGATCGCGAAACGGTCAGCATCCTCCAGAAAAAATAAAGAATTGTTCGAATCTCTGAAAGAAGTTGTTAAAAAAATTGACATTAAAAAATGTGGTTAAATTCCCGGTATTTCTTCTGATCAGGATCTACCAGATATTTATATCTCCTTTGAAAGGACCCACATGTCGATTTTACCCTACTTGTTCAGAATATGCGTACCAGGCTGTTGAAAAATACGGATTGTTTAAAGGAGTCTATCTTGCCTTACGGCGGATTTTGAAATGTCACCCGTTTCACCCTGGCGGCTTTGATCCTGTACCGTGATATTCTTTTTCCCGGCGCCCTTCCTTCTCTTTTTGATACACCACCAGTTAAAAAACAGGAGTTCTTATGGAACAGAGGAATTTGTTCGCGGCTATATTCCTAACGATTTTGGTGTATGTAGGTTGGTTTTACGTTTTTCCTCCAAAAAAACAGCCTGTTGAACCGGCTGTTAAAGAAAGTTCCGTCCAAACGGCGGAACAGACCCCGGCAGCGGATACCCCCGCAGCTTCCTTTGACCGTGGAACCGAGCTTTCGGCTATCCAGCCCTCGGCGGATGAAAAAATCATTCATGTGGAGACCCCGCTCTACAAAGCGGAGTTTTCGAGCCGTGGCGGAGTGATCAAACAGCTTCATCTCAAAAAATTCAGAGAAAACAACCGGAAGGATTCAGGATTGAAATACCTGATCGACCGGAAAGTGGCCAACGGCACATACGCCGTAACTTTTGAAAACCCTTCTCTAAAAGGGCTTGATTCAGCCAATTTCAGCCTGGATGGCGCAACCGATCTTCAGGTGAGCGACAAGAATCAGCAGCTCCGTTTCGCCTGGAAATCCGACAAAGGGTTGATCGTTGAAAAGGTTTTTGATTTTTCACCCGTATCCTATCAGATCGGCCTGAATGTTCGCATTAAAAACGGCACGGGTGACGTTTTCAAAGACAACGCCACTGTCCAGCTCCAGAATAAAATCATCGACAAAAGCAACATCGCGTTTGTGGGGCCGTCTTTTTACATGGCAAAAGAGATGATCGAAGTGCCTCCCGGTGATATTAAAAATGAAAACCGGTTCAAGGGCAGCATCAACTGGCTGGCCATTCAGGACAGGTATTTCATCATGAGCCTGATTCCCAAAAGTGTTGGAGAGTCGGATGTCCATTTGACCTATGATGAAAAAACAGAGATCATTGGAACGAACCTGACCATGAACACGGGTGAAATCGTCCCCGGCGCCGTGAAAGAATTGAACTATGGCATATACGCTGGTCCGAAAAACGCATCGGCCCTTAAAAATATCGGGAATGACATGGACAAGGTCATTGATTTCGGTATGTTCGACGTACTCGCCAAACCCTGTCTTTACCTGATGAACCTGATTCATGACCATGTGATCAAGAATTACGGCGTCGCCATCATCCTTCTGACCATTCTTTTCAAGCTCATTCTCTGGCCCCTGGGAACGAAAAGCTACAAGTCCATGAACGACATGAAGAAGCTTCAGCCCCTGGTCAACGAAATCCGCCAGAAACACGCCAGTAACAAACAGAAAATGAACGAGGAGATGATGAATCTGTACAAGACCTACAAGGTCAATCCCTTGAGCGGATGCCTTCCCCTTCTTGTTCAGATGCCGATATTCTTCGCATTTTACAAAATGTTGTATTCGGCCATCGAGCTTCGGCATGCCCCTTTCTTCGGGTGGATCCACGACCTGTCCGCCCCTGACCGCCTTTTCAATTTCAGTTTCGTGATCCCCTATTTCGAACCACCCACTGGTATCCCTGTCCTGACCCTCCTCATGGGCGGATCCATGTTTTTACAGCAGAAAATGTCCCCTCCGGCCGGAGATCCGGCGCAGGCGAAAATGATGATGCTCATGCCCCTGTTCATGACCTTCATATTTTTGAATTTCTCATCGGGACTCGTTTTGTACTGGCTGGTCAACAACATCGTATCCATCATCCAGCAGTACTACATCATGAAAAAGTATGCATAAATCAGGAGGCACTATGAATTCTTGTAGGGAATTTGAAGGCAAGAATGTCGAAAAAGCAGTGGAACTGGCCTGCAAGGAGCTGAACATTTCAAAAAATCAGCTCAAGTACGATATTATTTCCAACGGATCCAGCGGGATTTTTTCCATCATCCGGAGCAAGAAAGCGAAAATCCGTGTGACCCTTGACAGCCCTTCAAAAAACAAACAGAAAGTCATCAACCTGGTGGACGAGGCTTTTGGTGTCAAGAAAAGTTCTCCGGAATCACCGGAAGCCGACGAACGGAAAGAAGAACGCAAAGAGAATAAATCCGAGAAAAAGCCTGAGCGCTCCTTTGAAAGAAAACCTGAAAAGAAACAGGATAAAAAAGAGTTTCCTGAAAAAAAGCCCCGGGAGCAGGTGCATCAAGTCAAGGTGAAAAAAGAGGTCGTGGATGAATTCGACGATCTGGATGATGAGGATGACGATACCCCGAAAGAAAAGATCATCTCCGATTTTTACAAGGGAAAGACCCCGGAAGCCATTGGAGAGGAAGTGATCCGAAAAATCATGGCCTATGTTTCGGACTCTTTCGGTATTCTTATCGAATCCGACGGAACCAACCTGACCTACCATGTGAGCAGTGATGATTCAGCGGTCATCATAGGGAAACGCGGGCAGAATCTGGAAGCCATGCAGTACCTTGTGGACAAGATCGTGAACAAGCACACCCTGGAGAAGAAACGCGTTCTCATCGATGTGGAAGGATACCTGGAAAAACGGAGAGAAAACCTGGAAAGAATGGCGATCCGCATGTCGGACAAAGTCAGGAAAACTGGCAAACCCTCGACCATCAGTCAGATGTCTTCCCAGGACCGCCGCATCGTCCATCTTGCCCTGAAAGACAATAAGAGCGTCAGAACCCAGAGCATGGGCGAAGGGTATTACAGGCGACTTGTGATTTTTCCCAAAAAAGCCAAGGGACGTAAGAAAACACCCAAGGAATGATCGGGAATACGACAGAGCTGGCATGACCCACGACCTGTTCCGGCTTATTTCCGGAGCAGGTCCTTTTGTTTGGTGGAACCGTGATGATCGATGATAAAAGAACCATAGCGGCACTGGCTACACCCACTGGAAAAGGCGGGATTGGGATCATCCGTGTTTCGGGTGTCCGGGCCCTCGAGATGACGCAAAAGCATTTTTTCAACCCCGGAGGCCACAGGCTCGAAACGGTTGAAAGTCATCGTGTGTATTACGGGTTTATCCGCGATGAACAGGGACGGACCCTTGATGAGGTTTTGTTCATCCATATGAAGGCGCCCCGGTCCTATACGGCGGAAGATGTGGTTGAAATCCAGTCCCATTCCAGTCCTGTGGTTCTCCGGGCCATACTGGCCCTTCTGATCCGTAACGGTGTCGAGCCTGCAGAACCCGGCGAATTTACCAAAAGGGCCTATCTGAACGGCCGGATCGACCTGACTCAGGCTGAAGCGGTCATTGACATCATCAATGCCAGGACGGAAACATCCCTGGATATCGCCCTTTCCCAGATCGAAGGGTCCTTAAGATCGACCATTCTTGACATCCGGGAGCGGTTGCTCGGTTTCCAGGCCCGGGTGGAAGCGGTTATTGATTTTCCCGATGATGTGGCAGACATCCTCGACCCGGGGGAGTCGTCGGATCTGCTTCAAAGTATCAGGGACGAATTGACGGTTCTTAAAAAAAACCATGAGAACCTTCGTATATTCAGGGAAGGTCTCCGCATGGTGATCGCCGGCCCCCCCAATTCAGGAAAATCCAGTCTGCTCAACGCCCTTTTGAACCGTGAAAAAGCGATTGTCACCCCGATTCCCGGAACGACCCGGGACCTGATCGAGGATCTGATCCTGATTGACGGAATTCCCATTGAGATCACCGACACAGCGGGCATACATCAGACGGCCGATCTTGTGGAGCAGATCGGGATTCAGAAGACGCTTGAAAAAATCGATTCGGCCGATCTGCTTATTCTCATGCTCGATGATTCGAAAACCCCGGGCGATTCGGAATGTGAATCCATATCCGCTGTTTTTGAATCGTGCAGGGAAACAAAGAAAGTGCTCGTCGTGGCCAATAAATGCGATCTCGTTTCCAGGAAAAATCATGACTCCAGGATTCCTGAACCCGATATCCGGATATCGGTCCGGACACGTCAGAACCTCGATGCCTTGAAAACCATGATCGCCGGACTTATATTGCGGGACATGCCGGAAAACAGAAGCGCGGTGGTGCCCAATGTTCGACAGTATGCTCTTATCGAGGAAGCGATCAAATCGGTAGGCCGGATTGACGGAGGTCTGGAAACCGGACTTGGCCACGATCTGGTCGCCATGGATATCAGGGACTGTGTTCATGCCCTTGATCAGGTTCTGGGATTGACCCGGGGGGACGATGTGCTTGACAGGATATTCAGCACGTTTTGTATTGGAAAATAGTGTTTCACGTGAAACAACGGCCAGGTCAAAGACCGGGTTTGGTGATTTAAAGCAACGGGAGTTAAACCATGGATTTGTCAAAATACGTAAAAAAATATGAAGACCTGGTGGCACAGATCGAAAGCGTTTGCGCCAAGGTCAAAACGGATCACGCCGACAAGGATGCATGCCGGCAGGGTTGCAGCGACTGCTGTCACGCCCTGTTCGACCTGACGCTGATCGAAGCGTATGCCATCAAGCTGCGTTTCGATGAAAACTTTACGGGGAAACTCCGCCACGACATCCTGAGCGTGGCTGACACGGCAGACCGAAAGATTTTCAAGATCAAGAAAAACGCCACGGAAGCTGAAAAACTCGGGGCCGATGGACAGAAAATCATCGAGCGCATTTCCATGGAAAAAATCGCCTGTCCTCTTCTCGATGAAAACAACCTCTGCCGCATGTACGACCATCGACCCATCGCCTGCCGGGTATACGGCATCCCCACCTCCACCGGGGGAAAAGGGTACACCTGCGGACTTTCCGGGTTCAACCGGGGTGAAAACTACCCCACTCTCAACATGGACCTCGTGTACAAGCGCCTTTACGATATATCCCATGACATGGTGAAAGATATCCGGTCCAAATACACCCAGATGGGAGATATCCTTGTGCCCCTTTCCATGAGCCTGATCACGGATTACAATGATGAGTATTTCGGCATTCCCGGTCTTGAGGTCATAGGATAAGATGATGGAAAAATTCAACGATACAGAAATAGAAGCCAAGAAAAAAGCCATTTTCGACATGATGGGCAAACGGGGGCAGAAGAATATCCTTAAAATGGGATACGAGGTGTGGAACCCGTTTGAAGAACCGAAAGATCCCCTGGATATCCGTAAAGATATCACCAAACGGACCATCCAGGATCTGGTTCATGAATTTCTCCAGACACGTCGTGAAGAAAAAACCTCCGTGTCGTTTGGAGAAGGTGTGGTTGAAATCGCCATGGCCCTGATGAACGGCAATGATAAATACCGCGGGATGTTCGAATTTTCCATCTGGTATTCAGATCTTCTGAAAAAAGAAGGGCACGACAACCTGTCATGAACGAGGAACCAAGGGAAGCGGTCAAAGTCATTATGGCATTCATGGAATCGTTGGAAAGCCACGTGACGCCGTCTGACCTGGATCGGCAGGTTTCCAGGACCACGGGGTTTGATCCCAAGGTGATACGACGCGCGGTGAAATCCCTTGTCCGGGAAGGGTTGCTCGAATACAGAGACAAAAACGGAAGGACCGTAATTTCTCTGAGTTATTCGCGCCCTGTCCGACTTTCAAATCATGTGATCGTCAGCCCTCCGGATATCTGCGTAGACGAAAAACCCGGAGATGTGGTGATTCGGCTGAACAGCGGGACGGCATTTGGACGTGGAGACCACCCCACCACCCAGCTGTGTGTGATAGCCCTCGATTCGCTGCTAACGGGAGAAAAAGGCAAGAACCGCTTGTGTCGAACGGCACTGGACATCGGTACAGGGTCCGGGATTCTGGCTCTTGCGGCAGCAAAACTCGGGGTCCAGAAAATCCGTGCTTGCGACAGAGACCATGTGGCCGAATCCGAAGCCAGGGACAACATCACTTTGAACGGACTCCATGAACAGATTTTTATGGTCCCTGATTTCGATACTGAGAATACCTACGACATGATCATCGCCAACCTGCGTTATCCCACCCTGATCGATCTGTACACTGTGATCGAAAAAATCACCCATGAGAAAAGCGTCCTGGTTCTTTCAGGAATCAAGGAAGAGGAGGTGGAAACCGTCCAAGGAGTTTACGCCGGAGCCGGATGTTTTGAATGCCTGTGGACCGGTTCAAGACAGGGATGGTCAGGTCTTATCTATAAACGGTCAGAAAGCACGATTCTCTCATAAATGATCAAATATCGTTTTTAAAGACTTTTAGGTGGTTTTGCATATCTTGGTATGCGAAAGTTTGAGAACGTGGTTTATAGATCCATTTTGAGAGTTGTTTTTTTTGAGGAAACGCCGCAAAATTTTTTGTTTTCAGGGTTCAAAGTGTTTCCCCAGATGGGCCGGAGCCGGATGGGTGACTTTCGTGAAAAAGGCCGACAGAAATCGGAACGGTCCATGGGGTTCCATAATTACCCGCTGTGATACCCTCCCATAAACGTGGATCAGGGCCAAGGAAAAAATCATCAGGGGAAAGGGAGCCACCTGAAAAACCTGGGCCGGAATGTCCACAAAGTGCTGCTGCATGAAAACACCGACAATCTGGAGCAAGGAAAAAAGGTAGCAGCCAAGAGCCACCCGAAAAAAACTCCACCCACCAAAAATCACAAGAGCCAGGGCGATCCAGCCTGTACCCTCACATCCCTGGGGGCGACCCCAACCCGCTTTGAAAAAAAGGGAAAAAGAGGCCCCGGCTATTCCGGCCAACGCACCTCCAGCCACCACATGGTAAAGTCGTACAAGACGCGGTCTGCCGCCCCGTGCAAACGACGCATGGGGATTTTCCCCTGCCGCTTTCATGGAAAGTCCGGCCCCTGTTCGTTCAGAATAAAACCAGAGCAAGACGATGCACATTATGGACAGATAGACGGCCAGGTTGTGCTGAAAAAAAGAAGGCCCGATAACAGGGATGGAAGACAGCCATGGAACAGGCCAATGGGCGACTTCAACGCCTTGGACGCGGCTGTAACTGTTTCCGAAGAAGTATGCCAGGTCTCGGCACAAAAGGGACAGGACAAAACCCAGGGCGACCTGGGAAACGCCAAGGTAAATCGATATCAGTCCCAGCACGAGGGAGACAAGCGAGCCGGTCAGGGCGGCCGCGGCGAATCCCGCCATCACCGATCCGGTATGGTAAGAGGCGACAAAAGCGGTGAGGGCGCAAAGAAGGATGCAGCCATCCAGGGAGAGGTTGATCACCCCGGATTTTTCGGAAAGGGTTTCACCCAGAGCCGCGAAAAGAACAGGGCAGGAACCCGCGACAACTCCGGACAGAATGACCATCCATACCTCATTCATCTGACACCTCTCGATTAGAAACCTGGTTTTGAACGGACCTGTCTTTCATAGATTTGACAAGCAGGAAGAACAGAACCACAAGGCCCTGAATCACGCCGCTGAGGGACGAATCGATCTGGAGAATCATGGGAAGCTGGATGCTGCCTACGTTGAGGCAGGAAAAGAAAAAAGAGATCAGGGGAACGAACCGGATATCGTATCGTGATAGAAGGACAACCAGGATGGCGAGGTATCCGTAACCGCTGGAGATTGAGGGGATCAGGCGGTGATACACGCCGGTCACCTGGAAAAAACCGGCTAAACCCGCAAGACCGCCGCAGACAGTGAGGGCGAACAGCAAGGACAGGGAAGGCCTGAGACCCAGAAGACGGGAGGCGGTGGGATTGGTTCCGCTGGCATGGAGTTTGAGTCCAATCAGAGTCTGCCGGATCAAAACCCAGGAAAGAAAAAAAACCACGACAACCAGGACAATCGCAAAGGTCGACAGGGCAAAGGGTCCTTTTTCGGATAAAAAGAAAACATCGGCAATGGGATCGGTTCCGCTCATCGAAGCGATACCCGGTCGTTTCCATGGCCCAAAGATCAGCCACAGCGTGAAACCCTGGGCCACAAAATTCAGTCCGAGGCCCGCGAAGATTTCATGGACGCCGAAACGGGTTTTGAGAAGCCCGGACATCAAAGCCAGGAAAGCGCCTGCGACGAACGAACCGGCCAGGGCCAGGGGAAAGGCGATCCAGGTATCAAACAACCGAAAAAAGGCAAAACCGCCAAGGGCTCCCGCGATGATCTGTCCTTCGATGCCGATGTTCCAGAGTCCGATTCGGAAGGTATACACAAGACCCATGGAACACAAGGTGAGGGGGATAAAGGTTTTCAGAACGTGTCCCAGATACACGGAAGACCCCAGGGAACCCTGAACAAGAAGGCGGAACGTTTCCAGGGGCGCTACGCCTGAAAGAGCCAGAACCGCTGAGACGAAGGCTATCACGGAAAAAACGACGAGACAAAGAGACAAGCCCGGGCTGTTTAAGAACCGTGAAACGCGAGATACTGAAAGGGTCATACAAGCTCCTAAACATGTTTCACATGAAACATTCATGGGTAATGGTCTTGAATCAAAACGATTTCCTCATTCCGGCCACCGCAGAACCTATGGCGTCACGGTCCAGGTCACGGCAGAGACCGTCCAGTATCAGCTCTCCCTGGAAAAAGACAAGAATCCGGTCGGCAAACTGAAGGATTTCATCCAGCTCAGGTGATGAGAACACCAGAGCGGTTCCCGAGGTCCGGCACCGGTCAAGAAGGATGGTCCATACAGCCAGGGTGGAATCATGGTCAAGCCCCCGGGTGGGGTTTTCCAGAAGCAGGAGTCTTGGGTTGTCAGGCAGAAGGGAAAGCAGGAACCGTTGCTGGTTGCCGCCTGACAGGGAATCCACTGTGGAATCGGGTTTGGCCTTGATCCAGAAATCACGGATCGCCTGTCGGGTTCTGTCAAGGGCATGCTTTTTATTGAAAAAAAGAGAACCCCCCGATCGGTTCAGGGCCACGTGTTCCGCCAGGGTCAGGCCTGAAATCAGGCCATCTTCCATGCGGGAGCCAGGCACAAAAGCCACGCCTCTGGAAGAAAACTCCCTGAAGGGCCGTCCCGAAAGACAGAAATCATCAAGGGTGATGGAACCGGACCGGAGCGGTTCAAGCCCTGCTGCCACACGGAGGAAAAGCTCCTGGCCGCTTCCTTCGAGCCCGGCAAGTCCCAAGACTTCTCCGGAACAGATACGGAGAGATAATGGTTTCAGAGACACCCGCCCGTCCGATGCCATCACATCATCCAGAAAAAAGAACGGGTTCCCGGGTTCATGGTGGTCAGAAGGAACCGGGGACTGGCTCTCGGGAAACATGCAGCGCAAAAGATCCATGGACTGGAAGGGGGCGGAAAAATGCCCGCTGACCTTTCCCTGCCTCAGCACCGTGGCATCATCACACAGGCTGGCCACATCCTCGAGTTTGTGGGAGACGAGAATCACACTTTTTCCCAGCTCACGCAGCCGTGAAAGGCAGGTGAAAAGGGCTGACTTCTGAACATCGGTGATGCCCGTGGTGGGTTCATCCAGAATCAGTACCCGCACACCAAGGGACATGAGACGGACGATTTCCAGCTGCTGCCGTTCCCCGAGTGTGAGGCGGCGAAGGGGAAGATCGGGGTCCAGACAGAAGCCCAGTTCATCGGAGATTTTCAGAAAGTCCAGGAGGATGTGTTTTTTTTGAAGAAAAAACCCATGAGATCGGCCGATCATCAGGTTGTCCAGTACGGTCAACTGGGGGAAATCCATGGGTTCCTGGTACAGCATGCCGATTCCGGCGGCAAGGGCTTTCTCCGGAGACCCCAGGTCTTCATCCCGGCCGGAGAGGAGGATACGGCCGGACGTTCGGGGAAGAAACCCTGACAGAATCTTCATCAGGGTGCTTTTCCCCGCGCCGTTTTCGCCGAGAAGGGCATGGATGCTTCCCTCCCGGACAGTCAAACTCACCGAGTCGAGGGCCCGTAGCGAACCATAGGTTTTCTGGATATCGATCAGTTGTATCACGGCTCACCTAGGAACAGAGGGTCAAACCATCACACGCTATTTTCTGGATTTTCCGCCCATGCCTTTCAGAAATTTCTTCATGTACCAGATCTGCATGTCGGTCGCGGTTTCGCCGGATTTGAGAAACACGGTGCCGTCGTCAAAGGTGAGCGGACCTTTGAACAGGTTGATCTTTCCCGAGCCCAGATCGGCGGTGAACCGGTCGAGAGCGGCGGCCGCATCTTTTGAAAGGGCGGGACCCTTGGCAAACCCCACCGGGCTTTTATCCGGATGGTTGAGGTTTTTGAAATCCGGAGCCAGCCATTCCCAGCTCTGGCTAAGTCTTCCGGCCATACTTTTTTTCACGTAAGCCACGTAGCTGGGACCCCAGTTGTAGTAAGGCACGCCCAGGCAGACGTCGGCGGCCCCGTCACAGGCGTTTTTGTATTCGTAGGGAATGGCGAAGACTTTTTTGCCCCGCTGGCGTTTCTGGCGGGCCACGGTGCAGGCTTCGGGGGTGTCGAGTCCGGAGATCACCACGTCGTAACCTGAATCAAAAAAAGTGCCGGCCACCTGGGTGGGGTCGGCCGTCACTCCGGGGATGTTGAACCAGAAGCCGATGAACGAGGTGTCGAAACGCAAGTCCTGGGGGTTTTTTTTCAGCACTTTGTCCCAGGCGTAACGGGCGCCGAGGTAACAGGACACGGCCAGCCGACGCGTCTCGTCGTTAACCAGGGGGCCAAGATAAGCGATTTTTCCTGTTTTCGTGGTCATGGCGGCGGTGAATCCGGCCATCATTTTGGTGTACTCCATCCGGCCCATGACGTTGCTGAGGTTTTTCGGAGCTTTCTTTGTCAGGGCCCCGTCACCGGACACGTGGATGAAGTCGATGGTGGGATGCTTCCGGGCTGCCTCGAGGATTCCGTCACTCATGTCGTCGGAATTGGCGATGATCAGACGGGCGCCTTTGGAAATCAGGTCGTCTACCAGCTGGGGAACGGTGACGCCGGGACGGTCCGCAGGGTTGACCTTGTCGATGTAGATCATGCGGGATCCAGGGATCTTCTTCTCCACGTATTTCCCTGCATCGAAATGGGCCTGGCTCCAGCCCCGGTCATTGTATGGGCCTACCAGCAGGAGCCCGAAGGTCAGGGGTTTTGCAGTCGCAGCCGAACCACAGAGAAGGATGACCAGAAAAAAGCAGGGGAAAAGAATCCGGAAACGGGAAAGAAACGGGCTGAACATAAAAAACCTCCTGGATGGTTGACTCCATATCGCCTCCACAGGGCCATGGAGGCCAGACGGGATGGCTGCTTCAGACAATGCCCAGCCTGGAAAGGGTGTGGGCCAGGCCATCGACGCCAAGAACCTGAACCGCGTGGATTCCGAGGCTTCGGGCGCTTTCGATGTTTTTCGGGGTGTCATCGAAAAAAAGCACGCGGTGCGCCGGAGAGGTGAGCTGGTTCAGGACATAATCGAATGTGGATACTTCCGGTTTGATCCGGCCGATTTCATGGGAGGGAAAGTTGTGATCGAAATACCGGTCCAGTTGGTATCGGTCCCGGAGCATCTCCCAGTGCATGGCGTTGGTGTTGGACAAGCTGACCAGGGTGTAGCGTCCCCTGAGGCCGGAAAGAAGGCGGCGTGACCCGGGAAACATCTCCGAGGCCCAGGAGGCGAAGTGAAAAAGAAACTCGTCCACGGTAACACAAAGGCCGTACTCGCGGATGACACCCTGAGCAAAGGTGTCGGCGTCGATGCTCCCTGTTTCAAATCCGCGCACGGCGTCGGACTGGAACCAGATCGCCCACAGTTCTTCCACGGTGAACCGGCCCATGGTCCATTCCAGCATTTTTTCCACACCGGTGAGCTTGATGAATACCCCGCCCAGATCGAAGATCAGGGTATCCACCGTTTCCATGGGAATCAACTGATCCGTTTCCCTCATGATTCCTCGCCTGCTGAGATGTCCATGTCGCGATGGGGAGGTTTCTTTCTCCGGGTCCTGTTGCGTTTGGGCTTGTCTTTATTTTCAGCGCCCGCAGTCTCGGGACGTTCGCTTGAACCTTCACCATGCCGTTCACTGGTCCGTTGCTCACCGGACCGTTCCGGGGATCGTCCGCGTGACCCGTCCGTACTCCGGGTATTCCGGCTCTGACCGCTGCGGCTCCCGGGCTTCTTTCCCTTACGGGGTCGAAGGGGTTCGGCTTTGGCTTCTTCCGGCTCCCCGGGATCATGGGTAGGCTCGGGAGGTTCTGCGAGAAGGGCGTCATCGGGATGTTCGCAGACCAGGTCGTTGCCCAGAAACGCTTCGATATCCGGGATATGGAACGAATCGTCCTCGCAGGCGAAACTTACGGAAATCCCGCTGCTTCCGGCCCGGCCTGTCCGGCCGATGCGGTGGACGTAATTTTCGGCGTCCTGGGGCAGGTTGTAGTTGATCACATGGCTGATGTCATCGATATGGATTCCACGGGCCGCCACGTCGGTGGCCACCAGGATGCGAAACTGTCCTTCGCGGAAACCCTCAAGAGCCCTGATCCGTTTGTTCTGCTGGATTTCACCGGAAATAAGGGCGGTGGATATCCCGTAGCTCAACAGTTTTTTCGCCAGATCCCGGGCCTGGTCCCGGCGGTTGGTGAAAACGAGAACACGTTCCAGGTTGTTGGAGATGATCAGGTTGTAGAGAAGGGCGAATTTTTCATCGCGTGTGGTGATGTAGACCACCTGTTTCACCGATTCCGCCGCCACATGCTCGGGTTCGATTTCCACTTTGCAGGGGTCCGTGGTCCACTGTTCGGCCAGACGGTTGACTTCCGGGGTGAAGGTGGCGCTGTAGAAGAAGGTCTGGCGCTGGGATTTCTGGGGCGTGCTGTAGATGATCTTCCGCACGTCCGGGATGAAGCCCATGTCCAGCATGCGGTCGGCCTCGTCCAGGACAAGAATTTCGATCTTGTCCAGCCGGATGAGTTTCTTGTGTTGAAAATCAAGAAGACGGCCGGGCGTGGCCACCATGATATCGATGGGCCTTTCCTTCAGGGTTTGCATCTGACGCTCGTAACCTGTTCCGCCGAACACTGAGATCACCTTGAACGGGGTGTATTTGCTCAGGGCCAGGGCATCTTTCTCGATCTGGAGCACCAGTTCCCGGGTCGGAGCCAGGATCAGGGCCCGGGGGTAACCTTTGGGAGGACCGCCTTTGATGGGGTTCCGGATCATCCGGGTCAGGATGGTGATCAGAAAGGCGGCGCTTTTTCCTGTGCCGGTCTGGGCTTTGCCGATGGCGTCTTTTCCCTTGAGGGCTTCCGGCAGGATGCCTGCCTGAACCGGGGTGCAGTACTGGAAATTCAGGTCAGCGATGGCGTGGAGGATCTGGGGAGGGAGATCCAGGTCGTGGAAGCGCGTTTTGCCTTCCATGGGAGGAACCTGGAACAGGTCCGGATTCCAGGCCGGTTGACGCGGGGGACGTTCCGGCCGGGCTTCCTGGACGGAGTCCTGACGCGGGCGTTCCGGCTTCAGATCCTGCCGGGCTTCCTGGCGAGGGCGCTGGGGTCTGTCCTGTCTGTCTTCCTTCCTGTTATCACGCCTGGGTTTGTCGTGTTTACGGAACGGGCGTGAATCTTTTGTGTCGTTCAGGGGAATGTCTTTCGCCGCTTCCCTTGAACGCTCGGCGAAGGGGATGGCCCCCGATTTTTTTCTCCTGAATAAGTTCCTTATTTTGTTGAATAACGTTTTAAACAACCCTTGTACCTTTATGATAAATGATCGTGAATGATGAAAATGTGGAGACCGCGCGCGGGTCCACAGCCAACGACACGCTTGTTTTAAATGTAACCACCTGGAAAATGAGGTAATTATAATGACGGGCGCATCATCGGGGCGACGGGTAAATATAACCCCCAAAGCCATACAATTACAAGGAAAAACAAGAGGGCTCCGATGACGGGGGTTTCGAATAAAAACGGGATGATACAATTCCCTTCCTCGGAAGGTCCTTTTTATGGTAGGAAGAGGGCTGATCCGGCCTGGCTGATCGGAAAAATCACGCCGGAATGGAAGATACAGGATTTTTTAAGACGCCATCGTGCTGATGGCATGAACCAGGACAGGACAGCCGTGTCAAAGCCCAGATCCTCGAAACCCCGTTATGGGGGGAGCAGAAAAAAAGAACCGATCCGCTATCTTGACGCCCTGGTGGCCGGCGAATCGGGCGAGGTGTTCGAACTGCCGGGTTACGCCGCCGTGGGCATGGCCGGTCCCCATCTGGTTCCCCTTACCGTGGACAACACGGTTCAAATGCCCCACGGCGGAGAGCTGATGCTGCTTCCCGGGCGGATCCCCCTGGTCTACAACATCAGGAAACGGGAAATAGAGGCCCTTCCGGAAAACCCCTACGAACCGGGCCGGCCTGTGTTCCCTGTGGCGATTTTCAACAGCCCCGGCTATGTCAACGCCTTTGTCAGCGCTTTCGAAGAACGGGAGGGGGCCGGATTTCTTCCCCTTTTTTCCTATGGAGCCGCAGGCTGGGGACCGGGAGGTTTCCGGTCGTCGGTGATCCAAGTGGACTGGGAACGCCGCCAGGACCTTCGCCTGATGCCTGAAGACAAGATCCAGGAGGGGGTGAAACGCTACAGGCATCAGATGCCGGAAAATCGCCTGCGATCCCACCTGGAGCACTGCGCCCTGGTCAGCGGCTGCCCGGCGGCCAAGAATTTTTTCATCGGCCGCTGCGAGGCACCTCTGCCCAGTTCCCGGCAATGCAACGCCAGGTGCCTGGGATGCATCTCCCTTCAGAACGAACCGGGGATTTCCTGCTGCCAGGAACGCATCGCCTTCACACCCACGCCCGATGAAATCCGGGAAGTGGCCACGGCCCATATCGACAAGGTGCCCGACGGGGTGGTGAGTTTCGGACAGGGCTGCGAAGGCGATCCCCTCATGGTGGCCGACGTGCTCCGGGAAGCCATTGTGGACATCCGGAAAACAACCGCTGACGGCACCATCAACCTGAACTCCAACGCCAGCCTTCCCGGTCAGGTGGAACGGTTGTTCCACAGCGGCCTCGACAGCATCCGGGTCAGCATGAACAGCGTGAGAAAACCCTGTTACACGGCCTACTTCAGGCCCAACGGTTATGAGTTTGACCATGTTGTCGAATCCATCCGGGTGGCGGCGGCCAAAGGGGGACATGTGGCCATCAACTACCTGAACTGCCCGGGTGTCACGGACACACCCGAAGAATTCGAGACTCTGACCCGTTTTCTCGAACAGAACCCCGTTCATCTGATCCAGTGGCGGAACCTGAACTACGATCCCCTGCGCTACAGGATCATCATGGAACAGGCCGACAGCCAGGGCACGAGCATGGGCATGGGCCGGGTGATCTCATCGTTAAAAAAACGGTTTCCCGCATTGAAACACGGGTACTTCAATCCTTCCAAACAGAACTTCTGGAAAAAAAAATAGAGGAACAGACCATGCAGTGGATCGAGATCAAGGTCGTTTACGAACCCGACGACAACCTGATGGTGGACGAGCTGATCGCCGCCGTGTTCGAGGACGCCGACACCGGCGGAGTGGCGGTGGAACGTCCCGACATCGAACCGGACGAAGGCTGGGACCCGGGGCCGGTGAGCAGGCCCGATCATTTCGCCGTCAAGGGCTTCATCCCCTCGGACGAAAACGCCGAAGCGACCCTGGCCCTCATCGAACAGGGTCTGGAACGCCTGAAAAACCAGGGAATCGTCCTCAGCCTCCACACCAGGACCTTTGCCGAGGAAGACTGGTCCGAAACATGGAAAGAGCATTTCTGGCCTGAAAACATCACGGCCCGGCTGGTGGTGAAACCCACCTGGCGGGACTACGATGCGAAACCCGGTGAATCGGTCATCGAAATCGACCCGGGCATGGCCTTTGGAACCGGCACCCATCCCACCACCCGGATGTGCGTGACCCTCATCGAACGTTATCTGAAAAAAGATGACAGCTTCCTCGACATCGGCACCGGTTCGGGCATCCTTCTCATCGCCGCCCACATTCTGGGAGCCGGTCCCATGACCGGCACGGACCTCGACATGACCGCCGTGGAGACCGCCGAAAAGAACCTGATCCTGAACCGGGTTCCACGTGACAGTTTCACCCTGGTCCACGGCCATCTGGCCGAACAGGTGAAAACCTCATTCAAGGTGGTGGCCGCCAACATCCTGGCCGAAGTCATCGTGGGACTTGTTCCGGATCTTCACAAGGTCACGGAAAAAGGCGGGTTGTTCATTTGCTCGGGCATCCTGGCCGAAAAAGCCGCCATGGTGTCTGACAGCCTCACGGCCCACGGTTTCACTATTCTCGAAACCCTGGTCCAGGACTCCTGGGCCGCCATGGTGGCTGTTTTCAGTCAAGGGATATAGCTTTTTTAGGGGTTTATTCGTTTCGGCCTTTTGTAGACTTCATCTCGAATACGGCGTTTTTTATCATCCGACCAAATTTCCATTGACAATTTTTAGCAGATGTCCATTTATTAACTAATCGGTTAACCGGCTGGGAAAAAATCCGCCGGTTGGCCCCCATCCGCTTTTCTGTATTCAACGTGTTGAAATACCAGTTTGCTGTGTGAGACATGCCCTTCGTGTCAAGGGTTTTTCATGTCCTTGGGAAAGCTATGTCTTGATACACATTAAAACAAAAGGAGGAGAACGGTGAAACGAAAACATGGAATGTTGATGGCTTCGTAAAAAGTCCGATTTCTGCGTTGCGCTTCATCCCTCGTCACTGCGGCGTACCCTAAGTACGCCTCATTCCTCGGGATTCGCGACGCCTTGAACTCGAACTTTTGTACTTTGCCATCCATTGATGATTTTTTACGAGTTCATCAATGTTGCGTGGTCTGGTCTGTCTGATGTTTTGTGTCTTGCTGTGTCTTGGACTTTCAGCCTGCAAAACAGAACCGGTGACGCCGGACAAGGTGACGGCCTCAGACGGCGCCTTTGACGACAGGATCCTGGTCCAGTGGACCGTGATCAAAGACGGAGAGGACAAAAGCGATGCCAACGACGGCTACCGGGTCTATCGTTCCAAAGACGTCCAGACAGGCTACCAGATGGTGGGGGACCGGATCCAGGGACAGGTGTTCGAGGACAGGACCGCAGAAACAGGGGTCTACTACTATTACAGGGTCAAGGGCGTGGTGGTGACAAAGTCCGGCGCGGTGGAAAGCCAGATGAGCGTCTTTGACCAGGGATACCGGGGAATCAGTCCGTTTACCTGGCTGAACCAGAGGAACGTGAAAACAGGATACGGGACAGTAAAGGGCAAGTCCGTGAGAGAGGACAGCGGCTGGGCCTGGCTTGGGGTTCCCTATGCCCGGCCGCCGGTTGGGGATCTGAGGTGGAGGGCTCCCCGGGAACCCGAAGCCTGGGAAGGAGAGCTGGACGCCGAGGAATTCTGCAGTTTCTGCCCCCAGTTCGGCAACGTGCTTTCGGAAACGGGCCGGGGCACCTACAAAGGCCAGGTGGTGGGCGATGAAGACTGCCTGTACCTGAACATCTGGCGACCCAAAAGCGAAAAGAAGCTTCCCGTTTACGTGTTTGTCCACGGAGGGGCCAATGTGTTCGGCCGATCCGACCTGTCCATCTACAACGGGGCCAACTTCGCCACCCAGTCGGACATGGTGTTCGTGTCCCTCAACTACAGGCTGGGCCACCTGGGATGGTTCAGGCACAAATCCATGAACAACAAGGACCCCCTGGACGCCTCGGGAAACTACGGAACCCTGGACATCCTCAAGGCCTTGGAATGGATCAGGGCCAACATCGCGGCCTTTGGCGGCGATCCGGACAACGTCACCCTCACCGGCCAGAGCGCGGGGGCCATCAACACATACAGCATGATGGTCTGCCCCATGGCGAAAAACCTGTTTCACCGGGCCATTCCCATGAGCGGCTTTCCCCTGTCCATGCCGGTTTCCGTGGCCGACACACGGGGAACGGCCGTGATCACCCGCCTGCTGAAACAGGACGGCTACGCAGACAGCACCCTTGCGGCCCGACGGTTCATCGAGGCCAAAGGGGATGGCTGGATCGCCGCCTACCTGAGATCGAAAAGCATCGAAGAGCTGATGCCGCCGAACATGGCCGGCCCCATTGGTATGCCCCTGGACGGCGGGATGGGCATCATCGCGGCCATGGGAATCTATGAAGACGGGCATGTGATTCCTGACAACATGGGTCGCTGCCTGAAAGAGGGCAACTACAACCAGGTACCCATTCTTGTGGGCAACACCACCGACGAGTTCAAGCTGTTTCTCCCCATGATTCTCGGTGACCCCGACTCGGTCTGGGATTTCATCCAGAACGTGGACACGGACAATGTGGAACTGGAGGTGACCGATCTGATCTATCCCGTGTTTGTGCCGCTTATTCCCATGCTGGAACCGGCGAACCACATCAGCAAGATGGTGTTCCAGGGTTACGGGGTGGATTCCAGCGTCAGGTCCATGATTGAACACCAGGATAATATCTACGTGTACAAGTGGGCCTGGGATGAGGAGCCCCAGCCCCTGGACATCGTGCTCGGCGCGGCCCACGCCATGGATATCCCCTTTGTTTTCAATACCTTCATATCCGACAAGGAAACGCTGACCCGCCTGGCCTGGAGCGAGGCCAATAAACCGGGCCGGGAATACCTGTCCAATGTCATGATGCGGTATTTTTCGACTTTTGCCAAAACCGGCAACCCCAATACGGCCGGTCTTCCGGCCTGGACACCCTGGAACCCGGCGGACGGTGCGAACAAGCGGATCATTCTCGACACGTGCGGGCCTTACATGTCACCGGATGTGGTGGAAGAAGACGAGAAGCTGGATCTTTCGGAGATGATCCGTGAGATGAAGATTCTGTTCGGGACCTGAAGATCACGGGTCTCAACCCGGGAAATTCGGTTTTCCGGCGGTTCAGGCCTCTCTCGCCTGAACCGCCGGTAGAAATGTCTTACTGGGCTTCGGGCAGGGTGTAGGTGAAGGTCACGCCCCGGATATAAAAGTTGGTGGACCATTTGGAGGTGTTCGTCGTGTCGGGATAGATCATCACCACCAAAGCTTTGCTGGCGTTGTTCACCAGGGTCTGGCTGGTGGGAGTCACAGAGAGGGTCTGCACCGTGGCGCTTGCGCCCGTGGTCTTGATCGTGGTGGCGGGATGAAGCAGGGCGTAGGCTCCAGCAAAAAACTGAACCCTTGCCTGCAGGATCAGGTCGTTGACCGGGTCGTTGTCCAGGATGTGGAACGTAACCTCTGTGATGGTGGCCCCGTCAGGCAAATTGGCCTGGGCCATCATGGTTCCGCTCGATCCCTCGGTGACGATTCTCGCACCGCCGTTTCCCATACCGCTGGAATAGGCGTCGCTACTGACTCTCGGGCGGAACATGTCCCCTGAAATGCAGTAACGGTGGACCCGGGGTGTGGAATAGGCCAAACGTGGAACGGTGAGATCTCCGGTCAGAATCCCTCCGATTTTATCAAGCTTGCTGTCCAACTGGGTTTCAAGTTCCACGATATCCTCAGTGTCCGCTTTGTTGCTTATGGCATTGGTCAGAACCTGGACATGGTCATTGACCGTGCTGATATCGGCCTTGGCGTTGACCGCATCCACCAGAGTGCTGAAATTTTCATTCACCTCGCTGGCCTTGGCCTTGGTTCCGGACACAAAGACGTGGGGAACGATCACATCCAACGCTTTCACGATGCCGGTGGCCGCGAAAACCACCGAGACGATCATCAGAATCATGGAATAACGTTTTTTCATCGGTGTCTCCTTTATCTCAAGATGAGCTGTGTTGATTCGCTTCGTTCTATTTCCAGTTGCTTTCGTCCCATTTTTCCTGGTCCCAGGTCAGGTCTTTGGGCCCACTGTCACCGGAACACCCGATGACGGTGAAGGCGGCCAAGACCAGAAAGGCCATCAAAGACCACCGTTTGATGTTTGCCATATCTCCTCCATTTTCCATAAATTTTGTGATGAATGAAACGGACTCTTCCTTTACACGTCATATTAACACGGCAATAAAATACACGAAGTAGGTCGGGCTTTCGCCCGACAATGACGTCGGGCGAAAGCCCGACCTACGGCTAAATCAACCATAAACCCATAACAAAAAAAAGTTGCTCTATTTAGTTGCCGGTTTAATAATGACGATGTTGTCAAGGTCTTTACGGTATTTCTCCCGGAAAATCAGTGAGTTTGATCACAGGGCCGAGTTTTTCGCATCATATAATAATCTCCAGCCGTAACAGCATATCAAATGGAGTCATCCGCCATTCGACGTTGGATGTTGGGCGTTGGATGTTCGACGTTTATCATTTGTTCATTCGAACAGGATTACCAGGATTCACTCTATCGCGCCATCCTTCCTCCCCGGTCCAGGCTCCGGTACTGGATCGCTTCGGAAACATGGACGGCACGGATGTCCGGTTCACCGGCAAGGTCGGCGATGGTCCGGGAGATCTTGATCACCCGGTTGTAGGCCCGGGCCGAAAGACCCAGGCGGTTGATGGCCTGTTCCAGAAGACTCAGGCTTTCGGCGTCCAGGGCGCAGTGTCTGTGGATCATCCGGTTGGTCATCTGGGCGTTGGCGTGGATGGCCGCTTTCATGAAACGTTTGCTCTGAATGTCACGGGCTGCCGAGACCCGGCTCCTCACATCGGCCGAGGTTTCCGAAGCCCGGCCTTTGCGGATTTCCCTGAACGGCACGGCAGGCACGTCGATGTGCAGGTCGATTCGGTCCAAAAGAGGCCCGGAAAGCCGGGAACGGTATCGGTCGATCTGGGCCGGCGAACAGGTGCAGGCGTGGGTGGTGTCGGTCATGTAGCCGCAGGGACAGGGGTTCATGGCGGCGATCAGGCTGAACGACGAGGGAAAGGTCAGGCTGGAGGCGGCCCGGGAAATGGTGACGTTCCGGTCTTCCAGGGGCTGGCGCAGCACTTCGAGCACGTGTTTCCGGAACTCGGGAAGCTCATCGAGAAAAAGAACCCCGTTGTGGGCCAGACTCACCTCGCCGGGCCGGGGATGGTGGCCTCCGCCGATGAGTCCCGCGTCGGAAATCGTGTGGTGCGGGGCACGGAACGGTCGACGGGTGACCAGGGCCTGGTCTTTTTCCAGGATTCCCGCCACGGAAAAAATCGCCGTGGTCTCGATGGCCTCTTCAAAGGACAGGGGAGGAAGGATAGAGGGAAAACTCCGGGCCAGCATGGTCTTTCCCGACCCGGGCGGCCCTGTCATCAGCATGTTGTGGCCGCCTGCCGCTGAAATCTCCAGGGCCCGCTTCACGTGTTCCTGGCCCATGATCTCGGAAAAGTCCGTGTCATGCCGGCCCCCGTCCCGGAACAGGGTGTGGACGTCCGTGGTTTCGGGAACAAGGTCCACGTTCCCGAGAACAAAGCCCACCACCTGGGACAGGGTCTTGGCCGGATATACGTCAAGCCCCTGGACCACCGAGGTTTCGCGCCGGTTCTCGTGGGGAACCACGATGCTTTGAAAGCCCGCTTTCCTTGCCGCCATGGCCATGGGAAGCGATCCTTTCACCGGTTTCAGGCGCCCGTCTAAAGACAGTTCCCCGAAAAAAAGAAACGGGGCGACCCGGTCCTGGGGCAGGGCTCCCGAGGCCGTGAGAATGGCCATGGCCGTGGGAAGGTCAAAGGCGGTGCCGTCTTTTTTCACGTCAGCCGGTGCCAGGTTCACGGTGATCCGGTCGTCGGGAAAGGTGTAACCGGAATTCTTGATGGCGGCCCGGACCCGCTCCCGGCTTTCCTTGACGGCGGCATCGGGCAGGCCCACGGTGACAAAGGCCGGAAGCCCGAACCTTATATCCACCTCCACATCGACCATGGAGCCGTGGATTCCCTCCACGGCGCAGCTTGAAATACGGGACAGCAAGGCTCCTCCTTTTGGGGCTGGATCATGAATCGGCTTCGAATCATGAAATAATGAACGTCGAACACCCAACGTCCAACATCGAACGCCGAATGAAGGATGGCTCCATTTTTATGTTTTATGTAAGCGGGATGTGTATCCATTTTGGTAAAGCCGGCATCCGGTCATTCATAAAGACCGATCCCAAGACGGTGGATTCGAAAAGGAACATCCTCCAGGCCGCTATATCAGATGGTCTCAAAAGGAACAATCCTTTTGTATTTTGCAATTCGTCCTGTTTGATGTATAATCCCCGCTTATTTTGACCCGGATTCGAACACACAAACATCTGCGCAGTGACGTCCGTGCGGATCAGACGGGATCGACAGCCCTTTAACCGGAAAGAAACGGAAAAGCAGGGACATCGGTTCATGAAAGGGAAGGATTCCCTCTGTTTATGGAATATACGCCGCTTTTCACCCGACAGCGCACTGTCGCCAAACCTGTATCCTGCACCGGTGTGGGGGTCCACTCAGGCATCTCCGTCACCCTGACCATCAAACCGGCTCCGGCCAACCACGGCATCAAGTTCGTCCGAACCGATCTTCCGGACAGCCCGGCCATCAGCGCCATATTCAACAACGTGGTCGACACCAGCCTGGCCACGGTGATCGGCAAGGAAGGGGCCATCGTGTCCACCATCGAGCATCTCATGGCCAGCTTTTTCGGTTTGTCCATCGACAACGCCCTGGTGGAGCTGACAGGCTATGAAATGCCCATCATGGATGGCAGCGCGGGACAGTTCACGGCCATGATCCTGGATGCGGGGGTTCAGGATCTCCCCAATCCCCGGTCGTTTATCGTGATCACCCGGGAACTGGCCATCGAGGAGTTCGGCAAGGTGGTGAAAGCCACGCCCCACCCTTTTTTCAAACTCAGCTGCACCATCGACTTCGATCACCCCCTGATCCGGAGACAGACCTTCGTGTTCGACATGTGCCAGAAAACATTCGCCGAAGAGATCAGCATGGCCCGGACCTTCGGTTTCTACAAGGACGTGGAACAGCTCAGGATGTACGGCCTTGCCAAAGGCGCCACCTTGGACACGGGCATCGCCATCGACAAGGACAGCATCCTGAACGAGGACGGCCTCAGGTTCAACGACGAGTTTGTCCGGCACAAGCTCCTGGACTGCCTGGGAGACTTTTCCCTGATGGGCATGCCGATTCTCGGCCATATCGAAACCTTTAAATCGGGACACGCCTTCAACCACGCGTTTCTGAAAGAACTTTTCAACCGCAAGGACTGCTGGGAAACACGGACCTTCGAAGACGCTGAAAATCAGAATCCCCTGAAATCAAAATCACTTGCCATTTAGGGGGGGCTCGGATATAGATGACCGTGAATTCGGCAGGTTCTGGCAACACAGACCGTCATAGACCTTGAAATCCGGCTTTCAGAGTTTAACCGGGGGGAACGAAGCGATAGATGAGACCATCGGCGTTGTGTCATTCGAAAAATCATCCACAAACCGGTTTTTTCAGGGCGAGGGAAAATCAGGGCCATCTTTTTGGAAAACGGATGGATTGGCTTCAAAGATTCTGTTTTATCGTCCTGGCCGTTCTTGTCTTCTGGACCGGACCGGCCGCTGCCGCCAGGCCCGCACGGATCACCAACATGACGGTGAACAGCATCAACAACAGCCTTCTGCTCTACTTCGACGTGGAAAACGCCTTCAACGAAAACCTGGCTATCGCGGTGAACAGCGGGGTCAACATCTCCTTTTCCTTTCCCGTCAACATCTACATTGACAAGAAACTCTGGAAAGACGTTCCGGTGGCCCAGCTGGACCTGATCAACACCATCAAGTACGATACGCTTAAAAAGGAGTACATCGTCACCCGGTCCTGGAAAAACGCCGAGCCGGTGAAAGTCTCGACTTTCGAGGAGGCCGCCCTTCTGATGACACGGGTGGACGGACTGAACCTTGCTCAGGTGAAGGGGCTGGTGAAAGGTCAAACCTACAAGGTCAGGATCAAGGCCAGAATGAACAAGGTTGCAAGACCCAAGTATCTGAAATTCGTTCTTTTTTTCCTGAATTCCTGGAAACTGGAAACGCGCTGGAACGCCGTTTCTTTCGTCTATTGAACACCTGAGCACGAGCCATGGAATCTGACCTGATCAAAACCGTGAGGGAAATTTCCCAGATCGAGAAAAAACGCCGTAAAACCGAATTCATCCTGATCGGCGTGATCCTGGCCGCCGTTTCCATCATCACCTTCTTCATTACCCGCACCACACCGTTCGGTGACGATGTGCCCGCGTCGAACACCATCTTGATGTTCATTCTCATCAACATCAACATGATGCTGTTCCTGCTTCTTTTGATCCTGGTGTTCCGGAATCTGGTGAAACTCTACTACGAAAGGCGGCACAGGGTCATGGGGTCCAAGCTCAGGACCAAGCTCCTGGTGGCCTTCATCACCCTGACCCTTCTGCCCACCACCGTGCTGTTCTATTTTTCCATCCAGTTTATCTCCACCAGCCTGGATTTCTGGTTCAACCCCCCGGTGGAAAAAGCCCTGGAAAACTCCCTGTCCGTGGGCCGCCAGCTTTACGCCTATGTGGAAGAGCACAGCCGCTTTTTCATGGAAAACGTGGTGACCACCGTTGAAAAAAAAGACTATCTCGACACAGGTAACAAAGAGGGGCTGCAAAAGTACCTGGACGCTGTCCGTGAGGAAACCCACTTGAGCGCCGTGGAAATCTACGACGCCTTGGGCGGACGTCTTGCCAGCTCCACCACCGGAGAGGTGGCCTCCTACCTGGAAAAACCCGCGGACCTGGAAGAACTGCTGAAGCCCGATAAAGAAAGCCCGATCCGGACCTATTCGGAAACCCTCGGCAAGATGGAGTTCATCCGGTCAAGGGCCACGATTCCCCTGGGGGTTGAGGGCGAAAAAATCAGGGGATTTGTGGTGCTCACCGTGGCCATGCCCCCCAGCATGGTTCACAGCATGTCGGCCATTACCCTGGGGTTCGAGGAATACCAGCAGATCAAACTGTACAAGACGCCGATCCAGCTGTCCTTCGTCATCGCCCTGTCCATCGTGGCCCTTCTGGCTGTGTTCTGCGCCATCTGGTTCGCCTTTCACATGGCCAAATCCATGACCATTCCCATTCTGGAGCTGGCGGAAGGCACACGACGGGTGGCCGAGGGAGACCTTTCCTTCAACATCACCATCTCCACCGACGATGAAATCGGAACCCTGGTGGAGTCTTTCAACAAGATGACCCGGGATCTCAGCATCAGCCGGGAACAGCTGGCTTTTTCCGCCCGGATGCTGAAAGAGCAGAACCAGGAAATCGAAGAGCGACGCCAGTACATGGAAATCGTTCTCCAGAACGTGAGTGCCGGCGTGATTTCCCTGGATCCCTGGGGCAATGTGGCCACCATCAACAAGTCGGCGGAGCGCATGCTGGGCGTCAAATCCGAAAAACTTATCCGGAGGAACTACAAGGACCTCCTGGACAACCAACACCTGGGCAAGGCCGACGAGGTGGCGGAAAAGCTTGAACTCAGCGGAACAGGGGTGGATTTCCCCCTGAGCCTCACCGTAAACAACAGGCTGCGGAGTTTCATGGTTCATTCCAACGCCCTGAAAGACGACAACGGCAACCCCATGGGCGTGGTCATCGTGTTCGACGACCTGACGGAACTTGAAAAAGCCCAGCGTGTGGCCGCCTGGCGCGAGGTGGCCCGGCGCATCGCCCACGAGGTGAAAAACCCCCTGACCCCCATCGCCTTGTCCGCCGAACGTTTGAAACGAAGGTACTCGGCCAGGATCGAAGACCCCGTGTTCGACGAGTGCACACGCACCATCATCGACCACGTGGATTTGATCCGGAACCTGGTGAACGCCTTTTCCTCCTTCGCCCGCTTCCCCATGAGCAACCCCACGCCCTGCGATCTGCCCCAGATCATCGAGGAATCCGTGTCTCTCTACCGTGAGAGCCACAACCATGTGAGCTTCGAAATCGTCCGGGAAACCGGGATTCCCAGCCTCAACCTGGACCGCCAGCAGATCAAGCAGGCCATGATCAACCTTCTGGACAACGCCATCGCCGCTGTCCAGAACAGCGGTCATGTGCGGATCACCATGAACCACGACAAAAACCGGAACATCGTCTCTCTCGAGGTGGCCGACGACGGGGCCGGGATTCCGGAACCCATCAAACCCAGGCTGTTCGAGCCGTATTTTTCCACGAAAAAATCGGGTACGGGACTGGGGCTGGCCATTGTCAATTCCATTGTCGCCGATCACAACGGGTCCATCCGGGTGTTCGACAACCACCCCAAAGGCTCCCGGTTCGTGATCGAGATTCCGGCCTGAGACCATGTTTGAGAGAAATCCATGAAAAGGAGGTCCCATGTTTCCAACCCTATTGATCGTCGATGACGAGCCGTCCATCATCAGCACCCTCAAGGGCCTGCTTTCCGACGAAGGTTTCGAGGTCCTCACGGCCGCCAACGGGTACGAATGCCTGAAGGTCATCGAAAACGAGTCGCCGGACCTGGTGCTGCTCGACATCTGGATGCCTGGAATCGACGGGATCGAAACCCTCAAGGAAATCAAGAAGATCAGCCCCAGGATTCCGGTGATCATGGTATCCGGTCACGGCACCATCGAAACAGCGGTGACCGCCACCAAACACGGGGCTTTCAGTTTCATCGAAAAACCCATTTCCATCGACAAGGTCATCGTGGCCATCAACAACGCCCTGAATTTCCGGCGTCTCGAAGAGGAAAACAGGTACCTGCGAACCCGGATGATTTCCCAGAACTCCATCGACGGCATCACCCCGCCTGTGATGGCCATGAAGCAGCAGATCATGGTGGCGGCCCCCACCGATTCCCCCATCCTGATCACCGGGGAAAACGGCACAGGCAAGGAGCTGGTGGCCAAAACCATCCACCAGTTCAGCAAACGCTCGGATAAACCCATGGTCACTGTGAACTGCGCGGCCATTCCCGACGAGCTGTTCGAAAGCGAGCTGTTCGGCCATGAAAAAGGGGCCTTTCCCCAGGCCGTGTCGAAAAATATCGGAAAATTTGAGATCGCCGACGGCGGAACCCTCTACCTCGACGAGATCGGGGACATGAGCCTGGCCAACCAGGCCAAGATCGTCCAGGTGATCCAGGAACAGAAATTCACCCGTCTCGGGGGCAACCGTGTGCTTGACGTGAACGTTCGCATCATCGCCTCCACCAACAAGAACCTGGAGCGTGAAATCGAGGAGGGACGGTTCCGGGAAGACCTTTACTTCCGGCTGAACGCCATGCCCATCCATGTGCCGGCCCTGCGTGAAAGGGCCGGGGACATTCCCATTCTCGTGGCCGCTTTTCTCCGGAAATGGGCGGAAAAAACGGGCTCGCCCATGAAAACGGCCGGATTCGACGTTCTGGACATCCTGGCCAAAGAAGTCTGGCCCGGCAATGTCCGTGAACTGAAAAACCTGGTGGAACGGCTGGCGGTCAACGTCACGGGGGACACCATCACCGCGGCGGACGTCACCTCCCTGTTCAACGGCAACAGCTCAGCCGAAAACGCACCTTTGTGCCCGCCGTTCAACGCCATGACCTCCCTGGACCAGGCCCTGTCCGAGTTCGAGCGGCTTTTTATCCGTGAAAAAGTCCGGGCCCTCAACCTCGACCGGGAAAAAGCCGCGGAGGCTTTGGGTGTGGCCAGAGCCCGGGTGGACCGGGCCATGGAAGGCTGACAACCGGCCATGAAAACCACCAGGGCAGGAAAAGACAGTGGAAAACCCGGAACCCTTCGCATCATCGCGGGGGTCTGCAAGAAAAAGCGGCTTCTCACCGTTCCCGGCATGGCCACCCGCCCCACGGCGGACCGGCTCCGTGAAACCCTGTTCAATATCCTTGCCTTTGACGTCCGGGACGCGGTGGTTCTCGACCTTTTCGCCGGCACAGGGGCCCTGGGTCTCGAAGCCCTGAGCCGGGGGGCCGCATCCTGCACTTTCGTGGAAAACAACCCCGAGGCCCTGTCGGTGATCCGGAAAAACGGTGCGTCATGCCCTTCTCTGAACGACCGCATTACGGTGATATCCTGGGACATCCGCCGGGGGCTCGCCTGCCTGAAAGACAGCGAGCCGAAGTTTACCCTGGTGTTCGCCGACCCGCCTTACGGCCAGAACCTGATTCAGCCCACCCTCTCCGCCCTGGCGGAATCCGGAGTCCTGGCCCAAGAGGCCCTTATCGTGGTGGAGCATGACGCCGCCGACGCGGTTCCGCCTTTACCCCAGGGGTGGGTGATCCAGGACCAGCGGACTTACGGCCGCAGCACCCTGACATTTTTTCAAAGCAAAAAAAGCCTGTGCCATAGAGAAAAACTATGATAGGTCAGAACGATTCCAAATCAATTTCAGCCCGAAAGGATGAAAAGGGACACGCCATGCAGACCACCGCCATTTACCCCGGCACCTTCGACCCCCTGACAAACGGCCATGTGGACATTGTGGAGAGGGGACTCAAGATTTTCGACAAAGTCATCGTTTCCATTCTGAACAACCGGAAGAAAACCCCTTTGTTTACCGTGGAGGAACGGCTTTCGATGATCCGGGAAACGTTTAAGGGAAACAGCCGGGTGGAGGTGGCCGCCTTTGACGGGCTCATTGTGGATTACGCCATCGAGAGAAACGCCCAGGCCATTCTTCGCGGCATGCGAGCTGTCTCCGATTTTGAAAACGAATTCCAGATGGCCATGTTCAACCGCCGCCTGAACCGGGACATCCAGACCGTGTTTCTCATGACCGGCATGCGCTGGATTTTCATCAGTTCCACCGGAGTCAAGGAGCTGGCCAGTTTCGGTGGAGATATCAGGGATCTTGTACCCGCCGTGGTCGAGGGGAAACTCAAGGAAAAATTCAATCACAATGGAGCGTGATCCATGGATCTCTGGCAGCTTCACATTTTTACCAAAGTCGTGGAACTGAAAAGTTTTTCCAAGGCCGGAGCGGCCATTCACCTGTCCCAGCCCACGGTGAGCAGCCACATCAAGGACCTGGAAGACCATTTTGAATGTCGCCTGATCGACCGTCTGGGCAAAGAGGCCCTTCCCACCAAGGCCGGAACCCTTCTCTACGGCTACGCCCGGAAGCTTCTCGCCCTCAAGGGTGAAACGGAAACAGCCCTGGCCCAGTTCAAGGGAAAGACACGGGGACACTTGGTGGTAGGCGGAAGCACCATTCCCGGGGGCTACATCCTTCCCCAGATCATCGGGTCGTTCATGAAATCCTACCCCGAAGTCACGGTGGCCCTTGAAATCGGCGACACCGAAGAGATCGTCAAGGCCATCCGGGAAGGGGCCATTGAGATCGGTCTGGTGGGAGCCCGGTACAACGACCGTCACCTGGTCCAGGAACAGGTGATCGAAGACAGCATGAGCCTGGTTATTTACCCCGGCCATCCCTGGAAAGACAGGAGCAGCGTGTCTATCGGTATGCTGGCCGGTGAACCGTTCATCGCCCGGGAATCGGGTTCGGGAACCCTGAAATCCTTAGGTGAAAGCCTTCAGAACGCCGGCGTCGATCCGGGAGCCCTTAAAGTCGTGGCCACCATGGGCAACACGGCGGCGGTACGCCAGGGTGTGAAAAGCGGTATCGGCGTTTCCATCCTGTCCACCAAAGCCGTGGAAGACGACCTGAAAAACGGCAGTCTCCTGGCCCTTTCCATCGAAGGCGTGGACCTGTCCCGCCACTTCTACCTCACCGTTCACAAATCACGGGCCCTGTCTCCCCTGTGCAGCAGCTTTGCCGATTTTATCCGGAAGGCCGGGTGACCGGCCATTCCCGATGAGTGAGACCGTAGGAGGCCATGCCCGCGAGAATTGAACGAGTGGGAAATATGTTTCCCATCTTGTCCCCCTGCTTTTCCCTTTTCATGTGAACCATATTTCCTAATGTGAAGAACGGGTTGCATTCCATCAAAAAAATAAACAGGTGTTACACGGTGTGAACAAAAGGTTTAGCTTTAATGGACGCCACCAGCCCAAAAAGGCACGATGCATGCAAGAGGTCTTATGATTTTTAAAATGTTTTACATGTGTAAAATGTTCGGGCCGGAGAGGTCACACGCCGCAAGTCCGGTCAGGTTATCACGTTTAACGGGGAGGATTAAAATGAAGATCAAATGGATGGGAACTGTTATTGCTTTACTGTTTTTATGCACCTCAAGCTATGCCGCCACATTCACCTACGTGGAAAGCTACACGGGAAGTCAGTACATCGCCCAGAGCTTCTTCTATGGCGGGATTGAGAAAGGCGTTTTTGAATTTGATTTCGTGAATCAGGGCGGATACGACAACACCAAACTTATGCTGACCCAGGATGCCTTCGGCATGACACCTGAAGAAATCTGGGTATCAGCCTGCATCGACCTGACCTTGAGGGACGATGACGGAGACTACGATGTTCTCAGACTCGTGGTGGAAGCGGATGAATACCGAGAAACGATCGAGACCGAAAGGATGGCGATTGGCGACAGCGGCTTTCTGTGGAAGGAAACGGAAGACCGGACCTTGCATTTCGAGCTCAGCGACGCGATGATGGAAGCTTTTGCCCGACACGGCATGGGTTCTGTCAATGTTTTCGCGCCGGACATGCCCGACCCACTCATTATTGCCGGTTGTCTTGTCAATGATTTTAATTTGCTGGACATTTCCATGACCGTGAACACCTACATTCCGGACACCCCCAATGACCCCGTTCCCGAGCCTGCCACCCTGCTGCTCATGGGAACCGGTCTTGCCGGACTCGTCAGGTTCAGGAGAAAAAAGAAATAGTTTCTTCTTCAAAGGCGGCGTGACCTGAAGGCGGGATTCTTTGGAATCCCGCCTTTATTTTTGTCGGATCACGTTGTCCCGACAACGGCCCCATCCTTGTTACCGGGCTCCGGCTTCCTTGGCGAAGCGGGTGTCCAGGAATTTTTCCAGGTCGATCTTGTCTTTGAGGATCTTCATTTTATCGAACATGTAATCCTGGATGATGGCCAGGTCCTCGATGACCGGGAACAGCTCGTCTGTGACGATGCGGTCCTTGGGATCGGTGAGGACTTTGCGGATGATGGTGGGGTCCTGGCCGAGAAAACGGCCGCCGATGATGGCGGCGGAATCGGGCTGGTTTTCCACGGCTATGCCCGAGCGGACCAGGCTGGTGACGATTTCCTGGACCCCGTCGGGGTTTTTCTGGATCACGTCGTTTCTCATGACGAACACGCAGCAGGGGTGCTTGTTCCAGAGTTCGCAGGACAGGTAGAACGGCTCGCCGAAACCGCTGGAAATCACCAGGCTGCCGAAAGGTTCGGCCACGATGAAGCCGGCGATCTCGCCTTCCTCGTCGAAACGGATGGCGTCGGGCATCTGGAACGGCGCCACCACCTCGAGAAACACGTCGGCCTTGGGATCGGAGGTGATGCCGGGGTTCATGCCCCTTTCGGAAAGGAGCTTGTGGAACAGCATGTTGTGGACGGAAAGCTGGTAGGGGATCAGCACCACCTTCCGGGCGAAGTCTTCGATTTTCTGGATGTTCGCCGCCTTGTTCTTCACCAGGATGCTTCCGGATTTGTGGGTGAACAGAAGGAGCTTGATGTCCACGCCGGACTTGAAGATATCCATGGCCGTGGGGGCGAGGATGAAGGCCCCGTCGATGGCTCCGGTGGAAAGATCGTCGGCCACCTCGTTCCAGCCGTTTTTGAGAACCGGCTTGAGCGTGCAGTGCTTGAAGGTTTCCATGCCTTTTTGCTGCTTGAGATCGGTGACGCCCAGGATGAGATGATCGGTGATTTTCAGATGGCCTATCTTGATGACGGGTTTGTCAGCCATGGGGTGCCCTCCGGTCGGCGGATGATGGTTCGACTCGTCGCGATGTCTTTTCAGGAAACCGTGCTGGCGGTCGTCTGGAATCGGTCAGTCATATTTTTTAATGGTTGTAAGGGGTTGGCCCGCTTGAAATATCCGTGTCATTGATAGCACAGAAGCGGGGAGTCTGTCAAACACCCAGCGCGGAGAGTCTCGCCCTGTTTATCGTTCCGGATTCAGTACCTTTTCAAGACGCATCAGGTCGTTGTCCTTGCCCACGGCGATCACCGTGTCCCCGGCCTTGAAAATCGTCTCGAACGAAGGGTTGAACTCCATGTCTCCGTTGGCCTTCTTGAGGGCCACGATGATCAGATTGTACTTCTGGCGGATCCCAGTGTCTTTCAGCATAATGTTCACCAGAGGGGATTTATCCGTGACCGGAAGCTCCTCCATCTGGATGTCCTGGTCTTTTCGGTTCACGGCCAGGTCGAGGAAACTGGTCACCGTGGGCCGGAGGATTTTCTGGGCCATGCTGGCCGCGCCCATGTCGTAGGGCGATTCCACCAGGTTGGCTCCGGCGGCCCGGAGTTTCGATTCGGTTTCCTTGTAACTGGACCGGGCCATGATCAGGATGTCGGGGTTGAGCTGGCGGGCCGTGAGCACGAGAAACACGTTGTCCGTGTCCGTGGCCAGGGCCGCCACAAGGCATTTGGCCTTTTTAATTCCGGCCCTGAGAAGGCAGGCTTCGGACGAGGCGTCCCCGATGATGTACAGGCGCTTGTCCTCTTCAAGAACGGGGACGAGTTCCGGGTTCTGCTCGATGACGGCGAATTCGAGCCGCTTGTGCAGGGTCAGCTGGTGGCAGAGCACCTTGCCGATCCGCCCGTACCCGCAGATGATGTAATGGTCTTTGAGATGGCTCATTTTTCGGTCCAATTTTCGTCTCCCCAGAATGGCACGGATCTGTCCTTCCACCATGAACTGAACGATGGCCCCCACCACGTAGATGAAAAAACCTCCGCCGATGAAGATCAGGGCGATGGTGAACACCTGGCCGGCCTTGCCCATGGGGTGGACCACGCCAAAGCCCACGGTGGTGAGGGTGATCACCGTCATGAACAGGGAGTCCATGACATCCCAGCCTTCGATGACCACATAGCCCAGGGAGCCCAGGGTGATGATCAGGATAAGGAGGATCAGGGAAATGGTGAACTGGCGGGTACCGGTCACGGGCGGTTGTCCTGAAATGAAAAAGGTTTCATGGGTTCCTGTTTGTAAAAATTGAGGCATTCTACTAAAAAAACAGGATTTTTCAAATGCAAAGTGTTATATAGCCGAATGTTCCACGGCGAACGCCCGAGTGAAAGCCCTTACAGGAAGCGGATCCATGAATATTACCGAGAAAAGATTCAAGAGGTTGCGGGAAGAGATGGTCGAAAAGCAGATCAGGGAGCGTGGTATTACGGACCCTGCTGTGCTGAAAGCCATGCTGACTGTTCCACGGCATCTTTTCGTCATCGAAGCCATGATGGATCAGGCCTACATGGACTATCCCCTTCCCATCGGCGAGCAGCAGACCATTTCCCAGCCGTTCATCGTGGCGGAAATGACCCAGGCCCTCCAGCTTCACAAGGAGGACCGGGTTCTGGAGATCGGCACCGGCTCCGGCTATCAGGCCGCCGTTCTCTCGGAAATCGTGTCCAGGGTCTACACCATCGAACGGAAACACAGCCTTTTCGTCAGAACCCGCAAGTTGTTCGACGATCTGAAATACTTCAACATCGTGACCCGGTTCAAGGACGGCACCACCGGCTGGAAAGAGGAGGCGCCCTTTGACGGCATCATCGTCACCGCCGGAGCGCCGGACATCCCCTTGCCTCTTCTCGATCAACTGGCCCCGGGAGGGCGCCTGGTGATTCCCGTGGGAGACCAGCACACCCAGGAGCTGATCCGAATCACCCGCACCCAGACTGGCTTCACCCAGGAAAACCTGGGGGGCTGCCGCTTCGTGAAACTGATCGGCGAGCAGGGCTGGTCCGACGAATTTTAATGCCCCTATGAAAACGAATCGATGTACTTGTAAATGCCCTGAATCGTCCGTACGTCCCACTGACCTTTGCCCGAAAGGGTTCTAAAACCCTCGTCGTTCAGCCTTCGCGTGGTTTCCTCAACGGAAAGGTTCTCTTTCCGCTTCATCTGGATGATTTTTTTGAGAACCGTTGATTTGTAGTCTTCTTCCTTTGACGTTCCGGAAGATGCCGCCGGTTTTTCAGGAGGAGCAGGGGGCGGCTTGGGAGCGGCCTGCGGTTCCTCGTCAATCAGGAGGGACAGGTCATCCATGTCCTGGGGGGCCTTGTCGCTTTCTTCCAACAGCAGACTCAGGTCGTCCATATCCTCCGGAGCCGACAGAACGCCCCGGTCTTCGGGTTCGAGCAGGAGAGACAGGTCATCCATGTCCAAAGGCGGCCCGTCACTTTCTTCCAGCAAAAGGGACAGGTCGTCCATATCTTCGGGGGGAGGTTCCGGGGCAGGTGACGGTTCGGGGGGCTGCGGCGGGAAATATTCCGCCATCATGGGCGGTGCCGGTTCTTCCATCGGTTCTTCATGGCCGTGGTCCACCCCGGCCGTTTCGTCGAAATCAGGGAACGGGGTTTCCGCTGGTTTATCGCTGTCAGAGGCGGTCAGCTCTTCCAGGTCGTCCATGTCGAATCCGCTGTCCTGGGAAAAATCAGCCAGCTCTTCCACGCTGGGCCCCGGCATGCTCTTCACATGCTCGATCATCGAGTTCACCGAACCCCTCACCGACAGGTCCTGGATCGCCACCACCAGGTCACGCATCACGCTGGTCCGGAGCATCTCGTTTTCCGCCCGGCACTCCATGGCGTAGGCCATCCGCTCCTGGGCCGCGGCCCGCCGCTCCTGGGCTTCGGCGATCCGGGCCTGCTGGCTGACGATTCCGGTCATCAGGTCTTTCAGGGAATCGAGGGTGTCCTTGAGCCCGTCATCACGGGCTGCACGGCCGTTTCCGCCGGAAAGGTCCGGCTGCCGGTCATGGTTTTCCGCGCTGTCGTCGTAGGTGGACCGGAGGATTCTCCGGATTTCATCGTTGTCGAACCCGGCGTTGGTGCAGCGGGCGATCAGCCGGAACACGTCAAGGACCCGTTCCGGATCGTCAGACAGGGTTTCAGGCATCCATTTTCCGTAGCGTTTCCGCCAGACATTGAGGGTCGATTCGCCGATATGCAGGCGATGGGCGATCTCTTTGAGGGTCAGTGAATAAGCATCGGACATGGAGGCGTCTCCTGGGTGCGGCGCTGGAGCGTTGACGTCATATCAGGTCCCGGATCAGGGGATGTTATCGTCATTGATTGATAGAAATACTATAGGATTTAGCCCCTTGTGTCAAACGGTTCATGATCAAAGGTCCTGAAGCAGCACATCGCCCGAGATCACCCGGTGAACCTGTCCGTCGTCGTCGCGCAGCACCAGGACCCCGGTTTCGTCCACATCCTCCACCCGTCCTTGAATGCGGGAGCCGATGAGATCCACGGCCACCGTTCGTCCGATGATGTCCGAAAGGGCCTTCCACCGTTTCATGATCTGGGAAAACCCCTGGCCCTCCACCAGGGCGTAACAGGATTCGAACCGGTCCAGGAACTGCCGGAGCAGGTCGACCCGGCTGACAGCATGGCCGGTTTCCACGGCAAGGGACGTGGCGATGTCCCGGACTTCCGCCGGAAAATGGTCCGCCGGGCTGTTCACGTTCACCCCCACACCCACCACCACGTAGTCCACCCGGTCCATTTCCATGCTCATTTCCGTGAGGATGCCCGACAGCTTCCGGCCCCGGATCAGAATGTCGTTGGGCCATTTGATGGTCACGTCAAGACCGGTGATGTCCCGGAACGTTTCAGCCAGGGCCACCGCCGTCATCAGCGTGATCCGGGAGGCTTCCGAAGGGTTCATGGACGGACGGAGAATCATGGAAAGGCAGATGCCGTGTCCCGGTGTGGAAAACCAGGTCCGGCCCTTGCGTCCCCGTCCCCGGTTCTGGTCTTCGGAGACCACCAGGGAGCCTTCCGCCGACCCCTGGGCCGCCAGCTCCTTGGCCCGGTCGTTGGTGGAACCGATCGTCTCGTGGTAGTCGATGATACCCTGGCCGAAAACCCGGGTTGCAAGACCGTGGCGGATTTCATCGGGCAGCAGCCGGTCCGGCGTGTCCCGGAACATGTACCCTTTTCCCGACGAGGCGGCAATGGCGTAGCCCTGCTGTTTCAGGGCCGCCACATGTTTGGACACCGCCGCCCTGGAAACCCCCAGGGTTTCGGTCAGGGACGCGCCGGAAACAAAATCGCCCGTGTGCTCCCGGAGCAGAACCAGCAGCTTTTCCCGGGTGCTCATGGCCGCCTCATGAGATATCTTCGCTTTTCACGATGAATTCGCTGAGTTTTTCAAAAAGGCTTTCCGGCCACTCATCTCCATGGAGAAACAGCTCTTTTTCCTCGTCGCTCATGCTGTTCCTGATACTGGGTGGAAGACTCTTCATCGCTTCGGCCCGTTCTTCCAGATCCTTTTTGCTGATCTTCTGTTTCGCCATAATCGTCCTCGTCAAATGGTCATTTCCTTGAAATCAGGAATGTTTACCACAGAGATCCCCGCCCTGTAAACCTCAGAAAATTCAATCCCGAACCCGATACCCCGACTCAAATCCAAAGGACGGACCAAGGTGAAGTTTCAATCCCAAATCTCCACCATAGCAGGTCGGGTTCTCCAAACCCGACAAATAGCCCCCATCCTCACCGGGAACGCCGAGTTGCACTCGGCACACCATGCCGGGTGCAACCCGGCGTTCCCAGAAGCACCCCCGTACCTTGGGCTTTCCAAATCCGACAAATGGCCCCCTATCCTCAAAAAAAAAGCCCGCCAGGAATCACCTGACGGGCTTTGGCGTTTACAAGCCGTTTTCTTATATATAATAAGGTATAAACTACCCTTTCCGGTTGATCACGTACCCCAGGATTTTCTCTTTGGGCAGCATGGTCAGGGTGGACTCGATCTCTTTGTGGGTCGTTTTTCCCTCTTCGATCACGATCAGGATGCCGTCCACATGGGGGGCGAAGGACAGGGCGTCGGCCGTGTTCAGACAGGAGGGCATATCGAAAATCACGTAGCGGTCCCGGTACCTTTTTTTCATCTCACGAACCAGCCGGGACATCTGGGTGGAACCCAGAAGCTCTGAACTGGCCTGAAACGGAGTCCCGCCCGAAATCACCGTCATTTTGTCGATTCCCGGCCAGGTGATCACCTGGCTCATGGCGTTTCCGCGTAACAGCACATCCACCAAACCCTTGTCTTCCGGCAGACCCATGTAGCGGCAGACCGTCTGGTTCTTCAGGTCGCAGTCCACCAGAAGCACCGTGTCCTCGCAGGTTTTGGCCAGGGTCAGGGCCAGGTTGATGGCCGTCACCGTTTTTCCTGTCCCGGGCCCCGGGCTGGTGATCATCAGGGTTCGCCAGTTTTTGAGCCGGGTGCGTTGGAGAACCTGGGCCCTAAGCTGGGTGTAGTGTTCGGTCACAGGCGAATCCGGAAACATCCCGACGCAGCGGTTTTTCTCCATCTGAACCGGATCAAGATCGAAGTGCCTGGATTCCAGGTAGTTGGGAGCGTTCCAGATCGATGAAATATCCAGGTCCACCTGGTCGTCGATAAAAAAACCCTCGCTGTCCAGCGTGTCGACGTGTGATTCAAAAGCGTTGTTCATTGTTTTCTCGCAGTTCTGAAGTGATGGCCGTCAAACGAACCGTTCATGACAGCCCATGTTATCGTAACGTGCCATGGAACCCTTGTGGCCCCATGAACATAAACCATCCTGACATGTGAAACAAACTTCTTTTTGCATTATTTGGGAACACCCCGTACCCTGGGCTAATAGACGCAGCCCCGTTGGGAGAGGGTTCGCTTTTCCTCATTTCAGCGTGTACTCACACATCACCCGGAACACGTTCCGCTGGATGTTTTCCGGCTTTTCCCGGTATTCCGTAAACGTGTAAACCCCCTGAATCAGAAGGTTCTCTCCGATGGTGTAATCCAGCGCCGGTGAAACCTGCCAGGTCCGGGTCCGCAAGGGGCTGTCCAGATCCGGATCGTCGCTGCGGTTGAACCGGTAAGACCCTGACACCCTGTACCCCAGATTCTCATCGATCTTCCCCTGATACCAGAGGTTCACCGACGTCACCTCCAGGGAACGGCCTTCGGAGGTGGACGGCTGGGATTTCTCCTCCACCGACACCCGGAACGTCCGTTCATCATCCCGGTACGCCAGGTTCGCTCCGCCCGTGAAACTCCAGCTCCGGTCTGTCTTTTCCACGGTGACAATCAACGGCGGTTCGGTCCAATCCCAATTATTCCTCAACTCCAAAACCTCATACGTGTAGGCCGTGTAAAGCGCCCCCGCCGTCAGACCACAGGAAAGCCTCTCGCTCAGCGAGCGTTCCACACCCGCCACCGCCGAAACCTGGTCCACGTAGCTTGTCTCAAAATCATAATACCCGTAGCCCAGCACCGCACTCAGCCGGGTCTGTTCATCGGCCTGAAACCGCAGACCCGAAGACAGGCCATAAGAATTCATGGAATAATCCCGCCCGTTGTCATCCCCCGTTTCCAGGTTTTCATCGGCCAGATCCACCCCCGCAAAACCCGTCAGCCGTTCGCCAAGAAAGTGACTCACCGAACCGTTCCACCGCAGCGTCCTGTTTTTCCGGGTATCGAGAAGCGTCCCCGTTTCCGAAAGATACCGGTCGATGCTGGAATCTTCGCCCACGTTGATATTCGACGAAAGACTGGTCCGCTCACCGGCCAGCCAGGTGACATTGTTTTTCACCCGCCAGTCCAGGTTGTTCAGGTCGTCGTACCGCCCATAGACCGTTCCCGACAGCTCACCGGCCAGCTGAAACTTCAGCCGTTCCGTGTCGTTCGACACCCTGGCCTGGGAGGACAGCACCATGGACCCGTCCGACGACTTGTCATCCGCCTCGGAATACAGATTGTCGCAGTACTCCCCGGTGATCCCGGCCTTCACCTCCCATGTGAAATCATCGGCCCGGCACACCCCGGCCAACAGACCGAGTCCCGCCACCGTAAGAAGCCAAAGCCCACAAACCATCGTATGTTTCATCGTGTATCGCGTGATCAGATTCAAACCCATATCCATTCAAAAAAAGTGAAAAAATCCATCAGACCCCCCAACCAAATCTCCACCCTCGTAGGTCGGTTTCTCCAAACCCGACAAATGGCCCCCATCCTCACCAGGAACGTCGAGTTGCACTCGGCCCACCATGCCGGGCCAACCCCCTCGTTCCCATAATCATCTTGCCATTCATCCTGCATGATGATACGTCAGGGAACATGAAAAAACGATCCGACCTGAAATTTTCCCACGACAAGCTGTTCAAGGAAGTCTGGAGCGACCTGGACAACGCCCGGACCTTTCTGGAAAACTACCTTCCGCCGGACCTTCTCGCCGTGATGGATCTCAAAAGCCTTGAAATCCACAAGGGCAGCTTCGTGGAAAAGAACCTTAAAGAGTACCATTCCGACCTGCTGTACCGGGTCGACACATCCCAAGGCCAGGCTTTCATCTACATTCTGTTCGAACACAAAAGCTACCCGGACAGCCTGATTCACCTGCAACTCCTGAAATACATGGCCGGGATCTGGACCCTTGCCCTGAAACAGAACCGCTCAGGCAAACTGTCCCCCATCGTGCCCCTGGTGATGTACCACGGCAAAAAAGCCTGGGTCGCGCCCGAGCGTTTTTCCGGCCTGTTCGAAGGAGACCTGGACCAGACCCGGGCCTACATCCCTGATTTTCGCTACTTGCTCTTCGACCTGACCCGTTTCAGCGATGAAGAAATCCGGGGAACCATCCTGGTCCGGGTGGTTCTTCTGATGCTGAAATACGTGTTCAACCCCGCCTTCGAAGACAAACTGCCGGGGATTTTCCGGCTTTTCAGCGACCTGATGCGCCAGGAAACAGGTTTGCAAACACTTGAAACTTTGTTAAGATACCTTATCGCCAACATCGAAGACATGGGCGTTGAGAAACTCAAAGAGATCGTGGAACAATCCATGTCGGAAAAAGAAGGAGAAACCGTTATGGGATTTGCCAACACCATGCTGGGAAAAAGCTATTACCGAGGTGTGGAGCAGGGTATTCAGCAAGGCCTTGAGCAGGGCCTGCACCAAGGCCTCGAACAAGGTCTCGAACAAGGTCTGAAAGAAGCCCTGTTCGACCTGATCGACCTGAGATTCGGAACCACCGCCGACTCCGACCACATCAAACGCCAGATCGAAACTCTGGACAACCTGGATCGCCTGAAAACCCTGAAACAGAGCGTCAAAAGCGGCGCATCCCTGGTCGAGCTGAAATCTCTCCTGGGCAACTAATCCCAAGGATAAAAACCTCATTTGTCGGATTTCGTACCCTCAATCCGACCTACGATAATACAAAACCGGAACATGCGCACACCCTCGTAGGTCGGGTTCTCCAAACCCGACAAATGGCCCCCATCCTCACCAGGAACGCCGAGTTGCACTCGGCCCACGATGCCGTGTGCAACCCGGCGATCCCAAGATGCGACACCCCTACGGCAAAAAACCCTCCAGCACCGGAAAAACCCCCTCCACAAACCGCCCCACCCGATCCTCGGCCTCCTCCATCGATTCCCCCGGATACACCTCGGAAATCACCCGGACCAACGCCCCGTCCGTGCGCTGCCGTGTCAGGGCATCCCAGAACGCGTAAAACTTCACCTGATACAAACTCGTCAGAATCCGCCCCCTTTGGGGAAACCAGAAATACACCAGCTGCCGCGACCCCTGGTTCCGGCCCAGCACCCGGCTGATCCGCACCGCCCGGCCCTGGCCCATGTTCACCGTCTGAACGCCACTGTCTTCAAATTCCCAGCCCCCGCCCGGCAGGCAGGTTTCCGGAGAATGGGTGGCCTCACCTTTTCGCTGGCTCTCGTAATAGGCCACATAGAAATCGATCACCTTTCCCGACCCATCCTGATACGAGGCCATGATGTAATCGCTGAAATGAAGGGAAGCCACCATCTCCCCGTCCATGGCCCTGGCCGTTCCCGTCCATCCGCCCACGGTCATGGGAAATTCACGAAGGGGCCGGTTCACCGGAACCTTTTCCCGGAATTCAACCCCATGGGAAAGGGCCACCGTCGCCACCAGCAACCCCATGGCCGCCAGAAAAACCGGCTGACGCAAGGCCTTGAACCCAGCCCGATCCCCGCAGCCCCCAACTTCCGCCACCGCTTCAGGCCCCGGTTTTTCCATCCGTTCCCCGGGCGACCCGATCCGGTTCAGCACCCACATTTCAAGCAGCAGCACCGGCAATGTCACCATGAAAATCAGCCATCCCGAAAACCCGTGGAAAAACCCTTCCGCCACCTCCGCGCCCCAGACCCGGTACAGAACCCCGGTCAGGGCGATGCGCAGGCTGTTCACCAGAATCGCCAGGGGAATGGACGACAGGACCAGCACCGCCTTTTTCCACCACCGGGCTCTGTACCCGTATGCCATGATCAGGCTCAGCACCGCCAGGGGCAGCATGTACCGAAGCCCGCTGCACGCGTCCACCACCTGAAGCCGGGTAAACCCCAGGTCGATCACATTCCCTTCCCGGTAGGCGGACATCCCCGCCATCTGGAGCATGGCCACGCCGATCTGGCTTGACAGCAGCTTGAGTTTCAGCAGCACCTTGCTGTTGATGAAATTGGGAAAAGGAAACATGGCCAGCGCCAGACACAGGGGAAACGCCATGGCCCGGATCTTTGGCCAGCCCAGATGCAGCCAGAGAAGACCCACCACCACCAGCCACATCGACAGATACATGGAAAAATACTCGCCCCCCAGCTCCCCCAGCCAGAACAGTCCGATCCCCAGCACCAAAGGACCCAGCCCCAGCCAGGACGGCGAAGACGCCACAGACGAAAGCCGCGCCCGCCTGTCCCAGATCAGGTAAAGCACCACCAGAGGAACCACCGCACAGTGGGAGTAATCCTCCCTGAACCAGTCGCCCAAAACCAGATGCCCGAGGGCCGACCGGTACAGAACACCGATTACCAGCCCATAAAGAAAAACCTTCAGCCAGGCCGAAGGTCTGATCTGTTTCATATAATGCCGGATTTCCCTGAAAAGAATAGCTGTTATCATTCAGAAGTGTCGACGATCTCCCTTTTCAAGACAGCCAAAACCGCCCCTGCCAAGTGCGGGCATTAACTCAATCACCCCGAACACCGAATCAATCCCGGTTCCCAACCCGAATCTCCACCCTCGTAGGTCGGGTTCTTCAAACCCGACAAAATGCCCCCATCCTTACCCACCCGCCAAGCTTCACCAGCGCACGATACCAACCGGGAACGCCACCCAACGCACGACACCGGGAACGCCGAGTTGCACTCGGCCCACGAAGCCGGGTTCAACTCGGCGCACCCAGAACCCCCCCCACCATTCACACCCCCCGCCCATGTCATTCCGGGCGGCCTCCGCAAGGAGTCGAGGCCCGCATCAACCAAAACCCCTCAAAAATCAAAAAACCCCAAAACCCGAAGCCGACCCGGAATCCATGCCGGTATTCATAATTCAGGAAGATCACGATCAAGGTGTTTTAATTCAATCATTTTGAATTTACTTTGAAATCGTTCGGATCTTTTCTCTCAATACCCAAAGCAGAAAAATCGGTGTGGACTTCAGATTTCTTTCCCACAACCGTCGCGGTTCCTGTAAAAATCGTGGCAACCATTCCAGGCCCAGCCTGATCCAAATATCAGAAGACCGTTTTTTTGTTCCGGCGTAAAAATCAAAAACCGCGCCGATGGCTCCAGTGAAAGGCACATTCAAACGATTTATGTTCTGGTGTATCCATTTTTCCTGTTTTGGCGCTGTCATTCCGACCCATAGGACATCTGGATTCGACGAACGAATGGCATCCACCATTTTCCGGTTGTCTTCAACTGTGAACTGATCTTTGAATGGTGGCGAATAAACACCACAGACTTCAATTTCCGGGTATTCACGGTTCAATTTTTCTTTGATCAAACCAAGCACCGTATCCGAAGATCCAAGGAAAAAATATTTCAAACCACCCTGTTTTTGTGCCTGTGAATTCATTTCAAGAAAGAAGTCTGTACCGGCTACTTTTTTTGTCATAGGCAGACCTAAGATTTTGGCCGCCAGTATGATTCCCGTGCCATCTGGAAGTAAAATATCCGCCGCATGAAGAGCTTTCTGGAAAACAGCATCGTTTTTAGCCACCACAAGGGAATGGGGATTGGCACAGGCCATATAGGTGCTTTGAGATTTGGTTTTTATAGAATCCAAAGCCTTGGCAACACAAACGCTGCAACTATCAGAATTGATTTGATAATCAAAGAGTTTTACGTAATCTGTCATATCAGTTTTAGACTCCTTAAAATCAGCAATAGCCTCACTATAGACATCCTCGAGCATTTTTATGTTTATCTCGGAGGTGTATTTTTTATCGAATTCTTCCCGGACTCTAAGGCGACAATCCCGGGCAAACCCTTCATCGGCAATGAACGATTTCATTTTGGCGGCAAGATCATGATGATTTCCCGGCTCAAATTTCAATCCGGTAACACCCTCCGTGATGATTTCATCCAGGCTGCCGATTCGGGAAGCGATAACCGGCGTTCCCGTTGAATAGGCCTCGAGAATGACCATGGGGAACCCTTCATAACATTCTGAAGGCACAATCTGACACGTTGCATTTCCAACAATTCTCAGAACATCGTCGCGTGATCTGAAACCTAACATGTCTATGGGCAGTCGATTTTTTTCGATGAATGATTTTATTTCGTGTTCCAAAGGCCCTGAACCAATGATTTTTAGGGGGTAACCGCCCATGTCGGTCCACGCCTTGACAAGTGTCCTGATCCCTTTTTCTTCACTCAACCGCCCCACGAAAACAGCGTAACCAAGGTTCTCTTTTATGTTCGAACCTGATGCCGGGAGAAAATTGGGTTTAACGGTAATTCGATACGCAGGCATTCCCCCTTTAACCATACGGCTTTTCGCAAAATGGGTTAATGCGATGTAGCGGTTAACGTTTCTTGTGAATGATTTTCGCCAACGGTTATATTGAATCATCCAGGTCTGGGCGGCTGTTGCCAAAAGAGAATTCCGGTAGCATCTGTGTTGCAGGGCGGACAGAAGGTTTTTGTCAATACAATCTTCACAGGGCACCCCCTCTCTCTGCAACAGGGCTTGTGGGCAAATATACCTGTAGTTATGGAGCGTCTGAACGACAGGAACGTTATTGTCCTGGCATGCCGCCCAGCCGCTGGGCGATATGATGGGAAACGTGTTGTGGAAATGGGCCACATCCGGCCGGTTTTTCCGGATGATGGACGTGAGCTCATTGTAAGTTGATTTTGACCAGGCTCCGTTCAGGGCTGTTTTAATCTTGTCAGAAAAGCTGAGGTCATGAAGCTCGTCGTTATGTTTTTCATAAAGGATAAGGTCGTGACCATGGCTTTCCAGAAGTTCAATTTCATTTTTTACAACCGTATCCTCACCACTTGGTGCGGAGGTACGGTAATAATCGTGGGCGAGCAATATTTTCATGTTGATTCTTTCATTTAGCGGAAAATGAGGTCGATCAGTTATTTTCAAAGCATGGTGCAAATCGGCAAGGTAGCGAAGCGATGGGAAGGGCGGATTTTTCAGTCAGGAAAACGAACCTTTTTTATTTAGAACGTTTTAATATTAATCCTTTAATGGGTTTTAGAGTCGGTATGGGCCAGCTTGCCCGCATTGAATCTGCATACGGTCCAATCATATCAAATGGTATTTGCTGAAATCCCTTTTTGAGTGCGGGAGACTTTGAATTCAACTGAAAATTGTTGAACTTCTTATCAACGAACATTGGGTCGGCGATTAGGCTATTTTGATCCATTCCACTTTCTTTCCACTTAGACCACTGAAGATCAGAAGCTACTTTCATATACGGGATTTGCAGAGGAGATTCAGTAGGGCAAATTATGTTGTTATCAGAGACGTGTGTGTTCAAATCCAGATAGCCATATATATTGTAAAGTGCAGAAGATGCTTTAGTTCTATAAACGATATTATTTACGAATTGATTCCCATACATCAAAGAGCCTTGCTTAGGATCTTTGATGGTAGACAGGGCGGAATATTTTGAAAAACCCATTTCTTTGATCTTATGAAACATTAAAGGTAATTCAGGGTATGTATCGGCGATAGAGCTTAAGACCAGCTGTGCATTTGAACCAATAAGCAAGTTGTTCTTGATAATATTATCTCTGCCACCATGAACAAAAATTCCCCCACGGCATGTATCAACAACGATATTTCCATAAACCTCAGTACCGCTTGAAAAATCATCCAGATAAATCCCAAATGTATTGAACGGTGTCCGCCATAATTCAGTGGTGTTATTACGACCGTAACCACCACTGTCATGCACATAATTATAGCGGATGATGTTTCCACGCTTGGTCCAGTCACGGGCACAGCTATAGATTACACCGCTGTCCTGAGTTTCCTGGTTGACATGGTGTACGTGGTTGAATTCAATAACGTGGTCGTTGCCGTCAAATTGAATACCGATTCGAGGTGTGTCGTGTACCAGGTTATGGGCTACCACATTGCCGACACCATCACACCGGATTCCAGCACTGTATTTGGTGTAGACCCCAATATTCCGAATATAATTGTTTTTTATACAATTTTTACCAGCTGAAAGAGTTTTCCTGACACCGCCTGAAATCATAATACCGGCGCCGCCCGTATCCTTGATATCATTACCGATTATAGAAACATCTGTAACATTATAACCTTCAATACCATTGCCCCCGGTATTGGAAATGTTACATTTCGCTATCATTATGCTTGAAGCACCATTGATAAAAACACCTGTTTCATTGCAGCCTGTTATTGATAAGCCCTCAAACTTGACATTGGAAGTACCACCATTGATTTGAAGGACCCTTTTCAAATGGGGTACTGAGACAAATTTGAGCATTTCCGGATAAGTGGGCCAAAAAAAGAGAGTTTTAGTGGGATGATCGAAATACCATTCCCCAGGAGAATCAAGCTCTTCCTGAATATTCTGAAAATAATACCGGTTGCCTGGAACGATACCATAAGAAGCACTTCCTGCTAATGTTACAGTTCTTTGCATCCTATCAATAGCATGTATAGCGATGGTGTTATTCCAGTAGTTTGGACCAGGAAAAATAACGATTTCGGCATAGTCAGGCTTATCCCAGGTATTAACCTGGCCTTTACCATATTTAAATTTCGTCTTACTGCCTTCTTCGACTGAACTCTCGACATACAAGAAACCCTTGCCGAAGGGATCGTTCGGATCAATATTGGGAAACCTTGCCAACGTTTGACGTTTTGTTCCGGCAAATAACTGGCGCATGCCATTCAATGCTATATACGTCCCACGGAGATCCGCCTTATATATTAATCCATTATGAGACACAAAATTTGAAACAGGGAAAGCCCCGCTCAAAACCGGTTTTTCATTTTTGAAAGCTTTATAGGTTATTGGGGCTGAAACTGTTCCTGAATCTTCAGCCCCTAAAGAGAACGTTGAGTTCAAACTGTAAAGACCGCCTCGAATGCGGACATTAAATTTATCATGGGAATGACCAAGGATTTTCAATGTTTTTATCGCATTTCGGGCTCGTTCAAGTGTGGCAAATGGACCATCTGTCATGGTTTGATTTGGCGAAGAAAGTGTTCCAGACCATTGGTCATTGCCATTTGGAGCAACATAGAGATTTGTTTCTTTCAGAGCATATGCGTAGTCATCAAAAACCACAGAAAGCATGCAAATCATGCAAATTAATGAAAAGAAAAAAAAGTGATTTTTAATTCTGATGGCCATTGTTGTATTTATCAATATTTTCAATTATTTGGCGCAAAAAGTTTAAAAATGATTATAAGTCCAAACAATTTAGAATCCCTCTGCACATGTTTTTAGCCATGTTTTCAGTGGTATATTGCTTAGATGATTCTAAAGCACCTTTGTGTAATGCAGAGAGTTTTTTGGGGTTGTTGATAAGTTCAATAATAGTTCTAGCAAATTCTTCTTCATCCCCAGAAATGTTCAAACCATTGAAACCATCTACAAGATAATCGATCTCAGGGCCATGAAGTGCATCAGGTGTTGTTAAAAACGGCAAACCTGAGACAAAGCTATCAAGTATTCCTAACCCAACAGCACCAGGGTGAAGATATAATTCAGCAATTTTAAAACAAATCGCCTTTTCTTTTCCAAAAAGCGGGCCAGGATAAACAATGCATGGGTTTATCAAGCTTTGGTTTTTAACATAATCAGAATCGACACCGGCGCCAATAACAATGAGCCGAAAATTTGGTACTTTTTTGTTTATACGAAGAGCACTATTTATCAGAAAGTTTATTTTTTTTTCGGAATAAAGCGAACCGCAGAATAGAGCTACATAATCATTTTTATTAATATTTAGATGGTTTCGCATAGCGACAATATCATCAGCTGTCACAGATTCAACTAAAGCCCTGAAACCACATGTATCCATTGAATTATAGACAGTGGTTATTTTACGTGCGTTAACACCGTTTTTAATTAAATACCGTTCTGTGCTTTTTGTATAGGCAAACCAACAACTTGACCATGTTAAAAGGCACTTTTTGAGATACTCTGAAAAACCGTTCTGTTTTCCTTGATGGTTGTATCCATGTCCCCAAAATGCCACTTTTTTTAAACCAATCTTAGACAAAACAAGCAATGGATAGTTATGCAACAAGCCAGTAGCTTGTGTTATTATGATTAGATCCGATGTAAAAATATCAAATAAAGACGGAAATTGTAATAAAACACGGTCATTTTTTGTGTATAGCCGAGGTACCAAGGACCCAATTTCTGGAGGTAATTCTATATTATCTTTTTTGCTTTCATCGATTAATCCGGGCTTACTGTATACTATTGAAAGACCTACATCGGCCTTGGCCAGTTGATCGGCAAGAAGATAAAAAAATGATTCACGATATTGTTTAATAGTTGCTTGAATAATTATTACTCTGTACTTTCGCTTCATATAGTCCTATTGACGGATGTTTATTATTTTTTTGATATTTTATCAAATCGGGTTTGAATATCGTTTGGCAACATCTTTATTTTATTCCATAAATTAGGTGAGAGAACCCGTAAATATAATTTTATTACTTTTAAAGGCCAGGTCCATCCTGCGTGACGAATACAAAAAACCAACCATTCACCAGGTGGCAAACCTTTTGGACCCTGGAGATGTCTAAGCCTATTTGAAAGAGGTTTTGTATGGTCCGCCCATGATGGGGTAGGATTGTTTTTGCATGTACCTGCATAATATGGAGCAACCCAAATCGGGATATTTGATTTTTTTGCCCTTAAACCATAGTCTGTATCGCCAATAGCGTGGGTATACGCTGAGCTCAAGTTACCAAGTTTGCTGAACGCAACCTGCGATACTAATACGCAATTTCCATTAAATGTATCACAGGGTTGAAAAGATTCATTGGGTAAAACCGGTCTAAAATCGAATGAGTTTTTTTGGATTTGTTTACAGCCCCCATACGTATGTGCTGCTGTTACTGGATCTTTGGTTGAACCAACCACAATTCCGGTTTGAATAAAACGGCTCACATTTCCCATGAAAATTACATTTAAAAGGTTGTCTATGGCATCAGAAAAAAGAAGCGTGTCATCATTCAACCAAAGATAAAAGTCATGATTCTTTTTCATGGCTTCTTTCCAAGCTAATCGCATGCCACCACACCAATAGAGATTGCCAGACCCTTCAATAATATTAACAGACGAAAAACGCTGTCTTACAGCTGAAGATGTTCCATCTGTCGAACCGTCATCAACCAAATAAACCTCAAAGGTTATATTTTCTGGCAATTTTTGCTGATATAACGCATCAAGACACGACAGGGTTGTTTCCCGTCTGTTGTGACATGTCATAAGGACAGCAATTCTAATTATAATATTCTGAAATTTCACATATTCATTTCCCATTTAATATAATTTTCCTTAGCTAATACACAACGAGCGGTTGATAGGATTCCCGGTCAGTTTGTTTAGACCAAACAATTATTGACCCAATGACAATAGCCATGAATAGCATGCCTTCGTCAATTGCTTTAGAATTGAGAGGTGATTCTGTCAAACAGCGCAAGACTGTCATGAGGGCAAGACAAATTGATATTCCCTGAGTTTTAAGACGGGTACGCCAAGCATCATACATTAACCGTATTATGAATGTAATTAGAAAGATAAGTCCTAATAAGCCGTTCGTACTGAGTGTTTGGACAAACATGTTGTGAGCTTGGCCGCCAGCTGGCCCAACGCAGTGTGATATTTTTGCATTCGACCATAATGATGGCCCAAGTCCAAATAAAAGGTTTCCATTCCACCAAGCATTCAAGGCTGTTTTCCAAAGTTCAAACCGTCCTGAGAGGTAATAATTTAATTTTTGTGAATTTAATTCGGAAAAAGACAAAATCAAAAAGCTACTGACAATCACAACCAGAGGAAAGAAAAAAACAAACCGCCACTGGATTTGCATACCAAGTCGTTCAGTTTTTTCGAGGACCAGATTTTCGGGGTTCGAATAAAGCCACATCACAAAAAACCCGAGAAGGGACGCAACATAGACTGTTCTTGATTGGGTCATAATCACAACTAAAATTGCAGCAAGGCGATTGGAGAACCTAATTAACCTTGATGGTGCAGGCTTGTAGACGTCCAAAAAAACAAAAGACAAAGCCAATGGGGCGAGACCATTCGCATTAGCTGAAACGCCAAAGAGGGTGAATGAAAAACCTGAAAAAAGACCGGGGTCTGAAGAAAACCCAGTCAACAATGCCCAGTCTGGTTTGATGATGGCTGCAAGTAAGCTACCCCAAATATATAGCAAGCATGTATTTTTAGCATATATTATAAATTTATCTTCTGTCCTGATCGCACTAAGCCATACCACAGTCATGACAAGTGCAGGGAAAAAAAACCGGTAAGTTAGGCCACCGCCGGGAGTGCCAAAAAGTGACGAAATAACAGCAGATAGAGAAAAAATAATAAAAAGAAGCCAAAGAAAAAAACCACTGCTGTACCATTGATTAATTATCCCGAGCATGAGAGCCATGGCACCAGTTATCAATATGACGGTTGAAAGATTTCCAACGAACTGTATAGGAAGGTCCCCCTGAAAAACGGAAACAGCTAAAGCTTCACCGTGCCATCCTTTTGATAAATAATCACCATGGGAAAAGTTGAGATCTCTAATAATTATCAGGTTGGTCAAAACAGACCACACTCCCAGAATCCAGAACAGGAGGGCTGCCCAAGGAAAACTTTTTTTTAAAAAAAAACTTTTCCCGATAAACACCAGCATGCCCCCTAAGAATATGACGAGAAGAAGGTATATATGAATACGATTAGTTATCATAGGTGTTGTGTTAATTCTCTATACAAATCAACATAAGCTCTTATACTTTTTTCAATGCCGTACTTTTGCGAAATCTGCTTGTTCAATGATAACGATATGTCTTTCTTTGCTTCTTTTGATAAAATGTAGACCTGTTTTAAAAGTTCAGCTAACGATTCTGGATCTGTTCCCGACCAAAAAGTCCCTTTAATTTTTTTGAAGTCGTTCAAACCGTAAACATCGCTTAATATCACCGGGACACCCACTGCCATAGCCTCCATTGCCGCAATGCTTAGTCCCTCGTGCAAAGAAGGCATGACAAACACATCTGCTGCAAATAGCGGTATCAATGCATCACTTGTGGGTCCTACAAATTTTGATTTGTCTGCGATCCCAAGGCCTGTGGCCAACTTTTGTTCAGGATATCCCTCCTCCTCCCTTCCCACATGAATGTACATGAAATCAAACGTATCTTTAATCAAGGCTAAGGCTTTGAGAATTGAATTATGATTTTTTACAGGAGCGCAGTTCCCGACACTCACAATAGTGAAAACATCTTGTGGTATTGCATAAAAATCTCTGGCGGCCTTGCGTTCTGAAAGGGTGGGAACCCGATATTTTGTGTTGTCGTACCAGTTGTTGATCAATTCAGTCCGGTTGTTGAATGTTTGAACTTCACAATCATACACGGACCTTCCGATGCTAACTTGTTTACATTTAAGAAGATGGAAAATTTTTCGTTGAATGTAACGTCTACATGCGAGAAAACCTGAAAAACGAAAGGAGCTGTGGATAGTTCTGACCACTTGAGTGCCTGTAATCTTTCCGGCCAAAGCATAATAGAATGCTGCCTGCTCGCAGTGAATATGAACAATATGGAAACCTTCTCCCTTAATAAGCTTTATGAGCTCGACGAAGAACGATAAACTCTTCTTAAAAGGAATGTGACGAATCGGGTATCCTGCAATACCCAATTCCCTGGAATATGGACCGACTGAAACGCCAGTTGATAAAATAGTGATTGAAACGCCCGTCTTTACCCATTCATTGGCCGCGCATCTCATCATCACTTCTGCACCAGAGGGCAATAGCTCATTAAAAATGTGAAGCACTCTTAGGTTTTTCATCATGTTCTTTCTGATAGTAGTTTTTTATATTCATTCACACAAAGGCCAATTACACGATCCATGTTGAATTGTTTGATTGTTCTTGAATAACCGGCCATTGACATTTTTTTCCATAGTTCATCTGATTGAAGTAAATTAATCGCTGATGCTGCAATATCGTCTGGATTTTTAACATCGCAAAGTATACCGGCTATCCCATGGTCGAGAACCCATGGGACAGCCCCAGATTTATTTCCACCTATAACCGGAACTCGCCTCGCCATCGCCTCGATAAGCGTGTTTCCAAATGACTCTTCCAGAGAGGGATGGATAAGAAGGTCGGCCTCATCCAATAAATTGATAAGTACATCTCGCGATACCGAACCAATAAACTCTATACCTTTGTCCAATTCTCTTGTTTTAGACCATTTTTCGGCACTTTGATGGGGCCCAAATTCTTCGCCAATCAAACGGAGTCGACAGGCTGGAATGTTTCGTTTAATTGTTTTAAAAGCGACAATAAGGTTTTCGATATTTTTATGTTTACCCATACCGTTACAAACGGAAACAACAATGGGTTCATATGCGTTTCTTTTTTTTTCGTTACACCTGAATAGACTGTCCTCAATGGGGTTTGGAATTACGGGTACTTTTCGTAAATATCTTAGTGAAATAAGTCTCTGGATATAAAATGAATTCGCTGTTATATTACGTGAAAGGATGAATGTTTTCCAATCCATGAAAAAACGTATCAGCCGGTAAGGGTGTTTGTTAAACCAAAGGATTTTTGGAGCCCAGTCACGAACAGTGACAAGTGTTTTTATTCCAGATGAAAGTGCGCCCAAGGCAAACTCGTAAGTCCAGTGTGCATGAATTATATCTGGCTTTTCTCGTGCTGCCGCCTTTTTAATATAATCCCGCTCCTTTTTAAAAAAATCCATTGCACGTAACTTTGCCCTTGAGCGATAAGGGCCCATACATATGGTCAGCCGTGGTCCTCTAAAAATGATTTCATCATTGACGGAAGGATCGAGAGAAAATATGACAAGCCTGTAACCTCTTTCCAACAATCCCTTTGCGATAAGATTAACAGCTGTTCCACCTAAGCCTATTGGAACGGTACTTATGGATTGGGGGATATCATTCAAATAATCATAAAATGTTGAAAGAAGTATCGGCCCTGATATGCCAATTCTAATGTTTCTATTTAACATAATTAATTCATTTGGTTCATTGAAAACTTCAATGTTGCAATGGTCACACACTATACAACAGAATACCCATGTGGTATTTCGATAAAAAAATTAGGTTTTACTTGATTAAGGGTGTTTGTTTTAAAAGCATTTATTAATTCAAGCATATATTCATATCGTATTCGAGCGGTGTGCTTCTGGATAACCAACTCTCTCCCATTTTTTCCTATTTCTGAATGGTTTGAGTTGTTCTTTCTCAAGATAGTTTCTGCTATGTCAACTGCCTCTTCAGGTGTCTCAAAATAAAACAAGTGTTCTTTATCTTTGAAAAAAAATTCAAGATCTTTGCTTCGTTTACAGAGGTGCGGGACACCTGATATCAGTGAGTTGACGACTCTGTTTGAGAAATAATAAGAAACGTTATTAAAGTTGTTTGTTCCTAAACTCATGTGTGCCGACTGTAAAACAGATTCCTGCTCTGAAAATTTTAAAAAACCTTTAGATGCCTTGTATCCATCCCACCCGTATCCAAATAACGCAAATCTGTCCCCAAACTTTCGCGTAAAAATATCGACAAGTTTTTCTCTTAAGTTTTGACCATCCATGAAAAACATTGGATTTTTACCAGGAAACATATATTTACGGAATGGGTTTCTGATATTAAGTCTATTTGCCACCATTACGACGTCATATTTTTTCGACCCCTCCGATTCGGGTTTTTTCCCAAACTGAACATGATCAGCTTTTTCTGGAAACAGAATGACGTTTTTACATCCTTTCTTGCGGAAATTATCAATCAAACCACCACAGGTTAAGAGTGTTAAATCAAACACACGACCCGCTTTTATCATATCCGATGGAATCGAAAAAAAAGTATCAGCTGATTCTTGTATTAAAACGCTTTTAGGTATTGCCTTGCGTATGCGATGAAAAATTTGCTTAGGAATCCCCGCACCAGCAAGTTGGTTCCATAATAAAACATCGGGTTTGTATGAATTTATCAAAGAAATAAGCTCTATCCCCATTTTATTTGAGGAATTATAATGGGTTATTCTTTCTCTGAAAGGATACTCTTTATAATCAGAAAAGAAACCTTCATTAACAAATTCATGGAAGGTATGCCTTACATGAGGAATATTTGATGGCGATGAATTATTAATGACAAAAAGGAATTTCAATTTTAAGGCTCCATTTTGAATGTATTTTGATCAAAAAATTGTCCGTTGAGTTAACAGGCTAAAATTCAATGATACATTATTTCACTGAGCTGTATTTTCTGCCTCTATCCGTCCAAACAATAGACGACTTGCAAGTCGATTAATCTTACTATCTTCGGATACAGATAATCGCATCTTCATTATACCTGCGGTTGTTTTTTGTGGGCCAAACCTGAAACTTAATATAAGGATAATGGCGCCACAAATTATATCAATAAACAAAGCTATACTAAGCCCAATTTCAAAGAAAACGCAAAGAGAAGAAGCGCCGTATATTGAACCGGCAACGATTAACCCTGTCAGAAGAGGCCCGAAGTAGATACTTTTGATGTCATTTCTTTTTATGCCGAAAATGATGCATGCTGTTAAAATATATACTATATGCCTCACAATAATAGCTACAGCAAGGCACATTACAAAACCCATAAGGCCAAATCTTCCAAAAAAAATGAATAATATAAATATGATAGTTAGGTAGCATGCTTGAATTATTATTTTGATGTTTAGTTTTGCAGAGGACTCAAGGAGAACCCCTCCGAAGTGACTCAGGTAATTAAAAGGTGCTACTAAGCATAGAATGGTAACGACAGGTGCAGCGCTTAACCATTTAGGGCCCAGTATAATAAGAACTATCGTATCGGAAGCTGCGGCCATACCGAAACATAAGGGTATAATCAAAGAGCCAATAACCTGAAGAATGAGAATGTAGTTTGAAGCAAGTTTTTTTGTATCAGAATGAATTCGACTGAATGCTGGAAATAATACACGCGAAAGGCTTGACACGGCATTTTCAATAGGGAGATTCGAAATCATAAAGGCTCTGTTATAAAGACCGATGGAATTTCCACCCATATAACGACCGATAAGAAGTGTATCCAAATTCGATGATAAAAACTCAAGAAAGCTTATTATTGAAACTCGGCTACCATATGAATAAAGAGATCTGAATGATTCCCAATTAAATGTTGGGATACAATTGTGTCTGGCAAACAGATTGAAAAGGGCAGCAGATATAAAGCTTTGTGAAAGCGAACTACCTACAAGACTCCACGCACCAAACCCATTTCGTGCCATACCAATTCCGACAATCCCATAACCTAATAGATATGAAATTATTTCAGTTAATGCGATTGCACGAAAATCCATCTTTCTTCTGAGCAAACTATTCGCCGTCGCGGCGATACCATTGATTAAAAATGAGAGTGCCATTATTCGCACAAAGGGAACTACGGTTTCTGTTTTGTAGTAAGCCCCCGCTAACGGTGCGATAAACCAAAATAAACCAAAAAAAAGAAAACCAAGTGTTACAGAGGAGGTGAAACCAACTCTGATATCATCCGAAGATATTTCTCGTTTTTGAACCAAAGCTTGAGTAATGCCCATCTGTGAAAAGTATTGTCCAAACCTTAATATTACACCGGCCATCGCAACAACACCAAAGGCTTCGGGATTAAGAATTCTTGCCATGATGGCTGTCAGGCCGATCTGTGCGAAAGTGTTAAAGAGTGTGGAGGTATAACTCCATTTTATCCCTTTTATAGTTTTGTTTGTGAGATTTTGGGCGGACATTTTTTGCCTGTTAATCTAAAAGAGTAACCTGTTGCAATACAGGGTTTTAACAATTAAAATTGAACCTACTAATGTACCAGTCATATGCCCTCCTAATACCGCTGGCAAGATCAATCCCCGCCTTCCACCCCAGTTTTTCCATCCGGCTCACATCGAGCAGCTTTTTCATGGTCCCGTCCGGTTTGCTGGTGTCGAAGGTCAGTTCTCCGTCAAACCCCACGGTTTTTTGGATGAGTTCGGCCAGTTCCCGGATGGTGCCGTCCCGGCCTGTTCCCAGGTTGACGAAGCAGGGGGCGGGATAGGCGGTGAAATGGTCTCGGATCACGGTGTCCGGGAGGTTCATGACAAACACGCTGCCGTCGGCCATGTCGTCCACGTGGAGAAATTCACGCCGGGGGGTTCCGGTTCCCCAGATCACCACACGGTCTTTTTTCTGGATTTTCGCCTCGTGGAATTTCCGGATCAGGGCCGGGAGCACGTGGGAGGTTTCCAGGTCGAAGTTGTCGTTGGGGCCATAGAGATTGGTGGGCATCACGGCGATGAACCGGGTGCCGTACTGCCTGTTGTAAGCCTCGCACATCTTGATTCCCGCGATCTTGGCAATGGCGTAGGGCTCATTCGTGGGTTCGAGAAGGCCGGTGAGCAGATGTTCCTCTTTCATGGGCTGGGGTGCGTTTTTCGGATAGATGCACGAGGAGCCGAGAAACAGAAGGCGGTCCACCTGGTTTTCCCAGGCGGAATGGATGATGTTGCTTTGAATGACCAGGTTGTCGTGGATGAACTGGGCCGGATAGCTGTTGTTGGCATGAATCCCGCCCACTTTGGCGGCGGCGAGAAAGACGTATTCCGGCTTGCGGGTTTTGAAAAACCGGCTGACCTCGGCCTGGTTTCTGAGATCCATGGAGACCAGCTCCACGGGCAGGTGGTTCAGGTCTTCGGGACAGCGGGAGTGAAAGCTGCCCGTAAGATTTGTGTACCCTTTTTCGGCCAGGTTCCGGACGATGGCGCTGCCCACCATGCCCGAGGCTCCGGCAATGAAGATTCGGCTCGATTTATTCATTTTTTGTAAACACCTGAAAGCCTGCACGCTGGCAGAGTTCGTCTTTTTTGGCTTCTTCCAGATCACGGGCGGTCATTTCCTTCACCAGTTCCTGGAAGCTGATCCGGGGTTCCCAGCCGAGGTTCCGCTTGGCTTTGGAGGGGTCGCCCAGAAGGGTTTCCACTTCCGTGGGCCGGAAATAGCGGGGGTCGACCCGGACGATGGTTTTTCCATTGGCCACGTTGATGCCACGTTCGTCGATGCCCTGGCCTTCCCAGGCGATGGCCATGCCCAGTTCCCTGGCGCAGATTTCCACGAATTCCCGCACGGAATGCTGTTCTCCTGTGGCGATGACGTAATCGTCGGGCCGGTCCTGCTGGAGCATCAGCCACTGCATTTCCACGTAATCCCGGGCATGGCCCCAGTCCCGCAGGGCGCCCAGGTTGCCGAGGTACAGGCAGTCCTGAAGGCCTAGAAAGATGCGGCTGAGGGCCCGGGTGATTTTCCGGGTCACGAAGGTTTCGCCCCGGATGGGGGATTCGTGGTTGAAGAGAATGCCGTTGCAGCCATAGATGCCGTAGGCCTCCCGGTAATTGACGGTGATCCAGTAGGCGTAGAGCTTGGCGCAGGCGTAGGGTGACCGGGGGTAAAAGGGCGTGGTTTCGGTCTGGGGGATTTCCTGGACCATGCCGTAGAGTTCCGAGGTGGAAGCCTGGTAAAACCGTGTTTTCTTTTCCAGGCCCAGAAGGCGGATGCCTTCGAGCAGGCGCAGGGTTCCCAGGGCGTCGGCGTCGGCGGTGTATTCGGGGGCTTCAAAGGATACCTGGACATGGCTCTGGGCCGCCAGGTTGTAAACTTCGTCGGGCTGGACCTGCTGGAGAATCCGGATCAGGTTGGTGGCGTCGGTGAGATCCCCGTAATGGAGGATCATTTTCTTTTCCACGTCGTGGGGGTCGCTGTACAGATGGTCGATGCGGTCCGTGTTGAACAAGGATGCGCGGCGTTTGATGCCGTGGACTTCGTAGCCTTTGGAAAGAAGGAGTTCGGCGAGGTAGGCTCCGTCTTGTCCGGTGATGCCGGTGATCAGTGCTTTTTTCATGGGATGTCTTTTTTGTGTCGGGTGGTGTTGGGTTTTATTTTGGGATCGCCGGGTTGAACCCGGCATGGGTGCCGAGTGCAACTCGGCGTTCCTGGTTATTGCGTTCCGAGGCCGGAGCCTCGGAACGAGGTGTGGTGTTGCTGGTATTTTGGGGCCGAGGGGTGCTCGGCGGTTTTGATGTGGATGGGGGCCATTTTGTCGGGTTTGGAGAACCCGACCTACGATGGTGAGTCGCGGGTTGGGGTTTATTTTGGGATCGCCGGGTTGAACCCGGGGTGGGTGCCGAGTGCAACTCGGCGTTCCTGGTCAGGAAGCCTTCATCAGGAGTTTGGCCCAGAACATGCCCAGATCCATGACAAAGAAGTGGAAGGCCAGGAGCCCGCAGGCGGCGGCGATGAGGATGCCGATCAGGACACGGTGGTGTTTGGTCTGCTGGCCCGTGAGGTCGAACATGGTGGTGATGGCCGGGATCTCTCCGAGCACGGGGATCTGGGTGGTCCGGGTCAGGGCCGAGGGGCTGTGGATGGCGTCGTCGAGGAATTCGGTGACGGCGGCAAAGCCGATGCCCACGCCTGTGGCGAGGACGATGCCGATCATCACGATGGCCAGACGGTTGGGCTTGAAGGGACGTTCGGGCAGGCGGGGCGGTTCGATGAGGGTGAAGCGTTCGCCTTTCTGGTCTTTTTCAAGGCCGCTGGCCACTTTGGCGTCCATGGTTTTCTGGGTCAGGTCGTTCAGCTTGCTTTCCAGGTTGGCCTGCTCGGCCAGCATGTCTTTGTACTGGCCTTCGATCTGGGCTGAGGAGCCGATCCGGGATTCGTACTGCTGCTTTTTGGTCTTGATGTCGTTGAGCTGCCGTTTCACCGAGTCGATTTCCGAGCGCAGGCTGGAAAGCTGGGACGACAGGGTGATGTAGGCCGGGTTGTCGGGGCGCTGGCGTTTGCTTCCGGCGGGTTTCACGGCTTCAAGCTGGCGGGTCAGTCGTTCGATTTCCGCTTTGGTGTTGATCACGTCGGGGTACTGGTCGCTGAACTTGGTTTTCAGGTTCACGAGCTGGACTTTCAGTTCTTCCAGGCGTCTCTGGTCGCTGTTGAACTCCAGGTTTGGGGATGTCATGGCCAGCTGGGAGGACAGGTACTTTTCTTTTTCCGTGAGGATCTTGAGCTGTTCCACCAGGTTTTCGCTGTTCTTTTCGGCGGAGGCGATGAACTGCATGTTCACGTTGGCAAATTCGGGCAACCGCATCATGTTGCGTTCTTTGAAGGAGGATATTCTGGCCTGGACAGAGCGGAGTTCGGTTTTGACCTTGTTCATTTCATCTTCGAGAAACTGGGTGGTTTCCTCGGATTTCTTGGTCCGCTCCTTGAGGTTTTCCTCCAGGAACAGGGAGGCCAGGGCGTTGGTGGTGGCCAGGACTTTGGCAGGGCTTTGGCCTTCGTAGCTGAGCTGGAAGGCGATCATGGCGGTGGTGGGTCTGCCGGTCCGGCGGTCCATGACTTCGGCGCTGATGGTGGACACCTGGATGTTCTTCCGCATGATGGCCACGATTTCCTCGGAGGTTTTTTTGTCCCGAAGTTCGGTGTAAAGGTCCTGTTTGTTGATCAGTGAAAGGAGGTTCACGTGGCCCATGATCCGCTGTTTGATGACTTCGAGGCGCTGTTCGGCAAAGCTGGTGACGGTGGTCATGACGAAATCCTGGGGGATTTCCTGTTCCTCGATGAGGATGGTGGCCGAGGACCGGTAATACGCGGGCAGGCGCAGGGCCACGATGACGGAGACAAGGATGATGGCCAGGGCCGGAAGGATCAGGGCCTTTTTGCGCCGTTTGAGAATGGGCAGGATGTCTTTGGGTTCGATGGGTGCTTTGTTCAACGTGAAACCTCGCGGGTTTGGTTCGGTTTTAGTATGACGGTATGTTTAGCATGGTTGGATCGGATGATCCAGGGTTTCGTTTCCGGGGGTGTGTGTTTGGGAGCGCCGGGTTGCACCCGGCACAGGGGCCGAGTGCAACTCGGCGTTCCATGTGGTGAATTTTAAGGGTTTGCTTCACGCTCCGGCATGGATTCCGGGTCGGGAAAAAGCTCCTGCCCGGAATGACAGGGGCGGGTGGGG